>Ga0172368_10000014_pt1 | contig 233447 bp, 227 predicted proteins | sample Lak11m_FD_114540 | JGI IMG/M metagenome (GOLD analysis project Ga0172368, IMG submission 114540) | Freshwater microbial communities from Kabuno Bay, South-Kivu, Congo - kab_022012_11m | ecosystem: Environmental > Aquatic > Freshwater > Lake | place: Democratic Republic of the Congo...
ATAGAAAATATATTGTTGGGTATGGATTTTATAGTAAACTATATTATTGAGGCGTATAATGACGACGAACATACGGATAAGGTCGTAATTAAGATAGGCGTAAAAAAGCACTCCGGATACCTGATCAATAAGATTAAAGAACATATGCAATCGGGTCTCAGGTTTACCCCCGAAATCAAGCTGATGCATCCCGAAGAAATCCACCTTATGCAATATCCTGGCAATAGAAGAAAACCGTTAATCTTTATTGACAAAAGAAAAATCTAAAAAGATAAATAAAATGGGCTGTAGATTTTTAATAGAAGGATCGGATTTTTCTTCCGAAGAAATCAGGCAATGCATAGAAAATAACCGCATCCTGACCATAGAATTGGAATTTGAATCCCGCTGCAACCTTGACTGCATCTACTGCTACCGTAATCCGCATAAACAAGAGAGGACCGGATTAGGCCTGAAAGAGGCAAAGGATATAATACTGCAGGCAAAAGGCCTGGGTGCCAAACGCATCATTCTGCTTGGCGGAGGAGAACCTTTATTGTACAGGCACTTCAGGGAGATGGTATGTTTTATTCACAGCCAGGGCATCAAACAGACAGTCTTTACCAATGGCACCCGTATCGACAAAGCCACGGCAGAGTTTCTCTATAGGCACAGGGTAGCGGTCGTGGTAAAAAGAAACAGCCTTACGGCTAAGATACAGGATAAACTGGCAAATAAAAAAGGGGCTTACGCTAAAATTGAGGAGGCTATCCGGTTACTGCGGCAATGCGGCTATCCCTCTAAAGATGCCCAATTAGGGATACAAACAGTCATATGCAGGCATAATTACCATGAAATAGTGCCGCTATGGAGATGGTCGCGGAATAACCGCATCATCCCGTATGTGGAGACCCTGACATTCCAGGGCCGCGCCAAAGATAATCCGCAGCTGTATGTGCCTGTAAAAGAAATAGGGGAACTGTTCAGGCAATTGGCGGACATAGACCGCAGGGAGTTCGGCAATGAATGGTTACCGCACCCGCCGATTGCTGGTATGCGCTGCAACAGGCACCTCTATACGTGCCTGGTAAATTCCAAAGGAGATGTGTTCCCTTGCGTGGGGATAGACATAGCGGTGGGCAATATACGCGAAAAACCGCTAAAAGAAATACTCTCTGCAAGCCCGGTAATCAAAAAATTGCGCAATATCTGGGAACATATCAAAGGGCCCTGCAAAGACTGTATCCTGAAATACAAATGCTATGGTTGCCGGGGTAATGCCTATCAGCTCACAGGGGACTATCTGGCCCCGGACCCTTATTGCTGGATTGCCGCAGATAACAAGCAAGCCCTAAAGAAAAAACAGGAGTTGGCCTGTGCCGCTTGATACTAATCAGATAGAGAATATATTGAAGCACCGTTACCCCTTTCTTTTTATCGATAGGGTCCTTGAGCTGGAAGAGGGCAAAAGGGCAAAGGGCCTAAAGTGTGTAACCATAAACGAGGGTTTTTTCGAAGGGCATTTCCCCGGATACCCGGTTATGCCCGGGGCATTAATACTGGAAGCTATGGCCCAACTATGCGCCGTTACAGTGGGTAAAAAAGAGGGTTACGTGGGATTACTCACATCCGTCTACAGTGCCAAGTTCCTGCGTCCGGTATTATCCGGAGACAGGTTGATAATTGAGGTAGAGCTTACCCAAAAAGTAAGAGAGCTGGTATGTTTCAAAGCTACCGCGAAGGTCGATGATAATCTAGCCGCTAAAGCGGAATTGGGATTTATTATTCTGCCCAAGGAAAAAATGAATCTCCGCGGGCTTTAGTCCGCGGCCTCTTTAATGAAATACTTAAGTGGCCAAACTTCATCCGCGCCATAAATGGCGCTGGTTTTCGACCACGAAAGTATAAAGAGTTAAACAATAACTTAAAAAATGATACGCAAGAAACGCGTAGTAATCACGGGGATGGGGCTCATTACGCCCATAGGCATAGGCAAGGATGAATTCTGGAGTGCCTTGATATCGGGGCGTTCGGGGATTAAAGAAATAAATTCATTTGACACCTCTTTTTACTCCAGCAGGCTGGGGGCGGAAATATCCGGGTTTAATCCCCAAGATTTTATTGAGAAAAAAACAACCGGTTCTCTGGACAAAGCCTCCCAATTCGGATTAGCCGCGGCAAAGATGGCGCTTGAGGATGCGCGCCTTGAATTGAAAAAAGAGGAAAGAGAGAAAGCAGGGGTAATCATCGGCACTACCACCAGCGTATATAACTCCTGTGGCGACGAGAAAACAGGTAAAACCATCCCCAATATTATATCCGGGGAATTCTCTCTGGGAGGATCTTCCGTCTTGCTGACCACCTCCTGCGCTGCCGGAACATACGCGGTCGGTGAGTCATTTGATTGTATCCGCTACCTGGATGCGGAGATTATGCTTGCGGGGGGTCTAGATACCCTGCTTGAGATCTCGCATTGCGGGTTCAGCGCCTTAAGGTCACTGGCAAAAAAGTGCTGCTCGCCATTCGACCGCAGGCGTTCTGGCCTGGTCATCGGAGAGGGGGCCTGCGTTTTAATCCTGGAATCACTGGAGCATGCCCTGAATAGAAATGCCAATATCTACGCAGAGATTTCCGGTTACGGCCTCAACTGCAACGCCAGCCATATAACTTCCCTGGATATCAACGGTGAAGAGGCAGCAAATTCAATACGCGCGGCATTGCTTGATGCGGGAATAAAGCCGAAAGACGTAGATTATATAAATGCCCACGGTACAGGGACCGTTGCCAATGACCTTATGGAGACCAACGCCATTAAGAAGGCCTTCGGCGATTATGCCTATAAAATCCCGGCCAGCTCTATTAAGTCCATGCTGGGACATAGCTTTGGTGCAGCCGGAGCTATTGAGGCAGCGACTTGCGCATTGGTCATAGGAAACGGTATCCTGCCTCCTACCATCAACTATGAGGAGCCGGATCCGGCCTGCGACCTGGATTATGTCCCAAATTCCAGCCGTAAAAAGGAGGTTGGAGTAGCCCTTTCAAACTCCTTTGCTTTTGGCGGAGTAAACTCCTGCCTTGTATTCAGTAAATATAGGAATAAATAAAATGGATGAACATATAGTTGTCAGTGGGATAGGCATTATTTCTCCGGCAGGCAACAACACTACGGCCTTCTGGGAAGCGCTCTGCGAGGGCAGGCGCAAAACCAATAAAATAACGGATTTTAACCCGCGCGATTTTATCCAGCATATCAGCATGAGGCACCTATCCAGGCTTACTTCCTTTGCGGTTGCTGCCAGCCGCCTGGCAATAAAAGAGGCAGGCGTAATTATAGATGACGATAATAGCCGCTTGACTGGTGTTGTCCTGGGCAATACTTACCGCGGATGGTCAAGCAATACGCAACTGTATCAACAGATGTCTGAGGACAGCCTTAAGCGCATAAACCCCTTCTTATTTCCCAGTACCGTTCCTAATTCGGTGGCAGGGCAAATCGCAATCGAATTAGGCATAAAAGGCCCTAACACGTCTCTGGTAACAGGGTATGCCTGCGCAACGGATGCCATCGGATATGCCTTGAATTACCTGCGCCGCCATAAGGCGGATATTATCATCGCAGGGGGCGCTGAAGAGCTTACCTCGGAATCAGCGGAATATTTTAAAGGGGTGATACCTGGCGAAGGAGCGGCGATGTTTAACATGGAGACGCTGGAAAATAACCGTTTGCGTTCCATGCAAGGCTGTATTGAGATAGCTGGCTATGCCTCTACATATGATGTAGAAACAGAAAAGGGAGCGCAAAGGGCTGTAAATATGGCCCTGGAGCAAGCCGGGGTTAAACCGCAGGAGGTTGACTACATAAATACGGAAGATAATGACCCTGCCAAATCAATAATCGGACATACGCTCGGAGCAGCAGGCGCTTTCAGTGCCGCAGTCTGCATATTAGCGATGCGTAATAACCTTATTCCCGTCTCTGGTAAAATGCAGGGTAAGGATGTGAAAGTAAGCCTGTCGGTTTCCTCGGATCCCTCGGGAAACCATGCTTGTCTGGTTTTCAGGAAAATCTAAAATGGATATGCTGTTGAAAAATAAAGTCGCCCTTGTTACCGGGGCATCCAAAGGCATAGGCAGGAGGATTGCCGTTGAGATGGCCAGGCAAGGGGCTGATCTGGCGATAAATTACAATACCGATTGCCGGGGCATAGAGGAAACAGCTACGGAGATTGCAAAATATGGCAAAAAAGCCCTGCTCTTACAGGCAGATATAAGCAACAGGGACGCGGCAGCGGAAATAGTAAAAAAAACAAAGGATGAATTCAAAAGGATAGACATATTGGTCAACAATGCCGGGGTGTTGTTTGAAAAGTACCTGTTCCGCATCAGCGACGATGAATGGCAAAGGTGCTTTCAGGTAAATGTGGATGCGGCCTGTTTCTGCAGCCGCGCCTGCCTCTTATCGATGCTCAGGCAGGGTTCCGGAAAGATAATAAATATCTCCTCGCTAAGCGGGGTTTCCGGAAATACGGGGCATACCGCCTATGGAGCTTCCAAGGCGGCGCTTATCGGCTTTACTAAATCGCTGGCCAAGGAAGTAGCCAGAAAGAATATCAACGTCAATGCAATTGCCCCGGGGTATATCGATACGGGCATGACGGCAAAAACCAGCGGCCAGTCAAAAGAAATACTCTCCGGCCGTATACCCTGCGGCCGCATGGGCTCACCGGAAGAAGTGGCAAAGACAGTAGTATTCCTGGCCTCTGAGCTTTCCTCTTATATACACGGAGAAGTGATTGTCATGGATGGAGGCCTAACCATCTAAAATGATAGGATTCAAAAATAAAACAGCCCTGGTATTAAACGGCAATGTGGGAATAGGCAGAAAAATAGCCTCTGCGCTACAGAAAAATGGCGCAACGGTAAGGATAATCCGCAATATCGAACCTGACGATACAATAGAAGAAATAAAAAAAGTCCTGGGTAAAAAAAGTGCCCTTGATATATTCATCAACTACCTGCCAGGCAGTACGCAACGCCCGGATGCCGCCAAACGAGGCCTGGCCGTGGAAACCAGGAATAAAAGAAACTGCACATTATTCGAGGCAGCCCTTGAAGAGTCCCTGGCCGTAATGCGCAGGCAGGGCTTTGGCCGGGTAGTTAATGTCGCTGATTGCCTGGTAGCGGAGTACGTCGATTATATGTATGTAAGAAACACGGTTATTGCGGTTACAAAGACCTTTGGCAGGCGCCTGTGCAAAGAGAATATATATATAAACGCAGTCATCCCCTGTCTTATAGAAGGACAGGATTATTCTCTGGCTGAAAAAAAATACCTTGATGAGCTATGCCTTAATCTTCCCGCAGGCCGGCCTGCCAGAATGGAAGAAATAGTTGCTCCCGTCTTATTTCTGGCTTCGGAAGATTCAGGATATATTTTCGGACAGGCCATCAAGGTAGATGGCGGGCTTGGTATCTAAAATAAAAAGACGGAATATAAACAAGGAGGCAAGATGAGTATCACAAAGTTAATATGCCTGGGTTGGGACAAAATACGGGATTACGTAGAAAACCAGGACGTCCCTTTTGTTCAGTATCTAATCACCTTCCTGGCTGTTGTTACCTTGAGGAATTTCCTGGATATATTCGCTGACACGGCTGTCGTATCATTCAGCCTGCTTAGTTTCAACAATGTGCTGCATCTGTCCGCGAGTGCCGGCATCTTCATCTCTATGGCGCACCTTTATCTTTTCTGGATTGCGCTGATGCTTACCCTGGGCATGGTTTATTCCTGGGTCACCAAAGAAAAACCTGCCAATACCCTGCGTACCATCTTTAGCTTTTCCTGGATTATCCTGCTTACGCCCATAATAGACCTGATAATTTCTTCCGGGAAGGGGATTGAACAGCAATATGTAATCCCGCAACACTTGCTCGAACTCTTCCCTCTGCCGGCAATTTTAGACCCCGGAGAGAAAACGACCATCACCGTTTCTCTTGTGTTCACCTTCCTCTATTGCGCCGCTAAAACCCAGAAGTTATTGTTTGGCTTCTGGGGAGTGATCCTGGCCTATTTCTGTAACCTGCTCAGCCTGATACCCACCTATCTTATTGTCGTGGCATCCAGGTTCGCGAATGCCCCCGGGCTTAAAACCGCTCCGGTGATCGTGGTAATCAGGGTCCTGGCTATATATATATTCTGCCTTCTGCTGGCGGCTATGCGCATGCAAAGCAAAGAACGCTTCAGGATGATAGTAAAAGAAACGGGGCTGTTGAACATACTGCATTTTGTATTACTCTTTGGCTTTGGGGTATTTATCGCCGCGAGAAATGCCGAAATAGTAATCCTTGCCAACCTCGGTAGCTTCCTGTTAACAATCATTTCTCTTACCTTGGGCTGGATTTCCCTAGTGATGTTAAAGAAATCCGAAAAGACAGTTGCTTTTTACGCGCTGGCAACCTGCCTTCTGTTTTCACTGGCGGTAAATGCAGCTACGCTCTTTTTAATCATCGCGGGCTTGAGCCTGGGGTATATTTATAACTTTTTACCGATAAAACTAAAACGGGTGGCGTTTTTCTCTAAAGCAGCCCTGGCGGGGATGCTGCTTTTAGTTTTTATGCTTGGCTGGCTCTTTACCGGCAGGGGGATTTTACATTTCCCGCCGATATTAATGCTGTACTTCCTGGTTTTTTATTCGGCTTCCCTTAATGTGCTGGACCTGGAAGATTCTTCCCCTGTCATGGCCGCGGAAAAAGGCAAAGGCATAGCCGATATATATGGAGAAAAAAAGGCCAGGATATTGGCAGGGTTATTTATCTTTGCTTCGTACCTGGCCTGCCCCCTTCTTTTCCTTGAGAAAAGGCTGATAATCCCCTGCGCGCTCATCGGATTGCTTCAATTCAGTCTTATCAACTTGAAGCGTAAAAATAAGTTGATATTCTTGGTATACCTGCTAACTCTGATAGGCTTGATAATCTGGCGGAGGATTTTTTAAACAAAAAGGGACGGTTCTCTTGATACTTTGTAGTTATAAGAGAACCGTCCCTTTTTTACTTTACGCGCAGGCTCCTTATAATCTTCATAAAGAGCGGCTCGTATTTGGGGTATCTGTCCTGCTGGCTGGTGCAGGTAACCGTGTAAGCGCGCTTGCCTTTAACAAACATGGCGCTGATGATATGCAGGTTGTTACCCTGATATTTACTGACGAAAGAAATCCATCTGCCTGGCATAAGTCCGGCAAAGGTCTCTCCTTCCAGGGTATCATAAACCAAAAGTTGCCGCGTTAGCTCCTCCCTGGTAAACTCGTAAAACTCACCGAGCTGTACCTCTCTTTCTAAATCCGTGACAATGACGTTGCAGTTCTCGCTGAACGTATCGCTTTTACTGATAACCGGCTCCAGGGCTATGACTGCCGCGTTGTACTTATTTTTTTGTTTGACCCAGAATAAGGGGAAGGAAATAGAGAACTGTTTTTTCTTATCGGTATACCTGGACCACATTATGTCGCATCCGCAAAGAGCAAACGCCACAAAACATATTAAAATAACCCGCCAAAAAGAACGCCTTCTCTTATCCATTAGTAACCTTTCGGTATAAGCTCACCCGAGGTGAACTTGATGATTATCGGCCCGGCCACCACGATAAGTATCGCCGGTAAGATACAGAAGATAAGCGGGAAGATAATCTTCAGGGAGGCCTTGACCGCATACCTCTCGCCCATCTGGAACCTTAAGTTACGGGTATCCTCGGAAAGGTTCCGGAAGGCCTCTTCTATGGATGTACCCATGCGCTCAGCCTGGGTAATCATACGTACAAAACTGCTTACCTCAGGGATCTGGATCCTCTTGGCCATATCCTTAAGCGCCTCGCTTCTGGGCTTGCCCACCTGGATCTCGCTTAAGACGATACCCAGCTGTTCAATAAAGGGGTTGTATTCGCTCTTATCGATAAGCCATCTTATTGCCGAGACAAAATCCGCTCCGGCGTTGATGCACATATCAAGAAGGTCCACTGATTCGGGGAATATCCTGGTAATCTCTTCTTTTTTATTGCGTATCTTGCGTATCATAACGAAATCTGGCAAGAAAAAACCTATGAATAACCCCAGGGGAGCGTAAAGCGGCATGAAGAAAAAGAAAACAAGCAGCCCTATGATAAGTCCGCAGAAAACCTTGAGCAGCACCAACCCTTCAAGGTCTATATTAATCATCAGGACCTCGCTTTGCCGCTTAAGGTTAGCCAGATAACTTAGGTTATAAAAAGGCTTGGCAAGGAAAGAAAGTGGTTTGAGCCCAGGCAGAGAAAACATCGGCTTTGCCTCTTTGGTAAAAATGGTAGTGGCGCGGCGATGTATGTCTTCCCTGAGTGTCACCCGCTGCGCGCCGACTCCCAAACCGGTAAACAGGGCATTTGCCAGAAAAAATACGGAGACTGCAATAAGCAGGAAAACGGCTATATTAAGCATATTTACATACGGAAAGTGCTTATCCTCTTTACAAGGTATATCCCTACCAACTGCAATACTACCGCAGTAATCAACATCATCCTTCCCTGCTGGTTCTGGAGCATCACCGTAAAATGATCGGGGTTCTGTTTATAGACAAAGTAGCTGAAGGCAAATGGCAAAAACATCATAATCAGGCCCTGGAGTTTACCCTGCAGGGTGAGGGTAGCGACTTTTTCTTTTAACTTTATATTATTGCGAATAGTATCGGTGAGCCGGCTGAAGACCTTGGTCAGTTCTCCACCTGATTCCCTGGCAATAAGGATTGAGGTAATCAGAAGGTTCATCTCTTCAAGCGGCATCCTCTTTCTCAATTTGTTCAGGGAATCCTCGAGGCTTACGCCCAGCTTGTTCTCTTTCAAAACCAGGTTGAATTCCTGGGAAATAGGCGGGGGCATTTCTTCACATAGCACTTCAATGGCCTGGATAAAACTTAGGCCCGCCTTCAGGGAAGAGGTGAGTATCATAAGGCTGTCCACCAACTGGCCCTGGAATTTTCTAATCCTGGCCTGGGTAGCGAGTATGACCATGAAATTGGGGAAGGCAAACCCCAGGACAAAACCTGCGGCAAGGCCGATAGGGTTCCTGAAAAGCATAAAACCTATGCCGGCAAAAAGAAAGGGCGCAATGAAGAAAAACAGCGTCTTTTCCTTCTCCCAGAAGATAAAAGACTCCTCCAACTGCCCTAATAGCCTTTCTGCCTTCCTGTTTTGCGCCTGGGAGTATCTGTCCATCAATATGGGGACCACGACTACCATAAAAGCGCGCACCAACAGAAAGGAAGCGATAATAAGCAAAAGAAAAATAATGGCTGTCATTGGGTAACTACCGTGTGCTCTGCGGAATAATAGGGGGCATAAACCTCTCCCCCTCCATAGGCATCCGCAGCTTCGCGCATCTTTCCGGAGAGCCCGCCCTTGACGTAATAACCGATGACCAAAAGGGCGGTGATTATGGCTAAGATTACGACTACATATTCAACGATACTCTGTGCCTTATTGCGCCTCATTATAGGTTATGCTTACTATGGAGCCTAATTTTCTGTCCGTGAAATTGGGGAAAATGGTCACCGAAAGCTTCTCTTGGCCGTTCCTGAAATCCAGATTACAGCTATCCTCTACCACGGAATTAAAATCCTCTCCGTCGCTGAAAAAACGGGGTATCTGCGCCGGGTTTTTCCCGGTGGCCTCTTTATAGTCCTTAAGCGCATCTCGGGTAGCGGTTTCATTCTCTATAGTCCAGGAGGAAAGGCGTTCTTTATAGAATTGTGCGGCATCGGCTACGGAAAGAGAGGTGGAATACATCAGGGTCCTCTGTTTTCCCGTATCAATACTTGCCCAGCGTACGCTATTTGGAGGCCTGGAGACAAAGCCCAAATCCTTTCCTGGCATATCCTGTTTAGGCAAGGCAAATATGCTGTCTTTAAAAGAGGGTTTGGCCTTACCCAGCTCTGGAGTGCCTCTTGGCTGCAGGTAATTGGCCAGCATAAGCTGGGTGGTGCCGTCCGGCTGAGGGATAACCGATACGTTTATTACCAGCTCTTCCTTTTTGTACTTCATCATTTTAGCGCCGCTTTTCTTATCGGTATCGTCACTGGTCTTAACAAACCCCTGACTAGCCAAGACATCTTCATAATAGCGGATCGCGGATGGCTTATCAAGCCGGCTTTTGTAAAGGCGCGCTTTTATCTGTCTGCCGGACATATAAAAATCCTTTGTGTCCAGAAGCTGGCTTGTGCCTGGCACAGGCACCTGAAAATCCATATCCGGGCCTGCTATGGCGTTACTAAAGAGAATGGCTGCGATTAAAATGGAAAAACAAATGACTTTCATCATTTTCCTATCTGGCAGCTGATAACTGCGTTTCAAAAAGATGCTTTTCCGGTTTAAATACGGCGGCGCAACCGCTGGTTATTAAGCTACTGAGCCAACCCACAGGATCCCCTGTAGGCCTTATATTCTCAGCATCACAATTGTTGTAACCATGTTCGGGAAAGGTATTAGCAGAGGCAACGGCCTGCACTGTCCCGTAAATGAACTTCCACAACCCTAAATCAGCGCCCTCTTTATACCGTTTTACCGTTACCGTAAGGGGGCTGCCTTCGGTAGCGGCAGAGACATCATTATCTGCAAACTGCAGGCCTGCCGGCACAATACTGATTATCCCGGCTGCCATGTCCAGAATAAGGCCTACGAGCATCTCAACAATAGCGCCTACCCAGCGTATCCACCAGGGCCAGGAATCCGTATCGAGCATATTGTGTATTTTCTGTTTCAGCGCATCAATCAAGTCAACAACCGGATTGTAGAAGCTTAAAATATAGAGGGGCATACCCTGGGCTGTTACCTCCACGTAATTCTGGTAGCGGCTGGTGTTATTATAATTTCCGTTGTCATCAAAACTATTTACATTGGTGATAACCCTCTTGTTGCCCACCATCGTCTCAACCTGGCCCCAGCCATAGCCGGTAGTGGCAGTATATCCAACATCAATGCCCGGCTCGACATTGCCCCACTTCCAAAAACCCCTCCTGCTTCCATCGGGCTCTGACATAAAACGGCCAAAACCGCTTGTTGACCAGCGCCTTATCAGATCCTGGCTGACAAGAGGGATAGTGGAATGAATAGCAGCGCCTCCGGAGTCGCGGTCTGTGCCCCTCTGATAAATATCGTAATATGCCCCTAATTTTCCTGCATCCAAAGTATCTGCATCTGCGCCGTAGACGTTTTGCACGAACTCCCTGAAAGTAGGCCTGGGCTCATCTATACCCACATTATTGAAGGCGTACTGCATAGCCGTCTTTTTGGCATTAGCCCAGCCCATCCTTCCCTCTTTCCAAATCTGCGAAAAACCTATATATTGCCTGATTAGGTAAGTGACCGCGATAGCAATAGCCACCGGAATACCGATGACGGTAATTAAGGAGGCGACAAAGGGCACCACAAGCGTGGCCCAGAAATCTCCGTTCATGGTCTCGCTTCTCATCCCTAACGATAAAAGCGTGCCGCTTAAGGTGCTAGCCCCTGCCAGGGCCCCGGCATCAGCGGCAATGGAAACATCGGTTCTATAGACGCTGATCTGCCCTAAATTGATGGTGATCATAACTAGAATGAGCACCACGCAGACCAGGGCAATCAGGAAGGGAAAAATCTGTCCGCTTTCATAATTTGCCTTGTTTTGATTAAACCTATTGAACATCTTAATCCTAACTCCCCAGGTCTATGTCTTTTACTAAGGCAATCGCGTTATTAATACAGGTTGCCTGCTGGAGGGGATCCTTAGTGCCACAGCAGCCGCTAATGGCTGTCAAGGCAGCGTTAAGCTTATCCCTTGAATTTTTGCTAGTTTGATTTTTCGCAGCTATCCTGCTGGCCATCGCGCTTAAACCGCAGGCAGGGCAACTGATGCAATCATCGTCGCAGCTTGATGCAGGCGTATCACAATTCCTGTTATACGCCGTATTACCGGGATCCAGGGAGTTCTGGCAACAATCATTCCTGGTATTCTCGTAGCAGGTTGCATAACAGGTATCATAACAGGCCTGATCCACGTAGGTATAGGTGCAATTCGGGTCCTCCTCTGTAGCGCAGGAGGCAGTCTTGGTGCAATCCGTGGTACAACTGGCTGTGCAGGACTCCTGGGCATCCCCATTGCAAGTCGGTATGATCTGATTGTTAACTACGCCCACCTCGCTGTCAGCTGCGGTTATCAACGGGTTTAGCTGGTCCACATAACCCTGCCATATCTGCTGGTAAGAGCTTACCGCAGATGAACACAGCCCTTCGGAGGCCAACAGAAGACAGAGGTCCTGTTGTTCCCGGGTGGGATAAGCCGCTGAACAGCATGTCTGCATATTACTGATTTTGGAGGCGATTGTAGCAGCCTCTGCTCCCACATCATTAGCCGTCCCCTGCAGTTCATTGGCTGCGTTATTAAGCTCCTTTGCGGTCTTGCCCCATGAACCCCACCAGCACAATTCCCAGGGGTCATCGCATTCATTGGCGCTATCACGTAATTGCTTCACCTGTTTTTCTAACTGCCCCTTTGCACCGATAAGACTGTTGTAACTTAACATGTACCCATTTACTGCCGGCTCGATATTCTTCTCGCAGGTACACTGCACATAACCTGCGCAGGAATAATCATAACTTTCCGGGTTACTGGGGTCTGTCAAGCATTCGGGATGCGCAGCCTTGCACATTGCCGCGATCTGGTCTGCGGTGTTTCCTACAAAACCGGTGACACTTTCTCCCGGCTCTCCCTTAAAGACCCAGTCTTCGGTAAGTTGCATGGGTTTGGCAGTGCACTCCTCCCCTCTTAAACAACCTTCCTTGGCGCCTATGGGGAGCTCGCTTTGAGCAGAATCATAAGAAGCGACCTTGCCTGCCACGAGCCTGCCCTGTTGAAAGCTATATTGCTGCCTGGCGTAGTTGGCGTGGAACCAAATCCAGATACGCGCAATCCCGATTACCAGAGCCAATATGGCAGTAAAAGCAAGGATGAAGTCCAGGATAGACTCAGCCCTTTTCTTGGTAGCTCTCATTTTTATTCTACTCCTTCTGGAATTCGGTTTGCCAGGTCTTCTGGCGTTCAAGGGAACCCGACCCTGAAGCAGTGTATTCTACGCGGTTATTTTCATTGGCATCTGCCTTAAGCTGCGATTTATAGGTTAAGCCGCCGTAAGTCGCGCTGTCCTGGTAAACCGGAGGCTTGGATTCATAAGGGCTGGTTTTGGTCATATCCTGACGGGTATAAAGCGTATAAGAGACCGCATCGTTTGTGATGGCGCCTGTGCGGGTATTGGTGATTTTACCCTTGCCCTCGCCTAATTGTTCTTCGCCTCTGGTGGTTGAAGCAGCATAATCCTCGGCGTGCTGCTGCTCCTCTTTCCAGACGCTTACCGGCACCGTCACTTCTGTCGGGCTTGAGCAATTCTGGTCATTATTGCCGCAGACCTGTTTCTTGAAACGCGGCAGCCCGGTTGTAGGATCGCCAAGCATAGTGCCGTTAATCTCATAATAAGCATAACTGGTGTAGTCGCTTGGGTTTGCTGCCTGCGGCCCTGCCTGCCCCTTCTGCCACATTACCGAAGCAGAAGCCCCAAATGAGGATTGCTGCCCCTGGCCATAGCCGCCTAAAAGGTTAAAAAGACGGGTATCTTGTTTTAGGGTATAAGTAACGCTGGAGTTTTGCTGGTATGCCTTGGCTAATGCCTTGCGGAAGGCCTCCATCTTCAGTTTTTGCTGGAGCTCAAAACGCTGCCCGTAAGTCACAAGGAAAGAAAGGGCAAAAAGGATGATGGTGGCAAAGATTGCCAACTCCAGTATTGCCTGCCCTTTTCTTAGCTCTTTGTTTTCCATCTTAGTTCGTAACGGGGTTAATATCCACTGTCTTTAACAAGGGCTCTGCGCCCTCCTCTGTTGAGGCAGAAGCCGTCTTTTCCGTAGTCGCCTCCGGGGTAACCACGTGCGTATAGAATGTGGGCTTCTTTTCCGGCCTCTTTTGTTCAACCTGCGTGACTGTCTGGCCCTGGCTGGATATGCTCTTGGACTTACTGGCAGTATCTCCCAGGTTTGCCTTCAACGCATTCAACTTATCCTGGTCTTGCAAACTAGAGTCCCACTTCTGCCAAAAGGCGTAATCCGCGAAGGTCATTGTCTTGACCTGGATACCCCTCTTTAAATAAGTGCGCACATAGGCCAAAGTCGCGGTCATCAGGGCGACGATTATCACCCACTCCATCAATGTATTTCCGGGATTCCTGCGCATCTTAATCATTATCAGTGATAAAGGAATCCACTGCCTCCTTTTTATCAAAGGTGCTTGAACTGCTTGTCCTGCTTACGGTCATGCCCTGGGGAATATCAGCCCCCCAGATGTTAGCAGTGCCTCCTCCGGTGTAACTGGTGGTGCTTGAGGTTGTGGTAGAGGCAGAAGTAGAAGTGGTATGGCCCGGGGAATACTGAGGGCCCAATTGATCTACCTGCTCTTTTATGCCGCCCTGATACCTGCGCTTGATAAGAAACTGCATAATCATCAGTGCGGCAAGGATAACGCACAAAAGTATAGTATACTCGATTATACTCTGGGCACGACGCCTGTTTTTAAACATCTTCTACTCCCTTAAGGAATCGGGCGCGCTTTAGAAGGGAGCGGCAAAATTAGTCTGCTCAGTTGTCTGGTATTCGCTGGCCCTGGTCTTCTCCTTTGCTGCTGAATCAGTAGCCTGCCTGGTCTCTGACGTTGACTCTCCGCCTGTCCTCTTCTGGGCTGTATAAACCCCCTGGTCAACAAGCCCGGTCATAGTACTATCAGGAGTAATGTCGTAGTTACTTATCGCCGCTGTAGTAGCTGTCGCCTCTGCGATAGTCTGATCGGCATTTAGTTTTCTCTCCTGGCTGATGGTCGTGCCTCCTGCAGAAAACTGCTCTCCCATCTTGTCCGCTGCGTCCTTTAACCCTCCCTGATACCCTCTTTTAATGAACATCTGCATAATTAACAGAGCGGCGATGATTACGCTAAAGACTATGGCGTATTCAATAATCGCCTGGCCCCTGCGGTATTTGCGCATAAACATCTTTCTTCACCTCCCTAATTTTTATTCTGTGGTCCCTGCTGCGTTTATCGTCTCTAAGCTGATTGATTCGGTCTCGGTAGTCTGTTTCTGTTGCTTCTTCTCCGCGCCGCCTTTTTCCAAAACGCTCTTGTCAACGTAATCCGCTTTTTTTACCGTTGTCTGACGGTACTCCTGGCTGTAAAGATCCGCCTTAGCATTGGCAGCCGTAGGAATATCCGTATCTCCTGCGGTAACCATGTAATCAAGAGCCTGTTTGTTTTTCTGGCGCATCCCGCCTTTTAAGGCCACCTGCAGGATACCTGCTGCCACTGCCACCACCACCCCCAAAAGTATGGCGTACTCAGCTGTTGATTGCCCTTTCTTACGTAGTAACATGTTTTCACCTCCTTTAAAAACAATATTTTGCCTATTTGTATTAACTACCCCCTGTCGCTCCCTGGAATACCCCGATGGTTGCGTCACTGGCTGTGCTGCTTATTGCACTGCCGGCCTTACCATAGGTAGAATCTACCTTATCTTTCATCCCGCCGCTTTTAAATAGAAACGCGGCAATGATAGCGATGACTACGCCCAGAATCAGGGTATACTCCAGTATTGACTGACCCTTCCTTGCCTTTTTCTTCATTTCCCCCTCCTTTTTCTAAGATATTTTAGTTGAATACCTTGCTGTCCAGATTGCTGGTGGCATCTTCGACGGCAGTACCTGCTTTCTCAAATGCGCCCTTGATGCCTCCTCCTACCTTGCCGCCTATCCCGCCTCCGCTAAAAAGCACGCCCACGATGATTACGATGAGCGCACCCAACAGCAAAGTATATTCCAGCATGCTCTGGCCCTTTTTTATTGATACTAACATAACCGCCTCCGTTATCTTTTATAATTCATCTCTTCCTGGACCTGCTTTAATTTTGCGTTCATCGAGCGATATATATACCTGTGGGTTGCGGCAATGGCTGCTACCACAATCATAAACAGCATCACGTATTCGATTATGCTCTGGCCCTTCTTCAACATAGTTTAATAACCGCTTGTAGTACCTGTTATAAACCTGGCGGCTGTGCGAAAATGCCCGTATATCCCATTGCCAGTGTCATGCTGATTAATCTTGGAAAAAAAGCCCGTATTACTCTTAAAGAACACCAGCAACACCGCAATGACGGTCACGGCTATCAGGAGCACATACTCCAGGGCCAACTGTCCGCGCATTAGCCTTGATTTTGTAGTCCTGTTATTTATCCTCATAGCGTCCGTAAAAAAACCGATAGCCAAATTTTGGCCATCGGTCATAAAATATCCACCTTTAGGCAGAATAATTCCTTTTCCGCAGCAACTTTTACCGTGGCCCTTCCTGTCTTTACTAAGGCAGATGTATCGATCGCTGCTAAGATGCATATTAAATATAACATTTGCTATAATCAAAGTCAAGCATATATTGGGACCTCTGGAAAACGCTTTCCTAAGAGACTCGACACCATAACCTCAAGCCCTCCAATAAGATAACCTCTTTTTCATTGATGCGGCGCAAGGCATATTCCAGGTCTTTGAGGAAGGCATATCCTTCGGGAGGCTCCAGGCTGATTACCAAACAATTCTTTTCTTTTTTCAGCTTACCTTTCAAGTTATAAAAATTTTCTCTCATGAAAGAAAAATCCTTATTCTCATAACCGGCTGGAAAAATATGCCAGCGGCAGTATAAATCAAGTATGCCCAGATAATACTCGAAAAACGCCTTTATGTCTTCGAGTGCAAGCTGACTCTTGGGCAGGCGCTCGGAGGAAAAATAAAACTGCGAGGTAGCGGCATAAGTAAAAAGCTCTACCTTGCGGCTGAAATCGTGGAAGGACTCTTCCAGATTGGGCCAACGATTAAGATACAGCCCTGCAAGGCGCTCGGCGCTGTTTTCAGCCGAAGGCATATTACTTAGGATTATCAGCCGGATTTTGCCGCTGGCTTCGGTCTTTAAGGCACAGCCCCTGAAAACGGATTTTCTGTTTAAATTCGGCTGGGACAGCTCAACTTCCATTTCGGACAGATAAAATTCGGTCTTTAACGGTTCGAAGGTAAAGGCGCGCGTCTCGCCCAATTTAACCACCCTGCGGTATTCTGCAAACTGCCAGGGCCAGAGACCGAAAATAAAAAACCTCCTGCGTGATTTCTCTACGGTTGCTACATCCAATTCTTCCAGTTTGTTGCCGTAGAGGGTGATAGTGGAGAATTTGCCCTCGGATGAATCGAGGGCGTATACTAATTCAAGGAATTCCCTGGTGGGTATATCATACCCCGGGGCCATGGAGAGGATGACCGGTTCTGCGTCTTTGAAACAACGCTGGAGGCAATGTTTTATGCTCTGGACGGTAGCGGAGAAATCATAAGGAAGATAAGGGGTCGACCAGACTGTGTGCAACTGGCCGTCCAAAAACAACGGTGAGCCCTCGCTTAAATTTATTTTAAGGCAGCGTACCTCCTGCAAGAGCCCTGATACGGACCTGGAGATATCGGCAGGCAAAGAAGGGAATCCCTGGAGCCGGACAAGAAAATCATTCAAGTCAGAGGTAAAGAACCTCTCGCCTACAAGCTGCCAGAGTGCCGTCTCCTGCCTTATTCTGTCCTTTGCGTCGAGGCCAAACAGGGGTGCGTAAATCAGGCTTTCTATTTTAGTCAGGGTTTTTGCTTCTTCCTTCTTCAACCGGGAGCATACAGCTTCATTTATATAATGGCTTCCGCCTATCAAATAATCGCAGGCCTTAAGCAGGATTACGCCCAAGCCTTGCGCCTGCAAAGCGCCCCTTCTTGGCTTACGTCTCCTGCCCACAGGCATGCTCAGGCCGTTTCCTTTTATTATGGCGTTTATGCTGGACTTGGAAACCTTGAGTTTGAGCTTATCCGAGACCAGGCTAACCAGCTTTCTGCAACTTAAGTCCGGATTGCTCTTTTTAAAATCAAGGATACGTTCCCTTGTCTCCGGTTTCAATTTGTAGATTACGCCCATAGCCCTTACCTTTTTCCAGATTGGACATTAATTTCTAAGTAAACTATATTCCCTAAATTATCTTTTGTCAAGAGGGACGCTTGTAGATAGGGGGGCGGTTCTCAAAGTAAAGAAAGGGACGGTTCTATGCTTAAAAAATATAGGGACAGTTCTCTTATGACTACGAAGTAAGCAGAAAGCTGTCCCTGTTTTTGGCTTGAGAGCCGTCCCTAGAATTAGGAGAGTTCTATGATATCGCCTTCGGAAGTAGAGGTTGCCTTTATGGTACCGGCGGGCAATTCGATTACAGAGCGGCTGAAAAAACAAGCGGGGCTGATACGGAATGGCTTTAGCCTATGGATTACCCTGATGACTTTATTTTGCGCATCCAGAAAAAGACAGTCTATCGGAAAATTCATAAAAAAGGTATGCACGCAGCTGCAGGGCTTGATGACCAGCGCCTGGGAAGGCAAAAGGTTTTTCCTGCCAAGCAGGCCCTTTAATCTTAAAAGGAAGGAACAGACCAGAATGGCCTTATCGGCCAAAAGGGTATTTTTTGTTTTATTGAATATCCGCATAGAGTTTAAGCGGTATTTTTGAAGAGGTCCTCAGAAATAGGTATGCCTCTGACCTTTATGTCTTGCAGGAAAGAAGGTACATAGCCGGTGGCGTGGAAATCGCCTATAACGTTGGCGTTGGCATCCACTCCGGTCTGCCTAAAGACGAAGATATCCTTTAGGTCAACGTGCAGCTCATCCTTCATGCCGACGAGTTCCGTAACCTGCACGATCTTGCGCGAGCCGTCGGATAACCTAGTGGTATGCACTATCAGGTCTATGGCTGAGGCGATCATCTCCCGGATAGCCCTGATGGGCAGTTCTACCCCTGACATCAGGATCATGGAATCAAGCCTGGTCAGGACATCATAGGTGGAATTGGCGTGGATGGTGGTCATGGAACCGTCGTGGCCCGTATTCATTGCCTGAAGCATATCCAGGGCTTCAATACCGCGGCATTCTCCGACGATAATCCTGTCCGGCCGCATCCTTAAGGTATTCCTGAAGAGGTCACGTATGGTTACCGACCCTTTGCCTTCTATGTTGGGCGGCCGCGACTCCAGCCTTATCCAGTGCGTCTGGCTAAGCCGCAGTTCCGCGGCGTCTTCAATGGTAATAATACGCTCATTGGAGGGGATAAAAGCGGAAAGTACATTCAGTATCGTGGTCTTACCGGAGCCGGTGCCTCCGGAGACAATGACGTTCTTACGGCAAAGCACGCAGGCCTTGATAAACTCCGACATATTATCGCTCAATGTCTTTATACCGATGAGCTCCTCGACTTTATAGCGCTCCTTCCTGAATTTCCTTATGGTCAATGCGGGACCCGTCAGGGCCAGAGGCGGAATAATCGCATTTACGCGCGAGCCGTCCGGAAGGCGCGCATCCACCATCGGCACTGACTCGTCTATGCGCCGGCCCAGGGGAGCGATAATCCTCTCGATTACGGTTTTTACCTGCTCATTGGTAGTAAACTTTTTCTCGGTCAATACTATTTTACCGTGGCGCTCTATGTAAATCTCGTTGCGGTTATTGACCATGATGTCAGTGATTGTTTCATCGGCGATCAATTCCTCGAGGGGCCCCAAGCCCAGTGCCTCATCCAGGATTTCCCTGACCAGGGTTTTTTGCAGCTCTACCGAAAGCACCTGTCCGGATTCCTCCGTAATAAGATTACCGATGAGTATCTCTGCCTTATTCCTTAATTCCTTGGCCCTCTTGGGGTCGTTAAAGACATTGGCATCCAGTCTTTTTAAGTTAAGCTCCTCAATCAGGCGGTTGTGTATCCTGCGCTTAAGCGTATTTAACTGGTCTAACTTTTTGGGGACCGCTACCTGGCCCGGCGCCTCGGCCAACCCCTGCTCCTTCCAGAAATCCTCCGTCTTATCCAGCAACTCCTCTTTTATTATAGAGGCGCCCGGCTTCTGGCGTTCAACGTATAAGCCCTCCTCTTCAATCAACTGCTGCCCGAGCTGCTTTATGGCTTTTGAGAACCTGGACTTAGGGTTGTCCACTACAACGGGTACGCCGCGGTTGACGGAATAGCCGACAATCTTTCCTTCTGAAGGGACCTGGGCAACGATGTCCACGCCAAGGCTCACCTGCACCTCCTGCCAGCTGATGCTGGAGGCGGATTCCGACCTGTTGAGCAAGAGCCTGATCATCTTAAGCGGCACATGCAAAAACTGCAGTGTCTCAATCGCCCACTTTATCTGGTATACGGAGAGCACATCCGGCGTAACCACCAGAAGGATGAGGTTGGCTTCATTAAACAGGTTGACTAAGATATTGTTAAAGTTGTTGCCGGCATCCACAATGATGTAATCATAGTCGTTATCCAGCAAAGAGAAGACTTTGTTTATATACTCCGTTTTGAGGAAGGGCAGCTGCTGCGGTTTCATCACCGCGGATATGAAATCCACGCCAAAAGAACTGGTGGTAACAAAATGCTCCTTCTTGAAATCCTCCGGCCTTTCTTTAAGGAACGCTATCAGGTCAACGAACGAGCGCTGTGGCGTTATATTGTTAAACAGCTTGGATATGCTGCCGAAACCCTTGGTATCAAAATCCATCAGGCAGACTTTTTTCTTGGAATCAGAGGCCAGGGAAACGGCCAGATTCAGCGCAATGAGGGTTTTTCCCACTCCGCCTTTGGTGCTGAATAAAACTATCCTTTTGGCCATACGCTTAATCCAGTTTATAGGATATGGGTGCTTCTATCCAGATATCTTCCTGTGAAACCGAGGCAGGAAAGGGAGGAAAGGTGTCTATGTTCCTGGCCACGGAAAGCGCTTCTTCGTCGAGGACTTTATACCCGGAGGACTCCTTTACCACCGCTTCAAGGAGTTTTCCGGAATAGGAAATATGCAACCCTAGTTTTACCGTCCCCTGGAAACCTGCTTGTCTGGCAGCAACAGGATAACTAACGTTATCTAGGATACTCCTCTGGACGAGCCTGCTGTAGCCTTCCAGGGAATTGATGTCCGCGGCATTGACCATCGGAGGGGGCTTGGGTATTTCAGCTAAAGGCACAGCCTGATTATCCGGTTGAGCGGCAGTTTGCGCGGAAAGTTTGATTTCCTCTTTGACTTCTTTGGCAGCGGCAAGCCCGCCTTCGCGCCTGACTATGGTAGGGGTAATGGTAATGAATAATTCCGTATCGGACCTGTTGCCGATACCACCACCTGTGCTGGTATCCCTCTTTCTAAAGATAGCTCCGACAATAGGAATGTCTCCTAAGAAGGGAACCTTGCGCACGGTCTCTTCGGTCTTTTGTTTAACCAGGCCTCCTATGGAAAGGGTTTGACCGTTATCCAAGAATAATTCGGTGGAGGCGCTACGCTTGCTCAAAGGATAAGCTTTGGCAGTCGGCTGGTCAGAAGGCCCGATAGTCTCTACCGCGCCCACCTCGCTTACTTCAACGTTTACGCCCAATTTTATCTGGTCTCCCTTTGCCAGCGTGGGTTTGATTTTTAGTTTGATGCCGTATTCCTTATATTCAACCTGAGTCCCTGAGCCGCCGGCTGAAGCGACCTGCGTAGTGAAAATAGGCTTTTCTCCGCCCACCAATAATTCCGCTTCCTTTCCGCTCTGGCAGGCAAGCCTGGGCTGGGATAATATGCGCGCCTTTCCCTCCTGGACCAAGGCATCCAAGGTCAAGCTGAATGCCGCGCGGCTGACCCGTAAGACCCTGAATAAACTTCCCCAATTCGTGCCTCCGCTGGTTGTAGTCTGAATGGTATCTGTAGTACCTATCTGAGCCATCGTCGTAGTAGGAATCCCGGGGGAGCCTATTTCATTAATGGTAACTGAGCCTGGCCAGGTAAATCCTAGTGTCTTAGAGGCGTCCTTGTCCAATTCCAGGACCTCTACCGCGATTTCAATTACCGACTCCTCCTCCTTAATCTCCATAAGGTCCGTAATCTTGTCCTTCAGCGCACCTAAGGCGATGTTGATTCTTTCTCTCTCCTGCGCGGTCTTGACATGGCCTAAAAGCAGGACTCTGCCCCCCTCTTCATCTATCTGGGTATGGACATTTGTCTGGTTGATGGCCTTGAGTATATTATCAATACGCTCTTTGACAGGCGCCAGGTCTTCTTTATAAACCTTGATATTGTAAGATTGCTCGCCGAAACTATCCCAGACTACCAGCGTAGTTTTACCCACGCCCTTGGGAGAAATAGTAAGCTGGTCCCTGGAAACGGAGGAGACATCTATTATATCGGGGTTGCCGATGGCTATACGGGTAGGGTTAGTCACATCAAGGATCTTGCTTTCATTCATATAGAGTTTTATCGGCTCTCCTGCCTCATCCTGGGCGCAGGCGGCAGCTGACATCCCGATAACGCTCATCAGCAAGAAGGCGCTAAGCAAAAGATTTCTCTTCATTGTTTCTCCTCGGATAAAGGGATTTTCCCTCTCTCAAGCCCGCGATAGATTTCGATGTAATTCTTTGGCTCCTCCTTATGGCTTGCCTGGACAGCAGACGCCTCCTGGCCGAAAGAGCCTCCGATCCTGGGCATCAAATATTGAAACAAGGCGTCCCAGCTCATCGGCTGGACAGACTCGGTCTTGGAATCTGCCGGCGAACGCAATACCAGCCTAATCTTGCTCTGCTCCTGCAGAAAAGTAAGCAGGCTGGCTTCCCCGGGACCGAGGGCAAGCGTAATCAAAGGAGAGGCGCCGCCCTGTGAAGAACCCTGGCGCGCTTGCGACTTTTCTTTTAATGTCCCTATCTCCTGGCCCACGGCAAGCACCAAAACATTCTGCAACACCGGGATTATTGTTTCCTGAGTGATTTGTTTACCCTGGGCGTTTTGCGCTGGGATAGGGATATTGGCAATCACATCTACATAATCACCGGGTTTGATCATGCCGGCAAAAGAGGAAACGTCATCGACTGAAATGGTTATCGCCCTTTTACCCACCGGAGTCACTTCTGCCAGACTGCTTCCCGTGCCTAGCGCTGTCTGCGCCGAAGCAAGTTTGCTCAAGGTAATCTGTTCTCCCGCCGCTATGTCCAGGCTAACGACCATGCCGGCTATTCTATCTACGGAGGTGACGGCATTGGGTTGCACGTATTGCTTGGGGACAATGGCTGTCTGGAGCATGTTGGAATCCAGGGTCGTGCCCCGCGGAATATTCTGTTTGGCTACCAGCACCGCTGTCTGATTGGCCTGGATCTGCTCAAGTTTCTTACTGGCCTCCTCCTGGATGGTTTCTTTCTGCTCGTTAAGATAATTGTTTATGAGAAATAAGGCTGCGGTGGCAAGGACAATACTGATAACCACGCTTAGTATTAAAGCAAAGCGTTGTTTTGGAGGCATTTATTTCTCCCTGCCCCGCCAGAGGCAGGGCTTTGCATTGCAGATGCTAAAAAAGGACTATTTGATATCCCCTTCGAAAATCTCAATCTTCTGTTCCCGCGAGAGCTTGGCGATTAAATCATCTATCTTTTTCTGCTGCTTAAGGAAAGTGAGGCCTCTCTTGATATCATCCCAGAGTTCCGACAGGGATTTCTGTTTTCCGCCTCTTTTTGCCTCAAGCTTTAAGATATAATAGCCGTCGGGCCCCTTAAAGATATTGCTTATTTTGCCGACTTCCAGGGTGTCGGAAAAAGCGACGTTGTCAAACTGGCTGTTGCCTGTTCCCCTCTGGATAAAACCCAGGTCCCCCCCGTTTTTGGCAGTTGCCGACTTCGACCTTTCGGCGGCAAGGGTGGCAAAATCCGCTCCCTGCAAAAGCTGCACGAGGATATCCTTTGCCTCCTGCTCCGTGGAAACAACTATCTCGCGGATCTCTCTCTGCTCCGGTTCTTTCAATTCATCCTTATAGGTATTGTAGTAATCCTCTATCTCTTTGGAGCTGACATCCACGTTGTTGGCTTCCTGGCGTATCAGGTCCATGACCAAAAGTTGCTGCTTGGTCTTCTCCAGGGCCTTTACCACTTCCGGGCTTTTATCCAGGCCTCTTTTTAACGCCTCCTGATAAAGCAGGGCATTGCGCACCATCTCGTTTCTTAGATAGGCAACCTTCTGGTCGCGCGTGGTAATCTTTGCCTCCGGCTTATCGCTGGATACCACGGCATTATAAGCCTCCACCTCCTGGTTCAGGTCTTCAAGGCTTACGGGCATACTGTTGACCTTGGCCACAAGAGGACCCTTTGCCTGGTATGACACTGCGGCGGGTGCCTGACTAGCCTTCGTCGGTTTCAAAGCGCTTATTTTATCGCAACCGGCGATAGCCAGGGATAAACAAAAGATACCGAGCCATTTTGCTCCCGGGGATCTCATCATGTTCCTCCGTTCTTTCTTGGCAAAAAAGTATTTTTACGGCTGCTGGTTTTCCGGCGGCGGGGTTATTACCTTTGCCAGGATATCCGCCATTTTAGCCACCAGATAAAAGAAGAAAAAGATAAAAGCGTAAACGACCAGGACGATTATTCCCATCCACCTCGGATTATTGGGCACTGCCCCCAACATTATGGAAGCTGCTCCGACCAGGCCAAGGCATAAAAAAATCCAGGCAGTGACCTTGATCACTATGCTGGATATTTTAAGGAATCCTAAATATTTTTGCATGAAAGCCTCCTTTTTAAATATTTTTATCATAATGCTTCTATAATTGCAAGATATTTTTAATGACGGAATCCCCACCCCTGCCTTAAATAGAAAAAACGGGGGAACCGGTTTAATAGCTCCAACTGAGTCCTGCTTCGCGCTTTGATAGACACGCTGCGGCTTTGAGGCGCTTCGTAGGACTCGGTTAAACAAAACTATTAGCCCCAACCGGATTTCCCGTCTACTTATAAATTTACGACGGGATCCCGCCCCCCTATGACATAGCTTGGCGGGAGAACCGGTATAGTTTTGCAAACTAATTGAATTGCATGGCAAAACTATTAGCCCCAAGGGGATTTGAACCCCTGTTTACAGGCTGAGAACCTGACGTCCTAGACCGGGCTAGACGATGGGGCCATAACTAAAATTATATAAACCCCATAGGAAACTCGTACGGGCTTCCCGACCATACTTCTTAAACTCTGTCGGGATCCCGGCTGCTATTGACAACGGCTGCCGGGAAGACGATGGGGCCATTTTGAAATATTCTACTATATACGGTTTTTTAGTCAATCAATTTCTCGGGTTATAATAAATTTATTGACCCTCATTAATAGCTGATATATACTCTTACTTTAAAGGCAGTGCCAAACGTAACCCTAATCTTATCATGGGAATAAAAGCAGGGGTCGGCTTAAGTTCAAATAAAAATTACCCGCAGGCAGCCAGGGAAGCCTTGGAACAGGCCAGAAAGAACCTGGGCAAGGAAAAGGTTGAACTGGCTATCGTACTTACAAGTGTTGAGGTTGCCTATACCAATGCCATCAAGATAATCCTTGCCTCTCTGGGCCCTGTGCCGCTACTCGGCGCAAGCAGTATGGCGGTATTATCAAACGGAGGCATTGTCAAACACGGCCTCGGGATAATGCTCATAAGCTGTTCGGCCGGCACATACCTAAATTCGGCGCTTGCCAAGGACATACATACCAAAAGCGTAATCGAGGCCGGGGAAGAGCTCGGAGAAAAACTCCTTTACGGCTTCAAAGACATGCGCCGTGACGTAGGGGTCATTTTTTCCGACGGGCTCATACCGCAGGGCTCACATATATTACAGGGGCTGCAATACCAACTGGGCTCAAGCTTTCCTCTTGCGGGGGCATCTGCCTCCGATGATTTTTCTTTTCAGAAGACCTTCATATATTTCAATCATGAAATACTGAATGACGCTGTCTGCGGGCTGCTCTTTGGCGGCAGATTGAGTTTCGGCATAGGCGTAAAACATGGCTGGCAGCCTTTGGGTAAGCCGCACGAGATAACTAAATCCGAGGCAAACGTCATCTATGAAATAGATGGTAAGGCCGCTGTCGGGATGTACAAAGAGTATCTCGGTTTTGACACCAACAAGCTCAGGCAGGAGCTGGGACACATCTCCATCCTTTATCCGATAGGTCTATATCTGTCCGGGGAAGAGGAATACCTGCTCAGGAATATCGTCAGTATCAGAGATGACGGCTCTCTTCTCTGCCAGGGAGATGCCCCGCAAAACAGCCAGATCAGGCTGATGATAGGAACCAAAGAATCCTGTCTTGATTCTACCAGGCAGGCGATATTCGAAGTAAAAAAGGGCCTGTCCGACCATCCGGCCAAACTTATACTGGTATTCGAGTCAGTATCCCGCTATAATCTACTGGGTAGGCAGATCGGAAAAGAACTCCAGATGATTAAGGATGGCTTTGGTTACACAACGCCTATCTTGGGTTTATATACCTACGGGGAGCAGGCGCCTCTGAAAGCCATTAATTACCAGGGAAAAACCCATTTTCATAACCAGACTATTACTATGCTGGGTATAGGAGATTAAATATGTTAGACCTGGATTATCTGCTCTGGATAATGACCGTATCCAACCTTATCCTGCTTGCGGTGATAGTCTACGGCGTAACCAAAATCAAAAAGTCTCAGGCTGAGACGGACAGGTTGCGTAAGTCCCTCGAAGAAATGGATGCACAGGCCAAACTGGTGGTCAGGACCGACCTGGAATTAAATAAGACGCAGGAAGAACTGGACAAGAAAATCTCCAGCCTCTACGCCCTGCAGAGGTTGTCCCGCTCTATGAGCACGACACTGGAGGAGGGCCAAATCTTCAAGATGATATCTTCCGAATACCTGGAAGAGATGGGGTTTGAAAAGGCCTGCGCCTTCATGTTTAATGAAAAGGAAAGAAAATTCAACCTCTCATTAAACGTCGGCTACAGCGACGAGGAAATAGTGGAAATCAAACAGTTCTTTGACGCTAACAGAGATGCCTATTCGACATTGATAAAGGCCTCCGGAACCTCTCCGGAAAACCAGGCAGTCAGAAATAAGATAAAGCAAATCTTTAGAGTATATGACTTCGTCATCTCCGCTATACAACCCAAGGAGGGCAATCATGGACTGCTCTTTGTGGGCAAGGACAGCAAGGAGAGCCTGATTACCGAGGGAGACGAAGAATTAATCACCATCCTTGCCAACCAGATAGGCCAGGCGCTGGAGAATGCCCATCTGTTCGAAAAGACCTGGCATGCGCATCAGGAATTGGAAAATAAAGTAGAAGACAGGACACGGGAGCTTTCCCGTGCGCTAGAGGAAGTAAGAAGGATAAATAGGCGCAAAACGGAGTTCGTCTCCAACGTATCGCATGAACTAAGGACCCCCCTTACCTCCATAAAGGGTTATGCCTCCATCCTCTTGGCCGGAAAACTAGGCTCCATACCCGAAGACGTAAAGAACCGCCTGGAGAAGATAAACCGGCACAGCGATGAACTGGTGCAGTTCGTAAATGACCTTTTGGATATCGCACGCATCGAATCAGGCAGGATGAGCATGAAGAAGGAGCCGCATGACTTAAAGAAAATCGTCGAGGAGGTTGCGGATCTATTGGCCGTGCAGCTGAAGGAAAGACAGATTGCCTTTTCGGCGGATTTCGGAAAAGACGCTACAGAACTTCTGGCTGATTACAACCAGCTAAAACGCGTATTCATCAATCTGATAAATAATTCTGCCAAATTCACCCCTGCGGGAGGCCGTATAAGCGTAAAGACCGCCAGAATCGACAAGAATATCCAGGTCGATATCAAAGACACCGGCTGCGGCATGACCCCCGATGAGCAGGCTGGGTTGTTCCAGGAATTCTACCGCGTGGATAATCCGATTAACCAGCAGGTAAAAGGAACGGGCTTGGGTCTGGTTATGGTAAAAGACATCGTCGAGGCGCATAAGGGAAAAATCTGGGTAACCAGCAAGAAAGGCGAGGGTTCTATTTTCAGCTTTTCACTGCCAATAGAAGGATAAACCATATGGGGATAAAAATATTGATTGTGGACGATGACCCGGACATCAGGGATATTCTGAAAATAACCCTGTCCGAAGAAAATTATGAAGTCACCGAGGCCTCTGACGGAGAGGAGGCCCTGAAACTGGTGTATCAAAAGCCGTTTAACCTTGTCTTACTGGATTATAAAATGCCCAAGCTCGACGGCCGCGAGGTGTGCCGCAGGATAAAAAAGGACCTCCTGTTACGCCACCTGCCGATTATCATGGTCACGGGCAAGGGCGAAATAAGCGATAAGGTCGACGGAATAGATGCCGGGGCTGACGATTACGTCGTCAAGCCATTCGAGCCAAAGGAGCTTTTGGCCCGCATCCGCATGATTGTCAGGCGCTCGGAAAGGGACCTAGAGGCCAACCCCCTGACCAGACTTCCCGGTAACGTCTCTATCTTAAACGAATTACAAAGGCGCATTGACAGCAAAAAACTCTTTGCGGTCTGCTATCTAGACCTGGATAAATTCAAGGCCTACAACGATACCTATGGTTTCGAACACGGGGATGAGGTAATCAAGGAAACGGCAAGGGTTTTAATCCGTAATGCCCAGCAGTACGGTAACCCCGACGATTTCATCGGGCATATCGGAGGGGATGATTTCGTAATCGTGACTACGCCTGAGGTAGCGGACAACCTGTGTCAGAAGATAATCGCTGATTTCGAGAATACCGCGCCTTCCTTCTATAACGAAACTGACCGCAAGAACGGCTACATCATCGGTCACGACCGCCAGGGCAAGGAGCAAAAATTCCCGCTCATCTCTATTTCTATCGGTGTGGTGGGCAACGAATTCAGGAAAATAGACCATGTGGCGCAGGTAGGCGAAATAGGTGCGGAATTAAAAGGTTATGCCAAGCAGCTGGAAAGAAGCAATTACATAAAAGACAAACGCAAAGAGCTTAGGGAAGGCTCTTAACACAAAGCAAAGCCTTCCCTAAGTATTATACCCTGCCCCGGCCAAGAATCTCTTCGATCTTTAATCTTAAATTTACAACATCAACCGGTTTTGAAATGTACTGCTCGCTATAAAACTCGGATGCCTTACTTTTGGATAAGTCATCATCCAGGGCGGTAAGCATTACCGTGGGTATAGCGGCTATCCCCGGGTTATTCTTTATCTTATCTAAAACCTCAAAACCGTCCATAACCGGCATGCGTATATCCAGAAGAATCAAATCCGGCTTTATTTTTTAGCCAGTTTAATCCCTGTCTTGCCATCCTGGGCCGCCTCCACGCTAAAAGCGCCTGTTTCCTCCAGGTTCATTTTTACGATTTTGCAGAAATCCGCTTCATCGTCAATAATCAGTATCTTCTTTTTCTCCATAGCCGGAAAACAGAGTTAACTGCCATTCTTAGCCGCTTGGGTTTATAAAAAATCAGGGACGGCTCTATAGATTGCAGCTAAAAACGCCCTGGTTATAGGAGCATTTTTACGCATGGTCTAAAGAACCGTCCCTTATTTTATGCGCGGGGAGGGAGTTCGACGCCGCCCCGCTTAACTCAATCGGCGGAAGTCCCGCCCTTCATCTGAATGCTCAGGCGGGAGAACCCTCGATTACTTCAACTCCTATAATTTTATGCGCGGGGAGGGAGTTGAACCCTCACAGGTTGCCCCACTACCCCCTCAAAGTAGCGTGTCTGCCATTCCACCACCCGCGCGCAAATCTGACTATCTATAGGCCGGTATAATTTAGAAGCACGGCCCCACTTACATAAATTATAATGTCGGCTGGAGAAAAATCAACAGGATTATTGAGGGAATCCGGAATGCGGTCTTGTCCTTTTTGACAAGACCTGAAAACCTATCTTTTAGCCCTTGTATTTATTTGTAATCGGCATCCTCCTGTCCCTGCCAAAGGCCTTGGGAGTGATTTTTATGCCGGGAGGAGACTGCCTGCGCTTATATTCGCTTTTGTCCACCATATTCAATACCTTTTCCACGGTACCCCTGCTAAAACCGGCTTTTACGATTGTACGCAGATCCTTGTCTTCCTCAATATAGGCCTTCAAAATCGGGTCGAGCGTCTCATATGCGGGGAGGGTATCCTTATCCTTCTGGTTGGGCCGCAGTTCAGCGGTCGGCTCCTTGGTAAAGACCCTCTCCGGGATGACAAAAGAAAGGGCGTTGCGGTATTGCGCCAGTTTATAGACCAGGGTTTTGGGCACGTCCTTTATAACCGCGAAACCTCCTGCCATGTCTCCGTAAAGCGTAGCATAACCCGTGCTCATTTCTGACTTATTGCCGGTGGTCAAAACAAGCCAGCCAAACTTGTTGGAAAAGGCCATCAAGATATTTCCGCGTATGCGCGCCTGGATGTTCTCTTCCGTGATATCCCTGGATGAACCGACAAAATGCGGCTCGAAAGCTATCAGGTACATTTTGTAAATCTGCTCTATTGATATCTTGATTAATTTAATCCCCAGGTTCTGCGCCAGCTGCTCGGCATCGGATTCAGACTCAAGGGAAGAATAACGGGTAGACATAAATACGCCGGTGACATTCTCTTTGCCTAAGGCATCTGCTGCCACTACCGCAACCAGCGAGGAATCAATGCCTCCGGAAAGGCCTACGACTACTTTTTTGAAACCGTTTTTGTTTACATAATCGCGCAGGCCCAAAACCAGGGCCTCGTATATCTCGGCTTCCCGCTTCAGTGGCTTGGTTGATTCCTCCGGCAAAAGAGATTTATTTAGCCGGCACAGCTCTTTGGTTATGACCACGGCTTTTTTCTTAAGGGCGGCCTTACCTGCGGCTATATCCAAATCCGCGATTAAAAGGTCCTCCCTGAAGGCCTCTGCCCTGTTTACCAACTTGCCCCTGTTATCCACAATCATGCTCTGGCCGTCAAAGACCAGTTCATCCTGGCCTCCGACCATATTGGCATAAGAAACAAAAACCCTGTTTAACCTTGCCTGCTCCGTGATTATCTTCTCCCTCTGCTTGACCTTTCCGGCATAATAAGGAGAGGCATTGATGTTAATTATCAGCCCTGCGCCGGCCTTGGCCTGAAGCAGGCCGGGGCCTTCCTTATGCCAGATATCCTCGCAGATATTTACTCCGAAGATAATACCGCCCATCCTGAAAACCGAAGGGGAGTTTCCCGCCCTGAAATAACGTTCTTCGTCGAACACGCCGTAATTGGGCAAAAATCTCTTGTGGTATATTGCGCGTATCTTTTTTGCGTGGATTATGGCTGCGGCGTTATATATGTCTTTGTCTACCCTGTCTACGAAACCGACTACTGCCGTCATATCCCCTATCGAGCCGGCTATTTCCTTAATCACCTTAAGGTTATCCTGGACGAACTTTGGCTTCAATAGCAGGTCTTCCGGAGGATAACCCGTGAGCACCAGTTCCGGAAAAGAGATAATATCCACTCCGAAGCCGACTGCCCTCTGGGCGTACTGGAGTATCCTGGCGGCGTTACCTTCCAAGTCTCCTACCGTGCAGTTTATCTGCGCAATGGCAATCCGTAATCTTTGCTCTTCCATCTAATCGTCCTTTAAAATAAAAAGCGCCCTTTTACACCGGCCTTTTCGATGTAAGCGGACGCAACATCGTATCGGCTTTAAGTTTAACATGCGTAGTACCTTTGTCAAGAATATTTTAAAAACGGCATTATAAATAGACGACATCTTCCGCGTGATACAGGGACAGGGAAAGAAGCATATAATCCATAAGATGCCTGGTCAATAAAAAGTTATTCCTGATATGCTCCCTGCCGTTTTCGGCCAGCTTCTTTGCGTATTGCGGGTTATTCAGTAACTGCTTTATGGCAAAGGCTGCCCCGTTTACGGAATGGCACAGGAGCCCGGAATATTTGTGTTTTATCTGTAGCGGTATCCCCCCGACATTCGAGGCTACCACGGGCTTGGCCTTCCAGAGCGCCTCGGCGACCGTCAGGCCAAAACCTTCTTTAAGTGATTTCTGCACGATAACGGTAGAGGCGCGCTGAAGGGCGTTGACCTCAATATCGTTCTGTGGCAACAACAAGACATGTATATCCTTGTCCTTTTTGGCCTTCTCTCTTACTTCCTCAAGCACCTGCAGGCCTTCGGGGTCATCCGATGCGCCTCCTCCTGCCAGGATGAGCTGACAATCTATATATTTTTTTACCAAAAGAAACGCCTCGATTACCCCCACAGGGTCTTTAAGACGGTCAAAGCGCGATATCTGTGTGACGATAGGCCTGTCTTTTTCAATGCCGTATTTACGTAATACCTCGTCAATGACCTCCTGGGGTAAATCCTTGTTCTTATCGCTTAGGGGGTCTATGGAAGGTGCGACGAGAAATTGCCTTACCGGGAGCGGACTGGAAAACCCGGGGGCGGAGAATACTACCGAATCGTATAAGGTTATAAAATCCATCAGGAACTTCCATACCCGCATATTGGGGTCAGAAACATCTATATGGCAGCGCCAGACCCATTTGTTCTGGGCCTTCTTTTTTATTAACGCTATGGGCTGCGGGTCATGGACAAAAACGACGTCTCCGTAGGTATTGACCTGTTCGATATTGACCCTGCTTGCCTCCATGAACAAGTCGAAATCCTGTTCGGTGATATTCTCCTGCCTTCCGTGCAGCGCATTATGGAACCTCTTGGTTACTTCGAAGAACTGCACGCCCCCCTTTATTACGTCCCAACGGCTGTCAACGCCCAGCTGATTAAAGAGAGGAACCATGCGGCTTAAGATTTCGGCAACCCCACCTCCTACGGGAGTGGAATTTATGTGCTGGATGACCTTGCCTTTCAGGCGCTCGGCCAAAAGAGCGAGATCATCAATAACCGCCTGCCCCACTATTCCTGCGTAATCGCTTATGTTTGGCATATCAAACCACGCGCCTTTGCACCAACCACACCAATTCTTCCCTTAACTCTTCCATAGTAAAGGTATACGGGTCAAGCCGGGAGATCTCATCGGCAAGCTGTTTGTCTTCAAGGCAGGTCCCTACCCAAAAGGAGAAATCATTGGTTCCCTTCTCCAGCCTCAGGCGCGCCTCAAAGACATGGAAATATATGGAATCTATGGTTATCTTCTTGAGCGCCTCTGCGAACTCTTTGAGATTATCTGCCGTATAGTTTGTGGGCAGGACAAAGCTGGTTGTCTTCATAAAATGGAACTCCTGGCCCTGCCTGGCAAATTTTAGTTTTGCCAAGGGACTGGTCTCCAGGTACCTTTCTACAGTTGCGGCTATCTCCTCGCGCAGTTCCGATATGTGCACGAAAGAGACCGTGTCGATACTGGCCAGGCGTTCCGCCAGTTCATCTTCACCCAGTGCCTCGCTTACCCAATAGGCAAAATCATTGGGCGGCTCCGGAGAAAGATACTGGTGCTGCTGCAGGGATCTGTGCGTATGATGGTATATGCTTGCGCCGGGCACTGTCTTGATTAAATCCGCCAACTGGCCCAGCGTCGCTGCGCGTAGGCCCGTCAATTCAGTAAGGTGCAACCGTGTAAAAAACCTGAAGGGTTCTTTTGCAGTTAATAACGGCATTGATATCTAGGCCTTCCTTAATTCGACGATACTCCCTAAGAACCCGGCTACCTCTTGAGTATTCCTGAGGTAATAATGCGCGGATGAACCCTTATGTTTTCCGACCCTTATGGTCAAGCCCTTGTCTTTAAGTGCCTTGAAGGCGTCCTCATCAGTGTCATCGTCGCCGATATAGACAACCAGGGTGTCCCTGCTGGCAAGGACTTCTTTACTTAAAATCCACAAAACTGCCTTGGCCTTATTCCAACCTAATCCGGGCATGGCCTCCAGTGCCATTTTGGCTTGCCTCAATACTATTTTTCCTGACGACAGGCAAGGATGCGCGATGCGCCTGAATAACGCCCTTACCCTGCTTACTGAACTTTTCTCTGCCTGCCGGTAATGCACTGCAACGCCAAACCCCTTATCTTCTACGAACACGCCCTTAATATGCGAAAGGCTGCGGCGCAGTTGAGTATAAAGGCTTCTTATCGCCGACTTCAAATCCGGGTTGATATGGATAGAGAACTTTAAGCCCGCGCCCTGGATTTGCAGGCCGTGATTGCCCGCATAAGTAATTCCTTCCACTTGCGCCATTTTCTTTACGTCTTTTAGCTCCCTGCCGCTGATAATGGTTACCCTGCATCGGGGAAGGCCTCTCAGTTTTCTTAAGAGCCCCTTGAGACGGTTGTCGATAAAAGCCCCGGAAGGAGAACCGGCTATCTTTGCCAAGGTACCGTCGTAGTCCAGAAATAAAAAAAGCCGTTTTGTCTTTAGTTTCCTTTTCAGGCGACCTAAAGGGAAGAGATAACGCATAAGCTCCTGTTAACTTTTCTTTAGTGCCGTCAATTCGCCGATAATATCCGCTGCCCAGCGATAGACGTTGTATTCCTTCACCACCTTGCGCATCTTTTCCATCCGCTGTTCTTTTTCGGCTTGCGGCATCTCAATCGCCAGCCTGATTGCCTCGGCAAACTCTTCTATGGAATAAGGGTTTATCTGAATGGCATCGCCAAGTTCCCGGGAAGCCCCGGTAAAGCGGCTCAGGATCAACGCACCCTTCAAATCCGTTTTTGCAGAAACGTATTCTTTGGCTACCAGGTTCATCCCGTCGTGCAGGGAACTGACAATGCATATATCAGCCAGCATGTAATACGGCTTGATCTCCTCGGCGGAGAAATGCCTCTTTAAGTAAATAATCGGCTTCCAGCTGCGGCCGGGGAATTTTCCGTTTTTCTTTTCTACCAGCTGGTCTATTTCTTCTATCAACTCCTGATAGCGTTTTATGTGCGTCCGAGAGGGGGAGGCCAATTGTACGAAAACGAATTTCTCCTGATATTGCGGATATTTCTCCAGGAACCTGTCTATGGCCAGGATACGCTCAGCTATGCCTTTTGTGTAGTCAATCCTGTCTACTCCCAAAGCCACAATTTTACCCTCCAGGCCAAGTTGTTTGCGGATCAACTCTATCTGCTTCTGCGGGTTACGCAAACTGCTAAGTAGCGGGAATTCATCCACACTGATGGGAAATGCCCGTACCAGCGTTTCCTTGTTTTCCCTGACTACGCTGAACTTCTCCGTATCTACGCGGCATTCGATTAACCTGTTGACGGTGTCCAGGAAATTGTTGCAGTGGTACTGGAGATGGAACCCTATTAAATCGCAGGTAAGCATGCTGGTCAATATCTCCTGTTGATAGGGACAGATGGCGAATACCTCGGGGTTGGGCCAGGGGATATGCCAGAATAAAGCGACCTTTGCGTCCGGCCGCGCCTTTTTTATCAACTGCGGCAGCATCGTAAAATGGTAATCCTGGATAAAGACAAACGGCTCTTTTGCCGGAAGCTCTGCCAAGACGCTGTCGGCAAACTTCTGGTTTACCTGTTTATATATGGCCCAGTCGCTCTCGCGGAAAATAGGCCTGGTGTGGGTTATATGGCAGAGCGGCCAGAGCCCTTCGTTTGCGAAACCGTCGTAATAGCCCTTTTGTTCTTCTTCGGAAAGCCATACCCGCTTTAATATGTAATGTATATCCTCCGCGGGTACACCCAGCTTGTCTTTAGAGTTAACGAATTTTTTGTCTTCTGAACCGCTGCCATGCACAATCCAGGTCCCTCCGCAGGCGCGTAACACCGGATCAATGGCGGTGACTACCCCGCTTGGCGGCCGCACGCAAACCGGCTTACCGCTTAGCCCGTCAAGCACGTGCATATACGGCTCGCGGTTAGACACCACAAATAAGGCGTTATCACCCAGCCGTGCATGGATAAAATCCTTTAATTTCTCCTCCGTCCAGAGTTCCTCTTTTTTTATGCGCTCGCCGGCTTCCGCTGAGACGACCTTGCGCGCCACCCTTAGACTCAAAGCCACCTGCTCTACCTCGCTGACCAGCTTGCCGAATTCTCCTGTTTCTTTAAACGGCTGCAGCTTATCGGTCTCTCCGCGCTGAAAATGCGTAAACCACTTGGTAAGCCTGCGCACGGGCAGGATAAAAAACTGGAGCTGGATTAACAGGACGGTCATGGCCAACAGCACGATCAGGATTATCAATATGATACTTATCCTTTTCCATAATTCCGCCAGGGCAACGAACAGATACGAGGTATCATAAACTACCTCTACCGCCCCCAGGGTATTACCCTCGTCATCCAGGACAGGCGTGGCATAAATGTATAAGGAATACTGCCCGAATTTATCCGTTATGCTCTGCGGTTTTTTGGTTTCCAGTACCTGTTTTATGTAGGGCTTTTCCTTTTTGACCCATTCGGAAAACCTCTCGGTGGATGCCAATACCTGGCCCTGCGCATCATAAATAACGCTGCCCTGCAGCCTTTCCCTCTTCTGGAATATCTCTACCAGTTTGTCCGCGGACTTTTTATCATTATTGGCAAGAATATACCTTGCGGATAACTCCAGGCTTTCGGCCACGCTTCTTGCCTTACGCTGCAGGTCATCCATCATCTTTTCCTCGGCAAAACGCACCTGCAGTATGCCTGAGAGGGTAAATACCGCTGCCACGATTATCAGGATAGGCAGCATAAATAAAAGTATTCTTTTCATTTCTGTGGGCCGGCTCCTTCCTGCGAATAATTTATTGCGCTGACAGGACAGGGAATCACAATCCCGCTTTCGGCGTATCTTGCGTGCAGCCTTTTTATGAATTCATGCTTGATCAGATACTGGTCGACAAACTCCTTTACCCGTAAAATCACCGTAAAGTCAACGCTGTAATCCGCGAAGGTATGATAACGGATAAAAGGTTCGAAATCTGCCACTGCCCCGGGAACCTCGCGCTGGATCTGCCTGGCTACCTCGCAGGTAATCGCTTCCACCTTTTTCAGGTCGCTTTTGTAATGCACCCCCACCTCAACCAGGACTGCCATCTCCCTGTCAAAAAGATGATAATTGGTGACAATGGAGTCGACTAATTTCGCATTAGGCACCAGTATTACGTTGTTGGAAAGCATCTTTATCTTTGTCGCTCTCCAGTTTATATCGCTGACATAGCCCTCTTCTCCGGAGGCCAATTTTATGTAGTCGCCTACCCTGATCTGCCCGGAAAGCGCGATGCTAAAACCTGAGAAAAGATTGGCCAGCGTAGTCTGCAACCCCAGGGCAACTGCCAGGCCGCCTATGCCTAAGGTAGCCAGGACAGGAGTAATAGAGACACCCAGGTTATTGAGGATAAACAGCAGCCCTAACCCGTAGATTATGCTGCGACTTATATTCTGGATGACGGAGGTAACGGGAAATGCGGATTTGAACCTGCCGTAGTATATATTCATCAGGCTGCTGCTGACATTGGCTACGGCAAAGGTTATTGAAAGCCCGGCTCCGACCAATAAGACCTTATCTATTATCTTTACCAGCTCATCCGGAAGCCTGGAAGATGCAAGCGCGAAATAAAGCGCCAGCATAAAAAACCATATAAGGAATGGCGTACTGAAAGAGGAAATGACGGCTGCGCCTGTTTTAATAGAGCCCTTCCGGGACCAACGTTGAAGACGGCCCAAGAGGAACCTGCGCAGGATTATCCCGGACAAAAGAACCCCGGAGAATACGGCAAGCGGGACAACGACTATACGCGCGTCCTGCAACAGGAAATTTAAGAATTGCCCTGGGTTAGGCATCTCCATTTTTACCTCTCCTTGCCATAAAATAACGGCCGCTTCCCGCAATGGATATGCGATAGCGGCCGGAAAATAGCAATTGTTAAACCCCGGTTCATCTTCACGGCATAAATATTATGGCGTATCTTTCCCCTGCCTTAATTCAACTCGCTCGCTTAAGGAAAAGCCGGTCTTTATTTAGAGCGGGCTATCGCGGCAACGGCTTTATACTTTCGTTTCAAGAAACCGCGGGGCTTTAAGCTTGCGCGGAGATTCATTTTGATTTGATCGCCACTACCTTGATAAAATCGGCTGCGTCCTCTATCTTATCGGTTACGCCTTCAAGGTATTCTGCCAGCTGATAGCATAAAAGCAGGTTAACCGGCTCTAACTTCGTGCGGATTATCGATTCAATCAAAACCTTTTTCTGGTCATCTGCCTCGTGTTCCAGGTGGTCCACGTCCTCGCAGTCCTCCAGCGCTTTCTTAAGATCGTTTTTAGTGATGGATTGTATGGCATCCTTGAGCCTGGTTACGGAGTTGAATATCAACTGTGTAGCTACGGATATGTTGCTCAAAATATTTTCCGGAGGCGCCTGTTCGATGAAGCCCAGAATACGCGCCGCACCGTTTGTCCAGTCGGCTATCTTATCCAGGGTTTTTACAAAATGCATCAGGTCCTCCCGGTCGGGAGGAAGAAGCAGGCCCTCTGAAAGTTCATCTACCATTTTGGTCCTTAAAAGGTCTGCCTTATGCTCGCTCTCCCTTACCTTTTCTATTGCCGTGCTCTTAGCGGCAGCGTCCTTTTTAATAAAGGCCTCCACTGCCTGCGCAAAACAGGAAACGGTATTATACGTCTCATCAACATGCGCGGCCGCATCTTTAAGTATAGACTGCTCCTCTGCCATACCCAGCCAGCCCAAGATATTCCTGGTTTCTTTCATTTCCAGCCTCCTTTTAAATTCTTACAAAAACAGCTATTAACTTGAGTGCCGCAAAACTGATAGCCCCCGAAATAAAGGGAGTAGCCAGCCAGCATATTATTATCTCCCGCATAATCCCCAAATTTATAACCCGCGCGCCCTTTACCAGCCCCACTCCGAATATCGCCCCTACAATAGAGTGGCTTGTAGACACAGGGATACCGAACAAGGTGTAGACATGCACGTTTATGGCGCTGGCCAGCTGTGCGGAAAATGCCATTATGGGAAGCAAATGCGCTATTTCCGAGCCGATAGTCTCAATGACTTTATACCCCCAGGTCGTAATACCCAGGATTATGGCAAGCCCGCCGATAAGTATGCTTATATTCACGGATAGTATCCCGGCGCCTGCGATAACGCCTACGGCATTAGCCACGTCATTGGCGCCCCAGCTATAAGCGACATAACAGCCGCTTGTAATTATAAGGAATGCCAGGGTAAACTTTAAATAGCGCCGCGGTATAATCCGGTAGAAGATATTTTTAAAAAGGCGGTAAAATATGTAGCCCAGGATAGCTGCGCCTATAGGAGTGAAAATCCAGCAGATGAAGATATCCAGTAGTTTCTTCCATACTACGGGCGCGTGGATAGCAAGCCCTGCGCCGGCTACTGCGCCTACGATGGAGTGGCTGGTGGAAATGGGCATCTTCCAGTAGGTGGCGATAACTACCCAGGCGCAGGCCGCAAAGCTGGCTACCAGCGCTACATACACAGCAAGTTTTTTATCCAGGGTGTCCAGCGGCACGATGCCCTTGCCTATGGTAGCCGTAACGTGATTGCCCTGCAGAAAAGCGCCTAAAAACCCGAATACCGCAATCAGGACAATCGCCTGTTTGAGATTAAGGACCCGCGAACCTACGGCTGTGCCTAAAGAGTTGGCCGCATCATTTGCGCCGATAGACCAACCTACGGCAATTCCCATTAATATAGTTAAACCGATTAAAAACAGAGGCATTTATTATCCTTCGGCTGGGTAAATTTATATGCTTGATTATTTTACCACTTTTTTAAAACAAGCCAAGTAATAAAACCCCTAGCTCTTAGTTAAGCCGGGGTTTTATACTTTACCTTAATGTCCTTCCATTCACTTATGGCTTCTCCTGCTACGGCTATGCATCTGTTTTCTTGAGCCGGCTTCACAGCAGACAATGGGCACTGTCCCGCAACAGCCGTTCAAATACAGAGTTTCTATCCCGCATACCCGACAGATTGATTTATCTTTCATCTTTACCACCTCCTATTGACGCGCAGGCTCCTTAATCACAAGAGCAGCAGGAAGCACAGCGGCTCTCTTCATGAAGGCTACCCTCCATGGCAAAACCGCCCTCTTTGTAATCCTTCAAGCCGCCCTTATAATCAAGGACATTTTTATATCCCATGGCGATAAGTTTCTCCGCTGCCTTTGTGCTTGCCTGGCACTCAAAACTTCCGCAATAGACTACGATGGCCTCTTCTTTCCTCAACATATCCCCTGCCCTTGCCTCAATCTCCTCTAACGGGAGGGAGATAGCCCCCGGAATATGTTCCCTCCCATAGCTTTCCCCGCTTAAAACATCCACCAGCTTAAACGCCTCTTTGGAATCCCTCATCCTGACCAGCTCTTCACGGCTTATCTTTCTACTCATAGCGCCCTCCTTTTTCCTATGCCCTTTTTTCTTATATTTTAGATGCCGCAAGGATAAGGAGGTTTCAATGTTTTTTATTAAAGAGGAAACCCTGAATCTTATCTTGAAGCTGGCTGGGTATATCCTGGCACTCCAGGGCATCGGTAATGCGGATGGCTTGTTTGTAAGTATTCAGGAATGATTTACAGCTGGCACAATCCCGGATGTGTTTTTTAAAAGAGGATCCCCTCTTTGGTTTCAATTCTTCCCGCACATAGGCATGGATGAACCCCTGTGAAAGACTGCAGCGGCGGTCCGAAACGGTTTGTTTCTCTTCGTAATCTTTAAAATAATTATCCAGCTCTTGTTTTACGAACAGGTAGGCGCGATGAAGCCTGGTTTTTACTGTAGCCGGATTCAGGCGTAATACCGTAGAGCAATCCTTAATAGGCAGATCGTGCATCCTGTGCAACAACAGGGGCATACGGTATTCAATGGGTATCTGCTTTATGGCGCCATCTAGCCTTTGCCTGAATTCAGAATCCAACAGCTCCCTGTCAGGCAGCCTTGACCAGTTGACGCCCAGGGAAGGGGCAGCCCTGGAGGTATATTGCCTGAAGGCCAAAAGAGAGCCTGCCTGTCTGCGTTTTTTCCTTAAATACATCAATGCCTCATTGTAAGAAACGCGGTATATCCATGTAGCTATCTGGGATTTATTACGGAAGGTGTCCAGCTTTCTGTACAATTTAAGCAGGGTATTCTGCACGACATCCTGCGCATCTTTTTCATTATGCACTATACTTAAGGCCAGCCAGTAAATCTTTTTCTGGTATTGCTCTATTATATCCTCTAGCCCCGGAATTGACCCCTGCGACATAAGTTCTCCGTATTTAAACTCAACTGAAATCCCCGAAAACCCGGGTGATATCGATATCCTCTATGCCATCTTCTACCAACGGGCTTTTTGCCAATAACCCGCTTTTCTCCTCAAAGGTTTCTCCTTCGGCACGAAAAATTATTCCTATAGGAATCCTTTCGCCCCACTCATCCGCCTTTTGCAGCGCCATAGATTTATCCAGGGGGTTATATGCCTTATCGTCATTTACCTTGTAAATCCTTTTTGAATACCATTCATAGGTATTGACTTTGTTAAATGACGGGCAGGGCTGCAGTACGTCTATCAGAGAAAAACCCCTGTGGTTTATCCCTTCCGAAATCAGCCAGGACAAATGCTCCGAATCCGCGGAATAACCCCTTGCCACAAAACCGGCGCCCAGGACAATAGCCACTGCCAACGGCCGAAACGGCTTAATGATTACCCCCTCTTCCTGAACCTTGGTTTTGTGCCCTAAATCCGTGGTAGGTGAGGCCTGGCCTTTGGTAAGCCCGTAAATCTGATTGTCGCAGACAACTACGGTTATGTCGGCGTTTCTTCTTATATTGTGAATGAAATGATTGCCGCCTTCTCCGTAACAGTCCCCGTCTCCGGTAGTTACTATGACGGTCAAATTGGGATTGACGATCTTTGCCGCTACGGCAGGAGGAAGGGCCCTGCCGTGCAAGCCGTTAAAACAGTTGCATTTTATATAGTGGGGCAATTTTGCCGCCTGCCCTATGCCGGAAACAAGTAAAATATCTTTCGGGGGCCTATCGAGCCTGGAGAGCGTTTTCTTCAGGGCATTCGTAATGCCGAAATTACCGCAGCCCGGGCACCAGGCAATCTTATCTGGGCTGTTAAAATCCTGCACGGTTAACATAAGCTAAAGCTCCTCTTTTATTTCCTCTCTAAGGGTATCTATGTCAAAAGGCCTTCCGTCGAATTTCAGTATGGAGGCATCCGGCTTTATGCCTGTCTGTCGGCGTATTAATCCGGCGAGCTGCCCTGAGGCGTTATTCTCCACGGTGATTATCCTTTTGGCGGTTTTTAACAGACGCAAGGTCTCTTTTTCGGGAAAAGGCCACAGCTGCGATAAATGGAGGAAACCGGTTTTTTTTATCATTGCCGTTACCTCCCTGAGCAGGCCGAAGGTGGAACCGAAACCGACAAGCATGACATCGGCCTTGCCGGCATTAAAAGCGGTGGGCTTTTCTGTTTCCTTCCCTAAACCCGACAGCTTTCTATGGAGCCTTTTTTTGACCATTTCAATGCGTACGGCGGCATCTTCGGTAATATGCCCTTCTTCGGTATGCTCGTCGCTGTCAGCGTATATCGGCTCATTTATCCAGGAGGGGATTGCCCGCGGGGACACCCCTGATTCGGTAAAGGCATATCTTTTATAATTTTGTATCTTGCCGGAATCCTGTTTTGGGATAATGTAGCGTATGACCCTGGCCTTCCCAGTATCAAATACCCCTATATTCCTGTAGGAATCAGCCAGGTACTGGTCAGTCATGATTAAAACCGGGATCTGATATTTTTCCGCCATGTTGAAGGCCTTGACAGTCAGATAAAATGCCTCCTCTATTGTCCCCGGGGCATACACCAGCCTGGCAAACTCTCCGTGTCCGGCGTGGATGAGAAAACCCAGATCCCCCTGCTCTGTCCTGGTGGGAAACCCCGTTGCCGGAGCAGGCCTTTGGGCATCGACTATCACTACGGGCGTTTCCGTCATTGCTGCCAGGCTCAAACCCTCCACCATCAGAGAAAAACCGCCTCCGGAGGTGGCGGTCATTGCCCTTACCCCCGCAAAAGAGGCCCCGATTACCATATTGATTGCCGCAATCTCATCCTCTGCCTGCTCCACAATGATATTAAATCCCCTGGCATAGTGCGCCAGCGTGTCCATGATGCTGGTAGAGGGGGTCATAGGATAGGCAGAATAAAATTTGCAGCCGGCCCTTATCGCACCCAGGGCAATGGCCTCATTGCCGTTTAGCAACAGCTCTGCCGCGGGCTTATCTTTCTTTTTGATTGCCGACGGCTCAAACCTTGGGCTTTTGGCTACGAAATCGTATCCTGCCTGGGCTACCTCTATATTCTTTTTGATTATCTCCTCCGACTTATCCCTGAAGATAGCCTTTATTGCCTCAGCTACCAAAACAAATTCTACTCCGGTCATTGCCGCTAATACGCCGCAGGCAACCGAGTTGACGAATATCTCACTGGCTGCCTTTTCCATCGCTATCGCGTACATGGGGACATCGAAAAAGACCTTTTGCTCTCCGGTGATGCCGAATTTCTTTTTATCCAGCACGATGCGGCCGTTAGTATTAAGGTATGCCTTGTGGATATCTACGCTTGCCTTGTCCAACGCCACCAGGATATCCGCGTTATGCCGCGAGGCATAAACAGGGGTATCTGCCACCCTTAACTGGAAGAAATTATTACCTCCCCTTATCCTGGACATATAATCCTGGTTGGCAAATATATTCAGGCCGCATGCCCTGTAAATAGCACAAAGCGCCTGGCCTATGGTTTGCATGCCTTGGCCTGCCTCACCAGATATCTTTATGGTAAACTCCTGCTGCATCCTGTCCCTCATTTATTGTACAATGCGTTTATGGCAGCGCCGTTTTTTCCAGACACTCCACCAGAGATTTGTATTTTTCGTGGATTAACTGTTCGTCAAACTGGCGGAACTCCTCAAGCATAGACGCCTGCTCCTCTTTGCCAAGATACTTCATCACCGGAAGGAAAAAGCGTTTATCCTCTTTCTCGATGTGCGGCGGATATAGTTTGAGCAGCGCCTCTATATGAGAGCGTATCTGAATTAAAGACTCTTGCGATGCCTTAGCATCATAGCCATCCTTTGCCTGCCTTAAAGAGGAAAGCTCTCCTCTTGCAACGGCATGCTCTTTAATCAACTCTTCAAGGATGCCCTTTAAGCCCGGCTCAAGCGGCTTTGCCCTAAGTTGCCTAAAGAGAATACCCTCTTCCTTTCCGTGGTGGCACCTGTCTGCATAAGTACTCATAAAATCTATCATCGACTCCAGAAAGCCTATATCCTTATCCCTGTCTTTGCCTATATATGACAGGCCTTGCTTCATCAGCTTGATCATCCGTTCAATCAGCCGGTGCTCCTTCATTAAAGGCCCTACGGGCATGATGTTTGTCCCGGCCTGCCTCATACCACCCCTCTCCTTATCCATAATTCCTCCGCGCGGTTTAATTATTTGCCAGCTATAAGGAATTTAATCCCTAAAAGGCCTACGGCTATAGACACCAGAAGGCGGAAGCGCGAAGGCGACAGGCCAAATAGCAGCCGCCTGCCAATAAGGGTTCCGGCCAACACGCCGACAATAGCGGTGAAAATAAGAACCCATATCCCCTCCAGGCGGCTCCCAGAGCCGTATAGATAAACGGGTATCCTGGCCGCATCGATGAATATGCCGATAACCGTGGAGGTAGCCACGAAGTCTGCCGGCGATAGGCCGAAGCTAGACAAGGCAGCTGCGCGCAATCCGCCCTGATTTCCGACGACACCTCCAAAGAATCCTGATAGCGCACCAAGAATCCAGACCAGCGCCCCTTTCGGCTTCCAGTGTTTGAGGCTATCGGTAAGCCCTGCGATTGCCGTTAAGACCAATAATGCCCCGAGGATCCTGGTAAGCGCCAGGTGCGTAAGCCGGGAAAATAGAAAAGCGCCGGTCAACCCTCCGATAGCGCTCAATGAACCAAAACGCACTAAAATCTGCCAGTTTATGCCGCGGCGAAGGCTCCAGCCGCGCAAGAACCCACCTGCCAGATGCGGCAAGGCGACTGCCGCAATGGCTGTCTGGGCGTCAAAACGCATGGTAAACAGCGGGGTCAGCAGGCTGCCGATGCCAAATCCCACAATCGAGGCAGTGGCGCCGGAAACCAGGGAAATAAATAACACCAGAAACGCAAACCACAGCGGCTCACCGGAAATAATCATATCTGCTTAACCTTTTTCCTTCCAATTTATTTAAGTGGGCCTCCGGCAGGCGTAAATTGCGATAGTTTATAGATACCCAGCGACTTCTCTATTTGTCCTACCCGGGCAACCGTCCTCTTAAATCCGCCTTCGCCGAGAAGCCTATGCTCCTGTTCCTCAAACTCCTCGCCCAACTCATTATATTCCTGGGGGCCGACAATAGAATGGAATGCCGGAAACAATACTGTATCCTCCCATGCCTTGTGCGGCCTATACATATGTATGAAAGACCGCATCTGTTGACTTAATCTTTTTTTATCCTGTGTGTTTACTGAACGCTGCAATTTCATGATTTCATCGATTAACCTGCGTCCTGCTTCATGCTGCTGTCGCAGGGTATCTACAAGCCATACAAATCTCTCTGCCTTACGGAACCTTGGAAAAAGATATTTCTCTTCCAGTTTTTCATGATAATCCTGTATGAAATTACGGGTGATCTCCGTAGATTCCATAAGGCTCTCGGAGGGAAACGGCTCATTATTTTCTATGCGCCTTATAATTTCTTCATAAATAAGCAGCAGGCGGCCAAGAAGGCTGTGCTCGCGCATCAGGTCTTCGACAGCAGATACCGCGGCATTGTCCTTTGCCGCTTTATCTTCTATCCGGCTTGATGGGGGAGCGGCTTCGGCGCGCGAATCAACGGTATTGCAGGCTAAGTTTGCACTGATAAATAATAAGGCCAAAAAGAGCGGGGTCCTCATGTCTTGGCCTGGTTTTCGATGGTGATTGCCTCTACAGGGCACTCCTTAACGGCCTTCCTGCAGCTATCCTCTAATCCGGCAGGAACGGGACTGACATACGCCACTGCCTTCTCTGATTCCATTCTGAAGACTTCCGGGCAGGTCTGCGTACACAAGGTACAGCCGATACAGATCTCCGGATCCACCTTCACCCTCATCTTTTTTCCTCCTTAAACTGCTGACGCCAGATCCGTATGACCGTGGCTTATTGTGGCGCTGGGTAAGCCAGTTTAATATCTTCTACCAAGACGCTATCTTCATCTTGGCGCAAACGTCTCGCACATAGCCTGGTTATTGTCCCATTTTACCCTTATGCCCGTGGCAGTGCACATCAGGCAATCGTTAAACCGGCAATCCTTGAGCTTACAACTGCCTACGCTGCCGTTAATCTGCGTATCGCCGCATTTAGCCACTGTCTCGGTAAAAGCATCGCACAGCGGGCTTGTGCCTCCGACATTGATTGCCATGGCATGGCATTTATTATCCCGGTTGTAGGCGCATTGCGAAACATTACAGCCCAGTATTTCGGACATCTGCATCATGGTCTGCCTCCCTGCCCAGAAAGGGCGCACCAAACAATCCGATATGTTTGGGTGTTAGCCCAGAAAGGGCGCACCAAACAATTCCCGCAAAAAGCGGGACACCAACGCAATTCCTCTTAGCGTTGGGTGTCAGCGCAGAAAACGCACACCGAACCACCGCTTTTACAAAAGCGCACTTTGCCTTCCTATAGGCAAACGTGCAGATAGGTTCGGGTGTTACCCCTTATTCGACGCCTAACTCTTTTGCGCTTTGCCAGAGGCCGTGGATATTGCAGTAACTGGAGGCATAAATTGTTCCCGGCTTGTCGGTCTTGAAGCTCAAACTTGCTTCATGGTGGGTATACACCGTGCTTGTATCCGGCCCCTGTATTGATTCTCCGTGGCAGGCAAACTCTGCCTTGCCGATCTGATAGGGGTATTTTTCCCCTTTGGGCTGGAAATAGACCGCCATCCAGCGTATGTGATGTTCGGTCTTATTGGGATGCGCTACTTCCTTGCCCACGGTAACCGTAATCCTGAAGAACTCCCCCTTCTTTACCTTTTCCGGCGCTTCAATCACAGGGACATGCTTTTCGCTTTTGAAGTCCGCGCTCTGTAAGAGGTCCTTAAAATCCGCCATTTCCTTCTCCCTTCTCTTTACCCCAATAATATGGAAAGCTCGGCTACGTGTTCCTCTTCATCCAGTATTATGTGCCGGATTTCGTGCTCGAGCGTTTCAAATTCATAAGGCAACTCCTGCTTGGAATCCATCACCTTATTATAAATCTGCTTGTAGAAGTCAATCGCCTCTTTTTCGCCCTTGAGATTCACCCGAAGAATCTCCTTGGCTTCCTTTGCCCTGTGCGTCTGGGCCAGGGCCATGCTCGGCTCGCCGTTCAGATAATCCCCTATAAGGTTGCGGAATTTACCCTCGTGCTTCTCCTCGTCGGAAGCTATCTCCTTGAGCCGCGCGATGAGAGGCTCGGCATTCAAGCCCATTATAAGTTCCGCATGACAAAGATACTGTATCCTTGCCGCATGCTCCAGTTCCAGGGCCTTATTCAACAGTTTTACCAATTCCTCCTTGATATTAGGCATCTCTAAAAGTGCCTCCTTTTTGGTTCTTCCCAAAATTAGCCTTGGGAAGGCTAATTCATGAAGTGATTAAAATGAATTTATTTTTTCTTTTCCTTCTTCATCGGTTCTCCGCAGCAGTCTTCCTGCGTTTTTGACGTAGCGCCGCAGGACGCACATTTGTATTTGTCTTTATCCTTCATATTGGCTGTGCACCTCATTACTATCACCTCCCTTATTTACTTCTCTTGCAATGCCCCTTCTATTTGCGCAATCACATCCAGGGGATTAAACGGTTTCTTCAGGCAGGTCTTGATGCCGCAGATGTTCATCAAGGGGGCATATTCCTCTTTAAAATAAGCGCTCATGGCTATAATAGGCGTGGGCCCTAAATCAGCGGATTGCCTTAATTCATTTGCCAATTCAAAGCCGCTTTTTCCCGGCATTTTTATATCCATGATTATCGCATCCGGCTTTATGTTAGAGGCTGTCTCCAGGAATTTATCCGTATCGGAGACTTCCACTATCTCATAACCGCTCAGGCTAAGGATATCCCTAAGTTCTTCCAGGAATTCCCTGTCATCGTCTACGACCATCAATTTCTTGCAGGCCATTTGCTTTAATCCCCCCGATATTTATTTGCCGCATATTGTGCATGTCCTTTTCACTATCTTTTCTGCCTCAAGCCAATCGCCCAATTCGTTGCCGGGAACACGATTCCTTTTCTCGTAAAGTTGCTGGGCAACCTCGCGCACCTTTTGCGTGAATTGTTCCTGGGTCAGGCAATTCCCTGAAACGGCGGCATTCAGGTTTTGCCCCTTGAAATTCATCTTTTTAGACATAAGTCCTCCTCCCTTGTTTTTTATCCGTCTTTATGCGTTGTGCGCTTCTCCTCTATTTTCCAGGATATTTTCCAGCTGGCTGATCAAATCCGCCAGGGCAAATGGTTTTTTCAGGGAAGCACTCATAAAGCTTTTGTCTAAGAGCGCCCCCTCTTTATCTATGGGAAAATATCCGGACATACCCACGATGGGGATATTCGCGGTCAGCTGTGATTGCTTTAGTTCTCTTGCCACCTCAAATCCGCTTTTACCCTTCATTCTCAAATCCAGCAGTATCAGATCCGGCCTTATCTTATTAACCTCGGCCACCGCCCTCGCTGAATCCCCCACCCCTATGACATCATAACCGACCAATGATAGCATCTCTTCTATTTCATCCAGAAATACCCTGTCGTCATCAACTATCATTATTCTTTCCGCATCCATACTTAGGACTCCTGTATTCTATTTTGTATTTGAGCAATACCAGTATTGCAGAAACGGGGGAAATGTAAATTGCCGGTTTCCGCTTTCTATAGACTTTTTTCTACTAATAAACGGGAGGCGCGATTAGGGTTTTAAATTGAGGACTTAATGATATTAAGCAGTATTGCTACGTCAAAAGGCTTGTTTATGGTGGCTGATACAACGGAACCGGCATTCTCCTGCTGGACCATCTTCTCAGCGAGGAACCCTCCGGAAATAATAAACACCGCGCTTGCGGGATCTTTCTCTTTTACCTTCCTTGCCAACTGCAGGCCGTTTAACCCGGACATCTTATAGTCAAGCAGGCAGGCGTCGTAGCGATTGCTCTGGATAAGAGTCGCGCCCCTGCCGCTGTCTGAGGTTTCATCAACATCATAACCTTCGTCGCGCAATATCTCCGCCAATTCCTGGCATAATTCCAGGTCATCGTCTACTATCAGTATCCTCTTAGCCATTCCTGTCCTGTTTTATGGGTAAATCCAGGATTACGGATGTGCCTTTGCCCTTTGCGCTTTCTATACGTATGGAGCCGGCATGCAGGTGCATTATCTGCTGGCAGACGGACAGGCCTAGGCCGGTGCCTTTTGCCTTTGTGGTAAAGAATGGCTCAAATATCTTATCCAGCTGCGCCTTATCTATGCCGCTGCCGTTATCTTTTATCCTGATATGAACACAACTATCATCTGCGTGCGCTTCTATATCTATCCTTCCTTTATGCTCCGGTAGGGCGTCAAAGGCATTGTTCAATATGTTCAAAAATATCTCTTTCATCTGCAGTGCGTCTGCCTCTACCAGCAAATTCTTTATTTTCGCGATGTCCGTAATAATTGCTGCTTCATATTTAAAAGGGTGTCTCTTTCTTTCTGCAATGCAGGCATTAAAGATATTGTGTATATTTATCGGCTCAAAACGAGAGGCCTTTATGCGGGAATAGAACAAGAGGTTGTCTATAATCTGGTCGCTCTCGGAGACCTTGGTTTCAATATTATTGAGATGCTTATCCAAAACAGGATTTTGCGCCTTGCGTTTTATGTTGAATGCTGCCATCCGGATAGCCGCCAGGGGGTTGCGCAATTCATGCGCGACTGTGGCGGCGAGCATGCCTATATCAGAAAGCCTGCGCGTCTGCTCAATCTCTCCCCTGACAGACATAAGCTCCCTTGTCCTGTCTGCGACAACCCTTTCCAGGGTTTCCTTGTCTCTTTTAAGGATTTCCTCTGCCTGTTTGCGCAAGGTGATATTATTCATGGCGATAATCGCATGACGCCTGCGGTCCAGGGTTAAAGGGTCTGCGTTTATCTCAAACCAGAGAGGTATCTTTTTTTCTTCGAGGTAAAGCGTTGCCTCGGTTTCTACTCCGTGCACAGGCTCTCCGGTGCGCAGCACAGACTCGAATGATTTACGGATAGGGCAACTGGCGCAATGAGGGGTATATCCGCACCCCTTCGGGTCAGACAGGGCATGGATGCAACCCAGAATATTGCCCGGTTGCGTTCCGCAGCAGGCGGAAAATGCCTTTTTCGCCCATATTGAAATAGTATTATTTACCTTTTTGACTACTCCCTCTTCATCTACCAGGAGCATGCCGATGTTAACCGCGTCGAAGACTGTCTGCAGATTCTCCCTTTCCCTGGCCAGCGCCTCTGTGCGTTCGGCTACGCGCCTTTCTAGGGACTCATTAACCTCCCGCAGCAGTTTTTCCGCCTGCTTGCGTTCGGTAATGTCAATGCCCATTTCCAGGATAAGCATTGAGCCGTCCGCATCAGTAAATGGGTAATCATAGATATGGTAATCCCTGCCATCCGGTCCTGTCCATTGCCACTGGCGTGGCAAGTTTGTCTCCAAGACCTTATATGTTTCGCAGTTCTCGCAAGGTGAATTGCGTTTAAACAGGTATTCATAACAGGGTTTTCCGTGCGATTCCCCAAAGCGCTCCCTGAAGAACTTGTTGGCAAAGGGCGCACGGTAATCCTTATCCAGGAGCACGACGTAAACCGGCAGCGTCTCAAGCACGCTGTAAAGGCGCTGCCGTTCACTATCGCGTAAGGCTATGGATGCCTTTAGATCCTGGGCCATCGCATTGAAAGAAGCGGCGAGCTGGCCGATTTCGTCTTTTGAGCCTACTCCGATCTTATAGTTCAGGTCTCCGCTCCCTATAATCCGTGCGCCTTTAGAAACAGAGGCTATGGATTTAGATATTGTCCGGACAATAACAAATGCCATCAGTGCAGCCAGAATAAAAACGACTGCCAGGATTAATATTACCAGATGTCTCGAACTTGCCATGCTGTAATTATTGTAGGTCAAGCTGCCGACAAGCAATGCAGGGACTAAGGCGGCTATCAGGAACATTATGGTAAGTTTTAATCTGATGGACATGGTAATCCTATCGCTAAAAAGGTGGTTCTATTTCTTGCGGTTTTTGCGCTTCCTTTTTTGTCTTTTCTTTTCTCCCTTAAGCTTGTTACGGTATTCAGTGGGCGTCAGGTGGGTGCGCTTTTTGAACTGGCGGATAAAGGATTCCGCGTTCTCATAGCCTAATTTATCCGAAATCTGGTCCACATTATAGCCGCTCTTGGCAAGAAGCTCCTTGGCTTTTCTTATTTTTATGCCAAGCCTGAATTGGCTGTAGCTCTGGCCGCAGGATTCTTTAAAGACCCGGCTTAAATACTTTGGGCTTAAACAGACAGCGCCTGAGGCATCCATCAGGTTTATTTTTTTGAGGACATTCCGCTCGGTGAATTCTCTCACCTTCTTAATCTTGCCTTCCAGGGTATTGGTATCAATCTCGCCTCCGGGCCGCCTCTTTTCCAGGAGCCGTTCAATAATCTCCTTTAACCTGGGCAGATCCGGCGGCTTTTCTATATAATCGTCGGCATGGCCCTGCAGTGCCTCAACAGCCACCTCCTTGGAGCCGTAACCCGTAAAGATAACTATGCCCAGGCCCGGGTCTATCCTTTTTATTTCTCTCAAGACATCCGTGCCTGTCAAACCGGGCATCATCACATCCAGAATAACCACGCCTATCTCATTTGCCCTTTCCAGTATCTTCAGCGCCTGCCTTCCGTCAGAAGCCTCAATCACATCATATTCATCAAGGCAATCGCACAGCTCCTGCCTTAACTCCTGGTCATCATCAACAATCAATATTTTATCCGGCATCTTTCCTTCTCCCAAGAGAAAACCGCGCTTTAGGGCCCGGGTTTATTCGGCGGGATAAAAACCTGCCCCGACAATACGCACCTTGCCATTAACGACTATCTTCTTCAGGTAAGATATTTTCTTTGAAGGCCTTGTCTCCCCGGGCCTGGGCCAGGGATATTCTACCCATGCCTCATTTCTGTCCTTTACGGCATTGACTATCGCCTCCTGCGCTGCCTTGAAGGCGGGGTTGGCATAAAGCTCCGGAGGCATGCCCTCGATATCCTTGAAGGCGGGATTAATCAGGTCCGCCCCGCTTTCAGAGGTAATAAAAACATAGGATTCTTTTGTATTAAATCTTCCGTTCGGGTCTGCGATTGATTTAACCCCCGCCTCGCCTTCGGTATTGATAACCTTGACCGCTTCGTCAACCAGGTTCTTAACCATGGTTTTCTTATCCTGATATGCCGATTCTTCGGCCATGGCTGTAGCAATACAAAATAATAAGCACGATATCATCAAAAAGATTACCGGTACCCCGCTTCTTCGCATTTATGCCTCCTTAGGGCCGCTGATAATATCTTTTACCGCTTAAGCCTGCCCCTTTGTTTTTTCCTTACGGGACAAAACATCCTTTTCTATCTTTCTATACTCTTCGATATCGCAGTGAAGTTGTTTGCAGATAATCCTTTCTACTTCTGCTTTTGTTTCGGCAATCCTTATAAGCTCTTCCTGCAATTTTATACGTTTGGCAGTCTCCTTTCTAATCTCCATCCATCTGCGCCAGGAGAAGACGGAAAAACCGATACTTAACGCCAAAAGTACGCTGACAATTTCATCAATCCAGATTATAGAAGAGGGGGTTTTTTGGAAATGCCTTACGATAAATGCGAATACATTGAAAAAATACGAGAGGACAAACACAAGAACGACGATAACGGCTAATACGGCTAAATCCCTGGAGGCATTATGGGTGCCGTTTTTTACCGTTCTGTTTCCGGCCATTCCTCGCTCCTGTCTTCGGTATTATAACAATTTTGGCTGCTCAGCTTGGCGCCGGAACTACTTGGAAATAACGCCGGCACTTCCTCCCCGCCAAAATTCATGGCGGGTCAGTCGCTCGAACCTTTGGTTCTCGTCCAAGCTCTTTAACTTACGGCGCTCATAAAAACTGAGCGCCTGATTAACTGCCTCTGTTGGACGAAATCTGCAACTGGCTTTATTCGGAAGATTGTAACCTATTATTTCAAGACTTAGCTACTACACAAACCGTAATCTTATCTACCGGGAACATTAAGTAATTTTGTTTTCTTTTTCAAAGTGAATAGAATTAAATATATGAGCAGGCTTATAATAAAGAATATCAACCACGAATTATGCAAAACAGGCCTTCTTTTGGTTAATAAATTAGTTGCGGTTTCCAAGAAAACGAATGTTGTAACAAGAGAAAAATACGTTGAAAACTCTCTTCTCAGGACAGTTTTAAATGAAAACCCTAACTCCGGTTTTTTCCAATTCCTAAAACGAGGGATTATGATCGGCGTCTTTTCAGACCATTCCAGGAACTGATCCTTAAATTTGTTTCTTAAGAATTCTTCTTCGGTAAAAATAATCCGCTCATAATAAAACCAGAATCCAAACCAAGCTAATAAAGCTAACCACCATACTTGGATAAATAAGGTAACACCTAAAACAATAATAAAATTACCGAGATAAAGTGGATTTCTCGAGATAGAATACATGCCGGCTGTATTAAGCGTATCTGCTACTTGCGACTTCGTATTTCTCCCTGATGTACCTCGCGGTGCATATCCCGCAGTAAGACAGCGCACAACAAGGCCTAAAAAAGATATTATAATTGCGCATACTCCCCAAAAATCACCTACAGAATCACCGAACTTTTTTTCTAATATGCCGGACTGCCTGATAGCAATAAGAAAAACCGGAATACCTAAAAGGGGCAGATAGCTCCTCCACCTAAATAGCCAACTGCCTTGCTTCTCAAGGTCTTCACGTAGCGCCATTATTCTCCTTTAATACTTACAAGCCTGGTCTTGATTAACAAACCCCCAGAAAATACTTCTATTAAGCAAGGGATATTGAATTTTTCTTTCAATAGAATAACGGTAACGCTTGATTGATGATATGGATTTTTGTCCTGCCTGAAGACCTTTCCTTTCAGAATATAGATCTTTTGAAGCCTGCTGTTGACCGACAGATCTTTATTTTGGACTATTCCTTTTAAAATATAATTTTTCTTATGGGCATTAACATTGATCTGAAATTCTGTTATCTTTTCAAAATCCATACGCATAATATTAAACATGGCAGAAAGCGGGTCTTGCGTATTGGGCAATATAAAGCGTTTAACTCCCGCCACAGACATAAAACCATCTTTCTGGTTATAAGTTATCTCTTCATTTATGTCCTTCCTTCCCGAAACGGTTAATTTCAATCTGTAGAGTAAAGGATTGAACTGGCGGTCTTCAACAAAGGAATCCAAAGATGCTTTCGCAGCAAAGGACTTGGGGAAAAACTCCGAGGTTTCTGCGGTTGCACTTAAATGATGGGTTTGCTTACCCATAAACTCTTCAATACGTGCCGGATTAAAAACTGCCTTGCCCACAGGAATAATGCCTAAAAAATAAACCGTATACCTTAATTCGGTTATCTCCTGGATGTCTCGAATATTGTGTAATCTAGAAATAATTATTCTGGGATTATTGTTATATCCGCTAGAAAATACCAAGAACAAAAATATAATTAGAAATGAACCGAATAAAAATTTTTTCATCTTCCGCTTAACTTATTAATTCGCTTCGGGTCTTTGTCTATGGTTAACTGCCCCGCTTGGCGCCGGAATTACTTAGGAACGAAACCGGCACTCCCTCGCTTCGCTCGGTCGCTCGAACCCCTTGGTTTCTCGTCCAAGCTATTTAACTTACGGCGCTCATAAAAACTGAGCGCCTGATTAACTGCCCCGCATGGACTCGAACCATGATAGTCAGATCCAGAATCTGAAGTCCTACCATTAGACGACAGGGCAAATTGAAATTCTCAAAGTCCTACCTCCCCTTTCGCCTGTGGCTCCAGGGGACTGCGCGGCCCCCAGCTTCAACAACGGCCGCTTGATTAGACGACAGTGCAAGGTGTGCCTTAAAGTATATCCCGCTTAAAAAACTAAATCAAGAATTTTATATTATCTTGAGAAATTCTTCAGCTGCCCTAAAAACATTGAAAAACAACCGGTTTAGCTGTAATATTGAACTTTAGGTATAACTTATCTCTGATTAGATTATTACTGTAAAATAAAGGGAGCGTTTATGGGCAAAATAAAAAACTATCTGCAGGACTTTAACTGCGTGAAAGATTTTATGTCGCTCAAAACCAATATCTCCGGAGATATAACCGGAGGGCTAACTGCTGCGGTAGTCGCCTTTCCGCTTGTCCTGGCCTTTGGCGTATCATCTGGCTTAGGGGTGAAGGCTGGCTTAATCGGAGCGATATTCGTAGGCCTCTTAGCTGCGCTCTTCGGAGGTTGCCCTGCATTGATAAGCGGGCCCACCGCTCCGATGACAATCCTTACGGCGACTATTGTGGCCCAACATTTACATCAACCGGGATTTATCTTTGCCACTATTGTATTGGCGGGGATTTTACAGATAATCCTTGGCCTGACTAAAATAGCCAAGTATATCCAGTATATGCCCTACCCCGTAGTCTCCGGTTTCATGAGCGGCATCGGTATTATCATACTGGTCACCCAGATAAACCCGCTTTTTGGCATAGAGGCAGCCAGCACCGTCGGAGAAACGCTCCGTTCCCTGCCCCAATTATTGCTGCATCTCAATAACGGAGCCGCTATTATCGCCTGCATAACACTCATTCTTATTTATGCCCTCCCTAAAATACATCAACACTTCCCCGCTACCCTCGTGGGGATAATCCTGGGGACAATAATCGTGCAGCTTTTTCATCTTCAAGTCCCCACAATCGGGGATATTTCTTCCGCGCTGCCTTCTTTCCAAAGATTCTCTTTTAGTTGGGGCTCTTTTCAGCAAATGCTCGGGCCGGCGATGACCCTGGCGGTAATGGGTCTTCTGGATACCTTGTTAACCTGCCTTATCGTTGACCATATGACCAAGAAAAAACACAATAGCAATAAAACGCTTGTCGGGCAGGGGTTGGGTAATTCTTTATCCGGACTTCTGGGAGGGCTTCCCGGAGCCGGAGCAACCCTGCGTACGCAAGTCAATATAAGTAACGGCGGTAAAACCCCTCTGGCAGGAGTGACTTATTCTGCGGTTACGCTTATCAGTATGCTTTTTCTCGGAGTGTGGCTAAAGGGTATCCCTATAGCATGCCTGGCCGCTGTCTTGGTCAAGGCAGGGCTGGACCTCATTGATTTTAAGACCCTCAAACAGATTCTCAAGGCGCCCCTCTTTGATGAAATCATCCTGGCGGTGGTATTGCTGCTTACGGTAACGATTAATATTATGGTGGCCGTAGGCATAGGGCTTCTGCTTGCCTGCGTCCTTTTTGTGAAAAGGATGGGGGATCTCTTATCTTTAAATATCGTCACCTTAAATGATTTGGAGATGCCCTGGGTTTCGGATGAGTCGTGGCGTGAGGAATTGACAAGGGAGGAAAAGAATAAAATCCTGGTCTTCCAGATGAACGGGCCTTTATTTTTCGGCGCTTCCAGCAATTTCCTTAAATCCTCGGAAAAGCACGGTGATTTTAACGGGCTAATCCTAAGGATGCACCGCGTGCCGGAGATAGATATAACCGGTGCCTATGCCCTGGAGGAGTTGGCCGAATTATTTAAGAAGGAAAAGAAATTTTTATTTATTGCCGGGCTATCCGAAGGACCGAAGGCATTCTTAAGGAAACTTCGTATATTTGATTTAATCGGTGGGGAGAATTTTTTCCGCAGATTTGATGATGCAGCCTGCCGCGCGGCTAAATTGATAAAGGCCAACCGTAAGATTATTTCTTAGAAATAGGCTTTATTTTTATAGGGGCTACCAGAGATTCTCTTTAACCCAGTTATCCGCGGTAACTACCGCATGCACGATCCCGTGGCAATCCTGCCTTATCCCCTTGCCGGTGCTTGCGGCAGCGCAGCCGGTACCTTTTGCCGCGCCCTTGCATGTCTCGCAACCGGAAGCCAGAAAGAAGAATGCGGCGATACCCAGGCATAGCGCAAATTTCTTTATCATCGGACCTTAGCTCCTTTCACCCATTTCAAAAGCCTCTTTTTTGTACGCTCCCTGCCTAAATAGTATATCACATCAAATAGCCCAGGGCCTATTGTTTTTCCTGTTAGTGCCACCCTTACCGGATGGATAAGGCTCTTACTCTCAATGCCCAGCTCGCTGACTAAATTGCGAAAACACTCCTCTATCTTGGCTATTTCAAAGGGCTCCACCTTATCCAGCCTTTCCACAAAAAGGCCAAACTCCCTGGAGAGGTTTTTGGATAAGAATTTCTCCTGCGCTGCACGTTCCATTTTGGGCTCTTCCAGAAAGAAAAAGTCCGCCCAATCCGCGAAATCATTAAGCCTGGTGAGACGCATCTGAAACAATTTTACCACGCTTACTACATACGCCCTGTCATAACCTTTTGCGGGGATGTAGCCTTTGGCAATCAACTGCGGGATAAGGCAATCGGCTAACCCTTCCGGGTCAGCCTCTTTTAAATACTGGTTGTTAAGCCAGTCTAATTTTTTGAGGTCAAAGGCTGCGGCGGTCTTGTTCACGTCTTTGATATCGAATATCTTTATTGCCTCTTCTATGTCGATAATCTCCCTGTTTTCTCCCGGAGACCAGCTTAACAGCAAAAGATAATTCACCAGCGCTCCTGCCAGATAACCCATATTGCGGTATTCGCTGACAGCGGTAGCGCCTGTGCGCTTGGATAACCTGCCACCTTCGGCTCCCATGATAAGGGGCAGGTGCGCGAACTGAGGCAGGTCAAACCCCAGGGCCTGGTAGATAAGGACCTGTTTGGGAGTATTGGAGATGTGGTCATCGCCCCTTATGATATGAGTGATATTCATGGTGGCATCGTCAACCACGCAAGCAAAGTTATACGTAGCAGAGCCGTCCGACTTGATGAGTACCTGGTCTTTTATGTTGCTGGCATCAAAAACTATCTCTTTGCGTATCAAATCGTTTATTTTTATCTCTTGCGGACTGACCTTATAGATGATTGCCTCTCCCCCTAATTCGCCCTTTTCCAAATATGCCTTACCTTCCTTAAGGAGCTGCTCTGCAAACTGCCGGTAAAGGTCCCTTCTCTGGCTCTGGTAATATATTTCATCCCAGTTAAAGCCGAGCCAACCCAGGCTGCCCAGGATTTCATCTACATACTCCTGTTTGGAGCGCTGCCTGTCGGTATCCTCTATCCTTAAGATGAATTTACCGGCGTTTGCCCTGGCATAAAGCCAGTTAAACAGACCGGTCCTTGCTCCGCCTATGTGCAGGTTGCCGGTAGGCGAGGGCGCAAAACGCACTCTTATCATGTTAATCCATCCCCTTTTCCAAAGCCAGTCTATTGATACGCACAAGCCCCTCTTTTCCCTGCGGCGCAAAATCCTGAAAAACCTTGTATATGGTATCTAATTTTACCAGCGTCCTATTCTTCAAAAAGGCTCCCAGCGCTACCATATTAGCCACCCTTATATTACCTAACCCTATGGCCATTTCCGTAAATGGCGCGGATACGGCTCTTATGCCTTTTATCTTGGCGCCTTTGCCGGTAAGGGAGCTGTTTATTACCAGCAGCCCGCCTTTTCTGACCCTGGCTTTAAATTTACGCAGGGATAAATCGTTCATCGCAATCAGGGCATCCGCTTCCTCCACGCAGGGAGAACCGATCTCTTCGTCGGAAATAATCACGAAACAGTGGGCAGTGCCTCCGCGCACCTCTGCGCCGTAAGAAGGAAACCACGTCACGTATCTACCCTCGCGCATCCCTGCCTCAGCCAGGACTTTTCCGAGAAGCATTATGCCCTGGCCGCCTGAACCCGCGATAATGATTCTTTCTAGCATATCTTTATTTAATCCTCCCTAAGGGAAACTCTTTTCTCATCGCATCCCTGATCCAGACAAGTGCCTCCGGCGGCTCCATGCCCCAGTATGTCGGGCAGGGAGAAAGTATTTCCACCAGGGAAAAACCCACGTTATCAATCTGGTTCTGGAATGCCTGCTTTACCGCTTTTTTAGTCTTCAATATCTCCTGCGGAGATTCCAGGGATACCCTCTCGATGTATTTTACGCCCTTAAGGAGCGCGAGCATCTCGGAGATATGCAAAGGCCACCCCTGCCCTTTTTCTTCTCTACCAAAAGGAGTAGTAGCCGTCTTTTGTTTCAAAAGCGTAGTGGGCGCCATCTGTCCGCCGGTCATACCGTATATGGCATTATTTATGAATATAACGGTCAGGTTTTCCCCGCGGTTGGCAGCATGGATAGTCTCATTGGTCCCTATGGCAGCCAGGTCTCCGTCACCCTGATAGGTAAAAACAATATTCTCTGGCCTGACCCTTTTTATCGCCGTAGCCACAGCCAGGGCCCTGCCGTGCGCTGCTTCCGAACAGTCAAAATCCCAGTAGTCGTAGGCAATGACCGCACAGCCTACCGGAGCGATACCTATCACCTTTTCTCTTATCTTGAGTTCATCGATTACCTCTGCGATTATCCTGTGGGCTATCCCGTGTCCGCAGCCGGGGCAATAATGCGTGGGTATATTTCTTAGTGAATCGGGTCGGCTAAATATTTTTTTCATATAAACGCGATGCGCTTTTTATTATTTCCTCTTCGGTGGGTATGCCTCCTCCTGCCTTGCCGAGGAACTCCACCTTTGAGCTGCCTGCTACAGAAAGCCTCACATCCTCTACCATCTGGCCGTACGACATTTCTACTACCAAAAAGGCTAACGGCTTACGGGATACCGCTAATTGCCTGAAGATATCCTCCGGAAAGGGCCAGAGGGTTATCGGCCGTATAAGGCCTGCTTTTATCCTTCGCTTCCTCAAACTGTTTACGCAAGGCTTGGCAATCCTGGCCATTGTCCCATAGGCAACCAGGATTATATCCGCATCCTCTACAAGATATTTGTCAGCCAGGCTTTCTTTTTCTTTAATAAGGCGGTATTTTTCCTGCTGTGCTTTATTGGAGGACTCCAGATCCGGTTGTTTCATGTGGAAGGATTTGACTATATTCGGTTTCCTGCCACGGCAACCTGTCAATGCCCACGGTTTATTCTTACTTGCGGGCTTGCGGGCTTGCGGGCTTGCGACTTGCACCGGTTCCATCATCTGGCCAAGCCTGCCGTCTCCCAATATTATCACCGGCATGCGGTATGTATCTGCCAGCTCAAAAGCCTTCTGCGTAAGGTCATAGGCCTCCGGTACACAAGAGGGAGCCAGGACTATACAGTGGTAATCTCCGTGGCCTCCTCCGCGGGTGGCCTGAAAATAATCCGACTGGGCAGCGAAGATATTGCCTAACCCCGGGCCTGCGCGCATGATATTGACGATTACGGCAGGCAGGTTTGCTCCGGCAATATAAGAGATACCCTCCTGTTTAAGACTTATGCCCGGGCTGGAAGAAGAGGTCATCGCCCTTACCCCGGCTGCTGCTGCGCCAAATACCATGTTAATGGCAGATACCTCTGCCTCTGCCTGGATGAATACCCCTCCTGATTTCTGCATGTGGCTTGCCATATAGGCGATTAATTCATTCTGGGGGGTAATGGGATAGCCGGCATAAAAGGTGCAGCCGGCGTCTATGGCCCCCCTGGCAATGGCTTCATTTCCGCTTAGCAATAATTTTGCGTTTGACATAGTTATTATTTATATACTTCTATACACACATCCGGGCAGATCAAGGCGCACCTTAAACAACCGAGGCATTTTTTCCCCTGTGCGCTAAAACGCGCGGGGTGCGCTCCGGACTTATTTAATTCCTTATCCTTTATAAGCAGCCCCTGCGGGCAGACGCTTATACACAATAAGCAACCTTTGCACTTCGAACGGTCTATTTTTATGCCTGGCATATGTAAGATTTTATCTTTCCGGCAATACCTTTGACATCCAATCCATACTTCTCAAGCAATATCTGGCGTCTGCCATGAGCTATGAAATCGCAGGGCAGGCCCATTGTCGTAACCGGCCTATCCAGCCCCTGCGCAAGCAGGCTGCCGAAGCCGGAATTAACAATTCCTTCTTCTACGGAAAAGACGTATTTTGTTTTTGCTAAAGAAGTGCGGTAAAACTCTATATCCATGGGTTTAACAAAACGGGCATTAATCAGCGTTCCGGTTATCCCTTCTTTTTCCAGCAATTCTATTGCCTCAAGGGCCGGTAAGACCATACTACCCAGGGCAACCAGGGCAAAATCCTTTCCCTCTTTCAACACTTCCGGCCTTGCCATTTCAATCGCGGAAAAAGGCAGCTCTCGCACAGGGCAGGCTGCTCTGGGATAACGTATGGCGCAGGGCTTGTTAATCTTTAAGGCGAATTCAAGCATCGCCTCCAGTTCCCGGCCATCCTTGGGAGCCAGGAAAGTCAATTTCGGCACGCTGGCCAGATACGCTATATCGAATATCCCCTGATGGGTCACCCCGTCTTCACCCGCGACACCCGCGCGGTCAATGCAAAAAACCACCCCTGCATCCTGCAACGACACGTCCTCGATAATCTGGTCGTATGCGCGCTGCAAGAAAGTAGAATAAATTGCCACGAAGGGCCTAAGGCCTCCTCTGGCCAGGCCTCCGGCAAAACAGACGGCGTGCGCCTCTGCAATGCCTACGTCAAAAAACCTCTCCGGATAAAGGTCGCGGAACCTGTCTAACCCCGTGCCCTCGGGCATGGCAGCGGTTATGGCAACCATTGTCTTATCCTGGCTTGCCAACTCAATCAATTTTCTACTGAATACCGCCGTATAGGAATCTGGCTGCGGAGTTTCCTTGACCACACACTGTCCGCTTGTCTTATCAAAAGGTCCCAGGCCGTGGAATCTCACCGGCTCTTTTTCCGCCGGAGAATACCCCTTGCCCTTTTTGGTCACCACATGCAGCAGCCTCGGACCCTTGATGTTCAATATATTCTTTAAAGAGGGAATGAGTGTATTCAGGTTGTGGCCGTCCAAGGGACCGAAATAGCGAAAACCCAGCTCCTCAAAGAGCATGCCGGGGATAAATAACCCTTTTAGCCCCTCCTCGAGTTTATTGACTGCCCTGAGCAGCCTGCCACCGTTAGGGATGCGTGATTTCAAGAAGTGTTCGAGTGAGGCCTGGAAACGATTGTAAATAGGAAGAGAGATAAGTTTATTAATGTAGGTGCTGATAGCACCTACATTGGGAGCGATGCTCATTTCATTGGTGTTAAGGATTACCAGTATGTCTTTCTGCAGGTGTCCGGCGTTATTCAACCCCTCAAAACAAAGCCCTCCGCTTAAAGAACCGTCTCCGATGACCGAAACAACCTTAAATTGCTCTTGGGGTTTGAGGTAATCCCTGCTGCAGACAAGGCCCAGGCCAGCTGAAATAGCGGTGGAGCTGTGGCCGGAGATAAAGGTATCGTATTCGGATTCACCGGAAGAAGGAAAACCGCTTAAGCCCTCGAATTGCCTTAGAGTGGAAAACTGTTTGTTTCTTCCGGTCAGTATCTTGTGGGCATAGGCCTGGTGGCCCACATCCCAGACGATCTTATCGCGGGGGGCATTCAGGCAATAATGCAAGGCGATGACCAATTCAACTGCTCCGAGGCTGGAGGCCAGATGCCCGCCGCTGCAAGAAACTACCTCAATGATCCTCTGGCGTACCTCTTCGGCAAGGAGGGGAAGCTGTTCGGCGGTCAACTTTTTTAAATCCTGAGGTGAATTTATCTGCTCCAGATACATTTATTCCTCTGTCTGTGCCTGATCCAGGGGCTTTAATTCAAACTCGCCCTTTTTATTTTTCACCAACACATCTATCTTTTTCTTGGCACTTTCCAGTCTTTGGCTGCAAAGCCGCGAAAGCTCAATGCCTTCCTGGTATTTTTTTAATGCCTCGTCAAGAGACAGGTCTCCGCCTTCCAAGTCTTCTACGATTTTTTCTAATTTCTTCAATGCGTCCTCAAATTTTATTTCTGCCATTTAAACTCTCCTCCTTACGTACGGACGTAACACCAAACAATTCCCGCAGAAGGCGGGATACTTGCCCATCATTTAGGGCAAGGTACCAATAAGTTTGGGTGTTAACTATCGATTATCTTTGTTACCCGGCTGATAACCTCTCCTTTGCCTAAGCGCGTGCGTATCGTATCCTCCGGCTTCAAGGTTGCTGCCTCTTTAACCAGAGTTTCTTCCGGCAGCCTAAAGGTTATGCTGTAACCTCTGGCCAATATATTCAGTGGGCTCAGGCTGGAAAGCTTCTCTGCCAGAGTAGAAAACTCAGCCTCCCTGAGCCTGCAAAAATGGCTGGTACGCACATAAATCTGACGGGCCAGGTCCGCAATCCTGTTTAGATGCTGCTGGATTAACAATCCGGGATTAAGCAGGGCCAGTTTCTTGGCCAGGGTCTCCAGCCTACCCTTGGTCAATTCGTGGATGTGGAAGGCGTTCAGATAAAGCCTGTGGCCTAAGTTTGCCAGATTCTCTGCGTAGCCTGCGGCAATGCCCTGCAGGGCTGCCATAAGGTCGGACGTCAACTCTTCCACTTTCAAACTCAATACCTCCTTCTCGGGTATAACCAGTTCTGCTGCCGCGGAAGGAGTAGGTGCGCGCAGGTCCGCTACCAAATCGGCAATGGTCCAGTCCCTTTCGTGCCCGACTGCGGAAATAACCGGGATACGGGAGGCATAAATCTGGCGGCAAACCAGCTCTTCGTTAAAGGCCCAGAGATCTTCTATGCTGCCTCCCCCCCTGCCTACGATAAGCACATCCACATTATTCAATTTATTGAAATCGGAGATGGCCCGGGCAATCTCTTCCTTTGCGCCTTCCCCCTGCACCTTCACCGGATAAATAATGATGTGGGTATCCTTAAACCTTCTGTCCAGGACCTTCAGTATATCTTTTATAGCTGCCCCGGTTATGGAAGTAACAACCCCTATTCTTTCCGGTAGATACGGAATCGGTTTTTTATGTTCGCCGGAAAAAAGTCCCTCTTTCTCCAGCTTTATTTTCAGCTGCTCCAGGGCCAATTGCAGGCTGCCGATGCCCTTGGGTTCGAGTTTCTCTACGATGAGCTGGTATTTGCCGTGCGGCGGATACACCTCTACTCTGCCAAAACAGATTACCTTCATGCCGTCCTCGGGCTTGAATTTTATTTCTTTGGAAATACGCGAAAAAATAACCGTCTGCAAAACGGCATTTTCATCTTTAAGGGAAAAATAAAGGTGGCCGCTGGAAGAGGGCCGGAAATTAGAAATCTCCCCCTCTACCCACACCTGGCTTAAGGTGTTCTCTATCAGGATCTTGATATCCTGCGTTATCTGGCTTACGCTGTAAATGTGCCTGTCTTTAGATGGGCTGCCAAGACCGGGAAAAAGCTCTGGCGTTTCTTTCGGCAAACTCATTTCTTCTCCGTCTCGATAGCGGGCTTACCTGCCGCCTCCTGCTGCAGGGCCTGAGGGGCCTCTACTTTAGGTTTTGGCGTAATCAGAATAAACTGCACCGAATAAGGAGGGACTTTCAATTCCTCTTCATATGCCTGACCGGGAATAAAACTTATCTCCTTTTCCTGCTTCGGGGAATATTCGCAATTAACGGCGCAGGAGGCGTCTACCGCGTATCTTTGATACAGGTAATCCCCCTCCATATTCCGGATTATCAGTTTCAGGGAACGCTCGGAATTAACGAGTTTTTTATACTGGTCGGACAACTCCAGGGCCTTATACAACATATTCTTTACGTTATTGCTCGCGCGTAAACCTTTTATCTCCAGCTGGTGGGAAAGGAGCTTATCCATCTCTCCCGATGAAAGCAGTTGGGCGATCGTTTTTACCTCAGCCCCTTCCAGGATAGACATATTCCTGGAGATATAGCTCTTTGCCAGCTCCGGGTCAAGATAATTGTAAATAAGCACTGCCAGCGATTTATCTTTTCTGGTAACCAGCGCCCCCATAAAATCATCGTCCCATTTCTGCTGTACGGCCAACATCTTATCGCCCAGGGAACCAAGCATGCGAAAGATGTTATAGGAACATTTGGAGCCCCCCTTGTATTCCTTGGATTCGGAATCATACCAGAAAATGCCGGTATTCCTGACGACCCCCTCATGATTGTCCTGAAAATCCTCCAGGCTAAAATAAAGCTGATAATCCAGGCCTGCCTGATGCATGTTTTTTATACGGCTGGGGATGTAACTGGCGGCAATCCAGGCATTCTCCGCCCTCTCCGGCAGGACATTCTGCGGACGGTCATAATTCCACTCGTCGATAATCAAGGGTGTGTTGCGGTCAAAATGAAAATAGGAAAGCCAGTCCCGGATTAAAGATATGGTCGGCTTGTTATTATAGGTGGTTGTTTCCTTTTCTGCCTTGGGGTCGGTGGAATATGCGTGCCAGCTTATAAAATCCAAAGGCAGGTGATTGTGATAACAGAACCTGATGAGCTGATAGACGAGGCTCCTTTCGGCAAGGAAGATATTGTTTTCGCTTAAGTTCTGAAACCACCAGCTTGAACTGGGCCCTCCCACAAGGATATGTATTTTAGTCTCCAGCTCCAGCTCTCTAGCAGCCTGGGCTACCGCGCGATAGATGTTCAAATATTCCTGCTGCTTGCCCAGAAAAAAATCTTCCAGGTCAGGGGCACTCCAGACCTCATACCAGACATTATATTTTTTCTCGCAGCTTAGATAACGCATATAGCCCTTAACCAGCCCCTTATAAGCAGCCAGGTCCGAAGGGGGGCTTTTTTTATCCAGCACCTTGCCTGTGCCTGCCGGGGTGCTGAATATATCCAGAATCACTATCCCTCCGGCGTCGCTTATATTTTTGATAACGTTTTCGTAATTGGCTAATAGTTTGTCTTTTGCCTCTTTATCTGCGGCCAGCCGGCTGATCTCCCAGAGATTATATTGCAGCCGGTATATCCCGGAAAAGCCTATATCCTTCTGCCAGGTATCCAGGGCATCCTTGCCTGCCAGGGTCTGCGGCCAGCTCTTGTCGCGATGGAAACCCCTTCCGCTTAAATCCAGCGCCGGCTGGAAAATACGGGGTAGTGTCGTCGTCTGCGCATTTGCGTCTATAACCAGCTCAGGGGGATTATCCTGGCCAAAAACCGGCACGAAACAGAGGGCCAGAAACAGGATAAGGCTGCTGATGCAAAATAAACGCGGGTTCATATTAAAAGAGCGGTCCTTCATTATTCATTTTCTCCTGGATTCTGGTTATCGAACGAGCCTTGCCGCTTTCCTCGTCAATATCAAGCAGCACTGCGTGTAACTGAATATCTTCGCTGGCTACTTCAAAACGGGTGGGTATACCGCTTAAAAACCGCCTTAATACGTCTTCTATCCTCCTGCCTATCACTGAATACATCGGCCCGGTCATACCGGCGTCGGTTATATAAGCGGTGCCGCAAGGCAGTATCTTTTCGTCGGCAGTCTGGACATGCGTGTGCGTACCCAGGACAGCGGAAACCCTGCCGTCAAGAAACCACCCCAAGGCCACCTTTTCGGAAGTGGCCTCTGCGTGTATGTCCACTATGATCACCCTGGTATCCTTGCGCAACGGCTCTAATACCGCCTCCACTCTTTTAAAAGGGCACTCCAGCGGCTCCATAAATACGCGGCCGTTTAGGTTTACCACGCCTATGTTGGAGCCATTTTTGCTTTTAAATACGCCGTATCCTCTGCCGGGGGCGCCTTCGGGAAAGTTGAGCGGCCGCAATATGCGTTCCTCCTGGTTGATGATATCGAATATTTCGCTTTTCTTCCAGATATGGTCGCCTGAAGTCAAGACATCGGCTCCGGAGCTAAACAGCTCCTGGGCGACTTTTGCGGTTATGCCCGAGCCGCCGGCTGCATTCTCGGCATTGGCTATTACAAAATCCAGGCCGTGCTCCTTCTTCAGCTTGGGCAGCAGTGCGCTTAACGCCTGCCTTCCCGGAGAACCCACTATGTCACCGATAAATAGTATCTTCATTATTTTGCGTATTCGATGGCCCTGGTTTCCCTGATCACGGTTACCTTAATCTGACCGGGATACTCCATGCCCTCCTCTATCTTTTTGCGGATATCCCTGGCCATGCTCACCGCATCCGCGTCGTTTATCCTCTCGGGCTGTACAATGACGCGTATCTCACGGCCTGCCTGAATGGCGAAGGATTTCTCCACGCCCTTAAAAAGATTGGCGATGGACTCCAGCTTTTCCAGCCTCTTGATGTAAGTCTCCAGGGTCTCCCGACGCGCTCCGGGCCGGCTTGCGCTTATCGCGTCAGCTGCCACAGCCAGGACCGCATAGAGGCTCTTTGGTTCGGCCTCTTCGTGATGCGCCTCAATGGCAGAGACCACCTCGGCCGATTCGTTGTACTTTCTGGCTAAATCAGCGCCTATCTTGGCGTGCGTGCCTTCTATCTGATGGTCAACTGCCTTGCCGATATCGTGTAGAAGGCCTATCCTTCTACCCAGTTTGAAATCCAGCCCCAGTTCTGAGGCCATGGTCCCCAAAAGAAAGGACACCTCCTTGGAATGCTGCAGGGCGTTCTGGCCGAAGCTGGTGCGGTATTTAAGGCGGCCCAGAAGCTTTACTATTTCCGGATGCAGGCCGTTTAATCCGGATTCGAAGAGCGCCTTTTCCCCCTCTTCGCGTATCTTTTCGTCCATTTCTTTTTTGGTCTTCTCGACTATTTCCTCAATCCTGCCCGGGTGAATCCTGCCGTCGGAAATGAGCTTTTCCAAGCTCAGGCGCGCTATCTCCCTGCGCACGGTATCGAATGCCGAGAGGGTCACCGCTCCCGGCGTATCGTCGATAATCACATCCACCCCCGTAGCCATCTCCAGGGCACGGATGTTACGGCCTTCCCTTCCGATGACCCTGCCTTTCATTTCGTCATTGGGCAGCGTTACCACGCTGACCGTTGACTCCACTACATGCTCTGCGGCACACCTCTGAATAGCCAGGCTTATGGTTTCCCTGGCTTTCTTGTCTACTATGGAACGCAGCTCTTCTTCCTGTTTCTTGATAATCACTGCCTTCTCCGCATTTAATTCTTCATTCAACCGACCTAACAAGATCTGCTTTGCCTCTTCCGGGGATAGCGAAGATATCTTCTGCAGCCTCTCTTTTTCTTCGGCAATAAGCATATGCAGCTGGTTATCCCTTGCCTTCAACGACTCTTCCTGCTTGTATATGTTTTCCTGCCTTGCCTCCAGGTCCTTTTCCTTTTTCTCCAGGAGGTCCAGGCGCCTATCGATGTTTTCTTCTTTCTGCGTCAGCCTCTTTTCGAGATTGGAGACCTCAAGCCTCCTGTCCTTTGTCTCGCGTTCAAAATCCTGGCGCATGCGGTAGAGAAGGTCCTTTGCCTCCAGCTCAACCTCCCTATGCCTGTCCTGCGCCTCTTTCTTTGCCTGTTCCAGGATATGCCTGGCTTGTGTTTCCGCGTCCTCTATCTTTTTTTCGGCAACGTATTTTCTAAGCAGGTAGCCGATGAGGAAAGCTACGGCTGCAATCAGCACGAAAAGTATAAGGTTAATCATCTCTATCTATCCTCCTTATGGAACCACAGAGACCCGGAATAAATTTGCAGCTATTTAAGATTTGATTGACGGGCGCTACTGTGGGTTAAGCAAAAATAACCCTGTCAACAGCTACATCCGTCGGGGTGGTAGGGATGCGGGATAAGACCTGGAAGCTAAAGGCAAGTCCTATAGAACGGGCGCTTTCCGGCAGGGTTTTTAGGAAGCGGTCATAGTAGCCCAGGCCCCGTCCAAGACGGTTGCCTTTCCTGTCAAACGCTATTGCCGGCACAATCGCCACGTCTAAGTCTTTAGGTTGCAAAAAATTCTTAATCGCCGGCTCCGGTATGCAATATTTGCCTTTTTTAAGCGGAGAATTCATTCTTAATATGCAGGGCCGGATTGCTTTTTCTGCACAAACCGGGACTGCGACGGTCTTACCTAAATTGTGTGCTTCCTTAATCATATCCCTTGTCTCAACCTCACCACCAAACGAAATGTAGAACATCACGTTCTTGGCTTTCTTAAAAGCCAAACTTCTAAAGAGCTTCTCTTTTATGAGCCTACTCTTGCGGTTTCGGTCTTCCTCCTTCTGCGTTTTAAGCTTGAGCCTTATTCTACTGCGTATTTGTTTTTTTGTCAATGATTCGGCTTTGTCTGTCATCTCCCCTAAGCCAGGGACAAGACTCCCCGGCGTGCCTGTTTAATGTTCATGCTGCTGGTGCGAATCCTTTTTTGGCTCGAAAAGACTGGGGTCTTTGCCTATTTTCTTATAATAATCGGCAAGTGCCGCCCTCAGCGCCTCTTCCGCCAATACGGAGCAGTGCATCTTAATCGGGGGCAGGCCTCCCAACGCCTCCGCAACTGCTTTATTGCTGATCGTAAGCGCCTCTTCGATAGTCTTGCCTTTCATCATCTCGGTGACCATGGAGCTGGTGGCTATGGCCGCGCCGCATCCAAAGGTCTTAAATTTGGCATCTACGATCACGTCGTTTTCCACCTTTATAAACATCTTCATGACGTCTCCGCAGATGGGGTTCCCGACGGTGCCGATACCGCTGGCATCCGCAATCTCGCCCACATTGCGCGGATTTAAGAAATGGTCCATTACTTTATCGGAATACGGTTGTTCGGCCATGGTTTATCCGGATATCAGCAGCTTGCGCGGCTTGGTGGTTTTCTTAAAATCCTTGGCAGCCTGTACTTTGCCCATCTGTGCCAACTTGTTTTTCTTTTCCATCTCCCTGTAAATAAGCACCCAGGCGCAGTCTTTATCTTTATCTACTTCGCACTTACCCTTATCCATCCCTCCGCACGGCCCGTTTAAAAGCCCTTTGGCACAGAGGGTCACCGGGCAGATGCCCTGCGTGAGATCCAATACGCATTCTCCGCAAAGAGAACATTTTTCATAGAAATTGCCCTGGGCATCCATCGTGGCGCCGAATAAACTGTTGCAGGCAGGCAGGATTGCCAGGTTCAGGCGGTCATTATCCTTTACCGACTGCACGCCTAACCCGCAGGCCAGGACCAAAACCGCATCCGCCTTGCGTAATGCCTGCATATTCCTGGCTAATTCGCTCTTGAGCTGACTGGCTACACAGGGTGCCTTGGGAAGACAGGTGCCTGTCACGGTTTTCCCTGCTTCCTCCAGTTGCTGCTTCATTTTAATCAGCTCGGCTTCCCCTCCGGTCTTACAGGTAGTGGCACACTCTCCGCAGCCGACCAGGAATACATTTTTATATTCGCCCAGGGCCTCTAGTATCTTTTGGATTGGTTTTTGCTCGGTGATAATCATATGTTTACTCTATTATTTCTAAAAATTCTACCACGCTTTGCTGGCTCTCTCAAGAAAAAATATGATCCTTCTTTAACCTCCGCTCTTACGGGCCTTGCTTTCCGCCACTATTTTTTCGGCGACCTCCGCGGGTACCTGCATATATTTATCAAACATCATGCTGGCGCCTGCCCTGCCGCTGCTTAAGGAACGGAAGGCCGTGGCATAACCGAACATCTCTGAGAGGGGGACGCTGGCAGAAATCATCTTCTGTTTGCCTTTTGTGTCCATATTCAGTATTTTTCCCCGGCGCGAGCAGATATAGCCGATAATGCCATTGGCATGTTCTTCGGGCGTGACTACTTCCAGGGACATATATGGCTCAAGCAAAAGCGGACCTGCCTTAAGGAATGCCTCCTTGAAACCTATGCTTCCTGCGGTCTTAAAGGCGATCTCGGAAGAATCTACTTCGTGGTAAGAGCCGTCCACTAAATTGACGTGCACATCCACCACGGGATACCCCGCATACACGCCCTTTTGCATGGTCTCTATAATCCCTTTTTCTACCGCCGGTATGAAAGACTGGGGTATTGCCCCTCCCTTGATTCTGTTTATGAATTTAAACCCCTCTCCCGACTCTGCCGGAGATATTTCCAAAACCACATGCCCATACTGGCCCCTGCCTCCGGATTGTTTGATATATTTGCCTTCGGCAGAAGCCTCCTTCTGGATGGTCTCGCGAAACGCAACCTTTGGCTGTCCCACGATTGCCTCTACGCCGAACTCCTCCTTTAACCTGTCCACGATGATTTCAAGGTGCAGCTCTCCCATACCCGTAAGCAGGGTCTCCTTGGTTTCCTCGTCCGAAGAAACCATAAACGTGGGGTCTTCGTCGCCAAGCCTGGCCAAGGCACGACCCAGCTTATCCTGATCAGCGCGGCTCTTCGGGTTAATGCTCAAGGAAACCACCGGCGTGGGGAAGTGTATGGCCTCAAGCAAAATGGGGTTGCCGGGCTCACAAAGGGTATGGCCGGTTATTGTATCCCCAAGGCCTATAACCGCTACTATATCCCCGGCAAAGGCATACTCTATATTGTCCCTCTGGTTTGCGTGCATGCGCACTATCCTGCCCACCCTTTCCTTCTTATCCCTGGTGGAATTAAGGATATAGGTACCTGTTTCCAAGACCCCGGAATATATCCTGGTGTAAACCAACTTGCCCATATGGGGGTCTGACTGTACCTTGAAGGCCAGGGCGCAGAACGGTTCTTTGATATCCGCGCTTCTGGTAATGATTTGATTTTCGTCTGACGGCAAATGCCCTTTTACAGGAGGTAAATCCAGGGGTGAAGGCAGGAACGTCACCACCGCATCCAATAGTTTCTGTATACCTTTATTTTTAAGCGCTGCTCCGCAAAGCACGGGCACGAGCTTATTGGCGATAGTGGCCTTGCGTATTGCCCCCACCAGTTCCTCATTGCTAATCGAATCGGCGGCTTGGGCGAGGTATTTCTTCGTCAGTGCCTCGTCAAAGGAAGCCGCCCTTTCAACCAATAGATGCCTAAACTCCGCCGCCTTGTCTTTGTATTCTGCGGGGATATCCTCTATCTTGAAATCCTTGCCTTGCGACTCATCAAGATAATAGTATGCCTTCATTTCAATAAGGTCGACCACTCCGGCAAATTGGTCTTCGCTTCCCAGCGGGATCTCCAGCGCCGCTATATTTGCCTCCAGCTTCGCCTCGATATCCTTTAAAACCGCGAAGAAATCCGCTCCTGTACGGTCCATCTTATTTATGAAAGCTATCTTCGGTACGCCATACTTGTCAGACTGCCTCCAGACCGCCTCTGACTGCGGCTCTACCCCGCCTACGGCGCAGAATACCGCGACAGCTCCGTCAAGAACGCGCAGGCTCCTTTCCACTTCAACCGTAAAATCTACGTGCCCGGGAGTATCGATGAGCGTGATACGATGGTCCTTCCAAGAACAGGTCGTAGCTGCTGCGGTGATGGTAATACCCCTCTCCTGTTCCTGCTTCATCCAATCCATCTGCGCCTTGCCTTCGTGTACCTCGCCTATTTTATGGGATTTTCCAGTATAAAAGAGTATTCTCTCGCTGACCGTGGTCTTGCCTGCATCTATGTGGGCCATGATGCCGATGTTCCTTGTCCTTTCCAACGCCACTTCCGGCTTGGGAATAACCCTCTCTTTCTTTTGCTCTTCCTTTAGCGGCGCAGGCTCTGCCTCTTTGGGAGGAGGCAATTCCTCTTTTACCAGTTCGGCAGGCGCCTGCCCTTCTTTTGCCGGCAGCTGCTCTTTTATCGGCTCAGGCTCCTGTTTTACGGGCTCCTGCGTTATCGGCTCCGGCGCCTTTTCTGCCTGCTGCGGCTCTTCGACAGGCGCAGCGCCTCCCTGTGCAAACGGCTTTTCTTTTAGCTGGCTGCTTAATTTCATCACTTCATCCAGCAGCTCTTTTATGCGCGCCTCCTTTTCCTCCAGCTCTTTTTCTACCTGCGTGTACTCCTCGTTAAGCCGGGCAAACTCGTTTTTAGGTACCCATTCGCTTATCTGTTTTTCTTTCTTGAAGGCATCTATCAACTTTTTCTGTTCCTCTATCTGGGCCTGCTGTTTTTCCAGCTTGTGCCTTGAGATCTCCATTTCTTCGATTTTCTTTTTGGCTTCCTCTTCCAGGGACTTTATATTGGCCTCCAGGCTCCTGACCTGCCTGGTAAAGGCCACGTTCTTGGAGAATTCCTTTTGCAGCTCCAGCTCCTTCTCCTTGAATTTCGTTTCAATCTCGAAACTATGCTCCTGGGACTTGCGGAAGTTCTCCTCGCTTATCCTGACCCACTCCTCGCGCCGGCTGAGTTCTTTTTTAAAATCGGGCTCGTCCTTATCGGCCTCTTTTATTTCGGCCTCCAGCTTATTATAAGCGGCGCGGGACTCTCCAAGCTCCTGCTGCAGGCCTTTGATCTGGGCAAGCAGCCGCTCAATCCTCTGCTCGGGGGAATTATAATCCGAGGCATCCGGGGCCAGGGCCTGTTTCTTCTTCCTGGATTTCCTCCTGACCGCATCCATTACAAAAAAATCCACGGCGAGGTAAAAAACCAGGAAGAAGCCGATAAAGAAACTTATCCCTAAGAGTATGGTCATTTTTTCTCTTCTATAATTAAGGCTCGCTGCCGATTATATCCCGCACCTGAAATAAAAGCGTATCTTCTGTGACCGGTTTCTCGATATAGGCGACAAAGCCGCTTTTTGCCGCCACATATTTATCAATGGCATCCTTTTTTAAGGATATGGCGACAATCGGAATATCCGCCAACTCCGTCCTGGATTTTATCTCCTGGCACAACCGGAAACCGCTCTGGTCAGGAAGGACAAGGTCCAGCAGGATAAGCTGGGGGTTTATTTTTCTTGCCAGCGCAAGCCCCCCACTTGCGCTGGAGGCCTGCTTGACTTTAAAGCCTTTGCGCTGGAGGTATCCCCTTATCCGAACGGACTCCTCGCTATCATCGTCGATAATCAGGATCTTCTTCGGCATATCAGACGACCTGCCTAATACTTATGCGCGGAGCTTATCCAACTTCTGTTTTATCTTCGCTTCATAACCTATATCGGCCGGCTCATAATACCTTACTCTCTTGCCGGTGTATTTTTGCTTCACGTAATGGTCCGGATAATCGTGCGCGTATTTATATCCCTTCCCATGGCCCAGTGCCTCTGCGCCTTTATAATGGCTGTCCTTCAGGTGGTCGGGGACCTCCTGTACCTTGTTTTCCTTTATATCACCCAGGGCCTTTTCAATGGCCAGATAACTGGCGTTGGACTTAGGCGCGCAGGCGACGTAAAGTGTTGCCTGTGATAAGGCGATGCGCGCCTCGGGCATGCCTACGAATTCGCAAACCTGCAAGGCAGCGTTGGCCAGGACCAGCGCCAGGGGATCCGCATTGCCCACGTCTTCGCTGGCGGCAATACAAACCCTGCGCGCAATAAAACGCGGGTCCTCTCCGGCATAAATCATCTTGGCCAGCCAATAGAGCGCAGCATCGGGGTCAGAGCCGCGCATGGATTTGATAAAGGCGCTTGCGGTATCGTAATGACTGTCTTCGTCGTGGTCATAAACAACCGCTTTTTTCTGGATGGATTCTGAGGCAGCCGCTAAAGTAAAACGGATAATGCCGTCTTTGGATTTAGGGGTAGTCAATGCCCCAAGTTCCATGGCGTTTAAGGCGCGGCGGGCATCCCCTTCAGAGGTCCTGGCCAGGAATTTAAGCGCGGCTGTTTCCGCTTTTATCTTTAACGGACCCAGGCCCTTTTCTTTGTCCTTTAAAGCGCGGTTCAATATGCTCAGCAGCTGCGGCTGGCCTAAAGCTACCAGCTCACAGATTAGGGAGCGGGAGACAAGGGGGCTGGCTATGGAAAAGAACGGGTTGTGGACTGTCGCGCCGATTAAAACGGGATTGCCGCTTTCCACGTCGGGCAAAAGCACGTCCTGCTGGGCCTTGTTGAAACGATGTATCTCATCTATGAAAAGTATGGTCTTTTTGCCGGTGGCCTCTTTTTTATGTTTGGCCTGGAGGATAATCTTCCTTAATTCCTCGACATTGGAAACCGTGGCGTTTATGGCCACGTAATGCGCCTGGGTGGTATTGGCAATGCACCAGGCCAGAGACGTCTTGCCGCTTCCCGGAGGCCCGTAAAGTATTAAGGAACTGAGCCGGTCAGCCTCTATGGCCCTGCGCAGGAGCTTGCCCTCTCCCAATAGATGCTCCTGTCCGACGAACTCATCAAGGTTCTCCGGACGCATACGCACTGCCAGGGGCTGGTCTTTAAGATTCTGCTGCTTGTTTTCTCCGAATAAATCCATAGCTGTATGTTATCCGCCACAAAACCTGGCGGATTGAATTTACTTATTTTAGAACTGAAGGTAAATTCAAAAAAAATCCCCGCAATGTGCCGTTGGAAATGATCGTCTGAACCTTGTAGTTTTAAGTGGGCGCCTTCCCTTTAAGGCCTCGGCCTGTAAAGGAGCTCGGGCTCCCCTTATGTTAGTGTTGGTTCAGTAACTATCTTGACTTCCAACGCGCACAGCAGGGAATCAAAAGAACGACGGTCTCTTCTAAAATTAAGTATAGCACACTTATTCAAAAAATCAACCCCTCTTTATAGAACCCCAAAAACAGCTTCTAATCCCGAAGCAGGCAGCGGGATTAACGGATCTGGATGCCGAATTTTTCCCGCAGGCTGTTTAAGATTTTAGAGTGGAGCGGATTAATCTCTGCTTCGGTCAAGGTCCGCTCGTTTGAGCCGTAATCGCAGGAGACGGTTATACCCTTAAAACCCGCGGCCACCTGTTTGCCTTTATAATAATCGGTCACCCTGGCTCCTTTTAATAGGGGCGCGCCGTTTTCGCTGATATCGCGCAGGACCTCGGCTACCGGTTGCGATTCTTTTACCAGGATGCTTATGTCGCGGGTTATCCCCGGATACAGCGGAAGCGGCTGGTATTTCTTCTGCGTGGCCGCCTGCGCAATGATTTCTTCCAGGAACAACTCCGCCAGGACGACCCGTTTATTCTTTATCCCGAATATGTCTTTTACCCCCTGGCCTGCCTCCGTCATATAACCTGCCAGCTTGCCTGCAACAATAATCTCTACCTCGGAGGCACCCTGGCCCAACCGGTACTCTTTTATGCCCAGGCGCTCAAAGAGCGTCTCTATTATCCCCTTTATGTGCAATAACGAAACTTCCTCCCGGACCAGACCCTGGGTAAACAGCATCTTCCTTTCGCCGGAGAGGGCCACGCCCAAATTCAGCACCTCTCTGTCGGAGCCGTTTACATCGGCGAAGACCTTGGATATCTCAAATATGTTCACGCATTCCTGCTTACGGTTAAGGTTGGTCTTTGTGCATTGCAAAAGCCCGGGGAGAAGAGAAGGCCGCAGCATCTCCTGTTCCTTGCTTAAGGGGTTAAGTATCTCGAAATCCGCCTTTCTGAAGAATCCGGCGCCTTGTGCAAGCTGCCTTTCCATAAGGCTATAGGTAATCACCTCGTTTAACCCTAATCCGCAAAGCATATTTTTTATATCGCAAACCATTTTCCGGTTTTCTCTGCCTGCCGGCAGGCAGGTATCGGTGCCCGTATGAAAAACGATTGCGGGAAGCGTGCTGGGTATTTTATCGAAACCGAATATGCGGCCTGCCTCTTCGATCAAATCCTCCTGGAGCCTTACGTCCGGACGGTGCGCGGGGACCTTTACGCCCAGTAACTTGTTTGACTTTTTGCTTACGGTAAACCCCAGGCCCCTGAATATCTTTTTTATTTTATCGGCGGTAACGGCTACCCCTAATACCCGGGACGCATCTCCAACGTTAAAATCAATTGCCAGCTGCCCTTGCTTGAGCCTGCCGCTTGCCAGGGCATAAACCCCCTGGCAACCCCCTGTTTTCTTTATCAGCGCTGTTGCGGTCAAAGAGGCTGTTTCAACGGTTTGCGGGTTTACCCCTCTTTCAAACCTGTAGCTGGATTCGCTCTGCATGCCTAATTTCTGCCGCATCCTGCGGATAAGTACGGGCGCAAAATATGCGGATTCCAGCAGGATATCGGTGGTCGAAACACCCACCTCCGTATCCATCCCCCCCATAACCCCGGCTATGGCAACCGGCCTATGTGCATCCGCAATTACCATGATACTATTGTCAAGAACCCTGGACTTTCCGTCTATGGAAAGCAGGGCCTCTTTATCCTTTGCCCTTCTGACGATGATGCCGCTACCGGCAAGTTTATTTAGATCAAAGGCGTGCAAGGGCTGTCCGGATTCCATCATCACGTAGTTGGTGATATCCACGATATTATTTACACTGCGCACTCCCACAAGTTCAAGCCTATTCTTTAGCCAGGAAGGCGAATCTGTGACTTTTATCTGCCTGATTATCTTGGCAACGTATAACGGGCAATCCTTTGAATCTTCTATCTCTATTGTAAACTCGTTTCTTTTTAAAGGCGCGGCCTTTAGCTGGGTTGGCGGCAAGGAGAACCTGGAGCCGGTTATGGCCGCTATTTCCCTGGCTATGCCCGAAATGCTCAGCCAATCCGTCCGGTTAGAGGTAACCTCTATCTCAAATACCCAGTCGCCTGACTGCTCTTCTAGAAAAGTAACCTCCAGGCCTGCCATGGTCAGTTTTTCCGCAAGCGTCCTAGCCGGGATATTGATATTTACGAAATCCTTTAACCAGTTATAAGTTACTTTCACCCCGCACCTTCTTTATGTTCGAACCTCTTAAATCCCCGCGCCCTCGGAATACCTTGACGTATAGAAGGTGCGGGGTTCATTTAAAATTGTTTTAAAAACCTCAGGTCGTTCTCAAAGAATAATCTGATATCGTCAATGCCGTATTTGAGCATAGCGATCCTGTCTACCCCCAGGCCGAAGGCAAAGCCGGTGTATCTACGCGGGTCATAACCTACATGCTTAAAGACGTTGGGATGTATCATCCCGGAGCCCAATATCTCCAGCCACCCCTTCCTCCCGCAAACAGAACACCCTTTGCCTTTGCAGATAATACAGGAAATATCCATCTCTGCCGAGGGCTCCGTAAAAGGAAAGAAATGCGGCCGGAAACGCACGCGTATGCCTTGTCCGAATATCGCCTTTGCCAGGACCTCCAGTACCCCTTTTAAATCCGAAAATCTTATGTTCTCATCGACCATGAACCCTTCGACCTGGTGGAACATGAAAGAATGGCTGGCATCCACTGCATCAGGACGGTAGACCTTCCCCGGAGCAGCTACGGCCAAAGGGGGCTTCTCGGCCTTCATTATCCTGACCTGCATAGGAGAGGTGTGACTGCGTAACAGCAGCTTTTTGGACTGGTCTTTCCCAGCCTTCAAATAAAAGGTGTCAAAGCTATCCCTGGAAGGGTGTTCTAACGGGATATTCAAGCCCGTAAAATTATTCTCCTCGGTTTCAATCTCCGGCCCCTCCAGGACTGTAAAGCCCAGCCGCTCAAGTATGGCGCATATTTCATCCATTACCTTGGTTATCGGATGCAGCCTGCCTAGTTCCTGGGCTATACCGGGCATACCTATATCCACTGCCGGGCTCGACGCAGAAGCGAGCTCACCCTGCCTTAGGCTGTTTTCTTTTTCCGCAATCAGGCCGGTTATCTTTGCCTTAAGCGCATTGACCTCCTGGCCAAAACTGCGACGCGCCTGCGGCTCAAGTGACGGGATGGAACTGGTGAGTTCCACAATAACGCCCTTGCGGCCGAGATATTTCAGGCGCAGCTCCTCCAATTGCTGGAGATTATCAATCTCTTTAAGCTGTGCCTCTATCTGTTCGCCAATAATCTTAATATCAATACCAGGCATAATGCTCCTAAAAGTATTGCGGCAAAGCCTGCCTTTGCCGTATTGAATCTTTCCGGCCTTGGCTTACCTTCGCCTATTTTAAGCACCTTTTGCGCATGAATGTCCAAGTCGCCGCCGTGCTCCGGGCAACTGCGGTGAAAAATCCCTGTCACCTGCAGCAGATCCCCCTTTGCCTTGTAGTTACCTTCATAGGTAATCGCAGCGGATGAACCTTTATCCATCCATATTCCTATCGCGTTTTTGCCGTCATTTAAATTCACCCAGGCAAAATCACCCCTGGCCATCACATCCCCGATTACCTCGCCTTCGTATATTACCGTCTTACCGTCATAAGTCTTGGCATTATTGATTAGCTCGGTAGAAGGGGTGCCCTGGGCATAGCCTGCGGTAAATAGCAGGCAATATGCAATTGCTGTCAGAAGAACACGATTTACGATGAGCGATTTACGATGAGCGATTTTCATTTCTTTCCTTTTATCGCGGCATAAAAGAATCCCATAAGCGTAAATACGGACATAAACTCAAGCCTGCCTGCCCACATCTGGAACATATAGGTGAGTTTCAATACTACCGGCATCCCTGTATCCGTAATGCCGCAGGAAAGACCGACGTTAGCGGCAGCCGAGGTGGATTCAAATAAAGAATTCAAAAAGGGATAACCATAAAAGGTGCCTATGAGAGCGCCCAATATATAAATAACCAAATAACTAAGGGTAATCAAAAGTGCGCTTCTTACCTGTTTATCCTCTAAAAACATATCCTTTAGATGGTGCATTTTCTGGGCTACAACCGCCCTCTCCGGAACAATAATTCTTTTTATATCCTCCCTTAACGCCTTAAGGGCAATGCCTATTCGCAGCATCTTGATGCCGCCTGCGGTAGAGCAGGCGCAACCGCCTAAGCCCATAGCGCAAATCAAAGCAACCAGGGCAAGGCTACCCCATTCATTGATGAACTGCTGGGCGTATACTGTCATGTAACCCGTAGTAGTATGCCCTGAAATAAGCTGAAAAAACCCTTTCCTGAACAACACAAGCGCTTTCGGATACACCCCTAATTGATTTAGCCCTATGGCAACAATAAAAAAAGTAAGCATGATACTGATAAACAGGGTTCTGGTCTCGATATTCTTGGCGATTTCTTTACGATTGCCGCTCCATAAATGGTAATGCAGGTTAAAATTTAATGTTCCAAAAAGCATAATCACCATAACCACGACCTCAAAAGCAAGGCTGTGATAATAAAGTATGTTTTGCGATTGAGGTGCAAAACCCGCGGTATCAAACCCGGCCATGAATATGCAGGCGCCGTGGAAAAAGGCATTCGGCGCCTTTAACCCTATCGATAAGCCGACCATGCCCAGACAAAGAGTGCCTAAGATTAAATATACTATGCTTATCAGCCAGATAAAACGCGCGGTATTGACTACGTTGGGCAGGAGCCTCTCGTCGCGCGCCTCACCCACATACAGCTTGAATGCACCTGAGGTGCCTTTGACGAAAAAGGAAAGTGCGACAATGGCTATACCTTGACCGCCCATAAAAGGACCCAGGTGCCGCCATAGATTATGTGTGTAGGATAAATGGTCCAGGTCTTGCACCAGGGTAAGACCGGTGGTGGTAAAGCCGGACATGGTTTCAAAGCAGGAATCTAAAAATGACTGGTAATGGCCGCTTAGATATAAAGGTATTGCGCCTAGGGCCATGGCAGCAAGCCACGAGAGTGAAATAACCAACATCCCCTGCATCCAATTCAAATCATTCTGCGTAAAGCATAATTTGGTAAGGAGCAGGCCAAGGATAAGCGCGATTTCGATTGCAATTAGAAAATCCAGGCAGGGATTGATTTCTCGGAAAATAAGTCCCAATACCAACGGAGCAAACATGACCAGGCCTAAGCCAAGGATGATTTTACCCAGGTAATAACCGATAATTTTAATGTCTTGGATGTCTGGCCGTAGGATCATATTTTAATGGCAAGGGCAAGGCAGAGCAAAAACGCGGCTAGGACAATAGAAACACTGTAAGTTATTTCTACGGCAATGCCTAAGATTGCATTGGTAATGGTCTTTATAGTCATAATTATAACTGGCCGACCAATAGATCCAGGATTTGCGGCTCGTTACCGATTAAAGTCAGGGCGATCACGTCGTCTCCGGACTTAAGCATCGTATCCCCGCGGGGCACGATGACCTCTTCTCCGCGTACAATAGATACCAATACCGTATCCGAGGGCCACTGTATTTCCCGCACCGTCTTGTTGATAATCGGAGAGGAGTCCGGCAGGTCCACCCTTACGATAGCCAGTTTCCCCCGCTTAAAACTCATCAGATTGACAAAATCTGAGAAGGAGACTTCCTCTTCAATGACCTTGGCGATAATTTTAGTGGAATCTACGGGTACGTCTATGCCTATCTCGGAAAAGGTACGTTCATTGTCCGGATTATTGACCCTGGCTACGGTGCGCCTTACCCCGAAGCGCTCCTTGGCTAATTGGCAGATAACCAGATTATCCTCATCTTCGCCGGTAACCGCAGCAACCACATCCGCCCTGGAGGCACCTGCCTCCTCCAGTATCCGCGGATCGCAGGCATCTCCATGGATAACCATAATCTCCAGCTCTTTGGCCAGCGCCTCGCATATAGAACGGTCCTGCTCAATAACGCTAACGGTATGCTTGTTCTGACAGAGCCTCTTGGTCAAGAAATAACCGACCTTGCCTGCGCCTACGATGATCAGATACATAGCGATTATTCTCCTGCTAACCCCAGTTTTTCTTTTATCTTCGCGAGGCTAGCCACTTTTACCGCTGCCAACAGAACGTCTTTTTGCTCCAGCACCGTCTCCGGTTGCGGTATAATGACCCCTTTGAGTTTTTTTATGGCTACCACTATCAGTTCCTGCGGCAGGTTTACGTCGGCTACCTTTTTGCCGACCAGCTCATCCTTGACCTCTATCTCCAAGACGCCCAGATCCTTGGTCTCGATGAGGTAGCTGGAGAAACGGCTTTCAATGACCTTGTCTCGTATCATAGAGGCAAAAAGTATGGTTCCGCTGATTATGTCTAACCCGAGCGCTCCGTATATGTGTGCGCGCTGGGGGTCGTATATCCTCGCGATAACCTTGGGGATCTTGAATATCTTTTTGGCTACCTGGGCAGAGATGAGATTGGTATTGTCGCCGTTTGTCACTGCACAGAAGGCATCTGCCTTTTCCGCTCCCGCACGCTTAAGGATGTTCAGGTCAAAGCCATTGCCGACGCTGGTCATACCGTTAAAGCTGGCACCCAGCCGCTCGAATGACTTCTGCTCCTTGTCTATGATGACAACGTCGTGGCCTTCGCCGGACAACAGGTTAGCCAGTTCAGAACCGACCCTTCCGCAACCCACTATTATTACGTGCATATGCGCTTACTTTCCCTTGGCTATTTCTACCAGCCTAGTGAAGGTATGGCTGTCTTTTACCGCCAGCTCCGCCAGCACCTTCCTGTCCAGGTTAACCTTGGATTTTTTCAATCCGCTCATAAACCTGCTGTAACTGATGCCGTTTAGCCGGCAGGCTGCATTGATACGCGCAATCCAGAGCCTGCGGAATTCCCTTTTCTTGTTGCGGCGGTCACGGTAGGCATACACCAGGGCATGCATGAGGGCCCTGCGCGCCTGCCTGAATTGCTTGCTCCTGTCGCCCCAGTAACCCTTGGCCTTCTTTAATGCCTTGGTTTTTCTTTTGCGCGTAGCAACGCTGTGTTTGATTTTAGCCATACGGTAATAACCTCCTTACGAATGCGATGTTCTTCTTGTGTTTCAGGGTCCTGGCCTTCCTGAGGCTGCGCAGCCGCTTGGTTGTCTTGGAAGTCATCAAGTGGCTCTTGCCGCAGGGGGCATACTTTACTTTCTTGCCTTTGCTCAGTTTAAAACGTTTGGCAACACCTTTGTGCGTCTTTAATTTTAACATATCTTACCTCTCTATACTAAAATTATTTGGGGGCAAGCACCAGGGACATTATCCTGCCTTCGAGGCTCGGCTCCCTGGCCACCTGCGCATCATTCTTGGTATCTACTATGAATTTATCCAGAATCTTCCTGCCCAGGTCCATATGCTCCATCTGCCTGCCGCGGAAGAAAAGATTTACCCTGACCTTTTCCTGCTTTTTCAAGAAATCAATCGCATGTTTGACCTTGATCTGATAATCGTGCTCATCGATATTCGGCTTAAGGCGTATCTCCTTTATGCGGCCGGTCTTCTGGTGCTTCTTGGCCTCCCTCTCCTTTTTCTCCTGGTCATATTTGAATTTGCTGAAGTCAATGACCCTGCATACCGGAGGCACTGCCTGGGGCGCAACCTCCACCAAGTCCAGTTCATGCTGGTTGGCCACCTCCATGGCCTTCTGTACGGTCATGATACCCAGCTGGTTGCCCTCTGGACCGATAAGCCTTACCTGTGGCGCGCGAATCCTGTCATTAATGCGGATGTACTTTTGTATCTTAACCACCTCCTCTTGGCTAAGCGGCCTTTTTAGAAAAAGAGGATATCTCCAGCTCAATCCTCTTTATGAAATCCTCTAAGGCCATACTCGATATTTTCTGCTCTGACCTCCTGCGGACAGAAAGCAGGTTCTCTTTTATCTCTTTCTCCCCTAACACCAGCACATAGGGAACCTTTTCCACCTCTTGTTGGCGTATCTTCTTGTTTAATGTGTCGCTGCCTAAAACCAACTCTGCCCTTATACCCGCCTCAAGCAGGGCTTTTTGTATTTTGCCTGCGAAATCATTGTGCTCTTCCTTGATAGGCACAATGGCTACCTGGACAGGGGCCAGCCACAGGGGCAGATCTGCCTTGTAATGCTCCAGGAGCGCCCCGATAAAACGCTCCAGGCTGCCTAACAAGACGCGGTGCAGCATTATCGGCTGTTTCTTTTGCCCGTCGCGGTCCACGTAGCTTAAGTCGAACCTCTTGGCCAGGGCAAAATCGCACTGGATGGTGGCGCACTGCCAGGAGCGTTTAAGCGCATCCTTGAGTTTGATATCTATCTTCGGGCCATAAAACGCGCCCTCCCCTTCGCTGATAGTATATTTTAGCCCCTTGTCTTTTAAGGCCTGCTCCAGGGCAAGGGTGGCCTTTTGCCAATCCTCCTCTGAACCCACGTATTTTTGCGGCCTGGTGCTAAGCTCTATTTCAAAATCTTCAAATCCGAAATCTTTCATGGTATCAAAAACAAAATCGATGACAGCCTTTATTTCCGAATCGAGTTGTTCCGGCAAACAAAAGATGTGGGCATCATCCTGGGTAAAGCCGCGCACGCGTAAAAGCCCGTGCAAAACCCCTGTCTTTTCGTGGCGGTATACCGTGCCCAGCTCAAAAAGTCGCAGCGGCAGATCCCTGTAACTTCTGGTCTTGGATTTATAGATAAGTATGTGGCCCGGGCAATTCATCGGCTTTAAGACAAACTCCTTATCGTCGATGTTGAAGGTATACATGTTTTCTTTGTAATACCCATAGTGCCCGGAAGTCTTCCAGAGCCCTGCCTCCATGATATGCGGCGTAATTACCATTTGGTAGCCGCGTTTTAAATGTTCCCTCTTTTCATAATCCTCGATGATAGAGCGCAGCAACGCTCCTTTGGGATGATAAAAAACCAGGCCTGCGCCTGCTTCTTCATGATAGATATCAAAGAACCCCAATTGCGGGCCCAGCTTTCTGTGATCGCGCTGTTTTGCCTCTTCCAGATTCTTAAGATAGCCGTCGAGTTCCTTTGGGGTCTGAAAACAGGTGCCGTAGATTCTCTGAAGCATGGGGTTGGTCTCTATACCGTGCCAGTATGCCCCGGCGACAGACAGGAGCTTAAAGGCGCGGATCTGGCCGGTTGATTTGATGTGCGGCCCGCGGCACAGGTCAGTAAAACCCTTGCCGGTCCTGTATATGGATACCTCGCCTTCCGGCAATGCCCCTATCAACTCTACCTTATAATCCTCTCCCAGCCCTTTAAAAAGTTTAAGGGCTTCTTTTTTATCCAGCTCTTCCCTGATAAAAGGCTCGTCTTGCGCAATGATCTGGCGCATCTTTTTTTCTATGCGGACTAAATCATCGTCGGTGAAGGGTTCTTCCTTATCAAAATCATAATAGAAGCCATCCTCGATAGCCGGTCCGATAGCCAGTTTTACCTGCGGCCAGAGCTCTTTTACCGCTTGTGCCATTACGTGGGAACAGCTGTGTCTTAGAATATTTAAATCCATGGTCGTTAATCGTTATTCGTTAATCGTTATTCGACAGGCGCGCTATCCATTAACGATTAACCATTAGCCAATAACTAAAATGGGCCCAAGAGGACTTGAACCTCTGACCTTTGCGATGTCAACGCAACGCTCTAACCAGCTGAGCTATGAGCCCGGATTTCTTATCTTTGCCCCTCGCATTCCTATGCCGAGGCAATAAATTATGCTCGGGGTGAAATTTACGCAGTAAATTTCATGGGCAAGGAGGGAGTTGGACCCTCACGACCTTACGGCCAAAGGATTTTAAGTCCTTCGTGTATGCCATTCCACCACTTGCCCGATTTTATGCCTGGCCGCAACACGGTCAGGCACTTTCGCTTACTGCTCGCCTTGTCGGCTCGCGGCCGTTGGCTCAAGTGCCATCAAAATCTTGTTTGCCACAAGATTTTGATGGAGGCGCGGAGCGGAATCGAACCGCTGAATAACTGTTTTGCAGACAGTCGCCTTACCTCTTGGCTACCGCGCCGATGACCCCAAAACCCTGCCGGCCTCTTTGACTATCTCTGCTACGTCTGCTAAATGCCCCAGTCCCAGGCGGCCGTTTACAAGTCTCCCCTTTATGGGACCTACAAATTTATAACCCAGGGATTTAAGCTTCCCGATATTTTCCTGAGTAATCCTGTTTCTATACATGTTTTCGTTCATGGCCGGGGCAATAAGCACCGGCGCCCTGGTTGCACAGACGGTGCAGCTTACAAGGTCATCACAGATACCGCAGGCAATCTTGGCGATGACGTTGGCAGTAGCCGGGACAATCAAAACCAGGTCTGCTTTTTGCGCCAGGGACACATGTTCTATTTCATAATCGTCGGTGGTAGCGAACATCTCGCAATATACCTTGTTGCCCGAGAGGCTCTGGAATAAAAGCGGGCTGATTAACTCCCTGGCCTCCCGGCTCATGACCACCGTTACGCAATAACCTTTGTCTTTCAGCCTGCGCAGCAGGTCGCAGGATTTATAAATAGCTGCGCCGGCGCAAACCGCCAGGATGATGTTTGTGTTTTTCATAATTTAGGATTTTGGTCTTTTACAAAACACCTTGCCTTCGGCGATTTCGCTCAGGGCAATGGTGGAAGGCTTGACTGTCGCCGCAACATCTACAAGCTTGGGCTGACCCTCTGCAATCTCGAGGGCCCTTTTGGAGGCAAGGATCACTAATTTGTAAATCGAATCGCAACTCTTATCCAGGAGTCTCTCGCGTGCAATTATAGCCATATCTAACCTCTCTATGTTAACTCTTTGGTTTCCTTTAAGACGATCGCCTTCAGTTGCTGGATAGAACCTTTTAGCCTATTATTTACGACTTCGTAATCATAGAAACGGCTGGCAAGCATCTCCTTTCTTGCCAGCGCGAGCCGCCTGGTTATTTCCCTGGCACAGGTCTTGTGACAGCGTTGCCTTATCCTCTTGCGCAACACATCCAAAGAGGGGGGCACCACAAAAACCAGTACCGCGTTTTGGGGATAGAGCTTCTTTATTCTTAAAGCGCCCTTTAAATCCAGGCATAACCCTATGCCTTTACCGTGCCGAAGCTCTTTTTCGACAAACTCCTTCGGTGTGGCGTAATAATAACCCAAATATCTGGTCCATTCAAGGATTTTTTTCGCCTTTAAAAGCCGCAGGAACCGCTCTCTGGAGACAAAAAAATAGTCCCTTCCCCGGATTTCCTTTGACCGCCTGGGCCGGGTAGTCAGGGAAATGGACTTACGCAGTATCTTGCGGATGGCCTTATCTTTTAAGAGGCCTGCCAACAGCGTGGTCTTGCCTGAGCCGGAAGGCCCGGAAAGCACCAGTATCAAACTCCTGCGCGACAATGCTGTTCTGGGCACTTATTCGATGTTCTGGACTTGCTCTCTGATCTTCTCAATCTGGCTTTTTACCTGAACCACCCTGGCCGTAATACCCGCATGGCACGATTTTGCAGCCATGGTATTCGCCTCGCGCTGCATCTCCTGGGCCAAAAAATCCAGCTCCTTGCCTATGCACCCGCCCTTTGCCAGTTTTGCTAAAAAACTTTTCACATGGAACGATAGCCGTTCCAGCTCCTCGGTGATATCCGCCTCTTTCAGGAAACAGGAACGCTCCTCGGCGGAAGCAAGCCTTTTAGTCCTTTCTTCTACCATTTTCTCAAATTTATCGCCGATAAGCCGCAGCTCTTTTTTGAGCCTTTCGGCCTTTGACCTCAAGAAACCGGCCAGGGCCCTGCCTTCTTTCTTCCTGCTGATAACCAGGTCGTTTAAAACGCCGGCCAGCAGGCCCTTGAACTGTTCCCATGCCTTTTCTTTTTCAAACTCGGTCTCTGCCATGGATAATACCCCGGGGAGTTTTAAGACCGTATCAATATCGGCCTTTCCCTGCAGGCCGAATTCATGCCTGAGTTGGCTGATCTGCTTAATGTACTGCCTGATTATTTCTTTATGTAAGACCACCCTGCCGCGCTTGGCAAAGACGATATTGACCGCGCACAGAAGCCTGCCCCTTTTGAACTTAGGCTCCACCTCTTTTCTTATTTTCTCCTCCCATGCCAAAAACCCCTCGGGCAGACTAAAGACAATCTCCAGGAATTTATGATTCGTGCTCTTAAGCTGTATGGTAACCCTGCCTAAACCGGGGATGTCTTTTCTTCCCGCGGCAAAGCCTGTCATACTGTTCAACATATTATGCCTCTTTCTCTTTTAAGCCCAGGCCTTTAACTTACACTGTACTTGCGTTTCCTTGGTCGGGTATAAATGCACGATTATCTCTTGCGGCTCAAACCAGAGTTTTATCTCACGCTCTGCTTCCGATTCATTCGAGGAAACATGGATGACGTTCTCGTAAACCCCGGCGGTGGTGATCCTCCCATAAGAGCCGCGGATGGAAGTCGGCTCAGCCTCTTCGGGGTTGGTCGCCCCTGCCAGTTCTCTGCATTTCGTAATGGCATCCTTTCCCCAATATACCAGGGCCATCACCTTCTTGCGGTCATGCAGCTCTCCCTGGAGATATTTAACCAGCTCTTCGAAAAAGGGCTTATCCGTCAGATGGCGGTAGTGTTCGACTGCCAGCTCCTTTGAGACGCGCACCATTTTTGCCGCAACTATTTCCAATTTTGTCTCGGATAGGCGGGTAAGTATGTTGCCGGTCAGTGATTTCTTAAGCCCGTCCGGTTTTATCAATATCAGGACTGCCTGGTTCATGTTTTTGCTCTCCCCCTTAGAATGTTCATTATCCTTTCCAGATCTTCTTCGGAATAAAACTCCACGAGTATATGTCCGCGTTTCTTTCTTTTTGAGACCCTGACCTTGGTAGCCAGGATGTGCTGTAATTCCTCCTCCAGCACTGCTACCAGCGGTTCGCGCTGTCCGCCAGCAATCCTTCGTTTTGCGATCTTTGGCCTTTTTGTCTTTACCAGGTTCTCCAGCTCTCTTACGGAGAGGCCCTTGCTTATTGTTTCCTGGGCCAATTTTCTCTGCTGATTGGCGTCGTCGATTTCCAATAAAGTACGGCCATGGGCAAAAGACAATCTCCCATTTTTCATCTCTTCCTGGATTTCATGCGGCAGACCCAGCAACCTCAGGGTATTTGTTACCGAGGCCCTTGACCTACCCAAAACCTGGCTGATACGTTCCTGGGTCAATTGGAATTTGTCTATGAGGTGCTGATAGGCGTGTGCTTCTTCAATAGGGTTAAGTTCCTGCCTTTGAATATTTTCGATTAACGCCAATTCCAAGGAATCCCTGTCGTCCACTTCTTTTACAATTACTGGTATTTCTTTTAATTGCAATATGTTAGCAGCCCTTAACCTTCTCTCTCCGGCAATTAATTCATAAACATCGCCCCGCCTTCTTACCAATATAGGCTGAATAACACCCTTTTCTTTGATTGACTGCGTCAGGTCCTGGAGGCTTTCCTCATTAAAATTCTCGCGCGGCTGAAAAGGACTGGGCCGTATTTGTTCAGTTTGGACATAAATAATCTTCTCTTGGCGTTCGGTTTCACGCTCAGGTATTAAAGCGCCTATCCCTTTTCCTAAGGCTTTTCTTTCCATGTTTAGCCCTCTCCTTGTATATTAATCGCGGGATTTTTGATAATGGGCAACCCCAATACCTCCCGGCTTAATTCTTCGTATTTTTGTGCGCCGCTTGATTCCTTATCATATGTTGCAATGGGCTTACCGAAACTAGGTGCTTCGGAAAGGCGTACGCTGCGCGGAATCACTGTTTCAAAAACCCTGCCCTTAAAATTCGCTCTCACTTCTTGAATCACTTCTTTGGTCAAATTAGTACGGAAATCCGCCATTGTCAATAGCACTCCTTCGATGGCGAGATTAGGATTGAGGTTATCTTTCACAAGTCTAATAGTATTAGTTAGTTGCGTTAACCCTTCTAATGCATAAAATTCGCATTGCACCGGGATTACTACTGAATCCGCAGAACAAAGCGCATTGATTGTCAATAACCCCAGGGAGGGAGGTGAATCAATAATCACATAATCGAAATTATCCTTTTCCTTCGCAAGTGCTCTCTTAAGACGATACTCCCTGCCCAGAGCGCCGACCAGCTCTACCTCTGCTCCGGTAAGATCAAGGTTAGAGGGCGCCACCATTAAATCGGTAATGGTACTATTATGCAACACATCCTTTATTTCCATCTCCTCTAAAAGGACATGGTAGGTACTCTTCTCGATATTATGTTTATTAAGCCCCAAGCCGCTGGTAGCGTTTGCCTGGGGATCCAGGTCAACAAGCAGGACTTTTTTCGCGGCAAAGGCAAGGTAGGTAGCCAGATTAATGGCAGTGGTAGTTTTGCCTGTTCCACCTTTCTGATTGCAGATAGCGAATATCTTACCCATTATCGCGCATGGACCTTAAATGCTCGGCTTTGCAAATTCAAAGAAGAGAGTTTTTCAGCCAATCCTCTTAATTTATCATAATCTATATCTCTATAATTCTCAAGCTTATGCATTACCATATCACGCCATACCTGGTAAGCATCTTTCTTTTTTTGAATTTGTAGAGGATATTTATCAAAATGATCAACTATAACCTTCAATTCTCCGATTCTCGTCACCCGATAATATGCTGCCGGTTTGCTAAAACCACTATTTTTTGTCGGCGATGCAGCTTTGGCCAAATATATTTTGCCAATATAACCGAAATATTCCTGGATATTTTCAACAATCTCCTGATTTTCTTTGCATTGCTTTATAGCAAAATACATTCCAAATGTCCCATTAGACCTGCAATAAGTAAAGGCTGCTTCTCCATCACAAAATCCTGTTATATACCAAGGGTTTAACATTCTTCTACGTTCTCGAAAGTGTTTAATCTGGCACTTTTTCACGCGGAACTATCTATCTTGACTACCACTATTTTAACTCTCGATTTATCTTTTTGTCAAGTTTTTTCTTTAGCTGTTTTAACTGTAACTCTTATCTTAGCGGGTTTAGCGCCGGGCATCCCGAATAATCCTTTTTTCTCTTCGCTAAGCACCTTGATCTTGACCTGATTCCGCTCAAGCTTTAACTGTGCTAAAGCTTTTTTTATTGCCTCTTCAACGGTCTTGCCTTCTATTTCAATATTGTTTTCGGGAATCATCTTATTGTGCCTTGGCAACACGTAATTGAAAAACTAACATTAAGATACTATTTATGAACCAATATAGCACTAAAGCAGAGGGCATATTATAAAAAATAAACCCGAATAATAAAGGAAACATTATCAGCATTATCTTTTGCTGTTCGGCACTGCCTGTAGATGTGCTCTGCGACGATAATTTCTGCTGGATAAACATACCGATAGTCATAAGAATAGGCAGAAGATTAAAGGCATCGAATGGCTTGGGAAATGGCAGACTAAATAAGCGGTCCGGCTCAGACAAATCCTTAATCCATAAAAAGGTGGCACCTTTTAAAGGGACAAAGCGCATCAACGCCTGGTAAAGTGCAAAGAAAATCGGTATTTGCAATATCATTGGCAAGCAACCGCCAAGAGGATTGATTTTATGCTCACGGTAAAGCTCCATTATTGCCTTATTTAATTTTTGGGGGTTGTCTTTATAGGCCTGCCTCAATTGCTCTATTTTCGGCTGCAGCATTTGCATTTCCTTCATTGAACGGATCTGCTTTATACTCAATGGGAAGAGAACTAAATATACCAGCGCGCTAAGAATAACCACTGCCCATCCCCAATTTTTTACTATTTTATATATATATTCCAGGGTTTGCAGCAAAACATGGGAAATTACGTCAAAAAAACCATAATTTACTATACCGGCCCATTTAGGATTTACCGCATTGATTAAATGCAACTCTTGTGGCCCCAAATAGATATGATAAAAAAATGACTTGATTTGGCCTGGCATCAGAATTGTTTCCGGCCCTGCGAAGTTCACTTGAGATTCAAGATTATTGACCTTTTTTATAGCACCATTTAAAGAACCTTCCTGCATACCCACTATAGCTGCAAAATACCTGTCCCGTATTGCTATAAAGTCTATGTCTTGAAAAGCCTTGTCGCGCTGGATAGGAAAATGCCCTGTCCCGTTTTTATCCGCAGTAACTACGTTGAGGAAATTCAGGCGCTCTTTGGCAGAATTTAAATTCAAACTGGCAAGGGTTAAGAATAGTTCCGCATCCAGCTTATCCGGCGAAATATTCGTCACCTTGATCTCTAACACTATGGAATAATTAGGTTTATCAAAAGAAAACCTCTTCAGGATTTTCCTTTTATCATCCTGGGAGAGAAAAACCAGCTCCTCGGGCCTTGTACCGGGGATGCGTTGAAAATTAATTCCCGGCTCTTGCAGGGAGAAACCATTACCCAAAAAGAAGGGGGTGTCCTTGTATTTTTTAAAAACCGCTTCTCTGATAGAGGCGTTTTCAAGGTTAAATATCAATTTGAGATCCTTGTTTTCCAGCTCTTCTGTGTGCATGCTAATAGGAGTAGAAACAGCCGTGCTTTGAGGCTGTGCTACAGGGGCTGTTAATTTCCTTTCGGAAGGGGAGGTTTTTTGTATAAGTGCTTTATTATCAACTGGTTGCGGTTGTTTAAAAATTATTGACCAGGTTAATAAGACCAGCATGGATAACGTGATAGCAAAAAATAATCTTTTTTCCATTACTTCTCCTTCAAGGTTTTATATATTATAGAAGCGGATCAAGCCCGCTTTTCTTCGAAAAAGGATGGCAGCGTAAAATTCTCTTTAAGGCCAGGGGTGCGCCTTTTAGAATGCCGTATTTATGAATCGCTTGCCTTGCGTATTCCGAGCAGCTGGGTATGAAACGGCAGGCAGATGGCAATACCCTTCTTATGCGGCGCTGATAAAGCTCGATGCATGCGAGCACTGCCCTGCGTGGTAAAGTAAATACCCGCATCAAATGGAAAGTCTTTTTCTGCCCTTTTGCCGTCGAGCCTTGATTACCTTGCGGCCGGTTCTTGTAGACATCCGGCTGCGGAAACCCTGCTTTCTCTTGGCAACTATTTTCGTCGGCGTCTTTATGTTCTTTTTCATCTTGAAGTACGCTCCTTGATTATTGTGATAGGGGAGTAATTATAACATAAAACCGTATGCAGTCAATACTGTTTTGTGGGCCCGGCACCTTCTATGCGCCAACTGTTATTGCGGGAGCGCTTTTTAATATCTGGATAAAAAGAATATGGGAGGATAAATAAAATTCCACCTTTCTATTGACTGGCTGAAAAATTATTGTATAATAAAATCCTCCTGATTTTTCTGCGACGTAAGGAGAGTTTATTTATGATATATTTCCACAGACTTATGCAAGTTGTGCATAAACTGTGAATAACGTAACGCGATGTATCTAATATAGTTATGGCCGATATACTCAAGATATGGGAGCAGGTTGGGGAATACCTGGAGCAGGCATTGGGTAAATCCAGCTATCAAACCTGGATTGCGCCCTTAAAACCAAAGCTGCAGGATAACTCTACGGTAATCATTGAGGCGCCCGATAAATTTTTCAGGGAGTGGGTGGAAAAACATTATAAAGAGCCCCTGGAAACAGCCTTCAGTACCTACCTTGGCCCGGCAACAAAAATAGTGTTTGAGCAAAACACGCGGCTGCCCGATATAAACCAAGCCAGAGATACTGATAAACCTGCATTTATAAAAAAAGTTGAGGCCGGTGATTCGTTGCAATTGAACCCGCGCTATACCTTTGATAACTTCGTAGTCGGCGCTTCCAACAAACATGCCTATGCCTATGCCTGCGCCGTAGCTGATTCTCCGGCCAAAACCTATAATCCCCTGTTCATCTATGGGGGGGTGGGGCTGGGCAAAACGCATCTGATGCAGGCGATCTGCCATCACATAAAGACCCGCAGCTCCAAAAACCCGAAGATACATTACACCCCTTCCGAGAAATTCACCAACGAGCTTATCGATGCTATACAGCATAAAGCCACCCCTGCCTTTCGGCAGAAATACCGCAATGTAGATATACTGGTGATTGACGATATACATTTTATCGCCGGGAAGGAATCCACCCAGGAGGAGTTTTTTCACACCTTCAATTCCCTCTATGACGCGCACAAACAAATCATCATTTCGTCTGACCGCCCCCCTAAGGAGATTGCCAACCTCCAGGAAAGACTGGTGTCGCGCTTTAGCTGGGGCCTGACCACCGACATACAGCCGCCGGACCTGGAGACCAGGGTGGCTATTTTAAAAAAGAAGATCGAGCGCGAATCCGTGGTAGTACCCGACGAAGTTATCTTCTTTATCGCCCAATTAATAAAAACCAACATCCGGGAATTAGAGGGTGCGCTGGTGCGCACTATCGCCTATTCATTGCTGGAAGAAAAACCCATAACCATGAACTTGACCAAGGAGGTGCTTAAGGATTTACTGCGGGAGCCCAAAAAATTAATCACCGTGGATTTTATCCAACGCTGCGTTGCGGAGGAGTACGGCATATCGCTGCAAGACTTAAAAACCAAACGCCGCCACAAAACAGTGGTCCTGCCGCGGCAGATTGCCATGTATTTAAGCAGAGAGTTGACGGATTTATCGCTGCCGGAAATAGGGGAATATTTTGGGGGCAAGGACCATACTACTGTTTTACATTCATATAATAAGATAAAAGGTGGGTTGGCCACCAGCGAGATACTAAAAAACAAGGTGGAACGGATTATTAACATAATTCAACAATAAATCCACCGTTTAATCAATGTCCGCAAAGTAGGGTACGGATCTTTTACAGTAAGGGGTTACGGTCTTTTCAACAGAGAACAAAGTGCTTTACTACTAAGACTATATAAGTAATTCTATAGTTATTAATAGGAGGGGAAATGAAATTTAAAATTGAACGTTCCATATTATTAAACGGCATCCAAACCGTACAAAACGTGATTACCGCAAAAAGCGCACTACCCATACTGTCTCATATATTAATAGAGACCCAAAAAGACGGTTTAAGGTTAACCGCCACGGATCTGGATATAGGTATAAGCTGTGTAATTCCTGTGAATATCCAGGAGCCTGGGGCGATAAGTGTCCCGGCAAAAAGGTTGGGAGACATAATCAGGGAGTTGCCCAGCGAAAATACGGTTATAACCACTAAAAAGAACAACCTAGTGACAATTGAAACCGAGACCTGCCAGTTTAAAATCATGGGTTTGTCTAAAGAGGAATTTCCTCGGCTGCCCGAATTTCAGAATCAGGAAGCGGTCCTGCTCGAACAGGCCAGCCTTAAACAGGCGCTGGGCCTGACCTCGTTTGCCGTTTCTTTTGATGAAACACGCTATATCTTAAACGGCATATTATTCAAGTTGAATAAGAATACGGTAACCTTTGTAGCCACCGACGGTAAAAGGTTGGCGATAGCGGACAGGAAGTTGCAACAGGATACGGGCAAGGAATTCCATATACTGGTCCCCATTAAGACCATACATGAATTAAACCGGAATTTAAAGGAGGATGGGGAGTTGTCTTTGATTCTGGGGAATAACCAGGTCTTGTTTGATTTGGGCGGGGTGGTTATTATTTCCCGGCTTATCGAGGGGGAGTTTCCCGATTATCGCCAGGTCATACCTCCTGTGTCCGATAATAAGGTCAAGATATCCAGGGAACAATTTTTGCTGGCGGTAAAGAGGGCAGCCCTGCTTTCCACTCCGGATTACCAGGCAGTCAAGATGGAGCTTTTTAAAGACAGGATGGTGGTATCCAAATCCACCCCGGATATAGGCGAATCACGCGAAGAGGTCAAGGTAGAATATCGCGGCAGGGAGTTGGCTATAGGTTTCAACCCCAATTATCTTACGGACGTGTTAAAGAACCTTGGGCAAGAGGACATTGAATTCGAGCTGACCGACAGCGACAAGCCGGCAGTAATCAGGGCAGAGGGCTATCTTTATATAGTGCTGCCTATGCGTTTAAGTTAAATATGGAACCTATTAAGCTGTCCCTGGAAGAATATATGCGTAAGCTGGCACAGAGAAATGCGCCCGGTGCCCAAGACAATCTCTATACCCATCTGGGAAATGTCTTGACAAAAAATGAATTAAGGCATATAAAATTGAATTATTTTAGGCGCGGTGTAGTAGGCATCGCAGTTGATTCCTCCAGCTGGTTATACCATCTCAACCTCAAAAAGGCGGATTTGTTGCAGCATCTGCGCAAGCAATCGCAGGAAGTAAGGGGCCTGCGTTTGTATCTCGGAGATTTTAATTATGGCAAAAAACAAAAAGACAAATAAGGCCGCTGTCTTGGCCAAACCGCAAGGTGGCCGGCAGGATATGGCCCAGGCCAGTAAGGCCTACGATGCGACCAATATACAGGTCCTCGAAGGCATAGAGGCGGTAAGGCGCAGGCCCGCGATGTATATCGGCGATACCACCGCGCGCGGCTTGCATCATTTGGTATATGAGGTGGTGGATAACAGCGTTGACGAGAGCCTGGCAGGCTATTGTAATTATATCGAAGTAGCCGTGCATTCCGACAATAGCGTAAGCGTTACCGATAATGGCCGCGGCATTCCCGTGGATATGCACAAGACAGAAAAGAAGCCGGCAGTCGAGGTGGCCCTGACCACGCTGCATGCGGGCGGTAAATTTGACCACAGGGTTTACAAGGTTTCCGGCGGCTTGCACGGGGTGGGCGTCAGCGTAGTCAATGCCCTGTCAGAGTGGCTGGAGGTGGAAGTAAAGAGAGACAATAAGATATACCACCAGCGTTACGAGCGCGGTAAAACCGTCTCTAAACTTACGGTTATCGGCAAAAGCAGCTCCACCGGCACAAAGGTTACCTTCAAACCGGACCGGCAGATATTTCCCAAGATAGAATTTTCTTATGATACCCTTTCCCAGCGCTTAAGGGAACTGGCGTTTTTGAACAAGGGCCTGAAGATAAAGATTGCGGATGAACGTACGGATAAGGAGGCGGTTTTTGAGTTTGCCGGCGGCATAGTCTCCTTCGTGGACTATTTGAACAAAAACAAAAATCCCCTGCATAACAAGGTTATTTATTTCCAGAAAACGCAGGATGACATCATGCTCGAAGCAGCCCTGCAATATAACGACGGTTATGCGGAAACCATTTTTTCTTTCGCCAACAATATAAACACGATAGAGGGAGGCACGCACCTTTCCGGGTTTAAGTCTGCCCTTACGCGCGCGATCAACCAGTACGCCAAGAACAAGAACCTGATTAAGAACGAGGAAATAGCTATTGCAGGAGAGGATGTACGCGAAGGTCTGACTGCGGTAATCAGCGTGAAGGTGCCCAATCCCCAGTTCGAAGGCCAGACCAAAACAAAATTAGGCAACTCCGAGGTAGAAGGCTTGGTTGCCTCGGAAAGCCTGGATGCGCTTTCGGGTTTTTTTGAGGAAAATCCCTCGGTTGCCAACAGGATAGTGGATAAGGCAGTGGTTGCCTCCCGTGCTAGGGAGGCAGCTCGCAAGGCCCGGGAGCTGACCCGCAGAAAAGGTGCGCTCGAAGGTGCAGGCCTACCGGGTAAATTAGCCGATTGTTCGGAAAGAGATCCTGCCCTGTGCGAGCTGTATATAGTAGAGGGCGATAGCGCAGGCGGCAGCGCAAAACAGGGCCGCGACCGCAGGTTCCAGGCCATCCTCCCTATCAAGGGTAAAATATTGAACGTGGAAAAGGCGCGCATGGACAAGATCCTCTCCAATGAAGAGATCCGCACCATTATCACCGCCTTAGGCACAGGCGTAGGTGAGGAGTTTGATTTAAGCAAGCTGCGTTATAACAAGTTGATACTTATGGCAGATGCCGATGTGGACGGCTCACACATACGTACCCTGCTTTTAACCCTTCTTTATCGCCAGATGCCTAAACTTATTGAAGAAGGACACGTATATATTGCCCAGCCCCCTCTTTATAAGATAAAAAGAGGGACACGGGAAGAGCACATACAAACCGAACAACAGATGAATGACATGTTGCTTGACCTGGGCAGGGAAGGCCATCATTTTTTGCGGCTCAAGGATAAGGAAACCTTCACCGATAATCAGTTCAAAGACCTGCTTTATTTACTGGTGGAATTGGAGAAATTAGAGCGAAATTTAGAGAAAAAGGGAGTGAATTTCTCAAAATATCTGAATTTAAGACATCCTAAGACCAAAAAATTGCCTATTTATAGGGTAAAAGTGGAGGATAAGTACTATTTTGCCTATTCTGATAAGGATTTGGCTGCCATTACCGGAAAAGAAAAGGATATTGAGCCGGATATCCTGGAGTTGTTCGAAGCTCCGGAAATAGACCAGATTCTGCTCAAATTAGAGAAGCTGGGTTTGGATGTATTGACCTACGGAATAAAAGAAGAGGCTCCGGTTGAGAAGGCAGAGAAAAAACAAAGGCCGGTATACCGGATCGTAAACGAAAAAGAGCAAAAGGAGCTTTTTACATTAAAAGAGGCCTTAGTATATATCAAGGAGATAGCTACCAAAGGCATGCACATCCAGCGTTATAAGGGTTTAGGCGAGATGAACCCGCAGCAGCTCTGGGACACTACCATGGACCCTGAAAAGCGTACCATTTTGCAGGTGGCGCTGGAGGATGCGGTGGAGACAGACAAGATGTTTACGGTTTTAATGGGCGACCAGGTGGAGCCCCGCAGGCAGTTTATCGAAGATTTCGCGCACCAGGTTAAAAACTTGGATATATAAACATGTATACACGCAACGAAAAAATCATACCCATTCATATTGAAGAAGAGGTCAAGGACTCCTATCTTAATTACGCCATGAGCGTAATCGTTGGCCGAGCCCTTCCCGATGTGCGCGACGGGCTCAAGCCCGTGCACAGAAGGATCCTCTATGCCATGCAGGAGCTCAACCTTGACCACTCAAAGCCCTATAAGAAAAGCGCGCGCATCGTCGGAGAGGTTTTAGGTAAATATCATCCTCACGGTGACGTAGCGGTATATGACTCATTAGTGAGGATGGCCCAGGATTTTTCCCTGCGCTATCCTTTAGTTGATGGCCAGGGTAATTTCGGTTCTGTTGACGGCGATGCTCCGGCAGCTATGCGTTATACAGAGGCGCGCCTGGCCGCGGTATCCGCAGAGATGCTCGCCGATATAGATAAGGATACGGTCAAATTCGGGCCGAATTTCGACGCCTCCTTGCAGGAGCCGCTTCTTTTACCAGCTGCGCTGCCCAATCTTTTGGTCAATGGTTCAAGCGGTATAGCCGTAGGCATGGCTACCAACATCCCGCCGCATAATTTAAATGAAGTAGCGGATGCGATTATTTATCTTTTGGACCATCCAGAGGCGGAAATAAAAGACCTCATGCGTTATGTAAAGGGTCCGGACTTTCCTACCGGAGGCGTTATTTGCGGCAAGGGCGGCATCAAGGATGCCTATAATACCGGTAAGGGTAAGCTTACCGTACGCTCGCGCGCTACAGTCGAGCACCAGAAAAACGGCAAGGACCTTATTGTAATTACGGAAATTCCCTACCAGGTGCAAAAATCCGGGCTTATTGAGTCCGTCGCCGCTCTGGTAGAAGAAAAAAAGCTAGAGGGCATATCCGATATCCGCGACGAATCAGATAAAGAGGGTATGCGCATAGTGGTGGAGTTAAAGCGCGACGCGGATTCCCAAATTGTCCTCAACCAGCTTTTCAAGCACACGCAGCTGGAGACCACCTTCGGCATTATTATGCTGGCCTTGGTAGAGAATAGGCCCAAGGTTTTGAACTTGCGCCAGCTTGTTGAATGCTATGTGGAGCATCGTAAGGTCATCATCCGCAGGCGCACGAGTTTCGAGTTGGACAAGGCCTTAAAGAGAGCCCATATCTTAGAGGGCTTAAAAATCGCCCTAAAGTTTATCGACCGCATCATCAAGACCATCAAGACCTCCAAGAGCACCGAGCAGGCCAGGGAGCGGCTGGTAAAGGAATTTGGGCTTTCAGAAATACAGGCGCAGGCGATCCTGGAGATGCAGTTGCAGCGCCTGACCGCCTTGGAGCGGGATAAAATAGATGCCGAGTACGCGGAGCTATTAAAAAAGATTGAATTGTGCAAGGCCATACTGGCTTCGGAGAAGAAGATTGAAGGTATAATCAAGGATGAGCTGGAGGCGGTGAAGAAGCAGTATGGCGATGAGCGCAGGACGGATATAGTAGGAGAGGTTGAGGAGCTGGAGGTAGAGGATTTAATTGCCGAAGAGGACGTAGTGGTAACGATAAGCCACGGCGGATATATCAAGCGGCTTCCGGTAAGCGCCTATCGCAAACAGAAACGCGGCGGCACAGGAGCCAGTGGCGCGGAGCTGAAAGAAGAGGACTTCATAGAACATCTTTTTGTGGCCTCCACCAAGGATTATCTGCTGATATTTACCGATAAAGGCAAGGTGCATTGGCTGAAAGTTTACGAGATACCACAGGCCAGCCGCACGGCTAAAGGCAAGGCGATAGTCAATCTGGTAGAGATGGAGCCGGGCTCCAAAATCAGCTCCACCATACCGATTAAGGAGTTCAGCGAAGATAAGTATCTGGTTATGGTCACCAAATACGGCCAGATTAAAAAGACCAAGCTGGAGGCGTATTCCAATCCGCGCAAGGCAGGCATAATTGCTATCACCCTGGATAAAAACGACGAATTAATCAGCGTGGAGATGACCGATGGCAAGCAGGAGTTGTTAATCGGTACGCGACAGGGCAAGGCCATCAGGTTCCCGGAGAATAAGGTGCGTGATATGGGCAGGCAGGCCTCAGGTGTTCGGGCAATCGCCCTGGAGAAGAAGGATGTAGTTATTGATATGGTAGTGCCACAGAAGGATGCGACCATATTGACGGTCACGAGTTTGGGATTTGCCAAGCGCACCACCGTAGAAGAGTACCGCCTGACCTCCCGCGGAGGCAAGGGCGTCATTAATATAAAGGTTACCGATAAAAACGGGGAAGCGGTCAAATTAAAATCCGTCGGCGATAAAGATGAGTTGATGGTGATTACGCAAAACGGAATGTTCCTGCGCTGCGCAATAAAAGACATCAGGGAGACCGGTCGTTCTGCCCAGGGGGTGCGCTTAATTAAGCTGCAGGATAAAGACCGCGTTTCCTGCGTAGCCCCGGTAATCGCGGAAGAAGAATAACCAAACCGCCGCATGTTTTTGGTAACTATCCGCTGAAAGCGGATACAATTATTTTTAGTAATAGATACACCGAAAGCCGTTTGTCTATCTGTAGTACTGAAACAACTATAGCGAACGACGTCCCCATCGTCTTCCCGACAACCATTGTAATAGCAGTCGGGATCCCGATCCATGTTATTGATTCTCGTATCGGGAAGCCCGGTCTAGGATACGCTCTTTAACTATGCATTATGTTTATATCTTAGAAAACCAACAGAAGAAACATTACATAGGCTGTAGCGCAGATACAGAGGCGAGATTAAGACAACATAATCAGAACAACGTGACATCTACAAAGAACAAGGGGCCGTTCAGATTAATTTATAAAGAGGGTTTAAGACAATAACCGAAGCAAGGAAACGCGAGAATCAATCAAAGGGATATAAGAGTTTCCGATACCTGATTAGGTTACTGAAAATAGCATAGTCCCCATCGTCTAGCCCGGTCTAGGACAAGAGCTTTTCAAGCTCTCGACACCGGTTCAAATCCGGTTGGGGACATATAGATGTGTCAGGGGTTCTCCCTCCCAGCTTTTAAAATTCTGGAGGGATCCCGTCATAGGAATTCGAGATAGACGGGAAATCCCCTTGGGGACACTTAAAATCGTAAGGTGTTTTCCCAATCGCAAAGCGCTGCGTAAATTCCAGGCAATTTTCTTGCTACGGTTGGGATTTCGCCAAATAAAAGCATAAGGTGCTCAATGTGCGGGATAGTAGGTTATGTCGGCGATAAAGAAGCGCAACCCATTCTTTTGAGCGGGCTCAAGCGCCTGGAATACCGTGGTTACGACTCAAGCGGTATGGCCGTGGTTCTTTCCAAGAAGCAGGGCATCTCGGTCAGGAAATCCCCCGGTAAGATTAAAATACTGGAACACCTGGTTAGCAAGAAGCCGTTGTTTGGCGCACCGGGTATTGCCCATACGCGTTGGGCAACCCACGGCGCACCCACCCAGATTAATGCCCATCCTCACCTTGACTGTAAATCAGCCCTGGCTTTAGTGCACAACGGCATCATCGAAAATTACGAATCCCTGAAGGAAGGCCTGATAAAAGAGGGCCACTGTTTTAGAAGCCAGACCGATACCGAAGTTATAATTCATTTAATCGAAAAATTCTATAAGAATGGCACTCTTCTTGAGGATGCAATACGCAAGGCATTAAAGCTTCTTAAGGGATCCTATGCCATTGCCGTTATCTCTGCCAGAGAACCTGACAAGCTTGTGGGCGCGCGTTCCGGCAGCCCCTTAGTCGTGGGATTGGGCAAGGGCGAACACTTTCTGGCTTCCGACGTGCCTGCCATCCTGGAATTTACCAAGGACATTGTTTTCTTGGATGAAGACGAGGTCGTAATCCTGACTAAAAATAAATACCGTATCACGGATTTAGCCGGCAAAGAAATTCCCAAGACAACCAGCAGGATTACCTGGGATATCGCCCAGGCCCAGAAACAAGGATATGCGCATTTCATGCTCAAAGAGATTAATGAGCAGCCGCAGATTATAGAACACCTGTTAGGAAGCCGCATCCAGAAAGAAGCCGGCCGGATTATTTTTGAGGAACAAAGGATACCGGAAGTACAACTATGCAAGATAAAGAGGATAGGTATCGTGGCCTGCGGGACCGCTTACCATGCTGGTCTCGTAGGAAAATATATCATTGAGTCAATTTGTTCGCTGCCGGTTTATGTGGATGTTTCCAGCGAATTCAGGTATCGCGACTTATTCCTCGACGGAGATACGTTGATTATCGCCATCAGCCAGTCGGGGGAGACAGCCGACACCTTGGCAGGAGTAAGGGAGGCAAAAAAACACGGCTCGGCCGTTCTGGCTGTCTGCAATGTCCTTGGCTCGACATTGACCAGGGAGGCAGACGGTGTCATTTATACCCATGCCGGACCGGAAATAGGCGTTGCATCCACCAAGGCCTATACCGCGCAACTGGTCGCCCTGTATCTTTTTGCGTTTTATCTTTGCCAGGTGACGAAGATGGCCTGCGCAGAGAAAATAAGCAGGTATCTGGAGGTATTACGCAGGATCCCGGCATCACAGAAAGAAATATTAAAACAGCAGGATAAAATTGCAAAGCTGGCCCGCAGGCATTCGCATTTCGGTTCTTTTCTTTATCTGGGCAGGAACATAAATTTCCCCTCGGCGCTGGAGGGCGCGCTGAAATTAAAGGAGATCTCTTATATTCCCGCCGAAGGTTATGCCGCGGGAGAGATGAAACACGGCCCCATTGCCTTGATAGATGAATACCGCGCAGTAGTATGCATTGCCCCGGAATCCAAGGTTTACGACAAGATGATTTCCAATATCCAGGAGATTCACAGCCGTCACGGTAAAATCATTGCCATCGCAACCGAGGCTGATCAGGAGATTAAGGAGCTCACGAATGAAATTATCTATATTCCCAAGATAGAAGAGCTATTTTCTCCGCTTTTGGCCGCGCTTCCGCTGCAGCTTTTGGCCTACCATATTGCCGTAAAGAGGGGTTGCGATGTGGACCAGCCGCGCAACCTCGCCAAATCCGTCACCGTAGAATAATGTTGTATATTGTCACCACGCCAATCGGCAACCTGAAAGATATCACCCTGCGGGCACTGGAGGTTTTAAAGTCCGTAGATTTGATTGCCTGCGAAGACACCCGGCACAGCAAAATCTTGTTGGATCAATACGATATCAAAACGCCTACCACCAGCTATTTCCAGCATAACAGGATAACCAAGGGCGCGTATATTATCGGCCTTCTGAAAGAGGGAAAAAATATTGCCCTGGTTTCTGATGCTGGCACCCCCGGTATACTTGACCCCGGCTATCATCTGATAAATTTGGCGGTTAAAAATAATATACCTATAACCGTAATTCCCGGGCCAGTTGCCTTAATAGATGCCCTGGTTTTATCCGGCAGGCCTGCTCACGAATTTATCTTTACGGGGTTTCTACCTGTCCGCAGCCAGGCACGCCAAAATAAACTCAAAGAGTTAAAGCTCCATAAAATGACCATAGTCTTTTATGAATCCTGCCACAGGATAACCGCTACTTTAGAGGATATGCTGACAGTTTTTGGTGATATTGAGGTCTGCGTTTGCCGGGAATTGACTAAAAAATTTGAAGAAATAAGCCGAGAAAAAACCGCCGTTATTTTAAAGAAATTCCAGCAACAAAAGCCTCGCGGTGAGTTCGTGGTTATAATATAGCCTTCAGAAAGCGCTTTCCGAAATCCACGGAAATAGCCTTGAAGCCCCCCACTATATAGCTTATATTTTGTTATATAAGGGCTGATAAACCAATAATCTCGAAAACTAATTATGCCAGGTAAGACTACCAAAATTATCTCTCTATTACTATGTTTTCTGCTTATTTTCCAGCAATCGGGGTTTGCCCAGGCCGCCGGTTCCCTTGATATCTCTGCGCATCTTTTATCTTTAAATAACCGCCTCACCCCAACTCCGGATAAATTCCGCCCTCTTCATTTACGCTACTTGGATTTCAATGCAACCGATAATAACTTCCGCCTTCTTTTAGATAAAGGTGATGCCAAGAAAATGCAAGATAGTTTTATCCAGGACTCAACCAAAAAGCTCATGCAATACTTCTTTGTGGGCCTGGCCCTGCCCAACGAAAGCTTCTGGGTAAATTTAAGGCCTGACACCCCGGAGAATATCATTGACCCTTTCCTGTCCCAGACCGATGTAGGGAAAATCCTTCTTGAGGCAGACCTCCAGCTAAAAAAAGACACGGCCCGTATGACTTCTCCGGAAACACCGGAAGGCAAGCTGTACTGGGAGAAACTTTACAAAAAAGCTGGAGAGCTGCTCGGTTATGACAATGTAACCATTCCTACCTTAACCAGACCCTGGATTGTGCCGGGCGAGATTATTATCAGGGAAACCCCTGCCAATGCCTACATTTACAAGGCTACTCTTAAAGTAATGCTTGAGCAGGACTATTTAAAGGACTCCCCATCCTACAAGTTTGATGACCCCAGATTAAAAACCCTCAACGAATACGCCTCGCAGCTTGTACGTGAGCTGATTATTCCCAAGCTTACCAGGGAAATAAATGTCTCCAAGCGCTATGCCGCCTTAAGACAGGTTTATTATTCCTTAATTCTTGCCCAGTGGTTCAAACAGCGCTTCCGTAGTCAAAATAATCAATACGGCCGCCTCTTGGATAGAAAAGACCTCAATGGCCTTGTCTCCAAAGACCCTTGGTCCAAAACCACCTATTTTAACGCTTATAAAGATTCCTTTCAGAATGGCGAGTATAATTTAAAAGAACCGGCATCTACGCCCTTTGGCCAGAGTGTCAGAACGTATATGTCCGGAGGTATACAACTCAACATAGGAAACAACATAGGAGCAAGTTCGCCTTTAGAACCGGGTAAGTCGGTTACGAAGGGTGAGGTTACGGTTATAGGGGGCTCCAGCAGCCCTCTGCGTACAGGATTTGGCAGCACAGCGAAATTCATCTCCATTCTGTTTGCCGCAGGAAGCCTGACGATTCTTGCTCCGCAGGCAACGCCGGCCCAAACAACTGCACTGCGGGGCGCTGAAGGTATAGAGCGGACGCTATCACAAAACCAGACAGAGCTACGGGATGTTATTAAGGAACGATACCCGTTTAAAACTTTGACTAAAAGTATCGAGGTTTTACGCGCGAACTTAGCATTGCCAGGGATAAAAGAGGATGAGCGGCAAGAAATACAAAAGAATATAAATCAACTAGAAACGCTACGCCAGCAATTGCTAGAATCCCCCAGCGAGATAGACTTTGTCCGAAGATTCGCGAATCCTTATAGTAACGAACAGCGGCTTGTCCTGGAAGAGCTGGGAAAATACGTTCCTTGCGACGAAACTAATGTTCTCTTTATTTCTTCGCAATCGCCGTTTTGGTCCAATGTCATGGGTTCAATCTTGGGAGCAGGCCAGGGAGTGGCTTTTTCTTTTCTAGATGCCTCGGGTAACCCCAAGGCCACAATCTGTGTGAATGCCGATGCGAACAAACTGGATCAGGTCCTCCTGTTACTTCATGAAGGAAACCATCTAAAAAGAAAAGTTCCCATGTTCGGTACGCTCCAACAAAAAACACCTCTGTATAAAATGCTCAACGAAGGCCTTACCCACCTTATGACTGGCCAGACCGTATTTGAGCTGCTTGTTAATAACGAACAGGATATGAATTCTGCATCGCAGTCTTTCAGGGAATCTCTGCGTCAGCAGTTCCGTCAGCAATTTAAAATCGCAAAAGACAATGACAAGTCGCCTTTTGACGATAAAGAGTTGGAGAAGGTAAAAGACTATTGGTTTGGCGGTCTTTCCTACGGGACATATGCGCAGGTAATAGACAGACTCGGTAAGTCTGTGGGGTTATCGGTATTGACAGAGATTTTCGAAGAGCGCGATGCAGAGCGCCTTGCGCAGGTGATGGGGGAGCGGCTTCCGATAATGCAAAAATATGCGGATTTAATTTATGATACGGACATATTAAGGACATTTGGTTTAGGCATCACAGAACTAAGCGGCCCAGAATCCCAAGCTGAATATCGAAAAGATAGCCCTCTTTTTAAAGAGCTTTTGGAAGCAGCCGGGAGTAATAAGTACTCCCAGGACAGGTTTAAGGCTGTTGTCGGAGTATATGGCCTGCTGGTTAAGCACCTGGCGCCCATAGCAGAAAAATATTACGCAGAGCAGGATATATACAAACAGTTCGAGTTATCAAAAATCGGCAATAAATTACAGCTTACTATCCCGGGCTGGATTGACAAATATCTAAACAACAGGAGCGCCATAGAAGAGGGGATAGAAAGCGCGATAGTCGGGTTCGTAGATGAAGTATATAAAACTCCGCAGACAGCACCTTCTCCTCAGGGGGAGATGAGTACGAGGCCGATATTAGAGCAAGTATTCAATGACGAAGAATCCCTAAGGGAGATGAGTCTTTTCCGAGAATCAGAGTCTGGCGACGTGAAAAAGTTACAGGTTGTAGAAGACACTACTTTATATAATGAAATAGGCGCCCTGGCGGCATTCGTCCCGGATACAACTACGGATGTTTTTGGGGGAATCTTGGTGCTTACCCCGCCATCCGCGTTGACAAATCCGGAAGATAAGTCCTCTCTCGCTTCCACGGTTTATCATGAGCTGGTGCATGCAGACCAAAAATACCAGCAATATAAATATTACTTAAAAGGTAACCCCGACAATCTCCCGGAATGGAAAATGAAATTCTACGATGCAGACCTAACAGGCCTGGCCACCAAAAATAAAATCCATATTGGCGCTGAATTAGAAGCGCATTATAAGCAAGCTGTATTTGAGAAGAAGCACGACGGTAATATTAATAAGAGCACGTTGGCAGGATTCTTTACCTATTATTTAAGGATCCAAAAGACAGATGCCTTTAAGAAGTATCAGGAAGTCAGAGAGTTGGTTAGCGAGGAATATAATCAGATCGTCAAACTAAGCGGATATACCCTTAATTCCTTCTTAGAAGAAATGAAGCAGGGGAATCAAGATAAACCGCCTGCACAGCAAGGCCAGAAAAAGCAAGAGGGCACAAAAGAACCTGGCGTCTCTTCGCCGCTTACTGTAGATCGCCCGGCGCTGAGGCAAGTAGATTTGAAAGATTGGAAGGCTTGGCAAGAAGCTAATGGAAGTCAGAGTAAGATTTATAGTTCTGAAGACGGCAACTCTATCTTGAAGATTTTTACGCTTACAGGCGTAAGAGATGAACATATCAGGCAATTGCACAGCATAATCATTGATTTACAGGAAGCGTTGATGAAAAAATATAAGGGACAAGTGCGTCTGGCCATGCCGGAATTGGTTGAGATTGCCGGAGGTGGTTTGGGGCTGGTGACGCCATTTGTACTGGGCACCAGTTTGCAGAAAGTTATTGATATCATGGCTCCGGGAGAGGTATTTAAAGAGAATGCCAAAGAAAATGAGGCCCATCGCCTACAACAAGAGGCATTTGGTTTCCTCGACTTTGTTGATGAGCAGACCAAAGGCTTGGCTGATAGGAGAACCAACGGTCCCTTTAGTGAAGAAGAATCATTTGATAATTTTATCGTGCCCTCAGAAGTCTTGGGACCGGAGGGGGTCAGGAGTGAGTATTATGGTCGGGCTCCGATTGTGAATATTGACCCGATTGATATGGGTAGGCTAATGGAGCGCATGGCAGAACAGGCTGTCCGAGACAAACTTACGCAACCAATAGTGCAAGACATTGCCCAGCTGCAATTATTGTTTACGGATACAATAGCTGATTGGCATATATTTGCGAGGGTTGAGCAAGGTCTGTTATCCGACTACGGGAGAATCCCCGCCGATTCTAAAATAATATTGTTTGCGATGGGTCAGGCGCTTTTGGAAAAAGAAGTAATCAGGTTTGACCTGAAAGGCGGCCGTATTCCCGAAGTCACGATTTCTATCCAGCATAATAATACCTTTAAGTGGGAAGAGAAACTTACTGTTAGCTTGTCTGGCTTGTCTCTGCGAGAAAGAGCTTCATTGGCATTAGTCAAAAAAGATAAGTTACCCGGCGTATTATTGGGACATATTTTAAATGGGGTATTGGCTCAGGGGAGATCCGCATCGCAAGGATATGACACTACTCTTCAGCCCGCATTTAGCAGCGCCTCTTCGCCGCTAAATGTTGACTTGGTAAGCACTCGGCAAGGCATCGGGTCTCTAATGCAGGCTCTGTCCGCAGCCAAAAACAAGAGCGATTTAAAGGCAGCTGAGAGATTAGGCCAGGATATACTCCAGAGAATTCAAGGCAACAGCGACTCAATTGCAAACTTTATAGATGAGATTGATAGGCAGGTCTTAACTAATCCCGCACTTTCTGCAAACGCGAAGAATATCGCCGCAAGTTTACACCATCGCGCAATAGAGGAAGGCATTATCCATGTCAATAAATTAACTGTTAACAGGGGCGTCGTTGTTGCCAATGGTCAGGAGTGGGATTCTGTTAATGAGGAGGGTAAGGCTGTATCCCCCGGCTATATTCGTGTTGGGCCCGTCATCTTACTGGGTGAGGAAATAGTAATACCGGAAGCCATAAATAGCAGGGCAACGCAGGAGCTTGTTATACGGGGACACGGGTTAATAGGATATGGCTATCGGTATTTGCTGCCTGCGATTGCCGCCGTATTGCAGCAGGATTATAGCGGCGAAGCAATTGTGGAGGACGACGGCGCAGGCACAGGGATTCTCTCGTTGATTGCCTTATGGCGCGGGGCAAAGCGGGTCATTTGTATCGAAAACGATGGCAATGCCGCAGCTACTTCCAAAGCCCTTTTGGAGCGTTTTGGATACAAGGGCCGCATGCTGGGTGCCAATGAGTGGCGGGAGTATCGCCCAGCGGATAGCGACCGATTTGTTATCATCAGGGACGATTTAAAAAACTGGTACGCAGAAAGCCAGGGGCTTAAGGTTAAGGTTTCCGGAGGCCTGTCGGATATACGCCTGGCCAATATAGGGCCTCATTATGAGGCAATACAGAAACCGTTGCTAGTAGACGTTCTGAAGACACAACCCAGACAGGTTGTTTTGGGCGGTTATATTGATGGCGGAGATGAGCAGTTAAAAACAATGGGCACCAGCTCAATTAACACCGTCCGATTATTAAGAGGGCGGGGATGGAATGCGAGCGTTGCGGCCCGGGCAGAGGGAAACAGGATTTTTACCACGGTTATGACACTGCGGCCTTCCGGCTCTTCACCGGTGGAGTATATAACGATACCAGAAGGCGAGACGGATATGCCGGCGCTCCAGTCCACAGCCAAGTTGCTATTGGGACATATAGAGCCGATATTTGCCAAGCTGCGTAGTGAATTAGATAAGGCCAAGCCAGATTACCTGGTTGTTGAGGAGACAAGCAAGCAATTGCTGAATGCTGTCCGTCAAGATACAATGCCAAATCCGGCTCTTGCAAGGACCCTGACTCAGGGCGGTGAATTAAAGGATACGGATATGGCAAATATGCTCTCTAGTATTATAATCGGCAGCCAGACCGCAAGGCTCTATCCGGAGGAGCAAGCAGAAATAAGGGAGAATATAAATCATGCTATATTAAAATTGGAAAATATCATACAACGACTCTTCCGTCCCGAGGAATTTTCTTTTGCCAGGTTACCATCGGGCGAGGCATACGCGGTATTACCAGCTACTGCCTCTTCTCCATTATCCATAGAGGCGATAGCGAAAAAGAATCCGCAGGAAATTACGGAAGAGGATAAATCCGTCATACTGGATGAAGCGCGTAAGCTTCAGTTTTATGCTAAGGATATAGAGGCTAAGAATATCAAGGAAGAAAAGGATAAGCAGGGGTTGGCCATTTATGCTATGGCCATTTCTTTATTGAGACAATACTCCGTTTCCGCTCTCTCCGAGATGAAGCTTTTCTCCGGAGACTATACCGATGTTGACCTGAGAAATCTCGGGCATGAGCTTGGGCATATACCCAGTGCCTTTGACGTTATTCAGGAGTTATTCTCTGATATAGACGCGCTTGCGCCGCTGATGCAGGAATTCCCGCGTTATCGCCAGGGGCGGGAGATGTGGATAGCTATATTGGGCTGGGACAAGCTGTTTTATTTAAACCAGTCCAGCGTAAGAAAAATATTCGATGGGATAATACAATATATACAGGAGACCACAGAGGCTAGGCGCAAGATAGAAGATTATCTTCAGCGGCATCCCGAAGAGACAGATCCGTCTTTGATAGAGGCGTATTTTGAAGGATTACAGCTTGATGCAGAGTCTGCATTAAATATTGAAAACCTGAATGAGCTCAAAGCAGAAATAGATGCCCCGGGCAGAAAAGAGAACATAGACATTAATGGTTCCATAAAAAGAGTGGCGGAGGCTTATAAGAAGAGCTTAAAGTCAAGGATAGATTTTCAGGTTGATCTTGAAGGAAATTCTGCTTATGTTTTCGGCAACTCACTGCAGCTTCGTTACGTATGGCAGAATTTAATCGGCAATGCCGTACATTGGATGAATGAGTTTTATCCTGCCGGCGGAGAGCAAAAAGGGATAATGCGCATCAGCAGCAAAATAATCAGGAAGGACGGCAGGGATTTTGCGGAGATTGTCTTTGAAAATACCGGCAGCGAAATACCGCAGGAGTTATTCGAAGGCCGCGCATTGTTCAAGGGAAATAGCCGTAGAAAAGGCGGAACAGGAACTGGACTTATACTTTGCGACAGAGTGGTGAAAGACCACAATGGCACTATAAACGCAGATCCGGCATTTGCAGGTGGGGCAAGATTTGTTATCCTTCTGCCGTTAGCGCAAGGGGCAGATTATAAAACAGCCCTACCGCTGGGATCTTCCCCGGCTCAAGGCTTAAAGCAGGATAAGGGCGGTATTGACTTTCGCGCCTTGCCTATTGCTAACCAAGCCACCCTATCTTCAAATACAGCGCCATTGGCAGGCGTATCAAAAGCCACGGCAGGGACGGCCGTTATGAGCAATATTAATGCCGACAAAGAGTGGCGGGAAATTCAGAGAATGCTGGATGCCGGCATCATACCTTCGGCAGATAGGATTAAGGAATACCTGGAAACTTGCTGCGCTAGCGGTGACTTTAGCCAGCAGGTAGATAAGGTTTTAAGTTCGGTTGCCGATATATTAAGGCTGGAGGAGGAACAGGCTTTACCTACGGAGGAGGCATTGAAAAAGATACTGGCAGCCATGGAATCCGGCAGCTCAGCCAGCCAGTTGAAACTGGCATTGACCAGTGTAGTAGTTTTAGCAGCTGAGCCAAAACTGATTGCGCGATAAGGAGTAATAAGGGGCGTCCTGCCAACGGTTTATCAGCCAAAGGCCCCCAAAAAGCGATGCCCCTTATTAATTAAAGAACTTACTCCGCTCATATTTTCACTTGACAGTAGGATACGGAGGTGGTATATTTATAAAAAATAAGCATAGCCTTTAAGCTCAGCACCTGCGAGGCTGGCAAGGCGCAAAAATATGGCACATAAATCAAGAAAAACAACAATAACCCAACCGTTTTTAAGGCGGTTGGGTTTTTTTATGGGGTGATTCATGCGGGAAAAGGCAAGATTACTGGATAAGGACACTCTTGGCCGCAGCATAATGCGTATTGCCCACGAGATACTGGAGAAGAACGAAGGCATTAAAGACCTCTGCCTTGTGGGTATACGTAACCGCGGGGCATATCTGGCAAAGAGGCTGGCAGATTGTATAACTAAAATTGAGCAGGGTAATGTAGAGGTGGGTATATTGGACATCACTTTGTATCGGGATGATCTGACCCTTGTTGCTACTAACCCCGTTGTCCATAAGACAGAGATAAATTTCGATATCACGGATAAAATCCTCGTGCTGGTGGACGATGTTTTATATACCGGAAGGACAATCAGGGCTGCGTTGGACGCATTGATGGATTTGGGCAGGCCGCGTTCCATTCAATTGGCCGTGTTGGTGGACAGGGGCCACAGGGAGCTTCCCATCCGAGCCGATTATGTCGGTAAGAACATTCCCACCTCGCAGAATGAAACGGTAGAGGTTCGCCTGGAAGAATTGGACGGAAACGACGAGGTCATCCTAATGGAAAAGGATTAAATAGCCATGGTTTGGTCCAGAAAAGACCTTGTGGGTTTGGAAGAGCTAAGCAAAGAGGAAATAGAACTCATCCTTCAGACCGCAGAATCCTTCAAAGAGGTTTCCACGCGCGAGATTAAAAAGGTCCCTGCCCTACGGGGAAAAACCGTGGTCAACCTATTCTATGAACCCTCTACCAGGACCCGTGTTTCCTTTGAAGTAGCTGCCAAGAGACTGTCAGCAGACGTGATTAATATCGCTGCCGAGACCTCAAGCGTAAAAAAAGGAGAGACGCTTAGCGATACCGGAAAGAATATTGAGGCCCTCAAGGCCGACATCATCGTGGTCAGGCACAATTATTCCGGCGCAGCAGCCATGCTGGCCAGGAACGTGTCTATAAGCGTAGTCAATGCCGGAGACGGCTGGCATGAGCATCCTACGCAGGCGCTTTTGGATATATTCACGCTGAAAGAAAAACTCGGCAGTATAGAAGGTTTAAAAGTAAGCATAGTCGGCGATATAGCCCATTCGCGCGTAGCCCGCTCCAATATCTGGGGGCTGACCAAGCTAGGGGCCAAGGTCACTGTTTGTGCGCCTATGATGCTTATACCCGTGGGCATAGAGGAAATGGGCGTAGAGCTCACTGATAATATAGACAAGGCACTTGCCTGTGCGGACGCAGTCAATGTTTTAAGGATGCAGTTTGAAAGGGACAGCGAGGGTGCATTCCCAGAGCAGCTCGAGTATTTTAAGAAATTCGGGATTACGCATGAAAGATTGGATAAAGCCAAAAAGAATATCATCGTCATGCACCCGGGGCCCATTAACTGCGGCATCGAGATGTCCAGCGAAGTGGCGGACGGAGCAAATTCGGTAATACTGGAACAGGTAACCAACGGTATTGCCGTGCGCATGGCGGTATTATTCCTGGTTGCCCAGGCAAGGGACACCGCCCCGGTAATAAACATAAAAGGAGGGGCTGGGTGAAAATACTGATTAAAAACGGCTGCGTTATAGACCCCAGCCAGGATTTAGACCGGATTGCCGATATTCTGCTTGAGGACGGAAAGGTCCGCAGGATAAGCCACAATATCAAGGTAAACGGAGAAACCTTTATTGATGCTGCGGGTAAAATTGTGATGCCGGGGATCGTGGATATGCATGTGCACCTGCGTGAGCCTGGGAGGGAAGACAAAGAAACCGTGGTGACTGGAACCAGGGCGGCACTAAAGGGCGGGGTGACCAGTGTCTTGGCCATGCCCAATACTTCCCCTGCGATGGATTCTCCGGAGAATATACTTACGCTTAAAGATATCATTGCCAGGAGTGCATCCAATAATGTGTTTATCTGCGCCGCAATTACCAAGGAGCGGCTGGGTGGGGAATTGACCGATATCGCGAAGCTGAAAAAATCAGGGGCAGTGGCGATTTCCGACGATGGCTCATCCGTAGATAACGAACAACTGATGCTGGCAGCCATGCAGAAAGCCAAGAAAGGGGATATTCCCGTAATATGCCATTGTGAAGACAGGGCAATATCCGATAAGGGAACGGTTAATCTGGGGGTTATGTCTACCCGGCTGGGTTTAAGGGGGATTCCCAGCGCCTCGGAGTATAAAAGAGTGGAAAGGGATATCCGCCTGGCTCAAAAAGCAGGCTGCCGCCTGCATATCGCCCATGTAAGTTGCAAAGAATCGGTAGAGATGATTGCCAAGGCCAAGAAAAAAGGCATAGGGATTACCGCTGAAACAGCCCCGCATTATTTCGCGCTAAGCGAAGAGGCAACGTTTGATTACGACACAAACAAAAAAATGAACCCTCCTTTAAGAAGCAAGGCCGATGTGCAGGCTATTAAACAGGGCTTAAGAGACGGCACGATAGATACAATCGCCTCGGACCATGCCCCTCACACGGAAAATGAGAAAGAGATTGAATTCGACCGCGCGGAATTCGGGGTTATAGGCTTGGAGACAGAATTGGCTGTGGGTATAAGTGAACTGGTTGAAACAGGCTTATTAAGCTGGAAGGATTTTGTGGGCAAGGTTTCTTTTAATCCGGCCAGGATCCTGGGGCTCAAAAAGGGCACGCTGGCAATAGGGGCAGATGCCGATATTATCGTGGTCTCTGCGGATAAAGAATGGATTGTAGGGAAGGAAGGGTTTGTCTCCCAGTCAAAAAATTCCGCTTTTCTGGGCAGAAGGCTTAAGGGTTTGGTTGATTATACTATTTGCGCAGGCAGGATCGCTTATCGAAGCGAGGGCCGGACCGTTATTGGATTGTAAATATGGAATTTATCGCTGATTTTCATATCCACTCCAAATATTCAAGAGCCACCTCCCGCGATATGGATATAAAACATATTGCGGAGTGGGCAAAACTAAAGGGCATCACCCTTATGGGCACAGGTGATTTTACCCATCATCTCTGGCTCGAAGAGTTAAGGCATAATCTGGAAGACCTGGGCAACGGCCTATTTAAGCACCAAGGGGTTTATTTCATACTTACCAGCGAGGTAAGCAGTATTTATTCCAAGAAGGGCAAGACCTACAGGATACACAACCTTATATTCAGCCCCTCCCTTAAAACCACTGACAAGATAAACGAAGCGCTGGGCCGCAGGGGTAACCTTGCTTCCGACGGCAGGCCTATTCTGGGAGTAGATGCCCAGGAGCTGGCGCGCATAGTCTTTGATATAGACGAGAACTGCATGATTATTCCGGGGCATATCTGGACGCCCTGGTTTAGCCTCTTTGGCTCGATGTCAGGGTTCGACAGGATACAGGACTGTTTTGAAGACCAGACATCAAAGATATTTGCATTGGAGACGGGCCTCTCCAGTGACCCTGCCATGAACTGGCGCCTTTCGGCACTGGATAGATACTGCCTTATATCCAACAGCGATTCCCATTCTCCGGCCAAAATCGGCAGGGAGGCCAATGTCTTTGACTGTGAACTGGATTATAAGACTATCCGCGAGGTCCTCAAGACAAAAGATAAAGAAAGGTTCTTATACACAATTGAATTCTTCCCCGAAGAAGGTAAATACCATTTTGACGGCCACAGGCTTTGCGGGGTAAGGTTTTCTCCGAAACAGACCAGGCAGAATAACGGACGCTGCCCCAAATGCGGCAAGCCGGTAACCGTCGGGGTAATGAACCGCGTTGAGCAATTGGCTGACCGGCCCGAAGGTTATATGCCTTCCGGAGCGATCCCCTATAAGAACCTTATACCCTTTGATGAAATCATTGCCGAGGCCAAGGGCGTATCCAAGACGTCGGTAGCGGTAGAAAGGGAATATCGCGCTTTCCTTTCCAAGTTCGGGACCGAATTCGATATCCTCGTTAAGGCAAATCAGGATGAGCTTCTAAAAGGCCTTTCGCCGAAAGTGGCGCAAGGGGTAATAAAGATGCGCCAGGGTAAGGTCAGCGTGCAGCCGGGTTATGACGGTGAATACGGGGTTATCTCCGTTTTCGGGCAGGACCAGAAAAAGGAAAACGAAGAGCAGCTGAGCTTGTTTTAGTTAGAAAGAGGTTGTGAGGGCAAGACTGTGAATTTTTCTTACGGTAATATAAAGATTAAAAAGCACGAAATAAATAACTGGATTGTGGTAAGCGCTGAAGTAACCAACAATACCAACAAAAGTTACAGTGCCGTGCTTTTCAGGATAACCATTTTCAATAAGAACACTCCAATAGCCCATAAAACAGTAGTAATAAACGGATTCTCCGCAGGGCAAACCCGTACCTTTGAAACGGAGTTTACTGACATAGAATACGGTTTTATCTCCGGCAGTCTCAGATGCGATATCTTTCCGGAGAACGCCTATTAGATTATTACTACAATCAGATAAGAATGCGCCTGTGGCCCAATGGATAGGGCACCAGCCTCCGGAGCTGGGTGTGCAGGTTCGATTCCCGCCAGGCGCATTAAAATTAGAGGGCGGGCTAAAGGTTCTCCCGCTAAGAATCGAGGATAATTTAAGCCATGCGCAAAAAGATCGTAAGTGTAATAGGGGGCCATACTTGTACAAAAGAAGTGGAACAAGATGCCCATATTTTAGGCAAAAAACTAGCAAAAGTGGTTGATATATTGGTTTGTGGTGGACTAAGTGGAGTAATGAAGGCGGTTTCTCAGGGTTTTAAGACCGGAGGCGGTTTAACTATAGGTATTACGCCAGGTTACGATAAAAAAGATGCCAATCCTTATATTGACATTGTAATCCCCACTGGTTTAGGTTTAGCCAGGAATGTGTTGGTAGTAAAAAGCGCGGATATAGTGGTGGCCTTACCAGGCAAGGAAGGCACGCTTTCTGAGATTGCCTATTCTCTGCAGTTTGGTATTCCGGTTATCAGCTTGCGCTCCTGGGATATTCCAGGCGTAATCAAGGTAGACCAGATTGAGGAGGTTGTAGACCAAGTAAAAGATTTATTAAAAAAGAGCTTGCCGTAGCCCTTCTATAGTAATACCATAATAGGGCTGTCTTGAGCGCAAACAGAATGCACAAAGTTAACCTAAAAACAGGCAAAAGAACAGAGTTAGTTGATATCACCAGCCGCATACAGGAGGCAGTTGCTAAAAGCGGGATAAGGCAGGGGGTTTGTTGTGTTTTCTGTCCCCACACAACCGCAGGCCTCACCATTAACGAAAATGCCGACCCTTCGGTACAGAGGGATATCCTAAATACCCTAAATAAACTTATTCCGGAAGGAGCCGGTTACACGCACAGCGAGGGGAATGCCGACAGCCATATTAAGTCCTCCCTATTCGGCAGCTCATTAAATATTTTTGTGGAAGACGGGCAATTGCAGTTAGGCACCTGGCAGGGGATATATTTTTGCGAATCAGACGGCCCGCGCAACCGCCAGGTATGGGTTATGACACTCAAACAAGAATAGGCGGGATTTAGCAACCGATATCATAGGGATGAAGATATGCCTGAATTGCCAGAGGTAGAAACTATAAAAAGAGAATTGGAACAGGCGCTGGCCGGTAAGAAAATCATAGGCGTAATCGTTAATAATCCAAAAGTTATTTTAGAGCCCAAAAAGGAAGATTTTATAAAGGGTCTAAAGGGTGCATCCGTTAAGAATATATTAAGGAAGGCAAAGTTACTGATTATCGAGTTCTCAAACGGGAAATCCCTGGCAATTCATCTGAGAATGACGGGGCAATTGGTTTATCCGGGAAATGGCAAGGTAAGCAGGGTATCTTTTAGGATTTCCGACGGTAAACTACTGGATTTTAATGACCGCAGGCTGTTTGCGGAGTTGCGGCTGGTAGATGACTGGCACTCTTTGAAATTTATCAAAGGACTGGGCCCTGAGCCGTTTGAGATTGACGCGAAAAAATTCAAAGAAATGCTGGATAAAAAGAAAACCAGGATAAAGCCACTTTTAATGGACCAGGCCTTTATTTCCGGGATAGGCAATCTTTATGCGGCAGAGGCATTATTTCGCGCTAAGGTAAACCCGATGCGCCCAGCCTCTTCTTTAAGCGACGCGGAAAGGGGGTTGCTTTATCAAGAAATAATCCGGACCTTGAAAGAGGCGATTAAATATAAAGGTTCTTCGGTTGACCAGTACGTGCAATTATCAGGCAGACAGGGGGATTATGCAAGGCACCATAAGGTTTATGGCAGGGAAGGAAAAGCCTGCTTGGTCTGCAAAGCCCCGATTAAAAGAATCAGTTTAGGCGGCAGAGGTACCTATTTTTGCCCCAAATGCCAACGGTAAATAAATGAAAAAACGGTTAAAAATCAACGGATTACTCATCGTATTGGGAATTATTCTGATAGGGGTGTTCCCGGCCTTATTCTTTCGCAAGGAAGGCAGGGCTCTATCCGATCAAATATGGGAGGCAGCGGGTCTGGGATTAATTCTCCTGGGTCAGCTCATCAGGACTTCGGCGCGCGGCTATAAATCAGAGAAATCCGGGCAGGGCAATACCCTGGTGACGGGCGGCCCCTATTCTCTGGTGCGCAACCCCATGTATCTGGGCATATTCCTTATTGGCATCGGGGTAATTCTTATCTTTTTTGATTGGCGGGCGACAATATTGTTTTTACTAATATTTATTGCGCGTTATTTTCAGCTCATATTTAAAGAAGAAAAAAAGCTCCTGTCTGTTTTCGGTAAACAATACCAGGAATATACCCGGCAGGTCCCCAGAATCATTCCCTCGCCAAAGATGCTTTGTCGACTGGATATATCTACTTATTTTCCCTTAAAATACAGATGGCTCAAGAGAGAAATTAGTACGATGGCAGCGCTGTTAGTCGTTGTCCTGACCTTAGAATCGTGGGAAGATATAAAAAGCGTAGGTTTATCCGTATTTTTATATGAGGCGCGCCTTATGGCCGCGACCATTTTATTTTTCATATTGGCAGGGTTCTATTTAATTAGAAGAACCAAGGCAAAATCAAAAGATGCTTGATTTAAAAACAGAGGTTATCTCCAACAGTAAAATCAAAGGGCGTTATTTCCGTTGTGTCTTTAGGGCGCCGGGGCTAGCCAGATCTGCCAGGCCCGGGCAGTTTATCAACATAAGGGTCTCTGAGGGCACACAGCCGCTACTTAGAAGGCCTTTTGGCGTACATCGCGCCAAAGGCTCAAATATTGAAATCGTATATGAGGTATTAGGCAAGGGTACAAAAATCCTGTCGCAAAAAAAACCGGGAGAATACCTGGATGTAATCGGTCCGCTGGGTAACGGCTTTGATTTACGACGGGCGATAGGAGCCGGGCGACAGGCCATTTTGGTGTCCGGAGGCATAGGTGTGGCGCCGCTGTTATTTCTGGCAGAAAAATTAGCCGCAACTAGGCCCATTGTGTTAATCGGCTCAAAGACAAAAAGCCAGATTATCTGCGAAAAAGAATTTAAAGATTTGGGTTGTGATGTTAAAATATCCACCGATGACGGTACCAGGGGGTTGAAGGGGTATGTTTCGGATTTACTCAGTCGCGTTTTATGGTTAACGAATAACCAGGCACGGTTGGCGATTTACGCCTGCGGACCGAAACCGATGCTCAAAGAAATAAGCAGGCTTTGCGCAAGACCTAACGTAGATGCACAGATTTCGCTTGAAGAGCATATGGCCTGCGGCATAGGCGCGTGTTTAGGCTGCGTAATCAATACCGTCTCCGGTTATCAACGCGTCTGCAAAGAAGGCCCGGTTTTCGAAGCCAACCAGGTTATCTGGTAAAAGCCTGCCTGCCGGCAGGCAGGGAGAAGGGAGGAAAAATATGAAACAACCTTTTATCTCCATTATCATCCCCGTGAAGAATTTTGAGCGTACCATCGAAAAGACATTCGAATATCTGCTTGGCGTGGATTATCCCCGTGATTCCTGGGAATGGGTCATCGCCGACGGAGGCTCAACCGACAAGACGATAGAAATAATCAAGGCCTGGCAGTTGCAATACCCTTTTATCCGCCTGGTAAACATCCCTAATTGTCCTTCTCCCGGTTTTGCCCGCAATAAGGCCCTTGAGGTGGTTAAGGGGGATTTTTTGTTTTTCACCGATGCCGACTGCGCCCCGGACAAAAACTGGGTCAATGAGATGCTCAGGCATTTTATGCGCGACCCCCTGATTGCCGCGGTAGGGGGAGAAGTATACACCCTTAAGGTAGACCCCAAAAATATGGTTGAGACCTGGTGCCAGCACTTCCGTTTTAACATGGTGTCCCCGCGCTACGGTTTCATTAAAGAGGGGTATTATCCGGACTTCCCCAAAGAACCCATGCCCACCGATATCGGCGGACACAAGGCGTATTTCTTCGGGACCTGCAATGTGGCATACCGCCGCTCCGCCATGCGCGATATAGGAGCGCGGTTCTGGGAAAGGCCTACGGGGGAAGATATGGACCTGTCGTATCAGCATCGCAGCAAGGGCTGGAAGTTCTATTTTGCGCCCTTGGCAAAAGTGGACCATATGCATAGAGCAGACCTGAGATCCCTGAGAAAGGTTTGGGTCACCTACGGACAGGCGCATTTGCCCTTGATTGATAAATACGTAAGAAATAAGAGGCTTGAGATAATCCCGCAGTTCTTAAATGGCGCTCCTCGGTTTAGCATACCCTTTCCTGTGCGGGGTTTTGTGTACCTGGGTAATTTCCATCTTCTGCACATCTTTATTTTGCTTTCGCTTGCGGGATTAGCGGGGATTTTGCTGGGCGCTCATACGCCGGCCGTGATATTTACGTTTGTCTCTCTTCTCGGCACCGTTTATTTTGCTTACCAGTTTGTGAAGTGGAATTTTGGCATGGAGCCCAAGTCCAAATTTTTAACCTGGTGTAAGATGAAATATCTGACTAACTTGAGTTTTATCCAGGGCGGGTTAAAGGATTTTAAGAAATATAAGGTGCTCTGCATAGAGCCGAGTTTTTAATCGAGGCAAGGTATGATTATACTTCAGCTTTTCTGGGAGTTCTTTAAAATAGGGATGTTTACCTTTGGCGGCGGATACGCGATGATTCCCTTGATTGAAAGGGAAATAGTGAGCAAATACCATTGGCTGACCATGGAGCAATTCACAGACCTTATCGCAATCGCAGAGATGACTCCCGGGCCCATCGCAGTCAACTCCGCCACATTTGTAGGATATAAGGTGGCCAGGCTCTGGGGCGCAGTAGCCGGTACATTAGGTGTGGTGCTGCCGTCGTTTTTAATAATCTGGGCTATTGCCTCGGTGTTTTTCTCGATACAGGACAATCAAATAGTGCAAGCGGCTTTTAAGGGCTTAAGGCCGGCCATACTCGGCATGATCATTGTTGCCGCGTTAAGTATCAGCAGGGTAAGCATCTCGGACTACAGGTCAATACTTATCCTTGTTTTCGTAGTACTGGGAATCTGGATTTTGAAGGTCCATCCTATCCTGGCTTTGGTAGTTTCAGCGTTTGCGGGAATTATATTTCTCCGATAAACCATGTCAAAAATAAAGACAAAACTCCCGGTTAATATAGGCAGGCTCAAACTCAAGAATCCGGTCATGGTTGCCTCAGGCACATTTGGTTACGGAGAAGAGTTTGAAGGTTTCCTTAACATAAAAGATTTAGGCGCTATCGTAACCAAGACTATAACCTTAAAGCCCCGGCAGGGCAATCTTCCTCCGCGCACCTGCGAGACGCCGTCCGGGATGCTTAATTCCATCGGACTGGAGAACCCGGGCTTCGAGGTTTTCATAAAGGAAAAGATACCTTATCTGGTTAAGCTAGGTACGCCTATAATTGTAAGCATTGCTTCCGAATATGACCCGGATGAATTTTTAGCCCTTGCTCAGCGCTTAGACAGAATAAATGCAATTCCCGCGATAGAGTTAAATATCTCCTGCCCCAATCTTAAGCATAAAAAATTAATCTCTCAGGACCCGGCAGCCACCTATGATTTAGTAAGCAGGGTGCGTAAGGCCACCCGCAAAACCCTGATTACCAAACTTTCTCCCAATGTGACAGATGTCACGGAGATTGCCCTGGCTGCCCAAAAGGCAGGTAGTGATGCGCTTTCTCTTATCAACACTTTAATGGGCATGAGCATAGATATCCAGACTAGACAACCCAAGCTTGCCTGTATAGCCGGAGGTTTAAGCGGCCCGGGCATAAGGCCTGTAGCGGTAAAAATGGTTTGGGATGTTTACCAAAAAGTTAAAATCCCCATTATCGGCATGGGCGGCATAATAGATGTCTCAAGCGCCCTGGAATTTTTCTTTGCCGGAGCAAGTGCCGTAGCAGTAGGCACAGCCAATTTTATCAATCCCGGAGTGAGCGCGGAGATAATCAGGGGATTGGAGAAATATTTGCGCGAGAATAAAATTGATTCCATAAAAGAATTAACAGGATCTTTAAAATGCAAGACTTAAGAGATAAATTAATAGTCGCCTTGGATGTAGATAGCCTGGAGAAGGCAGGGAAAATTATAGATAGGCTTGGTGACAAAGTAAAATTCTATAAAATCGGGAGCCAGCTATTTACCGCATACGGGCCGAAAGCCGTTGAAATGGTTGCAAGTAAAGGCGCAGAGGTATTCCTGGATTTAAAATATCATGATATTCCAAACACGGTATACGCCGCAGCCGGTTGCGCTTCGGCAAAACCCGCGGTCTTTATGATGACCGTTCATATCAAAGGCGGGATGGAAATGTTGGAAAAGGCTGTAGAGGGAGCTTCAGATAAAGCCAAAGAGTTAAATATCAGGAAACCGTTTATAGTCGGAGTTACAAAGTTAACCAGCGAACCGTCTAGCGAGAAGGATGTAGTAGATGCGGCAAGAATCGCTAAGCAGGCGGGTTTAGACGGAGTTGTCTGTTCGGCGCTCGAAGCAAAAAAAATCCGGCAAGAATTCGGAGAAAAATTCATAATTGTCACTCCCGGCATCAGGCCTAAGGGCGCCGCTGTCAATGACCAAAAAAGAGTTACGACCGCAAAAGAAGCAATTGAGTCCGGAGCCGATTATATAGTGGTGGGAAGGCCCATAGTGAAAGCAAAAGACCCCTTAAAGGCAATAGGCGATTTATTAGATTAAGGAGCGTATTATGGCAGAAGATATCAAGGCATTAATAGAAAAAATCAATCAGGAAGGCGTGCTGGCTGCCGAAACAAAGGCAAAGGAAATAGAGGATAAGGCCAAAGCCGCCGCTGATGAGATTTTTAAAAAAGCACGCGAGCAGGCGGATAAAACCTTAAAGGAAGCCAAAGAAGAGATTGTCCGGATGCGGGAAAAGGAAAAAAGCCTGCTCAAGCAGGCAGGTAGGGATCTCCTGCTGGTTTTAAGGCAGGAGATAAACGCCATGCTGGATAAGCTCATCAACACCCAGGTCAAAGAGGCGCTTAGCAGCGATAATCTGCCCAAGATCTTAAGCAAGGTTATCCAGGGGGCATGTTCAGCAGAAAAAGGAGAGGTTATCGTATCCCTGAACAAGGAGGATCTTAAAAGCCTTGAGGCCGCTTTCCTGTCCAAGCTTAAAGAAGAAACAAAGAAGAAAATCCTGCTTAAGGCCGCAGATGAGATACGCGCGGGATTTGTCATAAGTTATGATTCCGGAAAATCGCAGTTTGACTTCAGCGATAAGGCCCTGGCCGAATATATCGGAACATTCTTAAAACCAAAACTAAAAGATATCCTGCAGGTCTAATCATATGGCTAATTTTTATGTATATCTGCTTTCCAGTCTGCCTATGTTGCATCTTGAGGCCAGTCCGCCTTTTTCGTTCGAAACATTCTTGAAGAAATGCGACGAGTTTATCCCCCCAAAAGACCTGAAGATATTAAAGAGTTTGCGCCAGGAGGAATTGCCACAGCAAAAAAGCCAGCTTTTAACCAAGCTATGGAGTTTTGAAATCCTATTAAGGAACGAACTGGTCAATTTAAGGGCGGCACGCAGGAAAGTGCCCCCAGAAAAATACCTGCGTCCAGATGGTTATGCCGGGACTTCGATATACCACATAGCAGTAGCAGCGCAGAGGAACCCTTCGCCATTGGAGGCAGAAAGGATATTAGACCGGGCAAGGTGGAGTTTTTTGGATGAGTTATCCTTCGGGCATTATTTTGACCTGGAGGCCTTGGCCATTTACGGCCTTAAGCTGTTGATATTAGAGCGCTGGAGAATGATTAACAGCGCTAATAAGCAGGCGACACTGGAAAATCTGATTACGGCCAACTAACAGAGGAAAAGATGTCTCAACAAAGAAAAGGTTTCGTCACCGCTATTAACGGCAATATGGTAACCGCAGCTTTTGATACCTTTGCCATCCAAAACGAAGTGGCTTATGTAATCCACGGAGAAGAACGTTTAAAATCCGAGGTAATCCGTATCCGTAAGAATAATGCCGAATTGCAGGTTTATGAAAATACAACAAACCTGAAGATAGGCGAAGCCGTGGAATTCAGCGGAGAGCTCCTTTCGGTGGAATTGGGCCCCGGGCTTTTAGGCCAGATCTTTGACGGCCTGCAGAATCCCCTGCCTTTAGTCGCCCAAAAATGCGGTTTTTTCCTGAAGCGCGGAGTTTATTTAAATGCCTTGAGCCAAGAGCAAACCTGGGAGTTTACCCCCCTGGTTAAAGCAGGCGATAAGATAAGGCAGGCAGAGAGGCTCGGTTTTGTCCCGGAAAAGATATTCAAACATTATATTATGGCGCCTTTTTCCCTGCAGGGGATTTCAGAGGTTATCTGGATAGCCGAAGCCGGCAGCTACAATTTAAAACAACCGATAGCCAGGTTAAGGGACAGCGATGGCAGGCAGATTGAAACCTACCTTTATCAGTATTGGCCGGTAAAGATACCCATTCCCGGATATGCGGAAAAATTGAAGCCCAAAGAGCCGCTGGTGACAAAGATGAGATTGATAGATTCTCTTTTTCCCGTTGCTCTCGGAGGAACATATTGCGTGCCCGGGCCTTTCGGCGCTGGTAAAACCGTGCTGCAGCAATTGATCAGCAGGCATGCCGAGGTTGACGTAGTGGTCATTGCCGCATGCGGCGAGCGCGCCGGGGAAGTCGTGGAGACATTAAAGACATTCCCGCAATTAGTTGACCCGCGCACCAATAAACCGTTAATGGATAGGACAATAATCATCTGCAATACCAGCTCCATGCCCGTTGCTGCCAGGGAATCCAGCGTTTATACCGCGGTGGCACTGGCTGAATATTACCGGCAGATGGGTCTGCATGTATTGCTTTTGGCTGACTCCACATCCCGCTGGGCGCAGGCCATGCGCGAGATGTCCGGAAGGCTGGAGGAAATACCAGGGGAAGAGGCATTCCCCGCGTATCTGGAATCGCGCATTGCCTCTTTTTACGAGCGCGCCGGATTAGTGCGGCTTTATGACGGCAGTACCGGCTCGGTCACCATCGGAGGAGCAGTCAGCCCCGCCGGAGGGAACTTTGAAGAACCAGTTACCCAGGCTACCTTAAAGGTAGTGGGCGCCTTTCACGGCCTTTCGCGCGAGCGTTCCGATGAAAGAAGGTATCCGGCAATTGACCCGTTGATTAGCTGGAGCAAATACCCCGGTTTTATTAAAGATGAGCAGGAAACATCCGGGCGCCAGATACTGCGTAAGAGTAACGAGGTAGCCCAGATGATGAAGGTGGTGGGAGAAGAAGGTACCTCCCTGGCCGATTACATCGATTATTTAAAAGGCGAATTCTTTGATTTCGTTTACCTACAGCAGAATGCCTTTGACAAGGTTGACGAGGCTACAACCAAAGAGAGGCAGGTTTATGTCTTTAATTTCATTTACAATATTTTGAAAACGGAGCTTTCTTTTAAGGATAAAGAAGAGACGCTGCATTTCTTCCAGCAGTTGAGGCAGCTTTTCCGCGGCTGGAACTCTACTGACTGGCAATCCGGGGAATTCAAGAAGACCGAGGAAGAGGTATCTGCGCTTTTAGCAAGCAGGCTTGCGGATAAAAAGGAAGAGTTAAATGCAAAAGATATACACTAATATTGTTCAGATTGCAGGAGATGTCATTACCGTAGAAGCCGAGAATGTCGGATATAACGAGATTGCCCAGGTATTTACCAGCCGAGGCGTCTCCCTGGCGCAGGTAATCCGTATTGATGCCAAAAAGGTCTCTTTGCAGGTTTTTGCCGGCAGTAAAGGCGTTTCAACAGGCGATAAGGTAAGGTTTCTGGGCCACCCCATGCGCGTGGCAAGCGGCGCAGACCTTTTAGGCCGCATCTTTAACGGAAGCGGCTCGCCTTTGGATAAAGGGCCGGGACTTTCCGACAATATGATTGATATCGGCAGCCCTTCGGTAAACCCGGCAAAAAGGATTATACCGAATAAAATGATCCGCACCGGCATCCCCATGATAGATGTTTTTAATTCGCTGGTAGAATCACAGAAGCTGCCCATATTCTCCATCGCCGGAGAGCCCTATAATGAATTATTGGCCAGGATCGCCATCCAGGCAGAGGTGGATATCATTATTTTAGGCGGCATGGGCTTAAAATACGACGATTACCTTTTCTTCAGGGATACTTTTGAAGAGCACGGAGCGCTTTCGCGCTCCATCATGTTTACCCATACGGCAGCAGACCCGGTTGTCGAGTGCCTGCTTGTGCCGGATATAAGTTTGGCCGTAGCCGAGAATTTTGCTTTGGAGGGTAAACGCGTATTAGTGCTTTTGACCGATATGACTAACTTCTGCGATGCCTTAAAAGAGATTTCGATTACCATGGAACAGGTCCCCTCTAACCGCGGTTATCCGGGAGACCTTTACTCGCAGTTGGCCAGCCGCTATGAGAAGGCGGTTGATTTTGAAGGTGCCGGCTCAATAACCATCCTGGCAGCAACCACTATGCCTGGAGACGACATTACACATCCTGTGCCGGATAACACCGGATATATTACCGAGGGCCAGTTTTATTTAAAGAATGCCGTTATTGAGCCGTTTGGTTCTTTAAGCCGCCTGAAGCAGCAGGTAAACGGAAAGACCCGCGATGACCACCGTACGATAATGGATACGATGATTCAGCTGTTTGCCGATTACCGCCAGACCGTTGAGAAACAGGCAATGGGTTTTCAGATGAGCAGCTGGGATAAAAAGCTGCTGCGCTACGGGAAGATATTTGAAGACGAAATGATGTCGCTAAAAGTAAATATCCCTCTGGAGAAAGCCCTGGATAGGGGCTGGCAGATTTTAGCCGAATGTTTTAGCCACGAGGAGACCGGCATCAAAAAATCAATGGTAGAAAAATACTGGCCGAAAACAGCCAATCAATAATTGCGATGGCTAAAATAAAACTGACAAAGGGAGAGTTAAAGAAACAGCGGGATGCCTTAAGGCAATACGAAAGGTACCTGCCTACCCTCCAGCTTAAAAAACAGCAGCTGCAGCTTGAGATATTACAACAATCAAGCCTTTTGGCAGAAAAAAGGCACCTTGCGGATAGGAAAAGGGAAGCGATTAAAGTCTGGGCAGGCCTATTGTCGGAAGAAATCAAGGGTCTCAAGGGATGGATTACCCCCGCCAATGTAATTAATTCAGAAAAAAATGTGGCCGGCGTGAATCTGCAAGTTTTCGAAAGAACGGATTTCCCCGAAGCCGATTACGACCTTTTTTTAACCCCCCTGTGGGTTGATTTTGCCATTGATGCCTTAAGGCAACTGGTTTCTTTCCAGAAAGAGATTCAGACTATAGAAAAGGGGATAGGGATATTGAGGCAGGAGTTGCGCGTTACCACGCAGAGAGTCAATCTATTTGAGAAGGTCAAGATACCCGATGCAGAAGAGGCCATAAGGCTGATAAAGATTTATATCGGAGACCAGATGGCTAATGCCGTCGGACGCAGCAAGATTGCCAAAAGAAAAATAGAGCAAGCGATGTTCCAAGAGGTGGCGGCATGATCGTCGCAATGAAGAAAATAGCCGTGATTATGCAGTCTAAGGACGCATCCGAAGGTATTAAGCAGTTGCGCAAGGTAGGCCTGGTGCATGTCGAGCATCAGCAACCGCCTAAAAGCAGTGACCTTGGCCTTCTTCACGATGATTTAAGGCTTTTTGAACAGGCCATGGATATCTTAAAGAGGGAAGAGGTTCTTGAGTCTTCCGTCTGTCCCTCCGAAACCAAAGACCAGGTAGATTTTAAAGCCGCATCGCGCCACGTCGCGGACTTATGGAAAAGGATAGATTATCTTGAGGAGTTTGCCAGGGGCCTTAAACAGGAAATTATGGAGTGGCAACCATGGGGTGATTTTAACCCGGCCCTTGTGCAAGAACTTGCCGCCAGGGATATCCGGATTAAATTCTACCAGATACCCGCCTCGGAATTTAAGATGATGCCTCCCGAGGCAATCGTGAAAAAGGTTTCCGTAAAAAACGGCAATGTTTATTGCCTGCTAATCTCCAAGGGAAAAACAGAATGCGCCTTTAAAGATATAGAATTGCCCAAAATAAGCCCTGCGGAGATGAGGCAGCGGCTGGAACATAATGAAGCTTATACCTTAGATTTAAAGAAGCGGTTAAAAGAATGCCTATGTTACCATAGCGCACTTTCCGCAGCAAGAGACGAACTTAAGAAGGAAATAGAATTCCAGGAAGCGCTTGGCGGGATGGGGCAGTTATCGGGGATTACTTATTTGGCGGGATATGCACCTGCCGAAAATGAAAAGGATTTATTGGAGCTGGCAAAGAAAGAAAAGTGGGGCATCCTTATCACCGCGCCTGGAGAAGAAGATAATGTCCCTGTTTTAATCCGCAACCCCCGATGGATCGCGATTATCAGCCCGATATTCAAATTCCTGGAAATACTCCCAGGCTACCGGGAACTGGATATCAGCCTGCCTTTTCTGGTTTTCTTCAGCATATTCTTCGGTATTTTGATAGGGGATGCCGGATACGGGCTGGTGTATGCCCTGATCACATTTATATTGCATCAAAAAGCCCGCGGAAAAAGACGGGATACCGGCGCCTTTTTTCTCTTTTACACCTTAAGCTTTTGCGCTATCATATGGGGAATATTGACCGGTACTTTTTTCGGACATGAATGGGTTCTTAAGGCGGGTTATAAGCCTTTAGTGCCCGCTTTAGCCGAAGACAAAGGCCTGCAGCGGTTCTGCTTTTTTCTCGGAGCGCTGCATCTATCCATCGGGCACGGCTGGCGGGGCATACTTAAATTACCTTCCTTAAGCGCACTCTCCGATTGCGGCTGGATATGCCTGCTCTGGGCAGCCTTTTTTATCGCCAGGATGCTTATCCTGGGAGATAGCTTCCCCTTTTTTGGAAAATGGCTGATTATCGCGGGAGTTTCCGCGGTCGTCCTTTTTACCAACCCGCAAAAAAATATACTCAAGGGAATCGGGGAAGGCTTGGGGACGCTGGCGCTAAGCCTGATGAACAGTTTTACCGACGTGGTTTCTTATGTGCGTCTCTTTGCGGTGGGCTTGGCAGGAGTGGCAATAGCCGATGCCTTTAATGCCATGGCAGCTATGGTCGGAAGAAGCAATGTATTCATGCTCTTGGCCGGTATATTGATCGCATTGATAGGCAATGCCCTGGGCATTATATTAGGCCCGGTTTCAGTTTTGGTGCACGGTGTCAGGCTTAATGTTCTGGAATTTTCCGGTCACGCGAATGTTTCCTGGAGCGGGATTTCGTATAAGCCGTTAAAAGAATAGATAGGCCGGGGGTTTCTTCCGTACAGGGAAAGCCCCTGAAAAAAGAAGGAGATTAAAATGGAAGCGGGACTGATGGGGCAGTTCAAGGATTTAGGCGCGATATTGGTACTTGGTCTTTCTGCGGTCGGCTCAGGTTGGGGCGCCGGCATCGCCGGTATGTCTGCTATAGGCGCATGGAAAAAGAATTTCTCGCAGAATAAGACGGCTTCTTTCATGTTGGTTGTCTTTACTGCAGCTCCCCTGACCCAGACCGTCTACGGAATGATTGTAATGAGGCAGATGATGGCTATAGCCAATAAGGGGCAGTATCTCTGGAGTGTCGGCGCTTTTGCAGGGCTTGCTATAGGGCTTTCCGCGCTCTGGCAGGGCAAATGCGCTGCAGTTGCCTCAGATGCCATGGGCGAGACAGGTAAGGGCTTCGGTAATTACCTGGTTGTCTTAGGCATGACCGAGACAGTAGCGCTTCTTGTAATGGCCTTTACCCTTATGCTCCTGGGTATAATTTCAGGCGGGGCATAGAAACTCAGGGGCGGTTAGTTCAGCTGGTTAGAACGTCTCTCTTACACAGAGAAGGTCAGGGGTCCGAGTCCTCTACCGCCCAATTATATACGGACCCAAAAGGGGTGCGGGGAAAGATTTTCCCCGCGTTTTCGGGGTGATTAGCGAACGAAAGTGAACGCCATAGGGGCAGAGCCCATATGGGGAGTGACGATGGGTCGAAAGTCCTCTACCGCCCACCATTTGGTTCACAGTTAACCGTTCACAGATCACAGTTGGCTTTGCCATAGGCGACAAATATTTATTGTAAAGAGTAGTTTTTCAAGTAAAATATATTTCCCTCTGTTTTTATCTGTCAACTGTGCGCTGTAAACTGTCAACTAATATGGGCCCGTGGTGCAGCCTGGTTCAGCACGTCAGATTGTCGATCTGAAGACCGCGAGTTCAAATCTCGTCGGGCCCGCTTAAATCAAAAAGGCGGCTTTGGTTTTAACACCAAGACCGCCTTTTTTATCCTATCCCAAACTCCTGCGGAATTTGAAGGTGCTTATTCCGGTTGCCACTTTTTAAAGAAATGATCCAGGACAGCCACCCTTCCTATTGGAAGATGGAAATATATAAAAGAAAACTGCTTTTTCGCCTCTGCTTTTGATTCCTTATCCACAATAACCTTCCACATGGCCGCAACAAAGCTCGTCCTATCGGCTCCCTGTTTGCAATGTATAAGTATTGGCCGAGGTGCACTATGAAAAACGCCAACTATCTTATCAAGATCAGCTTTAGACGGCTCGTTTGTTACCGATAGAGTAATATAATAACAGGTTAGATTGTGCTCAACGCATATCCGCCTTTCATCCCGGAACCAGGCTGCATTCGGTTCATCGCTGCGTAAATTAAGAATACTTTTGATGTCATATTTTTTTATATAATACTCCAATTCGTCACTGTCCATCTCTCCTGACCGATACGCTTCATGAGGGGTAATCGTATGAAAGTTACCCCCTTCCTCAAAATAGACAATATAACTGATACCTACCAGAAATAAAATCCCAGCAAGAATAATAAGGACCCATATTTTGCGCGGTATGTGCATTCTATTTTATAAAAAATAAGAACAGTATTTTTATCCTATCCCAAACTCCTGCGGAATTTGAAGGTGCTTAAGATAATGACAAAAAGTCCGATGGCCAATAATGGCAGGATCTGTGCCCAAAGGATAGTAATGCCCACCCCTTTCAGGAAGATGCTCCTGACGATTACCATAAAATAACGCAATGGGTTTATGAGGGTGAACCATTGGATGGTTTGCGGCATATTCGCTATGGGGTAAGCAAAGCCGGACAAAAGGATGGTCGGCATATAAAAGAGGAAGACCGACATCATTGCCTCCTGTTGCGTCGCTGATATCGTGGAAATAAAAAGCCCGATGCCCAAAGTAGTAAACAGGTATATGCACGTTGTAAACAGCAATAAAAACAGATTCCCCCTTAGCGGCAGGTGGAACCAGAGCACGCCCAGTATGGTAATGAGGGTAATCTGAATAAGCGCGATTACACCAAAGGGCAGGAGCTTTCCTACAATAAGCTCCAGCGGCCTTATGGGGCTGACAATCAACTGCTCCATGGTGCCGATTTCTTTCTCCTTTACTATAGCCATGGCGCTCAATAAAAGCGACATCATGGTGATGATTGTTGCGATTACCCCCGGAAGGTAATAGTTCCTCGAAATAAGGTTGCCGTTAAACCAGGCGCGGTCCTTAAGGTCAACTTCTGGGATGCCGGTCAACTTGCCGCCGGCACTAATCTTTTCTTTAAGCCAGTCATACTGGAATTTACCCACTATCGTATTGGCATAACCCATAATAACCATTGCGGTATTTGAATCTGTGCCGTCAAAGGCAAGCTGGATATCGGCCTCTTTTCCGGCATTGAGGTTTCTTCCGAAACCGCGGTCAATATGTATCACTACGCTGGCACTGCCTTTGTCCAAAACCCGGTTTTGTTCTTTGTCGTTATAGATATAATATTCCGGCACAAAATATTTTGAAAAAGTAAACCTACGCAGCAGCTCACGGCTTTCTACCGTATTGTCCTTATCATAAATGGCGGTAGGGACGTAGTTTATATCCTTATTGGCGGCATAGCCGAAGAGTATTATCTGAACCAGCGGCGTGATAAAGATAACCGTCTTCATGCGCGGGTCGCGGAAGATCTGTTTGAATTCTTTTACGAGTATGGCCCTTGGTCTCTCAAGCATTTAAAGATCGGACCTTTCGGTTTGCTATGCTACCCTCTTTTTGAATTTTCTTACTGAAGACACCAGCATTATAGAGGCAAAAAGGAATAAAAACAGCGCTTCATCCCATACCACGTCTATGCCCCCGCCTTTTAAGAATAGTTCTCTTAATATGGTGATGTAGTAGCGCGGCGGGACTAAATAAGTAATGACCTGTATTGCCTTAGGCATATTAAAAATCGGATAAATGAACCCGGAGAGGATTATGGTGGGTATGAGCGTGGTTAAAGACGCCAGCTGGCTTGCCATTAACTGGGTCTTGGCGACTACGGAAATCAATATGCCCTGTGATAGCGCCCCGGTTAAAAATAAGGAGCTTAAGATGAGCAGTAAAAGATAACTGCCCCTGAAAGGCACATCGAATAAGAACCTCGCCATAAGTACGCCGACCGTAAGGTCAAAGAATCCTATGGAGAAATACGGTATAAATTTGCCGATAATTAACTCATATGCCTTTACGGGGGTGGAGATCAATTGTTCCATTGTTCCCCTTTCCCATTCTTTGGCGATACATATAGAAGTCAGCAGGGCGGAGATAATCATAATAATCATCGCGATTACCCCGGGAACGATAAACCAGGTGCTTTTCAAGCCCATATTGAACCAGATCCTTGCCTGTGCCTGTGCTGTTTTTATGGGAGCGGATCCATGCTGTGCAAGGACATTTGCCATGAGATTTACGTTGTATTCGGAAACCACCGAACGTACATAATTCATAGAGATGGTGGCGGTATTGGCGTCGCTGCCGTCAACTATCAGCTGCAGGGGTGCTGTTTTCCCGGATTCTATATAGTGCGAGAAGTCTTTGGGGATAACCAGGGCCATCAACACCTCTCCGCTGTCAATCATGTGCTGTATATCGCGATAGTTATCGGTATAGCCGACTATTTTGAAATATTTGGAATTCTGGAAATTAAGCAGAAAGTCCCGGCTGAATTGCGAACCGTCCTGGTTCCAGACAACACTGCGCACATGGTCAATGTCCAGAGAAAGCCCGTATCCGAAAATCAACAGCAAGAATATCGGAATCGCCAAGGCCAGCGCGAGCGAGCGAGGGTCGCGTTTAATCTGGACGAATTCCTTCCAGGCCATTGCCTTAATTCGTTTTACATTCTGCCCCGTCATAGTTTTCTATCAATGAGACAAATACATCTTCCAGGGAAGGGAGGATTTTGTGGATGTTGAACTCCCCTGCTTTCTCGCGCTCTAAAAATCCCGTTATCGCCGGTATTGCCTTGGAGCTGTCATATACAACGGCATGGATAGTCGCCCCAAAAAGCGCCGCCTCCTTGATGCCTTCAATCTTTGAGATTCTTTCTAACCACCCCTGCGAGTCGGCCAGGGAGATCTCAAGAACCTCGTTTTTCATACAATTTATCTTCATCTCCCGGGGGGTGCCTGTGGCAATGATGTTGCCACGGTAAATCAGGACCATACGATTGCAGTTTTCCGCCTCATCCATATAATGGGTAGTAACAAAAACAGTTACGCCGACTCCCGCCAATTCTTTGATAACGCCCCAGAAATTCGCCCTGGTTATAGGGTCAACGCCAGAGGTCGGCTCGTCCAGAAATATGATTTTAGGTTGATGCAGCAGTGCGCAGCCCAAAGCAAGGCGCTGCTTCCAACCGCCTGCCAGGGTGGCTGTAAGCCTGGACTCCATTCCTTCGAGGCCCGCAGTGCGGATGGCTGTTTCAAAGCGTTCTTTTTTCTCACACTGCGGGATCTTGTATATACCGCTGTAAAAATTAATGTTTTCCTCTACGGTCAAATCGTTGTAGAGAGAGAACTTCTGCGACATATAGCCGATATGCTCCTTGATTTTATGCTGCTCTTTGATGATATCAAAACCTCCCACCTGTCCTTTCCCGGATGTGGGGGGTATTATGCCGCAGAGCATCCTGATAGTGGTGGATTTCCCTGCGCCGTTGGGCCCCAGGAAGCCGAAGATCTCGCCTTTAGTTATCTCAAAATTAATCCGGTTCACGGCGGTAAAATCTCCGAATTTCTTCTCCAGGCTCTGTACACCGACCGCGATATTCTCAGCGTTCATGTTTTGATATTCTGATTTGAATCGTACGCCTTTATAATGGAAATAAATGCCTCTTCAAGGGTCTTGGCGTTGTATTCTTTCTTTATCTTATCCGGTGATTCGCAGCGCAGAAGTTTACCTTTGTGCATCAGGCCTACCCTGCTGCAGCGTTCGGCTTCGTCAAGGTAACAGGTGGAGCAGAATATGGTGACCTTTTCTTTGAGCAGGTCGTAGAGTATATTCCAGAAATCTCTCCGGGAAACCGGGTCCACTCCGTTAGTCGGCTCATCAAGGAATAATACCCGCGGGGTGTGTATTAATGCGCAAGCCAGTCCCAATTTCTGTTTCATCCCTCCGGAAAGTTTTCCGGCGAACCGTTGCTTGAACGGGAGAAGCCCGGAAAAACCGAGCAGCCGTTCGATGTCCTGCGCGCGCCTTTCTTTTGCAACGCCGTAAACATCGGCATAAAAATTAATGTTCTCCAGAACCGTCAATTCCTCGTAAAGCCCGAAACGCTGGGACATATACGCTATACATTCCTTAAGCGGTTCGGCCTCTTTTACCGTGTGCTTACTATAGACCCAGGCCTGTCCTTCTGTCGGCTCCAAAATCCCGGTCAAGAGGCGCATGGTGGTAGTCTTGCCTGCGCCGTCCGGTCCGACAAGACCAAAGATCTCCCCTTCTTTAATTTCCAGGTTAAGATGGTCAAGCGCCGTCAGTGTTCCGAACTTGCGGGTGAGGTTTTCGGTTTTTATGGCAGCCATTAGGGAATTTATTCAACCGTTATGTAGGCGTCGGCGGGCATCCCGGATTTTAAGTCGAGACTGGAATTATCCACCCTGACCTTTATCCTGTAAACATACTTTACCCGTTCTTCCGTCGTCTGGATATATTTAGGGGTAAACTCCGCCTCATTGGATACGAAGGAAACCCAGCCGTTATATTTCTTGCCGCGGTAGGTATCTGTTTCCACATATGCCTTCTGTCCCAGTTTCACCCTTCCTAGGTCCGTCTCATTTATATAAGCGGTGACCCAAAGTTCGTCTAAGTTTACGACTGTAAAAACCGGTGCTCCGGGTTGCACGACTTCCCCCGACAGGGCGCTTTTGACAAGAACATATCCGTCAAGGGGGCTGGTCAGGTCTGCCCAGCCCAATCTTGTATTAGCCAGCTCTAGGGAAGCGCGGAGTTTCTTGATATTGGCTGAATCGGTGTCCATCTGAGTCTTTGCCGCGTCGCGATTTTGCGCCGAAATCGCACCCGCTTTCAACAGATTTTCGGCCCTTATATAGTCGTCCCTGTCGAGTTTGTACTGGTATTCCGCCAGTTTCAATGCCGCTTCTGCCTCGGCCTTTATTTTGCTCAACTCGTCCTTGTTAAGACGGGCGACGATATCGTTTTTCTTGACGACCATGCCCTCATCGGTCAAAACCTCCTCAATCTGACCCGCTACCCTGAAAGATATGCGCACGTCGTCGCCTTCGATATTACCGGAGACCTTGATGATTTTCTTCCCGGCATTTTTTTCCTGCAATATAAATACTCCAGTCGTACAAGCCGCAATAACCAAGAGCCCGGCTACGGCTATAAGCTTCTTATTTTTCTTCATGATTCCTCCCGTATGACTCCTCTACCCATGAGCCGGTCGAGTCTTGCCTTTGCCATGGTATAATCGTAAATGCCCTCGGCAAGGTTCTTTTCCACATTGGCCAAAGAGACCTGCGTATCCAGGACATCCAGATTTATGCCCACACCGTTATTGTAACGGACGTAAGAAATATTCAGAGCTTCTTTTGCGTCCTGTAAGTTATCCTCCTGCGATTTTATGATAGCGGATGCCTCTTTTAGGTCAAGGCAGGCCTGCTTTACGTCCACCGCCACCTGGTCGGAAAAATTCTCTTTTCCGATGACTGATTGCATATATTTTGCTTTAGCCGAGTCCACCTTCGCCTTTGTGGAAAAACCGTCAAATATGGCCAGCCGCACGGTAAAGCCTATGTCCCAGTCGCTGTGTTTATTATTGAACATATTGCTTAGATTGTTGGATAGATATGAATAGCCCGCATTGGCCTGTATCTGCGGCAACCATCCTGCGCGGGCGTATTTAATCGCCCACTTGTTGATATCGATACCCAGGGACTTTAAAATCATCTCTGGCTCGTTCAGGTATGCCTCTTTGAGAAACTCCCCTTCTTTTATTTCAGAGGGAAGATAGGTCAGCCTGTCCTCGATGATTATCTTGCCGTTTACTTTCCGGCCAAGCAATTTGTTCATCTCCGCGACGATTAGATCTATGCTGTTCTGCGCGTTTATTAACTGCGGCATAAGCAGAGATACCTGCACCTTGGATTGCAGGACATCAAACCTTGAAGAAGTCCCCTGTTCGAAGTTCTGTTTTACCTGTTGGTAATGGCTCTCTGCCTGCTCTACAAGGTCTTCTGCAATGCGCTTGGTTTCATAAGCGAGAAGGAGGCCGTAATAAAGCCTTTTTGTCTCAAGTTCGACATTAAGCATTGTCGCCCTAAGGGTCTCCAGCTGTTCTTTTAACCCCAGCTGGGCCTGCCTTAAAGCCGAGATATTGGCTCCGCCGCTGTAAATAGTCTCACTCACGTTTACGCCCAGCTCATTATTATTTTTATAACCAAAGAATATCCCGGGGTCTTTTTTTGCACCTACTCCGGAAGAAGAGGCAGGGATTGCTCCGTCGTGGGTGTAACCGGCAGTCAAATCCACGTTCGGTAAAAACGCGCTCTTTGCGCCCAATATGTCGGCGTCGGAGATTTTGAGCGCGTATTCCTGCATTTGGATGTCCTTGTTGTTTTTAAGCGCAATCTTAACCGCGTCTTTTAGCGAGGAAAGGGCAAGCGTTTCCGCAGGAGGCTCTTGGCAAGAACCGATGGAGGGGCTTATAAGGAGTAAATGTAAAGCGACCAGTGCCACTGCCATATGGCCCATTTTCTGGACGATACTTTTAAACTCCTTATAAAAAAGGTACTCTTTATTTATGCCGAAAAACCTGGCATTGGCCCTAAAGGCGCTTTTTAAGACGCCCTCTTTCTCAAGGCTGTAAAGGGCGCGCTGGAAGACGCCAGGTTTTTTCCCTAAAATCCTTCCCAGCTCCTGTATGTAGAATTGTTGTTCTGGGCGCGAATAAAATACCCTCAATAATTTCAGTTTATTCTTTGAGAATTGTTTCATCGGCTGAATGTACATATGCATTTAGCATATTAATATATTCATTATAGATACGATTATATGTAGAAAGCATATATTGTCAAGCGATTTTTTCCCCGCACTAATATAACGGTGGCAGGAACACCGTATTAGCCAAGCAAGAAATACTTGTAAAGGTTTTTCCGAAAAGATATAATATCCCTAAACATAAAATGGGGGTGATAGATGGGTAGATTGTTCAAGACCTTTGCGCTATCTTTGTGTTTTGTTTCTTTAGCCTGCGGCTTCTCTTATTGCGATACGCTGGATACGGAGGGGTTGGTAGACAGTTTCCAAAAGGCAACTGACCTGCAGAGGGAGCAGATACTAAAGGATAATTCGGGCAAAGAGATCTCCGCAAGCGGCATAGTCACTAATGCCGGCCAGTACGATTTTTTTGACGCTGCAAACGACATCAAGGGCACTTATTATCAGGTTATTACCCAACAGCAAAAAACAAAGAACAATACCCCCTACCAGGTGGTTTTTTTATTCAAAGACAAGGACAGGGTAAAAGATGTTGAAAAGGGCCAGGCCATTCAGAAAGACGGTAAGATAATAAGGGTGCTTGACGAACGCCTGCAGATTTCGGTGTGGCTTTTTTGCGGTGAGCTCACCGAAAAAGAGAAGGCCTTGTTCAACCAGGGCGGCTCCTAAAGGTCAGATAGTTATATCCTGAAATCTACGGTTGTGCTGTAAACCTCTCCTTGCCGTATGCCGGAAGCCAAAGAGCATACCTTAATGAGGATTGTTTTTACGGCGGCCTTTCTTATCCTGTCGGCCGGGCCTCTTTGCGCAGCCCAGTTACTTGAGACGCCCAGCTACATCCTTTCTATGGATACCTATTTTCGCGCCGATGTGATTACATATAAGAACGTCTTTGATTTGGATAGCCACAACAAAAATGACAGCGCCACTTACTTGGGCATAGACTACAGCTTCGGATTCCTTCTTGCGCCCAAGGAGCGTCTTCCCAAATTTTATCTTAAGCTGGAGCGTAACGGGCCAGGAGATTATGACGCGCCTATTTTTACCCATCACCCCGTGCAGAATTCGGGCGGCATAATTGACCGTTACCGGGGCTCGGAACTCCTGCCGGAATTGGAGGAGTTCTGGATGGATACCCCCCTTCTTAAGGATATGGGATTCAAAATAGGGCTTTATACCTACGAGGTAGGAAACGGCTTTAGCTTAAACGGAAGCTTCGAGAATTACGGGGCAACCTTATATAGACAGGTAGGTAATTTCAACTGGCGCCTCTACTACTGCCGTCCGGAAGTCGTTTATAAAAACCGCAGGGGGCCCCGCGTGCATCAGGATTTCGACCAGGGTTATTTTTATCACCACAATGCCTCTAACTTCTTTTCTACCGACCTGAAGGTAGGCGATGAGGAAAGATATGTCCAGCCTTATATCGGCGCGCTGGTTGATTATACCTCTCCGGACAAGCGCGATAATACCTTCTCCGCCCCTATAAAAAAAGATCTCTTGGGTACCTACGGGATAGCCGCAAATTTTGCAAATGAGGACTTTTTCATGCGGCTGGAGTTGGCGCGTAATTTCGGAAAAGGGGAAAGCCAGGACCCCTCTTTTAAGAACATAGAACATGAGGGTTATTTTGCTTTCGGTGAGCTGGGAACGCAGATTAAGAAATTTGCCCCTTCCCTGCAATTTACGGTTGCCTCCGGGAATAAGGTTCCTCTTGACCAGGCAGCCAATTCCACGCTTACCAGCGGCAGGGATATGGCGTTCAGTTCGTTTTCCGCTTTTAACAGGAATCTCGGAGGCAGCATCAGCGCCTGCAATGGTGAAGCCAGGCCTTTGATATTGACAGGCAGCGGCTGCAGTTTACATTCGGGGCTACCCAGGCCAGGGACGCTCTTTTCATCCGATTATGATAACCTGATTATGCCGGCATTCGGTTTTAACCACGAGCTCACGGATAGGTTTGCATGGGGCTTACGGTATTATTACGCGCTTTCTTTTGCCAGGCCCGTAGGTTCACTCGGCGGAGAAGCCAGGTTTTTATCCCGCGAGCTTGGCCATGAAGTAGACGCAAATTTTGATTACAGGCTTAATGACCACGTGGTGCTTACTCTCTGGACAGGATATTTTTTACCGGGTAAGTTTTATCGGGAAGAAAGGGATGATACCGAAGGAAGCTTATTCAGCCCATTCGTGCGCGGAGACAGAAATGCCAACTCCGCCTACCAGATAGAGTTTTCCATCGAATTCCAGTATTAGATTTTAAGCCCAGCAAAAAAGCAAAGGAGAACCGTTATGGCAAGTATCGAGGATTTCCGGAAATTGGAGTTGAGGATAGGAGAGATAAAGGAAGTAAGCGATCATCCCAATGCCGACCGGCTTTATATCGTCAATGTTGATTTGGGCGATAAGACCAAGCAGCTGGTCGCCGGCATAAAGGCCGCATATCAGAAAGAGGATTTAATCGGCAGGCAGGTGGTGGTAGTGGATAATCTTGAGCCGGCACTATTACGCGGGGTGGAGAGCCAGGGTATGCTGCTGGCTGCTTCTGATGAAAATGGCGTCGTAATCGTCACCCCCGAAAAAAAATTAAAAAACGGGAGCATCGTGAAGTGATCAAACAATTCGTGCCTTCAGAATTTTGCCTTAACTGCCGCAACTGTTGTAGATTCAGGGATGAAAAATCCGTCTGGAGCCCGTGTCTATTAGACGAAGAGATACAGGTTTTGCTTGAGCATAAAATCCCTCCGGCAGCCATCTCTCTTGACCGCAGGCTGCTGCTTATCCCCGACCCTTGCGGCGAGGGTTTTATCTGCCCGTTTTTAAATAACCAGGACAATAAGTGCAGGATCTATAAGATACGCCCCTTCGAATGCGCCCTTTATCCGTTTCTCTTAAATATGCGTAACGGCAGGGTCCTGCTTACCGTGGACCTCAATTGCCCATACGTAGGTAAAACGATGGATACCCCCCAGATGAAAGATTACATAACTTACCTTACTGCCTACCTGAACTCTCCCGGACAATTAAGGATGTTCAAGGATAACCCGCAGATTGTCCAGGCATATGAACAAGTCAAGGAGGTAGCTGAGTTGCAGTTTCCCGATGGCACTAAATAGGCTCTCCCTGAAAGACAGGGACATTTTCGATAAATACCTGCTTACGGACCACCACCAGTTATGCGCCTTTTCTTTCGAAAATATCTATATCTGGCGCAGTCTGTTTCAAATAAGCTGGTTTATTTTTAACGGTGACCTTTGTATCTTCTTTAAAGATAAAATCGGCTGTTTCATGTATCTTCCGCCTTTAGGCGGTGAGATTAATCAGGATACGCTCAAAGAGGCCTTCGCGGTAATGGACGGCCTGAATTCCAATAAGGAGGTATCGCGTATAGAAAACATAGAGGAGAAAACGACGGCTTCTTTCCGTCAGCTTAAATTTAGGTGCCGGGAAAAATACCCCGATTACGTTTGCCTGCGGGATAAGATAGCCAAACTCAACGGAAATCAGTTTAAACATAAACGCGCCGCACGTAACTATTTCATCAAAAATTACCGCTACGACTGCCGGCCGCTTAGGGTTGAAGACGGGGGGCCGTGTTGGGAACTGTTCTCCCGATGGCAAAAAGAGCGCCAAAGCAGTAATACCGACCCTGTTTATCGGGGCATGCTTCAGGATAGCGGCATTGTGCTTAAAGATATATTAGACGCTTACGAAGATCTGAGGCTTGAAGGGATGATTGTCGAGGTCGATGGGAGGGCCGCGGCTTTTACCTTCGGTTATAAATTAAACAAAGAGACTTTTTGCGTGCTTTATGAAATAACCGACCTTAAGTTAAAAGGATTAAGCCAGTTTATCTTTTCTGAATTCTGCCGCAAGCTCCAGGATTACAGGTACATAAACATCATGGACGACTCCGGACTCCAGAACCTGAAGAGGGCCAAGATGGCCTTTAGGCCAGTAAAACTTATAGCGAATTATATAGCCACAAGATGAACCCCGCACCTTCTATGCATTAAGGAATTCCGAGGGCGCGGATTTTAAAGATGTTCAGTCAGAAAGAAGGTGCGGGGTGAACCCCCTAAACATAAACCAGATAGAATTTACCATTTTTGATACCGAAACCACAGGGCTCTCGCCGCAGGCAGGAGACAGGGTGGTTGAGATAGCTGCGGTGAGAATCAAGGGAAAAGAGAGGCTCGGTTTTTTCCAGAGCCTGGTAAACCCGGATAGAGAGATTTGCGAAGCCGCCTTTCAGGTTAATCATATCGGCCCGGAGATGCTTGTAGGTGCACCGCGCATGAAAGAGGTAGTGCCGGGATTTCTGGAATTCATAAAAGGCAGCTGCCTGTGCTCTTATAATGCGGCGTTTGATATGGATTTTCTTAACCAGGAATTGGCGCTTTGCGGCTGCGGTTCACTTGCGCTATTTACGGTTATCGATATCCTGAAGATGGCCAGGCGGCTTCTGCCGGGAATGGAGCGCTACGCACTTTGGTTTGTTGCCGATAAGCTGGGAATAAAGACCCAACAGCAGCATCGCGCCCTTTCCGACGTAGAGCTGACCCTTGCCGTATTCGACTCACTGAGGCAGGCGCTGCGGATGAAGGAGATAGTTGATTTTGATAATTTCTCTCATCTTTTTTCCATTTCGCAGGTGACCCTGGATGACCTGAACAACCGTAAAATCGCCCAGATTCAGGAAGCGATGGACCTGGGGATGAAAATAGAGATAAAATATCTTTCCGCGTCCTCTGCAGTCGTCTCGGAGCGGCAGGTAGTGCCAAAGCAGCTGCGCCAGGACAAAGGCAGGGCGTATCTGGTAGGGCATTGTTGCCTTAGAAAAGACGAACGCACCTTCAGGATAGACAGTATTTTGAACATTGAACTTGTCAAAGATAGGCCATGCGTATAGAAAGAGTAACGTTAAAAAGAAGGATAGGCATCCCTGTCCTGGCAATGGGCACAGAGAAAAAAAACAGGGTATGCCTTGCAAGAGGCCGCACGGTTTATTTAGGTCCGGCTATTGAAGATACGGCAAATGTCTCTGAGTTTCTTGATTTTAAGAGTGCGGTAAACAGGCTCATTGCCAAAAACCCCAAGGTTATCGCTTGTGACCTGCATCCGGAATACGCCTCCAGCCGCTACGCGCAATCGCTTGCCCGGGAGGGTTATGTCTTAAAAGGCATACAGCATCATCACGCCCATATTTGTTCCGGCATGCTGGAGAACGGATTAGTTAACCAGAAGGTCATTGGCGTAGCCTTTGACGGGACAGGCCTTGGTACCGACGGCAATCTCTGGGGTGCGGAATTTTTGGTTTGCGACTACCGGAATTTCAGGAGAGCGGCGTCTTTGATGAGCGTCCCTCTTATGGGCGCAGAGAAGGCAATAACCGAACCCTGGAGAATCTCCTGTTTCTGGCTCTGGAGGATTTTTAAGGATGAATTCCTGGAGCTCCCCCTCCCGCTGATAAAAAAAATAAAGAAAAGGCAGTGGGAGGTAATCAAGACCATGTATCTTGCGGGCTTTAATTGCCCGCTATCAAGCAGTATGGGCAGGTTATTTGACGCGGCAGCCAGCCTGATTCTCGGGCGCACCCATTCCGGATATGAGGCCCAGCTGGCCAGGGAATTGCAGGCCTTTGCCCACAAGACCGAGTTTGCGGATAAAGGATATCGTTTTGCAATACGCCGCAATAACGCCATGTTCATACTGGACCCCCTGCCTTTATTTAGGGAAATGGTATCGCAGATAATTGCAGGAAGGGATAAGGCAGAGATCGCCCTTTCCTTTCATTCCAGTATAGCCAGGTTGATACACGGGATGAGCCTGACGATAAGAAAAGAAACAGGCATCAACAAAGTAGTTTTATCCGGGGGCGTCTTCCAAAACGGCCTTTTATTAAGGCTGGCCTCTGATTTATTGCACAAAGAAGGTTTCGCGGTGCTCACAAGCAGGAAGTTCTCTTGCGGCGATTACGGAATTGCGCTAGGAGAAATAGCGATAGCAGGAGGCGTAGAGTAAATATGTGCCTTGCCTTGCCGATGAGAATAAAAAGCATAAGCGCCGGATTTGCCAGGGCAGAAAGCGGACGGTCGCTGCGCACCATAAATATCGAAATGCTCGGTTCCGTAAAGGTGGGCGATTATGTAATCGTACACGCGGGCTTCGCCATTGAGAAGGTGGATCCCCAGAGAGCAAAAGAGACCTTAAGGTTAATCGATGAAATACGTTGATGAATTCCGCAATAAGAACCTGGTAGCAAAAATATCCGCGCGGCTGCGCCAGATGATGCCCGCCCGCAGGATAAATATCATGGAGGTCTGCGGCACGCATACCCAGAGTTTCTTGCGGTTTGGCCTGGAGCAATTCCTGCCGGATACGCTAAGGCTTATTTCCGGGCCCGGCTGCCCTGTCTGCGTAAGTACCCCTTCTTATATCCGTCAGGCACTCGCTTTAGCCGGGGACAGAAACAATATAATCCTTTCTTTCGGAGACCTTTTGCGCCTGCCTGCCGGGGGTACGAACCTTTTAGAGGAAAAAACAAAGGGCGCGGATGTGCGCGTAGTTTATTCGCCTTTGGACAGCGTAACCATAGCCGGCAATAACCCGCAGAAGAAAATCATATTCCTGGCAGTGGGGTTTGAGACCACAGCACCGGCCGTGGCATTGGCCGCCCTAGCAGCAAGAAAAAGCAGGATAGATAATCTTTTCTTTTTGTGCGCCTTAAAATTAATGCCGCCGGTCTTACGCTATCTTGTCAAGGACACCAAACATAATATCCACGGTTTTCTTTTACCGGGGCATGTATCCAGTATTATCGGGACCCTTCCTTACCGGTTCCTCGCAGAAAAATATAAAAAGGCCTGTTGCGTTACCGGTTTTGAGCCCTTGGATATCCTGGAAGGGCTTTATTTTTTATTGAGGCAGATAAAGGCAGAAGATTACAGGATAGACAACCAGTATAACCGCGTAGTCAGGGAAAAGGGGAATACGCGCGCCTGCGAAATCATGAAAACGGTGTTTAAAAAAAAAGATGCCTCCTGGCGGGGGCTGGGGGTGATAGCGGATAGCGGCTTAGGTTTTAGTCAGGAATTCCGTTTTCTTGATGCGGAAAAAAGATTCGGGCTCGGCCGTCAAAACAGTTCCCGGGTTAAAGAAAGCGGATGTATCTGCGCAAAGATATTAAAGGGTAAGGCCTCTCCGGATGCGTGCGGGCTCTTTTCCTCAAAATGCACTCCGCTTAATCCGATTGGGCCATGCATGGTTTCCTCCGAGGGTACCTGTAACAGCTATTATAGATACAGGCGCTAGGGGCAGGAGGAAAGTATCTTTAAGATTGCAATATCGGATACTTATGCTATAAAATATATATTTTAGGAAATAAAAATATATGAAAAGAAAGTCAGGTAGAAAATAGCCTTGGAAAGGTCAGGATAATGCGCAGGATTAGAGAACACCTGGGGCAGGAGCAGCGCAGGTACATCCGCCTGGATTCGGTTTTCCCGGTGCAGTTTCGGGTATTGGGTCAGCCGGAGAATAGATTTCTTTCCGGATGGCTGCAGGGTTTTACCAGCAATATCGGCAAGGGCGGTATTTGTCTTGAGATAAATAACCTTAACCCGGAGCTGTCTGAATTAATCTCCGACCCAAAGGTAAAGTTGCAGCTGGAAATAGAGCTGCCGATAACAAGAGCGCCCATAATTGCCACAGCACACGCGGTCTGGGTCAAGAATATCAGCCCCCAGGCCAATAAATACCTCATAGGCCTGGCTTACGAACGGATAGATGCAATCCACAATGCCAAGATCATGCGTTATGCGCTGGCCAAGAGGGTTTTCGTACCCGCCGTAGTTACCATTATAACCGTATTAATCCTGGCTTTATTGATAAACGGCTTCGTCAATTTCCAATTGGTCCGGCGCAATAAGATGCTGGTAAACCAGCTGGTTACGGTTACCGAGGAGTCAAGCCTCGCCAAGCAGGAGCTAAAAAAGATAACCGACCAGCGTAAATCCTTAGAGGAAAAACTGATCGGTTTGCAGGGGCGCATCCAGGGGGCCGAGAAAGAAATGCAGGAATTGTCCCAAAAGGCCAAACTGGAAGAAAAGGCCAAGGCTGAGGAAAGCAAGACAGAAAAGAAGATAAAAGAGTACGCAGCCATAATCAAGAAACTGAACCAGGAGAAAATAGAATTCCATCAGAAACTGATCAGCCTGGAGAATAAGGAAAAGACCGCAAGCCATGAACTTGCCAGCCTAGACAAAAGAAGGCAAAGCCTGGAAAAGGCCAATTTCGACAAGATGTACCAATGGCTTAAGGTCCACCAAAATCCCCGTACAGGGCTCCTGATGAGTTTCGAGGGAGACGCGGACATAGCCGGCTGGGCCTTCACGTACGACCAGTCACTTGCAATACAGGTCTATACGTATTTTGGCGATTTTCCGGCAGCAAAGAAAATGCTCGATTTCTTTGACCGCAAGGCCAAGACATCCGACGGAAGGTTCTTCAACGCCTATTATGCCGATGACGGAGAGCCAGCAGAATATACGGTGCATAGCGGGCCTAACATATGGCTGGCCATTGCCGCGCTTCAATATGCGCACAAGAGCCGCGACAATTCATATATGAGTTTAGCCGAAGAGATCGGCCGTTCCATTATCCAGAATCAGGACAAGGAAGGCGGCATACGCGGCGGGCCGGATGTAGAATGGTATGCCACCGAGCACAACCTCGACGCCTACGCGATGTTCGATATGCTGTATAGGACGACCAACCGGCCAGAATATCAAAAGGCCAGAGACAGGGTCTTGCACTGGCTCATTCAGCATACATACAGCGGCATTGAGCCGCCCATCAAAAGGGGCAAAGGGGATTCTACCATTGCCACCGATACATATGCCTGGTCCATTGCCGCAATCGGCCCGGCAAAATTGCTGGAGATAGGCATGGACCCGGATAAAATCATGGAGTTTGCCGAGCAGAACTGCGCGGTAGAGATAATTTATGAGCGGCCGGACGGCCAGAATGTCAAGGTAAAAGGTTTCGACTTTGCGCTCAAGAAACATCTTGGAAGGGGGGGTGTGGTTACCCCGGAATGGACGGGCCAGATGATCATGTCTTTCAGGATAATGTCTGATTTTTACTCAAAGAAAGGCGATACCCAAAAGGCGCGTTTATACGCCGATAAAGCCAACGGATATCTTTTGGAACTGACCAAGATGATTATCTCCAGCCCCTCGCCTTCGGGCCAGGGGGAAGGATGCCTGCCTTATGCCTCCCTTGATTCGGTGGATACCGGACACGGATGGAGTACGCCGCGCGGAAAATCTACCGGCTCTGTTGCAGGTACGGCATACACGCTTTTCGCCTATTTGGATTACAATCCCCTGCAGCTTGAAGAATGAGCAATACCCCGGAGGTTATTTACAAAAAGCTCTACGCGCATTTCGGGTCCCAACGCTGGTGGCCGGCAGACACGCCTTTTGAGGTAATGATAGGGGCGATACTGACCCAGAATACGAACTGGCAAAACGTAGAAAAGGCGATAAAAAACCTAAAGAGGCATAATCTTCTTGTCCCGGAGAGATTGCGCAGGGTTTCCGTTTCGAAACTGTCCAGGTGTATCCGGCCTTCGGGATATTATAATCTCAAGGCAAAAAGGCTCAAAAGTTTCCTCGCTTTCTTTTTTTCTTCTTATAAAGGGAGGGTAGGGCGGATGCGCAAGGGCTCTTGCGCGAAGTTAAGAAAGGAATTGCTTTGCGTCAAGGGCATCGGCCCGGAAACGGCGGATTCAATATTGCTCTATGCCCTGGATAAGCCGGTCTTTGTAGTGGATGCCTATACCCGGAGGATTTTCAGCCGCCACAGGCTGATAGAAAAGGATGCGGATTACGCAAGCATCCAGAGTTTATTTATGCGCCGACTGTCCAGAAACGCGAAGCTGTTCAACGAATACCACGCCTTACTGGTAAGGCTGGCAAAGGACGTGTGTTTGAAAAATAACCCGCATTGCAATATCTGCCCGTTGGAGTCTTTGGGAAAGAGGGGTGTATATGCGTAAGATAGCGTTATTTTTCTTATTGTTTTTAGCTTTGCCCGGCTTTTGCCATGCAGCTCCCTGCTACGGCACGAAATTACCGGAAGCAAGGAAATTTTTTACCGGAGCGCAAACATACATTCTTCACAAGAGGCAGCTTAAAGACGAACTGGGTAAGTTAAAAAGCACGCAGTATTTTCTCCTTTTGTCGTACGGCGTATTTGATTGGCTATCCGTTGATTTAAGGGGAGGAGCGGGCAATATCCATCAACATCCCCAGCAGGGAGATACCGTTGAATATTCTTCGGGGTTTGCGGGGGGCTATGGCTTTCGCGTGAAATTTTACGATGACGCCAAATCACGGCTGGTTTTCGGTTTCCAGCATATCAGCGTGCATCCGCAGGACACCGACGTAGGCGATGCCAAAAACAAGGCCGTAATGAACGACTGGCAATTTTCACTTTTGGCAAGCCGGCAATTCTTCAAATTCACCCCTTATGTGGGGACGCGCTGGTCGTATATGGATTACAATCACCGCGTAGATAACGACAGGAAAAGAGAGAAGTCAGACCGTACCAAGGATATAGGCCTGATCTTGGGCACGGATTTTGCGATTACGGAAAGAGTCTGGCTGAACCTGGAGGCGCAATTTCTGGATGCCCAGGCATATGTCGCCGGGCTGAACTTTAGTTTTTAGAGTGTTAAAAATCATATGATAAATAAAAAACGGCTTATTAAGCTCACGCAGCAGCTTATCGGCTTAAATTCGGAAAATCCTCCGGGAGATGAAAGCAGGATAGCTCGGTTTGTCGGGCAATACCTTGATAGGCTTGGCCTGAAAACAACCATGCCCGCATTTAAGAAAAACCGCCAGAATGTAATCGGTGTATTAAAAGGCAAAAACAGCAAACACTCCTTGCTTTTGACCCCTCATTTGGATACCGTTCCCCGCGGAAGGAACTGGCATTTTGACCCTTTTGGCGGGAGCATTTCGCGGGGTAGGCTCTATGGCCTGGGGGCTACTGATTGCAAGGGCAATCTGGCTGCGGCAATGGAGGCGATAAGAAGCATCGTTGAAGAGAAAACAACCCTGGGTTATAATCTTGTTTTCGCCGCGACCGCAGACGAAGAAAGCGGCTCTGGCCTGGGACTTGTGCCGCTTTTAAAAAAGGGCATACTCAAGGCAGATGCGGCAGTGGTGCTTGACGCCGATGACTTTCACATTATCGTTTCCCAAAAGGGGCTCCTGCATCTTAAAGTGAAGATAAGGGGCAGGAGGGCTCACGGCGCATATCCGTGGCTGGGGCAAAACGCCATCGATATAGCCGTAAAATCCCTTTCCGATATAAAGAACAGGAAATCCAGGTACATAAAGGACAGATACCTGCGTCAGCCTACCGTCAATATCGGGACCATAAGCGGCGGAGACAAGGTCAATGTCGTGGCTGACTGGTGCGAGTTTGAGCTGGATTTCCGCTTTCTTCCGGGGCAGTCAGGGCAAAAGATAATATCCTGGGTAAAAAAGATAATAAAAAGGCATACCCGCAATTTCGACATAGAGGTAGAAGGGTTTCAAAGGGAGTACCGTATAGAAGAAGGGCATACATTAGTAAGGCAGCTCTGTAGCGCGATGAAGAAAATGCGCATCAGGCCCCTGATAAAGGGCTCGGAGGGGGCGACGGTGATAACTTTCTTCCAGGAGAAGAAAATCCCCGCGGTGGCTTGCGGCTTCGGTAACGGAGGATGCGCGCACTCACCCGATGAATACATCGGTATAAACGATCTGTACAGGGGCTCCTGCGTCGTAGAGGAATTTTTGAAGAATTATAAGTTTAATCAAGAAAGGAAGCAGTAATATGGATGGAATAAAAATCATAAAAAAACCGCGGCTTAAAAACCCCTGCTTGTTAGTGGCATGGCCGGGTATGGGAGAGGTCGCCTTTAATGCCGCAAACCATTTGGTAGAGTCTTTGAACGCGCAGGAGTTTGCCCAACTGATTCCACAGGACTTCTTTTTTCTAAGTGCCAGCATAGTAGAGGCAGGTCTGCTTAAGGCACCGCAGGCACCCAGCGGGAAATTCTATTACTGGAAAAACAAAAGTGCCGGATCCGACTTGATCATTTTTATAAGCAGTGCCCAGCCGGACCTCTCCAGGGCAGAAGAATATTCCAGGTTCATCATCCACACCGCAAAGGCCTTCAAGACCAAAACCATTATAAGTTTTGCGGCAATGCCTCAACCCATAGACCATAGCCAACAGCCTAATGTATGGGCTGCGGCTACCTCCAGGGAGATTCTGGATAAATTAAAGAGGTTCAACGTAAACGTTCTCTCCGAAGGGCAGATAAGCGGCATGAACGGTTTATTCCTGGCTATTGCCAAGGCCGAAGGCATAGACGGATTTTGCCTGTTGGGCGAGATACCGCTTTATACCATCCAGATAGAGAACCCCAAGGCCTCCTATGCGGTCCTGGAGTTGTTATCTAAAATACTGAACATCAAAATTGACTTATCGGGGCTGGTTGAACAGGCGCATGTCATGGAGACGGAGATAAACCGGCTTCTGGAGTATCTTAAGCTGGGGCCGCAGATAGCCGGGCCCATCCAGGAAGAGGAAATAGAGAAAATCAAGAAATCCCTAAGCCAGCTCACCAAGTTGCCCCTTTCCGTGAAGGAGAGGCTGGAAAAATTGTTCTCACAGGCCAGGGCTGATCTTTCCTTTGCCCATGAACTAAAGGCAGAGCTGGATAAGTGGAACGTGTACAAGGATTACGAAGACAGGTTCCTGGATCTTTTTAAGAAAGCCAGCGACCACAATAATTAATGCCAAGCCAAGTGATTAAAGCGGTAGTCTTTGATTTAGGGAATGTTTTAATAGACTTCGACCATATGATTGCCGTGCATAAAATCACCGGCTACACCATTAAGCCGCCCCAGGAGATATACCGCCTTTTCTTTGATTCAGAGCTCACCAAACTTTTTGAGGCGGGCAGGATAACGCCGCAGGAATTCTTTACCAGGCTAGAGAGGATGCTGGGCATACGCATATCCTACGAAGAGTTTTTGCCCGTCTGGAACGAAATATTCTTTTTGACCGCAAAGAACCGCCAGGTATATGCCCTGGCGCAGTCATTGCGCACAAGCTACAGGGTGTGCCTGCTCTCCAACATAAATATCCTGCACTATGAATATCTTAAGACAAACTTCGACATATTCTGGCCCTTCGAAAGAATATTTACCTCTTTTGAAATGGGGACAAGAAAGCCGGAACCCCTGATTTATCAAAAAGTCATACAGAGCCTCAAGCTTAAGCCGGAGGAGATTTTTTATACGGATGACAGAGCCGAATTAGCCGAGGCTGCCAGGGAAATGGGGCTGGTTTCTTTTGTTTTCACGGATGTCGAACGATTAAGGCGCGACCTTACAAACTCAGGGATAAGAACAGGATAGCCTAAAAGATGCGGAAAGATGTGATTCTCTTGGCCCACGGCAACGGCGGAAAGCTGACGCACGGCCTGATAAAAAGCCTTTTTTTAAAAAAACTGAATAATCCGTTGCTTTCCGAGCTTTCTGACAGCGCCAGGATACCGTATAGAGAACAGCTAGGTTTTACCACCGATTCCTTTGTAGTCAGTCCGCTGGAATTTCCCGGAGGGGATATCGGAAAGCTCGCTGTCTGCGGCACCGTAAACGACCTGGTGATGCTCGGGTGCGTACCGGAATTCCTGTCTTTGGCCCTGATTATCGAGGAGGGGCTACGGATATCCTTATTGGAACGGATTGTAGATTCAATCGCCAGTACCGCCAGGGCCGCCGGGGTCAAAGTTGCAACCGGAGACCTGAAGGTTGTAGAGAAGGGCTCCTGCGATAAAATATTCATTAATACCTCAGGTATAGGAAGAATAATAAAAAACAGTCAGCTTTCAACAGGCAATATCGAAGCTGGAGATTCCATCATTATCTCTTCGGCAATAGCCCAGCACGGCCTGGCGATTCTCTCCGCAAGAAAAGATTTTAATCTGGGATTCAGGTTAAAAAGCGACTGCGCCTGCCTGAACCACTTGCTTATCCCCCTGGTAGAAAAAACAGACGCAATAAAATTCATGCGCGACCCCACGCGCGGCGGCCTAGCCACTACCCTTTGTGAGATCGCCGAATCAGCAAACCTGGGAGTGCTTGTAGAAGAGAATAGGATACCCGTAAAACCGAAAGTAAGATTCAGCTGTGAACTGCTCGGCCTGGACCCTTTGTATCTGGCCAACGAGGCCCAGGCTGTATTGGCGGTAAGAAAGGGCAAGGCCGAAGAGGTCCTCAGGTTTCTGCGCAGGCATCCTTTGGGAAAAGATGCAGAGATTATAGGCCATTTCACCAAAGACAATAAAAAAACGGTAGTTCTTGACACCGCTGTCGGCTCGCAGAAGATAATCGGGATGTTGGCCGATCAGCCTTTGCCGAGGATTTGTTAAGCCACATGAAATCCGCCGCATTCCAGAAGAGATTTTATCGTGATTGGGTAAAAGATAAGGGCGCCCATATTTACCGTATAACGGTGGCGGAAACCGACCTGCAGATTATTTGCACCCGCAGGTTGGATACGGATTACGTTAGAAACAGAATATCTTTATACCGCAGACAGATCCGGGGTTATATTGGCAGGGATCCCCGTTTCCTTACTTCTTTGAAGCCGATAGCGGTGGAACTTAAGGCCAGGCCGATAGTAAAGGCGATGGCGGAATGTGCACGTAAGGCGCAAGTGGGACCTATGGCTGCGGTTGCCGGAGCGATCGCCGAGTTCATAGGGAAGGATTTGTTAAGAAAAGGCTATAGAGAGTTAATTATCGAAAACGGAGGGGATATATTTTTGGCAACGCGTAAAACGCGCAGGGTAGGTATATACGCCGGCAGCTCCAAATTATGGAGGGGGCTTTGTATCAAAGTAAGGCCGGAATATTCTCCGCTTGGCATATGCGCTTCTTCGGGAAGATTCGGGCACTCCCTTAGCTTCGGCAGCGCTGACTGCGCAATCATTCTGGCCAAAAGCGCCTGTTTGGCAGATGCCGCAGCCACTGCCTTTGCCAACCGGATAAATTCGAAACTCGATTTGGAAAGGTCAATAGCCTTTGTCCGCGGCATAAAAGGTGTCCTGGGGGCGGCGGCTATATTTAAAAACAATCTGATCAGTTGGGGCAAGGTTGAGTTTACGCTTTCTCCGTCGGGAAAACAGGATAAATAACAACGCCGAAAATAGAAAAATTTCTTGACAAAAACAATATGTTGTGGTAAAAATAATTTGAAACACAACATTTTGATTCTTTTTTAGGAGGATAATAGACTAAATTGAAAAAATAGAAGGTTTTTCGAAGGGCTCAAGGTAACGGTAGGGCCCTTATTTTTTATGCCCAAGATGAAAACAGTCGGTCTAACCTATGATTTGAAAACGGATTACGAATTTAAAGAGGGCGATCCTCCGGATGCCAATGCCGAATTCGACCACCCCTCTACCATAGACGTAATAGCCGATGCCCTTGCATCCTGCGGGGTGAAAGTGGTCAGAATCGGCAACGCCGCGGATTTGCTCGGCAAGATAGAAAACCTGAATGTAGATATAGTATTTAATATCTCGGAGGGTATTTCAGGCAGAAACAGGGAATCCCAGGTCCCGGTCTTGCTGGAGATGTTCGGCATCCCCTTTGTCGGCTCAGACGCTCTTACCCTGGGTATCACCCTGGATAAGGTGATGGCCAAGAAAATCTTCATTTCGGAAGACATACCCACTCCCAGGTTTCTTGAGATAAAAGACAGCGACACCGCATTCGATACGGACCATTTGAAATTCCCCCTTATCGTCAAACCGCGTTTTGAAGGCTCTTCCAAGGGGCTAAGCGATAACTCCCGCGTCACCAATAGCGAAGAATTAAAGAAGCAGATAGATTACATAACCTCTGCTTATAAACAGCCCGCCCTCATAGAGGAATTCATTTCGGGGCAGGAGTTTACGGTGGCGATTATAGGTAATGACCCCGCGCAGGTCCTGCCGGCAGTCCAGATTAAAATAGACGGCAGGGTACAGCTGGGGGAGAAATTCTACACCTTTGCCCGTATCACCTCTGATAGGCTGGAGTATATCTGTCCGGCAAAGATAAGTAAGGCGCTGGAACAGAAGCTTGCTGACCTGGCCCTGAAAACATATAATGCGGTGGAATGCCGCGACTTTGGCAGGGTGGATTTCCGGGTGGATAAACAGGGCAACCCATACGTGTTGGAGATAAACCCCCTGCCCTCATTATCCACGGAGGATGTATTTATGCTCGTGGCCAAGAACATCGGCATTACTTATAATGAAATAATCGGCAGGATATTGACGAGTGCGCTAAAAAGGCACGGCCTTGATTAAATGAAGGTAGCCCTTACCTATAACCTGAAAAAGAAAGATTCCACCAAGCCCGCGGATTACTATTCCGAATTCGATTCCCAGGATACGATAGACGCCATCTCTCTGGCCTTAAAACAGAAAGGGCATACGGTCAGCCCTATTGACGTAGAGAGCCCGCGCCTGTTTTCTCATTTCAGCAAGAACAGGGTGGATATTGTCTTCAACATCGCCGAAGGCCGGTGCGGAAAATTCCGCGAATCAGAGGTTCCGGCAATACTGGATTATTTGGATATCCCTTATACCGGTTCAAATACATTTTCGCTTGCCCTGGCCCTGAACAAGGCGCTCACCAAGAAGATATTGAAAGCAGAAAATATACCTACCCCGGCCTTCCAGCTTTTTACGAAAGGCACCGAGAAATTAAACCCCTTTCTTAAGTTCCCGTTAATAGTAAAGCCCAATCGCGAGGGTTCTGCCAAAGGGATAAATTCCTCTAACGTGGTCAATGGCGAAAAGGAACTTTATAAAAAGGTAATCGAGATAATCCGGGATTACAGGCAGGAGGTAATCGTAGAGGAATTTATCGAGGGAAAAGAGCTTACCGTAGGGATACTGGAGAACGGTAAGGCCACTGTTTTGCCCATATTGGAAATAGATTTTTCGGACTGCAAAGGAAGCGGAGAGTATTTTTATTCCTGGAGGATGAAGGAATACCAGGGTAACACCGAACTTGGCCTGGTGCCTAGCTTTCACTGCCCCGCAAGATTAGACAGTAAAACAGAGGAGGCGGTGAAACAGATTGCCTTACGTACCCATCAGGCAGTAGGATGCCTGGATATTTCCCGCACGGATATACGTTTAGGCGTCGATAACGTGCCTTATGTCCTGGAGATAAACCCCTTGCCGGGGCTGGATCCCCGGGAATCAAATTTCCCGGTGATGGCGTATGCTGCGGGTATGAAATACGAAGATCTTATTGAAGCGATATTAATGAGCGCTTCCAAGCGAAAGCGAGGGTCGTAAACTTGAATAATACCGCTTTAACCGAACACCAGAGAACGCAGGAGGCTTCTGTAGCCGCGCCGAAGATTACGCGCAGATCCCAGGATTACCAGCAGATAAGTTTGTATAAGGATGTCAACCCCCTGGATTGGGAGGATTGGCACTGGCAGATAAAACACCGTATCTGCTCTAAGGATGAGCTTTCGCAGGTGATTAAGCTTAGTCCCGAAGAAGAGGCAGGCTTAAAGAAGGCGTCTGGCAGGCTTTCCCTGGCCATTACCCCTTACTGGGCGACACTGATGGACCCCGAAGACCCTAATTGTCCGCTGAGAAGACAGGCAGTGCCGGTTGCCGCGGAATTTACCGTCGGCCCACACGAGATGATCGACCCCTGCGCAGAGGACAGGGATTCTCCCGCTCCTCACCTGGTACACCGTTATCCCGACCGCGTACTTTTATTGGCCACCGAACACTGCGCTCTTTACTGCAGGCATTGCACCAGGCGCAGGCTGGTGGGCGACAACGAGGCACATTCCAATAACGGCCCCTCCAGGTTTGACGCGGCGATAGAATACATAAAGGCCAACCGCAAGGTTCGTGATGTCCTGATATCCGGGGGAGATCCTTTTGTGCTGGAGGATGAGGAATTGGAAAGTATAATCCAGAGGGTACGCTCCATTTCACACGTGGAATTCCTGAGAATAGGCACGCGCGTTCCCGTGACCCTGCCGCAGCGCATCACGGATAAGGTGGTGAATATGCTTAAGAAGTATTCTCCCGTATGGATAAGCATACACTTCAATCACCCTAAAGAGATAACCAAGCGTTGCAAAATGGCCTGCGACATGCTTTCCGACGCGGGTATCCCGCTGGGCAGCCAGAGCGTCCTGTTAAAAGGAGTAAACGACAGGCCCTACATAATGAAGAAGCTCACGCACGAACTCCTGAAGATAAGGGTAAGGCCGTACTATATATACCAGTGCGACCCGGTCAAGGGCACACAGCATTTCCGTACCCCGGTTGCCGTGGGAATAAACATAATGGAGAAATTGCGCGGTCACACTTCAGGATACGCGGTCCCCACCTATGTTATCGACGGGCCCGGAGGAGGCGGAAAAATCCCCGTAGGCCCGAACTATATACTTTCGCAGGCCAAAGGAAAATTCGTCCTGCGCAACTACAAAGGCAAAATCTACACCTATCTGGAGTAAAACCTAAAGCCTTTTGTCTTGACCATCTTCCCGCCGCGTTATATAATAGGACTTCCTAATTACGCTTAGGCCTTTTATCTTTACAATCCTTCCTTAAAAACAAATTGTAAAGGAGTAAGAAGCCATGGAGCTTAAGAATAAACGCAGCGTCATTCTCTTAGGTCACGCTCAGTCAGGAAAGACCACCCTTTCAGAAAGCATGCTTTATCTCTGCCACTCTACCAGCCGTAAAGGCAAGGTAGAAGACGGCACCACTTTAAGCGATTACAGTTTCGACGAAATTGAAAGAAAGAACTCCATTAATTTAAGTTTGCTTTATTGCGACTATAAAGGTTACCGCATACAGATACTGGATACCCCCGGATACGCGGATTTCTTCGGAGAGGTAGTCTCTGGGATAAGGGCGGTGGATTCAGGCATAATCGTCGTAGATGCCTCATCAGGGGTAGAGGTCGGCACCGAACGCGCATGGCAGGTTCTTGAAGAAAATAATCTTCCCTGCCTTATCTTTATCAATAAGACGGATAAGCCTGATACCGACAGCCAAAAGACGCTGGGGGATATCCAGGATGTGCTTTCCAAAAAGGCCCTGGTCATAGGCGCCATGGATGAGCCGGCCCTGGTCGAGGCGGTTGCCGAAAGCGACGACAAATTGCTGGAGAAATACCTGGAAAACGGAACCCTGTCTCCGGATGAGGTAAAAGTCGGACTTACGCAGGCAGTAATCAGGCGCAAGGTATTTCCGGTAGTTTCCGGCTCCGCGGCACAGGATAAAGGCATCCAGGAGCTTCTGGATGCGATAACCAAATATCTTCCCGACCCTTGCGAAAGGACCAGGCCGAAAGTCTTTGATCCGGCAAGCCCCGATAAAGAAAAGGAACTGACTTTAAGCAATGAGGCGCCTTTTTCCGCCTTTGTGTTCAAGAATATCTCCGACCCTTATGTAGGACAATTGACCCTGTTGCGGGTCTTCTCGGGGAGCCTTGCCTCAAACACCGGATTCTATAACGTAAACAAAAAAACCAAGGAGCGTATCGGCCAAATTTATATTCTGCAGGGAAAAGAGCAGAAGCCGGTTGATTCGGCCTCCTGCGGAGACATTGCGGCAATCGCGAAATTAAAAGAAACAACTATTTCGGATTCGCTCTCCTCGGATAAAGAGCAGTTTTTATATCCGGCAACGGTATTCCCGGAGCCGGCGATCTCGGCTTCCGTAAAACCAAAGTCCCGCGAAGACGAAGAAAAAATCTCCGGCGCCCTGCACAAGCTTGCGGCGGAAGACCCCACTTTTAAGGTGCATCATGACCCCCAGACCAAAGAGCTGATTATTTCGGGCTTAGGAGATTTGCATCTGGATATAATGGTCGGCAGGATGAAAAAAAGGTTCAATGTAGCGGTAGATCTGGGCACGCCAAAGGTTTCTTATAAAGAGACAATCACCAAATCAACCAAGGTACAGGGAAAATTCAAGCGTCAGTCAGGCGGCCGCGGGCAATACGGGGATGTCTGGATAGAGGTGCAACCTCTGGAAAGAAGCAAGGGTTTTGAATTCGTAGACAAGATTTTCGGCGGGGCAATCCCGAGGAACTTTATTCCTTCTGCTGAAAAAGGCATAAGGCAGGCCTGTGTTGAGGGCGCGGTAGCCGGTTATCCGATAGAGGATATACGGGTCATACTCTATGACGGCTCTTATCACGAAGTGGATTCCTCGGATATGGCCTTTCAGATTGCCGGGGCCATGGCCTTAAGAAAAGCGGTTGCGGAAGCAGGCCCGGCATTGCTTGAGCCGATTATGGACGTAGAGATAACCATACCGGAAGAGTTCCTGGGAGCTATCTCCGGAGACGTAAACTCCCGCAGGGGCAGGATTATGGGTATGGAGGTAAAGGGCAGATTGCAGGTGGTCAAGGCCCAGGTGCCTCTTTCGGAGATGTTTAAATACGCCAATGACCTGCGTTCTATGACAGGAGGCAGGGGCATGTATACCATGCGCTTTTCTCATTACGAAGAGGTCCCGCACAAGATAGCCTCCGGAATAATCAGCCAATATCAGGCCACAAAACAACATCAGGAAGTATAGCCTAAATCATGAAAATCTGCGTATTCGCTATCCCCCAGATAAAACCCGGTAAATACAACGTAAAAGACAGGCGCCTGGATGAAGTAGATAAATTTGTACATGCCAAGAAAAAGACTTATATCCAGGCAGAACTGGTAGAGGAATCCCTGGCAAAGGAGGCTGATTCCATACTGGTGCTCAAGGAAAATTGCTCCGACCTTATCCTTAAGGACCTTGAATTCGTAGAAACCAGGCTTTCCCGCAGCGAAGATGTAAAGGAAAAGGAGCTGCTTAATAAGTTGAAGGGCCTCCTGGAGAAAGAACAGTTTGTATTTACTGCCCCCTTTAGCGACGAAGAGAAAAAGACAATTATCGTCTACGGTCTTTATACGGGCCGGCCCGTCATAGTAGCGCAAGCAGAAGAGCTTGAAAATATGGATGCGTTATTGGAAAGAGCGGTCAGGGAATCAGGATATATCAGTTTCTTTACCGCGGGCGAAAAAGAAACCAGGGCCTGGCTGATTAAAAAAGGCACCACTGCCTGGGAGGCAGCAGGGGCCATACATTCGGATATCCAGAGGGGATTTATCCGTGCAGAGATTATCAGCCTCAAGGATTATCTGGAGAATAAAGGAGAAACCGGGGCAAAGCAGGCGGGAAAACTCAGGCTCGAGCAGAAAGATTACGTTATGCAGGATGCGGACCTGGCAAATTTCCGTTTTAATAAATAATTCAAGCTGGAGGAAATGATGATTAAGGTAAGGCGTGCGTTGGTGAGCGTTTCGGACAAAAGCGGCGTATTGGAATTCGCAAAAGAATTAAACGCGCTGGGAGTAGAGATACTCTCTACCGGCGGCACGGCAAAGCTGCTGCGCGAGAATAACGTAGCCGTGAAAGAGGTTTCCGAATATACCGGCTTTCCCGAGATGCTGGATGGCCGGGTCAAGACCCTGCACCCCAAGATACACGCAGGCCTTCTGGCCCTGAGGGAAAATAGCGAGCACATGGCGACATTAAAGGAGCACGGAATCGGCCTTATAGATTTGGTAGCGGTCAATCTTTATCCTTTTGAGAAAACTACGCAGAAGCCCGGGGTGAGTATCGAAGAGGTAATAGAAAATATAGATATAGGCGGGCCTTCCATGCTGCGTTCAGCAGCCAAGAACCACCGGTCGGTCGCGGTCATCTCTGACCCCAGCCGTTACAGGCAGGTACTCGATGAGCTTAAGAAAAATAACGGCTCTGTTTCAAAAAAGCTTGCACGGGAACTGGCGGTCGAGGTATTCGGGCATACCTCCAGGTATGACGCAGCGATAAATGCATATTTGAAGAGCCACCTTATCCAGGAAGCAGGTAAGGAGGGTTTTCCGCAGGAAATCAGATTTGAGTTTGAGAAGTTGCAGGACCTGCGTTACGGAGAGAACCCGCATCAGAAGGCGGCTTTCTATAAGGAAAAAGGAAAAAGCAGGGGCCTGATTAATTTAAAGCAATTGCAGGGCAAGGAACTGTCTTTCAATAATATACTGGATTTAAACAGCGCCTGGGAGCTGGTCAGGGAATTCAGAGAGCCGGCTGCGGTAATCGTCAAACACAACAATCCCTGCGGAGTTGCCGAGGATAAAAGTTTGGATAAGGCCTTTCTTTACGCCTGGAAATGCGATCCGCTTTCGGCATTCGGAGGCATTGTCGCCTTAAACAGAAAGATGGACGTCAAAACGGCAAAACTTATAGCAAAAAGCGGATTTCTTGAATGCATCATTGCCCCCGGATTTGAAAACGGGACGCTGGATTTCTTCAAAGAGAAGAAGAACCTCAGGCTTTTAGAATTAGCGGACCTGGAATTACCTTCGGAATTGGAATTCAAGCGCGTAAGCGGCGGAGTCCTTTTGCAGGATAAGAATGATCAGACCATCGATATGAACGCGCTTAAGGCCGTTACCGACAAGAAACCTACCAAATCCCAGATGGAAGGCCTGGTATTCGGATGGAAAGTGGCCAAACACGTCAAATCCAATGCTATAATCTTAACCCAGGGCAGCAAGACCGTGGGCATAGGAGCAGGACAGATGTCCCGCGTTGATTCGGTAATGATTGCCAGGAAGAAATCAGGGAAATTAAGCAGGAATTCCTGCCTTGCCTCTGACGCCTTTTTCCCCAAGGCGGATGCGGTTATAGAAGCCGCTAAAGCAGGGGTTGCGGCAATTATTCAGCCCGGAGGCTCCATTTCCGACGGAGAGATTATCAAGGCTTGCAATAAGCATAAAATTGCCATGGTCTTTACGGGCATGAGGCACTTCAGACATTAAGCCGTAAGTTATGACTTACCGGCAGGCACTTGAGTATTTAGAGTCTTTTATCAATTACGAGAAGCTCGCCCGCTATCCTTATAAAGAATCCTTAAAATTAGAGCGCCTCAAAGGTTTTCTTGCCGCAATCGGCAATCCCCAGGATTCCCTAAGATGTATCCATGTTGCAGGCACAAAGGGCAAGGGCTCTACCTGTGCCTTTATTGCTTACATCCTGCGCCAGGCAGGGTATAAAACCGGTCTCTATACCTCTCCTCATTTATCGGATTTTCGCGAAAGAATCCGGATCCTAAAACCGGTAAAAGAGGTTGATTCGGCAAGCAGCGCGGATTTTGAAGGGATGATTTCCGTAAAATCCGTTACGGATTTGACAGCCAGATTAAAGCCGGTAATAGACCGGTATAACCGGGCTTGTCGGTACGGACCGCTTTCTTTTTTCGAGGTTTATACCAGCCTGGCGTTTATGTATTTCAAGGAAGAAAGGGCCGATTTTGTAGTCCTGGAAACAGGATTAGGCGGCAGGCTCGATGCCACCAATTGCGCAAACTCACTTGTTTATGCCATTACCCCTATCAGTTACGAGCATACGCAAAAATTAGGCAATACCTTAAAAGAGATAGCTGCGGAGAAGGCGGGGATTATAAAAGGTCACAAGGTCACAAGGTCACAAGGTCACACGACAATAGCGATTGCTGCGCCTCAGAAAAAAGAGGCGCTGACAGTAATCAAGGCCAAATGTAAAGAGGCAGGGGCAAGATTATATGAGGTAGGTAAGGATATAAAATATACAAAACACGATGGCAGCTTCAATATTAAGGGTATATTCGAAGGGTATCGCGGGTTAAAAATACGGCTTTACGGAGAGCATCAGTTAATCAACGCCAGCGTGGCCGTAGCTGCGGTTGAGGCCTTACGGTTTTTTGGGAGGGTGGTGAAAGCCGAACAGATAAAGGAAGGATTATTGAATACGGTTTGGCCGGGCAGATGCGAAATTTTAAGCCGCAGGCCCCTTATAGTTTTAGACGGAGCCCAGAATGTTGCCTCGGCCAGCGCATTAAAGAAAACGATTAAAACCGATTTCAGATATAAAAAACTCATCCTTGTTTTGGGTATCTCCAGCGATAAGGATATAAAAGGCGTATGCAGCCAACTGTATGATTTGGCAGATAAGGCAATCCTGACCAAAGCGGATAACCCGCGCGCTGCCAGGCCCAATGAATTAGCCGGATATTTTAAAGGCAAGGAAACTTATATAACCCAAAGCGTCAAGGAGGCGAAGGCAATGGCTTTGCGCCTGGCTGATAAAAAAGATTTAATCCTGATTACCGGCTCACTTTTTGTGGTTGGAGAGGCAAGAAATAAGAACAAAGAAGGAGACGATAAATGAAAGCAAAAAGAATAGTTCTAAAATTAATATTATCTGTGATTGGCTTGTGTTCAGGAGTTATTTTCTTTTTTACAGGGATTTTTATGGTTATGATACCGTTTACTAATCTGGGGTGGGAGTGGAATGCCCTGTTTCTTTTATTACCAGCGCTCTCTGTTAGTTTAGGCGCTGGCATAGGCTCAGCGATATATTTTCCATATGTTCTTGATATAAAGAATCCCAGGCTTCGCTGGAGCATTATATTCGTATATCCAATAATAGCTTTAATATCAGCTTTAATGTTCCATTTTCACTTCCTAGATAAAGATACTCTTTACAGTAAAAAAGCATTAGAAAAACAAAGTCCATATATTTGTAAAAAAATAAAGGATAATTTCAAAAGAAACGAATGTTATACCAAGTTAGCAGCGGAAAAAGAAGATCCCTCTCTTTGTAACAATGTAGGTGCTGCGGTTGATACGGCGGGAGGTTGGATGGAGAGCTTTGATAAACGCAGACAAATAAAAGAATGCTATTCGCAATGCGCCATTAAAATGCGCAATCCCGGTGTTTGCGAGCAGGTAGAAATAGGTTTTCCCGATGAATATTCTAAAAGATTAAGAGCTGAATGCTATTTTGAAATGGCCAAGGAAATGCAAGATGTCGGTTTATGCGGAAAAATTGAAAATTCAGACATAAACAACAAATGCCTGGCAGTGCTGAAAAAAGACTCGGCCTTATGTGCATCAGCAGGCTACGAGAAGAATGAATGTTATAGAGAAATTGAGCAAGCAAGAAAATAACATGCATAATGATATTAACGATAGCATTGCGGTAATAGCGACGGCAGTCGGTGAATCCGGTATAGGGATAGTGCGCGCCAGCGGCAAACAGGCCTTGGCAGTTGCCGATAAAATTTTCCGCTCCAAAGACGGACATAAACCCTCCTCCTTTAAAGCATATACTTTACATTACGGCTGGGTAATTGACGGTGAAGAGGTCATTGATGAAGCGCTTTTATCAGTAATGCGCGCTCCGCGCTCTTACACCAAAGAAGACGTGATTGAAATAAGCTGTCACGGCGGGATCGTAGTCTTGCGTAAGACGCTGGAACTCTTCCTTAAAAACGGATGCCGCCTGGCTGAACCGGGAGAATTTACCAAGAGGGCCTTTTTAAACGGCAGGATTGATTTAGCCCAGGCAGAAGCAGTCTGCGATATCATAAAGGCAAAAACCGATTACGCCTTAAAAATAGGGGTAGGGCAGTTAAAAGGATTCCTGTCGGACAAAATCAATAAAATAAGAGAACAGCTATTGGGGGTGCTTTTGCCTCTTGAGGCAGCTATAGATTTTCCGGAAGATACGGAGCAGACGGAGTTGCAAACAGCCAGGGATGCCCTTTTATCTATCGGGAATGATCTGGCTGCATTGATTTTGTCTTCAGCCAAGGCAAGATTTTTAAGGGAAGGGGTGCATACCGTAATCTGCGGCAAGGCCAATGCGGGAAAATCATCCCTGCTAAATGCACTGTTAAAACAGGAACGCTCAATCGTTACTTCCATCGCCGGCACTACCAGAGATACCATTGAAGAGATTGTCGATATAAGGGGTCTGGCGGTAAGGATAGTGGATACTGCCGGTATACTTGAGCCCAAGGACCTTATTGAGAAGAAAGCGCTGGAGCGCTCCAGAGAACAAATAAGGCTGGCAGACCTGGTTATCCTGGTTTTTGACGCGAGCAGGAAGCTGTCCAGGGAAGACAGGATGCTCATAAGCAGATTAAAAAAGAAAAAAGTTATCGCCGTAATCAACAAGATGGATTTAATCAGGAAGATAGAATTGGATTTCATCAGAAAGAAATTCAGCGACGTAATCTTTATATCGGCAAAAAAAGGCAAGAATATAAACCTGCTGGAGGATAAGATCTCCGGGCTTTTTTATGCCGGCAAGATACAGCCGCAGGAACCGCTGTTGGTCACCAACCTCAGGCACCTTGCCTCGTTAAAAAATGCGCAAAAACTTATTGCCGCAGGGCTTGATTCGTTGGATAATAAATTATCCGCAGAGTTTATAGCACAGGATATCAAAGAGGCAGTTTCCTGCCTGGACGGGCTGCTCGGCAGGAGCCTGGACGAGGAGCTGCTGGATAGGATATTCAGCAGATTCTGCATAGGAAAATGAATCTCCGCTGGGCTTAAAGCCCGCGTTATTTCAAATGAAATACTTGAGCTTGAGCGGCCTCCTTGCACATAAGTGCACGCCAATTCATCCGGTAGAATTGGGCGTTGTACAGAAAACGTAAGGACTTCGCGTCTAGATAAAAACTTTAGGTGCTTGGTTTTCTGGAAGCGAAAGTATAAAAGAAAGGCATATGATGGACAAAAAAAAGATCGAAAAGGCAATAAAGCAGCTATTGGAGGCTATCGGAGAAAATCCGGCAAGGAAGGACCTGCTTGAGACCCCCAAAAGGGTAGCAGAGATGTTTGAAGAGATATTCTCCGGAGTCGCTCAGGACCCGAACAAGGAGCTGGAGGTAATACTTGACCAGAAACATAATGAAATCGTATTGCTGAAAGGCATACCTCTATACTCTGTATGCGAGCACCACCTCCTTCCCTTTATAGGCAGGGCCCATGTGGCGTATATCCCGGATGAGGGCAGGGTTACCGGTTTAAGCAAGCTGGCAAGGGTAGTGGAGATACTTTCCAGAAGGCCGCAGGTGCAGGAGCGTCTTACTACCCAGATAGCCGAGATTATAATGAAAAAGCTTAAACCTCGCGGGTGCATGGTCATTATAGAAGCGGAGCATTTATGCATGTCCATGCGGGGAATAAAAAAACCCGGGACCTTGACCGTTACCTCGGCCGTCAGGGGCATATTCCAGAGAAATGAAAAGACCCGTTCGGAAACCCTGTCTCTTATCAGGTCTTAAATGAATCTCCGCAGGGCTTAAAGCCCTGCGGTTTCTTGGGGTATAGGAAAGTAAAAAAATAACCCACTGCGAAAATCGCATAAGGTTATCGCCGAAGGCGATTTTCTTGAAATGAAATACTTAAAGCGGCCATCCTTGCACAGAACGCAAGGATTTCACTAGGCAGATGCATTAGGTGTTCAATTCTCCATCCTTGCCATAAAGGGCAAGGTTTTTGGCCGCGAAAGTATAAATGCCTTTCTTTCAGCAGATGAAGTTAAGGAAAATAACCTTTGATTATTTCCTAAAGAATCCCTCCCTGGTTGAATTCGGAAAGAATGTTTTCTCCAGCAAGCTGCTTTTTAATAACAGGCTATATCAGTCATATGCCCTAAAGAGGGCGCGGGCCTTTGACAGGAAGAGGCCGGATCCCTTCTGGCAGATTTGCATTGAGAACGCCATAGACTGCAACAGCCGCTGCATCATGTGCGGCCACAGTAAAAATAAACTGCACGGTTTTATGCCCATGGATTTATTCAGGAAGATAATCGACGATTGCTTTGCCAGCGGCATACGCGGCGTAAACCTTTTGGGTTACGGGGAGCCGTTTGTCGACCCGTTTTTATTCGACCGTATAAAGTATCTAAGGAAATATTCCATGATCTACGGTCTTTTTACCAATGGCTCGCTATTGGATGCGATAAAGGCAGAGAAGTTGCTATCACTCGGAGGCCTGGTTAAGGTAAATTTCTCCGTCTGCGGGCTGCGGGCTGATGTCTACGAAAAAATAATGTCGGGCCTTAAAAGGGATAAAGTATATGATAATATCCTTTCCTTTTTGGCGTTAAAGGAGAAATATAATCTGAAGGACCTCCTTGTGGCTATTTCGACGGTCAAGCTCCACCTGAACACGCCGGAGCTTAAAGATTTTATCCGCTTCTGGAAGAAACAGAAGGGGGTAAACCATATAATAACGGCAAACCTCTGGGATAGGGTAGCCGGCAAAGATGTATCCGGGTTAGGCAAATTGGAGCAATTCCACAGCAGAGGCCTGTGGCTGGCTCCCTGCAGGCAGCTTTGGGGGAATTTCAACGTTTATTACGACGGCCGCGTAGCTCCCTGCTGCGATGACGCAGCCAACAGGGAACTTATAATCGGAGACTTTAAGACCCAGACCTTAAGCCAGATACGCACCTCAAAAGAAATAAAGGACCTGCGCCGGCTGCATCTTGAGAATAAACGCCTGGAGCATCCTATCTGCGGCAGGTGCCGGCACAACTATTTGTGGATTTGATATGTTCAGCATAATCCTTCCGACCTATAACGAAGCTCCCAACATAAGACAATTATTGGAAAGATTAAGGAGGCTATACCCGCAGGAAGAGATGATTGTGGTAGACGATAATTCTCCTGACCTGAGCTGGAAGATAGCCCAGGAGGTTGGCCTCCAGGACAAAAACCTGAAGGTCCTGCGTCGTATGAAAGGCAGGGGGCTGGTTAATTCGTTGAAAGAAGGCATAGGCGCAGCCAGAGAAGATATCCTGGTATGGATGGATTGCGATTTCTCCATGCCTCCGGAAACAATCTCGGGATTAGTCGGTCCTTTAAGCGATAGCTACGACATGGTCGTGGGTTCGCGCTATGTGGAGGGAGCCAAAGACGGCAGGGATTTCAAGATAAGGGTATTCTCAAGCCTGTTAATAAACGGCCTGGCCAGGCTAATACTGGGTACACGGACGAAAGACCTTACCAGCGGCTTTATAGCTGTCAGAAGAAAGGTATTGGATAAAGTCGGAATAAGCGGGGTTTACGGAGAATATTTCATAGAACTGGTGGCCAAGGCAGAGGCAGCCGGTTTTAAAATAAAGGAAATACCGTATAGTTCCGTTTCCCGGTTAGGCGGACAGACTAAGACCGCCCCCAATTTCTTTACCTTTCTTATAATCAGCCTGCGTTATTTCCTGACGATATTCAGATTGGCATTATCCAAAGCGGTTTAAGATTCTTGCCGTACCAATATATAATGGATAAAAAATATTTTTATCTCTTTTTGATAATTTGTTTCTGTCTTATAATCTATCTCCCCTCTTTATGGAACGGTTTTATCTGGGATGATGATACCAATCTTTACAAGAGCCAGTGGATTCAGGACGGCGGATTGAGGGTTATTTGGCTATCCGATAAAATGTACCAGTATTACCCGGTCAGTTTTACCAGCTTTTGGCTTGAGCACAAGCTGTGGGGATTGAAACCTTTCGGATATCATTTTGTGAATTTGTTGCTCCACATCCTAAACGCTATTTTAGTCTTTTGGGCGGTAAAAAAACTATATCCCCGCCTGGCCCTTGCGGTCGCCCTCTTGTTTGCAGTCCACCCTATCCAAGTCGAAACAGTCGCCTGGATAACCGAACGTAAGAACCTGCTTAGCCTCTTTTTCTTTTTATCGGCGATATTGGCGTATTTGCGTTTTGACCGCACGCGAATGATCAGGCATTATTTAGTTACGGCTGCCATGTTTATCCTTGCATTGCTGAGTAAATCTATCGCCATATGTTTTATATTTTTCCCTGTTCTTTACAAATGGTGGAAGGACGGGCGGCTTACTTTAAGGGAACTCAAACTCTCCCTTACTTTTACAGCCATTGGCCTTATCAGCTCACTCTATACCCTTTATTTGGAATTTTACCGTGTCGGAGCCCAAGGCAGGGACTTCGGCCTGAACCTGGCGCAGCGGTTTCTTCTTTCGGGAAGGGTAATATTCTCCTATATCTATAAACTCATTTTCCCTTTTAAATTCATGTTCTTTTATCCTCCCTGGACAGTGGATGCCCATATATGGTGGCAATGGCTTTTCCCCCTGGCCGCTATTTTTTTAACATCCATCCTTTTTATCTACCGGCAGAAGCTAGGACGCGGCGCCTTAGCGCTGTTTGCCTTTTACGTAATCTCTATATTTCCCGTCTCAGGCTTCCTTAATGTGTATGGCATGAGATTCTCCTATGTGGCAGACCACTTTGCCTACCTTTCTACGCCTGTTTTGTTATTGTTGATTTGCGCAGGCGTGGTTTTTTCTCTGGATAAACTGAAGAACAGGTTCCGCCTGCTGGCTGCTCCGATATGCGCGCCCCTGGGCCGGGGGATTTTTACCTTAATAATAATTTATATGTGCATACAAAGTATGGCACTGACCAGGAATTACAAGGATAAATTTACGCTCTGGAGCAATCTGGTCAAAGAGAACCCGAAATCCTGGATAGCATACAATAACTTGGGTGCGGCATACGCGAATATGGGTAACCTCCAGGAGGCCGTACGTTTATATAGGAAGGCCATAGAGATAAAACCGGATTATGGCGATGCCTATGACAATATCGGGATGGCATACGCCAATATGGGCAAGGCCCAGGAGGCGCTGGCACTGTATAAAACCATGGCGCTTGACCCCCATTTTGCGCATGTTGCGCTTGTGCATTATAGGCTGGGCAACCTATACTTTAAAACAGGCAGGTACGAGGATGCTATCGATGAATACAAAAGGTCTATAGGGCTCTGCGGAAAAACAAGGCGGCTGGTTTCCATTGCGCAAGAGGCATATTATAATCTCGGGAATGCCTATTATAATATAGGCAAGAAACAGGATGCCATAGAAGCGTATAAAGAGGCAGTCCGGATAGGCCAGCCAAATCTCCAGGCGCTTAATAATTTGGCTTCTGTATTGGCAGATAGCGGAGAAATAGACAAGGCGATAGGCCTATGGGAGAAGGCGGTGCAATTGGACCCGCATTTTGCAACCGCACATTTTAATTTGGCCGTGTTTTACTTCCATAATAAAAAATATGATTTAGCGATAAGGCATTGCGATAAGGTAATCGCCTTGGGCCATAAAGTCGACCCCAAATTCCTGGAATTGCTTAGGTCCCATAGAAAATAGGTTTATATACCCTTATCCAGGCTCCTGTACTGTATCGCCTCCGATATATGGGCTGTTTTGATATCTTCAGACCCGGACAGATCCGCAATGGTTCTTGCAACCTTTAAAATCTTATCATAGGCCCTGGCCGATAACCCCAATTCCTGCATTGCCATACTTAGCAATGCCTTCGGCCCTTCCTGTAATACGCAGTATTTCTTAACCAGCCGGCTATTCATCTGCGCGTTGTAGAATATGCCTTCAGAAACCAGGCGTTCCCTTTGAATCAACTGTGCTTTTTTGACCCGCTCTTTTATTATCCACGAGGCCTCACCTTCCTTGATTTCGCTGAGTTCTTTGTATTTCAGCGGTGCTAGCTCAATATGTATGTCTATCCTGTCCAGGAGGGGGCCCGAGACCCTGCCCATGTAATTATGTACCTTAGTTGTATTGCAGTGGCAGGTTTTATTGGGGTCGGTAAGGTATCCGCAAGGGCAGGGGTTCATGGCGCAGACGAGCATAAAAGAGGCAGGAAAAACAAATGACCTGGCGATCCGGCAGACGCGGATGTATCCTTCCTCCAGGGGTTGTCTCAATGTATTCAGGCAACTGCTGTTGAATTCCGGCAGTTCATCCAAAAACAATACGCCCCTGTGGGCCAGGCTGATTTCTCCGGGCTTAGGCAGAGAACCGCCTCCGACCAGGGCAACATCCGAAATAGAATGATGCGGAGAGCGGAAGGGTCTTCTCTTTACTATCCCGTCGCTGTGGGATAATTCCCCCGCCGCCGAATGCACCCGGGTTATTTCCAGGCACTCCTCCAGGTTTAATTCGGGCATGATAGTGGGTATTCTTTTAGCCAGCATGGTCTTACCGCTTCCCGGAGGTCCGATAAAAAGTATGTTATGCATGCCGCTGACAGCTATCTCAAGCGCCCTCTTAGCCAGATACTGCCCTTTTATTTCCGAGAAATCAACCGGATATTCGTATTTGGCTAAAGAGAGCTCATCTGAATCCGCGGTAAAAGGCCGATGCAGCTCTGGTTTATTCAGGAATTCAACAGCCGAACGCAAGGATTTTACCGGCCATACATTTATACCTCTAACCAATGATGCCTCTTTGGCGTTATAGGCAGGGACGATGATATCTTTAAGCTGTGCTTTGGCCAGGGCCGTGCATACGCAGAGTACGCCTTGGCTGGGCCGAAGCCAGCCGTCCAGCGCCAGTTCTCCGAGCAGGCAATATTTGTTTAAATCCTGGCTGTTTATCTGTTTTGTGGCAGAAAGTATACCCAAGGCTATTGCCAGGTCAAAATCCGCCCCTTCTTTCCGGATGTAAGAAGGGGCGAGGCTCACGGTAACCCTTCCCTGCGGCCACTGGAATCCGGAATTCTTAAGCGCTGACTTTATGCGTTCGCGGCTTTCTCTTAGGGAAGTATCTGCCAGGCCCACAATGGTAACAGCAGGCAGGCCCCTTGATATATCTACTTCTATTTCAATAGGATAAGCGTCTATTCCCAACAACCCGCAGCTTAGTGTCTTTGCCAGCATATTCCCTCCTTGCTAAAGGCGTCTTTTTACCTTGCTGTTAATAGACGTAAAACCCGCACTAATCTAACGTTTGCCCCAAAAGAAAGGACTTGCTTTTTATGCCCCCGGCTATATAATAATATTTTAAACTATCGGTTAAAACCATCTTCTTAACTATGAGAGAAATAATATTACAGCTGGCCAGAAATAAGATTTTTTTAACTACGCTTTCGGCCTGGATAATTGCCCAGACTATTAAGGTGACCATCGGAGTCATACGCCAGAAGCGCTTTGATTTCCGCTGGTTTATCGGCACAGGGGGCATGCCCTCAAGCCACGCAGCGGGAGCCTCTTGCCTGGCAGCAGCAGTCGGGTTCCATTACGGTTTTGACAGCGTCTATTTTGCCCTGGCAGCTTCCTTTGCGATAGTAGTCATGTTTGACGCCCAGGGGGTCAGGCGCTCTACGGGAAAACAGGCAGGCATCCTCAATAAGATTATGGATGATATCTACTGGCAGGGCAGGATCCAGGAAAGCCACCTGCGCGAACTGGTAGGCCACACCCCGATAGAGGTAATCGCCGGGTTTTTGCTGGGCGTGGTAATTGCGCTTGTCGCACGTTAAGTTCTCGCACGCGTTAAAAAAGTAAAGGGAGGTTTTAAAGTGAAGAAAAAATTAATTATTATAGCTGCGTTGGCAGCATTGGTTCTTTTGGCAGGGTTTATTTTTAGCCGCGTCCTTCATCCCTATATCCGGATAAAAGGCGTCAATATGCAATCGGCCTCTTCTCTTGCGGCTCAGGCAGCGGAGTTCGAGTCAAAGGGGGATTTGCTTAATGCCAAGTTCGCCTATCAGAAACTGGTCAATGATTTTCCCGATTCAAGGGAAATAATGAATTGGCAGAAAAAACTTGAGGATTTGAACATCAAGCTGCTTTTCTCTCCCACCATAACCAGCGGCAGCACTCTCTATGAGATAAAACCCGGGGATAGCCTGGCCAAGATAGCCAGGGAGTTTAAGACCACCGTTGAATTAATCACCAAGAGCAACAATTTGTCCAGCGACAGGATAATGCCCGGCAGGAAGATTAAGGTCTGGAATCAGCCCTTTACCATACTGGTAGACAAATCCCAGAATACGCTCACCCTTAATGCGGGCGGAGAGATTTTTAAGACCTACACCGTCTCCACGGGAGTCAACAACTCCACTCCTACGGGAACCTTCAAGATTGTCAATAAGCTTCCCAACCCGACGTGGTTTAAGGCAGGGGCAGTAGTGCCTGCCGAGAGTCCCGATAATATCCTTGGCTCGCGCTGGATGGGTTTTAATCTGGCCGGCTACGGGATCCACGGCACAGTCGAGCCTCAAAACCTAGGCAAGCAGGTCACCCAGGGGTGCGTGCGCATGTCCAATCCCCAGGTAGAGGAACTCTACGCAATCGTCCCGCAAGGCACGGAAGTAACTATCATCGATTAACCCCCTTTTGAAAAATGAACGGTTTGGATTTTGAGAAGCCGATTATAGAATTAGAGAAGAAAATCCAGGAGCTCAAGAATTTTGTCTCCGACAAAAAAATAGACCTTTCCTCGGAAGTCAAGCGGCTTGAGGAGAAGCTGGAGCACCTGAAGGTGGATATCTACGGCAACCTTTCGGCCTGGCAGAAGGTACAGATTGCGCGTCATCCCCAGCGGCCCTACACCCTGGATTACATAGGTATAATGATGACAGATTTCATAGAAATCCACGGAGACCGCAGTTTTGCCGACGACAAGGCCATGGTTTGCGGCCTGGCCAAGCTGGACGGGCAGAAGATAGCGGTCATAGGGCACCAGAAAGGCAGGGACACCAAACAGAGCCTGCAGAGGAATTTCGGCTGCGCGCACCCGGAGGGTTACCGCAAGGCCTTAAGGGTGATGCAGTTGGCAGAGAAATTCGGCCTGCCGGTGGTTATATTCATAGACACCCCCGGCGCATATCCCGGCATAGGTGCAGAAGAACGCGGACAGGCGCAGGCAATAGCCTTTAACTTAAGAGAGATGACCGCTATTGCTACGCCTATCGTGGCATTTGTCATCGGCGAAGGGGGCTCCGGAGGGGCCCTGGGTATAGGCATAGCAGACAAGGTGGGCGTATTTGAGAATTCCTATTATTCCGTGATTTCTCCCGAAGGGTGCGCGGCAATCCTATGGAAGGAAGGCTCCAAGGCCCCGGATGCCGCCGTGGTTTTGAAACTTACTGCCCAGGACCTAATGAAATTCGGCATCATAGACGAAATAATCCCTGAGCCCTTGGGCGGAGCTCACCGCGACTGGCAGGCTATGGCCAAGGTGCTAAAGGAAGTGATCCACAAAGACCTGAAGGAGCTCGAGGTCTTGACTAAAAAAGAACTACTGGATTCAAGGTATAAGAAGTTCAGAAAGATAGGCGTTTGGCAATGATTGAACAGGAAATAATCCTTCTGGGCCTGCTCAAGGAGGCCCCCAGGCACGGCTATGAAATAAAAACAAAAATCAAGGAAATACTGGCAATCTTTGCGGGGGTGGATTTAAAATCGATTTATTACCCCTTGACCGTGCTGGAAAAAAGGGGACTGGTCTCCAGGCATAAGGCAAAGCCGGGCAGGAGGCCGGAGCGTTACGTATATGAACTTACTACAAAAGGCAAAAGGCGTTTTGATGAGCTTTTGACAAAAAGTTTCCTTGATTTCAAGCGGCCGCAATTCAGCCTTGATTTAAGCCTGTATTTCCTTCCCTATATAAAGGCGGATATCGCCCGCAGGCGTTTACGCGGAAGGGTCTTCATATTGGATAAATTATGCCGCGAATTAAAGCAGGTGCTTGAATCCAAACGGAAGAAGGGTACCAGGCGGCCGTTGTTGACCGTAATCGAGCATAATATAGGGATGATGGAGGCCGAATCCAGGTTCCTGCGCCATCTCATAGCCACCCTTTAATTGCCCCTATTTTCCCCGGCAATAACCCCTTAACTATATATACACAAACAGCTTTTATGCATCCGTAAATTCTGCTTGACAAAGCCGGTAATCCCTGTAAAATTTAATTAGTAAAATTTTACTATATTGGGTTTAACGCGTTGACTTACCTATGAATTGGGATAACCAGTTAAAAGAGAAATTTGATGCCTTGATTTTGCGCATACCGGTTTTCCACCGCCGCATCACCGAAGAAGCGATAATCAAAAGGTCAGAGGAGAATGCCAGCTCGCGCAATTCCAGCCAAGTCGAAGAGGTAGACGTAATCAGCGCCTTCTTTTCCGATGTACCCTCCCCTTTTTACAGCATGATGGTTAGGCTGCTGGACCAGTCCGGGCTTGACTACAAAAAATACGGTTTCCCCAAAACTAAAAAATGAACCCCGCACCTTCTAACCATCTATATTTACGAGACTCAAATTTTTTGCGAGGTTCGCGCAAGAAAGAAGGTGCGGGGTGAAGATTGCGGTCATCGGCCCGGGCGCCATAGGCGGCCTGGTAGCCGGTTATTTAAAACTTAAAGGCGAAGACGTCTCTCTTATCGGCCATGCCGCATCGGTACAGGAGATCTCCAGAAACGGCCTGCGCATATCCGGGATAAGGGGCGATTTTAACGTCAATATCGGCATAGCCGAAAGGCTTAATTTTCAGCCGGAGCTGGTTATACTTGCTACTAAAACGCAGGATATCGAGAGCGCGCTTCAACAGAACCTCTCCTTTCTTGAGAAATCCGTTATCCTCTCCTGTCAGAATGGTCTGCAAGCGGAGAAAATCATAGGCCGTTACCTTAAAGAGGAAAATATTGTTTCCAGCATTGTGATGTTTGGGGCCACCTCTCTTGAGGCCGGAGAAGTAGTGCATAATTTCGAAGGCAGCTGGATTGTCGGCAAGCTCAAGGGTAAAAACAACGGCAAGCTCGCCTGCGCCAAGGAGGTTGCGGGGAAAATCTTTCCCATAGTGGAAACAGAAAATATAAAGGGTATGAAATGCCTTAAGGTGTTCGTCAATGCCAATAACTGCATACCCGCGATATTGGGGATAAGTATGCAGGAGGCTTTTTCTGAAGCCCAGGTAAGCAGGATAGGCATCGCCGTCTGGAAAGAGGGCTTGAGGATTGTTCAGGAAGCAGGGATAAACCTGGTATCCCTGCCGGATTTCCCCTTAGAAAGGCTGATGAAATTGACATCCATGCCTATAGAAGAGGCAGCCAATATTTACTCCGGGATAATGAAGGGCTTAAGTAGGGAGCCGCTTTACGGCTCGATACTGCAGAGCATAAAAAGGAACAGGCCTTCGGAAATAGATTATATCAACGGCGAGTTTGTGGCTTTGGCCAAAGAAAACGGCATAGAGGCGGGCTTGAATGAAAAACTTGTTGCCATGGTGCATGAGGTCGAGCAGAAAAAGAGATTTTTTAGCAAGGCAGAGCTGATTGAGCGCACAGAGGCGTTTATAACGGATTAATCGATTATGATAAACTCACCCTTTCCTAAACTGAAGCTTACCGTGACAGGGGTCTTCGGCGAATGCTACCACGGTTATAAAATAGGCGATGAAATTGTTTTAGAGGATTTCACCCATCCGCCTGAGCATTTTTGCCTGGGCCTGGCGCATGCCTTGTTTCCGGTGATATACGCCTTGAGTTTCGGGGCAAAATTCCCCTTCCGCGATAATCAGCGTTCGCTTCTTGTGACCTGCCCCGACGGAGGAAAGCTGGAGTTTAAGGCAGAGATACTGGATAAAGAAGGCAAGGTGGAAACCGTAGCCAGGGATCCGAACTTCAAAGGCCCGAACCCTAAAAAAATGGTAATTGAGGTAGTAAGGGTAAAAGGAAAATGCACCTTCGGTTATAAGGTAGGCGATAAATGGGAAACGCAGGGGCTAAAATGTATTCCGAACTTTTGCGGGGCGGCGTTCCATACGGCTTTTCCGGCGCTGTTTGCGCTTAATTTCGGGGCGAAATTCTTTTTTATGGATAACCCCGATTCCGTTGACACGGTGACCTGCCCCGACGGAGGCAATATTATCTTCAAGGTGACAAGAATACAAGAGGACGAGAAATGAAAAAGAGGCGCGTGGTAATTACGGGTATCGGAGTCATCTCGCCCAACGGCATAGGCAAGGATAATGTTTACAACGCCATGATTTCGGGAAAATCAGGCGTAAAGAAGGTGGATGGTTTTGACGTCTCCATCTTTAATACCAAGATTGCCGCCGAGGCCAGGGATTTTGACCCTTTTAAGCTGGGGCTTACCCACCAGGAAGTCATGCGCATGGATAGATACGTGCAATTCGGCGTGGTGGCAGGGGACATGGCGATAAAAGACAGCGGCCTTGATTTCGCCAAGGAAGACACTGCCCGCGCAGGCGTATGCCTGGCTAATGCCATCTGCGGCACAAAATATATGGAGGAGGAGTTTGCCCTGGTCACCGATGACGGGAAAAACCCCATTGATCCTGCCAAGGTCAGGCCTGACCTTTATGACGCAGCTATGTTCAATACTCCCTCCATCGAATTAAGCAGCCGCTATAAATTAAAAGGCATATGCAATACCCTTTCTACGGGATGCACCGCAGGAACCGACTCTTTGGGGTTTGGCCTTGAGACTATCCAGGATGGGGAGCAGGATATAATGATTTGCGGGGCGGCTGAGGCACCCATAACCCCCATCACCTTCGGCGCATTTGATGTGGTCAGCGTGCTTTCGGTAAGAAATGACGAGCCGGAAAAAGCCAGCAGGCCCTTTGATAATAAACGCGACGGCTTTGTGCTTTCGGAAGGAGCAGGGATACTTATTCTCGAGGAATTGAACCACGCCTTAAAACGCAATGCCCGTATTTACGCAGAGGTGCTCGGCTTTGGCACAAGCTGCAATGCCTTCCATATGACGGACCTGCCTTCTGACGGAGGCGCTATGGTCAGCTGCATCAGCCTTGCGCTTAAGGATGCCGGCCTTAAACCGCGGGAAATAGATTACATCAATGCCCACGGCTCTTCCACCCGCATGAATGATATCTTTGAGACCAGCGCCTATAAGACGGTTTTCGGGGATTATGCCTATAAACTCCCTATCAGCTCCCTTAAGTCCATGATCGGGCATCCTCTGGCAGCGGCAAATGCGGTGGAGATGACCGTCTGCATGATGATTTATGAAAAGGGGATCCTGCCCCCGACGATAAACCAGGAGGAGAAGGACCCCGAGTGCGACCTGGATTACATTCCGAATCAGGCGCGCCAGGAGAAGGTAAATACCATAATCAAGACAAGCAGCGGTTTCTCCGGAATACATTCCTCGCTGATTATGAGGCGCTACGATGGATAAGATAGCAATTACAGGCATAGGTGTTGTCAGCCCTTCGGGAATAGGCAAGAGGCAGCTTTGGGCAAACCTAAAGAGCGGCCGCTCCTTTGTAAAAGAGATCACCCGCTTTGATGCCTCCAAATACCCTTCGCATATCGCAGGGCAGATTGACGACCTGGAAAAATACAGCCATATCTCCGAAAGGCTGCTTAAGAAAATAGACGCCTTTTCGCACATGGCGCTGGTCGCCTCAGAGCTTGGCCTGCAGGATGCAGGATTGGATATTAAAAAGGAAGACCCTAACCTGGTAGGCATATTTTTGGGCAATGCCATCGGCGGCTGGCTTTATGCCGAGACAGAATTGCGTGATATGTATATTGAAGGCAGAGAGGGCGTTTCTCCTTATATGGCCTCTGCCTGGTTTCCGGCTGCTCCGCAAGGGCAGGTATCCATATATTACGGTATCAAAGGCTTCAGCAAGACGGTAATCGCAGACCGCGCCAGTTCCCTTATGGCCATAGGTTATGCGCGCAAGGTGCTGGCTAAAAATAAATTGAATATGATACTCTGCGGAGGCATGGAGGCGCCGGTGACGCCTTACGCGCTTCTTTGCTGCAACACCTACGGGGCCCTCTCAAAGAATAATAAGGACCCCAAAGGCGCTTACCGGCCGTTTGACAAAAAGCGCGACGGTTTTGTCATCGGAGAAGGCTCAGGCGTTATGGTAATGGAGTCAGTAGAGAGGGCGCGCAAAAGAGGCGCTCCTATTCTGGCATATATCTGCGGTTACGGCACAACTTGCGACGGAGAGGACAGGATTAACCCTGCCAAAGACGGCAAGGAATTAGCCCGCGCCATAGAGATGGCGCTTTCTGACGCCGGGGCCAATATTGAAGAAATCGGCTATATCAGTTTAGACGGCCTGGCAGTGGATATCTGGGATAACTCCGAGATAGAGGCGCTGAAGATAGTTTTCAAGGGTAAATTAAAAGATATACCGCTAAGCTGTCCCAAATCCATGTTCGGTAATTTACTGGGTGCCTCAGGAGCCCTGGATACGATTATCGCCATTCTGGCTATGGAGAATAGTTTAGTTGCGCCGACAATAAATCTTGATGAGCCGGCAATAGGCGGTTTAAATTACGTAGCCAATGCGGCAAAGGAATATAATATTAAAAAATCGCTGGTTATCTCCCGCGGAAGGGGCGGTATCAATTCGGCGATTGTAGTAGAAAAACCTTAGATAACACCCAATTCTATAGGCACGTTTGCCTATAAGAAGGCAAAGTGCGCTTTTGTAAAAGCGATGAATTGGTGTGCGTTTATGTTAATACCCGAACCTATCGGATGGTTCGGTGCGCGCTTTCTGCGCAGGGAGGAGACACGTGAAGATATTGTTTGTTATGCCAAAGGTAGGCGCCTGGGCAACCCACGGAATACACCGCTCGCCCAATCAGCTTTACGCGCATTGGGCATCCTACGTCCGCCAGCGCGGCTATGAGGATGTCTCGGTCATTGACGGCAAGGCCGAGCAGATACCGCTGGAACAGTTAATTGAGCAGGTAAAAGAGAAAAATCCGGATATCGTGGTTATGGGAGAGCAGCTGCATGGTTACGGAGGATACGGGGTGCTGCGCCATTTTAAGGATGCGGCCGTAGGGATTAAAAAATCCCTGCCTAAAACAAAGATAATTTTGGGCGGGTTGTGGTATTCGGCAATGCCCGTGCATACATTGGAGAATAACCCGGAAGTTGATTTTGTGGTTATGGGCGAAGAGGAATCATTCGGTGATTTAATCGAGGCCATTGACAGGAAAAAACCCCTTAAAGATGTAGGCGGAGTGACATCGCGCATTGATGGAAAGATCGTCATGGGCCCGCACAAGCCGCTTATGGAGAACCTGGATTTACTCCCGCTGCCTGCCTACGATTTATTCCCGATGGATAAATATGTAGGCCATACCTATTGGAAGCCGTTTGTGGATATGGTTACTTCCCGGGGTTGTCCTTCAGCCTGTACCTTTTGCTATGAATGGGACCAGTTTGACCCGCGTTCCCCTTCGGATTTCCTGAAATGGCGCGCTAAATCTCCGGAGAGGGTAATGGAGGAGTTAAACCTGCTGCATAAGAAATACGGTGTTAAGGTCGTGGTTATCCAGGACGATAACTTTAACGTAGACCCAAAGCGCGTACAGAAATTCTGCGAGCTAAAAAAGGCAGCGAATAACCCGATTAAATGGGTATCTCTGGGACGCGCCATTGACTGGGTCAACTGCGAGTCTATCCTGCCCTTTATGAAGGAGGTAGGCCTGTTTATGGGCGTCTTCGGCATTGAGGTCACAACTCAATCAGAGCTCAAAAAAATCGCCAAGGGTATTACCATTGACCAGATCCAGAAAACCATAGCCATGTTCCGTAAAAACGATATCGCCATTGTCGCGGATATCATGATGGGCTTTGATTACGATACCGAGGCGATTATCAAGCAGCGTTTTGAATTTACCGACCAGGTGGACCCGGATGTGCTGTGGGTAGGTTATGTTACCCCTGCCCCCAATTCTCCCATGTGGAGGATTGCCTTAAAGAAAAACTGGGTTGATCCGGCAAAGGTTGATTTCAGCACCTGGGATTTCCTGCATCCGGTTATCCCTACGGATCATCTTACTACGGAGGACCTAGGCCGCCTGGGTTCATGGTGCATGCGCGAGTTCTTTTCCAAGCCCGGGCGCATCAACAGGATTATGGAAAGCAACTTTGACCCTCTGGCCAAGCTGTGCTTCAAGGATGTTATGGATGGGGTGACAAAGTGGGAGGCAGGCGCCACCAAAGGCGAAGTGCATATTTAAGTCACAAGGTCACAAGGTCACAAGGTCACAAGCTTTTACGTGTGACATGTGACTCGGTGTCTTGGTGACCTCATACGGAGGTTTACATGGATACCAAAGCTAAGATCAAAGAGGTATTGGTAAAATTAATAAGAGTCAGGCCGGAAGAGTTAAAAGACGACATATCCCTTCAGGAGTCAATCAGCGTGGATTCTACCGAGATGGTAGAACTGGTTATTGCCCTGGAAAAGGCCTTTTCGGTAAAGCTGAGTACCAAGGAGATAACCAAGTTCTCCACTATTAATGATATCGAGAAGGTGATTCAATCCAAAGCCAACGCCTAAATGCGTATCATTGACCTCTCTCTACCCATAGACGAAAAGGCGTTCGAAGTCCACAAGGTGGATATCGAGCGCATCACCCATAAGGCGGGGGTGGAGAAGTTTAACCGCGTGATTATGGGAAAAACCATAGCAGGTAAAATAAAATACCTGCTGGGTAAGCGTATCCTCAAGAAACAAGACCTGCCCGATGAAGAATTCCTTTCTTTAGAAATAGTGCACTCTCCGGTGCATATCGGAACCCACCTTGATTACTCCTTTCATTACGGCTCGCGCTCAGAGGGCAGGGCATCCAAGACCGCAGAACAGATACCTTTAGAATGGTGCTATTCGGACGGCGTGCGCCTGGATTTAACCCATAAAAAACCCAACGAGGTCATCACGGACAAAGATCTCAAAGAGGCATTGCAAAAAATCAATTACAGCTTAAAGCCGCTGGACATCGTCTTATTATATACCGGAGCGGATAAATTACACGGCACCCAGAAGTACTTTACGGATTATCCGGGAGTGGATATCTCGGCAATAGATTATCTTCTGGATAAAGGTATCAGGATATTCGGCACCGATACTATGGGCATTGACCGGCCATACCGCTTTATGCTCAAGGAATTCCTGGAAAAGAAAGACCCCCGGAAACTTTATCCCTCGCATTTTTACGGAAGAAAAAGAGAATTCATCCATATAGAGCGCCTGGCAAACCTGGATAAGCTTCCCAGGGCTTACGGCTTTAAAATAAACTGTTTTCCGGTAAAGATTAAGAACACAGGCGCTGCCTGGGCAAGAGTTGTGGGGATAATAGATTAACAACTGAACTGGCACCCCAACGTAAATGATCGTTGGGTGTCCCATAGGTATGGGAATTGGCCGGTGCGCGCTTTCTGTGTTAGCACCCAACTCTATCTGATGAGTTGGTGTGCGTCTCTACGCAAGGAGGTCAGGATGGGGCACACGTGTAATTCCATAGTTATCAATGCGCCGTATGATTTGGTATTTGATATTTCCAACGATATACCGCGTTGGACAGAGCTTTTCGGCACCGAATACAAAAAGGCAGAGGTAGTCAAAAGAGAAGGCAATAAGATTACCTTCCGGCTTACTGATGACGAAGACAAGTCCTGGCAATCCTGGAGGGTTCTCTGCAAGGAGAAATATTTTACTTATGCCGAAAGGGAAGACCCGAAATTCCCCTTTAAGTATATGAAGATTATCTGGCTTTATACGCCCAAGCCCGAAGGGACAGAGCTAACCTGGATACAGCATTTTGAGATGGACCAAAAGGCAAAGTTTAACGACCAGCAGGTTGAAGGGTTTATCAACGGCCACTCCAAGGATAATTTAAAGATATTTAAACAGGTAATTGAAAAAGAGGCCAATAAGTAATTGAAGAAAACCACTTTTAGCCTGCTCTGTATAGAGGGCGCTGTTCTTTCTTTTAACGTGGCTGCCTGCGCAGCAGTTATCCCTACGATTGCCCGGGAATTTGGCGTGGCATCTTTTGTCGCCGGCCGCGCGATATGGCTATATATGATTCCCTACGGGATAGCAGCCCTGGTTTATGGGCCTTTGGTGCGCGCCTTTGACGCAAAAAGAATAGAACTGGTTTGTTTTATGCTGTTTTGCCTGGCAAACCTTTTGGCAGCTCTTTCTCATAATATAGGGGTATTTTTCTGGGCGCGTTTTCTTATGGGGCTTTTCGGCGCCTCGGTAATCCCCCTGGCCTTGATATTGATATCCAGGCATATGGAGCCGCAGAAACGCGGCAGGCTCGTAGGTATCTTCTTTAGCGCTACCTTTGTGGCTTCGCTTCTGGGCCTGTTCTTAAGCGGGTTCTTAAACTGGCGCCTGCTCTTTTTTATACCCGGAGCTATCGGGTTAATACTCTGGATAAATATATTTCTCTATCTTCCGAGCTTTACCGAAGACAGGGGGGCCTTTAGATTTAATTACCTGCCTGCCCTGAGAGATAAAAGGGTAGCAGGCATATTTACCTATATATTGTTAGTCAGCCTTTTGTATCATGCAATCCAGCAGTGGCTGGGCGTATATTTCGCAGACAGGTTTTCTTTTAACCAGTTTACCGTCAGTACGCTGATTACACTAACCAGCTTAAGCGGCATATTCGGAGAGGCAATAGGCGGTTATCTTGCAGATGCGCTTGGAAGGTTGCGCACAGTTGACTTAGGTATTGCTCTGATGGTTTTTGCGGCCTTTGGCCTTATATTTAAGGGCCCGCTTTATGCGATAGCCGTGATTATGGTTATCTGGGGCCTGGGTTGGACCTTTAATCACGCCGGGCTCTCCACTATGCTTACGGATTTGCCCCGTGATTTATTGAATGAGGCAGCCAGTTTAAACAGCGGGGTGCGCTTTGTAGCAGGAGGGATAGGCGTAGCCCTGGGAGAGCTGGTATTATGCAGGAGTTTTAACCTGGGATTTATTCTCGCAGGGATAAGTTTGGCGGTATTATTAATTTCTTCTAAGAGGTTACTAAGTGACAAGGTAAGTTAATCCGTTGACACCCGGACTAGCACCCAGACTTATCGGTACCTTGCCCTAAATGATGGGCAAGTATCCCGCTTTCTGCGGGAATCGTTTGGTGTCCCATAGGTATGGGAATGGTTCGGTGTACGTTTCTACGCTAACACCCAATTCTATTGCACCTTGGCATAGATGATTGCCAAGTGCGCCCCTTGTGGGGCGGATGAATTGGTGCGCGTCTATACATTAACACCCAAACTTATCGGATAGTTTGGTGCGCGCTTCTGCGCAGGGAGGTCAGAAATGAGTAATGAGTTAAAAGGAAAAAGTGCGATTGTAACCGGAGCTAGCCGCGGCATTGGCAAGGCCCTGGCTTCTGTTGCCGCAAGTTTAGGGATAAACCTGACTATTGCCGCCAGGCAAGAAGGCCCTTTAAAGGAGACAGCAAAAGAAATCAGCGATAAATATAAGGTAGAAGTTTTGCCTGTGCCTTGCGACGTAACAAAATTGCAGGATTTGGAGAACCTGGTCAATAAGCACAAGGAAAAATACGCCAAGGTAGATATCCTGATTAACAATGCCGGGGTCTCCAGCCAATACCCTTTCCAGGAGCAGCCAATAGAGGATTTTGAGAAACTGGCGCACACCAATTACCTGGGTTATGTGCGACTCATCCGCCTGGTAATCAACGATATGATAAAGGCAAAATCAGGAGCTATTATCAATATGGTCTCAGGCTCTACCCTTTGTGACCCCCTGCCGCGTAATTTTATCGTCTATAGCTCGCTTAAAGTAGGTTTACGCGCCTTTTCCAAAGGCCTTTTCTGGGAGTTGCGCGATTCCGGGATAAAGGTGACCTCTATCCTGCCGGGAGTCACGGATACGGATTTGACCGGTAAGCTCCAGGAGATAACCGCTGATACCTCAAGGTTGATGAGCACCCAGGCCATTGAAGATGCAGTAAAGTTTGCCCTTACCGTGCCGCAAAATGTCTGTCCCCTGGAGATTGCGGTGATAAACCAGCAGACGCCCTGGACCAAGCCCGTAATACCTTTTAAACAACAGCATCCGGACAAGTAAGAAAGCGAGGGTTGGATGGATAAGCAGGATTTGTTGAACTTAAAGAAACGTTATCTTATCTGGCTGTATAAAACCACCAAAGAGGCCTTTGACTGCTATGAGAGGAAGTTTACCCAACTGGAGCTTGATGAAGACCTGCTTAAGGAGATAGAGCTGGAGCTCAAAGATACCTACATGCCCCAGGAGAAAAAGGCCTTAGAAAAGCTGGTCAATGATTACCGCAATTACATCGTAGAAAAGGAGAATGCCTGTCTTAAGCTCAAGTATAAGGGCAAGAAGATAAACCCGGAGTTCATTTTTCTTGATGCCAAATTAAACGCCATTGAGACAATCATTGCCAGGGAATTAGGCAGGGGAGCCCTCGCCCAGATTAAAGAAGCATATGAAAAGGAAATGGAGCGGCGCATTTTAGAGGAGCGCCAGCAAAAGACCTAAATGCTTAAGATGATACGCCCCCTATTGACCGTAATTTTTGGTATTATTCTGGTTTTCAGTTATCTGCGCTATATTGAGAGGCACACCCTCTTTCATCCCATGAAAGAGATACATTATACGCCTGATAGCTACGGCTTGCCTTTTCAGGATATTTATTTTAAAACAAGCGACGGAGTTTTGCTTAACGGTTGGCTGGTGCCTAAAAAGGACAGTCGCTATACCGTTATCTTTAGCCACGGCAATGCCGGCAATATCAGCCACAGGATAGAAAAGACGCAATTCTTTAATGAGCTTGGTTGCAGCGTATTTGTCTTTGATTACCGCGGATACGGAAAAAGTAAGGGCGCGCCATCCGAAAAAGGCCTGTATCTGGATACCCAGGCAGCATACGATTACCTTTTATCAATGGGCATAAAGCCGGAAGGCATCATCGGATACGGCGAATCGCTGGGCGGCTCGGCAATCGTCAATCTGGCTTATCATAATAAACTTAGCGCCCTGATTGTTGACAGCGCCATAAGCTCGGAAAGGGACCTGGTAGACGCCGTTTATCCCTTTATCCCCTACTGGATTTTTGCCAGCCGCCTGGATTCGGTTTCCAGGATTAAATCAATTGCCGTCCCCAAGTTAATCATCCACAGCGTAAACGACGAGATTGTGCCCTATTCTATGGGTAAAAGGCTTTATGCCAATGCCGCGCCTCCCAAGGAATTCCTGGAGATCCGCGGCAGCCATAACAGCTGTTTCTTTGAGTGCAAACCGCAGATAAAGGAAAAAGTAGCAGCTTTTTTAAAAAATCTCTCTAACCTATGAAGATAATTGATAGCCACAGCCATTGGCTCCCGGAAAAGATAATTGAAAATGCCCACTTCTTCCATAGGGGCTGGCATGATATTGAAGCGCAAGCCAGGATGATGGAGGAGTCAGGCATCGAAAAGGCGCTTTTGAGCTACCCTACTTCTGATGCGCATTTAAAACTGGGCAGCATTTCGGAAGTAGCGCACATCTATAATGACAATGTGGGAAAAATACTCAAGCATTATCCGGATAAGTTCATCGGAGCTGCTATTCTTTCAATAGATAATTCCAAGGATATGCTGGAGGAATTAAAAAGGGCAACGGAAAAACTCGGGTTTAAGGCAGTTTCGCTTGCCTCAAGCTACAACGGCATATACCTGGATGATAAATTGTTCCTTGAGTTATATAAAGTAGCGGAAAAAGAGAATATTCCCATCTTCGTGCATCCGCAGATAGTCAACCCCATCGGCCTTGAGCGCATTAAAGACCCCTTGCTTACCCCTGTCATAGAATATGTATTTGATACCACGATTTCCGTAGGCAAACTGCTGATGTCTGATATCTTAAAGGATTTTCCCAGAGTCAAATTTATCTTCTCTTCCTTTGGCGGAGTAATTGCGCATTTATCAGGCCGCTTTGACGCTACCTACCAGATGTTAAGGGGGATAAACTTTGTCAAGGATTTGGGGGCTTTGCCTACGACATATCTAAAAAATATCTATGTGGATACAGGCGGAGATACCAATAAGCTAAATTTTATGGCTGCACTTGAGTTCTTCGGCCCAGAGCATATTCTCTGGGGAAGCGACTGGCCGGCAAAGAAGGATATTGCCGCGAGTCTAAATGCGGTCAATAGCTTAGAGATTTCAGAGCAGGATAAGGAAAAGATTTTAGGTGGGAATATAGAACGCCTGCTTGCTCTTTGATTTTAGCAGTTTCGCTTTCGGCACTGAAAATTTTCGCCGTGCGCTACGGTTTACTCTTCGCTTTCGGGAGAGACTTTCGTAAAGTGAGCCCTTCGCTCCTCGTAAATCCTTGCGCACATTTGCCGAAAATTTTCTAATGTGCCTCCAGCAAAACCGCTAAAATCTTGTAAGAATCACATTGGTTCAACCTTGTCAGCTTAATTAGTATAATACAATGAAACCAAAAGAGTTGTCCTAATTCCTTTAAAGGATAATAGGAGGGGTAAGAAATGGATAAATTTAATCTTTATTTGAAATATGTAATTTTAGTCCTGTTGCTTGTTTTCGCAGTTTTATTTATACAAATCAATAGATATGTGGTTATACCTCCATCTACAACTATGCCATCAATAATTTTTGATAAACTTACTTTTAAGAGCTACAGGATATATACATCACATAGTGAAGGAAACACAATAATTGCCGGGTTTACTGAAATGCAAATGCCGAAATAACAACTTTAAAAAGAGAACAAAAATTAATAACTGGTTAAATAATCCTTTAATTTTAGCGGATGGGTTGGATTGATTTCCAGCGAGCGATGAAAAAGTATTTAGTGCTATTAGCTTTTATCTTTTTATTTAGCCAGGGAGGGGTTATGGCTAAGGAAAATATTATTCAGCTGCCTGAAGCGCAAACAAAAGGCAAGGTTTCCTTGGAAGAGGCAATTCTTACCAGGCGTTCTGTAAGAAGTTTTGCGCAAAGGGATTTAAGCCTCCAGCAGATTAGCCAGCTGCTCTGGTCAGCCCAAGGCATTACTTCTGAAAGAGGCTTGCGTGCGGCTCCTTCTGCAGGCGCCTTATATCCGATGGAGATTTATCTGCTCAATAAAGACGGGTTATACCATTATCTTCCGCAAGGGCACAGGTTAGAGCAATTAGGCGAGGTGGATTTAAGAAAATCGCTCTCTGATTCTGCTTTAGGCCAGAGTTCAATACTCCAGGCAGCGGTCGATATTGTTATCTCGGTAGTTTATTCGCGCGTTACCTTTAAATATGGAGAGCGCGGGATAAACGATGTTTATATTGAAGCAGGGCATATTGCCCAGAATATCCATCTGGAGGCAGTAGCCATGGGTTTAGGCTCTGTTCCTGTCAGGGCCTTTGAGGATGCAGAGGTTAAAAAGCTCCTTTCTTTACCCAAAGACCAGGAGGCGATATATATTATCCCCGTAGGTTACGCTGAATAAAAAGGAGACCAACACGATGCAGATGCAGAAAGAAGTTCATTTAACGGGTAAGGATTTAACGCAGATGGTGCAGTTAAGGCCGCAGGATGTGGGCAAATATGCGATCGTGCCAGGGCCAAGAGACAGGCTGGATGCGCTCTTAAAAAAGATCGAGAATCCGGTAAAGAATTTCTCCTTTATGGAATATACGATGTACACCGGCACCCTGGAAGGAATAAAAGTCACAGCCATAAACGGAGGCAGGTTCTCTACTGATACCTCTATTACTACCGAGGTTATGTGCAATGCGCAGATACCCAATATCATCCGCATCGGCACCTGTGGAGCTTTGGATGAGAATATCAAGGTAGGCGACTTAATCGTGGTAGATAAGGTTATCCGCGGAGACGGGGTTACGCCTTACTATGTGGAAAAGGATTTCAGGACAGAGGCGGATAAGAAGCTCGCCGATACCTTATATGAGGTAGCCAAGGGGATGGGTTTGGCAATACACCGGGGCACCTGCTGGACTACGGATGCCTTGCTTAGGGAAACCAGGGAAGTAGTCGAGGCCAAACGCAAAGAGGGCGCTATTGCAGTGGATATGGTTTCCTCTACCCTGATTACCATTTGCCAATTGTATAATATCAAGGCAGGCTCAATTCTCTCCGTATCCGATAACGTGATTACCGGGGAAATGGGTTTTATGAATCCCTTATATTATATGGCAGAGTCAAACCTGATTAAGATTGCTTTGGAGGCAGTAAAGAAATTAGAGGGTAAATAATGAAGTTTTCTCCGCTTTTCTGGCCCATAGAATTAAAAGGCAAGGATATTTATATCCTGGATGAGACAAAGCTGCCGCATAAGCTTACCTATATTAAGGCCAAAGATTACAAGCATTCCTGTCGGGCAATCAGGGAAATGAAGACCCGCGCTGTCGGACAGGTGCTGTTGGTTTTTTATACTTTCTTGCAGGCAATCAGGAATAATAAAAATGCGGATTTAAAGAAAATCGCGCAGGCAATAAACGCTACGCGTCCGACACTGTCCTTTAAGTATCTTACGGATATGGTCTTGGATTGGGAAAAAAGCAAAGCGCCTTTAGAGAAGTGTATTTTAGGATTTTTACATACACTGAAAGAAGCGCGCATAAAACAGGCAGAAGAGGCAAGTAAGCTTTTGGAAAACGGAGATGTAGTCTTGACCCATTGCAATATCAGCGGCCAGATGCCGTTAATCGGCGAATTCTGCCGCAGGCAAGGTAAAGGAGTGAGTTTCTTTACCACGGAAACCCGGCCTTATTTACAGGGCTCGCGCTTATCTGCCTGGGAGTTAAAAAGGGCGGGGTTTGGTGTAACTCTGATTACCGATAATATGGTTGCCTCGGTGATGTCATTAAAAAAAGTAAACAAGGTAGTTGTAGGCGCTGATTGCCTGGCGCGTAACGGAGATATCGCCAACAAAATCGGCACATACCAGATTGCGGTTACTGCCAGATATTTTAAAATACCTTTTTATGTTTTATGCCCCCCTGCTTCAGGCGCAAGAAGCGGCAAAGACATAAAAATAGAGATACGGCCGGACAAAGAGATGTTAGAATATGAAGGAGTGCGCCTGGCTCCGGTTGGCGTAAAAGGGTATTATCCGGCATTTGATATTACGCCCGATAATTTAATTACAAAGCATATTTACCTGAAAGTATAACCATGGATGAAAAAAGTTTAAAGCAGGAGATCATAAAAACAGGCAAAAGGCTTTATGATGCGGGACTTTCAGTTGCCAAATCCGGTAATTTGAGCTGCCGTCTGGATAATGAGAATATCCTGATTACTGCAACCGGAACCTGCCTCGGAGATTTAAAAGAGGATGATATTGTAAAAGTCAATCTGGCAGGCGGAAATTGCGCTGATAAAAATAAGCCCAGCACAGAGTTGCTTTTACATTCCTTAGTCTATAAGAATTTTCCGGCCAAGGCAGTCATTCATTGCCATCCGCCGCTGATTAACGGCTATTTTGCACTTTGCACCTCCTTAAAGACGCTTACCTTTGAAACCAAACTTTATTTGGGCAATGTCCCGGTAGTAGAGCAGGATACGCCCAGTATTACCAAGCCGGAAGCAGTAATCGAGGCCTTAAAAATAAGCAATCTGGTGGTCCTGAAAAACCACGGCACAGTAGCGATTGCCGGGGATTTTAAGGAGGCCTTGGGGTTAACCGAATCCCTGGAAGAGGCTGTGCGCAGCGCTGCAATAGCCCGGCTTTTTAATAAGGAGGCCTTTGACGAGTTGGATTCGGGTTTAAAGGAAACCCTGACTAAAAATGAAGTTGCCTATAAGATGTTTTCCCGCGAGCATATCCAGGCCATCGTGGATTTGGTAAATAAGGACGAATTCATTGCCCAAAAAGGAAAGGAGCTGGATTTGACCGTGAAACTTGCGGTCAAGCTCAATGAGGCGGATAAGGCCTTTAAGTTTAATTTTGAAAAAGGCAGGATTGTAAAATTGGAAGAAGACGCAGATGCGCCCTTTGTCATTTCCGCTCCCAGGCAAATCTGGGAGCAGGTATTTTTGGGGAAACTGGATTCCTTTGTAGCGGTAACTCAGGGAAAAATGAAGCTGGAGGGGCAATTAGGGCAACTCTCCAAATGGTATGTGCCTTTTACCAGGTTGTTTGCCTTGTTCAGGCAGGTGAAGTTTATCAAGTAGAGGGTAAGTTATTTATTTAACATTCTAACTAGCACCCAAACGTAAAGGATCGTTTGGTGTCCCATAGGTATGGGAATAGTTTGGTGCGCGCTTTCTGTTGGCACCCGAACCTATCGGCACGTTTGCCTATAGGAAGGCAAAGTGCGCTTTTGTAAAAGCGATGGTTCGGTGTGCATTGTAGGGCTAGCACCCGACGCTAAGTGGAATTGCGTCGGTACGCCCTTTCTGGGCAGGGAGGGTTAATATGGACTGGGGAATGAAAAACAGGTTGAACCGCTTGATTCCGGATGGGAAATGTTTCTTTCTGCCCATTGACCACGGGTATTTTCAGGGCCCTACTTCCTGCCTGGAATGCCCGGGTGAGACCATCAAGCCGCTTTTGGCTTATTGCGACGGGCTTTTTGTAACCAGGGGCGTTTTGCGTAGCCAGGTTTCTGCGCTAAACAGCAAGCCCATTATTCTGCGCGTTTCCGGAGGCACAAGCATGGTAGGCGAGGATTTAGCCAATGAAGTGCTTACTACCTCTATTGAAGAGATTATCCGTTTGAATGCCTCGGCAGTCGGCATTTCTGTTTTTATCGGCAGTAAATACGAAAAACAGACCCTGGAGAACCTCTCGTGGCTGGTGAATGAATGTGAAAATTACGGGATTCCGGTAATGGCAGTTACTGCCGTAGGTAAAGAATTGGAAAAGCGCGATGCGCGCTATCTGGCTCTGGCAAGCCGTATCTGCGCGGAATTAGGCGCCCGCATTGTTAAAACTTACTGGTGTGAGGATTTTGAGAAGGTGGTAAAGGGCTGCCCTGTGCCGGTTGTGATTGCCGGAGGGCCCAAGTGCAAGGATGAACGCGAGGTTTTTGAATTCGTTTATGACGGGATGCAAAAAGGCGCCATAGGTATAAATCTGGGAAGAAATGTTTGGCAGAGCCCGCAGCCGGTGGCTATGGCCCGTGCCCTAAAGGCAATCGTGCATGATAAGGCCAATGTAAAGAAGGCGCAGGAAATCTTTAACCAGGCAAAGAAGAAATAACCCATGCGCGTGGCAATGTATTACAACAATAAGGATGTGCGTATCCAGGAAATGCCGATGCCTGCAATCGGCCCGGATGAATTGCTGGTGAAGGTCTTGGCCAGCGGTATCTGCGGCAGCGATGTATTAGAGTGGTACAGGCTCCAAAAAGCACCTCTGGTCTTGGGCCATGAGATTGCCGGAGAGATTGTTGAGGTAGGCAGAAAGGTAAAGAAATACAAGAAGGGGCAAAGGGTCTTTGTTTCGCATCATGTGCCCTGCAATAGCTGCCGTTATTGTTTGAGCGGAAACCATACGGTCTGTCAAACCCTGCACACTACCAATTTTTATCCCGGAGGGTTCTCCGAATATATCAGGGTCCCCGCGCTCAATGTTGACCGCGGAGTATTCGTATTGCCGAAGGCAATGACTCTTGAAGAAGGCACCTTTATTGAGCCTTTGGCCTGCGTTATCCGCGGCCAGAGGATGGCAAACCTTAAGCCGGCTCAGACGGTCTTAATCCTGGGCTCAGGTATTTCCGGCCTGCTGCATCTATTGGTTGCCAGGGCTTCTGGGGTAAAGCGCGTTGTTATCACCGACATAAACCAAGAGCGCCTTAAAATTGCTAAAGAATTGGGTGCAAACGCTACCGTCAATGCCAAAGAGGATTTGCCGCAGGCTTTGGTTAGAGTAAATGATGGGCGGCTGGCAGACCTGGTAATTGTCTCTACCGGAGCATTGTCCGCCTTTGAGCAAGCACTCGAATGCGTTGAGCGCGCAGGAACAGTGCTTTTTTTTGCTGCTCCGGAGCCCCAGTTTAAAATCGCAATCCCCGTAAATGATTTCTGGAGAAAAAGCATAAAGATTATGCATTCTTACGGCGCAAGCCCAAGAGATATTGAAGAAGCAATCGGGCTTATGAAAAATAAAAAGGTCAAAGTCGGTAAATTGATTACTCACCGCCTGCCCCTTAAAGACGCAACCAAGGGTTTTGAACTAGTGGCAAGCGGAAAGGATTGTATCAAGGTAATCTTGGAACCGCACAAATAAGGGAAATAAAATGAAACAGAAAATAATCAATCCTTCCAATGGCCAGGCTATTGCCGAGGTATGGCTGGACGGTAAAAAAGAGATAGAAGGGGCAATCCTCTCTGCCAGGCAGGAGTTTGATAAGGGGCAGTGGCCCAGATTCAGCCTTAAGGAGCGCCGCGAGTTTCTCCTGAAGATATCCCAGGGCATCCTGGATAAGGCAGAGGAACTGGCGAAGCTTGAGACTGCCAATACCGGAAAACCCATTAAAGAAACCACCTTTATGGATATTCTCTCGGCTGCCAAGACATTTGAATATTTTGCCAATAACCTGGAGAAGTTCCTGGAGCCGGAGAATATAGCTGTGTCTGGCGATGCATCAGCAGCGCTTAACCGCCAACCGCAGGGAGTAGTGCTGCTTATTGTGCCCTGGAATTATCCTTTATTGATTGCTTCCTGGAAAATGGCCCAGGCCTTGGCTGCGGGCAATACCGTAATTTTAAAGCCCTCCAGCCTTACCCCTTTAACTGCCCTGGAGTTAGGCAAGATTATCCGGGGAGCAGGATTACCTGCGGGCGCAGCCAATGTGCTGGTTACAAGCGGAGATACCCTGGGTGAGTTTGCCTTTTTTGACAATAGCGTGGACATGGTTTCTTTTACCGGCAGCAATGAAACAGGCAGAAAAATATTCGGTTATACCGCCAAGAACGTGAAGAAACTGCTGATGGAGTTAGGCGGTAAATCCGCAAGCCTCGTTTTAAATGACGCCGATATTGAAGCGGCGGTAAATGGCTGCCTCTGTTCCATATTCTTAAACCAGGGTCAGATGTGCACGGCTACCTCGCGCATACTGGTTGCCGAAGAAATCTACGATAAATTCGTTGCAGGCTTTACGGATAAAGCCAAACGCATAAAATTAGGGCCGGGAGAAGATTTCCAGACCCAAATGGGGCCCCTTATCTCTGAACAACAGCGTCATAGGGTAGCTGGTTTTGTGGAAAGGGCAAAGAAGGAGGGGGCCAAATTGCTCTGCGGCGGGAATATTCCCACAGACCCGGCCTTAAGAGACGGTTTTTTCTTTGAACCTACTGTTTTTGGAGACGTCAATCCCAAAATGGGCATATCCAGGCAGGAGGTTTTCGGTCCGGTAGCCTGCGTAAGCAAATTTTCCTCTTTGGATGAAGCAGTGGCCCTGGTCAATGATTCTGATTTTGGCCTGGCTGCCTGCATCTGGAGCAGCGATAAGAAACGGGCAGCCGGTATTGCCGCAAGGATTAACGCCGGCACTGTCTGGATTAATACCTACGGCATGTTTTACAATGAGCTTCCCTACGGAGGATTCAAGCAGAGCGGATTCGGCAAGGAGCTGGGAAAAGAGGGCTTTCTGGAATATACCCGCCTTCAGAATGTTATCACCGACCAGAGCGCAGACACTAAGCCTTTGGTAAACTACTGGTACGGATTTTAAACAAGATGAATGTCACGCAATTATTAGAGAAAAAATCCTCCCTGTCCGGGCAAGAGCCGGCCTACATATTCAAAGACAGTGTCATAACCTTCCATAAGTTAAAAGAAACCTCCTTCCGGTTGGCATACAGCTTAAAGAACCTGGGCATAAAAAAAGGAGACAGGGTAGCATTATACCTGCCGAATTGGCCGGAGTATGTTTTTAGTTATCTTGCCTGCTGGTGTCTGGGTGCGACGGTCGTGCCGCTGGACTTCATGCTTACCCAGGAGGAGTTAAGTTCCTGTATCCTGCACTCGGAGGCCTCGCTTTTGATTGCCAAGCACAAGGCAAATATCTCCTTTGATAATCTAAAGACAGGCTGCCCGCAGCTTAAAAATATCTGTATCTGCCAGGAGAAAATAGAGGGTTTTTTATCTTTTGAAGAGTTGATAGAAAACGGCCTGGATGTGAACCCCAAGGCCAATATCCAGGATAAAGACTACGCCATCATTTTTTATACTTCAGGCACAACCGGCAGGCCCAAAGGCGTCTTAATCAATTACCTGCAATTAGAGGCCCCTCCCAAGGCAATGGAGGAGTTTGTAGGTGATTTAAGCAGCAATGATACCGGCTTATCGGCGCTTCCCTTTTCACACCTGGGAGGCCTGATTTATATCCAGAATAATCTGGTCTTCGGCATGGCTGTGGTGCTTATGGACCGCTTCATACCCTCGGAGTTCCTCAGGAATATCAGCCGCTATAAAATAACCTGTTTCTGGATGGTGCCTTCTATGTATTACGCGCTTCTTTCCAACAAGGAGTTTGAAAGCACGGATTTATCATCTTTGCGCTGGATAGTTATCTTCGGGGCGCCCAGCTCCGTTGACCTGCTGCGCCGTTTTCACCAGTATTGCCCGAAAGCTCACCTTTTGCACGGCTGGGGCATGACTGAGACTAATGCGCCGACAACGGTTATTAAAAGAGGTTCGGATAAAATAGGCAGCGTAGGGAAACCGGCGCCCTGGATCCAGGTAAAGATATTTGACAATAACGATAAGGAACTGGCGCAGGGAGAGACCGGAGAAATAGCGGTATCCGGATGGGTGGTTACCGACGGTTATTATAAAGACCCCCAGGCTACTAACTTAGCCATGCGTTCCGGCTGGTTCCACACAGGAGACCTGGGAAGATTTGACCGGGAGGGAGATCTGTATATCCTGGGCAGGAAAAAAGAGATGATCAAGGTCTCCGGAGAGATTGTCTTTGAACCCGAAGTAGAAGCAGCCATACATAAGCACCCGGAGGTCCTGGAGGCAGCGGTAATCGGTATACCTGACAACTTGAGAGGAGAAGTACCCAAGGCCTTCGTGGTTTTAAAGGACGGCTCTTCTTTGAAAGAGGAAGAGCTGCGTTATTTCCTGCGCCAGCATCTGGCTCACTTTAAAATCCCCCACTCTTTTGAATTCAACAACTCCCTGCCTAAGAACCGGACAGGCAAGATAGACAAAGAAGCCCTCAGGAAGCCTTAAAAACGCTGATTGCGCTGGATTTATAATATGCGGGATATAAAAGAATTGGACTTGATTGGCCTAAAGGAGCTCTTCCGTCAGTGGCAGGAAGAGCCCTTTCATGCCGGCCAGGTTTTTACCTGGATTTATAAGAAAGACGCGCATGATTTTGAACAGATGAGTAATCTGGCAGTCGGGTTAAGAGAGCTCCTGAAAGAAAATTTCTATATTTATGGGCTCAAGACCGTAAAGAAACTTGAGTCCTCTGACCTTACCCTGAAATTGCTCCTTGGGTTAAGTGACGGTAATTCCATAGAGGCAGTGCTTATCCCTACTTCAGACAGGGTAACCGGGTGCGTATCCAGCCAGGTAGGCTGCAGATTTGGCTGCAGGTTCTGTGCCAGCGGTTTATTGGGGTTTAAGAGAAACCTTAGCGCAGGTGAGATGATTGAAGAGCTGCTGTTGCTTAAGCAAAGCTCACAAGGCCCGCTTACCCATATAGTATTTATGGGTACAGGAGAGCCGCTGGATAATTACGATAACGTATTAAAGACTGTCAGGATAATAAATTCCAAGGAGTCTTTGAATATCGGAGCCAGGCGCATTACCATTTCTACCTGCGGGCTTATACCCGCTATTGCCAGGCTTGCCTCAGAGGGGCTGCAGGTGGAGTTATCGGTCTCCCTGCATGCCGCCAATGACGCTTTGAGAGACAGGATTATGCCGATAAATAAAAAATACCCCCTGAGGGATCTGATAGCGGCCATCCGCGAATATATACGGCGTACAGACAGGCAGGTGACCTTTGAGTACGTCCTGATAAGGGGGCAGAATGCAGGGCCGAAGGATGCCGCGGATTTATCGATGCTGCTTAGGGGGCTCAATTGTAAGATTAACCTTATTCCCGCCAACCCCGTGGCAGAGTGCGCAATAGAACCTCCGAATAAACTGGAAGCACTGTTTTTTGCCGATGCCCTTAAGAAAAAAGGATTGAACGTAACCCTTAGAAAGTCCCGCGGTCAGGATATCCAGGCTGCCTGCGGACAACTCAGGTTAAAATATGAGAAAAAATAAATTGAGATTTATCGCAGTTATTACGTTAACAATGCTTATTGCAGTTATATGGTTTATCGGGTGCGTGAAGCAGGAAATAACCAATGAGCATGCCGTAGGCTCTACTATCGTCTGTTTCGGAGACAGCATTACGTTCGGATACGGAGCGCAGGAGAATGAAAGTTATCCTGTGGCACTGTCCGGCATCCTCAAATGCCCGGTGATTAATGCCGGCGTAGACGGGGATACGAGCAAAGATGCCCTGGCCAGGATTGATTCCGATGTTTTGAGCAGGGAACCTTTTTTAGTGGTTGTCGAGTTTGGGGGAAATGACTTCATTAAAAAAGTACCCGTGGAAGAAACGCTCAAAAACATGGAGAAAATAATAACTACAATCCAGTCCAGAGGAGCGATGGTAGCTGTTGTAGATATAAGCGCTGGGATCCTGCTTAGGCAATACCACCGGCCGCTTTATATATTAGCGCGCAGGCACAAGGCAATCTATGTCCCAAGCGCATTGTGCGGAATCATCACTAACCCCCGCCTTAAGAGCGATTTTATCCATCCTAACGGAAATGGATACGCCATCATCGCCAAACGCGTCTATAAGGCTATCCTGCCGTATCTTCCGGTATCTTGCTTGCGTAAATCAGTCAGGTAGGGAGCGGTTGGGCGTTCTTTTGTATTCCGGAGGCTTTTTAAAATGGTGCCTAACTTCTCGCTTCGCTCTAAGTCGGCAGCGAAAATAATAGATATGCCGAAGAAGGGAGTTGAACCCTTACGGGCGTGAGCCCATCGGTTTTTGAGACCGACGTGTATGCCATTCCACCACTTCGGCAATATTGTATTGACCCCGCCAACCATTTAAGTATAATATAGCCTTAAATACGAATAGTAGGTTGACGGGAGTTATTTTATATTTTAAAATAGCAAAGGTCAACAGATAACTTTGGGGCTGTAGCTCAGCTGGGAGAGCACTTGCATGGCATGCAAGGGGTCGAGGGTTCAACTCCCTCCAGCTCCACCAAATTCTTGCGACAAGCGAAAATTTAGCGGCACTAAAGCAGCACCGTATAAAACACGGTGTAATTCGCCGAAAGAAATAGCAGGCGAATTAAGCGTTAAGCGGCCCGACAAGGGCCGTAGCGAGCGTAGTGCCTAACCAGAGTTCCGGCAAGAAGATCCTTCTGCTGCGCAGAAGGATTTCGCCAGATAAAAACTTAAGGTGCTCAAAATTTTGGTGGCATAATTTGCCTATTATAGATAGCTGGCAAATTAAGGACGGTCATATGCAACCGTCCTTTTTTACTCCTGCTTGACGCCCTACCGTAAGGAAGGTATAATTTAAGGCGATGCTTTTAGGCGTTCATATTTCCGGTCAGGCCAGGCTCTATGAAAACCTGGATTCAGCCAGGGGGCTTGGGTGTAACACCATGCAGATATTCTCGCGTTCTCCCCAGCGCTGGCGTGAGCACTATATCGATCCGGGGGATATCGTAGAGTTTAGCAGGCGCAAAAAAGAGTACAAGATCAGCCCCGTTTTTATCCATGTGCCTTACCTGATTAATCTTGCTTCTCCGCAGGAAGGCCTTTATCAGGCCTCCATCGAGGCCTACATCGAAGATATACTTGAGGCGCACCTGCTTGAGGCGGATTATATTGTAACCCATATGGGCAGCCATAAAGAGACCTCCGAAGAGTCGGGCCTAAAGAGGCTAACCGAGGCGCTGGATATCATCATCGACAGGACCAGGGATACCAAGGTCGGGATACTGCTGGAAAATACCTCTGGTTCGGGTTCCTGGCTGGGGTATAAATTCGTACACCAGAAGGCTATCCTCGGTGCCTTAAAGAAAAAAGACAGGGTCGGGCTTTGTTTTGACACTGCCCATGCCTATGCCGCAGGGTATGATATTGCAACCGCAGAAGGGCTCAAAAAGACCCTGCAGGAAATAGATACCTTGGTAGGCCTGGAATCAATAAAATTAGTCCATCTTAACGATAGCCAGGCCGGGCTTAACTCCCGTCATGACCGGCACCAGGATATCGGCAAAGGGGAAATCGGCATAGAGGGTATGCGCAGGATAATCAACCATCCGGCATTAAGGAGCCTTCCTTTTATTTTGGAGACGCCCAAAAAGACAGAAGGCCAGGATAAGATGAACCTGGATACGGTAAGAAAGCTAAGGCGATAGCAGAATATGGAATATGATTTCAAGAAGATAGAAGAAAAGTGGCAGGGGTATTGGCAGAAGGAAGCCGTATTCAAGGCCGCGGTATCGGCTGACAGACCCAAGTTTTATTCCCTGGAAATGTTTCCGTATCCGTCGGGAAAAATCCATATGGGGCATGTGCGCAACTACACAATCGTTGATGCCGTCTCCCGTTTCAAGATGATGCAGGGGTTTAATGTCCTGCACCCTATGGGTTTTGACGCCTTTGGGCAGCCGGCGGAGAACGCAGCTATAAAGAACAAGACCAGGCCGGATATCTGGACTAACAAGTGCATCGCTTTGATGGAAAAGGAACTCAAGAGGATGGGCTTCTCCTATGACTGGTCAAGGGAGATCTCTACCTGCGACAGTAATTATTATAAGTGGAACCAGTGGATATTCCTGAAGATGTTCGAGCAGGGGCTGGCTTACAAGAAAAAGTCCAGCGTCAACTGGTGTGAATCCTGCGAGACCACCCTGGCTAATGAGGAGGTCGTAGAGGGCGGATGCTGGAGATGCCATACAAAGGTCCAGCAAAAAGACCTCGAGCAGTGGTTTTTAAAAATCACCGCATACAAAGAAAGGTTATTGGAAGACCTTGGGCAATTGACCGATTGGCCGCAGCGCGTATTGACGATGCAGTCAAACTGGATCGGTAAGAGCTTGGGGCTAGAGATTTATTTCCGGATCAAGGACAGTGAAAAAGTGATACCGGTCTTTACGACCAGGGCCGATACCATTTTCGGCGCTACTTACATTGTCCTGGCTCCGGAGCATCCGATGGTGAAGGATTTAATAAAAGGCAATCCCCGGGAAAAAGAGGCCCTGAAGTTCATTGATAAGGTTGCTAAAGAGAGCAAGCTCGTACGCGCTGCCTCGGACGTGAAAAAAGAAGGTATTTTTACCGGGAGCTTTGCCGTAAACCCCGTCAATAATGAGACGATTCCCATATGGATTGCGGATTATGTCCTTATGGAATACGGCACAGGGGCGATTATGGCAGTGCCTACGCATGACCAGAGGGATTTTCTGTTTGCCAAAGAACATAAACTGCCTATGAGGATTGTTATACAGCCTATGGACCACGCCCCTTCTTCCGTAGATAGTATGACAGAGGCATATGAAGGAGAGGGGACCCAGGTAAATTCCGGGCAGTTTGGCGGCCTTGCAAACCAGGAGGCAAAAATAAAAATAGCCGAATGGATGGAGCAGGAGGGTACAGGAAAGATTACCACCCACTGGCGCCTGCGCGACTGGCTGATCTCCCGTCAGCGTTACTGGGGTACGCCCATACCCGTAATATACTGCGATAAGTGCGGTATAGTGGCTGTGCCTTACGAAGAGCTTCCGGTGGAACTGCCTAAAGACGCTCCCTTCACGGGTGAAGGGGGCAGCCCGTTAAGCAAAGTCAGGGAGTTCGTCCAGACAAAATGCCCGAAGTGTAAATCCCGCGCCAAGAGGGAAACAGACACCATGGCAACCTTCTTTGATTCCTCCTGGTATTTCCTGCGCTTCTGTTCTCCGGGCTACGATAAGGCCCCCTTTGATAAGGAAGAGGTAAAATACTGGATGCCGGTAGACCAGTATATCGGCGGTATAGAGCATGCTATCCTGCACCTTCTTTATTCGCGTTTTTTTACCAAGTTCTTCAAAGACCTGGGGATGCTTGATTTCCAGGAGCCGTTTAAGAAACTGCTTACCCAGGGCATGGTTTTAAAGGACGGCGAGGTGATGTCCAAATCAAAAGGCAATGTAGTTGACCCGGATGAGATTATTAAGAAATACGGAGCAGATACCTTAAGGCTTTTTATTTTATTTGCCGCTCCTCCGGAAACGGAGCTGGAGTGGGATTCCAAGGGCATGGAAGGCGCATCCAGGTTTTTGAACCGCCTCTGGCGTCTACAGGATAATCTAAAAGATAAGGCGGATGAAGGGTTGGTGCGCCTTGCGCATAAAACAATCAGGAAGGTAACCGCGGATATAGAGGAATTCAAATTCAATACCGCCATTGCCAGTCTGATGGAGCTGGTTAATGCCGCCTACCAGCAGAATATAGATAAACAGACGTTTAAATGCCTCATCCTTATGCTCGCTCCCTTTGCCCCGCATTTTGCCGAGGAACTCTGGCAGGGCCTCGGGAATAAAGAGAGTATTACCAGGGCCTCCTGGCCAAAATATGAGCCGTCACTGGTGGTGGACCAGACTCTGACATTGGTCATCCAGGTAAACGGTAAACTCCGCTCGAAATTGGAGGTTAACCGGGATGCCACTGAGGAAGAGGCAAAGAAGCTTGCGCTTTCCGATGAAAAAGTCAGGCCGCATCTTAAGGATTCCCCTCCCAAGAAAATCATTTTCGTTCCGGGAAAACTCATAAACATAGTAATATAAGCCCCCGCACCAATTGGAATATGCTCAGGCGAAATATTTAATTGGTGTGTGGGTTAGATAACCCTGCTTCTTGCGTCTATTGAGCTGAGGAAGGAGGGTTTGTTGTTTTTTCTTAACCGACAGGAAAAACAAGCGGTTTTATTCGTCTGTTTTCTGGCGCTGGCAGGCTCTGCAGTCAACTTCCTCTTAAAGCTGATTCCTTCCTTTGAGCATACGCTGATAGCGGATATCGATAAATACAAGATGGATATTAACCAGGCCAGTCTTGCGGATTTGCTTTCCCTGCGCCTTGTTCCCGTTGGGCTTGCCCAAAGGATTATCGCCTATCGCCAGGATAACGGCCATTTCCGCTCTCTGGAAGAATTAAAGCAGGTCAGGGGAATAGGCCCGGTAAGGTATGAGAAGTTGAGGGACTTGTTGTGCGTGCGCTAAAGACAAGGCACCCCCTTTTTATTTTAGGCATTATTTTCTGTTGCGGGATAATTTTCAGCGCGAAGTTAAGGCCGGCATTTCCGCTCTTATTTATTTTTTCCCTTTTTACTTTTCTGTTAGCATGGCTGTCGCGAAATAACGATTACCTGCACGGATTAGCTGTTGCATCGACGGTTTTTCTTTTATCCGGCGCATTATTCTCTCTCCATGCAACCAGGCCTTCCTGCCATATAGATAACTTTGTTCTTCCGGAGAGTAATTTCGTTTTGATCGAGGGATTTATTGATGAGGAACCTTTTATAAGGCAGGGCAGGACTTTCTTTGTTTTCAGGGCAAGATACCTCTATACGCCGGGTCATAAAACAAAATCCTGCGGCAGGGTGATGGTGCGGTTGGAAGGGGGAAATGCATTCAGATACGGAGAAGAACTGGTTTTGGGCGGTTACCTAAACAGGTTTTTCAGGACCAAAAATGCATCTTATCATAACTATTTATTGAGACAGGGTATCACCGCAAGGCTGGATGTCCCTACGCCCAAGGCAGTAACTAGGACCGGAATTAATAAGGGCCTTGCATTAAGGAGGCTATCTCTTTATTTAAAGGATAGAAGCGAAAGGGTGATTTGCGCCTATCTTTCGCCGGTTGCCTCAGGGGTGGTTTCTGCGATGGTATTGGGCGAGAGGCGCGGGGTTGCCGATGTTATCGAGAATATGATGGTTAAAAGCGGGACCGTACATATCCTGGTAGTAAGCGGATTCAATGTCGGGGTGGTCAGCTTTCTGCTTTATCTATCCTTGAAAATATTGAGGATACCGGCCAGGGTGCGGTTCTATATCGCGGTTTTAATCCTGTCCGTATACGCCTTAATCACCGGCGGCTCTAACCCGGTAGTGCGTGCGGTCCTGATGTCCGCAGTGTATATGTTTAGCTGTCAGCAAAAAAGAGAACCTGATTTCTATAATGCCTCTAGCCTGGCAGCAATTTTTATCCTGGCGCAGAACCCCCAGCAGTTATTCGATTTAGGATTCCAGCTCTCTTTCCTGAGCGTGCTTTGCATACTCTTTTTTTATCCGAGGCTAAAAGCGCTTTTCCGGCTGGATAAGGCAAGGCCTGCGGTTATCCGGGTCATCGCGGAAAGCGGCCTGGTATCCCTTTCTGCATGGCTGGGGACCCTATGGCCGGTGGCGCTTAACTTCGGATTATTCTCTCCGGTTACCGTGCTTGCCAACATATTCATTGCCTGGCTGGCTGTTTTTATCACTCTTGCCGGATTCTGCCTGCTCTTAGCGGGATTTTCCCTGCCGCATCTGGCTATTCTGTTTTCCGCGCCGTTAGAATTCAGCATCAGCCTCCTGCTTAAAATCAACGCATATCTGGTCAATCTACCCTTTTCATACTTCTATCTATAGGGAGCCGCAAAGCCGTTTCTATTATTGACAAAGGTTTTGGCCTATGTTAAAGTTAAATTCTATGAAAAAAGCATTAGTTGCGCTACTTATTATCCTGTCCGTAAGCGTAAGCCCTGCCTATTCTTATTGGATATGGACTCCCAAAACAGGAAAATTCGTCAATCCCAAGACCGCGGTCAAGGATAGCCCAAAAGAGCAGTTTGCCTTTGCCAAGGGTTTTTATGACCAGAAAAAGTATGAAGAGGCAAAGCGGGAATTCAGGAAGCTGGTCAGGAATTACCCTAAGTCATTCGAGGCCTCTGAATCCCAGTACTACCTCGGGGTGATAGACGAGGCGCAGGACAATCTTTACGAGGCCTTCAAGACCTACCAAAAGGTGATAGACAAGTATCCTTTTTCAGAAAGGATACAGGATATTATTGAACGGGAATATAAGATCGGCGAGGCCTTTATGGAAGGCAAGGCCAAGCGCAAGGCCTTTGGAATGGAGTTACCCGTGGAAAACCCTTCTATAGAGATCTTCTCCAAGGTCGTGGAAAACTCTACTTACGGTCCGCTTGCCCCTGCTGCCCAGTATAAGCTGGGACTGATTTTAAAGGAACTGCAGCGTTATTACGAAGCAGAAGAGGCTTTTAATAAAGTCATTTCTAATTATCCGGAGAGCAGCTGGGTTGAGGCATCCAAATTCCAGATTGCTTCATGCCAGGCAGCGACCTCGCGCGGTTCGGATTACGACCAGGTAGCTACCAGTGAGGCCAAACAGAAATTCGAGCAATTCGTAAGGGAGCATCCGGATGCCGCGCTTTCCTACGACGCCCAGAAAAACATCAACCAGCTGCGCCAGAAGGAAGCGGAGAGCGATTATAATGTCGGGCGTTTCTACGAAAAACAAAGGGCTTATGACGCAGCAAGGGTTTATTACAATGAGCTCGTGGATAAGTATTCCGATACCCCCTGGGCAGCCAAGGCCATAGAGAGGCTCAGGATAATGGAGAAGAAGAATGAAAAATAACTTACCGCAAGGCGCTCACTGCCTGCCGGCAGGCAGGTATCACAAATCACTCGGGAGGCTCCTCTTTTTATTAGCCATATGTTATATCCCGTATCTTTTCTCCGGTTGCGGTTATACCACCCGTTCAATGATCTCCAATAAATATCAGAGCATCTACATCGAGCCTTTTATCAACAAGGTAGACATCACCAATGATGCAGACGCTGCCAACAAGTACCAAATATACAGGCCCATGCTTGAAACGGAGATTACCCGCAACCTTACCAACAGGTTCCTTTTTGACGGTAACCTCAAGCCCGGGCAGAAGGATCTGGCTGATTTGACTTTAAAAGGAGAACTGACACAGTTCAGGCGCGATCCCTTAAGATACACGGAGAATACCGACGACGTGGAGGAATACAGGATAAACCTGGTGGTCAACCTGAAGCTCTGGGATAATAAGGAAAATAAACTGGTCTGGGAAGAGAACGGTTTTACCGGTAGCACCAGTTATTTTACCGTTGGCAGCTCCGCCAAGTCAGAGAGCACAGCCGTTAAGGAAGCCCTGGATGATTTGTCGCGTAGGATTGTAGAGCGTACAGTTGAAGAATGGTAAGAAAAGAACCCTGCCTTTGTCTCCTGGTCGGCCAGGACAGCCTTTCCAAGAACGCAAAGCTAAATCAGATAAAACAGGCGTTTCTCCCCAAACAAACAGAACAGTTTAACCTGGATGTATTATACGGCCGCGGCCTTAAGCTGACGGATTTACAGGAAAGGATATTGTCCCTGCCGGTCAAGTCAACCAAGAGGCTCGTCGTTATCAAACAGGCGGAGCAACTGCAGCAGGGTATAAAGGATTTTATCCTCAAATTCAGCCGTCGAGCTCCGGCAGGGGTCCTGGTGGTCTTGGATATGGAAAGATTTGACCGCAGGGATTCATTTCTCTTAAGCCTGTCCAGGCTGGCCTTGCCCGGAGCAGGCCAGGCGATTATCTATCGTTTTAAAGAATCGTTTAGCCCGGATACCTTCACCTTGAGCCATCAGATAGATTTGAAAAGGACCGACTACGCGCTTAAAGTATTAAACCAGTTGCTTAGGGATGGAGAGAAGCCGGAGATAATCATGGGGGGTTTAAGGTATGCCTGGACGAAAGGTGCCTTGAGTAACCTGGAAATAAAAAGAAGGCTCAAACTTCTGCTTGATTGCGACCTGGAGATAAAAACGGGAAAGCTAAAAGCCCTTTTTGCCCTGGAAAAACTGATAATAGGTTTATCCGGACTTAAGAAGCCTCTTGCTAAGGCGTGATTTTTTGCGGTTGGCAGTAGCCGGATGTATAATCCGTTTTTTGGCTGCCTTGTCGAGCTGCGAAAACACCTTGGCCAGGAGCGCCTTTGCCTCGGTTATGCTTTTGGAGGAAATCAGGGCCTGGACTTTCTTAAGCGATTTCTTTAGCTCCTGCTTGATTTTTAAATTGCGCAGGTGTCTTTTCTTATCTACGCGTCTCTTTTTTAAGGAAGTTCTTCTTCTAGGCATTTTTTCTCCCTGCCTGCCGACCAGACAGGCCGTTGATTTTTAATAATGGAGAATCTTACCATAATTAAAAAAACATGTCAACAAACAAATCAGTAGCCAAATCCGCCGGAGTAATCGGCCTGGCCACTTTGTGTTCGCGCATTCTTGGTTTTATCCGGGATGTGGTCATTGCCAGGATTTTCGGGGTATACATCTATGCCCAGGCCTTTGTCATAGCCTTCAGGATTCCGAACCTGTTACGCGATATGGTGGGGGAGGGTGCCACCAATGCCGCATTTGTGCCGGTTTTCAGCGAATACCTGACTAGACGCAGCAAAGAGGAATTCTGGGAGCTGGCAAACGTGGTCTTGAATCTGCTTCTGGTCGCGCTGTCGCTAATAACCGTATTAGGGATAATCCTGGCCCCGGTCATCGTGCGGCTTATCGCCCCCGGTTTTACCGCTGACCCGCATAAGCTCTACACTACCATCAGGCTTACCCAGATAATCTTTCCTTTCATACTCCTGGTCAGCCTTTCGGCTTACTGTATGGGGATACTCAATTCCCTGAAGCATTTTGCCCTGCCTGCTTTTGCGCCTTGTGTTCTAAACATCTGCATCATTATCTTTGCGCTTGCTTTCGGAGAGGGTATAAAAGGGCTTGCCGGAGGCGTATTGGTCGGCGGCGTATTGCAGCTGGCGATACAGATCCCCCTGCTTTATAAAAAAGGGTTCCGGCCCAGGTTATTCCGCAGCTTCAGGCATCCGGGGGCTACTACTATCCGCAGGCTGATGTTGCCGCGGCTGGCAAGCTCATGCATTTACCAGTTGAACAATTTCGTGGATTCCATATTCGGTTCCCTTGCCTTTATCGTAGGAGAAGGAGGGGTAGCGGTGCTGTATTTTGCCTACCGGCTGATTCAGTTTCCTCTGGGGGTTTTCAGTAATGCCCTTTCCCAGGCTATCCTGCCGACGATGTCCACGCAGGCCCTGGAGGATGGGTGCGCTGATTTAAGATGCACCCTGTCCTGGGGACTACGCGCAAGCTTCTTTGTGCTTCTGCCCGCATCGGTCGGCCTTATGGTTTTAGCTCACCCGATAGTCCGGGGGCTTTTCGGAGGGGGCAGGTTTGACAGCTATTCCGTGCAGTTGACCAGCCGCGTCCTCTTTTTCTACAGCCTCGGGTTATTTGCTTATGGCGCAAAGAAAATACTGCAATCCTGCTTCTTTGCCTTAAAGGATACGGTTACCCCTACGAAAATAGCTGCCCTGAGCCTGGTATTGAACATTATCCTGAATGCGGTATTGATGTTCCCTATGAAACTTGCCGGGCTGGCGCTGGCTACCTCCATATCCGGTATTATAACTTTCTTTATCCTCTTTAGGTTACTTGAGAGAAAACTGACAGATTTCAATTCCGGGGAAGTAGGGATATCCTTTGTGCGCATACTTTTGGCTAGTATATGCATGGGGCTGGTTTGTTACGCGATCTCCCATAGAGGTATGCCTGCGGACGGAACGTTTCTCTCCAGGATTGTTAACTTGGGTTTCATTCTTTTCTTCGGCGGCGTTTCTTATATAGTTTTCTGTTTTATCTTCAGGGTCTCGGAGATGACGGAGTTATGGAAGTGGGTAAGAAGGCCAAGGTTTAAATGAGCAATTTAAAGGACAGGATTACGGGCCTGCCGCAGACCCCGGGCGTATATATCTTTAAAGATGCCCAAGGAGAGGTGATTTATATCGGCAAGACCAAATCCCTGAAAAAAAGGGTGCAGTCCTATTTCAGCCGCCTCCTTGCTTCCAAGACCCAGGCCATGGTCGCAAAGATAGCGGATATCGAATACAGGACCTGCCGCAGCGAAAGCCTGGCGCTCCTTCTAGAGGCAAGCCTGGTGCATCAATACAGGCCCAGATATAACGTATCATTGCGCGATGACAAGAGTTTTCCCCTCGTAAAGATAACCAACGACGATTTCCCCGCTGTTTGCGTTACCCGTAAGAAAGTAGCTGATGGTTCGCGTTATTACGGGCCTTATACGAATGCCGGGCTTCTCCGGGAGGCCTTACGTATTATCCGCAAGCACTTTCCTTTCCGCTCCTGCGAACGCCTGCCTCAAGAGGAGCGCATGTATCGTCATATAGGCCTTGCACCCGAACCGGAAAAGATCGGCAAGCAGGAGTATGCAGGCATTATCGATGATATCTGCCTTATCCTAGAGGGCAAGACAGAAGACTTGATTAAAAAGTTAAGCCGGGAAATGAGCCTAAAATCCCGCAAGCAGGAATTTGAAGAGGCGGCAAAAATCCGAGACCAGATAGAGGCATTAAGCGTTATGTCTGAAGGCACGGGCCGCTATAGCCGCAGGGAGGAATTGGAGAATTTAAAAAACTTGCTGGGCTTGAAGGGATTGCCGGAAAGGATCGAGGCCTTCGATATCTCCAATATTTACGGAAAGGAAGCCACAGGTTCCATGGTGAGTTTCTTCAAGGGGCTTGCCGATAAGGATAAATACCGCCGTTTCCGCATTAAAACCATAAAAACGATAGATGACTATAAGATGCTCGCCGAAGTAGTCAAGCGGCGCTATGCCGGCTCTCTTAGGGGGGAATTGGGTTTGCCGGACCTCATCCTTATTGACGGAGGCAGGTCGCATCTTTTGACGGCGAAAAAGCAGCTGAAAGAATTAAAATTGAAAATCCCGTTAGTAAGCATTGCCAAAGACAGGGAGAATATATACAGCGAAGCCAGAAGGGAGCCCATAAGGTTTGACGCGGATACCCCGGCTTTGAATTTGATACGCAGGGTAAGGGATGAGGCGCACAGGTTTGCGATCTCCTATCATCATATCCTGCGCAGGAAAAGGACGCTCGGCCGATGAAGATTACCCCTTTTGCCAGAGAAGTCTATAAAGCAGTTTTGACCATCCCCCTGGGCCAGGTACGCACCTATGAATGGGTAGCAAAAAAGGCAGGCAGGCCCAATGCATGCCGGGCAGTAGGCCAGGCGTTAAAACATAACCCTTTCCCCTTGATTATTCCCTGCCACCGCGTAATTCGCAAGGATAAGGATATAGGCGGATATGCCCTCGGCAGGAAGAAAAAAGAGAGGCTTTTAGAATTAGAAAGAAAAATAAGCGGGTTGATGATATAATAATATTTTGACACCCGAACCTAGAGGGTGATTCGGTGTGCGCTTTCTGCGCAACACCCGGCTATATCGGCACCCCAGCGTAAATGAACGTTGGGTGTCCCGCCTTTTGCGGGAATAGTTTGGTACGTGCTTTGTGCGCAACACCCGGCCATATCGGATTGGCCGGTGCGTGCTTTCTGTGCTAGCACCCAAACTTATCGGATAGTTTGGTGTGCACCATCTGTGTTAACACCCGAACCTATCTGATGGTTCGGTGCGCGTCTCTACGCAGGGAGGTCAGAATGACAATAAAGGATTATCTTAAGTTGATGGTGGATAAGAACGCCTCTGATATGTTCTATCGCGCAGGTTCAAACGTGCGCTTTCGTATCGACGGCGAGGTTGTGGGTATAACGGAGGAGATTATCAGCCTTGATGAGGTAAATGAGGCGGTCAAGGAACTGGCCTCTTCCGGATTAAGGGAATTTTTTCAAAAGAACCTGGACGTCGATTTCGGCCTATATATACCGGAAATAGGCCATCGTTTCCGCATCAGCATCTTTACCCAGCGTAACTGGCCGGCTATTGTAGTAAGAAGCATCCACTCCAAGGTGCAGCCTTTTGAAGAGTTGGGCCTGCCCAATGAGGTATTAAAGAAATTAAGTATGGAAAAGCGCGGCCTGGTTTTGCTTACCGGCAGTGCAGGCAGCGGAAAGTCCACCACCATCGCTTCGATGATAGAATACCTCAATAGCAATTCCCATAAGCACATCCTTACGGTTGAGGAGCCAATCGAATACACCTTTAAAGACAAAAAATCCATTATCAATCAGCGCGAACTAGGCATGGATGTCTCCTCTTATCAGGTGGCCCTGCGCGCTTTTACTCTGCAAAGCCCGGACGTGATATTCATCGGCAATATCCGCGATTATGAGACTATGTCTGCGGCCATTACCGCAGCCGAAACAGGAGTCTTGGTTTTAAGCACCCTACATACCGTAAACGCCGCCCAGAGTATTGAAAGGATGATAAATTTCTTTCCTCCGCACCAGCACGCGGAAATAAAGGCACAGTTGTCTTTGTTATTAAAAGGCGTGGTTTCCCTGAGGTTGCTTCCTTTAGCCAATGCTACAGGCCGCGTTCCTGCCTACGAAATAATGCTGCTTACCCCCACTATAAGCAGGCTTATGCGCGAAGGAAAGGTGTGGGAGATATCCCAGTTTATTGAAGACGGCGAGGTTTTCGGCATGCAATCATTTAATCAGTGCCTGGTCAGGTTGATTAATGAAGGTAAGATTACCGAAGAAACCGCGGCTAACTTTGCCGATAACAAAGATGAGTTCAATCTTGTTTTAAAGGGCATAAGGAGAAAGTAATTCAAAGGTCCCGCCGGACGGGGTGAGGGAGAGAAAATGCTGGAAGAGATTAAAATAAAACTGGCTGATATAGAGAAGCGCCTTGGCAACCTTAGAGGTTATCTTTGACATAGATAGCAAGGAAAAACAAACACAGGAGCTTACCAGCCGTATGTCAGAGGCAGGGTTCTGGGATGATGAACAGGGTTCCAGGAATCTGCTCAAACAGTTAAAATCACTGAAATCCTCCCTGGAGCCATGGCAGCAAGCAGCAAAGAAGACCGGCGAGTTAAAAGAGCTCATTGAAATCGCAAAGGAAGAAGACTCCCAGTTATTAAGGGAATTGTCCAGAGACATGGATGTGTTGGCGGCCCAGCTGGACAAAATAGAATTCAAGGCCCTTTTAAGCAGGGAGTTTGACGCAAACAGCGCAATCTTGAGCATAAATGCCGGTGCCGGAGGCACCGAATCCTGCGACTGGTCGGCAATGCTCTTTCGGATGTACAGCCGTTGGGCGGAATCCCACGGTTATGACGTCAAGACCATCGATATCCTGCCGGGAGAAGAGGCAGGCATTAAGAATGTCACTGCATTAATCGAGGGTGAATATGCCTACGGTTACCTGAAGGCAGAGCGCGGGGTGCATCGCCTCGTGCGTATCTCCCCCTTTGATGCCAATAAGCGCAGGCACACCTCTTTTGCTTCGGTAGACGTGATCCCGGAGATAGAAGAAGAAACGGATATGAAGCTGGAAGAAAAAGACCTGCGTATTGATGTTTATCGCTCAAAAGGCGCAGGCGGCCAGAGCGTTAACACCACTGATTCGGCAGTGCGGATTACCCATATACCTACCGGCATCGTAGCCCAGTGCCAGAATGAACGCTCGCAGTTCCAGAATAAACAGACGGCGATGAAGATACTGAAAGCCAGGATCTATGAGTTGGAAAGGCAGAAGAAAGAAGACGAATTGCAGAAGCAATATGCCAGCCAGAAAAAGAAGATTGAATGGGGCAGCCAGATACGCTCTTATGTGATGCATCCTTATAACCTTGTAAAAGACCACCGTACTGAATACGAAACAGGTGATGTTTCTTCAGTGATGGACGGAGAGCTGGATGAATTCATCGAGAGGTATCTTAAATTCAGCCTAAAGGAATAATTTCACTATGCTGGGGTATATAAGAAAAACCATATTGAACCTCAAACAGGCCGGGATAAAGAAAAGGTATCCGCAGGTTAATATTATCCTTCATGCGGATATGCCCACTCCTTCCATGAACAAGATGGCGCAAGTCGCAGGCATAGTAGATGCCATCAATTCTTTAGAGCCAAAGATAAGTGCCCTGACCGACCTGGAATTAAAGCAAAAAACGGATTATTTCAGGGAATACATCGTAAAAAAGAACCCGGAGTTCTCTTCGGAGCTGGCATCTCTGGAAGAGCAGGCCTTGGCAATAGCTATCCCTGAGGAAAAAGAAAAAGTCAGGGAGAAGATAAAACTTACGCGTAACAAGATCTTTGCGGGAATACTCCCGGAGGCCTTTGCCGTAGTCCGCGAGGCCTCGCGTAGGACTATAGGCCTTCGGCATTTCGATGTCCAGCTGGCAGGCGGAATCATACTGCACGAAGGAAAGATCGCCGAGATGGCTACCGGAGAAGGAAAGACCCTTGTTGCCACCCTCCCGGCCTACCTGAATGCCCTTGCCGGCAAGGGGGTACATGTAGTCACGGTAAACGATTACCTGGCTCGCCGAGACAGGGAATGGATGGGCCCGGTTTACGAATTTCTGGGTTTGAGCGTAGGCGTAATCCAGCACGATATGTCCGACCAGGAGAGGAAGCTCGGTTATAGCTGCGACATTACCTACGGCACCAACAATGAATTCGGGTTTGATTACCTGCGCGACAATATGAAATATGCCATGGATGAACTTGTGCAACGTCCGTTTTACTATGCCATAGTCGATGAGGTAGATTCCATTTTAATCGACGAGGCCAGGACCCCGCTGATTATCTCCGGGCCTGCGGAGGAGTCTACTGAAAAATACTACACCTTTGACCGCCTTGTCCCTCGCCTTAAAGGAAAGACAATCCTGGCCAAGGATGAAGTGGAGGCAAAATACAAGGGAGAGGATATCTCCAAGGGTTTTGATTATCTGGTGAACGAAAAGGAGCATACGGCCTATCTTACCGAAGAGGGAGAGGCAAGAGTCTGTTCCCTGCTGGCTTGCGCTGAAATTGACCTGGATAGCCGTACGCACATAATCCAGGCGTTAAAGGCGCACAAGCTGTTCAAAAGGGATGTGGATTATGTGGTTAAGGAGGGAGAGGTACTCATCGTAGATGAATTCACCGGCAGGCTTATGCCCGGCAGGCGCTGGTCAGACGGACTGCACCAGGCAGTGGAGGCAAAAGAGGGCTTGAAGATTGAACGGGAAAACCAGACCCTGGCCACCATTACCTTCCAGAATTATTTCCGTATGTATGAAAAATTAGCGGGCATGACCGGGACCGCCTTTACCGAGGCTTCCGAATTCAAGAGTATATACCAGCTGGACGTGGTTGTAATTCCTACTAACCGGCAATTGGTGCGTACCAATTATTCCGACCGTATTTACAAGACGGAGAAGGCAAAATTTAACGCGGTGGCAGACGAGATCTCGGAGTTTTATAATAGCGGGAGGCCGGTGCTGGTAGGGACTATATCCATCGAGAAATCGGAGAGGCTTTCGGAAATACTCAAGCGCCGCGGCATAACCCATCAGGTGCTTAACGCGAAATACCACGAGATGGAAGCGCAGATTGTTGCCCAGGCAGGCAGGTTCAAGGCAGTTACTATCGCCACTAATATGGCAGGCAGGGGAACGGATATCCTTTTGGGCGGAAACCCGGAATTTATGGCCAAGGCGCTCGTCGCTCAGAAATTAAAACCCCAGGACCAGGGGTATCAAGAGGAGTACCGTAAAATACTTGAGAGGCTACGCAGGGAAACTTCTTCGGAACATGAAAAAGTGGTGGGCCTGGGTGGCTTGCATGTTTTGGGCACGGAAAGACATGAGGCCAGGCGCATTGATAATCAGTTACGCGGCCGTTCCGGGCGCCAGGGCGATCCGGGTTCCTCACGCTTTTACATCTCGTTAGAGGATGACCTGATGCGTTTATTCGGTTCAGACAGGCTGTCCGGACTTATGGATAAGCTGGGATTAGAGGAAGATCAGGTCATCGAGAATTCTGTGGTCAGCGGCTCCATTGAGATAGCCCAGAGAAGGGTCGAGCAGCATAACTTTGAAATCAGAAAACAACTGCTGGAATACGATAATATAATGAATAAGCAGAGGGAAATCGTCTATACCCAGCGCAGGCAGATACTCGAGGGTGCTTCCTTAAAGGAGAATGTCCTTGGCATAATAGACAGGACAGTGGAACAGCTTTTATTTACATATAGCCGGGAAGGCGGGATTGACCTTCAGGGATTATTGACCGCAATCAAATTGAAGTTCGGCGTGGAATTAGTTGAAGACTCATCCTGGGAGGGCGCATCGCAGGGGCAAATAAAAGACATAATCCATGAGGCGCTGGTTAAGGCATATGAAGAAAAGGAAAGAAATCTCGGTTCGGAAATAATGCGGCAGCTGGAATCAATGCTTTTCCTGCAGATTGTGGATACCAAATGGAAAGAGCATCTTTACAATATGGATGACCTGAAAGAAGGCATAGGGCTGCGTGCCTACGGCCAGAGAGACCCTCTTGTGGAATACCGCAGAGAGGCCTTTGAGATGTTTGACCGGATGGTCTCCTCGATAGAGGATGAAGCGGCAGAGGCCATCTTTAAATTACAGCCTGCCAGGCCCGAAAGGTTCAAGGCGGTTTTTCGCGATTTAAACCAGGAGCTGCTTCATCCGGAAACAGCCAAGTTTGAGGCATCTCAACAACAAGATACCGTAGAACAGCCTTCTTTTCCCGGTCAGCCAGAAGAAAAATCGCACCCCATACAGGCAAGCGGGCCAAAGGTCGGCCGTAATGATCCTTGCCCTTGCGGCTCCGGCAAGAAATATAAGAAATGCCACGGAAGATAAGCAGGTCTTTAACTCCCAGGCGCCAGTTATCAGGAGATTTGTTCTTTAGTTTCCTCTCCGGCGTATTGCTGACACTCGCTTTTAACAACGGCAGGTTATGGATTTTTTCATGGTTCGCCTTTGTCCCCCTCTTCTCTGTCCTTAATAATAAATCCTTAAAGAAAACATCCCTTTTATTTTTTATTGCAGGAATAACCTTCTGGTCAGGCACTATTTATTGGCTGGTAAATGTTACTTTGTCCGGAACGATTCTTTTGGTTATATATCTGGCTTTATATTTTGCGGTATTCGGTCTAGCCATCAGGCCCTGCACCAGGCATTCTACTCCCTGTGTATTGATATTTATTCCCTCCGTTTGGGTCATGCTCGAATATGCCCGCAGCCACCTTTTGACAGGGTTCCCCTGGGCGCTTTTGGGCTATTCCCAGTACCGTAATCTAGCGGTAATACAAATCGCAGATATTACCGGAGCCTGGGGAGTTTCCTTTTTAATCATGCTGGTGAATGCGGCGATTGTCGAAATAATCTGGTCGCTAAGAACGAGGTTATGGCCGCGCTTAAAGATAACGGCTATTTCGGTAATTTTACTTCTTTCCCTGGTCTTATCTTACGGTTATTTTCATCTGTCCACTTCCCCTGCCCCGGATGACCGGCAGCCGATAAGGATTTCCGTAATCCAGGGGAATATCCCGCAAAGGTTGAAATGGAACATATCGGCACGCAACTTTGTGATTAGCCGTTATCTTGATTTGACTGAAGAAGCACTCAAAGGCTCACCCTCCCTTATCATCTGGCCCGAGGCAGCCCTTCCGGTTGTGGCTGAAGAAGAGCCGGAGTATTTGCGGATAGTCGCATCCTATGTCAAGAGCGTCAAAAAGCCGCTGCTTTTAGGCGCGGTGACCTTACGCGGCGGAGATTATTATAACAGCGCGCTTTTGCTTTCCAGGGAAGGCCAGCTGGTCCGGCGATACGATAAGGTTCATCTGGTTCCATTCGGCGAATATATCCCGCTGAGAAACCTACTCTCTTTTTTAGAGACGATCGCCCCCATAGGCGATATTGCCGCAGGAAAGGAATACACCGTATTCAGGGTAAGCGACGGCCCTGCGTCGCAATTGCCCTTTTCTGTCCTAATCTGTTTTGAGGATTTATTCCCGGAACTTTCCAGGCAGTTTATAAATAGGGGCGCAAGGGCCCTGGTGAACATAACCAATGATGCCTGGTTTGGCAAAACAACCAGTCCCTATCAGCACTTAAGCGCCTCGGTTTTCCGGGCAGTGGAAAACCGCGTACCCTTAGCGCGCGCAGCCAATACCGGCGTATCCGGTTTCATTGACCCCTGCGGAAGGCTGATATCGCTGGTTGCCGACAATAAAGGTGAGAATACCTTTGTCCAGGGCTACACGACAATTGATATGCGCCGCTATCCCGCAGGCAATAGCCTGTATACCTTGTACGGGGATATATTTATCATTGCCTGCATTGCCCTTGTCTGTATAATATTGCTCTTGAAAAAACAGGCGAATAAGAAATGAAGAAGATTTTTGCGGCCGTATTGGTAATATCGCTTATTTGTATTACCCTGGGTATTTATTTCCTGGATAAGGAATATTTCATTTCTCCCGTAGGATATTCCGCAGGAGAGGTTATTGTCCGTAATGATTCAGGAGGGGGCGGTTCCTTCGCCTCCCACAGGAACGGTCACAGGAAGCATGGCGGACTTGACCTTCTGGCAGATATGTATACCCCGGTCCTGGCTGCAAGGTGCGGAGTGGTTATTGCTGCTACCAGTAATAATGGCATGGGTAAATATGTAATCATTCGTCATTTTGACGGTATGGCTACGTTATATGGCCACCTCTCCCGGATTTACGTGACAAAAACGGCTCTCGTCAGGCAGGGCCAGGTTATAGGCGCCGTTGGTAAAACCGGCAATGCCAGAGGAGCAAATATATTGCCGCATTTGCATTTTGAGGTCAGGTTATCCGGAATCACGCAAGACCCAACCCAATACCTTATTTAGGCAATGTTTAATGTCATTGTATTAGGAATAGCCAGTTTATTGACGGATATTTCCAGCGAGATGGTTTATCCGATACTGCCGGTTTATTTGGTAATACAGCTTGGAGCAGGCCCTGCGGCTTTAGGGCTGATAGAAGGGGTTGCCGAAAGCACCGCCAGCCTCCTTAAGGTCTTTTCGGGGTTTTATTCGGACAAGATAAAATCCCGCAAGCCCCCCACTATATTCGGCTATTCGGCTTCAGCCATAGGTAAGTTGCTCCTCTATATATCCTCCAGCTGGCCGCTTGTTTTTGCTGCCAGGACAGTTGATCGTTTCGGCAAAGGTGTGCGTACCGCTCCGCGTGATGCCCTGATTGCCGAGAGTGTCCCCGCGAATAAAAGGGGCGCCGGCTTCGGCCTGCACCGGGCGCTGGACACATTAGGCGCGGCAATAGGAGTTGTCTTGGCGTATATCCTCGTCGTACATTATAAAGACGGCTTGAAGACCGTATTCCTGGTTTCGTTCATCCCGGCTATCGTAGGTATAGCCTTTCTTTTCTTTGTCAGGGAATCAAAAAGATTTGAGACCATTGCCAAGAGCAAACTGGAATTCAGGTGGTCGGCTTTAGATAAAAGGCTCAAGGTCTTTCTTATTTTCACTTTCATCTTTACCCTGGGCAATTCCTCCAACCAGTTCCTGTTATTAAAAGCGAAAGACATGGGCAATCCGCTCTCTACGGTAATATTGCTCTATCTAGTTTATAATATTACCTATGCCTTTTCCGCTTATCCTGCTTCCAGGTTATCCGATAAAATCGGCAGAAGGAAACTTCTGGTATCAGGTTATATTTTCTACGGCCTGGTTTATCTGGGATTTGCCTTAAACCGGTCCCCAGGCAGCTTTTGGTATCTGTTCGCGGTTTACGGACTTTATATGGGTTTTACCGAAGGAGTGGAAAAGGCCCTGTTAACCGACATTGCACCAGCAAACTTGCGCGCCACAACCATAGGCCTCCACGCCACTCTGGTGGGCATAGGCCTTTTCCCCGCCTCGCTCCTTGCCGGCCTTCTCTGGAAGGTGCTCGGATCTTCAGCGCCCTTTTATTTCGGCGGCTTTATCGGAATCACCTCCGGTATCAGCCTCTGGTTTATCTTAAAAGAAGGGCCAACGCAGCTAACTACAGCTTGATTTTTATCCCTTAAATACTTATAATAAATCTTATCTATATGGCAAGGATTAACCTTCTTTATGTGATTACCAAGCTTGAATTAGGAGGCGCCCAGAAGCAGCTTCTTGATTTAATAAGTTCTTTGGATAAAACAAGATACAATGTATTTCTCATTACGGCAAAAGAGGGGATATTAATACCTGATGCGCAGGCTATACCAGAGCTGACATTAGAGCTAAACGCCTGTCTTGAGCGGCCAATCAACCCCATAAAAGACATACTCGCTCTTATAAAAATAGGATTGTTTATCAAAAGGAACGATATCCGCATAGTCCATACCCACAGCTCTAAGGCCGGCATACTGGGCCGGTGGGCTGCGGTTTTCGGCAGATGCACGCTTTTGCACACGGTGCACGGCTGGTCGTTCAACGATCATCAATCGGCAATAATCAGGGGATTATTTATATTCCTGGAGCGCATAACCGCTGTCTTTACCCATAAAATCATCGTGGTTTGCGAAAGTGACCGGAAAAAGGGCTTGCGTCATAATATCGGCTCAATAGATAAATATGCCCTGGTACATTATGGCATAGACTTGTCCAGCTTCGAATTGAGAGGTAAATATTCCAGGGAGGAGTTTGGCTTCAAGAAGGACGATTTAGTCGTGGGCACTGTCTGTTGCCTAAAACCCCAGAAGTGCCCCCGTGATTTTATCATGTTTGCCCGTACAGTAAGCAGAGGATATCCGCACGCCAAATTCCTTTTAATCGGCGATGGCGTATTGCGCAGACGGATGGAGCGTTTAATCACTGCCTACAAACTGGAAAATAATGTTACTCTCTTGGGTTGGCGCAGGGACATAGCGGAAATATTGCAAATCATGGATATTTTCGTGTTGACTTCTTTATGGGAAGGGCTGCCTATAACCGTGCTGGAGGCAATGGCCGCGTCGTTACCGGTCGTAGTTACCGATACCGGAGGCGTGGAAGAAATAGTGAAGCAGGGCACAAACGGGTTCTTGGTCAAGCCGCATGATATGGAGGAAATGAGCAGGATTGTGATATCGCTGGCCGGAGATCCCGCATCTAGGATGCGTCTGGGAAATAGCGCCCACGAACTTATAAAGAGAAACGATTTTGGCGTGGATGCCATGTGTCTAAAAACAGAAAACCTGTATCGTGTTTTAATCAGCCGGAAAGATAATAAGGGTCTGTATAACTAAGAGGAGTATCTTAGAAAGGAGAAAGAAATGGTCAACGTAGATTTGAAGGGGCTTATAACCAACATAGAAAAAGTGATCGTGGGTAAAACCGAAGTCGTGAAACTGCTTATCGTCGGTTTATTAACCAACGGACATGTGCTTATCGAGGATGTCCCCGGGTTAGGCAAGACCATGCTTAGCTTGGCCCTGTCTAAATCCATAGGGGGGGATTTTAAGCGCATACAGTTTACGCCTGACCTTTTGCCTTCGGATGTTACCGGCGGGTTCATTTACAACCCAAAGAACGCGGAATTCGAATTCAAGAAGGGACCGGTTTTCACCAATATATTACTGGCGGATGAAATCAACCGTACCACGCCGCGTACGCAGTCCGCACTCCTGGAGTGCATGCAGGAGTACAAAGTTACCATGGAGGGCAAAACCTTTAGCCTGCCATTGCCTTTTATGGTCGTAGCCACGCAAAACCCCATCGAATACCAGGGGACCTATCCGTTGCCCGAAGCCCAGATTGACAGGTTCCTGATGAAAATCAATATGGGCTATCTTTCGTTTCAGGAAGAGGTCAAGGTCATTTCCGAACAGAAGGTGAGGCATCCGATAGAAGACTTAGGTTCAGTGATGAGCCTGGAGACGGTATTAAAACTCCAGGAAGAAGTGAAGAATATAAAGGCTTCGGAGCATGTTTTGGATTATATCGTGAAGCTGACTTCCGCCACCCGCAGCAAGAAGGAAGACATAAAGGTGGGAGCCAGCCCCCGCGCATCCATCGCCCTGATGAAGGCCAGCTGCGCCTGGGCGCTCATCGAAGGCAGGGATTACGTTATACCAGAGGACGTAGTCAAGCTCCTGCCGTGGGTGCTCAAGCACAGGATTACGCTCCAGCCGAAGGCCTCCATAGCCGGCAAGACCGCCGACTCGGTGGTCTCGGAATTGCTAAAGAGTACCTCTATTTCTTAAATAATATCTTATGCTCAAGACCTTCATAAAAAAATGGGTTTTTCTTTTTGTCTTGATCGTGTTTAGCCTGGTTATCAGCATCAAGACGGCGATAAGTTTTTTCTATTACTGCTTTTGGCTGTTGATTTGCCTGGTGCTGCTAAGTTCCCTTTGGATACTGCTTACATATTTCGGTGCTAATCTCAGGATTAAAAGAAGCCTGCCGGGGAAAACCGAGGAGGATGATTCCGTAGATATAAATACCCAGGTGCACAACACCGGCTGGATGCCCGTATTCAACTGTGCGCTTGCGGATAATCTTGGATGTGCTCCTCTCGGGCAAAGAATGAAGAGTTTTTTGATCGACTGCCTCTGGCCTCTTTCCGGAATAACGATGAATTACAGGACCTTTTGTTACCAGAGAGGAAGATACGAGTTGGGGCCGTTTACCGTTTATTTATTCGACCCGCTGGGGCTGTTCTTTTTTAAAAAGACCTACAATGTTTATTCTGCCCTTTACGTATATCCTAAGACCTTCCAGATTAAGAAATTCCCTCCCCTAACAAAGGGTACGACGCCCTGGTTCGGAATAGAGACGTCGAGGTTAAGCGGTGACGACGACGAGCTTTTCGGCATCAGGGAATACAAGGAGGGAGATCCCATACAGAGGGTGCACTGGTTATCTACGGCCAAGAAGAACAAGCTTATCGTGAAGCAATATCAAAGCCAGAGTTTTTACCGCGCGACCATCCTGTTTAGTTTAAGCAGGGAGTCTAATTTCGGAAGCGGCAAAGAGTGCGTAGCCGAGTATATCGTTAAAATAGCCTCTTCGGTTGCCAAATACCTCCTTGAAAAAGGGGTTTCGCTTGAGCTGATCGCGCATACGGGAGAAATAGTGAATATACCTTTCAATAAAGGACCGGAGCATCTGGAGGAGATACTGAGGTTTCTTACCGTAGCCAAAGCGGAAAGTCGCGTAAGCTTAGGCGAGGTATTCGAAGAGTTCTCCCGTTATATCCCAAATTATTCCAGTCTTGTTGTGATTATGCTGGATAAAGAGTGGGAGTATTTGCAGGGCATAATGTCCCTGGAGCAGAGGCACGTGAGCATAGTCCCGCTGATACTGGTTTCCTCCACATTTATGTATTCAATGGAGAAAGGCGATGCTGATGTTGCCAGAGATGTGGGTATCAAACTTTCCCAGGCCTTAGATTTTTACCCTATCCTCATTTCCAAGGGGCAGAACCTTGAAGAGGCTTTCCTGAAATTATAGCATGAAGAGAGAAGATAAATATTTCCTGTTTGAGTCCTGTCTGGTCGTAGCGCTGCTATATATGGCTGTGTCCTTGTTCGGCTCTACCCTGCCTATTTATAATCTAATAGTACCCGCCGGCATACTGGTTGGCTTATCCTTCAGCTGGGTATTCAGGGATAACACAAAGGCCAATAAACTGCTTGTAGATATTTGTGCTTTAGGGGTATTTATCTGGATGACTTACTCGGTCTTACGCTCCTCGCTATTTTATAAAGAGGTTATTATTATCTTGGTGAAGGGCGTATTTATACTGGAGATAGTGTTGAGCCTTAATGCTTATTCCGCTTCCGGGTTGACATACATGGAGGCCTTAAGCGTGCCGCTGGTCATGAGTTCGTCCCTGTTCTCTAATATGGCGGGCGATACGTATACCCTTCTCTCCATAGGTTATTTGGCCTGCTGGTTTGCCTTGCTGCGGATCAAATTTTATTTACTGGTCAAGCCGGAAAACGAGACTAACATGGGCAGGTTCGTGTCCATATTCCTGCTAGTAGCTATTCTGGTTTTAAGCCTGGCTGCCTCCGGGTTATTGGCGGCAAAAGTACCCTTAAGCAATTTCAGGAAGGGGGGGTTGTTGACAGAGCAAAGCTCCGGGATAGAGGCGGGCTTAGGAGAGATGGAAAAAGAATATTACGGCGCCCAGGACGAGTTCCAGAAAGAGGTTACCAGCCTGATGCTAGATATGAGAAATAAAGACGATAGATATCAGGTCCTATCCGCCATAAATACCCTGATTAAAGACAGCGCTTCTACCATAGAGGTCGAAAAGGCAAATGAGGGGTTGGTCAGCCGCTTAGGTAAGCCGGGTCCCGGCATTGAAAAGGGCGAAGGGGAGAATGCGGTTCATCTTATTAAGGATTATAACGATAAAAAGACGGCCTTGAATATGAAAAAGGCGAAAGACGGTTTTGTTAGTGTTATGCGCAATAACCGTTTTCCGTTGAAAGAAAGACTTCGGATGCTCAGGCAGATAAACAAGATTCGATACGGTACTTCTTCCAGGCAGATGCGCAAAGAAAACGACTGGCTGAGGGACAAGATAGATAGCTCTACCATACCGGCGGCTGCAAAGAAAGAGATGAAGGAGTATGCCAGCCGTCTAAAGGAGTGGAGGAACTTCGATCTTTATAATCGACAGGCACAGGGCTTGAAAGAGCGGCTTGAGAAAATGGATAAAGCAGCAGAAAAAGAGCTTGGTGATCTGTTTAAAGAAATCCAGCAATCAGGTAACCTCAGCGAATTAAAGAAGGCAAACATGGATTTGGAACAGTTAGAGAAGAAGCTGGGCAAAACCTATCCTGCAGAGATAGAGCAGGCCAAGCAGATGCTCGCTGAAAAGATGGAGATGCTCCTGGCGTATCAGGCAATGGCCCTGCGTTCGGAAGCAGAAAAGTCAGCAAGAAACACTGAATCGCAGAATTCTTTGGAAGAAGCGACAGACAATATAAAAGATGCAGATACGGCAGAAAAATTTTCCTATAATTCCTCAGCATTACAGGAGGAATCAAGATGGAGCGGACAGGCGTTCGCCAATAAGATGGCGGCTTTTACGGAGACCAAGGCCTATTCGCTGGCAAACGAATTAGCGGGAGAGATAAAAAAGGAGTTTGATAATAGTATCCTCTCCGCAAGACAAAAAGGCAATTTCCTGAAGGGGATAAACCGCCTGGAGAATGAAAAAGACGCATCCAGGATAGAGCAGGGTATAGATAAATTAAAGCAGGATGTGGATGAGTTTTACAGGCGGGGCCTTATTTATGCAAGCGCCAGGGAAACACTGCATAAAAAACTCGAGGACTTAAAAGTTATGCTTCTATCCAAGACCGGCTCAGCAAAACAGGTGCAGCAACAAAAGGAGGATACCGCCGCTTTAAAACAAGAGCCCCGGGTTACGGATCTCGCGCAGCCGGTGAAAAGACTTATTGCCATTAAAGTAAGCCCGCAGAATATGGTCGTCTCCTTAGGGGAATCCGGGCAATTCCGCTGCCAGGGTACTTACAACGATAATTCCGTGCAGGATTTAACAACAGACGCAAGGTGGCTCAGCAAGAATAGGCCTGTCGCGGTCGTGACGGGCGGAAAGGTTTCCGCTTTGTCCATAGGAGAGACGGAGATCTCTGCTCAATATCAGGGTATAGTCAGCAAGCCGGCAGCAATCCTTCAGGTAGGGGAGCCTAAACTGTTGTCGGTGATTATCTCTCCGGCTGATATAAGGATGTCACCGGGATATCAATTACGGATGAAGGCCGAAGGATACTACGGCGATTCTTCGCTCAGGGATGTTACGGAACTGGCCGAGTGGACGGTCACTGGCGGCAGGGCAGTGAAGTTAGAGAAGAATCTGGTCAGGCCTGTTTTCTTCGGCAGCGCGCAGGTTGCGGCCAAATATAATGATATCGTGAGCCTGCCCGCCAATATAGATATCATCGTTACGGTAGGTTGGCTGGCCTGGGTCTTCATGAAGATATCCATGTTATCCGCGCTGGTATTCATGCTTGCTTTGCTCGTTATGTTCGTTTTTACCAAGCATGAAAAAAGAATGCTGTTTCTTCTGCGCAGCGACCCCAAGAAATTTATCATCGGGCTTAATGATAATCTGAACAAGATCTTGCGCATATTCGGCCCGAAAAACGAACACTGTCTGACGCCCCTTGTCTACGCGGAACTGGTAGAGAATAACTATGCGATAAAGGACGCCACGCTCAAAAGATTCGTACAGAAATTCGAAGAGGCAAAATACAGCAGCCACATCCTGCAGCAGGAGGATGCGCAATCGGCACTTGGCTTCTACAGAGGTTTCTTAAATACCATGCTCGCAAGGCAGGGTAAGATAAAATTATTCTTTAGGTATTGTATTTCTTTATTTCGCAGGGCGCCGTTATAACAGATAAGGTTTTATGGAAAGAATATATTTCTTTAGCATATTTCTTGCAGGATTCATAATCAACGTTCTCCTCACCGCTTTATTAAAGAGGGTCTCCCTGAAATATGGCATCTTTCAGTTGAAAGACATGCCTGTTTGCGGAGGGATAGCTATCTGGTTCGCTTTTATAGGCATTTGTCTTATCGCAGCTGTCTTCGTCAGGGATAACCGTATGGAGCTATCGGCTATAGTTTCGGCTTCGTCAATGATGTTTTTCTTCGGGATGGTTGATGACCTGAAGGAAGTCTCGATACTCAGAAAATTCCTGATGCAGTTTTTGGCAACCGCGTTTTTGGTTATTCTCGGGATAAGGACCCGCATAGCGGCTATAGGGGATCTCGCCAATATCATCGTAACCTTTATGTGGGTGGCCGGCATAACCAATGCCATTAACCATCTGGATATCCTCGACGGACTTGCTGCTTCAGTAGCTTCAATAGTAAGCCTTGCTTTTTTCACGATATCCACGCTGAATCATGATTTGGTAAGCGCCGTTTTATCGCTGGCTTTATTCTCCGCCAGCAGCGGATTCCTGGTTTATAATCTTCCTCCGGCAAAGATATATATGGGTAATGCCGGAAGCCATTTCCTGGGTTTTAGCCTGGCTGCAGTGGCGATGAACATAAGTTACGCCTCGTTGGACAACAGGATAGCCCTGGCAAGCCCATTGCTCATACTGGGATTCCCCATATTCGATACCCTATTCTTGATTGTAGTAAGGATACGCAAAGGCAAGATTCCATTTATGAAAAGCAACGACCACCTTGCTTTGCGGATTATGAATATGCATCTGTCAAAAAAACGCGCCCTGTCCTATATGTCTCTGGCTAACTTATTTTTCTGTATCTGCGGTATACTCATTGTCAAGGTGCCAAACAAGATAGGGGCGCTCATAGTCTGGTTCGTCCTTATTTCCAGTATTTTATTAGCAAGAAGAATGAATAGGGTACCCGTAGATGGCTAAAAAACGCATAATTATACTGGGTGCCGGACTTGCCGGCTTAAGCATAGCCCGTTATTTACAGGAAAAGAACCTTGATTGCCTGGTTTTTGAGAAGGAAGATGAAGTAGGTGGCTTATGCCGCAGCAAGCGCGTTGGTGGCTTTACCTTTGATTATGCCGGGCACCTGCTCCATTTCAGGCACGCAGGCAGCATTTCAAAAGTAAGGAAGCTGCTTGCCGGAAACTTGGTCAGGCATAAAAGGAACGCGCAGGTTTATCTTTGCAGCCGTTATATCCGCCATCCTTTTCAGTTCCATCTTTTCGGCCTGCCCAAAGGGATAATCAAGGAATGTCTGGATGGTTTTTTCAAAGCCAAAGATAAGCATTTACGGAAAAACGAGCATCTAAATTTTAAAGAGTGGATCAAGTTTAATTTTGGCAGCGGCATGGCCAGGCATTTTATGTATCCGTATAACAGGAAATTCTGGACTGTCTCTCTGCAAAAGATGACCGTTGACTGGATAAACGACTTTATCTCCGTACCGAGCCTATCGCAATTGATAGAGGGTAGTTTATCAGGGCAAAACAGACTCTTTGGATACAATGCACATTTCTGGTATCCTGAAAATCCGGGCATCGACCAGTTACCCAGGGCTCTTGCGAAGAAAGTCAGGAATATATTTACAGGATGTACCATAAAGGGCATTGATCTCGAAAAAAAAGAGGTTTTGTTTTGCTCCGGAGGCAGGCAAAGATTTGACCTCTTGATATCTACCATCGCCTTGCCGCAATGGGCCGGTTTAGCCAACGGTCTTCCGCAGGAAGTGCTCTCGGCGATTAGGCGCCTTAAATGGAACTCCATTTACAATCTAAACCTTGGAATAAAGTCAGACAGCAAGCCCGATATGCACTGGGCGTATTTTCCCCAGAAGAATCTAAGTTTCTATCGTATCGGTTTCTTCCATTCCTTTTCCCGGGTGCCTGCCGGCACAAAATCAATGTATATTGAAGTATCCTATTCCAGGGATAAGCCCATTGACAAAAAAGGCATGGTCTCTAAAATAAAGAGGGATTTAGCAAAGACCGGTATTTTACAGAAGAAAGACACCGTGCTGGTACAGGATATAAATGATATAGAGTACGGCTACCCTATCTACGATGCCCTTTGTGCCGGATCCAGAGAGTTGATACTGAAATATCTGGAAAGTAAAGACGTATTATGCTGCGGACGCTACGGCTCATGGAGGTATCTATCCATGGAGGACGTTATATTACAGGCAGGGAGATTGGCCGGGGAGATATGTGTTTAATCATTTTGATAGAATAAGAGAGATATTCAAACAGAGGGGCTTACTTTTCAGGCTGGTGATAAAGGAATTAAAGGTAAGATACAAGTATCCCTTTCTGGGCTTTTTATGGGCTTTTATCGTGCCCCTTTCTGCGATATTGACGTTCTTTTTCATTTTTTCTTACGTCATAAAAGTGCCGCATCCGGGATATCCCTTCTTTATTTTCCTCGCCAGCGCGGTATTCCCCTGGAATTATTTCGGATTTTCCGTGACCACCTCGACCATGAGCCTTCTGGACAGCGGCAATCTCATAAAAAAGGTTTACTTTCCGCGTGAATTGATTCCCATATCAATAGTCATCCTGCAGTTGGTCCTTTTTGTTTTTAGCCTGCTGTTGATGATAATCTTCCTTTTGTTGTTCGGACTAAAGCTAAGGCCGCTTATCCTGGCCTTGCCGCTGGTAATATTACTGCAGACAATTTTCCTTTGCGGCGTATCCCTGATTGTTTCTGCGCTGCAGGCCAGATACCGGGATGTAAAATATATCGTAGAAATAACTCTACCGGTATGGTTCTACCTTACGCCCGTATTCTATCCCTTAGAGCTCATAGGCAATTTATCGCCGCTATTCTTGAAGATATACATGCTTAACCCTTTGACCCAGCTGATTACTTTCTATCGTATTGTCTTGATTGACGGCTATGGCAGGAGCCTGCCTGTGCAAATCAGTATCCCGGGCATTATTTTAACCAACATCGTGATATGCCTGGCCGTGTTCTGGCTGGGTCTTGCGATATTCAAAAGGCAGGAATCCAGATTTACCGACATGATATGAGTGAAGCGATAGTAATCGAAAACCTGGGAAAGAAATTCATCATCTCGCATGAAAAAGAGGCGTTAATCAGACACCTGCTGCCTACTTTTTTATCCATAAAAAGATATGAGGAATTCTGGGCTTTGCGCGATATCTGCTTAAACCTGAAGCAGGGAGAATGCCTGGGCGTGATCGGAAGGAATGGAGCCGGTAAATCTACCCTCTTAAACATACTTTCCGGAATAACCCTGCCTACTTGCGGCAAAGTGAAGGTTAAGGGGAGCATTTGTGCTATCCTGAGTCTTGGCGCCGGTTTTCACCCTGAGTTAACCGGAGAAGAGAATATATATCTTAACGGCTCTATCTTAGGCATGGGGCAGAAGGAGATCAGAAGCAAATTCGATAAAATAGTGGAATTCTCGGAACTGGGGGGTTTTATAGATGCCCCTCTTCAGGCGTATTCTAACGGTATGTATCTGCGGTTAGGCTTTTCCATAGCGGTTCATACGGACTTCGATATACTGCTTATAGACGAGATCCTGGGGGTGGGGGATATCAATTTCCAGGATAAATGCATGCGCAAGCTTGCGGAATTGCGTTCTTCGGGAAAGAGCATGGTCATTGCTTCGCAGTCACCGGAAACATTGCAACCTCTTTCTGACAGAATAGCTGTGCTGGAAAAAGGAAGTATTGATTTTATAGGCAACCCGCAAGAGGCAGCGGCACATTACAGGAAAATAATGCAGGGGGAGGTTGTTCGTCCTTCGGCAGAACATACGGCCATAACGCCGGTTGGCGGGTTGGGTTATGTTTCCGAATACGAACGCAGCCATATTCTGGCAGATTGGCATAGCAAAAGCGGCAATCAGCAAATTCAGATAACTGATGTGGAATTATCCGGGATAGACGGGGAAAATAAAAATACCTTCAGTCCACATGAAGATATCATCGTTAAGGTAAAATTTAAAGTTAATAATGAAGTAGCCAATCCGCACTTCGGAATAGCCATATTCGCAAAAGAGGGCGTTTATTGTTATGGCCCGAACACTAAATTTGACGGTATCCGTATAGAAAAATTAAGAAAAGGCGAAGGTCAGGTGTCGATAAGATACCTTAAGCCGCCTCTGGCTTGCGGGCAGTATGCATTTTCGGTTGTGGCCTGGGAAGAAGAAGAAAGATTCGCCTACGATTACCATTATGCCTATTACGATTTTCAAATATGCGACCATTCTGCGGGCAGGCAGGGTCTACTGCAGCTACCCTGTAAATGGAAGGTCCAGGCCAGGGTATCGGAAAAGGGTGGCACAGGAGGGGAAATAATCGACTTTGCGGGGTATATCCGCGATGAAAAATGGCTAAAGGATGCTTCTTTAGATGTTCTAGAATTGACAGGAAAAAAACTGACGGATGGCAGGAGCATAAAGAATATCTTTGAAAGCGGTGAGCCGTTGATATTCTTCCTGGAGCTATTCGCACAGCACCAAATAGAGAAGCCGGTCCTCTGGGTAGGGCTATTCGGCGATGACAGGCTTTATTTCCAGGGGGACCGGATAGCGATAGACCGGATAAACAAAGGCAGGTCTTCCGTTTCGTTTATCTATCCAGAGCTTGATTTACTACGGCGCAGGCATCCGGGGCTTGCTTCCGAAGGAAGGAATTTTGTCCTTTGTTTTGCGGTGGCGCAAGGAGGGAAGGACTATTGCCGCAGTTTCGCGGAATTCGGCATAATGACAGACAGGCAGGACCACGGAGCAGTCTATATAAAACATAAATGGCAACTCAACCTATCTTGAAAATGAAAGAAAAGTATCCTTTAGTAAGCATAGTCGCGGTAAATTACAACGGTAAACAATACCTGGAGCCGCTTTTTGTCTCCATAAACGCGCTTGATTATCCACGCGAAAAAATAGAAGTTATCATGGTGGATAACGGCTCAAGCGACGGCTCAATAGCCTTTGTCAAAAGGAGGTTCCCAGCGCTGCATATAATAAAGAATGACGAAAACAATTATTCCCGGGCAAATAATCTCGGTATCAGGAAGGCAAAGGGCGAATACATAGCCCTGGTCAATAATGACGTAGAATTTGACAAGGACTGGTTAAAAGAGATTATTGCAGTGGTAAGCCGTGACAAAAAGATAGGCATAGCAACCGGCAAGATTCTTTTTCCCGATGGCAGGATTCAAAGCACGGGTCATTATGAGATGCCCCAGATGTACTGGTCGGACCGGGGTTTTAGAGAAGAGGACTCAGGGCAATATAATGTTGCCGAAGAGGTGTCCAGCGTCTCTCATTGCGCGGCCTTATATCGAAGAAAGTGCCTGGATGATATCGGCTTATTGGATGAAGATTTCAATATTTATATGGAAGACGTAGATATGTGTCTAAGGGCAAAACAAAACGGCTGGAAGACGTTCTATTGCCCAAAGGCAATAGTCCTGCATAAGTTTCACGGTTCCATAGAAAGGGATTCGGCCAATTTATATTGCGAGAGAAACAGGCTGTTATTAATAGCCAAGCATTATCCTGATAAGCTGGGAGAGTTGTTGTTTGGCCAAGGGTATTTTACGGTATTGGGCAGAAGGGAAGATCTTGGGAAGGTGATATCGCAGGTATTGATTAAACTGAAAAAACACCATGGCGAACGAAAACTGTACTCGCTCCTGCCGGATATAATATTGAATATGGGCAAGGTATTTAATTTGGAGAAGGATTATTTGGTAAAGACATTAGACGGCGATAGGGCACATCTGAAAGGTCTGGAAGATTACGTTAAACAGAAAGAACAGGATATTGCCAGCCAGCAGGAAGCCATGCGGCAGAAAGATAATCAACTCCAGCAGTTAAATGCCAGACTCGCCGAGACCTTAAATTCTGTATCAGAAAAGACGGAGGAATCTGCGGATAAGGACAATGCTATGGAAAAATTCAGGCAGGCCCTGCAGAAAAGCGAGAAAGAGGTTATCGAATTAAATATCCAACTTACCAAGGCGTTGAGTTCTGTCTCGGAAAAGACAAAGGAATCTACGGACAAAGAGAGGGTTATTGAAAAATTCAGGCAGGCCCTGCAGAAAAGCGAGAAAGAGGCTGTTGAACTGGATGCTAGACTTGCCGAAATAACCGGATTTTTTTCAGAAACGGAGAAACAGCTTTCTCATAAAGAAGAATTCCTCAGGAAAAAAGAGCTCGAGGCAGCCCAGCTAAACGCTCAATTATCGGAAATCAAGAATTCATCCTTAGGCAGGGATAAGCAATTATCTCAGAATGAGGCAGAACTCTTGGCGTTGAACAGCAATTTAAAAGAAATGATATCTCAGCTGGCGAAGAAAGATTCCCGGATTAACAGCCAGGAGCTAGAAATCCAATTCCAGAAGCGAACCCTGCAACAGAGTAATGATGATATCAAGAGGCTGAATGCGCAATTGGATGAGCTCTCCGGAGCCCTTCTGCAGAAGGAGCGCTGTCTTCGGGAAATGGAAGATATTATCTCCGGGAATAATATTAAAATTAAAACGTTAGAGAAGAAGATCAAAGAGATATTTGATTCGGAAACTTACCGTATCATATTCAGGCCGCTGGTCTGGCCATTCCTGAATTTTTGTAAGGCAACCGTGGCCACATTCGTTAATTTCGTATCCGGGATTAAAAATAGCATCAGCGTGACTAGGCAGATAATAAAATCCTTATTTCCTGAGAAACATATCTTTTGTATAGCAAAATTCTCAGCATCCGAGGTTTTTTCCAGATACGGTAGAAATAACACTTATTTCATCAAAGTCACTAACAACCTCCCCGAAGAGAAAACTGTGAGGGTCGGGATAGATATATACCAACGCCATAATGAGGTGCACCCGGACGGGCATTACGCATATTTCCTTACCGAGATTAATTTTTCTTCGCGTCAAAGCGTATTGGTAAGGGTGGATTATGATTGGGAGCAGAAAGTTAAATTTTATGTTTTGGACAAGGTCTTGGATGCATCGGTCTTCTGGAGGGACGGCCTGAGGCGGGAATGCATTTACTGCCTTTATGCCGTCATCTATGACCAGGATAACAAGTTAATAGACAAATTGAACATATATCAGCGTTTGACCAATTGACGTTATGAAGATACTTAACATTATCCAGCGCTATTCTCCGGCCATAGGCGGCTCGGAAAAATGGTGTGAGGATGTCAGTAAATATATATCAAGCAGGGGTTGTATAGTTAAAGTACTTACAGCCGATATCTATAACATAGAAGAATTCTATCTGCTTCCAGATCCTAATAAGACCGCGGTAAGACTGGGCAGATTGGAATATGACGGCGCCATTACGATAATGCGTTCTCCTATAGTGCGCCTCAGGAGGATTCACCACCAGCTTTTCGGCAACCCTCTTGTTAAGAATACGATTTTTGATATTTTTTTGCATAGCCCATTTTCCCCCCTTTTGTTCCTAGACATCATCAGAGAAACAAGGAAAAGCGATATCGTGCATTTGCATACCCTGCCCTATTCGCACAATCTGATAGGATTTTTCTTTGCCAAGTTGTTTAAAAAGAAAATAGTGGTCACCCCTTATTTTCATATCGGCCATCCGGAATACGAGAGAGAGGTATTCTACCGGCTCATGCGTAATTGCGATGCAGTTTTGACTTTAAGCGATTTCGAAAAAAGGTACTTCGTCAATAAAGGGATCAGAGCAGACCGGATCTTTAATATCGGCAGCTCAATAGATATAGAGCAGTATGACAAAAGCGCTGACCTTCAGGGCTATAAAGAAAAAATATTTGAAAAATATAATATTATAGAAGGTAAAACCAAGGTAATAATCTTTATCGGAGTCAGCCACGAGACCAAGGGCATCCAGCATCTAATCCCGGCGGTACTGGAGTTGAGAAAGGAAGGAGAGGATATACGCCTTTTCCTGGTGGGTGCCAGGACGCATAAATTCGAGAATTATTATAACAACCTAACCCTGCTGGACAAGTTGACAGTGGTAGATTTTGGCGAGGTGCCACATAAAGAAAAGGTGGACCTTTTACACCTGTCAGACTTATTGGTCCTGCCTTCGGAATTTGAGTCTTTCGGAATAGTATTCCTGGAGGCCTGGAATTGCAATAAGCCGGTAATAGGTACAGAAAACGGACCCATGCCGGAAATAATCGGAGCCGGAGGTTTGGTCTGCAGGTACGCCGATATAAGAGACCTGAAAGAGAAAATAAGGAAAATCCTGCATGACAGGTCTCTGGGGGTCAGGCTTGCCGAGGCAGGTAATAAGAAGCTGATGGAGAACTATACGCCGCAAAAGGTAGGGACAAAGGTACTCGATGTTTATAATCTCGTAAAAAGAAAATGTAAGAAAAGAGTCCTCATAGTCAGCCACCTATTTCCTCCTTATATCCTTGGTGGCTCTGAAATAGTGGCCTTTGAACAGTCCAGGGAACTCCTTGCGCGTGGATATGATGTCAAGGTTTTCTGCGGCAGGCAGGCATTTGGCAAAAGAAGGTTTGCTGCTTACCGCGAGAATGGCCCCTTTGATATAACCAGGGTCAACCTTGCACCCCAGGATTTCAGGAACCGCAACTACGCCAATTACAATAAAGATGAATTACAATCAGTTTTTAAAGATGCGATAGCCGAGTTTGCTCCGGATGTAGTGCATTTCCACAATATATATCCTTTTTCGGTCAAAATGGTCGATACCTGCGCCCTTTTTAATATCCCTGCGGTTATGACTCTGCACGATTATTGGCCGGTTTGTTTTAAGAACATAATGGTAGATAACAACGGACGGATATGTAAAAAAAACGGGATAGCCTGTATCGGCTGCAAAGAAGGGGTTTTCTGCGACAATGATAAACTTTCCATATTGAGCAGGAACTTTCTTTTTAAGTCATCGCTTAGCAATATTCAGAGGTTCATTTCCCCCAGTAAATACCTGGCGCAGGTATTTACTGGCTCTGGTTTTGACGGGAGGAAATTCCGGGTCGTTAATAACGGCATAGACATAGGACGCTTCCGCTCCATAAGAAGACACAGGGGTTCGAAAGTGCGCTTTGCGTTTGTCGGAAGCATACTGCCCCATAAAGGCGTGGATAATTTGCTGGCGGCAATAGCTAACCTTAAGAATAGGGATAAAATATCCGTTTATCTGGTCGGTAAGGGAGACATGGACTTCATCAAATATTGCAGGTATATCATAAAGAGGTTCTCGCTGGATAATACAGTAAGATTAACCGGAGCCGTGGACAACAGGGATATACATAGGATTTACCGTAACATCGATGCATTGATATTGCCTTCCCTTTGGCCGGAGAATTGCCCTGTTTCGATTATGGAGGCAATGGCCTGCCGTGTTCCAGTCTTGGCTTCCAATATCGGAGGTATAGGAGAACTAGTGAAAGACGGTTTCAACGGCATGCTCTTTGAATATAATGATGTCGATTCCCTGGCCAGGTGTATGGAAAGGATAATAGATAACCCCGCCTTAATTGAAAGAATGGGTAACAATGGATTTAATGAGGCCCAAAAATTTGATTTAAAAAGCCAAACTAATCTGGTTTCGTGGGAATACGAGAACCTATTCCGTTCGGAAGGGAACAGGCGGCATTCTTACAGGTTTATTCTGTATCAGGGGAAACCGGAGAATATGTTAACGAAGGGTTTATTTGAAATATTAAGGAAATATGAAAAAAGCCTGAATATGCCGCTCGATATTTGCCTTTCCGAGTTGGTACAGGAAGGCCTGTTTGAAAAATCTGGTTTATTGATACTGCCCCACTATTGGGCTGGTAAAACCGAGTCGGAGCTGGGCAGGGCCTTTCGGAGCAATATACCGATACTGCTCAATGAAGAAGACCCCGGGTTAAGAAAGTTTATCGTCGGCTCAAGAATTACCGCTTACCAGTTTAGCAATTACCCCGGTTTTGCCAGTATCCTCGATAAGATTTATGCATAAATACAATATAAGTCAATTTTTAGGAGAAGGCTGGCTTCCTGTTGAACAGGAAAAACAAAGCCAGCGCCAGTGGTCATGGTCAAAAGAGGAGTCCAGCCTAATTTTTCCATTAAAGCACCGGGGGTATCTCCTGGAATTTATGGGTTGCCCTTCGCAAATTTTCCAAATAAACGTAGAAACCGCTAATAAAATTATTTCTTCATTTTCGGTAGCACCCACGTTTAAAATAAATATTCCTACCGACGTCGTATCTTGTAGAATGAAAGTAGAAAAACTGTGGGTACCCCAAAATATTCTTGCTAATTCAGAAGATAAAAGAGAACTCGGGGTGTCCTTGCAAAATATATCCGATGCGGCTTATTTTGAAGATTCCAGTCTGTCTCCCGAGACTATAGAAATGGGCTTGACCGGAGAATGCAATATAAATCCGCCTTGCAAGATGTGTCTTGCCCGTAATCTGGAGAAAAACCAATATAATTTTCACCTGAGCGATTTGATTATCGAGAAAATGATACCGGTATTGGAAAATGCGGAGGTTGTATCCTTGCATGGAGGCAAAGGGGAACCGTTGCTTTCCCCGAGGCTTTTTGAAATTATAAATAAACTTACCATGAAGAAAATCCGCACCGAGATTTCTACTAACGGACAATTGTTAACGGAGGATACAGCCAGAGAGGCCGTAAACAGCGGCCTTACGCGCATATCTTTTTCACTGGATGCCGCTACGCCGATAACCTATAACAAAATAAGGAACAATCCCGGCTTTAATAAGGTAGTCAATAACGTTAGGATGCTTGCCAGGATAAAAAAAGAACTCAATTCCTTGCGCCCGGAAATATTGATGAGCATGGTTCTTATGAACGAAAATCTACCTGAATTGCCAGAGTTCTTGAACCTTGCCCGCATACTGGAGGTCCCCGCGATAGTTCTTTCGCTTTTAACACCCATAACGGATAATTATACTATTCAAGACAACGACTTTATTTTTGATTACTACAAGCAACAAATCGATACGTCTTCCTCGCTGTTTAAGGATACCGTAAGGATAGTTGCAGAAAAGGCTAAGCAATACGGAATAGCGATTATAAGCCCGGAACGGGATATTCGCGTTTTACTAAACGAAGGAAAGCAGGAAATGCCCGGAGAAAATCAAATAAATCATATAACCCCATTTTTTCAGCGACAGTGACCTCAAGTTTAGGGTTTAATTAACTTTTAGGATTTTAGGGCGTTTTTTTGAAAAAGCGCTAAATTTTTTGCGATAGGAAGCCCTACAATCGACGAACTG
>Ga0172368_10000017_pt1 | contig 214201 bp, 165 predicted proteins | sample Lak11m_FD_114540 | JGI IMG/M metagenome (GOLD analysis project Ga0172368, IMG submission 114540) | Freshwater microbial communities from Kabuno Bay, South-Kivu, Congo - kab_022012_11m | ecosystem: Environmental > Aquatic > Freshwater > Lake | place: Democratic Republic of the Congo...
CCACCCCTTCATCGCCAGAACCTTCGTGATCGCCGCCGTCAGCGTCGTCTTGCCGTGATCGATATGCCCGATCGTCCCTACATTGACGTGCGGCTTGGTGCGCTCAAATATCTGCTTCGCCATGATGACCTCGTGCTCCTTCTGACGGGGTGCCACCCGATCTGGGATCGGGAAGGCTATCTGCAAAAAGGTTGCCTGCAAAAAACTGCCTCGTCAGTCGGAGGTACTGACGAGGCAGACAAAGACTTCCTCACCGTCGATCTTGTCATCGACAGCCGGGATACTCCGCTCTTCGTCGGCACCTCCCGGTTGGTACGGGCGAGGCACCTGATGCCACTCCGAGTCTGCGCTGCGTGAACATACGCCCTTTCCAATCGGCGGCAACTTGCTTATTGTATCGAAAACATCTGTTTTGGCAAATTCGGGGCTATGTTCTTCCCAAAACACACAAGTGAACTCAATCCAACGGGACCATCCCCAGAATCTGCCTGGCGCGATCCGTGGGCACGATCTCGTAATGATCGAACTCCATCGTGAAGGTACCGCGGCCCTGGGTGGATGAACGCAAACTGGTGGCGTAGCCGAACATCTCCGCCAACGGCACCGTGCCCTTGATCGCCTGCATGCCGGCCGAGTGCATCTCCATCCCCGCAATCTGGCCGCGACGCGCCATCAGATCACCGATCACGTCGCCGGTGGAGGTTTCGGGCACGACGATCTCGATCTTCATCACCGGTTCGAGCAGGACCGGACCGGCCTTGTGGACACCTTCGCGCAACGCCATCGAGCCGGCGATCTTGAACGCCATTTCCGAGCTGTCCACCTCATGGTAGGAGCCGCCGATCAGCGTGGCCTTGATGTCTACAAGCGGGTAGCCGCCCAGCACGCCGTTCTCCATGCTCTCGCGGATGCCTTGGCCGACCGCCGGGATAAACTGCTTGGGGATCACGCCGCCAACCACCGCATCGACAAACTCGAAGCCCTTGCCGCGCTCCTGTGGCTCAAATTCGATGATCACGTGCGCATACTGGCCACGACCGCCTGTCTGGCGGACGAAGCGGTGCTCGATTTGCACCTTGTGGGTGATCGCCTCCCGATAGGTCACCTGATGGCGACCCACGTGCGCCTGCACGCCGAACTCACGCTGCATCCGGTCAACCAGCACCTCCAGGTGCAACTCACCCATACCGCGGAGCAACGTCTGACCCGTCTGTTCGTCTACACGGACGCGAAAAGTCGGGTCTTCTTCGGCCAGGCGTTGAAGAGCGTTGGTCAGCTTGTCCTGATCGGCCTTGGTCTTCGGCTCCACCGCGATAGAGATCACCGGCTCGGGAAACTCGATGGCTTCCAGGATGATCGGCGCGGAAGCGTCGCACAGCGTCTCACCGGTGAAGGTTTGCTTCAAGCCGACGATCGCGCCGATGTCGCCCGCACGCAACTCCGACACATCCTGGCGCTTCTCCGCATAGACCTGCACCAGCCGTCCGATGCGTTCTTTCCGGTCTTTGTTGCTGTTCTGCACCATCTGCCCGGTCTGAAGGACGCCGGAATAGACCCGCACGTACGCCAACCGGCCGATGTAGGGATCAGTCTGGATCTTGAACACCAGGCCGGCCGCGGGAGCAGTGGGATCCGCCGGCCGCGTTTCTTCTTGCCCCGTCACCGGGTTCGTGCCGCGCACGCTCGGAATGTCCAGTGGCGACGGCAGATAGTCTACCACCGCGTCGAGCAGCAGTTGCACGCCCTTGGTGCGTAACGCCGTGCCGCATAACACTGGCACCAGTTTCCCGGAGATCGTAGCCGCACGCAGCGCGGAGCGCAGCTCATCCTCCGCAATCGGCTCGCCTTCCAGATACTTCAGGGTCAGAGCGTCATCCGTCTCGGCGATTCGCTCGACCAGTGTGGCGCGCAGATCTTCGACTTCGGCGTTCAGCTCGGTGGGAATCGGGATTTCCACCGGATTCGCGCCGAGGGCACCGGGGAACGTCCAGGCTTTGCGGGTGATGAGATCGACCATCCCCTGGAAAAGATCTTCGGAGCCGATGGGAAGCTGAATCGCCAGCGGGCTCGCGCCCAGCCGCTCCCTGATCATGTCGATGGTACGCCAAAGATCGGCGCCAGTGCGATCCATCTTGTTGACAAAGCAGATGCGAGGCACGCCGTAATGGTTGGCCTGCCGCCAGACCGTTTCGGATTGCGGTTCAACTCCGGCAACGGCATCAAACACCACCACCCCACCGTCGAGCACGCGCAGGCTGCGTTGTACCTCGGCCGTAAAATCAATATGACCGGGCGTGTCGATGAGGTTGATCTGATGATCGCGCCATTCGCTGGAAATCGCCGCCGACTGAATGGTGATGCCGCGCTCGCGTTCCTGCACCATCCAATCCGTCACCGTGGTGCCCTCATCCACATTGCCCATCCGGTATGTCTTGCCCGTGTAGTAAAGGATGCGCTCGGTGGTTGTGGTTTTGCCCGCGTCGATATGCGCGATGATGCCGATGTTGCGCAGCAATCGCAAGCGAGTTTCGTCAGGGTTGGACATAGGACTAGAACGCATGGCACCACTGATTCATCAGTCACAGATTCCGCGGATCAGAGGAGCGGAAAAAGCTCTCGATTCGAGAAACTGACGACGCCGAGAATACCGACACAAACCCGGCATCCCCACCCACCATTGCGGACCGGAAGAGGATACCGGGTTCGAATTCATAGGTCCCTTACGCCCTCATTCAGGGCGCGTAAGAGATGAAATATCCAACTGAAAACGGTTTACCAGCGGTAATGGGCGAAGGCCCGGTTGGCCTCGGCCATCTTGTGTGTATCTTCCCGTTTCTTGACCGTATTGCCCTGGTTGTTGAAGGCATCGTGGAGCTCGCCGGACAGCTTGTCCGCCATGCTCTTGCCGGGCCGCTTGCGCGCGCTGGCGATCAGCCACCGCAAGGCCAGGGCCAACCGGCGATCCTCACGGATTTCCATCGGCACCTGGTAAGTCGCGCCACCCACACGGCGGGGACGCACTTCGATGATCGGCGTAGCATTGCGGATCGCCTGCTCCAGTGCCTCCAGTGCCGGCTTCTTGGAACGCGCCTCCAGGGCCTCCATCGCGTCGTAAACGATCCGCTCAGCGGTCGCCTTCTTGCCGTTCAGCATAATCTTGCTAACCAGGTGCGCGACCAGTTCATTGCCATAGCGTGGATCTGGCACGACAACACGTTTCTCGGGACGATTGCGTCGAGACATGACCTACTCCGTATCCTTTACTTCTTGCCGCCCTTGGCCGCTGCGCCTTTCGCAGGAGCGCTCTTAGCCACCTTGGGAATCTTCGCGCCGTATTTGGAACGCGCCCGGCGGCGATTCTCCACGCCGGTGCTATCCAGCGCGCCGCGCACGATATGGTAACGCACGCCCGGCAGATCCTTTACACGCCCCCCGCGCACCAGCACCACCGAGTGTTCCTGTAACTGATGGCCCTCACCGGGGATATACGCCGTGACCTCGATACCGTTGGTCAGGCGCACGCGGGCGATCTTGCGCAGCGCCGAGTTCGGTTTCTTAGGCGTCATCGTGCGAACCTGGGTGCAAACTCCCCGCTTAAAGGGATTGCCTTTATCCATGCGCCGCGAACGGCCGCTGATCGCGTTCTGAGTGAATTGCAACGCCGGAGCCTTCTCTTTCTTAGCGATCGGCTGGCGGCCCTTGCGTACGAGCTGATTAATAGTCGGCAAGATATCCTCCACTAGAGTCAAACGCAGAGTAAATGAACGCGGAGCCGGTCGCTGACCGTACCCCCATGATTCTAACCATGAACATGGCACGCATAGTATCGGTGAATTGACCCACGACCCGCTAGTCTAGCATAGGAGCAGGTACGGGTCAAATTACCTGCCCCAATCACTTCAAAACATTACGCGGCCAAGTCGAGGTCGTCCCCCAGATCGAGATTATCTCCCAGACCGGGCAGCCCGGAAAAGCCTTCGGCGTCTTCGTCAGAGAAAAGCAGCTCCTCTTCGGGCAATTCGTCTTCACCCTCTACTTCGGCCTCAACCTCTTCTTCGTAATCTTCCTGGGGTTCCGACCGGCCCATCTCCACCGCCCGGCGCCGGGTCTCAAAACCTGTGCCGACAGGGATTAGCTTGCCGATGATCACGTTCTCCTTCAAGCCGCGCAGCCCGTCTTTGGCGCCGCGCACCGCCGCGTCCGTCAGCACGCGCGTGGTCTCCTGGAACGATGCCGCCGCCAGGAAGCTGTCGGTGTTCAGAGACGCCTTGGTGACACCGAGCAAAACCGGCTCACCGCGAGCAGGCTCGCCGCCGCGGGCCACCACGGCATCGTTCGTCTCCTCAAACTCGAAGCGATCGATCAACTCGCCGATCAGCATATCCGTGTCGCCGCTGCGCAACACGCGCACCCGCCGCAACAACTGGCGGATGATCACTTCGATGTGCTTGTCGTGGATGTTCACGCCTTGCGAGCGGTATACCTTCTGGACTTCGTCCAGCAAGTACATCTGGGCGGCTTCACGGCCCTGGATTCGCAGCACCTCGCGCGGGTTCTTGGAACCTTCGGTGAGTTGCGTGCCAACCTCAACCCGATCGCCCTTGTCCACGCGCAACCGGGCCGACACCGGGATGTCGGTGATCCACTCTTCCACGTCCTCGCGACGGACAACCGCCTTGTAACCGCCTTCCGGCTCCGGCTCGACGTAGATGTTGCCATCAATCGCGGCCAGGAACTCCTGTGGATCGGTCTCAGGCAAGTAAGCCTTCGCGATAACCGTGTTGGCCTGGACGCGATCCCCTTCGGTGACCAGGAGCTGGTAGCCGGCGGGAATCATGTGGGTCTTGCGGCGCAGGCGGGAGTTGGTGACTTTTAGTTTCTTGACGTCGCCGTCCCAGTACACGTCCACAACGCCGCCGATCTCACTGATGACCGCCTCACCTTTGGGAGTGCGCGCCTCAAACAGCTCCTCGACGCGCGGCAGGCCCTGGGTGATATCCTCGGCGCCGGCCACACCACCGGTATGGAAGGTACGCAGCGTGAGCTGCGTGCCTGGCTCACCGATAGATTGAGCGGCGATGATCCCAACAGCCTCGCCCATTTTTGCCATGCCGCCCCGGCCCAGGTCCGACCCGTAGCATAGCTTGCACAGGCCGAAGCGATTCTCGCAGGTCAGCGGCGAGCGAACGAACACTTTCTCAACGCCAGCTCGTTTGATCACGCCCAATGCCATCTCATCGATGAGCTGGTTGCGCTCCAACAATACTTCGCCGGTCTTGGGATCGACCACCGGCCCCGCGGTAAAGCGACCGGCGATGCGCTCGCTGAGTTTTTCACCCGTCATCGCCTCGCTGGCTTTATTGAACCAGATGCCGGCCTCGGTGCCGCAATCGTCGGAGGTGATGATGACGTCCTGCGCCACATCGACCAGGCGGCGGGTCAGATACCCGGCATCGGCCGTACGCAACGCGGTATCGGCCAGGCCCTTGCGCGCGCCGTGGGTGCTCAGGAAGTATTCCAGGGCCGTCAGCCCTTCACGGAAGTTCGACCGGATCGGCAGAGCGATGATGCGCCCGGAAGGATCAGCCATCAAGCCGCGCATACCGGCCAACTGGCGGATAGGCTGGATGCCGCCCTTGGTGGCGCCGGATGTCGCCATCGCACCCAAGCCGGAAACCGGATCAAGCAAATCCTTCACGGCCTGCGTGATCTCGTCGGTCGCGCGGCTCCACAACTCTACCACCTTGTTATACTGCTCTTCTTCGGTGATCAGGCCACGACGATACTGACGCTCCGATTCCTCCACCTTGGCTGTCGTTTCTTCCATCACCGCCTGCTTCGTCGGCGGCACGGCGATATCACTGACAGCGATGGTCATGCCGGACACCGTCGCGTAGGTGAAGCCCAGCCGCTTGATCTCATCCACCACATCGGCGGTCACCAGGGGGCCCATCAACTCGTAGCACACGCCGACGAAGTCACTGAGCTTCTTCTTATCCATCACCTCATTGGCGAACTGCAGCGGTTTCGGCAAAGCCACATTGAACAGCACGCGGCCGACCGTCGTATCAAGCAAACCCGTCTGCGGCATTTTATCGGGCCGGATGTGGTTAGCCAGCAGGCGAACACGGATGTCCTCCAGGACGCGGCCGCTGAGGCCCAAGTCCTCGGTCAATAGCTTACGATTTGTCAGCAGCGCGCGCACCACGTCGCCAGCCGTGCGGAGACCGCGTTGGGCCAACGCGACGGACACCTCAGAATTGAGCTCCAGGGCGTCCAACGACACCTCGTCAGCCCAATCGGTGAAACGGACCTGAATCGGCGCACGCAGGTCAACGACGCCCAGGTCGTAGGCCAGACGCACCTCGTCGGGGTCGGCGAACGATTTGCCGGCACCCTTGGCTGTGGGTACAGCGACCGTGAGATAGTAGCAACCCAGCACCATGTCCTTGGACGGCCCAACGATAGGCTCGCCCGATGACGGCTTGAGCAGGTTGGCCGAACTCATCATCAGATCGCGAGCCTCATGCACCGCAGCATCCGAAAGCGGGACATGGACGGCCATCTGATCGCCGTCGAAGTCCGCGTTGAAGGCCGCGCACACCAGCGGATGGATCTGGATCGCGGAACCGTCGATCAGCACGACCTCAAAAGCCTGGATGCCCAGCCGGTGAAGCGTTGGCGCGCGGTTGAGCAGCACAGGGCGCTCCTTGGTTACCTCTTCGAGGACGTCCCACACCTCGGGGCTCTCACGATCCACCAGTCGCTTGGCGCTCTTGATGTTATGCGCGTAGTTGTATTCCACCAGCCGGCGCATGACGAACGGTTTGAACAACTCCAACGCCATCTTCTTGGGCAGACCGCACTGGTTCAGCTTCAGTTCGGGGCCGATCACGATCACGGAGCGGCCCGAGTAATCGACGCGCTTGCCCAACAGGTTGCGGCGGAAACGCCCTTGTTTGCCTTTCAGCATGTCCGAGAGGCTCTTAAGCTTGCGCTTGCCGCTGCGACTCACAGCACGCCCGCGGCGTCCATTATCGATGAGGCTGTCGACAGCTTCCTGGAGCATGCGCTTCTCATTGCGCACAATCACATCCGGCGCGCCCAACTCCAACAGCCTCTTGAGGCGGTTGTTGCGGTTGATGACGCGGCGATAGAGATCATTCAGATCGGACGTGGCAAACCGGCCACCATCCAACTGCACCATCGGGCGCAGCTCGGGCGGCAGCACAGGCAACACGGTCAGGATCATCCACTCCGGGCGGTTGCCGCTCTTGCGGAACGACTCGGCGACGCGCAGGCGCTTGGCGGCTTTCTTCTTGCGCTGCTTGGACTGCGTGACCTGGATTTCCTGGCGCAACTCCTTGACCATCGAGTCGAGGTCGATCTTTGCCACCAACTCACGGACCGCCTCGGCGCCCATGCCCGCGCGAAAAACGTTGCCCCAATGCTCTTGCAGATCTCGGTATTCGCTCTCGGTCAGCAGCTCACGCTCTTTAAGTCCCTTCAACTCCTCCAGCGAGTTGTTGAGAGCGGTGCGCATCCGCTGTTTCTCGACCTCGACCGTGTGGCGCTGGTCCTCAGTCGTCTGCTCTGTCTCGCGACGGACGAGATCGTGTCGCGCCGCGATCATGTTGCGAACGCTGTCCTGCTCATGGTTGATGTTGTCTTCGATTTCGCTCAGTCGGCGCTGGATAGTGTCGTTCAAAGCATTCAGGTGCTCGCGCGTCACTGCCACGCCTTGAGGCACCAGTGGCTCATTCAACCAGGGCAGGACGATAGCCTCAGCGGTCGGCTTGCCGTGAAGCTTCTCCATGCTGGCCTGAAGTCGCTGGCCGGTCGCGATGACTTCACCGGTCTCCGCCGCCAACTGCTCGGCGAGAGAAGTCAGTTGCGCCCCTTCCTGATGATCCAACTCGCCCAGTTGTGTTGTCCGATCTGCCTCGATCGTGTCTATCTTCGACTGCACCTCTCCCTCAATCCGCGCAATCTTCATGTTCAGTTCTTTTTCAGCGCGGGTGATGGTGCGGTTACGAGCATCCTCATCCACATTGGTGATCACATATTGGGCAAAATAGAGGACGCGCTCCAGGTTGCGCGGGCTGATATTGAGCAACAGCCCAAGCCGGCTCGGCACACCCTTGACATACCAGATGTGACTCACAGGGCTGGCAAGCTTGATGTGACCCATGCGCTCGCGGCGGACGCGACTGTGCGCCACCTCAACGCCGCACTTATCGCAGACGATGCCCTTGTAGCGGGTGCGCTTATACTTGCCGCAGGCGCATTCCCAGTCCCGCGTGGGGCCAAAAATCCGCTCACAGAACAACCCATCGCGCTCAGGACGCAACGTACGGTAATTGATTGTCTCAGGCTTGGTCACCTCACCGTGCGACCACTCAAGAATCTGGTCTGGTGAGGCTAACGAGATACGGATGGCATCAAATTCGTTAACTTCCACGGGTGTCCCCCTTGTTGCTGGATACTGGAAGCTAGAAGTTAGAAGTTAGAAGTTAGAAGCTGGAAGCTGGAAGTTAGAAGCTGGCATCCAGCATCCAATATCCAACATCCAGCATCCAATATCCAACATCCAACATCCAGTATCTGGTCATTCCATTCCCTTGCTCATCGGACCTGGCAGGCTCAAGCTGAAGCCCAGGTTGGGCAGCTTCTCTTCCGTATCCTCTCGGCCAAACTGAATCACCTCTTCCTTGGCATCAACCACTTCGACCGCCAGCCCAAGCGACTGGAGCTCCTTCACTAACACCCGGAAACCTTCGGGCACGCCGGGTGATTCAATGGTCTCACCTTTCACGATGGCCTCGTAGGTCTTGACGCGGCCGGTGACGTCATCCGATTTCACCGTGAGCATTTCCTGGAGGCTGTGCGCGGCGCCGTAGGCTTCCAGCGCCCACACCTCCATCTCGCCGAAACGTTGGCCACCGAACTGCGCCTTGCCGCCCAGCGGTTGCTGAGTCACCAGGCTGTACGGGCCTGTGGAACGGGCATGGACCTTGTCTTCGACCAGATGATGTAGCTTCATCATGTGGATGATGCCCACCGTGACCGGATAATCGAACGGCTCGCCGGTCTTGCCATTGAAAAGCACGGTTTTGCCCCAGGTAGGCAACGGCTGGCCGGTTTCACGGCTCACGCGCAGCGCTTCTTCCACCACCTGCTGATCAGGCAAAGCGGAGATACGATCCATCTCCTCGTACATTGCGGCGCGTTCTTCGGGCGTCTCGGCGATTTCCTCATAGTCGGCGGGTTCGCCTTCGGCCGCAGGCCCGGCCTGCAAACGCACAGCACGCATGCGTTCGCGCTCCACCCACTTCAACCACTCACGCAGGCAGACCAGGCGCGCTATCTCATCGGATTTCTCGCGCTCAGCCACCGTACGCCCATCCTCTGCAAACCAGAGCAAGGCGTCCGGATCGTAGTTCTGCGGCTCTTCAGCCAGCCATTCGCGCAACATAGCGCGGCGTGCATAGTCTTGATCGTTGTAAAGCTGTTCAGGATCGTACCCGCGTTCGCCCAACCATTCGGCCAGGTAAAGGGCGCGCACTTCATCGTCGTCCAGGAGATCAGATTCGGTATATCCGGCCTTCACACTCCAATCCCAGGCACGCCTGGTGGCCTTTTCCCAGGCACGATCGGCGAGCCAGGCACGAGCCAACTCGGCCTCGATCTCTTGCTCGCGCGCGCCGTCGAAAACGGGGGTCTCCGCGCGAAAGCCCAGGCGGTCGGCCGCCCAACCGAGATGCGTCTCCAACACCTGGCCGATGTTCATACGGGCAGGCACGCCCAACGGGTTCAGGATAATATCTACCGGCGTACCGTCCGGCAGGAACGGCATATCCTCCACCGGCACGATCTTGGAGATAACGCCCTTGTTGCCGTGCCGCCCGGCCATTTTGTCGCCTTCCATCAGCTTACGACGCTGGGCAACACTGACGCGCACCATCCGCTCGACGCCGGCAGGCAGATCGCGGTGCTCATCGCGGCTGAACTCCTTGATATCCACCACTTTGCCGTACTCGCCGTGGGGCAAACGCAGGCTCGAATCCTTCACCTCACGCGCCTTCTCACCGAAGATGGCGCGGAGCAACTTTTCTTCAGGGCTGAGTTCGGTCTCGCCTTTGGGCGTGATCTTGCCCACCAGGATATCACCGGGTGCCACCACCGCGCCGACCCGCACGATACCGTACTCATCCAGGTCTTTCAGTGCGTCTTCACCTACGTTCGGGATATCCCGCGTGATTTCCTCGGAACCCAGCTTGGTGTCGCGCGCCTCGATCTCGTGCTTCTCGATGTGGATCGAGGTGAACTTGTCCTGCTGCACCAGCCTTTCGCTGATGAGGATGGCATCCTCGTAGTTGCCGCCTTCCCAACTCAGAAATGCGACCAGCACATTCTGCCCCAAGGCCATCTCACCGATCTCCGTGGAGCTTGAGTCTGCCAACACCTGGCCTTTCTCAACGCGATCGCCCTTGTAAACGACCGGCCGTTGGTCGATGCAGGTGCTCTGATTGGAGCGCTGATACTTGCGCAAGCGGTAAACGCGTCGAGTGCCGTCATCTTCGAGCACCACGACTTGATCGCCCGTGGCACTGATCACCTCACCCGCGTTCAGCGCGATGGCCACCTGACCGGAGTCCACCGCGGCCTGCCGCTCGATCCCCGTGCCAACGATCGGAGCCTCGGGACGCAGCAAAGGAACGGCCTGGCGCTGCATGTTAGAGCCCATCAACGCGCGATTGGCATCATCGTGCTCCAAGAACGGAATCAACGCTGCCGACACCGAGACAATCTGCTTGGGCGAGACGTCCATATACTCGATGTGATCAGGTGACTCGAACAGGAATTTCTGCTGGCGTCGCACCGACACACGCGATTCGGCAAAGTGACCCTTGCCATCGGTCGCCGCATTTGCCTGGGCGATGGAATAACGATCTTCTTCATCGGCTGACAGGAAAACGATCTCATCAGTGATCTCAGGCTGGATCCGAACTTCGGGCAGCACGTCGCCCAGCTTGCCGATCTCTGCGGCGAGACTCTCATCGATCTGTGTCCCAGGAGTCGCCACCACCGTGCCATCGGGCGAAGTCACGCGCTCACGCAGGACCTTGCCCGATAACATGTCCGGCCGATTGGGCACGTGGTTGAACACCCTGCGGTATGGCGTCTCGATAAAGCCGAATTCGTTGATCTTACCGTAAGTCGCCAGCGAGCCGATCAGGCCGATGTTCGGACCTTCGGGCGTCTCGATGGGGCAGATGCGGCCGTAGTGGCTGTTGTGAACGTCACGAACGTCGAAGCCCGCGCGCTCGCGGCGCAGACCGCCGGGCCCGAGGGCGCTCAAACGGCGCTTGTGCGTCAGCTCAGCCAACGGATTGGTCTGATCCATGAATTGGCTGAGCTGAGATCCGCCGAAGAACTCGCGAATCGCAGCCACCACCGGCCGGATATTGATTAAGGAAAGCGGGGTAGTCTGTTCCGTATCTCGAATCGACATCCGCTCGCGCACCACCCGTTCCATGCGCAGCAAGCCGACACGGAGCTGGTTTTGAATCAATTCACCGACGGTTTTGACGCGGCGCTTGCCCAGGTGATCGATATCGTCTTCCCCCTCGATCCCATTGTTGATCTGGATCATCCGGCGCAATACGGCGACCAGGTCCTCATTGGTCAACGTCCGTTGGCTCCTTGGCACATCCAGTTCCAACCGGCGGTTGAGCTTGTAACGACCGACCTTGCCCAGGTCGTAGCGGCGCGGGGCAAAAATCAGGTTCTGCATGAAGCTCTTGGCATTGTCCAGCGTGGGCGGGTCCCCAGGACGCAGCTTCTTGTAAAACTCCAAGAGTGCACCATCAACGCCCTTTGCCGAATCCGCTTTGTTAGGCGTACGGGTCGGGTCACGCTCCAGCGTAGCCACGATGTAGCTATGCTCCGGATCGTTATCCACTTCAGAGAACAGTTCCAGGACCTCCTCATCGGCGCCATAGCCGATTGCCCGCAGGAGCACGGTGACTGGAAGCTTGCGTTTGCGATCCACTTTCACTGAAACGATGTCGCGCTTCGATGTCTCGAACTCCAGCCAAGCGCCGCGATTGGGGATTAGCTTGGCATAACACAGACGGCGATCAGTGACACGATCTTCTTCGACCGTAAAGTAAACACCTGGCGACCGAATCAACTGGCTGACGACAACGCGTTCAGCCCCGTTGATAATGAAGGTGCCATTATCGGTCATCAACGGGAAATCGCCCATAAAGACGTTCTGGGCGGAAACTTCGCCGGTCTCACGATTCACTAACTTGACACGCACCCACAGCGGCGCAGCAAACGTCATGTCGCGATCGCGACACTCCGGCTCCGAGTACTTGGGTTCACCGAACCAAAAGCCATCTTGTCCAGGCGTCGAACTGAAGTGCAGTTCCAGATTCTTGTTAAAGCTCACGATGGGAGAGATTTCCTCGAAGAGTTCCTGCAAGCCTTCTGTCTGGAACCAGCGGAACGAGTCCAACTGCACCTCAATCAGGCGAGGCAATTCATAGACGTCGCGAATGCGAGCGTACGTCTTACGCGGAGCAAGGTTGCCATTTCGGAGATGCGCCATGAAGCATCCACTCCTTGTTTAAGGAAAGCAAAAAGCCAAGTCCCCATCCGACTTGGTTCGTCTCGGTCGCTGAGATGCGAGGGGGATACGACTTTATGTGTTTTGTCATCCGTTGGCCTACGGACAGCAATCGCTAATGTTAGCACCATATGGATGGCATGTCAAAAACAAAACCCACGAATTGCGATCCCTGAGCACCCCCTGCCTCGCGACACGCTCCTTTTTCGAAACGCAGTGAACCTCAAAAGACTTCCGGCGAAGCAGAAATGCGGAGGCAAACGATTTGCCCCCCGCATTTCTGCAAGTGTTCAGGCAATACCAATTTTTGTCCCAAATCTTACCCGGTGAAACTCTCTTGGGATATCGCTCTTGTGAGAAGCTTAAAATTGGGAAAAGTTGCGATATTGGCCCTACCAAGTATTGCAATAACGTCACAAGTACGGTAGAATGGCGATCAGTGGAAATGCGTGGGAATAGGGGGAGAACTGTCCCTGAAACCCGCATTCACCAGAAAAGGCCATCATGTTCTACGGCGAGCAAGACTACAGCATCGATGACAAAGGCCGCATGCTCATCCCCAAAGAGTATCGGGCGGAGTTGGGCGAGTCCATCATGCTCATGCGCGGGGTGGATGGCCAACTCTATATCTATCCCAAACAAGTTTTCGACGAGAAACGCCAACGCATGGCGCAGTTCGACGATACCGAGAGCTTCCGGCTGACGCGCCTGGCGTTCAATACTGCTGTTGGCTGCGAAGTGGATAAGCAAGGCCGGATTTTGATCCCGTTGCGTTTGCGCGCGTATGCCGGATTAGATGGTCAAGTAGTCATCGCCGGCAACGAAGATCATCTCGAAGTCTGGAATTCAGATGAGTATGAGAACGCTTTTGTGCGCCTGAAGAATCAGTTTCGCCAAAAACCGGAAGAGTTTACGAAAATCCGGGAGGCCGGTTTACATCTGTAGACTATGATCACCGAACATATCCCGGTCCTGCTGACAGAAACCATCGATGGCCTCGCGCTCAAGCCGGATGCGAGCTGCATCGATGGCACGCTGGGCGGGGCAGGCCATGCTGAGGCGATGTTGGAAGCTACGGCACCTACGGGCCGTCTTCTCGGACTGGATCGGGACCCAGCGGCTATCGACCGGGGGCGAGCACGGCTGGCTCGTTTCGGCAAGCGCGTGGTCTTGCACCAGGCCAGCTTCCGTGATCTGGAGGAGATTGCCGGACAAGAAAGCATGGCCCAGGTGAACGCTGTAGTGCTTGATCTGGGCATTTCATCATTTCAACTGTCCGAGGCTGAGCGGGGATTCAGCTTTATCGCTGCCGGCCCGCTGGACATGCGCATGGATCCGACCTCCCCCCTGACCGCCGACGAGATCGTGAATGAATGGTCGCAAGACGCACTGGCGGATGTGATTTATCGCAATGGGGAAGAGCCGCGGTCCCGCCGTATCGCCCGGGCCATTGTCAACGCCCGACCTTTGCACACGACCGCCCAGTTGGCGGAGGTGGTCAGCCAGGCGCTAGGCGGACAGCGCGGATACCGTCTCCATCCGGCGACGCGCGTATTTCAGGCGTTGCGGATTGCGGTCAACGACGAACTGGGTGCCCTTGAGGCAACTCTGCCACAAATCGTGAGCCTGCTGCGGCCAGGTGGGCGATTTGCCATTATCACGTTTCATTCTTTGGAGGATCGGATCGTCAAGCAGTTCATCCAGCGGGAAACGCGGGATTGCATCTGTGATCTGGATCCCCACTTCCTGCGAGCCGCCGGAGATTCCATCTGCCGGTGTGGGCATCGCGCCACACTGAGAGCTCTAACCCGCAAACCGATCGAACCAAGCGAAGCAGAGATCAAGCTGAACCAACGTAGCCGCAGTGCTAAACTGAGAATCGCCGAACGACTGATGTACTGACAGATGCTCGCGGGAGGTTCATCATGCTCAACCGTGCTGTCTCAACCCCGTCTTGGACGCCGAACCGCTGGACAAACTGGCGCCGTGCCTTGTCACGCAAGGAGACCTCGATTCTTTTTCGTTACCTGCTGGTAGTGTCGGTCTTATGTGCACTGGGTTGTGTCTACATCTGGCAAGTCAACACCATTTCGAATATCAGCAATGATACGCTGGCCCTTGAGAGCCAGGCCGAGTCCTTGGAAGCAGGCAATGTGATCCTCATGCAGCAATTGGCCCTATGGGAATCGCCTTCCTACATCGCGCAGCGGGTACGTGAGCTGAAAATGGTCACTGCACCGGAACCACTGCGTGTCAAAGTGCCATTGGCCGACCTTCCTGGTGGCGCTGAGGAATCGCTGTCTCCTCAACGCCTGGTGAGCGCAGAGACCACTGCTACAACGAGATAGTGCCTTTCGTAGACCCACGCGGGCGTCGAGTTCGGAGGGCCCGCAGACGCAAGGCGGTCATCACGATGCGCAAGCAGACGCGTTGGACCCATTTTGGCGAGGAGATCGAGGCGCCAACGATCCCCGAGCCTGAGCGCGCGCCAAGCAAGAAAGAAGAAGAGGACGCCGCGCTCCCCTTCTCGGCAGGTCGAATCCGCCTGCTTGTCGTCGTATTCGCGACTTTTGTCCTGGCGGCCGTGACGCGATTAGCTTCCTGGCAATTGTTCGGCGCAACAACGCGTTCTTCTCGCGCATCGGCCCAATCCGTCGATCTCTCGCGCGGCCGGATCGTGGATAGCCACGGGTTACTGATGGCGACCGACAGCTTCATATGGGAAATCTATGCGAACCCACGCGACTACAAGGATGCAAAGCTGAAACCGGATCTTGCCAAAGTCGCTGAAAAGATTGGCGTCCCCGAAGACACCCTGACGAGCGCGTTAGCACAGGAAAGCAGCCTGGCGATAATAGCCAGGAACGTGACCGCGAGCCAGTGTGAAATTGCCAGGCATGATAAAGACGTACCTACCTGGATCTGGTGCGATGGCAAGCGGAAGCGGGTGTATCCGCAAGGAAGCCTCGGTGCCCAGATTGTAGGCTTTGCCGACAGCGACCAGAACGGGCTCACCGGCATTGAAGCGGCCTATGATGACTGGCTGCGCACCGCGGGGAGTTGGCGGACCAATCAGTTGCCCGGTGAACCGGAGTCCATTCCCGAAGGAGCGGAGGATTATCTGCCATCTCCGGGAGGGCGTGACCTGGTTCTTAATCTCGATGCGGCGCTGCAATACCTTGTCGAGAAGTACCTGGCGGAAGGAGTGGTCCGATACCAGGCCAAGGCGGGCACCATCATCATCCTGGACGTCCGCACGGGGGCAGTCCTGGCGCTGGCCAACTGGCCCACCTTCGATCCGAACCAACCCAAGGATGCCAGCAAAGATGCGGTGTTGAACGCGTCAGTCAGCGCCGCCTACGAGCCTGGGTCAGTCTTCAAGCTATTCACCTACGCCGGAGCCCTGGACATCAAACAGATCACGCCGGAGACGGTTCTGACCGATGCCGGCAAGCTGGAAATCAGCAACAAAATCATTTACAACGCCGAGAACAAGACCTACGGTGCAATCACCGCCCGTCAGGCGCTGGCCAACTCGGTCAATACGATCAGTGCACAAATCTGCCTGGGCATGGGCGGAGAGGAGTTCTACCGCTACGTCCGGCAATTCGGCTTCGGCAGGCCCACGGAGATCGACCTGGGTCCCGAAAATGCCGGCATCGTCAAGCGGCCGGGGACCGAGTACTGGAGTTTGTTCGATCAGGCTGCGAATTCCTTCGGACAGGGCATCTCGGTGACGCCGATCCAACTGGCCAGTGCTGTAGCCGCGATCGCCAACAATGGAACCTTGATGCAGCCTCAAGTCGTCAAAGGTCTGGTACTCGATGGGCAGATGTACCGTCTGCCACCACGGCTGATGGGACAGGCCATCAAACCCGAAACGGCGCATACCCTTGCCCAAATGATGGTCTATACCGTCGAAAACTACGTCGCCGGGCCCAACCTTGTGCCAGGATACCGTGTGGCAGGCAAAACAGGCACCGCGGAAATCCCCGAGCAAGGTGGCTACACATCGAAACTGCCGATCGCCAGCTTCGCCGGGTTTCTGCCGGCCGCCGATCCGCAGATCGTAATCCTGGTCAAATTGGTTGAACCGCAGGCCTCCCCTTGGGCTGAGCAGATGGCGCTACCGCTGTTCGGGCAAGTCGCAAGAGAGGCCGTGCGGGTCTTGAAAATCGCCCCGGATAACCGGATGCCTTGAACGATGTCCGGTACCGTATGAGCAAAGCTCTCGGTCACTTCGTATATTGGGTATCGGGCGAGGCAAGTCTTACACTTGGAGGGTCATCGTGAACCTCGGTGATATCTGGAGCGGATTGGTCGGGGCCGGTGCGGGCCTGCCGGGCTCATTGGCCGAGCAGCCGATCACGAACACAACCATTGATTCACGAACAGCCAAACATGGGTGTCTCTTCGTCGCGTTGCGCGGCGACCGGACCGATGGACACCTGTACATCGCCGACGCTGTGGAGCGCGGGGCCGTGGCGGTGATCACCGAGACCCGAGCGTTCGATCCGGGCGTGCCCGGAACGGTCGTGCAGATAGGAGAGGGGGAGGCACGAGGCATCGATTCCTTCCAACCCGACGAAGCACCCGTTCTACCCTACATCTTCATCGTGCCCGATAGCCTCAAAGCGCTCCAACAGCTTGCCAGCTACTGGCGCGGCCGCATGAAAGCCGTGGTTGTAGGCATCACGGGGAGCGTCGGTAAGACCACAACCAAGGAAATCGTCGCTAACGTCCTGGCGCAGCGCTATCGTACATTGCGCAGTGAAGGCAACTTAAACAATGAGATCGGCTTGCCGTTGACCCTCCTGAAGTTGGGGCCCAAGCATGAACGGATCGTGCTGGAGATGGGGATGTATGCGCTGGGTGAAATCACCCAACTGTGCGAGCTTGCCAGGCCCCGAATCGGGATCGTGACCAACGTTGGGCCAACGCACCTGGAACGACTTGGCACCATCGAGCGGATCGCCCAGGCCAAGTCGGAATTGCCCAAGGCCTTGCCGGCAGCCGAAGATGGTGGCGTCGCCATCTTGAATGCTGATGATCCATTGGTGCGAGCGATGGCGGGCGTAACACGTGCTCGGGTCTTTACCTATGGGTTGAATCCGGAAGCCAACCTTTGGGCCGATGAGATAGAAAGCTTTGGGCTGGAAGGCATTGGCTTCCGGTGCCACTACGGCAACGAGTCGTTCCACATTCGGCTGCCGATGCTGGGTCGACACAGCGTTCATGCCGCGCTGCGCGGCGCGGCGGTGGGCCTGGCTGATGGTCTAAGCTGGACGGAAATCCTCAGCGGTCTGCGAGAAGAGCGCGGGCAACTGCGCCTGATGGTGGTTTCAGGCGTGCGAGACACGATCCTGATCGATGATACCTACAATGCCAGTCCCGATTCTATGCTGGCCGCGCTTAATCTGCTCGCCGAGATCGCCAATGCTTCGCACCGGGCCATCGCGGTGTTGGGTGACATGCACGAGCTAGGCTCGTTCGAGGAGGAGGGACACCGGCTGGCAGGCGGCCGCGCGGCCCAACTCGTATCGAAGTTGGTCGCCGTTGGCAAACGCGCGCGGTGGACGGCCGACGAAGCGCTTGCAATCGGCATGAGCGCTGCCGATGTCTATCCGGTGGGAAATAACACTGATGCTATCGCCCTGCTACAAGGGCTGATGCGACCCGGGGATGTTGTGCTGGTGAAAGGCTCACGGGCCGCCGGAATGGAGGCAATTGTGGATGCACTTTCACGCCCGCGGGCGGTCGAATCGGAGGCCGCATGATCGGCCTCGCGCCAATGCCGTTCGCGCTATCTCTGGCCGCGGTCTCCTTCCTGCTCGCGGTCATCTGGGGGCGACCGCTGATCAATCTTCTGCGCCGGAAAGGAATCGGAAAGAAAATCCGCATCGAAGGCCCCGACAGGCATCAAGTCAAAATGGGCACTGCGACCATGGGCGGCGTACTGTTCTTGATCCCGGTGTTTATCATCACGGTGGTCCTGAACCTGGCGAACCTGCTCAGCGGAGTGGAATGGGGCAAGCGCATCCTTGCCATTTTCAACTTCGCTGAAGGTAGCTCATTGATCGGCAAATCAATTCTCGTGCCATTGCTCACGTTGGTGGCGTTCGGCCTTTTGGGTGCCCGTGACGACTGGGCAGGGATTCACGACCGCCGCAACGACGGGCAGGGGCTGGTGGCCAGGATCAAGGCATCTTATTCAGTCATTCTGGCCCTGGCAGTCAGCGCCGGCATCTACTTCGTGCTGGACATCCATAGCGTGGCCATCCCAGGCATTGCTCAAAAGATCAACATCGGGCTGGTATATATCCCGATCGCCGCGTTCATCATCGTGGCTTCGTCCCATGCCGTCAACTTGACGGATGGGCTGGACGGCCTGGCGGGATCGACGTCGGCGGTGGCCTTCGCCGCCTACGGCATTATCGCCAACTTGCAGGGGCAGTACCCTTTGAGTTCGTTTTGTTTCACGATGGTCGGAGCACTGTTCGCCTTCCTGTGGTTCAACTCACATCCTGCGCAGTTGTTCATGGGCGATACGGGTGCGCTTGCCTTGGGGGCGGCGCTGGCCGTTGTGGCGCTGATGACCGGGCAGTGGCTCCTGCTTCCCGTCGTCGGCCTGGTATTCGTCGGTGAGGCGCTGTCCGACATCCTGCAAGTCGGTTACTTCAAGTGGACCAAGCACCGCACGGGTCAGGGCAGGCGGCTCTTCAAGATGGCCCCCTTCCATCATCATTTCGAGTTGTTGGGTTGGTCGGAAATGCAGGTCGTCTGGCGCTTCTTTATCGTGAGCATCCTGGCTGGGATGCTGGGGATCGCTTTGGCGCTCTTGTAGGAAGCAGATGAGCAACTTCATCCAGTTCCGTGGCATCCTGCCGCCCGCTGATACAAATGGGCGGGAAGCTGTCTTGCCTCCAAGCCGGACCGCACCAGGCAGTGTGATCCTGCACGCCCTCAGTCCATTGCGCGGCGAATTGGATGCCGCGCTGGCAAGCGGAGATCGACCGGCCGCGCTGCGGCTGGCCTATGGCGCGCTGACCCGGGTCGTGGACGCGTTGGCGGTCTATCGCGGTGATGGATTGCAGCCCGGTCAGGTACGTGTGCACGCGTTACTGGTGGAGCTGAAGGCACTGCCGCTAACTCCCTTGCCCGATGGCACCCTGGCCGAGTCCGGCACAGCGGTCTATGTAAACTATCGCAATTGGGCAGTCGATCAGGCCATGGCCGCGAGCTGGGCGCAGATGCTCACGGAACGGTTCCAGGCGCTGTGGCCGGGTGCGTGGGTCGTGGTGCCGGACATATGACGATGCAACGTTCAGCGCTTGGCGCTCAGCCTTCTTACGCTGGCCTGCGCGTGGTGATCCTGGGGATGGCGCGACAAGGCATGGCGACAGCGCGCTTCTTCCTGGCGCGGGGAGCGCGTGTCACCGTGAGTGATCTTCGCAACGCTCAGCAGTTGGCGGTCGCCTGCGCGGAGCTGGCACAGTTTGCTGCCGGTCATGCACCGGGGAGTGGCTCCCGGCCGGCGTTACGCACCGTTCTCGGCGAACACCCACTGACATTGCTGGACGATGCCGACCTGCTCTGCCTGAGCGGCGGTGTCTCGCCGGCCATCCCGCTCGTGCAGGAAGCCGTTCGCCGCGGCATACCGCTCCGTAACGATGGGCAGCTTACCTTACGGCATTCCCCGGTCCCTGTGCTGGGCATCACCGGCTCGGCGGGGAAGACGACAACCACTACCCTGGTGGGGTTGATGCTGAGTGCGGCAGGCTATACCGTGCACGTGGGCGGCAACATCGGCACGCCCTTGCTCGACCGGCTGGAAGCTATCGCAGCGGGTGACAAGGTCGTGATGGAGTTATCCAGCTTCCAGCTTGAACTGTTCGACCGGAGTCCCGCGATGGCGGCGATTCTCAACATCACGCCGAATCACCTGGATCGGCACCCGTCCATGAGCCACTACGCGGCTGCCAAGTCCAACATCCTGTGTTTCCAGTCTCGCGGCGACACGTGCGTGCTGAGCGCCGACGATGCCTACACCGGGCCATGGTTGCGCAGCGGTCGCTGTGAGATCGCGGCCGACACGGGACAGGAGGCCGTCTATTTCCCGCTTCAAGGGACCCGCCTGGGCTTTAGCCTCGCGGTGGAGGTGCCAGCCGGCGCGTTCCTGTGGGGTGACCGATTGCTCTGGCGGCGGCCCGGCCTGGCCGATGCGGAAATCTGCCGGACGGGCGAGATACGGTTACGGGGCCGGCACAATCTGACCAACATCCTGGCCGCGTGCTGTCTGGCCGGCGCAGCCGGCGCGAGTGTCGAGGCGATGCGTTCGGTTGCGATCACCTTCGGGGGCGTGGAACACCGCCTGGAAATTGTGGGCCAACGCGGGGACGTGCTGTGGATCGACGACTCCATCGCCACCACCCCTGAGCGGACGGTCGCCGCCCTGCGATCGTTCAGCGAGCCGATCGTGCTATTGCTGGGAGGTCGCGACAAGCACCTGCCTTGGGCAGAATGTGCGGCCGAAATTCACGGACATCTGGCGAATGGCTTACCGCGCGTGCGAAGAGTGCTGCTCTTCGGAGAAGCGGCAAGGCTGATCGATGATGCGTTGGCGAAGCACGTCCGCGAAACCGGCGACTCGGTCGTGCCGGTCACTCGCTGCGCCGACCTGCCGGAAGCCGTGGCCGCGGCAGCCGCGTATGCCCTCCCCGGCGATGTGATCTTGCTGGCGCCCGGTGGTACCAGTTTCGATGCATACGAGGATTTCGCCGCTCGCGGCCGGCATTTCCGGGCTTTGGTGGAGGCATTGCCATGAGCACGGAAACAAGAGGTCAGGTTACGACCGGCATAGTGCCACAGCGCCGCGTCCCGGCGCCGGCCGTAACATCTTCGAATCCGGATTATCCGTTGATTGCCATCATCGCCACGTTATTGGGGCTTGGCCTCTTCATGGTCTACAGCGCCAGCTTCCCCACCCGCGACTCCTACTACTTTGTGAAACAGCTCCAATGGGTAGCGCTCGGCGTGGTGGCGTGCGTCGCGATGGCGGCCATTCCGTACCGGTTCTGGCAAAAGGTAGCCATACCGTTGATGGCCCTTACTCTGATTGCGCTGGTGGCTGTGCTGGTTTTCGGCGATGTGGAATTCGGCGCCAGGCGGACGCTCTTTCACGGCCGTATTCAGCCCAGTGAAATTGCCAAGCTCACGATCACGATCTACGTAGCAGCCTGGGTCGCAGGCCGGCGCGGCAAGGTCGCGGACAAGAATGAAGGCTTGCTGCCGTTCATGATCATCATGGGATTGGTGGCCGGGTTGATCGCGCTGGAGAAGAGCTTCAGCGTCACGATTATCGTCCTGGTGATCGGCCTCACGATTTTTTTCGTCGGCGGCGGCAGTGGCAAACAACTGACGATCATCGGAGCCGTCGGTATTCCGATACTATCGGTCGCTATGTGGCAATCCAAGTACGCTGTTGAGCGCGCCAAGGATTGGTATGCCGTCTACTTCAACCCGGCCGCGGTCAGTCAAGGCACGAGTCGCATCCTCGAAATGGCACGTGCTGGTCACGGCATCGGAACTGATATCAGCTACTGGCAGCCGAAAGTCAACGTGCCGGCTTTGTGGAGCGATTATCTTTTTGCCAATATCGGCGCCGATCTCCACACTGGCGGAATGCTCCTGGTTGTCGCATTATATGTGTGGCTCGTCTATCGCGGCCTGGTCATTGCCCTCAACACACGGGATCGCTTCGCCGGATTGGTCGCCATCGGCCTGACCGCATGGATCGCGGTGCAGACGATGGTACACATCGGCGCGTCGCTCATGCTGATTCCGACCACGGGTCAGCCGTTGCCGTTCATGAGCTACGGCGGCTCCTCACTGCTGTCGTGTATGGCCGCCGCAGGCTTGTTGCTGAGCATTTCGCGATCGGAGAGTGAGAAGAAGGCACTCTATGCGCATTTTGGTTTCGGGTGGAGGGACTGGAGGCCACGTCTATCCCGTCCTCGCCGTCGTCAGCGCGATCCAGAGAATAAAAGCACCGTCCGTCGGAGCCAGCGCACGGACGCCCAGCCAGGAAGCCGGCACAATGCCGCCACCACCGCTCATCCAGCCCGGCCGGCAACCGGCAAGAGCGCCGGTCGGTCCGGCGCCAACCGCACCGGTAACCGGCGCTGAGCCGGACACGATCTTGTACGTCGGTGAGACCGGTGGCATTGAGGAAACGCTGGCGCGGCGGTCGGGCATCCCGTTCAGCGCGGTGGAGACCGGACAAATCCGGGGCCGGGCGCCGTGGATCGTCGCGCACAACCTGGCACGCATGGCGCGCGGTATTGGTCAATGCACCGAGATTATCCGGGCGTTCAAGCCTGACGTAGCGTTCACCACAGGAGGCTATGTGGCTGCGCCCGTTGCCTGGGCCACCTGGCGGGCCAGGCCGCGTGTGCCGCTGTTGATCTACCTGCCCGACCTGACACCCGGACAGGCCATTCGCATGACGAGCCGGGTGGCTGCCAGGGTCGCCGTTTCTTTTCCCGAGGTCGAGCGCTACTTCCCGGGGAAGGCGGTGGTCACAGGCTATCCTGTGCGCCCTGAGCTGCTGGCCGCTGACCGGTCGGCGTCCCGCGCCGCGCTGAACTTGACCGACGACCCGCCGGTGCTGTTGGTTTTTGGCGGCAGCCGGGGCGCGCATAGCATCAACCGGGCCCTGGTCGAGGCTTTGCCGCAGCTTTTGCCGCTCTGCCAGGTCGTGCATATCAGTGGCCCGACGGACTGGCCCTGGATCACAGAACAACTATCGGCTATCGGCCATCAGCCATCGGCCGACCGGTATCACGCTTATCCTTACCTGCACGACGAGATGGTGCAGGCTCTGGCAGCCGCCGATCTTGTGATTGCCCGGGCCGGCGCATCGGTGCTGGGCGAGTTTCCCGCAGCCGGCCTGCCGAGCATCCTGGTGCCCTATCCCTATGCCGGGCAACACCAGGATGCGAATGCCGCTTACCTGGCCGACCGCGGCGCGGCGGTAGTCATTTCGAATGCAGATCTCGCCAGCCGTCTGGTGCCAACGGTCATGGCGCTCTGGAGTGCGCCGGAGCGATTGGCGGGCATGGCGGCCGCGGCAAGATCGTTGGCCCATCCCGATGCCGCAGATCGGATTGCGGAAGAGTTACGAAAACTGGCTGGCTGACACACTTCGAGAGAGCGACATGGTACTTACCGTTCTGATTGCCCTGGCGACTATCATGGCCGTTTTCGGCGTGATCGGTTACTTGCGCGGCACGACAGCGGGCCTCATGACAACCGCGTTGATCTGGGGCGGCCTGATACTGGCTGGCCTGTACAGCGTGCAGATTGCCAGGATTGTCAACGGTATGAACCTCGCTGTGCGATTTCTGCTCGCCGGTGGCCAGACGTCCGGCTTGGGAGCGATCCAGCCGCTGATCCCCTCCAACAGCCCCGGCGTGACTCTGTTGGTAATGCTGGGCGGGAGCCTGCTCTTCAGCCTGTTGCTAAGTTCTCTTAAATCATTTCGAGGCAGGCCCTCACTACTGGGACTGGTGCTGGGTCTGCTCAACGGCTATGCTGTCACCGGCGCCCTGGTCTACGGTCTTGCACCGGACCTGGCTTTCCTGCCGATGCCTTTCGGGTTCTCCAACACCACCGCGGAGGCGGCCTTGGCTGCCCCCGCCGGATTGCCAGGTTCGGATCTGTGGACTAGAATACCGGACACCATTACGAACCTGGCGGAGAGCCCCAGTTGCCCGGTCATCATCGCGATCACGATCGCGGCGTTTGTCTTCATCGCCGTCCGCACAGGAAACCGGGGCAAGAAAGGATAAACGGCATGGGACCCGTTGAAATCGTCTTCATCGCCGTATGGGTGATCTTCGGGGTGGTCGGGATCGTGCGCGGTTATCGACTGGAGCTAGGCGTTACCACCATGTTACTGATCGCCCTTTTCGTGCTGGAATTCTTGAGCGACCGGTTCTCCGCGCAGTTGAACCGGCTTCTCACGACCCAATGGCAGAGCATCATCTCGTCCGGCTTCCTGGTCATCCTCACTTTCGTCTCGTACGAGGGCGAAACGCTGGCTTTCCCCGGCAAGGGCGACAATCCGGCCTTCAGCCTGCTCGCCGGACTGCTCAATGGTTACCTGTTTGCGGGCAGCCTGTGGTATTATCTTTCCCGGGCTAACTGGCTGGGACTGCCCATCGACATGGCGAACGCCACAAGTTTGTATCAAATCTTGGACAGACTCCTGCCACCGGCTATCTTCAGTTGGCCGTATTTGATCCTGCTGGCAGTCGTGATGCTCATCATGCGAGTCTGGAAATGACTGAGACGAAGCGCGGCCCCGAGCCGCGAACCCCCGGGTCGCCTGATGCTTCCGCCGAACCGGTATTTGTCGACATCCTTATGCGGCCTGAACCCGCGTGGGCCGGCTTGCTGCGCTGCCAGCCTGAGAAGTGCGCGGACATAAGAATTCACCTGGTCGGCATCGGCGGTTCCGGGCTGTCCGCAATTGCCGAATTGCTGCTGCAACGGGGCTTCACTGTTTCCGGCTCGGATCAGCGACTGAACGACGCAACGGCTGAGCTTGCGCGGCATGGCGCCATCGTCTATCGCGGGCACAAGGCTGAACACGTCATCGGCGCCAAGCTGGCGTTGATTTCCTCAGCCGTGCCGGCCGACAATCCCGAGGTGGTCGCCGCGCACGCGGCCGGCATCCCGGCGGTCAAACGCAGTGAATTTCTGGGTCCCCTGATGGAGTGCCAGCACGGGATCGGCGTGGCCGGCACGCACGGCAAAACCACCACCACAAGCATGATCGCCACCATCCTGCTGCGCGCGGGCATGGATCCCAGCCTGATCGTCGGTGGGCGGCTGGCGGTGGGCCCCGCGGAGGGGATGTCCAGCTCGACCATCGCCGCACGGGCCGGCAAAGGGCCGTTCGTCATCGAGGCGGACGAGTACGACAGCATGTTCCTTGGCCTGCGCCTGGAGATCGCCGTCGTCACCAACGTCGAGTGGGATCACGTGGACTGCTACCCCACGCCCGGCGCGTTCGCCGACGCGTTTCGCAAGTTCGTAAGTCAGTTGCCTTCGGACGGCTTACTGCTGGTCTGTGCTGACGATCCGGGCGCGCTGGCGCTGCGGGATGCCGTCGTTCGTGGCGTGACCGCACAGACCTACGGCCTGTCGGCCACAGCGGACTGGCAGGCGCGCGATCTTCGGGCGAACGCGGCAGGTGGCTTCGATTTCACGGTCTGGCACGGCGGCGAACAGGCGGCCGCGATGAGCCTGCCCGTGCCGGGCCGACACAACGTCCGCAACGCGTTGGCAGCGCTGGCCGTGGCGAGCTGGCATCGCATCAAACCGGGCCTCGCCGCGAAAATGTTGCGTGATTTCCAGGGAGCCGGGCGGCGTTTCGAGGTCGTGGGCTACGCAGGCGGCGTCACCGTCATCGACGACTATGCCCACCACCCCACCGAGGTCGCCGCGACCCTGTCCGCGGCCCGGCTGCGGTATGCCACGCGACGGATCTGGGCGGTGTTCCAGCCGCACACCTACAGCCGCACGCAGGCGCTGCTGCACGACTTCGCGCACAGCTTTGATGACGCCGATTTCGTGTTGCTCCTTGACATTTTCGCGGCACGGGAAAAGATTGACCTGGGTATGCACAGCCGGCTGTTGCTGGACGCGGTCAGGCATCCCGGCGCCAGGTACATCGGCTCGATCGAGGACACGGCGGCATACATCCTGGCGCACGTGGAACCGGAAGATATCCTCATCACTATGAGCGCGGGTGATGGTAACCGGGTGGGGCAGCTGGTGCTGGATGGGCTGCGCCAACGCGAGGGAGACGCATGAGCCGGGGAGCGGAGGAGCAGAGGGGCAGGGGAGCGGAAGGATCGATAGATGGTTCCGCCGCATTGCCGCACGTTGAGGCCTGCGCCCGGCTCACGCAGGCCGCCACGGCTCTCGGCATCGCCATCGCGGCCAACGAGCCGCTCGCCCGCCACACTACCTTCCGCATCGGCGGGCCGGCCGATCTGTACGCGATTGCGACGACCCAACAGGAACTCGAACAACTGGCGGAGCTGGGGGCTGAACACGATATCGAGACGACGATCCTGGGCGGCGGCAGCAACGTGCTCGTCAGCGACGCCGGGGTGCGTGGGCTCGTGATCGCGAACCAGACGCGGCAGTTCGGATTTCGGATCTCGAATTTCGGATTGTTGTTTCCTGAGCTGCAATCAGATATTCCGCAATCCGCAGTCCGCAGTCCGCACTTGATGGCGGATTCGGGCGTCGCGCTCGCCGGGCTGGCCCGCTGGGCGATCAAAAACGGCTGGTCGGGGCTGGAATGGGCGGTCAGCGTGCCGGGAACGGTAGGCGGCGCGGTGATCGGCAACGCCGGGGCACATGGCGGCGACATCGCAGGCAACCTGGCCTGGGCCCTCGTCGCGTATCCTGGACGGGGTCGCCGGGTGTTGACGGGCAAACAGATGACGTTCGCCTACCGTAGCAGCATCCTGAAGCAGCAGTTGGCCGGCAACGCAGAGCAAGCCGAAGGCGTGCGACCTGTGGTGCTCGCCGCGGCGTTCAACCTGTGCCCCGGTGATGCGGCCGGGATGGCTGCCACAGCCGCCGGCTTCCTGGCCCGGCGGCGTACGAGCCAGCCCGTCGAACCGAGCGCGGGGAGCATTTTCCGCAATCCGCCGGGAGATCACGCCGGACGGTTGATCGATGCGGTCGGCTTGAAGGGCCAACGCATCGGTGGCGCGCAGATTTCGCCGCGGCATGCGAATTTCATCGTCAACGTGGGGGAAGCCACCGCGACCGACGTGGCCGCCCTGATGAGCCTGATGCGACGACGGGTATATGAGTGCACCGGCATCGAGCTGATCCCTGAAATCCTCCTGCTGGGGGATTGGTCGCAGTGAAACGGTAATCCTATGACGCGCAAACTTCGGATCGGCGTGATTTTCGGCGGACGGTCAGGCGAGCATGAGGTCTCCCTCGCGTCGGCACGATCGGTGATGGGGGTGATGGATCGCGAGAAGTACGAGATTGTGCCCATCGGGATCACCCACGATGGCCGCTGGCTGACGAACGGCGATCCGATGAACCTCCTGGCCGCGGACAATCACCCGGACCCGGAAGCAACACCGGAAACGCGGGACGCCGAAAGCTCGATCGGCCGCGAGCTGGTGCCGGGCGCCACCGGCGGCCGCTTTCCGCCTCTGGATGTGATCTTCCCGGTGTTGCACGGCCCGTTCGGCGAGGACGGCACCGTCCAGGGATTGTTGGAGCTGGCCGGTGTGCCCTACGTCGGCTGTGGTGTGCTGGCGAGCAGCCTGGCGATGGACAAGATCGCCAGCAAGGAACTGTTCATCACGCACGGATTGCCGGTCGTGCCCTACCGCGGCGTCAAGCGCAAACAGTGGGAAGCTGCCCCGGCCGCGGTGATCGCCGAGCTAGAGGCCGGGCTGGGTTATCCGATGTTCGTCAAGCCGGCGAACCTCGGCTCCAGCATCGGGGTGAGCAAGGCGGAGAACCGGGAGGAGTTGTATCAAGCATTGGCCGAAGCCGCACGCTATGACCGCAAGCTGCTGGTGGAAGCTGCTGTGGCCGGTGCCCGGGAAATCGAGTGCAGCGTGCTTGGCAACGACGATCCCATCGCGTCGATGCCGGGCGAGGTCGTGCCGTGCAACGAGTTTTATGACTACGCGGCCAAGTACATTGATGGCCGATCGGAGCTACTGATCCCGGCTCCCCTTCCCGCGGAGATCACGGCGCAGGTGCGGGAGGTGGCCGTCCGGGCTTTCCTGGCGCTGGACGGCAGCGGATTGGCGCGCGTCGATTTCCTTCTGGAAGGCGGGACAGGCAAGCTTTACCTCAACGAGGTGAATACCCTGCCGGGGTTCACTTCGATCAGCATGTATCCGCGGCTGTGGGAGGCGACCGGCATCCCGTACGCGGAGTTGATTGACCGGTTGATCGACCTTGCGTTGGAGCGCCACACGGACAAAGGTCGCTCTCTCACGGTTTTCGATGGCGCGATGCCGACTGCATAATGGCGACGCCGCAAGATCGACTACCGATCGTTTATTATTTTCGTTTGTCGTTTAGTAGAAGGCACGGGGCGCATCACCGATGGCCACGCAGCGAAACAAGAAGACGCGCACGCCAACGCAGAAACCCGCCGGGCCGGCCCAGCCGGTCTGGAAGCAGCCACCGCCCAAGCCGCGCAAGCAGATGCGACGGCATCAAGCGATTGGTCCTAAGGTGGCACCCCAAAACAGCGTGCCTGCGCGCGGAGCTGTGACCGTTGTTCGCCTCGCGGCGAAGCCGCGGTTCCGTGTGCGCGAGGCCGTGCGGCTGTACGGGCGCACCGCGCTGCTCTTGCTCGTGGTGATCGGCTGTGCGGTCGGCCTGTTGGCATTGTTGCACTTACCTCAGTTGACGGTGATGGCGACAACCACCGAGATCGGCGGCAGCCGCCGCAATGCGGCGGAGGATGTCTACGCGGCGGCCGCGGTGGAAGGCCGCAACATCCTGCTGGTCAAGCCCGCCGACGTGGCACGCCGCGTGATGGAGATGAGCGGCATCGCCGGCGCGGATGTTCACGTCCGATTGCCCAACCGGGTGTTGATTGATGTGCGCGAGTACACGCCGCTGGTCGCTGTGCAAGGGATCACCACCACACTCTGGCTTTCTGCCGATGGCGCAGAAGTGCCACAGGTGGGCGGAAAACCGCCGCTCACGCTGAAGGACCGAAGTGGTATGTCGTTGGGAGCCAGCCAACAAACGTGGCGTGACCTTCTGCCCGATTTGGCGGAGATCCAGGCAGCGCGTCCTGACGTGAGCGAGTTATTTTATGGCAATCTGGAGGGGTTGTATTTCGTCGCACCTGAAGGGTGGACGGTGTGGCTGGGCAACGGCGGTCCAATGGCAGCCAAGCTGGCCTTACTGGACGCCACTCGGCGCGAGATCCTTGCCCGGGGCACGCATCCCAATGTGATCGATTTGCGTTACAGCGCCACGCAGGCATTCTTGCGATAAGACCATAACGAGGAAACCGTGAGCGAGATGATTTGCGCCTTGGATGTGGGCACCACGAAGATCTGTGCCCTGGTAGGCACCCTGGACGACAGCAATAAGCTGGGTATCGCCGGGATGGGTCGGGTGCCAGCCAAGGGGTTACGCCGCGGGATGGTTGTCAATACCGGCGAAGTCACGGCTGCTATCGGTCAGGCTATTGAAGCGGCTGAGGCTGCTGCCGGAACGACAATGGAGTCGGCGTACGTCGGCATCGCCGGCGCGCACATCAGCGCGCTGACCAGCAACGGTGTCGTCGCCATCGGGCGCAACGGGCGCAAGATCACACCTGAGGACACTCAGAAGACTCTGGAGGAAGCGCGCAATGTCGCTTTGCCTCACAACCGTGACATCATCAATGTCGTGGCACGCAGCTACCGGGTGGACGACCAGCACGGCATCCTGGACCCCGTCGGGATGTTCGGCTACCGGCTGGAGGTGGAGGCCAATATCATCACCGGCGCCACCTCCGCCATCACCAACCTGATCAATTGTGTCCATGCCAACGGCCTGGAGATCGACGACCTGGTGCTGGAACCGCTGGCCTCGGCGCTGGCGGTGCTGACCGATGACGAGCGCCAGGCAGGCGTGGCCGTGGTGGACATCGGCGGCGGCACGACCGACATGGCGATCTACCTGGAGTCGGCGTTATGGCACACTCACGTGCTGGAGATCGGCGGCGACCATTTCATCCGGGACGTGGCAACCGGCCTGAGGATGCCCTACGACAAAGCAGAGGCGCTTATCAAGCAGTTCGGTCATGCCTTACCCGCGCAAGTGCCTCCTGACGGCGAGGTGCGGGCAAGGCGCTTCGGCGATGATAGCCAGCAGATCATCAGCCGGCGAATGCTTTCGGAGATCATCAACGCGCGCGCTGAGGAAACCATCGATCTGATCTTCCGCGAGGTCAAGCGCAGCGGCTACGATGGGTTGCTGCCGGCAGGTGTTGTTCTCACCGGTGGTGTCGCGCAACTCGCCGGCCTGGCGGAATTGAGTCGCGACCGGCTTGAGTGGCCGGTGCGAATCGGACGCCCCAACAGTTTGGACGGATGGCCCAATGACCTGACTAACCCCGAGTACGCGACGACCGTCGGTCTCTTGCTCTGGGGCCTGCGTCAGGAAGGTCGCCCCCGTGTCGCGACTTCCCAGACTTCACCTTCCTGGAAACGTATGGTAGAATTTTTGCGACGGTTATTGCCCATCCCAACGACTTGAGACAGACCAGAATTGATCCATATGAAGGAGTTTTCCCATGACCACCCCTAAGGGACAACAGCCGGCCTTCGTGGAGAACCCAGCCCAGATTAAGGTAATGGGTGTCGGCGGCGGCGGCTCCAATGCAGTAAACCGGATGATCGAGCAAGGCATTCGCGGCGTCGAGTTTATCGCCATCAATACCGACGCGCAGGCCCTCATGCTCTCCAACGCTCCGCAACGTCTTCGCATCGGGGATAAACTCACCAAGGGACTGGGTGCGGGCGGGAATGCGGAGATCGGTGAGAAGGCCGGCCAGGAATCGGGGGAAGACATCAAGGCGATGCTCAAGGGCACCGACATGGTCTTCGTCACCTGCGGCATGGGTGGCGGTACGGGCACCGGTGCTGCACCGGTGATCGCCAAGCTCGCCAAAGAGTCAGGCGCGTTGACCATCGGTGTGGTCACAAAACCTTTCAGCTTTGAAGGTGCCCGGCGGCGGCGCGTGGCGGAAGATGGCATTAAGAGGCTTAAGGAAGGGGTAGACACGCTCATCGTCATCCCCAACGACCGGCTGCTACAGGTTGCCGACAAGAAAGCCACCCTTCAGACCGCCTTCCTGATGGCCGATGACGTGCTCCGCCAGGGCATCCAGGGCATCTCCGAGTTGATCACGATCCCCGGTTTGATCAACCTGGACTTCGCGGATGTGCGCGCGGTGATGGCCGAGGGCGGCTCGGCGCTGATGTCAATCGGCCAGGCCGATGGCGACAACCGCGCCCAGCAAGCCGCCGAGCAGGCCATCCACAGCGCCCTGCTGGATATCAGCATCGAAGGCGCCCAGGGCATCCTCTTCAACGTCACGGGCGGCCCCGACATGGCCTTGCACGAGGTCAACCAGGCGGCAGAAATCATCCAGCGCACCGCCGACCCCGATGCCAACATCATCTTCGGCGCGGTGGTTGACGCCAACATGAAGGACGGCATCCGCATCACGGTCATCGCCACCGGCTTTGATTCGATGAAAGAGCAGAAGGTGACCGGCTCCGATGAGGGCCGCGTGATCGAGATGCCCAAGCGAACGTACGACCGCGACGACCTCGACATCCCGGCCTTCTTGCGGCGGGCGCGCCAGGGGTAGTTTTGCTTAACCTGTGGTCCGTGATGCGTGATTGCACGGTTCTCTCACACATCACGGATCATGTTGCGGCCAGGTTATTTGCGCGTGTGTATGCTGATCAACTTCTGACCTTAAAGTTATCGCTTCCCCGGAAGACTTCGTACCATTAGCCCCTCGATTCTGTGTTATACTCTGCCTACACAACAGGTTGTGGGTATCCAAGAGATGCATACGAAATGTTGCATTTCGACTTATAGGCTATTGAGTCACTGACTCGAAAAGAAACATGGGTTTCGCCATGCTAAGCCAAAAGAATACTTTGAATGCAGCGCAAGGAAAGAGCAGCCAGCATGCAATGTCCTTACTGTGGTCAACCAGACTCCCGTGTGGTGGATACCCGCTCCACGGGCGACAGCATCCGGCGCCGCCGGGAATGCCAGAGTTGTCGTAAGCGCTTCACGACCTACGAGCAAATCTCCGAAGCGCTGCTGATCGTCAAGCGCGACGGGCGTCGCGAGCCATTCGACCGTTACAAGCTGCTCCAAGGCGTGCGCATCGCGTGCGCCAAGCGGCCCATCGCCATGTCCGACATCGAACGGATCGTGACTCAGATCGAGGAGCATCTCTTCAGCCTGGGCAAGGCTGAGGTACGCAGCGAGGTCGTCGGCCAGCTCGTGCTGGCAAAACTGAAGGAGCTTGACCCGCTCGCATACATCCGCTACGCCATCGTCTACATGGCGATGGACGACGTGGAGGCGTTGAAACAGGAGCTCGATCGTTTGATGGCCGAGCGCAAGTAGCAGGCGGCAGATAGCCGATTGCAGATGGCGATCCAGCACGCGCTGTCTTGTTGATTCGCACATTTGTTAGGTCGTTCTCTCACGCGGAGGATTTTTCTCATGTCTGCGAAGCTGAAAGCTTTTGCACCGCAACTGACACCACCGACCGAGATCAACCTTTCCGACAACAGCCGGCAGGTGTTACACAAGCGCTACCTGCGCCGGGGGCCGGACGGCAAACCCATTGAGACGATTGAGGAGATGTTCAGACGGGTTGCGAAGGCGGTGGCGGAGCCCGACGGCGCTTACGGCTATGATGCGATGACCACGGAAGACAGCTTTTATGCGCTACTGACCAGCTTGCGCTTCTTTCCCAATTCGCCCACGTTCACCGGCGCCAGCACCCCTTTGGGGCAGTTGGCGGCCTGTTTTGTCCTTCCCATCTCGGACGACATGGGGCGCAAGTCCGATGGCATTTTCCAGACCTTGCGTGATGCAGCGTTGATCCAGCAGACGGGCGGCGGCAACGGCTTCTCGTTCTCACGTCTGCGACCCAAGGGAGATTCGGTGGCTTCCAGCGCAGGCGTGGCGACCGGCCCGGTCGGCTTCCTGCGGGTGTACGACGTCGCGTTCGGGGAGGTGGCTCAGGGCGGTTCAAGGCGTGGGGCCAACATGGCCGTGCTGCGGGTGGACCACCCCGACATCGAACAGTTCATCGCCTGTAAGGAGAGCGAGGGACAGATCAGCAACTTCAACATCTCCGTTGGCATCACCGATGCCTTCATGCAGGCAGTCGAAGCCGATGCCGACTTCCCTCTGGTCAACCCGCGCGATGGTCGCGTCTGGCGCACGGTGCGGGCGCGGGAACTGTTCGAGAAGATCGCGACCTACGCCCACCACAACGGCGAGCCGGGCGCGCTCTTCCTCGACGCGGCCAATCGCAGCAACCCCGTGCCGCACCTGTATGAGCTGGAGGCAACCAACCCGTGTGTGACCGCGGAAACCTGGGTACATACGACAGAAGGTCCTCGTCAGGTCTGCGATCTGGTTGGCAGTCCATTCGTCGCCCTCGTCAACGGGACGCCGCACACTGCCGATCCAAGGGGTTTCTGGCCCACGGGTATCAAGCCGATCTATGAGGTGCATACGGCAGATGGGCGCCGCTTACAGTTGACGGGCAACCACCCGCTCTTGCGGGTTACTGCTTTGGATCGTGAGGCGGAAACTGTAGAATGGACTGAGGCGGCTCATCTTCACCCAGGCGACAAAATCAAGCTGAACAATCATCGCGAGCTTCCCTGCTGGCCAGGACGAGGCAGCTATACGGATGGCTGGTTGCTGGGATTACTGGTCGGAGATGGCACGTTTTCCGCAGGCCACGGCGTTCTCTCCTTCTGGGGTGAGGAAGCCGAAGATATGGCTCAGCAAGCCTTGAGCGCGGTGAAAACTACGCTCAAGGCCCGCTCGGATCTGTCGGTGCAACCGATCAAGGCGCGGGATGAGTTCCGCGTGCGGACCGTCTCAGTCGCCACTCTGGCCGCAGCTTACGGGGTTGTCCCAGGCCACAAGACGATAACCGACGAGATCGAGCGGGCATCGAGCGAATTCTGCCGTGGCTTCCTGCGCGGCCTCTTCGACAGCGATGGTTCCGTGCAGGATGCCGGAGAAAAAGGTCTGTCTGTGAGGCTGGCTCAGTCCGATCTGTCATTGCTGGAGCGTTCACAGCGTATGCTCCTGCGCTTCGGCATCAACGCCGTCCTGTACCCGGATCGACGCCCTGCTCACATGCAGCAATTGCCCGACGGCAAAGGCGGGAGCAAACCTTTCGCAACCAAGGCACAGCACGAGTTGGTGATTTCTAAAGACAATCTGCTGCCATTCGCCGAGCATATCGGCTTTGCCCGCCCGGAGAAAGCGAAAACGCTTCAGGCTGCTCTGGCTGCGCGTGATGTGCGGGGACCATACCGGGAACGCTTCGTGGCAGAGGTCCAGACGATCACCGAAATCGGCAGTGCTGAGGTGTACGACTGTGCCATTCCCGGCATTAATGCCTTCGACGCCAATGGCTTGATGGTCCATAATTGCGGCGAACAGTGGCTCGGTCCAAACGAGAACTGCTGTCTCGGCTCGATCAACCTGGCGCAGCACGTCACCGCCGATAGCCGCGTGGACTGGGAGAAGCTGCGCGAAAGCGTGGTCGTCGCCACGCGCTTCCTTGACGATGTGGTGGATGCGAACAAATACGTCCCCGCGGTGCCTCAGTTGAAAGAAGCCGCGCTGCGCGCCCGCCGTATCGGCCTGGGACTCATGGGGCTGAGCGACCTGATGTACGTGCTGGGCGTCCGCTACGGATCGGACGAAGGCCAGGAGTTCGCCGCTCAGGTCATGGAGTTCATCCGCTACCACTGCATGCTCACCAGCATCGAGCTGGCGCAGGAGCGGGGCCCGTTCCTGGCGATCAAGGGCAGCATCTACGATCCAGAAGACCTCAAGTGGCAGCCGCCCGCGCCGATCACGCCGTACATGCACGATTGGAATCGCCCGGCGCTGAATTGGAACGTCGTCGTAAACGGCATCAAACAGCAGGGCATCCGCAACGCCGCGCAGACCACCGTGGCGCCCACCGGCACCATCGGGACCGTGGCCGGCTGCGAGGGGTACGGCTGCGAGCCGGTCTTTGCCCTGGCCTACACCCGCACGGTGAAGGACAGCGGCCACGACTTGAAGCTGACCTACACCAGCCCGCTGTTCGAGGCGGCGCTGAAACGGGCGAACGTGGATGAAACCACACGCGCCCGCATCAGCGAACGGGTCAGCGGGACCGGCAGTTGCCAGGACGTGATCGAGGTGCCGGAGGCGATTCGCCGCGTGTTTGTCGTTTCATCGGACATCACGGCGGAGGAACATGTGCGCATGCAGGCAGCGATCCAGGCGTTCGTCGACAACTCGATTTCGAAGACGATTAATTGCCCATCGACGGCCACGGTCGAGGACGTGAAAGACGCTTACCAGCTTGCCTGGCAGCTCGGCTGCAAAGGGTTGACCGTCTACGTCACCGGCAGCCGACAGGAGGTGGTGTTGGAAACGAAGGCGACAGCAGAGAGCAAGGAAAGCCCGGCGAGGGAGCAGGGGAGCGCGGGAGCGGGGGAGCAAGGAGGCCAGGGAGCAGGGGAGCGCGGGAGCGGAGGTGAGACAACTTCCCAGTACCCTGGCATCCCAGTATCCCCGCTCACCCACGCCAGGCGTCGTCCGCGGCCCAGCGCGCTGCCCGGCTTCACCTACCGCAAGGAGACGCCGTTGGGCACTGCCTACATCACGGTGAATGTCAACGGCGGCAACCAGCCGTTCGAGGTGTTCATGAACGTGGGCAAGGCCGGCAGCGATGTCGCGGCCGTTTCCGAGGCGCTGGGGCGGCTGATCTCGCTGGTTCTGCGCCTGCCCTCGCCCCTGGATCCCATCGACCGGCTCAAGATGATGATCGATCAGTTGGCCGGCATCGGCGGCGGGCGATCCATGGGCTTCGGCGCCAACCGGGTGCGCTCCCTGCCCGACGCGATCGCCCAGGTGTTGCGGGAGCATCTGAACAGCCAGCTCGATGAGGAAGCCGATGAGACGGAAGACGAGGTTCATCCCCCGGCGCCCGAGCAATTGCCGCTGCCCATCACCGACCGCCCCATCGGTGACCTGTGCCCCGACTGTGGCCAGGCAACCTTCATCCCGGCGGAAGGCTGCCGGAAATGCTATGTGTGCGGGTATAGCGAGTGTTAGGAACCATGACTGGATCCATCTATCAATTTCCTGTCTCCCAACTTCTCACCTACGGTGACTGCCTCGAGCTGCCGCGGTGGCCGGAGGAGTTGGATTACCTGCCCCTCGGCTTCGGCCCGGAGCACGTTCCCGAGCTGGTTCGCATGGCGATGGACGACGACTTGCTCTGGGCGGACTCCGACGGCCTGGAGGTCTGGGCGCCGATCCACGCCTGGCGCGTGCTGGGGCAGTTGCGCGCTGAAGCCGCGGTCGAGCCGCTCTTGACGCTTCTTCATCTCGTCGATGATCAAAATAACGATTGGGTAGATGAAGAGCTGCCCCAGGTGTTCGCTATGATCGGCCCGGCGGCCATCGAGCCACTCGCCGCCTACCTGCGCGATCCCTCGCACGGCACCTGGGCCTGCATCGCCGCCGTCGATAGCCTCGGCGCCATCGGCAAAGAACATCCAGAGGCGCGAGACGCTTGTGTGGCTGCCCTGACCGGGATATTGGAAGACTTCGAAGACAACGATCGCTCGGTCAATGCGTTCATCATCTCAGGCTTGCTCGATCTGAAAGCGGTGCAGACCGCCCAGCTCATGGAGCGCGCCTTCGCTGCCGATGCCGTGGATCTATCGGTCGTGGGCGACTGGGAGGAAGTCCAGATCGCGATGGGCTGGAAAATTGCTCGCGAAACTCCGGTGCCTGAGGGCGGCTGGTTCGGTGCGGAGGCGCGGCGCGAGGAGCTCGTGGAAGCTGCCGCGCGCGTCGAGCAGAATCGAGCGCGACCGCCCGCAAACAAAAGCAGGGCTAAAGCAAAGGCCAGACGCAAACAAGCCAAGAAATCCCGCCGGAAGAACAGGAAGCGGTGACCAAGCCGCGCAGCAAGACTACAAGGGATACCCATATGCCAATCACACCCGCTGAATCAGTACCACAAAAAATGCGCCCGATCTACGATGAGATCGTCGGCTTGACGGATGCTTTCTGCCGCGCGCATTTGAATGAAGAATATGCCCAGGTGTGCCGGGCGCTGGCTGCGAAGCTCAGTCGCAAGCGGCCCTCCCCGTTGGAAACCGGGCGTGCCACGACATGGGCCGCCGCGATCGTCTATACCGTCGGGCGCGTCAATTTCCTTTTCGATAAGAGCCAGACCCTCCACCTGCGCGCCGATGACCTGGCAAAGCAGTTCGGGCTTGCCCAGAGCACGGTGGGCAACAAGTCCAAGCAGATCATGGATCTGCTGAATATCGGCCTCATGGATCCCGAATGGACTTTGCCGAGCCGGATCGATAGCAATCCGATGGCCTGGATGATTTCCGTGAACGGCCTCATCCTCGATGCCCGCTCCGCGCCACGAGAAATCCAAGAGGCTGCCTATCGGAAAGGTCTGATTCCCTATATTCCCAACACACCGTCCAAGACGCCGTAGAAAACACGGCACGCGGCGGATGTTACGGGCCCACCCTAACCCGGACGAGCCGGAGAACGGCTCACGCAAAGGCGCCAAGACGCCAAGAAATCACTTTGCGGCTCTGCGTCTTTGCGTGAGAATTTCGTGCTGGCTGTACAAGAATCTCGCTGGTCAGATCGCATCGTCTTTTCGTCGTATCGCCCACGCCGCCGCTTTCGCACACATGTTGCGCCTGTGCTATAATCTCCCCCCATGAAACGCGCTCTTGCCACGTTCCTGCGCGCACTCGCCCTGTTGATTTTCATCGTCTTTCTGGGTTTCGCCCTCCTCATCTGGCAGGTGGACCGCCTGGGTCGGCGCGACGATGCGCGGGCAGCGGACGCCATTGTCGTCCTCGGCGCGCGGGTCAACGCCGACGGACGGCCTGGCTCCGACCTGACCAGCCGCACCTACCACGCGGTCGATCTGTGGCAGGCCGGCTACGCGCCGAACATCATCTGCACCGGCGGTTTCAAGGATGAGCCGCTGTCGGCCGCGGCGGTGTGCCGGCGATTCGCGATCGAGCTGGGGGTGCCTGCAGACCAGGTGTTTCTGGCCGACGGCAGCAGCAGCACCATCGAGGACGCGCAATCCACTGCCCAGGTCATGGCCGGGCACGGCTGGCGCACCGCGATCCTGGTCAGCCATCCGTTGCACCTCTACCGGGCACGCTGGCTTTTCCATCGCGCCGGGTTGGAAGTTGTCACCAGCCCGACAACAACCCGTGTGAGCCAGATCAGCCTTCCGGTGCGGCTCTGGTATGCCGGCCGCGAGGCGGGAGCGATTGTCGTGACCGAGCTGGACGGCTGGGATGTGGTCCCGCCAGAATGGATCGCCCGCTTACAGCGTTGGAGCTATGGGTTGCAGTAGAGTGGGGGATTGGGGATTGGGGATTGGGGATTGGGGATTGGGGATTAGGGATTGGGGATTAGGGATTGGGGATTAGGGATTAGCGGAGTTCGGAAACAGATAGATGAGTGATTGGAAACAGATTCAAGCCGCGAGGTCCGTCCTTGGCCGGGAGACCGGCACGATTGACAAGGATCACGGGGGCAAGCTCACCGTCGCGCTGGCTTACCCGAATACGTATGCCGTGGGCATGTCAAGCCTGGCGCTGCAAATCCTCTATCGCACGTGGAACGCGCGGCCGGACGTGGTCTGCGAGCGCGTCTTCTGGGATGAGAAGATAGCCGCGGCGGGCCTGCCGCTGCTGAGCCTGGAATCGCAGACGCCGGTGGCGGAATTCGATGTCTGGGCGTTCACCGTCTCGTTCGAGATGGATTACTTCAACGTCGCCGGAATGCTCAGGCAGGCGGGGATACCGGCGCTGGCTGCCGAACGGGTAACCCACCAAGGTTCGCCCTTGCTCGTTGCCGGGGGACCGGCCCTCAGCATGAACCCGGAGCCGTTGGCGCCTTTCTTCGACGCGATCGTCATCGGCGAGGCGGAGGAGCTGCTGCCGCGGCTCACCGACCTGCTGGTCAACGGGATCGGCGGCGACCGGGAACGGCTGCTCGACATGCTCGACGCCCTGCCGGGGATCTATGTGCCGGCGCGCGTGATGCCGCGGCCGGGCGGCCGGCGGATCAAGCGGTTGTGGGTGAGCGACCCATCGGCGTTGGAGCCGGTCTCATGCCTCTACACGCCCGACGCTGAGTTCGCCAACCGCCACCTGATCGAGATCGCGCGCGGGTGCGGCCGTGGCTGTCGATTTTGCCTCGCAGGTTATGTCTACCGTCCGCCGCGGGAACAGCCGTTGGAACGCATCCTGGATTGGGCGCGCGAGGGATTGGCGCGCCAACTGCCCGTCTTCGCGCACGGCGGCCGTGCGGGCACACAGGCCCCGTCCATCGGCCTGGTATCAGCCGCTGTGTCCGATCACTCGCGCATCGATGACCTGGCGACAGAGCTGCAAGGCCTGGGCGCGCGCATCACGGTCAGCTCGATGCGCACCGACCCGATCAGCGTGCCGCTGGTGCGGGCCATGGCCGCCAGCGGCACCCAAACGCTTACCATCGCGCCCGAGGCCGGCAGCGAACGGCTACGCCGGGTGATCAACAAGCGCCAGACCGAGGCTGATTTGCTGGCGGCCATCGAGCTCGCGCAAGTCCTGGGCTTCCCTCAGCTCAAGCTCTATTTCATGGTGGGCCATCCGACGGAGGCCGAGGACGATATCCAGGGCATCGTCGATCTGACGCTGAAGGCACGGACGATTTTCAAGCGGAACATCGCCATCAACGCCACACCGTACGTGCCAAAGGCGCATACCCCCTTCCAGTGGATGGCAATGACGCCCGCCAGGACACTCCAGGAGCGCCAGAAGACGCTGAAGCGGGCGTTGGCGCGGCATAACGTCGAGGTGAGCGCTGATTCGCCCGAGTGGGCGGAAATCCAGGCGGTGCTGGCCCGCGGTGACCGCCGGCTGGCGTCTGTTCTGTTAGATTTGCCGCGGCCGACCGTTCGAGGGTTCCGCGAGGCGCTTGCGTGTCACGGGCTATCGGCCGAGGAGTACCTGGGCGAACGCGGACAGGACGATTTCATGCCCTGGGACGTCATCGACAGCGGCCTCAAGGCCAGCTTCCTGCGCCACGAGCACCGGCTGGCCGGGCAGGAGCGACCCGGGCACCGCTGTCCGCCGGACGCGACGGAATGTCTGGCGTGCGGCGTGTGCGTTGCGAAAAACCTGATACCTAATACCTGAGAGCCGTTACAGAACATGCTCCGACACCAACGGGACAACGTCGTCTATTACACTTTCCCTTCGCTGGAGGTCTTCCCGGAGGTCGTCCACGGCGTGACGACACGACATGGCGGGGTGAGCACGGGTGAATACGCCAGCCTGAACCTGACCAACGGCCTGGGCGATGACCCGGCGGCTGTCAGCGAGAACCTGGATCGGGTCTGCGCAGCGTTCGGCATACGTCGCAAACACCTGGTGAGCCCCAACCAGCGCCACACCGCAAACGTGCGCCGCGTGGGCGTCGCTGACCGGGGTCAAGTGCAGCCGGGCTACGATGTCTTGATCACCGACGAGCCGGGCGTGCCGCTGCTGTTGCGTTACGCCGACTGCACGCCGGTGCTGATCTACGATCCGACGCATCGCGCCATCGCCGTGATCCACAGCGGGTGGCGCGGGACGGTCCTGGGCGCCACGCGCGTCGCGGTGGATGCGTTGGCGGCCGAGTTCGGCAGCCGGCCCGCGGATATGTTCGCGGCGATCGGCCCATGCATCGGCCCATGCTGCTATGAGGTGGGCGACGAGGTGACCGGTGCGGTCGCCGCGGCTTTCGACCGGCCCGACGAGTTGTTCGTCGGCGGGAAAAACGGTCGCCGCCACTTCGACCTGTGGGCCGCTAACCGCCGCTGGTTGTCCGCCGTCGGCGTCCGGCAGATCGAGATCGCCGGGCTGTGCACCGCCTGCCGCACGGATGAATTCTACTCGCACCGGGCCGAGCGGGGCAGAACGGGCCATTTCGGCGCGCTGATGATGCTGGCGGGCGAGTAGACAAGGAAACGAAAGGGTGAACCGTATCGACCTGCAAAGTCGCATCACCGCAGTACAAGAACGCATCGCTGCGGCCGCGCGGCGCGCGGGGCGCGCCCCGGCCGCCGTGACGCTGGTAGCGGTCAGCAAGACGCACGGGCCGGAAGAGGTCGCCGCGGCTTATGCGTGCGGGCTGCGTATCTTCGGCGAGAACCGCGTGGAAGAGGCCGGTCCGAAGACCGGGGCCGTGGCAGCGCTCGTCGCCCCAGCCCCGGCGCCTGCCTGGCACATGATCGGCACCGTGCAAAGTCGCAAGGCGGCTGAAGTGTTGCCCTGGGCCGCGATGGTCCACTCGGTGGACAGCGTCAAGCTCGCCGGACGGTTGAGCCGGTTTTGCGTCGAGGCCGGTCGTGAGCTGCCTATCCTCCTGGAAGTCAACGTTTCGGGTGAGCTCAGCAAGCACGGTTTCCGCCCCGAGGAGCTGCCGGGAAGCCTGGAGGCGATTGCGGCGCTGCCGGGCTTGCATCTTCAAGGTCTGATGACCATGGCGCCTATCGCGGACGACCCCGAAGACGTGCGTCCTGTGTTCGCCCGGCTACGCGGCCTGCGTGACACTCTGGCCGCCTGCTATCCGCAGCTTGACTTGCGGCATTTGTCCATGGGCATGACGGATGATTTCGAGGTTGCCATCGAGGAAGGGGCGACGATGGTGCGCGTGGGACGGGCGATTTTTGGAGAAAGACAGGAGTTTTCATGCTAAAAGACACTACTCTCGCCTTTATCGGCTCCGGCGTCATGGCTGAGGCGATGATCAGGGGCATCCTGGCGCAAAAGCTGATCGATCCGGAACGGATCACCGCCAGCGGGCCCCGTCCCGAGCGAGCACAGGAGTTGCACGGGCGTTACGATGTGCGAGCAGTGACCGATAACCGGCTGGCCGCTCGCGCCGGTAAGATCGTTGTCCTCAGCGTTAAGCCACAGACTGTACCCAAGGTGTTGCCTGAAATCCATGGGGAGATGGCGCCCGACGATTTCTTGATCAGCATCGTGGCGGGCACGCCGATCAACGTGATCCGCCGCGCGCTGGGGATTGAGAAGATCGCACGCGCCATGCCCAACACGCCCGGCCAGGTCGGACACGGGATGACCGTCTGGACCGCCACGGATGCCGTGGATGAGACCGGGCGGCGCCAGGCGCAGGCGATCCTGGGTGCACTCGGCAAGGAGCTCTACATGGGCGACGAAAGCTATCTGGACATGGCAACGGCGCTCAGCGGCACCGGCCCGGCCTACGTGTTCCTGTTCATGGAAGCGCTGATCGACGCCGGTGTCCACATGGGTTTCAGCCGCCGCGTGTCCCAGGAGCTGGTCTACCAGACCATCGAGGGGTCGGTGGCGATCGCCCGGGAGACCGGCGCGCATCCGACGGAGTTACGCAACCGGGTGACTTCGCCCGGCGGCACCACCGCCGAGGCGTTGTATCAGTTGGAGAAAGGCGGTCTGCGCACCGTGATCTCGAAAGCGGTGTTTGCGGCTTACCAACGATCCAAAGCATTGGGGGAATTGGCGGACAAATGAGCTACTCTCTTGCCAGGCTTATCAGTTTTCTGTTCGATGCACTTACGTTCTTGATCTTGCTGGATATTATCGGAAGCTGGATGATCGCCTTGCGCGTTCGGTTGCCGAGCTGGGGCTACAACATTATGAGCGCTGTTCGCCGTCTCACCGACGTCTTCCTGGGGCCGATTCGCAGGCTTATCCCCAGCTTTGGCGGGCTGGACATCTCGCCGATCATCGCTTTGATCCTGTTGGATGTCTTGCGGCGGCTGGTCCTGAGCGCGTTGATCCGATAACCTGCGACGCGTCAAGAGACGGACTGGCTGGAACCGGCGACAGCAGCAGAACGTCAGTGGGTTGAGCGGCGTTTGGGAATTCGCCTTGACATCAGCCTGTCTGGCTCACCTCGTCGCTTAGAGAGGAGTTCAGCGATGGGGACGTCGTGGAGAAAGCTTTTCGACTGGTGCCTGGCCGCGCTGGCGATCGTGTTACTCGCGGGGTGTGTGGCGACACCGGTCATACCCGGTCCGCCGACTGCGACGACCCAGCCCACTGTGGAGCAACCCATGACACAACCGATCCAGCCCACTCAGCCGGCTGAACCGACGCCGGTCGGCTCACAGCCCGGCCTGTCGCCGGTCCCGACACCGCAGGCGAGCGGCCCGACGGGTTCAGTCGCCGAAATCGTCGCCCGGCAAGACCTTGCTCGTCGGTTGGGCATCCCGATGACAGAGGTCAAGGTCATTAACGTGAGCAAGGCGGAGATGCCGATCGGCTCCCTTGGGTGCGGGGAAACCGACGGGACAGCGAATACCGGCCTGATCGTGGGGAGCGAGATCACGCTTAGCGCCCGTAGCCAGGAATATGTGTATCACAGTGACGGCATCAAGCTGGCGCCGTGCTCGCCCGCCGACTTTCCCGGAGGCTCACAGCCGATCTACCTTTCCAGCGGAGGCCCCCAGCCCAACCCTGACCCCCAGGAAAGCGCCATTGCCGACCTGGCCGGGCGGTTGAGCATCTCGACGGACGCCATCACCGTGCGATCGGTCGAGGCCGTCAAGTGGCCGGACGCCAGCCTGGGGTGCGCCAAGCCGGGCAGGATGTACGCGCAGGTGATCACGCCGGGTTACCGGATCGTGCTGCAAGCCGGCGGCAAGAGCTACGAGTATCACACCGGTGCTGGCAACGTTGTCCTGTGCCAGTAACGACGATGGACGATGGACGATAGACGATTGTCTGTGGTCTATGGTCTATCATCCATCGTCTATGGTCTATCGTCCATCGTCCTTATTTCTGCACCATCGGCAGGTGGGTCGCGTGGACCACGGTCACCGATGCGAACGCGGTCGGCACTTCGCTCAGTGGAACATCGGCGGTCACCTGGATCGGGCCGATTTGAGCCGGCGCAATCAACCAGGTGAGCGCCACGCCCTCTTGCGTGGGCACAAGCTTTTGCGTGAGCTGACCCCTGCTCGCCGCGAAGCTGATGGTCGTGCCGTCGCTTACCGCGTTGCCGAATCGATCCTTCACCGATGCCGCCAGCTCGACCCGTCCGCCCGGCGGCACCCACAACGGATCTACGCCAAGGATCACCGTGCTCGCAGGGCCGGGTAAAATGGACACAGGAACACTCGCCTGCCCGTTAGGGGCGACCGCGGCTTGCACATGTGCCGTCCCGGTTGCCTGTCCCGACACCAGGGTGACCTCGGCGTCGCCGTCCGTTGTCTGCGACAGCAGTTGGCCGGCCTGCTGCTCTACGTCCGATGCAGATTGCGCCGTTCGCAGCTCACCCAGGTCAGTCGTGAAGGTCACGACCGTGCCGTCGGCAACCCGATTTCCATAAGTGTCCTGGACTGTTGCCCGTACGCGCACCGTTTCGCCGCCCACCGCGATGTGATCACTATCGGCCGTCAGGCTTAACTGAGCGGGGGCGGAAGGCCGGATCGATACCTCGACAAATCCCTGGGCGCCTCCTGGCGCCGTCACCGTGATCGAGCTCGTCCCTGCCACCAGCTCGGCGAGAAAATCGACCGTGCCCCGCCCCCCGGAAGTGGTTGCAGTGGGTGAGACCATCCGCCCCAACGAGGCAGCAAACGATAGCACCGTGCCGTCCTCCACGGCGTTGCCGTATTGATCCATCGCCTGGGCGGAGAGATGGGCCACCTGGTTGTACCCCGCCGTCAGGGTAGCCGGATCAGCCGTGACGCTCAACGTGTAGGGTTGTCCCGGCAGAATCGCCACCGCCAGCTCGCCCCTTGCCGCGCCCGCCTGTGCTGTGATGTGCGCATCGCCCGGCGTCGTGCCCGCAGACAGCGTCACGCTCGCCTGCCCGCCAGCAGTCACCGCATCCTCCTCGGAGAGCGTGCCGCGATCCGAGGTGAATCGTACCGGTGTCCCATCGGCCACACGCTCGCCAAGGCCATCGATGACAGTCGCCGTCACAAGCGTCGGCACGCCGCCCACATGCAAGTTGGGCGGATCAGCAGCGAGCGTAATGCTGGTCGGCTCCCCTGCTCCCAGGATCACCACCGGCACGGTCGCGGTGAGGCCGGCGACCGATGCCTCCACCACCGCTATGCCGCCCAGCGTGCCGGACGTCAGGTAGGTGACGGCTTGCCCGCTGCGGGTGGTCGCCGTGATAGGAGCAACCGATCCCAACGTGGTCGTGAAGGCGACCTCGACGCCATCCGGCACGAAACTCCCGCCTTCGTCGCGCGCCGTGGCGGTGATGACAGCCTGATCACCGCCGCTGGCGATGGCCGATGGAGCGGCGAATAATTCCAGCCCGGCCGGCGTCCCCGACGTGACCGTCAGTGGAATGCCTGCGCTCAGCCCGCCCAGGGTCGCGGTGATCGCCCCCGTGCCGGTCAGGCTTCCGGCGGTAAAGCTGATCGCTGCGCGGCCCGTGTCGTCCGCAGTTACCAACGTCGGACTGATGACTCCCAACGTGCCCGTCAGGGTGACTCGCGCGCCCAGGCCCGCGGCCGCGCCGGAAGGCGCCGTGATCTGCAGGTGCACGAGGGTGGCACCCCCGACAGCAACGCTCGGCGGATCAGCCGTCAGGCTCAGTTGCAGCCCGGCGATGGCTTCCGATACAGCCCGGTAAGCGTTCAAGCGCCCCCAGCCGGTTTCTGTGTCCCAACCGGACGCGCCCACGTCGTCGGCGGTGTGACGGATCAGCTCGTAGATCGCATCCTGCCCCAGGTCGGGCCGCATCCCGCGCACCAACGCTGCCATGCCGCTCACGTGCGGCGCAGCAAACGAGGTACCCGAGCCGGTGCTGTGGAAGTAACCGTAGGTCCGCAGGTTCGGCCCCATCAACGTCGCATAAATGCCTTCGCCGGGCGCCAGCAGATCGAGCCGGCTGCCGTAGTTGGAGAACGTCGCGCGGGTATCCTGCCGGGTGCTCGCACCCACGGCCAGCACGCCGGGGAATTTCGCCGGGTAGTCGACGCCGGGGTAATTCTCGTTGCCGGCCGCGGCCACGATGAGCACGCCTGCCGTCTGCGCCTCGGTCACAGCCCGGCGCAAGATCTGCACATCGCCTGAATCATCGGGAGTGGTGGGCGGATAGGTCAGGCTGAGATTGATCACCTGCGCGCCGCTAGCCACCGCGTAATCGATGCCGGCCGCGATATCTACCGACCACCCGGAACCGCTGCTGTCCAGCACGCGGATGGCCATGAGGCTGGCCTGGCGTCCCATGCCGGCGATGCCCTCGTAACCGCTGGGCGCGTACGTCGAAGGATTGTTCGTCGTCGCCGCGGCGATACCTGCTACGGCAGTGCCGTGACCGTACTCATCCGTGGGATTGTTATCGCTTGCCACGAAATCCCAGCCGCGGCAATCGTCCACAAACTCGTTGCCATCGTCGTCGATGCCATTGTGAGCGATGGGAGTATCGCACGTGCGCTTTCCGGTAAGCGGATCGATCGCGCTCTCGCCGGGGTTGTACCAGGTGCGATCCTGCAGATCCCGATGCTCCTGGAGCACACCGGTATCCAAGACGGCGATCACGACGCCCGGGTCAGACCAGGCCAGATCCCAGGCCGCCGGAGCTTGCGCTTGCGCAGGTCCCCATTGCTGGCTCCAGTAGTCATCCAGCGGCACATCTGCGACGCGCGCCAGCTTGCGGTGCGGCGCCACGAAGTCCACAGCCGGCTCGGCATCCAGCCCTTCAGTGACGGCTGTCTGCTGGCCGGCCGAGATCGACACGAGCGCCAGGCCCAGGCGCGGCAGCCATTTCTCGAGCTGTGCGCCGTGTCGAGCCAGCAGCGATCGCAGATCGCGTTCGTTGAAGCCGGGCGCAACGGCCACCACCAGCTTGTCGGGAGCCACCTCCACGGCATCCGCTGCGGAGCCTGGCGTCGGGGGCGCGGGCTCGGCGCCAACTCGTAAGGCCAGCCCGCCGGCCAGCGACAAACTGAAAGCCAGCGCCAGGCCCAGGGCCAGCCGCCGCAGATGCAAACCGTTAACCATATCTTTGCTCCGCAAGAAGGTTCAGGGATTCTGATTCACCGGATCGGGTCCCGTGCAGCCGAATTCGTGGCGAATGACGAGCGTGGAAGTCTTTGACACCCTCGGATCGTGCTGCAACCGGAGTGGGTCACGCGAAAATACGACCACGATTCTTCCGATGAAGTCCAGTATACCGCACGCCGCGGGATCGGCAAAGTCGGAGAGGAAATGGCCGGGGCCGGTGTGGCACAAGCCACACCGGCCCCGGGAGTTGCTGCGATGCTAAGCGACGATTGAAATGCCCGATACAGCGGGGCAAGCTCTCGCCGCCTGCTACCGCAAGTGCGTTGAAACGCACTCTGGACGATCTGTATAGCCCGTTGTCAACCTGTTTCAACAGGTTTGGCGGGTTGCCAGACTGCGGTTTCAACCGCAGGCGGCCAGCGTCGTTCGGCGTGCCTACCTGATCCATTCCTTAACCAGCATCAACCGTAGGCGCCGGCCGCGGCGATGGTTGCCCCCAAGGACGAGACATTCCGCGCCTGGCGCCCGCCGTTACGGGGACATGCCATCGGATGTAGCTCTTTGGCATGTGCGGGACCTGTCTGGAAATGCCTCGCCCTTACTCAGTTTAGACATCACGCCTCACGGCACGCCGTACGTGACCTCCAGGTACGGTCGCTGCGATGGCGTCCAGTACTCGCGGCTGGCCAACCGGAACTTGGCGAACGCCGCGCCGTTGATCGCACGCAGCAGGACGCCGTTATTCATAGCCGGATTTGCGACCCACCCGGCGGCCAGGCTGGTCACGTCCACCGTCACCCACTTGCCCACGTCGGCGCTGCTGATCGGCGCAGTGCCCACTTCCGGCGTGGCGAAGTCACCGCCGGGTGTCGTCCACGGCGTCTTCCAGGTCACGGTATTCTCAACCCACGGGGTTTCCATGCCGTAGGCTGCCAGGGTGTGGGGCTGCCCGGTGCTGCCGAAGCCGTCCACGTAGACATGCAGCTTGGCGGACTGAACCGGGTAGATCGAGCCGATGCTGCTCAAGTCGAACTTGAACACTGTGCGCAGCGAGTCACCGCCGCCCACGTAGAGCTGGGCCCAGGTCCCGAAGTTGGTGTTCGCTTCGCCCTTGCTGAGCGTGGAATCCGCCACCGCGGGCAGATCGACCGTCTGCGAGGCTGTGGTGATGTTGTGCAACCGCACGGGGATCTGCAAAGCATCCGGGGCACCGGGCGGGCCGGCCAGGATCAGGCCTTCAGCAGCCTGACCCGCGGGCAACGCCTGCGGGAGCGTCCAGTTCACGTCGAAGTCGATCGGCACATTCGGCTGATACGGGCCGGTCGGCAGACCAGTCACTTGCAGGCTGTCGCCCTGGACCGCATTGATGGTCAGGTCGAACGTGGCGCTGGTATCCGCGCCCCAACCGTGTACCGCCACCAGATAGTCGCCGTCGGGCGGGAAGGTCAGGCTGACATGCTCATTGGCCGTGCTGGTGGTCGAGGAAGCGATCACCTCGTTGTTGAAGTCGAACTGCCCGTCGCCGTTGAAATCATACAGCAGGAACAGGTCGATGTCACCGCTGGTCGCGGCTGTGGTAACGTCCAGCAACGCGCCATGCTTGATGGTCACCGGGAACTTATAGCTGGCTGTGCTCGGATCGTTCGGATTGTCCTGCTTCTGCGGCAGGCCCGTCATCACGTCAGGGGCACTGACGCCAAAGCCCTGGGCCAGGAGATTGACCAACGGCAAAGACGCCTTGACCGACAGCGGGAAGCTGCCCGAGGTCGCGTTGCCCACGAACATGTCGACCGTGCTGGGCGTCGCAGCGATCGTGCCGACCTGGCCCTGGAAGCGTTCCTGGTTCTCGCTGCCGTCGAACATGACATTGTGCAGCGCCAGCAGGTTCAAGCCCGGCGTCACCGGCGCGGCCACGATCTCACGCGGGCCACCCGTAGACGTGTTATAGAGCCACACCCCAGTCCTGGGATTCAACTGGGGACTGCCACCCACGAGCGACAGGCTGTAGGGGCCGTAGATGTTCTCAGCGCCGGGGAACGTCGAGAAGTCGGTGCAGCCGACGCCGTTGCTGAAACAATCCGCGGTGGGCCCCATGATGAGCGTGTCGATGTCCGTGTTGGCCCCGGTCCAGCGGTTGTCGACCAACAGGCTGGTGCCCTCGGGTGTGTCGTCCGGCACGTCCATGAAGTAGAAACGCCAATCACCCGACTCGGCTCGGCCGGTCCAGTCGAAGTAGCCGTTGACCATGCCGTTGTCGTAGGGGGTCATCGTCTCCGGCGGGCCGCCGAAGAGGAAGTCGGTGCTGAACGCGGCCACGTTCGCTACCACGGGCACGTTGGTCATGTTCGTGCCGTCATCCACGTGGATCGTGGCCTCGTACAAGCCGACGTTGGCCAGCGCGGGCACGGCCATGGTCGCGTTGAAGGTGGCCTGACCGCCGGCGGGCACGGTCACGGTATTGTCGGTGGTCAGCCAGGGGAATTCCACCTGCTTGTAGAAGTTGAGCTGGATCTTCAGATGCGTGATCGGCACCGTGGCCGACTTCGAGCGATGGCTCAAGGCGACAAAGATGCCGTCATGCATGCGTTCCAACGGCAGCTTGACCCGCTGCTCGCTGGTGGTGCCACGGTCGTAACCATAGCCGAAGCGCATGTACTCACCCTGCTCGATCTCGCAGGCCGGGTTGGTGTAATCGGCGTTGGGGCAGTTGACCACGCCGTTGCCGTTCAGGTCCGTCCACAGCTTGCCGTCGCCGTTGATGTCGGTCCAGTCGGTCGGGATCACGCGCCAACTCGAATTGGCCGAGTAGTTGCCATCGGGATCGAACTCGTCAAACGGCTGGGCGAGCTTGGCCTCCATCAGCTCGGTCCCCTCGGGGATGTACTGCTTGATGTCGACCAGGTAATCCGGCACCGTGAAGACCGCATCCTCCAGCGCCTGGTTTTGGGTCGTGAAGTCGATTTCCTTCTGGCCGATGCGCACCAGTTGGTCGGCGCTGATGTTCACCGTGGCGTCAACGCTGCCCGGGTTGTAGACCGTGAACTCCTGGGTGGCGGTCTGGCCCGGATGCATGATGCTGGTGAACGCATCGTACTTGGTGCCGCGATAGTCTCCGAAGGTGACGCTGTCGGGCATGACATAGACGCCGCCCAGGCCCGCCGCGATCTTCACGCTGCGCTCGGCATTGACGGTGCCAGCGCCTTCGGCGAAGCCGTCGTTATAGGCCGTATCCGCGCCCGACATGAGCAGCGCGCGGGACTCGGCATTGGTCGGCCAGCGGCCGTTCTTCTCCTTGAACGCGGCGATAGCCAGGGCCAGGTTGCCAGCCGCGACCGGGGTCGAGCGGCTGGTGCCGCCCCAGTTCTCCCACGCGTTCCAGCCATCTTCACCGAACGCTAACGCCTCGTTGAGCGGGATGTCGCCCGCGCCCCAGGCGCCATTCGCCATCACCGACACGCCATTTTCGCCTTGGGCCGAGGGGCCACGATCCGAGAAGCCCTGGTTGTCGTTGTACAGGATTTGATCGATCGTGTCGATGCTGTCGAACACGCCGCCATCGGAGTCGTACAACGTCGAAGCGCCCACCGAGATGCTGGAGTTAGCGCCCGGCGAGTTATTGGTGCCGTAGCCCGAGCCGCCGTTGCCGGTGGAATTCATTTCCACCATATACGGGTTCACAAAGCGCTCGATCAGGTCGAACAGGCGGGACTCATAGTCCCAGCCGTCGTTGACAGTGCCGGAGGAGCCCCAGCTATTACTGACAATCTGGACATCGTCCTCCGTGCCGGGGACGCCGTCATAGCCCATCGCGGCAAAGAGCATGCCATCGGTGAAAGCCGCGGCAGTTGTGTAGCCGTCGCCATTGGAGGTGACCTTGACGTTCTTGCCGCCGCCTTGCACCATGCCAGTGCCCGGCGTGCCATCACCTGCCGGCTTGAAGGCCGGCGCGCCGCCGTCGATCACACCTTGCGCGGCCACGCCCGAAGCGCAGAGCGTGCCGTGATCGCCGCCGCTGCCGGTGATGTCGTTGATGGAGAACGCGACCAGATTACCCGACGCAGCAACATCCGCGCCGATGCCCCACATCCAGTCGGAAGCGGGCAGCGGGTTCACGCCGTCACTGATCCAGTAGAAGATGCCGCCGGAGATGTCGGCCACGCCGTCGCCGGTCAGATCCTGGTAGATATACTCATCCCCTTTGACAGCCTTCTTGCTGTTGGTGAAGTCGGTGTCGCCGTCCAGGTCGACGTAGACAGTGTCATACACGCCCGCGGTGTTCTCGTCCACCACCAGCACGGCCGCGCGCTCATCGAGCAGGGCTTCCAGTGTGGTGTCGGGGTGCGATCCGAAATGGTAGACGCCGCTCTTGCTGGTAGCGTTGAACTTGTACGTATGACTCCCTGTGGCGCCGATCGGCTCGAAAGTAGCGCTGAGCGTGCCGTCACCGTTGTCGGTCAGATCGCCGCCCGAGCGCGTGGTGCTGGTGTCGGCGTAGTCAGGCGCCATACCGAAGATGCCGACGCCGCTCTTGATGTAATCGGTGCCGAGGTAATAATCGTAGGCCAGGTTCAGCATCGAGAACGAATCGAACATCTCGGGCCAGCCGAAGTAAGGCGACTGCGCATCGGTAACGCGCGCAATCGTGCCTACCAGGTCGGGATGGGAGAAGTCGGAGCCGGTGTCGTTCACCAGGACCTTGACACCCTCGCCGGTATATCCGAGATCCCACGCCTTCTTGGACTTGTGCACGTCTAACACGTCGAACCAGTCGGCCACCTTCGCGACCGGCTTGATGGAGCCGGTTCCCGCGATCTCTGAGCGCTTGGGGCCGAGCGCGGGGATCTCCGGCTTGTCACCGCTGTAGCGCATGTCGGTGATGGCCGCCACGTCAGACAGTGAAGCCAGCTTCGCGACCTGGGCAGCCTTGACCCTGGCGAAAATCGCCTGCGTGCCGTTGGGCAACACGAACGGTCGCACCAGCATATTGTTAAGATAGGCACTGAGATCGGTGCCTTTCTTGGCATAGACGATCACGTCGAAAGTGTCGGTCAGCGCCGCAGCCGCGACGGCTGCCTGTAGTTTCGGGTGGATTTTGGCGGCATAGGCGTCACCGGCAGTTTGGACATCACCCATGCGGGCTTCGACTGCCGGAGCAGCCCCTGAAGGGATCAAGAACATCGGGACAGCAAGAACGAGGATCAACAGAAATGCAGTGAGCTTGGGGAATCGATGTTTCACAAGTAGCCTCCTCCATTGAAGCTAGAATGCGTCAGCAACACGGATGACAAAAGAACTGAGTTTCGGGGATCGAGGGTTCCCGATTCTACCACCTCCCTTCGAGGAAAGCGCCCACGCTCAAAATGTACGCTCACCTCACCGGCGATGCAACGGCGAAGCGATTGTCACGATTGCCAGATCCAACTGAAATCTTCGGTTTGAGCCATTCAGTCGCACGAGCCCAAGTGTGTAGGAGCCATGTCTCAGTAAATCGATGTGGCAGTCATTATAGGTTGCAGTACGACGATTGTCAATCCACGCACTCCTTAAAGGATGCGGTACAGAGTTTTGCATCGGCACGGAGCGTCTGGATCACGAAGTCACGAAGGCGGCGAAGAACGCGAAGCACGAAGCGTCCGTATCGGGCGTCTATTTCGGTGCCGGCAGTGATGCGCCATGGTGAGGGTGGTCATGGTGTGCTTGCAGGTAGGCTGCGGCAAACCTTCGTGGTCTTCGTGCTCCAAAACACCTGCGCTGCAAAACCTTCAACCGCACCCCGCTGTGCCTTCCTTAAAGACCCTCGGACTGGGTTTTTCTCCCAGTCCGAGGTGGTTCAAGGTCTCTGATGACAGCAGCCGTGTACCGTCATCAAAGCAAGCGAAGGAGGAGGATACCCTGCTAAGGCTTACGGTAGCTCACTTCCAGCATCGGCCCGAACTGCGGGTACCAGTACTGACGGCTGGTCAAGCGATAGACCGTGAAGCTGGTTTGGTTGAGCAGACGGAGCATCACGCCGTGGTTGCCCGCGGGATCGGCCACCCACTTCTGGACGAGCGGCGTGATGTCGATCTTCTTCCAGGTGCCCACGTCCGTCTTGACGATGGAGACAGTACCCATCGGAGTCGCCACGAAATCGCCGCCGTCCGTCGTCCACGGCACCTTCCAAGTCGCGGTGGTCTCGTCCCAGGCCGTGGTCACCTCGAAGGCTTGCAGATCGGCCACCGAGCCACCGCCGGAGAAGGCATCGACATACACCGACAACTCCGCCTTGTCAACCGGGTAGTTCTGAACGATGCTCGACAGGTCGAACTGGATCAACGAGCGAGACACGTCGTTGCCGCCGACGTATAAGAACGTCGAGGTGCCGAAGTTCGTAGTGCGCAAGCCGTTATGAATGTACGTGTCCGCAGTCGCCGGGAAGGTCTCGGTCACCGGGGTGTTGAACTCGCTGCCCACGGTGATCTCGGTCTCGCCGATAGTCCGGGTGCCAAGGCCGTTGGTGACCTCGACTCGTACCGTGTACTTGCCATCCTGGGTATAGGTGTGCCCGGCGGTCGCGCTCTTGTACGGATTGGTAAACGGCGTGCCGTCACCAAAGTCCCACCGATAGGTCACGCCGGCACCGCCATAAGTCGAGTCGACCGAGGCAGTGAAGTAGCTTACCCGGCCGGTCGGATTGGGGGTGGCAGCAATCGAAGCTGAGGCTTCATCCCAGGCCCAGTTCAGCGCAGTACCCAGCAGGTTGGCACGGGAGTTGTAACCCGTGTTGTCATTGACGCCTTCCAGGCCAAAGGAGAAGTACATGGCGTTGCCGAGGAAGCTGCGGCCGGGCCGCTCCAACGTCGGCTGGTCGCGGTTCGCCAGCGCTACAGTGCCCTGTTCCTTGAAGTTGCCGCCGATGCTGTATTTCAGCAGCGTCGAATACTGCGCACAGGACTGCAACATGTCGGGATCGTTACAGCCGATCTTGATCTCATCGACATACGCCTGGTTGCCCGCACCGTCGCCCATCGCGCTGATGTCGAAGCTGGTGTTGTTGAACGGCGTGCCCGGCAGGCCGGTGATCAACTGCGCCGAGTCTGTGAAGACCTCCTCGGCGTTGACGCTATCCTGCAGATACGTCGCGCCCAGCAGCGAGCTGTAGAAGACCGGTGCGTTGGCCGGGGTAGTCGAGCCAGTAGCAGACGCCAGATCCTGTCCGAAGGCGATCACGTGGCCGCCGTTGTTGGCATACTCCACCAGCCGGTCCATATCCGCGGTCGTGGGCGGTGTCGGCACCGTGAAAGTGCCGTTCGGGTAATAGTTATCGCCCGTCTCGTAGACAATCGCCTTGTACTGAGCCAGCCAGTTGGCGCTCGGGATGGTGACCGAGCTGCCGGCGTACTGGTCAGCATCCCACACGTCGTAGGTGACGCCCAGTGCATCCAAAGCACCGGTGTAATACGACAGATAGCTGGGCAGGCCCAGGCTGCTGGCGCCGTCGTTTTCGATGATCAGGACATCACCGAGGGACGGTTTGACCTTGATGTTGACAACACCGGCGTCAACCGTCTTGTAGTCGGTAATCTGCCCGAAGGCCACGCCGAAGAAGGCGATCTTGTCGTTCAGGAAAATCGTGCCGGGGGTTGCGTTCGGCGAGGCATGAGCCACGCGAATGCGAGACTTGCCGGCCGGTGGCGCAGAAGGATCCACGACGGCCTTAGCGGCTTGCAGCTTGTTGCCGTCCGGTCCGGTCAGGGTGCCTTCGAGGAAGATCGTGTAGATCTTGCTGGCATCAAGACCGATATCAGGCATGAACAGGTCAACCGTCGAGGTTCCCGCCTCGCGGACTTCGAAATCGTACGTGCCAATGGGCACCTCAACCTGGACGTCGCCCTTGTACGCGACATTCGGTATGATGACGGCGCCGCCACTGATCGCGACATCCACCGCGGGCGCATCCGGTGAGGCATGCACGAAGTGAATCCGGGCCATGCCATCCGCGGGCGGCGTGTTGTTATCTACCAACACCAGCGGTTCGAGTGCAGGCGCCAGACCCACAGCAGCCAGGGTCAAGTCGACGCCCGCGGGGATCGGCAAGTTGGCTTCAAGCACGGTCGGCATCGGCGCGTAGGCCACACGCATCCAGGCCGGCATGTGCGCCTGGTGTGTGGTGCCCTTCAACAGCACGTAGCCCTGGTTATCGCCCTGGCCCAGGGAGGTAGTGGTATTCCAGGTGACCTTGACGGTCTTGGTTTCACCGGGCGCCAGGGTCAGGGAGGTTGGATCGACCGTCATGCCGGCGACTGTGGTCAGGCTGGTGTAACCCAGGCCCGTGTACAGTGTAGAGACGTCGTACGTCTCAGCGGCGCCGGCGACGCTGGTCACCGCCACCTCGATGGTCTTGGTGTCACCCATCGTTACTGCGCCGAAACTCAGACTCGGCGGATCGAGGATCACGCCGGGATCGGCCGCGTTGGTCAGGTCGAGGCGACCGGCGCCCATGTCAAGCGGCTGGGCTGGGATCGTCTTGGCGTAGTCCGTGTAGATGTCCATGTACTTGGACGTGCTCATCAGCGCGGACTTGATCCAGGCGGGGGACCAATCCGGGTGGATCTGCTTCAGCAGGATAGCCGCGCCGGATACATGCGGCGCAGACATGCTGGTGCCGGAGGCCTGGCCATAGCCGAAGTTGCCGGCCTCACCCGTGACGAGCGGATCGAAGCCCTGGGCCAGGATGTTGACGCCGGGGGCCGCGATGTCGGGCTTTAGCACGTTGCCAACACCGGGGCCGCGGCTGCTGAAGCTGGCGATGATGTCCGGCGTGTTGCCGGCCTGGAAGGCCACCGTATCCAGCGCCAACTGGGAAGCGGCGCCGTTGGTGTTATACCAGTCGACCAGCTTCTTGCCGTTGGTGTTGCCTACAAGCACGGAGGAGATTGTCACATCGCCTGCGCCAGTGCCGGGAGCCATCTGGACGAGACTGTCACCGGCCGACGCCTGGTTATAGATCACCGCAAAGACCGCGCCCGCATTCTGGGCATTGAGCACCTTGAGGCTGAAGTTGCAGGTGCCGCGGATGATCACCGCGGCCTTGCCGGTGAACGCGCCGGCGGGGAAAGCATTGCAGCCTTCGGCATTAGCTGAATCCACCGTTACCGATGGCACAAACGACCAGGGGCCGAGCACCTGGCCGACGGGCAACGGCGCGCCGAACTGTGCCGTGCCGTAGCCCATGTACTGCAAGTCGGTCGGGACCGGCTCGGGCGCGGTCACCTTGACGCGACCGGCGGCATAGGTGCCGCTGGTGGTGCTGGCCGCTACGCTGATGTAGTCGGGGGAGGAATGGTCGCCGGTGCCCTTGTCGGGACCGGCATTGCCGTTGGACATGCTGACGAAGATACCGGCATGCACCGCATTGATCAACGCCTGATCCAGGGCATCGAACTCACCGCCGATGCTGACGGGGCCGCCGCCCCAGGAGTTGTTCAACACGTCGGCGCCGTCCTTGACGATGTCTTCCAGCGCCTTGATGCCCTCGGTGTTATAGAAGGAACCGTCGTTGGTGATGCTGTTGTAGAACACCCGGTAGCTCATCACGTAAGCCGCGGGCGCGACACCGCTGATGGTTACGGGCGGAGCACCCAGGTAGGAGGCCTGGACGATCTCACCGGCTGCGGTGGATGCAGTGTGAGAGCCATGCTGGGTGCCCTTGACGCCTGGCCAGGGGTTCTCATCACCCGCTGAAGGCGGATCCCACGTGCGGAAATACACGCGGCTGGCGATGATCTTGCCGTTCGTGTTGCGCGTGTCACCCTTAGGGAAACCGGGCGGGTAGGTGTAGCCTGTACCGTCGAACATCGGCGACAAATGGTGCACGCCGCCATCCATTGAAGCGAACTTGACCCCAGCGCCCGCGTGGCTCCTGCCGCCGACCGCCGGATTGTCCCAAGCTGCCTGTGCGTTAATCAGCGGCAGGCTGGCGTAGAGATCCGGGTCATGCGCGAAATCTTTGTAGACGTGCTTTACGCCCGGCAGCGCGGACAACTTGCGCTGAAGAACAGCTACGTCCACATCACGGCCTGCATCTACCGACATGCCGTTGAACACGACCTGGTAGGTTGCAGGTAACGTCTGGCCATTCTCATTGAGATACGTAGCGACTTGAGCATTCGGGATGGCTGCCTGCATCACTGAGATGAACGCCTGTTGCTCGGCCTGAAGTTTCTGGATGTACTGTTGAGCTTGCGGGGAAGCTACGTCAAGCTTGCCGCCGCCCTGACCGGATACTTCGGCGATTCCACTGTACTGCGCCAGGGGTGGGGACGAAAGCTCGACAATCAAACGATGCGAGTAACGCGGAGCTGGGGGAGTGGCGGCATCCGTGATGCCTTGTGCCCCAGCAGCAGCCGGCAGCAAGAACAAGCCGGTCAGCAGAACCAGGATCATCAGAAGGGAGAGCTTGCGACTCATGGGCGATTCCTTTCTTCCAGGCGGTTCTGAGTATTACAACGCGTTATCGGTCAGACGAAAAGAAGGCAGGAAACGTAGTCTAGTGGACAATCATAGCGGACAACCACCTCCTTTTCCAGAACAATGTTGCTGCAGCTAGCAGTACAAACGGCAGACAAACCACCAAACACGATTATATGCCGTAAGAGCAGACGTGTCAATGCATGGAAGAGGCCCTCGATGCGGCCAAATTCAGGAATTATCGCCTTTGATCATTCACCCCACAGCAACCGGCCGCAGTTGCTACAATAAACTAAGTCGTCACCGTAACGTGCGGCTTCCAGTTGGCTGGGCGGCACGGCCACCAGGCATACGCCACACTCGTCGCCATCCAGCTTTGCCACCGCGCGTCCCCCGCGGCGCGCGCGGAGATTATCATACCCTGGGAGCAAGGCCGGGGGCACGCTCTGACGAGCAGCCGCCTGCCGCGCCAGCTCGACCGGCAGCCGCGCCCTGAGCTGAGCCTGTTCGCTGAGCAGCGCGGCTTGCCGGGCTTCCCATTCTGCCTTCAAACGTGCCACGACGGCCTTTTGTTCATCACAAGCCTTCATGGCGGTTTCCGTACACACCAGTGCTTCCAGCAGTTGGTCCTCCACCTGGTCCAGTTGACGGCGCAACTGCTGCACATCCTTCTCCGCGCTGCCAAGTTCTTTGGGGTTCCTGACTTCGCCGCTGTAAAGGCGTGCTTCGGCGATCGTCAGTTTGGCCTGGATCTCGCCTTGCTTCAGTTCAAGATCGCGCTGAACGGCCCCGCACCGAGCCAGCTCGCGTTCCGCGCCTTTCAACGCATGGCGTGCCGCAACTATCAGGGCTGGTTCGCGCAGCGCCTCGGAAATCTCCGTCAGCCGGGCCTTTAGGGAATCCACAATGAGGTCCAGTTCGTTCAGACGGGCTAACAGCACGACGGGTCGCATGATCAGCCTCCCCAAGGATTTGCCAGATTATACCCCATTCACCCCAGCTTGTCACCCCGTCCTGTCCTGTGTTAGAATGCATTTCAGCTTGATCCGTTACAATGGGTCACGGCGCCAGATTCGCCGAGGTAAGCACTCTGTGCCCAGCACCAGCCCGCTACGGGCAACGCTGATCTTGCCCACCTACAACGAGCGGGAGAATTTACCCTTGTTGGTGGCCGCGATCCAGGCGCTGCCCATTCCCATCCGCATCATTGTGGTAGACGACAATTCGCCCGATGGCACCGGCGCTCTGGCTGACGAGTTAGCCCGCCGTTCGCTCTCAGTTGAAGTGATCCATCGGTCCGACAAGCAAGGTCTGGGAACCGCTTACGCAGCCGGCTTTCGACAAGCCATGGCCACTGGCACCGATCTTGTTATGACAATGGATGCCGATTTCTCGCACGATCCGCAGTATCTGCCGGCGTTATTGGAAGCCAGCCAATACTACGATCTGGTCATTGGATCACGGTATGTCCCTGGAGGCGGCGTCCGCAATTGGCCCCGCCACCGCCAGATGCTGAGCTGGAGCGCGAACACGCTTGCTCGTCTCATGTTGGGCCTGCACGCGCGTGACTGCACCGCGGGTTTCCGTTGCTACCGACGCCAGGTGTTGGAGACGGTTGACCCCGGTTCGATTCGTGCTAACGGCTATTCATATCTGATCGAGATGCTTGACTGCTGCCAACGAGCGGGCTTCAAGATCGGTGAAGTGCCGATCGTTTTTACTGATCGGCAGTTAGGCCAGTCCAAGATATCGCGAGGCGAAATCTTCAAGGCCGGGCGCACTGTGCTGCGCCTGGCGCTCCGCCGGTTATCGAAGCGCGGGCGCCACGCCAAGGCGCGTTGCGCCTCGGAGCAAGCGGCCCGGTAGGATCTGTCGGAGGACAACAACGAAACAGATGCGAGACCAGGGTACCAGCGCCAGCCTGATTGAGCTGGCTTTGATCATCGTGCTCATCGCCATCATCATCATGGCTATCCTGCTGATCGTGGGTGATGATCTGCGCTTGTGGATCGTGAACACCATCCAGGGATTTTTCGCCGGGCACTGAGACCAGGGAACCATCATTTCCTGGCTTCTCCGTGATCTCACTCCACGTCCAAGCGCACATCTCACGTCGGCCAGACGAGAAGGGCATGGCAAACACGTCAGCGGCGGGCCTTTCGTGGAGACATAACCTGTCACGATGGCTGACTGCCGGCGGACAAGCTTTGCTTGATCTGCTCTACCCCCCACGTTGCCCCGGATGCGGGCGCACGGGGGTCCTGTTCTGTGAGGTTTGCCAATCCCAGATCGAGCCGCCCCTTGCTCCGGCGTGCTTACGCTGCGGCCGCCCGGCCGAGGCCGAGATCCTTTGCCCCGACTGTCGTGCCATGCCGTCCCACCTGGAGCGGATCGCGTCCAGCGCCGTCCATTCGCACCCGCTGCGCGATGCCATCCACAGCTTCAAATACAACAACGGACGTGCGTTGGCACGTCCGCTCGGCGCGCATATGGCCGCGTTTTGGCACCAGCGGGATTTTAGGGCCGATCTGATTGTGCCGGTCCCTCTCCATGCCGGCCGCCTGGCCGAACGTGGCTACAACCAATCAGCTTTGCTGGCGCACGTTCTCGGCAACGCAGTCGGCGTCAGGGTCAGCGAAGCCGTTCTGATACGCCACAAGGCGACTCGCCATCAGGTGGGCCTGGGTCGCATCGAGCGGAAACAGAACGTGGCCGGCGCGTTCATCTGCCGGGGCGATGTAGCCGGGCGTCGGATCGCCTTGATCGATGATGTCTGCACGACCGGTTCGACGCTGGAGGCATGCGCGAGAGCATTGTCGGCCGGCGGCGCGACAAGCGTCTGGGCCTTCACCCTGGCGCGAGCGCGTTGGATACCGATTCAAGGTGATGCCGTACCGGATCCCGGATCGGATCCCGGATGAGCCAGATGGGGATAAGAGCTTACGCTACTGCCTTTCCGCCAACTGGTTGACTTTTGACCTGACTAAGGCTAGAATGGGCTCATCCACATTCCGGCGGCCCGATGGGCCCGGCTTTTGCGCCTATACCATTGGGGACCGCACCTTCCCCGAGCCGGCGCGGGGCCCTGGCGCCACCACGATACGCGGAAAGGAGCCAAACTATGCAACTCAGTATCACCGGCAAGAACATCGAGGTCAACGATGTGATCCGCAAGTACGTCGAGAAAAAGATCGGACGGCTGGATCGCTATTTGCCGAACATCATTGATGGTCGGGTCGAATTGACCGTCGACGAAGGCGCTCGGGCAGCCGTCGACCGCCAGATCGCCCAGGTCACGTTGCGCACCAAGAATGTGATCCTTCGCGCCGAAGAAGCTTCTTCCGACATTTTTGCCTCGATTGATGCGGTCTTCGAGAAGATGCAGCGACAGGTGGATCGGTACAAGGGCAAGCGTTGGTCGAAGCGCAACGAGGGCGCTGAGGCGATTGAGGCCATCACCGAAGAAGGCGGGGAAACGACCGAAGATGAGGGCACTGAGGAAACCCCCACCGTGGCCCGTGTCAAGCGATTCCGGATGGTTCCCATGGATGAATCCGAGGCTATCGATCAAATGGAACTGTTGGGCCACGACTTTTTCGTCTTTTTCAACGTTAACGTGAACCAAATCAACGTGCTCTACCGTCGGCGTAACGGCGAATACGGGTTGATCCAGCCCGAACTGGCCTGATCCGCCGACCATAGACGATAGACGATGGACCATCCCTCTCGCCACATCGTCTATCGTCTATCGTCTATCGTCTATCGTCTATCGTCCATCGTCCATCGTCCATTACCCATGAAAACCATCCTCTTTGTCTGTACCGCCAACATTTGCCGTTCGCCGATGGCCGCGGCCATCATGCGACAACGCGTCGCTCAGCTTGGCCTGGAGGATTCGGTTCAGGTGATCTCGGCCGGGGTCTGGGCTGAAGAAGGCAACGAAGCAAGCCCCAACGCCATCGTCACGCTTTCAGCGCGTGGCATCGATCTGACCGGGCATCGATCACATCTGATAACCTCATCGCTGCTGGCACAAGCCGACCTGGTGCTGGTGATGCAGGAGTCGCATCGCCGGTCGCTTTTTCACCTGGCGCCGAAGTATCTGGGCAAAGTCTACTTGCTCACCGAGATGTCAGGGCAGCACGAGGACGTGGCCGACCCTTACGGGGGATCGCTCGAAGGTTACGCAGATACGGTGGACTTGCTGGAGCAGTTGATCGACGCGGGCCTGCCGCAAATCCTGAAACGACTGAACATCGAGCAAAGTCAGTTACGAACACGCTTCGCGTGAGGTGTTAGCGCCCGGCGCTCAACAAATACCAGTGCGGCATGAAACCATAGTAGAATCCCAATAAGACGGCCAGCTTGAAGCCCATCCAACCGTCTCGATATCCCTGCAAACGGACGTAGCGCCGCCAGAACTCACGCAGTGGCTGCCGGATGAATTTGTGCGGCCATGGCTTGATTCCTCGCTCGCGTAGCATCCCGCTCTCGATCCGGGCGTAGCGCCGTTGCTTGGCATGGAATTGCGCCCAGTTATCATAGTTATAGTGGATCAATACGTTGCGCAACTGCCCCGCCGCGCCGTCGAGCAACACCACCTCATGCACGGGTCGGGCTGGATCGTAGCGGGCCCGGTCACGACGCAACAGGCGTAGTTGGTAATCTGGATAAAAGCCACCATGAGTGACCTGCTCACCGGCAATGTAGTTGTGCCGCGGCACCCACCACCCCACTTCTGGCCGCTCAGCGATCACCTGCCGTATTTCGGCGGCCAGCTCGGCGGGGACCCGTTCATCAGCATCCACGAACAGGATCCATTCCGCTTCTACTGTGTCCATCGCTGAGTTGCGCTGCCCCGCAAAGCTGTCAAAAGCGCGTTGGATGACCGTCGCGCCCGCCGCGCGAGCTAATTCAACTGTGCCATCGTCGCTGAAAGAATCGGATACGACTACCTGGTCGACAAAATCCAGGGTGGCGATGCAAGCCGAGATGTGCCTGGCCTCGTTCCGGGTCAGAACGATGGCCGCAAGCGAGTCGCGCATGGGTCCGGTTTCCATGTAACCTCGTAAATAAAAACGACGCGTAGCCAGCAAGACAGAATTCGGGTGAAAGTGACAGCTACTGGTTACGCGTTTTGTCGTTTGGATGCAAACAGACGAGCTACCTGCTGTGCAGCGTCGATCCGACCGGCAAGCTCTTCCGATGTAATCTCGCCCCGTTCGGCCGCGGCTCGCGCGCGCCGGATCTCAGCGCGCATGCCGAGCCGGACGATTTGAGCGGCCAGCCGACGGCGGATGGGACCATAAAAACGACCGTAAAGCCGATACCGGCTGCGCCACAGGTTGACGAACGACCGCGAACGAAACTGGCGTGTGCTGGCTCCGCCGTGATGGATCACTTTGGCCGATGGCACGCAATAGAACGGCCATCCCGCCTGCTGAATGCGCCAGCACCAGTCCACTTCCTCGGCGTACATGAAATAGCCTTCGTCCAGCAAGCCCGCCGCCTGGATCGCCTCGCGACGCACCATCAGGCTGGCGCCGAGCGCAAAGTCGATCGGGAACGGCCGGTCGCTGTCAAAAAGCCTGCGCGAATAACGCCCGTTAAGCCAGGAATCCAGCAGCAGCCGCGGCCGGGGTGGAAACAGGTCAAACCACAGTTGCAACAGATCGGGGAAACGGAATGCGCCATGCTGAAACGCGCCGTCGGGATAACGGAGCTGCGCGCCGGCCCCGCCAGCCTCAGGATGCCCGGCCAGAAAACGCACCATCTGCCCGATCGCATCACCGATCGGCTCGGCATCGGGGTTGAGGAGAAGGACGTAGTGCGTATGGCGTGTTCCGTTTCCTCGCTCCTCTGCACCCCCGCACCCCCGCTCCCTCGCTTCACCAAAGCCCAGCTCGCGCAGCGCCAGGTTGTTTCCGCCAGCGAACCCCAGGTTCTCGCGACTGGCCACGAGGTGGACCTGCGGGAATTCGGTTGCGACCATCGCTGCACTGCCGTCGGCTGAGGCGTTATCCACCACCCACACGTCCGCGTTCAGGTCCGAGCTCAGCGCCAGGCTGGCGTAGGTCGCTCGCAGGCACGCTCGCAGTAAGTCGCGAACGTTGTAGCTCACGACGATCACGGCCAGGGTCATGCGATCGGCCGGCAGGCCCGCGACCGCCGATAACGGGTCTATCATCATTTACTCGCACTGTAACTGCTCAGCCTTCAGCGGAGCGAGCACCCTGCCCTTAGAATCACCCGCTCACCACAAAGGCTCCAAGGCACGAAAAAACACAAAGCCCTCCAATTCCTTGTGCCTTTGGTGTCTTTGCGTCTTGGTAGTGTTCAGCAGCCGTCCGGCTGTTACGGCGCGCCCACCTGCACGCTGATGCGGTCGATGTCGGTATTCACCACCTCGACGAATTCGTGGATCAGGCCGCCACCCCAGAAGTTGGTGCCCACGGGTGGCTTCTCATCGAACTCGATGCAGCCACTGACCTGACCCCGCTTGCCGGGCATCAGGTAGTATTGCGTGTGACCATCGATGACGCGTTCTTCCAGGTCGTCCTTCCGGCCGATGGCCCACCGGAAGGGAAAGTCGATCCCGGTGGTGTCGAAATTGATCCCGAAGCGCCAGATGCCGGCCTGCTGGTACCAGGAATCCTCATGTTCCTGCGCGGCCAAAGCGTTGTAATTCTCGCTGAACTTATATTGCTGACCGGGCCACGGCCCGGCGGTACGGATGGGCACCGGCCCGATGTTCACGACCGTCGCCGTAAAGCACAGGCTTCCGCCCAGTGGCACGCTGACCACGCGGTTCATTTCCCCTTGCCAGTCGATCTCGCCGCCAGCGACCTCGGCACGGGGCTTGCCGCCTTCCTTGATCGTCAACGTCGAGGACACTTCGACCCGGTTACCGACCTTGTCCTCTGCTTCACCGTAGATTACGTAATCGCCATCCGGCGGTGGCTCCGCGTTCAAATCGACGCCGCCGTCGTAGTCGTAGCCATGATAGCCGGCTTCTCCCGGCTCGACGGTAGAAGCAGTCGGCTTCTCGGCAATCGGGTATTTCAGCATGGAACCGCCCGGCTTCGTGTCAGCCGGGACCAAATAGACCTGCACCCGCTCGGCTTTCTTGGTGAGATAATAGGAGATTGAGACGCGGTCGTGGATGCTGTCCTGGTTGGGCGTGAAATCCTGGGGCACCACCGTGAAGTTGCGGAGCTCGGGCAGCGTCGTGTCTGCACCGGTCAGCGTGATCTGGCCCTCATTTTTCTGCGAATGCCCGGCGTCATCAGTCGCCTCCACCACCCAGGTGTAGACACCGTCGGGCAGGACCTGGCTTTCCACCAACATTTGCCCGCCGGACACGGGACGGACCTGCGGATCGTTGATCACACCGCCCCAGTAGACGTTGTACTTGGCGGGCGACCGGCGCTCGGCATCCCGGAAGTAGTGCCGCTGGCCGCTCTGATCGATAAAGTAGATCGAGACCTTCGCCGCGCGGCTGAGACTATACTTGATCAGGGTCACGTCGTCCTTGCCGTCGGCGTTGGGTGAAATCGCATCCGGTGCCATGGAAACCTCGAACAGCAACGGACGGAGCGAACAACCGGCAAGCAACAACAGCATACCGGCAAGAAGGATCAAGGACCATCGGGTGTGGGCCCGCATGAAAAGCCTCCAAGATTCGTAGAGGGGAGTCAGAATCCGAAGTCGCAACCCGGACCCCATCCCAGCCAGTCTATCAAAGAGCCGACGGCCCGTCAACTTGCGGCGCGGGAATCCTCAATCTTCACCGCACGATGCGCATTGGCCCCAGCCGCACCCGTTTCCCGGCCGGATTGTCGGCGACATCGCGGATGTCCAGGCCGGTGGGGTGAGCCTCGTCGTAGACCGCCAGCGTGACGAAGTACTCGCCTGCCGGGGCATCAGGAGGGAGCGGCAAGGGATAGCGCCCGAAAAGCGCCTGGCCCGGCTGCCAGCGATCGGTAGGGTAGTTATAGCCCGCGGGCCGACCATCCCAACGCCAGTCGGTCCCTCCCTGGCCGGCCGCGTCCTCCAGGGTCAAGGAGATCCGGTAATCGGCCGGGAGCGCGTTGAGCGTGCGCCAGTAGACGGTGAGCTTCCCGTCCTGCGGATCATCCCAGCCGAGCAGCTCCAGCTTGTGGTCGAAGTTCGCATCCTGGACGTGCGTCGGCTGCGGCTCAGTCGGGAAGGTCGCGTCGGGACGCAAGCGCCAGTGACGCAACCCCAGGTGCCAGAACTCCCGTCCTACCGGCTGTTCCGTCCCGGCGCGATCCAGGAAGTAGGGCACAAAGCCGACCGGATCCACGACATCATCCTGCCAGGTGACCAGCCAGGCGCCCGATTTGCCCGCCAATGCCTTTGCCAGCGCGGCGCCCGCATCGAAACCGAGCACGGCGTTCACATCCAGGATATCGATATCCGGCAGGCGCGCCCGCGGGATATCCGGCGCGTAGTAGTCCCATGCCGGCGACGCGTGACCGGAGACAAGCAACACCGCCTCGTCTGGCGCGATCTGCGCCCGCACCGTCGCGACCAGCTCACGCCATTGGGCCTTGGTGAACGCCGGATCGGTAAACCAGTTATGGAGCGCGAGCAGAGAAGTCCCGAGCAAGAAGCACGACAGGATAAAGACGAGCGTGATGCGTAGAGCGTGGAGCGTATTGCGTGGTGCGTGGTGCGTGATCCTCCTCTGCTTCTCCGCTCCTCCGCCCCCCTGCTCCCCTGCCCCCCCACTCCCTTGCTTCCCCGCTCCCTCGCTCAACGCGCCAACGCCCCCTGCCAGGATCAACAGGTACGCCGGCGATGCCAGCATCAGGTAACGCGTATTGAACTTGGGCGTGCGAGATGCCAGCAACAAAATCGCGACAACCGGCACCAGCAGTACAACCAGCAACAACGCCAGGGCTCCTCTGCTCCCTTGCTCCTCCGCCCCCCTGCCCCTCCGCTCCCCTGCTCCCTTGCTCCCCTGCCACAGCAGCGCGATCACTGCCATGAGCAACCCTGCGCCGAACCACGGCAGCAGCCGCACGGCGTTGGCTTCCAGCATGGTTTCCGGCGCGCCGGTCGCAAAGCTGATCGCGACATGGCGCAGCGCCTCGTTCAGCTTCAATGCGCCGTGCCAGTAGGAACGATCCACCTGGTAGCGGTTGAGCATCGCCGGCAGCCAGGGAAGATAGAGCAGGATGATGGTAAAGACAGAGGAGAGAAACGCTACCTGCCCTGAAAATCGCCCACCTACCCCCCTACCCCCTCCCTGCGAGGGAAGGGGAGTGCCGACACCCCCCTCGCCTGGCAGGAGAGGGGGGCAGGGGGGCGAGATTTCCACCCACCGTGATGCCGCGCCCGGCATGGGTATCTGCCCTGAGAATGACACAATCAACCAATTGACCAGCCAACAGGCCCCATATGCCAACAGCAGGAATCCGCCGAAATAGTGTGTGTACAGCATCGCGACGGAAGCAAGCACAAAAACGGCCCACCAGCGCGCGCCCACCCGATCGCCCGATTTCTCGCTCCCCTGCTCCCGCGCTCCCGCGCTCCGCCGCCGCCGCCCCTCGGAGGCCCGTAACAGTGCGTAACCCGCCAGCAGCCCCAGGAAGGTGAGCATCGTGTACATGCGCGCTTCCTGAGCGTAGTAAACGTACAACGGCGAAACCCCGGCCAGCAGTGCAGCGAACAAGGCCGCGATCCGCCCGCGGCGCGCCTGCCCGAACAGCCGCCGGGCAACCGCCCACATCATCGGCACGATCAACGCGCCGAAAAATGCCGACGGGAAGCGCAGTGCCCACTCGTTCTGGCCAGCGAGCCGCGTCCAGCCGGCGACCGCGTAGTAGTACAACGGCGGCTGGATGTCATCCGCAGTCCAGCGCGTGAGCTCAGCAATGCCGTGGGATGCCACCTGCGCCGTGACCGCCTCATCGTACCACAGGCTCTGTCCGTCCAGGCGATAGACGCGCAGACCAAAGGCTACCAGCAGGATAGCCAGCGAGACTAGACGCTGAACGGAACGTGAGTGCTGAGTCATGTCAACCGGAAAACGTATCGATGATCGGCCGGTAGGCCGCCTACGGTTGAAACCGTAGTCTGGCAACCCGCAAACCTGTTGAAACAGGTTGACTATGGGCTGCCCAGTGCGTTTCAACGCACTTTCGGTATCAGGCGGGGATTTCAATCGTCGCCGGGCCGCTGCCGCGGCGAGGCCACCGGGTTACCCCAATCCATTTGTAAACCTGCATCAACTGTCGGCTCACTGGGTGGCCGCTACTCCTGTGACGCACAGGATGCCGGTGCCATCAAGCAAGGAATATCAGGCTGAGAGCCGACGCCACTCGCCACGGTCACCGGTCCCAGGACGATTTCGTCTCCCGTCCTGTTCCCCAGGCTGCCGATCATCGGCAGGCGGACGCCGGTCTGCCAATCGTACCACCCCACAACCAGATCGTAGGCGCCCGGCGCAAGGCCTTGAGGGAGTGAAAGCACGTGCGCCGTCCAGTTGCCGTCAGTTTCGCCAGCCCAACGGGACGTCGGCAGGGGCACAAACCAGGTCGGTGGCCCGTCGCCGGTGACGATCGTACGGCCGGCATCGTCGCGCAGGTGGACGAAGACGTTGTAATCGCGCAGCGCGAGAGCATCAGCCTGCCATTGCAGGCTCACCAGCAGGTTGCTTCCGGGCGCGGCCGCCAGGGGCGCGGCCCAGGCATTCAACCGCACCTGCCAATCCCCATCACCGAACTGCGCCGTGGCCTGTTCGACCAACTCGAACGGCCCGTCGTACGACACCAGCCGGCCGTCCTGGCGTCCCCACGCGGGGAGCCGCAAACGGCCATCGGCCGCAACAACGGGCTGGCGCATATCGCCCGCGCTTGCCTCCACTTGCGGCGCCCAAATCCGGCCGCCGGACGCGACGGCGATCACCGGCGCCCACGCGCGGGGCAAATACCACGGCACGCTCTCGATGACGACTATGTCGTCGGGCTGCCAGCGAGATGGCGGATACCAGAGCAACGCCGGCATCGGACGCAGCGCCGAATCGTCGGCGACTGTGCCGTCGGGGGCCAGGGCTTGAAAGCTTATTGATGTATCAGCCGGCAGCGTTCCAACCACCTGCCAGTAGAAACGGAAGCGTGTCTCGCGCCAACGAGGGTCATCCACCACGTCATAGCCGACGAGCTTCAGGTCTTCACCCAAGCGCACATCCAGCGGATACTCCGGCTGCCGGCCGCCCGCGCGGGCGAAGCTGTAGAACGCGTCGGGCAGAGCCGCGGAACCAGCACCTCGCTTCAACAGGAGATAGCCGTCGGCCGCGTCAGCGATGCCGAACTGACCAGACGAGATCAGGCGCTGCACGGTCGATTGCACGTCGGCCGGGTGCATTCCCGTATTGCCCGGCACATCCACCAGGACGTACTCCGCATCCGCGATGGTGGGGAACAGGTAAATCTTCTGGCGGTGAGCCAGATGCGGATGGACGGCTGGTGTCGCTGAGACGGCTGCGCCGGGCGGGATTTCCGCGACGAAGCGATCGAGCAGGCGGTCGTGCGCGGTCACCTGCGGCCACTGGAAAAAGCGCGCCAGGGGCGTCCAGCCGTTCTGATACTGCTGGCCTAAGGCCCAGGCCAACAACCAGGCGCTCACCAAACCGGCCGCTATCGTCCATCGTCCATCGCCCATCGTCGTTTTCAGGGCAGATGTCCATGCCGGGTGCGGCGCCACGGCGAATTGCACCGCAGAGGCGCGGAGGACGCGGAGATCCTTGATCATTCTCGGCGCTCTCTGCGTCTCTGCGGTGATTCTCAGAGCGGGTATCCAATCCTGCAGCAAGACCATCAGCCGGCGGGCACCGTAAATCGCGGCGATGATCATCACCGCGACCAGCGGAGCGGAGTAGTGCTGTTCGCCGCTGAATTGTCCCGGATAGTTGCTGAGGAAGTTCGCCGCAAGCACGGGCAGACCCAGCAAAATATACTCGGGCGCCAGCAAGGCCAGCCAGCCGACCGGAGCCAACAGCTTGCCCAGGTAGCCCAGGCGTGCCGGCTCGCGCACCGCGTTCCAGAGCTCGCTCAGCCATCCCGCCAGGCCACCGCTGAAGCCCGCGTAGCGATTCGCCAGATAGATCGGCCCGGCCGTGCCGTAGACCTGGCGGGCGAGCGGTCCGACGATGATAAAGGTCGCCACGGAAAACCACGCCAGGCTCACCACGACGAGCACAGCGCCCTGGCCCACCCCGCCGCGCCAGGCAGCGCGCAGGCGTCCGCCGAACATTCCTTTCTGGTGTAGCGCGATCTTCAAGCCCGGCGCCGAGGCGATCACGTACAGGCCGAGCATAGCTGTCAACGCAGGCATGGTTTCCTTAGCGGCCATGACAACCAGCGACCAGGCCCACATCGGACCGTAGCGGCGGTTCATCGCATACCAGAACGCGAACAGCAACGGTGTCACCACGAACGGATCAGCATGGAGATCGGCGATATTTGCAGCCTGCAAGGCCGGGAACAGCAGATATGCTGCCGCGAATGCCAGCGCCGGCCATTCCCCTCTCGATCGGTCGTCCGGCCGGACCGCCTCCTCATTGCCAAAAACCGAGGCTGCAATCCAGAAAACGGGCAATGCTCCCAGCGCCAGAGCCAGTGTTTGCAGGATCAGCATCAGCCGGACATCGTCCCACAGCACGTAAAGAAAGCTCAAGGGCAACAGGATCGGCTCGAAGTGTTCGGCCACGCGCGACACCTGCTGGTCGCCCAAGGTGCGCTGGAGAAAGCGACCGTGGAGGGTGTTCCACATCGGCTGATCGATATAGGAGAGATCGGCGGCAAAGGTGTTGAGACTGGCGTGGCGTTGCAGGCTCAAAGCAGAGAAAAAGCCAGCATACCCCAGAATCAACACCCACAACAGGAAGACAGGGATGCGGACGGCGGCGCGGCGAGGGAATTGAGCAGGAGGGTGTTGTTGGGCACTGTCCATTCCCGCTCACCCAGCCTGGCGCCGGGCCAGCAAGCTGCGCAACTCGCGCGTCTCAACCTGCAATTGCTCGATCTCCTCCAACACTTGCGGCGAAACGGCAAGGAAATCGCGTGCTCGCGCTTCCTCCAGCTCCACCAGGCGAGCGCGCCGCGCGTTGAGTTGAGTCACCAACGAATCGACATCTTGACCCTGTTGGCGTGCGAACACGGTACGCATGGCTGTCTGCGAAACCTGGGAAGGGGGGACGTAATCCAGGGCTTCCGCGGCCGACGAAAGCCAATTGGACAGGAACAGATTGCCGATGGCAAGCCGGCCGCAGATGCGTCGCAAGTAGCCCGAACTCTCCAGGTCGTGCAAATGCTGGACGAGATCGGCCGGGTTGTCCTCGCCGACGTTCTGCAAGGCGGCAGGCTCGATCGATCCGGCCTTATGGACCGCGAGGATGATCTGCCGGCCTGCGGGTGTCAACTGGCGGAAGTCATACTCGAAGAATCCCGCCAACATCGGGTCAACGCAGAGATCCTCATCGGTGAGCGGACGCAGAGATCCCTCCTGGAACAGTCGGGAGCAGAGTAATTGCAGCAAGAATGGATGATTGTTGGTCGCGTGGATCACGGCCTCGATCACTTCACGCCCCGCCTGCACATGTCCGCCTTCGGGCGCCTGCGCCTGGATGATCAACGGCTCAGCGGATTCGAGCTCCAGGCTGCTCAAAGTCTGCGACATGTCGAAGCCGGCCAGAAACGATGAGGTGGGCCAATCACGACACACGTCGTGCATCCGGTAAATCTGGCGTGTGGAGGTAAACACGGCGCGCAGGCCGGCTCCCCCTGTCAGCTCGCGGTGAAAGCGCTGCATGATCTCCGGCTCATCGCGAGCGATGTTGATCAGCACTTCGGTCTCATCGCCCAACAACAAGAGCTCCCGCCCCGAGCGCATCGCCTGGCGGCGAAATGTCGTCAGTAGCGTCAAGACGTCTTCGGTGGCCAAGACGTCTGGGCTCAAGCCCAACGGCTCAAACCGGTCAGGATGATCGCGCAGCGCGTCGGCAAGGTAGTTGCCCAGCGACGCAAACGAGCGACATCCCTGCATATCCCAGAAGAGCGGGATCAGCCGGCTCTCATCCAGTGCCAGCAGCTCCAACTGCCGGAGCAGCGATGTCTTGCCGATGCGACGGTTGCCAACTACCCAGTAGGCCCGGCTTTCGCCGTGCAACAGATGATCCAGCAAACCTAAACGACCGTAGTGGTTGCTGCCGATCACAAAAGCCCCGGTCACGTATGGGTTTCGCAAGGTTTACCTCAACTCCTATCTTTTCTTGCAGGGCCTGTCTTCAACCGAGATCTCGGCTCGACGGGAGACCGGCCAGGGTTTGAGCACTCACCCCGTGCGTGCGCGTTCAGTAATCTCGTGGGCGGCCTGAACATCTTCCAAAACAATTCGCACGCGTCGGGCCGCCAGCATCTGGTTCACGGCCTCCAAGGCACATTGTTGAAGCCGATAAGGACGGCCCTCGGCGTGCCGCAACACAAACTCGATCGCCTCGGGGTCCCATTCGTAGATTCCTCGCACAGGCTCAATCAGCAGTTGGCGCGCCTGATCGTCCGTAAAGGGTTCAAGAGGGATTTCATTGAACATATTGTACCACGGACTTTCCTCCCGATCCCAGGCCTTGCTGATCTGAGTGCCCGCCACGACTGCTCCCAGGTTAAGCGCCAGCGAGCTCATGAAAATCCGCCGGAGCTGTTGCTGGATAACCGTGTCGTAGCTGTTCACCACATCCATCTCATCAAGCAGGAGAATCACCCGCACTTTGCGCGGGGCCACCACTTCCTTGATGTTCTCCAGGATCAGCTTAAGATCGGTGGCAAATTCGCGATCGGTGTACTCTTCCGGCCATAACTCGTTGAAACGCAGGTGCGGTGGATCTTCCAAAGTATAAGCCTGCAACGCGCCCCAGGTCACATCCATCAGGGAATAAAAGAAATGGGTTTGCAGCGTACCTTCGAGATCCACGTAGACAGGAACGAACGCCCACTCCGCATCTTCGGCCTGGCGCAATTGTTCGGCTAACTGATACAAGAGCGTCGTTTTGCCCATCCGTCGTTCGCCGTGGATCATGATGCTGTTCTGGTGCAGGGCATTGAAGATGCGTCGCAGCAATTCGTCCCTGGCGAAAAACATTTCCGGCTGGCGCACGGGCTCCCCCGAGATGTAGGGGTTGAAAGCCCGCTCCAGCGCCTCTCGTTGCCGCGCCGCGAGCTCGTTGGCCAGTCGCCGGTCACGGGCGCGCGCTCGCAGGCTGACGCTGCCCGCCGTCGCGACTCCCGCCATTGCCAACATGCCAAGCACTAACATCGGATAAAAGACGTCGGCGTTCAGCCTGAACCCGCCAGGCAACGTCACAGTCACAGGCACGATGATTTGCATTTCGGCTGGCGCAGAATAGTTGAACGATGCGTCACGCGCCCGCACGCGCAACTTGTAGGTGCCAGCGGGCAGCTTTCGACTATCATATACCGTGATCTGGGTATCTTCATTTACCAACGGCGTCACATCCACCCCATCCAGTTGAGTCAGGAAGACCAGGTTCGCGGCGCTTGTGGTCAGGTCACCGCCGCGAACGCGCACCGCCTGTATCACATCTTTTCCCAGGTGCACCTTGCCATCTTGCGGCGAAAGCAAATTTACGGACTCAACCGTGACCCACGGAGGCGTCGTATCTGGGTAGTAATGCACCAGCCCCGCCATGGTACCGATCCAGAGTGTTCCGTCTTTGCCCGGCGCCAGAGTCAGGACCCCAGGATCGGGCAGCACATCACCATTATACGTCTGCCACGATAAGCCATCGTAGCCCGCAAGCCCCTGCCGCGTTCCCACCCATAGGATGCGTCCAGCCGTCTTCAGGGCGAGGATCTTCGGGCTGGTCAGGTTCACGTCCATCCGCACCCAGCGTCCGGCGCGATATCTCCACAGCCCGTCATTATAGGTGCCGACCCACATGCTACCATCGACGGTTTCGACGATCCCGTTGACGACGATATCATTGAACAACGACTTGGCGGCCCCCACGCTGCTCATGGCTTGCCAGGAGTCCCCCGTGAATCGCAACACGCCCTCTGTTTGGGTGCCCACCCAGAGCGCCCCATCAGTAGCTTGATGCACTGCGTTGACCCGCTTGCCGGCAAACTCTGAAACCGGAGCGAGTCCACTGCTCTGCGTCCAACGATAGAGCCCGTCATCGGCAGCCAACCACAGCGTACCGTTGCTGTCCTGCTCGAACCCATACACTGGACCAGAGCCTGACACGGGCCTAAAACGGAATGCCTCGGATGGGCTCAGATACCCAACACCTGCCCCCGTGCTGATCCATACATGTCCGACTTCATCTTCGAAGAGTGCTAGAACTCGATCGTCAGGCAAGCCATTCGCCGTCGTGAAAAACTGCCATTTGTCGCCATCCCACAGGGCCAGGCCATTATATTCCATACCGACCCAGGTGCGACCGGCGCGGTCGGTGAGCAGGGTATTGATGCGTTGCAGGGCCAGATTGCTCTCGCCGATCTCCCGCCACACGGTACCGGCATACCGGCTGACTCCTCCGATGGTCCCGAACCACAATCCGCCGTCACGATCGAGCGTCATGGCGCGCACATGATCATTGACCAGCCCATCTTGCTGAGCCCTGAACTGGATGACCGACGCGCTGTCCAGCGATGCACCGCGGACGTTGATTGCACCGCGATCGGTGCCGGCCCACAGGTTGCCGTCGCTGTCTTGTAGAATGGCAAGCACCGAAAGGCTGCCTTCGCCATCCGACAGCGGATAAGGGTGCCACTGGCCGTCCTGGTAGTAAGTCAAACCCGTCTGAATGCCGGCCCAGATGCGCCCGTCACGATCGGCCCACAAGGCCAGGGGGCCAAAATCCACCAGCACATCGTCGCCCAGCTTCTGCCATGTGCCTTCCTGGCCGCGCTGCCAAACGCCTTCTCCCGCCACGCTGACGAGCAATTCACCTCTCGCGCTCAGAGTCATCGCCTGGACATCTGCCCCAGGCACCGGCGAATCCGGCACAACACGCTCACCGTCCACGTAAGCAACGCCGTGCTTGGTGCCCACCCATACCCCTGGTCCTCGACTTCCAGGCGAAGACTGCGGCTGCACGATCAACGTATGCACATCGTCGTCCGGCAGGCCATTCGCCGTCGTCCAGAGATCGCCCGGCGTACCATTGCTTCCGCTGCGTATGAGGCCCGCGCTGGTGCCAAACCAGAGCGTGCCATCTTCTGTCTGCACGATCGCCCGGACGCGATCCGATGGCAGACCATCGCGGCTGGTCAATGAATGCCAGGCTCCGTCGTAGTGCCCCGCTCCTGCATCCGTGCCGAACCACAACGTGCCATCTTGAGCCACGACGATGGAAAAGATATTTCCGGAGGGAACGCCATCACCGACGATGAAGCTTTGCCACAAGTTGCCCGGACCGGCGGCCAGGAGAGGCGCCGGTCGGCCAAGCCACCCCAGAACGGCCCAGGCCAGGATCAGGCCAACTTTCAACAAGAGCGATGAACGAATTCGCATCACTTGACTCTTCCTTGGTCCACTGCCTTTGCAGTGCTCGCTATTGTCGGTATCATAGCACAAGTTTGCATAATATGCAAGTACTATTAACTGGAATATCATTATGCCAACTACTTAATCACTACTTCATCAAGCGCCATGGTCAAGGCAGGCGCGCTCAGAGGGATCCCCAGGCTGACCTGAACGGGCCGCACTCCGTCCATGGCTTCAAGTGCCGAGCCAGGGGAACTCCCGACCTTCCCGATGAAAGCTTGCCCCCAGCGGAAATGACCCCGCAGATCTCCCGCTACGCCCATCGATCGCAACGCATCAATTGCTTCCTGTCCCAGGTTCATCGACGCTTCGTCGCGAACCGCACCGGCCACCAGGGTGCCGGCCGGCAAGGCGTCTACCCACTGGGCCAGCCTGGCGCTGGCACCTGTGTCCAGGTGCGTGTCAAAGTTGGCGATCGCCAACAACTGCCCATCGGGACGCAACGCCACCAGGTTATACCCGCGCTGGTTCGGGGACTGCTCGACACCGTCCACATAAACATGAGCAAAGTCGCCTGTTTCCTGCCCCGCACTGCGCACCAACAGGCCCGCTGGCCCGGCGCGACTCAAACGTTGCGCCCACGTAGACAAAGGCACGGCTTTCGAGAATCTGAGCCGGACGTCGCTCAATGGCGGCCTGCTGGGGTCGGCCGGAAGGGCAAACTCCAACCAGGTCGGCGAATCGCCCAGCACCTGAGAGCCGATGCGCTGACCATTGACGATAAGCGTCACCTGTTGGCCAGGAGCAAAAGCCCAGCCGTGCAGCCCGAGTTGTCCGGCCGCCAGCCCCAGCGGCAACAGGAGGCGGGCTTCGCTTCGCTCGGCATACACCGGCGATGAAGCACCTGCCTCGTCCGTGACCTGGCCTGCCGCGGGCGGGCTCCAGCCCTCGGCCAGCGCCATCTTCCCTTCATCGGTGCCGACACGAAATGACCGCGGCGGTGGTAAAGATCCAGCCAACCGGTACAACGCCAGGCCACCTTCCTCCCCCACCAACTGTACGGGTAACAGATCTTGCAGCACTGCCTCCGTCTCCCGCGGCAGCTTATCACGGTGCACCATCACGTAGCGGAGGTTGATGAAGGCCGCCCACTTCAGCGCTTGCGCGCGATCCGCCTCCGATACCGGCGATGCGGCGAGCAACGCGCGTAAGGCATCGTGCTGCGGGAGATCCGCCGCGTTGGTCTGGGCGATCAGCCGCGCCAGCGTGGGATCTTCACTGAAGTACTGGAACTTGAACTCCGGGTTGCGCGAGGTGTTGCCGCCCAGCACCCGCTTGCCGTGTGTCGTCTGGTTCCATAGCTCCTGCATGATGACGATATCTTGCTTGCCCGCCACCCGTGCGCCGTTACGCCATCCCGGCGGCAGCTCCAGCAGCGCAAAATCGCCGGGCTCCGCCGCAACTTGCTGATACAGCGCCGGCACGCGTAGATCCGAGATCGGCAGGGGAGCGGAGAGATGCTCGAACAGCAGCACAATGAGGAGGAGGGTGAACAAGGCGGATTGCGTGGAGCGTGGGGCGTAGAGCGTATTGGGTGTTGGGTATTGGGTATTGGGTATTGCGTGTTGCGTGTTGCGTGAGGCGTGATGTTCCTCGCTGCTCCCACGCTCCTCCGCTCCACGCTCCACGCTCCGCGCTCCACGTTCCACGCTCCACGCTCCACGCTCCACGTTCCACGCTCCACGCTCCACGCTCCACGCTCCGCGGCGCAGAATGGCAAGAGCGCCCAGTGTCACCAACGGCGCGACGCTGATCAGCAGCATCACGGCGTAGCGGCTGGGATAGCGGTTGCCCTTGAAAAAGGGAAGCTGCTCAATGATGCGAAACGGCAGCGGGACGCCTGTGTCGTAGCCGGCCACCCGCAGGCTGGGGCCGAGGGTCAGCAGGAAAAACAGCAGCGCGGAAGCCGCCCAGAACCACGTCTCCCCTCGCCTGCGACCGCGCCAGGCGCCAAGCGCCGCCAGCGCAAGCGCCACGTAGCCGAGATAAACCTGCTGTCCCTTGTTCACCGGGAAATCGCTGCCGTCAGCGCGCGGGGTGGAGCCGTTCGCCCAGGCTCGAACGATACCGCCGAGCAGCGGATGCAACTGCGTCGGGACGGTGTAGCCGGCCAGATCGGCCGAGAAGAGATCGGCAAAGCCACCACCCGATGTGAAGAAGTCACCTTCCACACGCAGATCGGGGAGCATGTTGGCGAGAATGGGCGCGATGCCGGCACCGAATAGCACCGCGATGAGGATGAAACGGAGCACCAGGGGCCAGGGGCCAGGGCGTGCAGGTCGAGAAGCGGAGGGGCGATTTCGCAGCCGGAAAAAGTGGCGGCCCAGGGCCCAGGCGGCCGCCAGGACGGCGAAGATCAGCAGGAACGAGGCGTAGGTCAGTTCGGCATAGGCTTGCAGCACCAGGAAGAGCGCAGCCAGGGCCGCATCGCGGGGACGGCCGCCCGGCCGCGCCGCCCGGAGGATGTACAACGCGGCAAACGGCACCCACTGCGAGCTCGCGATGTTCCCCTGCCCCAGCGCCGCGTAGAACAGCTTCGCCGACGCGAAAGCATAAAGCGCACCACCGAGGAAAGCGGATAGGTAGACTGGTAGACTGGTAGATGAAGTTCTCCCTCCTCTCCGCGTCTCCGCGTCTCCCCGTCTCAAAAAATCCAGGCACAGCAAATACGCGCCGAACCCACCGAGCACGAATGACGAAAGCAGCAAGAGGTTATAGGTAGGAATCAGGCCGATGATCCCCTGCCATGGGATGCCGAGCATCCCGTTGAGGATTGTCAGAGTATAGAACGCCAGGTTGATGCCGATCGGCCAGAACTGCCAGCTCGAGATGAAGGGGTCCTGGGGGTGATCCACCAGCGCGTGCTTGACCCACCAGAGGTTCCACGCCAGCGACGGATCGTCGATGCCATCGCCGGGTACATGCGTCGCAAAATGCGCTGCCAGCGGCCAGGTGAGCGCCAGGGCGAGGACAGAATAGGCCAGCAGGACCCAGAGGTGTTTGCGCGACAAGCGATTCCCTCATTGGCTCGTTGCGCGTTGGACGTTCAGCGTGCCAACGCGTGGCCTCATTATGCCATCCTGCGCCGCGTTCGGCAAGCACACCGGAAGCCCGGCGATTGAAATCGCCGTCTGATGCCGAAAGTGCGTTGAAACGCACTGTACGCCCTGGCGTCAACCCGTTTCAACGGGTTTGCGTCCTGCCAGACTACGGTTTCAACCGTAGGTGTCGGCCGCGGCAGACGATGATTGAAATGGGTGCATTCAAGGTGAGTTGTGAGCATCCTGAGCGGAGCCCCGCATCAGTCCGCGGGGCGGAGTCGAAGGATGCGGTCTTGTTCGAAAGACCGCTCCACACCCTTCGACTGCGGTCGGCGGACCCATGCCGACCTCCGCTCAGGGTGCTCCGCTTGGTTGGCCCTAACTCGTTTTGAACACACCCAATTGAGATCATCATCCGATGCCGCAAGTGCGTTGAAACGCACTGTGCGCCCTGGCGTCAACCCGTTTCAACGGGTTTGCGTCCTGCCAGACTACGGTTTCAACCGTAGGTGCCTGAACAAACCCGACTCACACCAAGCCGTGGTCGTAGGCGTAGAGCGCGGCTTGAATGCGATCTCGCAATCCTAGCCGGCTGAGGATGTTCGACACGTGGTTCTTGACCGTGCCCTGGCTCACCACCAGGGCCTCGGCGATTTCCCGGTTGGTAGCGCCGTTGGCGATCAGCCGCAGCACCTCCAGCTCCCGCTCGGTCAGATCGTGATCGGGCGGCGCCGCAACGCTCGGCCGTTCTTTGACGTCCAACTGGCCCACCAGCTTGCCCATCACCGATGGCGCCAGTTGATTGATGCCCGCGTGCGTTAGCCGAATGGCTTGGGCCAGATCGTCCGCCGGAATGTCTTTGAGCAGGTAGCCGGTTGCGCCCGCCTGCAACGACTTGATGATGTACTCCTCATCGTCGAAGGTGGTGAGCATCAGCACCTGGCATTTCGGCAGCTTGTGGCGGATCTGCGTAGTCGCGGCGATCCCGTCCATGACGGGCATCCGCACATCCATCAGCACCACATGGGGTGTCAGCACCAGGGCTTTCTCAACCGCTTCCTGTCCGTTGACCGCGGTGCCTACGACACTCAGCCCGTCCTGAATGTCCAGCAGCGAGGCGATGCCCTCTCGCACCAGCCTTTGGTCGTCAACCACCAGGACTTTCACATTATCCATAATCGGGCCCTCGGAACCTGGCGGTGAGATGAGGACGCGCCGTGATCAGCCAAAGCGGCGAGATGTTTGGGCGCAACCATAACCAACTCCGTGCCCTGGCCGGGATCGCTCTTGATCTCAACATGGCCGTGGACCAGGTCAAGACGTTCCCGGATGCCCTGCAAGCCGAAACCCGCGCCGGTCGAGTCGGGCAGGGCGTCCAATGTGCTGGTGTCGAAGCCCCGCCCGTCATCGTACAGGCGAAGCCTGACCGCTTCATCCCCGAAGCACAGCTCCAGCTCAACACGACTGGCGCCCGCGTGCTTCTGGACGTTTGTCAGGCCCTCTTGGGCCGCGCGGTAGAGCGCCATCAAAGTCGAGCTGTTGTAATCGCGCTCGTCCCCGGTGATCGTCAATTCAATCGGGAGGCCCTGGGCGCTCAGCCGTCCGACCAGTTCTTGCAGCGCGATCTGCAATGAAAAGCGGCTGTCGGCGTCACGCAGAGCCCCCACGGAATCGCGCACGCTTTGGAGCGCCTCGCCCGCAGCCTGTTTCGCGTCGCGGATCGCCTGGATTGCTTCATCGGGGCTGCGCCGCCAATAGGCCAGCGCCTTCTCCAGTTGGATATTCACGGCCGTGAGCGAATGCCCCAGGGAATCGTGGATGTCGCGCGCCAGCCGGTTGCGCTCCTCGGTTGCCGCCAGCTCGCCCACCTGCTCCGCGTACGCCTGGAGCGTGCGATGAGACACCTCCAGATCGGCCAGTAACTTCTCCGTCCGCCGGCGATTCTCGTCATCATGGCGGATCACCCGCGCCAGAATTTGCATGAACGACAAGAGCAGCGTGAAAGCCAGCAGAACGAACACGGTGGTCGTGTTCAGATACCAGGTCGGACTATACCGCCAGGCGCGACTCAGGGCGACCAGCATATAGAACGAGCCGAGCAGCAGGCTGACCACCGTACCGAACGAGAAGTACGCGCTGAAGATGACGATCGGGTAGAGCAAGACGGAAAAGATCGAGCAGTCCAGCGCGGCCACACCCTCGAAGAGCGCCACCCGGCCCAGCAGCAGGAGGACCGCGATAGACATCGGCGCCGCGTAGCGATACCGCCAGTGCTCAAACTGTTCCAGGCCGAGAAGCAACAGGAAGATAACTGCCAGCACGCCCGAGCCGCCGCCCAGCAGTTTGCGCCCGCAGTTGAGGATCGTGTTGGAGTAGGCGATCGCGCCGATGACAGTCAAGTACATCAGGGTGAACAGGAAACGGAACGACGGGAGTGGTGGCCGGCGGGAGGACAGCCACCGTTTGAGTTCGCTGCTCATAATGTACAAAACACCTCGATAAAGCAACGCCTATCCGATGCCAAATTGTAACATGCGGCGCCACAGCGAGCAATATGCTGTTGGGCCGACCTGCCTTTGGTCAACAGGCACATGACTTCCGGCCAGCCGCGGGATGCCGGATGGCGCATTCGCCTCGCAGAATTAGGCTTTACGGGACTTGTGGCGCGCGGTCGAATTCGCTAGTATCAGTAGATCACAGATCTCACGCAAAGTCGCCAAGAACGCTAAGAGAGTCCGCTTTACTTCTGCGTCTTTGCGCCTTTGCGTGAGGCAGAATCGTGATCTACTAAGTATGGCGAGCGTCTGTCTGTACACGGAGGTGTTTCGAATGCATCGGATCGCGCCTAAACGTGAAGGTTCTGTGCAAGATCGCCGCGCCCGGCAAGCGCTGATCGCCGCGAGTGGGTTGCTGGCGCTGGTCCTGGCGTTGGCCTGGCCTCTGATCGTCAGCGCGGCAGGTTTGGGCACGCTGGCGGTTGTGCGGGCCGGCGGCGCCGAGCTCAGCGACGCGCCGGAAGGCAAAGTGTTGCAGGAATTGCCCGCCGGCGCCGCCCTGACCGCGACGAGGCGGACCGCCGACGGCGAATGGGTGCTGGCAACCACGCCGGACGGCGCGAGCGGTTGGATTCCCACCGCGCGCCTGGTCGTCTTCGGCGTCGAATACCTGCCGGTGGCGAGCGATTGGCAGCCGCAAGCCACGCAGCCGACCGGCGCCGCCAGGAGCGTGACGGCTGAAGCATCCATAGCCATGACCGGCACCGTCACCACCGTGGACAAAGCCCTGAACGTCCGCGCTGGCCCAGGCACGGACTATCCGATCGTCGGGACGCAGGCGCCGGGCGCAACCCTGGCCTTGATCGGCCGCGATGTCAGCTCGGATTGGTTGCAGATCGCCCCGGCGAGCGGTGATGAGATCGGCTGGGTGGCAGCGCGCTACGTGCGCGTCGAAGGTGATCCTGCGCGGCTGCCCGTCTCGGATCAAGTCGGCGCAGCGCCGGCCGTGTCGGGCGCGCCGGCGCAGGTGGGGGCCACCGCCGGACTTGTGGGCAAGCTGGTTTTTCAGGCCACAATCGGCGGGACGATCTACCTCTACGATCTCGCTTCCGGGACGCTCCGCTCCCTGACCACCGGCGCCGACCCGGCCATCAGCCCGGACGGGAAGACGGTCGCCTTCTGGCGGCAGGATGGAGGTGAGTACGGCCTCTATCTGATAGATATAGCCGGCGGCGCCGAGCGGCGCGTGCTGGCCCGGCCGGAGAGAGTGCGCGGCCCCACCTGGAGCCCCGACGGGCGTTCGATTGCCTTCAGCCATGTGAACGGCCAGGAGGCTTGCCGGTACGCCGGCTACGGTATCTGCCTGCCCGATATCTTCCCCTACAACCTGGCGCTCCCGCTCGTTCAAACGGACAGGTGGCATCTTGCCGCCGTCAACCTCGACGGAAGTGAGTATCGGGATATACCGTCGCTCTCAGGAGCAGCCTCGCCGGATTGGGGTTCCCGTGGCCTGCTCTATACCGCTACCGGCATTCAGGTAACACAGGACGGCGGCGGTGCAGATGCCAATGTCGCGCTGCTGCACGAATTCCGTTACCAGGATCCCGCCTGGCAACCCAACGGCGATCGTATCGTCTTCCAGAGCCTGGAGAAAGACCACTGGGAGATCTTCGCCGCGACCGCACAGGGCGCCAATCCGACCGCCCTGACCCGGCCAGCGACGACGTTGGCGCCCAAGCTGCCCCAAAACGTGGCCCCGGCCTGGAGCCCCGATGGTCACGCCATCGCCTTCCTGAGCGACCGCAGCGGCAAGTGGGCGATCTGGGTCATGGATTCGGACGGGAGCAACCAGCGCATGCTACCCATCAACGTGATCATCGAGTATCGAAACGAAAAGGAACAGGTACTGAGCTGGGGCCGTTAGCGCTAGACACGGATGAAAGGGAAAAATAGCAGTGAGCAACATCAAACGACGTTGGGCAGCCCTGATTGCCCTGATTCTGGTGGTCATGGCTGCCGCGGGGTGCGCGGCGGCTGCGGGCGCCGTTGAACGCATCACCGGACAGGATCCGGCCGGAGCCGGCGTCGCTCCTGCCGTCGTCACCCTCGCCCCGACGCCCACCCCGATCGTGGTCAGCACCCCGTCGGCGAAGGTTGATGAGACGCGGGTAAGCAATTTGGGCCTGACCTACAACGGCGAGATCATCGCCGAACACATCGTGCCGGTGGTGGCCGAAGTGGCCGGGCAGGTGGTCGAAGTGAAGGTTGAAGTCGGCGACGACGTGAAGGCGGGCGACGTACTGGCGCGCCTGGACAGCAGCATCCAGGAGGCGCAGCGTGCGCAGGCCATGGCCGCGGTGGAGCTGGCCCAGTCGCAGCTCGATCTCGCCCTGGCTAAACCGACCGATGCCGACCTGGAGGCCGCCAAATCCGCGGTCACCGCGGCCGACGCAGCCTATCGGAAAGCGCTGGCGGGCGCCACAGACGAGGATAAGCGCATGGCGCTCGCCCAACTGCGCCAGGCCGAAGCGGCCGTTGCAGTGTACCAGGGGCAGTACGACCGGATCTCGGGCAACCCGTTCGCCGGCATGATGCCCGAAAGCCTGCAGTTGCAGCAGGCCACCCTGGCGAAAGAAGCGGCCCAGGCGCAGTACGACAAGGTGCTCAAGGGCGCGACGCAGGATCAGATCGCGGGCGCGTATGCCCAGCTCGCTGGGGCCAGGGCGCAACTGGCCCGGCTGGAGGAGGGCGCGAAACCCGCCCAGATCGACGCGGCAAAAGCCGGGGTGAAACAGGCTGAGGCCGCGCTCTACCTGGCCCAACTGCAACTGGACAAGACCACGATCAAGGCGCCGGCCGACGGCTTCATCTACCAGCTCGATGCGACCGAGGGCGCTATGGCCGGGCCGGGCACGGCGATGGCCGTCATCTTCTCGCACGACATGAAGATCCTGATCTCGGTGGAGGAATCCCGCGCCCAGGCTGTGCGCGTTGACCAGCCGGCGACCATTCGGGTGGACGCCTATCCTGACCGCACGTTCAACGGCAAGGTGACGGCTATCGCGCCGGCCTTTGACGCGGCCACCCGCACCGTGAGGGTCACCGTGCGTCCCACAGGCGCAGACGCCGCCGTCTTGAAGCCGGGCATGTTTGCCACGGTCGAGCTAATGGAGCAATAGCCGCGATGAAAATCTGGGAAACCTCGATCAGGCAACCGGTTTTCACCACCATGCTGATGGTGGCGCTCGTTGTCGTGGGCGTCCTCGCCTACACCTCCATGCCGTTGGACTTCTTCCCCCAGGTATCCTATCCAGCCATGGCGGTGGTCACGATCTACCCTGGCGCCAGCCCCGGCGAAGTGCAAAAACAGGTCACGCAGCCCATCGAAGAGGCCATGATGGCGGTGCCGGGCGTGCAAGACGTGCAGGCGGGATCCAGCGAGAGCCTCTCCATGGTCGTCGTGATGTTCAACCTGGACACCAACGTGAACCAGGCGCTGCAAGACGTGCGCAACAAGATCGCCAACGTGCGCAGCGAGCTTCCCGATGACGTCCTGGAGCCCAGCGTCACCAACTACGATCCATCGGCCGCGGCGATCCTTAATATCTCGGTGGCCGGCCAGACTAACGGCGCCACAGCGGCCACGGAGAACATCCGCCAGACGGTCACCGATGACATCCTGCCCCGGCTTCAACGCATCGACGGGGTGGCCGATGCGGCCGTAACGGGCGGACGGGAGCGCGAGATCCAGGTGCTGCTCGACGCTAACGCGCTCAACGCTCGCCATCTTGCACCCCAGCAGGTCGTGCAGACCATCGTGGCCGAAAGCTACAGCATCCCTGGCGGCAGCATCCAGCAGCAAGGCCAAAACCTGCTGCTGCGCACGCCCGGCAACTTCAACACCGTGGCGGACATCGCCAACCTCCAGGTGGCCTCACCGTTGGGCGCCGTCCGGGTCGGCGACGTGGCGGTTGTCCAGGACGGCTGGAAGGAGCAGGAAACCTACAGTCGGCTCAACGGACAAGAGGCCGTGGTGATCGCCGTCCGCAAGCAGTCGGGCACCAACACCGTCCAGGTGGCAAAACGGGTGAAAGAGGAGCTGGCGCGCCTCCGCACCGAGCGCCCTGACCTGAATCTGTCGGTTGTTCGCGATCAGTCGCTCTTTGTCGAAGACAGCTTCAACGACGCCATGCGTGAGCTGATCATCGGCGCGATCATGGCCTCGCTGGTGGTCCTGTTCTTTTTCCGCAACGTCCGCAACACGCTGGTCACGGTAGCGGGCCTGCCGTTTATCGTGCTGGGCGCCTTCGCGGTAATGAAGGCGCTGGGCATGACCCTGAACATCATTTCGCTGCTGGCCCTGGCGCTCTCGGTCGGCCTGGTCATCGACGACGCCATCGTGGTGCGCGAGAACATCTTCCGGCACATGGAGGCCGGCGAGACGCCCAAGGAGGCCGCGCGGCGCGGCACAGGCGAGGTCGCCTTGCCGGTGCTCGCCATGTCACTGACGATCGTCTCGGTCTTTATCCCGATCGCCTTCGTCGGTGGGTTGGTCGGCCGGTTTATCAACTCCTTCGGCGTCGTGGTCAGCGTCGCGGTGCTGATCTCGCTCTTCGAGGCGATGACCTTTGCGCCGATGCTTTCCGCGTATCTGTTCAAGCAAAAGCAGGCTGAGAAAACCGTAGCAGCGGATGAATTCCACCGCGCGGAGCGCGGCGCGATGGGCTGGCTGAATCGCGTGTATGGCCGTGCGCTGGGCTGGACGCTCCGCCACCGGCTGGTGACATTGCTCGTCAGCATCGCCGTTTTCGGGGCCGCGATGTTCGGCGCGACCTTCCTGAAAAGGGCCTTCGTGCCGGCGACCGATCAAGGCAACCTGAGTATGGCGCTGACATTGCCCCCCGGCGCCTCCCTGGCGGAGACCGATCAGGCCAGCCGTAACCTGGAGGCCCGGCTGCTGGCCTATCCCGAGATCAACGCCGTGCTCACCACCGTCGGCGGCCAGGGCACGCCCGAGGAAGCGGGCTTCTATATTCAGCTCAAATCCGGCAACGGTGTAGACAAATTCGTCGCCAAGACCCGCAGCGACCTGGCCGATGTGTCAGGGCTGACGATCAGCCCGCCGACCTTCATATCGATGGCCGCGGGCGGCGCGGCATCCAGCATTTATGGCCGACCCATCCAGATCACCCTACAAACTGTCGGCAACGCCGACGAGCTGAATCAGTTCGCCCTGGATCTGGCCGAAAAGCTCAAGCAAGTGCCGGGGCTGGTGGACGTTGACGTCTCCTACAAGCCCGGCAAACCGGAAGCGCAGATCATCGTCGACCGGCGCAAGGCCGCCGACCTGGGCATCAACGCGGCAACCGTAGGCAGCACCGTCCGCATGTTGGTCGAGGGGGGCAAGGTCGCCACTTTCAAGGGCGAGGGGGCAGAGGCAGACATTCGCGTCCAGTTGCAGGAAGAGGATCGCCAGAAGCTCGAACAGGTGTTGGATCTGCAAGTGCCGACTGAGCGCGGGTTCGTTCCCCTGCGCCAGATCGCCACCATTGAGATGTCCACGGGGCCCACCCAGATCTCGCGGGTGAACCGGCAGTATTCCGCGGTGATCGGCGCGAGCGCCTTCGGCCGCGTACAGGCCGATGTGGTGGCCGACGCCACCCGGATGATCGAAAGCGCGACCTTTCCGCGCGACGTCACGTATGCGTTCACCGGCGAGCAGGAGCTGCAGGATGAGGCGTTCGCTTCGCTGCAGCTCGCCATGTTACTCGCAGTGGTGTTCATTTACATGGTGCTGGCGTCGCAGTTCGGCTCCTTCGTCCAACCGCTGGTGATCATGCTGGCGCTGCCGCTGGCGATCATCGGCGGGCTGCTGGCGCTGCTGGTCTTCAAGCTGTCGCTGGACATGACGGCCATGATCGGCCTGATCTTGCTCATGGGCCTGGTGACCAAGAACTCGATCCTGCTGGTGGATTTGACCAACCTGCTGCGTCGCGAGAAGGGGATGGGCCGCGACGACGCGTTGAAGGTGGCCGGGCCGATCCGGCTGCGGCCGATCCTGATGACCACCCTGGCGTTAATCCTGGGCATGCTCCCGGTCGCGATCGGCCTCGGCTCGGGCAGCGATTTCCGCCGCGGCATGGCTGTCACCGTCATCGGCGGGCTGATCACGTCGACGATCATGACGCTGGTGATCGTGCCGACCGCCTATAGCCTGGTGGAGGGCGGGCTGGCGCGCATCCGCGCCGCTCAGGCGGCGCACCGGGTGCGGGCGGAGGAAGCAGCGCGGAAAAAGGAGGCTACCAGCGCAGCGTAGACCACCCGAATAACTCTCTCCATGCTGTTGCAGCGGCCGTCCACGAATCAACCACGAATACGCGAATGACCGGGAATGATTCGTGCGTTCGTGAGGCGAATTCGTGGACGGCGACCCCACCCCCTCAATACCCAATATCTAATACCTGATCTGCACATCCCGTTCGGTGCAAACACTGCACCGCGCTCCAGTTGCCGCGACCGTTTGTCTTTTGACATCCCTTGCGTTAGAATAAACGAATGACGTGATGCGGCGTAAAGAACACGCCGCGCATACAAAGCAACACGCAATAACGCAATACGCAACACGGAGACATACATGGGTCGCTACCAGGATACCCTGGACTACATCTTCGATTACGTCAATTACGAGAAAAAGGCACGTTACCCCTATGATGCAGTCACGTTCGATCTGAGCCGGATGGAGGACGTGTTAGAGCGGCTGGGACGGCCGCAAGAGCGTTTCAGGTGCGTGCACATCGCTGGCACGAAAGGCAAAGGCTCCACCTCGGCCATGGTGGAATCGGTGTTGCGACAGGCGGGATACCGTACCGGCCTGTATACTTCACCCCACTTGCACACCTTTCGCGAGCGCATCCGCCTCAGCGGCTCGCTGATGAGCAAGGCCGACCTGGTGGCGTTACTCGACCGTTGTGGCCCGGCCATCGAGGCGGTGCCGGAGATCACCGCCTTCGAGGTGATGACCGCGCTGGCGTTCCGGTTCTTCGCTGAACAAAAGGTGGATTGGGCCGTGCTGGAAGTCGGCCTGGGTGGACGCCTGGATGCCACCAACGTGGTCCATCCGGCGGTGGCAGCCATCACGTCCTTGAGCTACGATCACGTCGAATTACTTGGGCACACGCTTTCGCTGATCGCCTTTGAAAAGGCGGGGATCATCAAGCCAGGCGTGCCTATCGTGAGCGCGCCGCAGGAAGCGGAAGCCATGAGCGTGATCCGCCGCGTGTGCGCGGACACGCGGGCGCGATTGGTGGTCGTCGGCGACGCGTGGCAGTGGGAAAAGGACGGCGCCGACCTGACCGGTCAGACCTTGACCGTGCGCGGGCCAGGCGGCAGCCCGACGTATGCCGATCTCCGCATCCCGCTTTTGGGTCGGCATCAACTCGACAACGCCACCACAGCCGTCGCCATCCTGGAAGAGCTGCGAGCGCAAGGCGTCGCCATCCCGGAAGACGCGTTGCGCCGGGGCCTGGCCGCAGCACGCTGGCCCGGCCGCTTCGAGTTGCTGAATCGGCAGCCGGCCCTGGTGGTGGACAGCGCGCACAATGAAAACTCCGCTCGCAAGCTGCGCGCCGCGCTGGCTGAGTGGTTCCCCAGACCGCCGCGCCACAGGTTGGCGTTGATCTTCGGCGCCTCCTCAGACAAAGACATCGCCGGGATGTTGGAGTCGTTCCTCGGCCCGGAGGCCGCCACCGGCTACCCGCCTGCCGACAAAGTCATCGTCTCCAAGAGCGGACACCCGCGCTCAGCCGAGCCGGCGCTACTCGCCGACCTGGTGCGGCGCATCAACCCGACCTGTCCCATCAGCGTCCACCCCGACCTGGATGGCGCCCTGACAGAAGCCCTGGTGTGGGCCCGACCGGATGATCTGATCTGTGTCACCGGCTCCATTTTCGTCGTTGCCCAAGCGCGACGCGCCTGGGCCCTTCGCCATCCTGAGGCCTTTGCCCCCGATGACTGGGTTTTCCAGGACGAGACCGCTGACATGCCGGTACCTGATTGACGTTGACAGTAGTCAACCCGGAGGAAATTTGGACGCTTTGGATCGTAATCATACGCCGCTGGTAAAATCGGAATGGTCGCTGGCGCACCTGCTGGCCCGGCGCAAGGGTGTGCGGCCGCGCGAGATTCGCCGCCCGCGCAGCTTCGATATAGAAGCCGCTGAGGGCAACGAATATCCCTTGTTAGCGGTGCCGGACACCGTGGTGTTCCCCAATTTGATGGCTCCATTGTTTCTCAGCCGCGATCGCTCGGCGCGCGCCGTCGAAGCTGCCGAGGCGATGGAGGTCCCATTGCTGGTGGTCGCCCAGCGCGACCCCGAAGTAGCCGACCCCGATCTATCCGACCTCTACAGCATGGGCACAGCGGTCGATATCGGTCGCGTCCTGAGAATGCCGGATGGCAGCACAACGGTGCTGGTGCAGGGCGTCGAGCGCGTTCGCGTCATCGAGTTGGTTGATACGGAGCCCTATCTGCGCGTGCGCGGCATTCCGCTCTATGAGGATGAGCGGCATGATATGGCCAGTGAGGCGTTGATGCGGGCAGTGCTGGCGCTCTTCGAGAAAGTCGTGAGCCTGAACCCTAACCTGCCCGAGGATGCCTATGTCGCAGCCATGAACGAGAAGGAGCCGGGCAGCCTGGCTGATCTTGTGGCTCACGTCCTCGACATCGAGCTGCCGCAACGCCAGGAGTTGCTGGAAACGCTCGACGCCAACACCCGCTTGCAGAAGCTCAGCATCATCCTGGGCCAGGAGTTGGATGTGCTGGAGCTGGAAGATCGCATCCAATCCCAGGTCCAGCAAGAAGTGGATAAGAGCCAGCGCGAATATTACCTGCGCGAGCAGATGCGCGCTATCCAGACGGAGCTAGGCGAAGGGGATGAAAGCCAGCGGGAGGTCCTGGATCTGAAAGAAAAGCTGGCGAAGGCGGTGTTGCCCGAAGAGGTGCACGCCAGGGCCGAGAAAGAGATCGCCAAGCTGGCGGCGATGCCACCGATGTCGCCCGAGACCACCGTTATCCGCAACTACGTAGATTGGCTGCTGGATCTGCCCTGGCAGACCGCCACGGATGACAACCTGGACATCACTCGCGCCTCGGACATCCTGGAACACAATCATTACGGCCTGCCAAAGGTCAAAGAACGCATCCTGGAGCACATCGCGGTGCGTAAGCTGGCTCTGGACAAAATGAAAAGCCCCATCCTGTGCTTCGTCGGCCCCCCCGGCACAGGCAAGACCAGCCTAGGCAAATCTATCGCCGAGGCGCTGGGGCGGAAATTCGTTCGCCTGAGCCTGGGCGGTGTGCGCGATGAGGCCGAGATTCGTGGGCACCGGCGCACCTACATCGGCTCGCTGCCCGGCCGCATCCTGCAGACCATGCATACCGCCGGCACGATCAATCCGCTGTTCATGCTTGACGAAATCGATAAGCTGGGCATGGATTTCCGCGGTGACCCGTCGTCCGCGCTGCTCGAAGTGCTCGACCCGGAGCAGAACCACGCGTTCAGCGATCATTATCTCGAAGTCCCATATGATCTCAGCAAGGTGATGTTCATCACCACAGCGAACATCCTCGATCCGATCCCGCCGGCATTGCGCGACCGCCTGGAAGTGATCGAGTTCCCGGGATACATCGAGCTGGAGAAGCTGGCTATCGCCGAACAGTTCCTGATCCCGAGGCAGCTTGAAGCACACGGCCTGGTGCCCAGGCAGGTTCAGTTCAGCAAAGCCGCGCTGCAAACGATGATCCGCGAGTATACCTATGAGGCCGGTGTGCGCAATCTCGAACGCGCCATCGCCAACATCTGTCGCAAGGTGGCCCGCCGCGTGGCGGAAGACAAGCCGGCGCCGCACCGTGTCACGCCTGTTCTGGTTGCCAAATACCTGGGACCGCCGGAGTTCAGCGAATGGCTGGCGAACGAGACCGACGAAGTGGGTGTCGCAAACGGCCTGGCCTGGACGGAAGCCGGTGGAGATGTGATGCAGGTCGAAGTATCCGTGATGGACGGTAAGGGCTCCCTGACGTTGACCGGCCAACTGGGTGAAGTGATGCAAGAATCGGCGCAAGCTGCGCTGACGTACGCGCGCTCGCACGCGCACGATTTCGGCCTGGACGAGTTGGATTTCGACAAGGTCGATCTGCACATCCACGTGCCCGAAGGCGGCATACCCAAAGACGGTCCCAGCGCGGGCGTCACCATGGCCACCGCGTTGATCTCGGCGCTCAGCGCGCGGCCGATCCGTCACGACATCGCCATGACCGGCGAGATTACCCTGCGCGGCCGGGTGTTGCCCATCGGCGGCTTGAAGGAGAAGCTGATGGCCGCTCACCGGATGCACCTGAAGACCGTGCTCATCCCCAAACGCAATGAGAAAGACCTGGTGGATGTGCCGCGCGATGTCCAACGCGATCTGAACCTGGTGTTGGTGGAGCGGATGGAGGAGATCCTTTCCAAAGCATTGCTGGAAGCCACGCCGGCTGCCAGGCTGAAGTCGCGCGGCCGGCAAGCCGCGCGCTCGCGCAGAAAACCAAAGGGCACGGCTGCCGCGGTCATCGAGGCGCCCGCGGAAGTCCCGCTGGTCAGTATCACTTGACCCTCTGTTACGGGTGGTCACCGCCTGGTTCGCGGCGATCGCTCGATCGCCGCCTGGCTCGGTCGGGAGATCAAGCCGAACCAGAGGCCATTTTCAGGGCAGTTACTCAAGCCGGGTGCGGCGCCACGGCCCATGAGAAGGCGACAGCTATGGTCCATGGTCAATCGTCCATCGTCGTCCTCAGGGCAGCCGGATGAGGGTTATCTCGTTCTCAGCCAGATGGAGTGCCGTCTATGCCCAAGCGCATCCTTATATGGGCCTTATTTCTGGTCGTAGCCGGGGCCCTCGTCTACTTTCTTCTTAAGCAACCAATCAAATCAACCCCGCCGACTCCCGGCACGGCGCTGCCGCTGGAAGTGCAGCGTCTCATCCCATCCGCCTGGTCCATCGTACCCGGAAAAAATCTAACCTGTGATTTCGACGGCGACGGCGAAAACGAGTGGCTGGTGGTCTACTCATATGACCAGGGTGATGTCCAGGCGCCGGGACAATCGAAAGCCGGACCGGTTTCCCGCACGCTGATCGGCGGCGTGATCTACGACGCGAAACTCGATCTGAATGCCCCGGTGGACGGCGGCCAATACCCGCCTACTTCCATCACCCCATATCGCTTGCTACCGGATTTTAGCAGCGGCAAGGGACAGGGCTACCTGGGCGAATCGGACGTCAAGCTTATCCTGTTTCCGGCCGAAAAGGACGGAAAGTGCAGTCCTGACGAAATCGCCTTCCTGGGCTACAGCAACGGCGAACAGTCCTTGCCGACCCGGCTCTCGATCTTCCGGTGGGCCGGTGAGGGCATCGGTTATCGTGCGGCGTACTTCTCAGGCAACGCGCGCGTGGACGTTCCGGGCGCGCTCGATGGATCGCAGAGCATCAGCCAGATCACCACGTACAACCGGCTGAACGATCGCAGCCGGATGTGCGAATCACGCGCCTTCCAGCGCGGCGGTGATCCGCTCGACATGAGTTTTGTCGAGGATCAGCAGGCCTTTACGGCGGATTTCTGCTTCGGCGCACCGCCCGATCCGACCTACCCCGAAGGGGTGGTCGTCGCCTTCTTGCGCGGCTATGTGCCCCGGACGGCAAACAAAAACGCTCGCATTCCACCAGGCGACAATTACCTGCTCGACACGGCTCATCTGCCGACCGGCCTGGCCCTGCCTGCCAACATCTTTTCTTTCACGAACAATGCGGCAGCAACGCCGGGCGCGGACGGAGGTCATTCCTGCACGAAGGAGTATGGAAGCGCCGGACAAGATTGGTGGTGCGGCCGGCAGTTGACCGAAGTGACCACGGAAGTCCCTGTAGCGGGCGTCGTGCGGCAAGTTGTTTGGAACCTCATCAGTGTGGCTCGCAACGACGTCGTCGACGACGTGCATTGGCGCGTGACCGATGTAGGACTTAAGCCATGACGAATCTTCCTTCCGTGTCGGCCGTAGACGTCGCTGCGTTGCTATCCGCCGGTTCCGGCGAGAGTGTAGCCTTCGCGGGAGCCAACGCCGGCCCGGTGAAGCTTGCCGAGACGCTTGCGGCGATTGCCAACGCGCACGGCGGCCTGTTGTTAGTGGGCGTCACCGCGAGTGGCCGGGCTACCGGCCTCCCGAATCTGGAAGAGGCCCAGGCGGCCATCCAGGCTGCCGGCCTGCTGACCTCCCCGCCGTTGATTCTCCCGCTGCCCCACATGGTTGAACACGACGAGAAAAAGCTGCTCCTGGTGGAAGTGCCGCCCGGCCTGCCCCACGTTTACAGCATGGACGGCCGCTATCTCACCCGCACGGCAGGACAGAACCGGCTGCTCAGCGCCAGCGAGCTGAGCGCCTTGCTGCTGGCGCGCGGCGAGTCGGGATTCGAGTCTCGCCCGGCCCCCGACGCAACCCTGGACGACCTGGATCTGATCCCTATGCAGAGCTACCTGGTGAGACTGGGTCATCCTGCCGCCGGCCTGGAAGCGCACAGTGTGCGAGAAGCTCCCGATTGGCAGAAAACCCTGCTCGGCCGTGGCTGCCTGACCCAGGCCGGTGACGGCATGTTGCCCACCTACGCTGGCATCCTGCTGTTCGGTCGCGAGCCGCAGCGCTTCTTGCGCAACGCGCAAATCACCCTCGTGCGCTACGCTGGTCCCCAGATGGGTGATGAGTTCCTGCGCCACGATGCCTCGGGCATTCTCCCGGAGCAGATCCGCCAGGCCGAGGCGTTCGTCAACGCAAACATGCGGCGGGGCATGCGCATCAAGGGCTTCACGCGCGAAGAAACCACGGAGTATCCGATCTCCGTCGTGCGCGAGGCGATTGTCAATGCGGTCGCGCATCGCGACTACGCCATCCGCGGGGATGGCATCCGCGTGCTGATGTTCAGCGATCACATGGAAGTCTACAGTCCGGGGCGGCTGCCCGGTCACGTGACGTTGGATAACCTGGCAACCGAGCGTTTCTCGCGCAACGAGGCCGTCGTCCAGGCGCTCTCCGACCTGGGTTTTGTGGAGCGGTTGGGTTACGGCATCGACCGGATGGTGGCGAGCATGGCTGAGGCAGGGCTGCCTGCGCCGGTCTTCGAGGAGATGGTGGCCGGCTTCCGCGTCACCTTGCGCGGCCGCGGGGATGAGCTGGTCAGCGCGGAGTCGGCAGCCCGGTGGGGCAACCGGCGCCTCAACCCTCGCCAGGAGCGCGCAGTGGCCTATCTGGCCGAGCACGGGACCATCACCAACCGGGAATTCCGGGAGCTATGCCCCGAGCTCAGCGACGAGACCATCCGCCGCGAGTTGGCGGACCTGGTGGATCAGGGGTTGATCATGAAAGTGGGCGAGCGGAAGGCAACGTACTACATCCTGAAGTGAAGGGTTGATAACGCATGAGAGTTCAACGCCTGCTGCTTTGCGTAATCGTGTGCGCCTTCATCCTGGCCGCTTGCGCGACCCCGGTTACGGTTACGCTGCAGCCCACCCCTGCACCGGCCTTGCCGACCGTTGTAGCGGTCCAGCCGTCGCCGACCGCGTTGCCGACCCTGGTGCCGACGCCTACCCTGCCGCCTGCGACGCCCGAGTTGATCTCGCCGGTCGGCATGGATGGCGTACTGGTCAAGGGAACGGAGAGCCAGCCGTGGTGGAACGACTCGGTCTTCTACGAAATTTTCGTCCGTAGCTTCTTCGACAGCAACGGTGACGGCATCGGTGACCTGAAAGGTCTGATCCAAAAGCTCGATTACCTGAACGACGGTGACCCGCAGACGAACACCGATCTGGGCATCACAGGGATTTGGCTCATGCCGATCATGGCGTCGCCCAGCTATCACGGCTACGATGTCACGGACTATTACCAGGTCAACCCGCAGTACGGGACCAACGACGATTTCAAGCGATTGATGGCCGAGGCGCATAAGCGCGGGATACGCGTCATCGTCGACATGGTGCTCAATCACACTTCCTCCCAGCACCCGTGGTTTATCGAATCGCAGGACCCGAGCTCACCGAAGCGCGATTGGTACGTCTGGTCGGACACCGAGCCGCAGCAGAGCGGCTGGCACCCCGGCAAGAACGGCGGCTACTACTACGGCTATTTCGGCGACCAGATGCCCGACCTGAACTATAAAAACCCCGCGGTGACCGCGGAGATGGATCAGGTCATCCGGTTCTGGTTACAGGACATGGGCGTCGACGGGTTCCGGCTGGACGCCATCAAGTACCTGATCGAGGATGGCAAGCTGGTAGAGAACACCCAGGCCACACACCAGTGGCTGCAAAGCTTCCGCACGTTCTACAAGGGCATCGCGCCGCAAGCCTTCACCGTGGGTGAGGCATGGAGCGATAGCGGCCTGGCATCGAAGTATGTTGGCGACCAACTGGACGCCGTTTTCGAGTTCGACCTGGCGGAATCCATGATCGTGAGCGCCCAGGGCAGCGACAAAGGCCGGGTCGTGCAGACGCAAAAGACGGTCATCGCCGACTACCCGCCCGGTCAGTTCGCCACGTTCCTCGCCAACCACGACCAGAACCGCACCCGCTCGCGGCTGTTTGACGACGAACAGGCAACAGACGCGGCCACCCTGCAATTTGGGTTCCCCGGCGTGCCGTTCATCTATTACGGTGAGGAGATCGGCATGCAGGGCACCAAGCCGGATGAGAACATCCGCCGGCCCATGCAGTGGACGCCCGACGGTGGCTTCACGACGGGCAAGCCCTGGAACGACTACTTCGAGGACTTCAAGACGCGCAGCGTTCAGACGCTGGCTTCCGAGCCAAACTCGATCCTGAATCACTATCGGGCGCTGATCCGCTTGCGGAACACCCACGAGGCGTTGCGCGTCGGTGACTGGCAGCCGGTGATCACCAACAAGGTCCCGGTAGTGGCATGGATGCGCAGCACGCCCAAGGAACAGATCCTGGTGCTGGTCAATCTGAGCTCGAAGCCGGTCAGTGATTACAGCTTAGGCCTGGCGTCCGGCCCGCTGGTGTCGGGGACACGGCCGGCGCTCCTGTTGGGCGCGGCCGACCGGGTGGCTGGCCCTGCGGTAACCGCAGAAGGCGGGTTTGCGGACTACCGCCCGGTGGTAACGTTGCCGCCGAATGCGAGTTACGTCATTCAGTTCGTGCCGTAGAGGATGCCGTGACTGCTCTGTCCTATCGCCGGCTGACCGGGTTGGCGTTCGGCGCCATACTCGGGCTGACCTATGGCCTGGTCTCACAGATCCTCAACCGGATCTTGCTCCGCGGGATCCCGCTTTATCAGCCACCGCTGGGGCCGGCAGGGAATATCCTGGCGTTCACGCTCGCCGGCGGGACCCTGGGCGTGATCTGCGCGTGGATGGAGGGAAGCATCGCCGCCACGGCCGTCGCGAGTGTCCTCTGCGCGGTCGTGATGGTGGCGGTCAACCTGATCGATGCCGGGCCGACCGGCAACCTGGCTGTTGGCATACCGATGGTCAGTATCTTCGTGTCGCTGATGCTTTGGGGCCTGATGGTGCCGGCGATCGCCGTATTGCGGTGGGGTGTCAACAAGCTCGTCGACGGACACTATGATCGCGTCCCGTTGGGACGGCGGCTTCTGGTGCCCGCGGCGCTGGTTGTGGCAGTCGGGTTGGTGGGATCGCCCTCGTTATACCGGGCGGAGGCGCGTTTCCTCCTGGCCAAGACAAATGTCTTGCTGCAACAAGGCCAGCGCGCCGCAACCGCGGACGCGCTCCCCGCGCCGCTCGTCGCGCCGGATGTCGGCTCATTCATCGAGCGCGGGCGTGCCTCCTATACATTGGCGTGGGAGCAGAATAACATCGAGAAATACCGCATCCCTCGGCCGGGCCAGAACTTCGACAACCACACGGTGGTCGTCGCGCGCTTCGAGAGCGGCTGGAATCTCGTTTGTCTTTATGTCACGCTCGACGATTCACCGCTGTGCAAAGGGTTCGAGGAATTGCCGCGATGACGCGCTGGGAGCCACCGCGCATCCCGCCCCAACCGGTATCCCGCGACCCCGGCCGCGCCCCGGCCAGGCTGCTCGAACAAGCGCGACGGGAGCGCCGCATCGCGGGGACACTCATCGGGCTGGCGGTCGGTTTTGCATACGCGCTCGTGTCGCAAAACATCAACCGGATCGCTCTGCCCGGCATTCCGCTTTACCAGCCGCCGCTGGGACCGTTCGGCAATATCGCGCTGGGGGCATTGGCCGGGGGTGGCTTCGGCCTGCTCTGCGCCTGGTGGGATGGCGCAGCGCAGAGCATCTTCATCAGCGCCGCGATCGCGGCTATCGGCACCTTCATCGGTATTCGATTCCGCATCGGCACGGGTTCCGCGACGACGTTCGCCGCGCTGATTCTCTCCGTGCCGATCGCATGGGCCAGTGTGCCCGTCATCGCGCTCGTGCGCTGGTTGGCCGAGAAACAGGTGGAGGCACGTCGAGAGGACCTGCCCTGGCCGCGACGCCTGAGGCTGCCCGTGATCCTGGCGGTTATCGTGGCCCTGCTGGCCGGGTTCGGGCTTCACAGCACCGACGCCCGGATCGAGTTGCAACAGATGAACGCAATGGTGCAGGCAGCGTTGCGTGCCGGCGACGTGTCGGGACTGCCGGCGCCGTTGCAGGATCGCAGCGTCAATTTCCCGATCGGGATGGCCGCCGGCTACACGTTGGAGTGGACGAACAGCAACCTGGATCGCTTCATCGAACTGCGCCCGGCGACTAACTACGACCAGCAGGCGGCCGTCATCGCACGCTTTGCGGGAGGGCCGATGCTCGTGTGCATCTACTCGTCACCGAGGACCGACCCTACTTGTGGCGCCTATTGAGGAATTCTTAATTCCGGAAACCCGGAGGCCGTCCGTGTCAGAACGTCAACAATCACGCGGTGATTGCGTTTTTTGCGGCCGGGAGATGGCGAAGGGCGGCCTGGCGCGCCACCTGAAGGCCTGTCCCAAACGGCTGGAGGCCCAGGCCGAGGCCGAAAAGACACGCAGGCAACGCCAAAAGCTTTACCACCTGCAAGTGGGAGATCGCTGGAGCGGTTACTACTGGCTGCACCTGGAAATGCGCGGCAACGCGACCCTGAAGGACCTGGACTACTACTTGCGCGAAATCTGGCTGGAATGCTGCGGCCACCTCAGCCAGTTCGAGATCGGCGGGACGTACTATACCCAGATTTTCAAGGACGACCTCGCCGGCTACCGCGAGGAACGCCCGATGGATGTGCGCGTCGATTCGCTCTTCACGCCCGGCCTGGCGATCTCCTATGAGTACGACTTCGGAAGTACGACGGAGCTGGTGATCAAAGTCGTGGAGGAGCGCGAGGGCAAGCCGTTGAGCAGCCACCCCATCTTCCTGATGGCACGCAACAAGTTCGAGCCGCCGGCTTGCATGGAATGCGACAAACCGGCGACCCAGATCTGCACTGAGTGCATGTACGAGCGCGAGGACGGGCGGTGCGGGGTGTGCGACGAGCACGCGGATGAGCACGAGCATAGGGATATGCTCCTGGCGATGGTCAATTCCCCGCGCGTGGGCGTGTGCGGCTACTCAGGGCCGGCCGAGCCACCGTACTGAGAATGCCGCTGGCAAGGTTCACGCGGTAACGCACGCGTAGGCGCCGCGCAGCGTGAGCGGAGGCCGCGTTGTTTGCTGCTGCAGTCGGCGCTTGTATATCCGGCGGGGCCGGGCACACAAACCGACTGGTGCAGTGCCGGCGGGCACGCCGGCGCGCCCTTCACTGGCGTCGCACAAAGCATCTTGGTAAAGAAGGAGATTACTCATGAGTAACGAGGAATACCAGGAGTTCTTGGCCTTCATTTTTGAGCGGTACGTGCGTCCACGCATTCCTCGCGTTCGTCGTCGTTTCTTCCATCATATGATGGAGGAGTGGTACTACCATCTTGAGCAGGCCGAACAGGCGGCCCTTATTCCGCGACATATTGAGAACTACTGCAACGATGACGAGGATGTATACCAAACTTTCACGATGGATCGACTCACCCGTGCCGTGTCCGACACGCGCTACAGTGTTGATTTCAGCAACAGGGCCGCTGAGGAAGCAGGCTTTATCGACGCCTTTGAAGTGTATTCGCGCGAGATTCTCACCGGGTTGCAACCCATGCATCTGCCAAATGCTGACAAAGAGATACTCCGGGAAATGGGTAGCCCGAATCCAGACATTGAGATTCGTGACTTGGTATTTCGGGCGAAAGCATGGCAAGAATCCTTCGAACAGATGTCGCGCGACGCTTCAGTGCGGCAACAACTGCACTATGCTGAAGAGCGGCTTGCGAAAGCCCAGCAAGACTTCGAGGATATCAAGAGGCTGGAGAAGGCAGAGACCAATGATGCCCATCCGAAGAAGTCCCGCCGCTGGTTCAAAGGTCTCGGTCAGTTGGGGCAGGGAGCCGCGCTTTCTATCGCCAACATTGCACTGGCGGTCGGTGTCATCCAATTCCCTGTATCGCCCGAAACCCAAACATGGGGGGCCATCGCCTCGGTCTCTACCGGAATCGCTACCATTCTAGGTGGGGTGGGCGACCTGAGCAATGAGTAATGCGTGCACTTGCCAGCCGCATGTTTCTGACTCACCTGACTTGACACTGCATAACAGAAATGTGATAATAACGGTGTGCCCATGTTAGAGCAACAAGCATCGCCGTGGCGTGTTGTCTTCTACAAGGACGCCCGTGGCCGCAGTCCAATTGCGGAGTACCTGAACGCGTTACCTGTGACCGAGCAGGCGGCTGCAGAAGAAGCCTTCCGCCTGCTGCAGGAGTTCGGTATCCTGTTGGGGATGCCGCATGCCAAGCACATCGGCGGCAAGTTGTGGGAGTTACGTCCCGGCGCGAATCGCTTTTTCTACTTTGCATACGTCGGACGGTGTTTTGTAATCTTACATGCTTGCCGCAAGCAAAGTCGAAAAACACCACGGCAGGAGCTGGCTATCGCTGAACGTCGTCTGGCAGAGGTGTTAGAGGGAGGTATCAACGATGGATAATCGCGAGAAATTCATGCCGCTGGAAGACTGGGAAGCCGAGCGGATGCAAGACCCCGAGTTCATTACAGCGCTGGCGGCCCGTGAACCCGCCTATCAGGTCGCCCGTCTGCGGATTCTGCGCGGCCTCACCCAGGCACAATTGGCTGAGTTAGTCGGCACCAGGCAGTCGAGCATCGCCCGCTTGGAGCGTGGTACCACACCCCCGAATCTCTCCTTCCTGAGCAAGGTTGCCTCGGCATTGGGAGCGCGTGTGGAAGTGCGCCTCTCACCCCTGGATGAAACCGCGGCCAAGCGCGATTGATCGCTCGCGAGTATCGTCCGTCACGTGCCAGGCACCTGCGAGGTGCCTGGCACGTAGAGACCACCGCGGCGCGCCTACTTCAGAACGATGGGTAGATAGATCATCATCTCGGCCGGCGCTTGAATTTCGGCCGCGGTCACGCTGCCCAACACGCTCTGTCCCTGGTTCGCCACCTCGGTGGCGCGGAAGCCGTCGAAGCTGAAGCGGACCCACGTCGTCCCGGCCTGCAGCACCTTGAAGCGCAGCCGCGCCGCGGGGAACTGCCCGCCGGGCGGCGCAGCGCCCATGCTGGACGCCACGAAGTCCACCCAGCCGCTCGCCGCGTTGACGCTATTCTGCAGGACGGTCGGCAGCGCGGTTCCCGGCTCGATCGCGGTTGCCGGCGCGCCGGCCGTATCCACGAGTTGGAGGGCAGCCGGGTCGTAATCCAGGTGCACTTCGGCCGTGTCCACGGGCTGGCTGCCGGCTTCAGCGATGATATCCAACACCACCGTGTCCCCGGCGGCAGAGAGAGTGACGGTGGGAGCCAGGGTTAGCGAAACGGAGCCGGCGGAGGTGGAAGGTTCAAGGTTGAAGGTTGAAAGGTTGTCGTCGATAACGTTCAACCTGGAACCTGCAACCTGTGCCCCGGCGAATACATCTCCTCGCCGTCCGAGGTTGGCGGCCAGCAGGGTCACATCGGCGTTGTTGATGGTATCGTCCTCGTTGAAGTCCGCACGCGGATCGAAGCCGGCCTGGCCCTGCGACTTGCCGTAGGCCGCAGCCAAGAGCGAAATGTCGCGGCCGTCCACCCGGTTGTCGTGCAGCGCGTCCCCTTCCAGCAACGTCCCCAGGTCGGCCGTGTTCGCGCCGCCGCTCAACGTCTTCGGCAGCAGGGTACGCAGGGTGTGCAGCCCCGTGAGCCGCAGGCGGTATTCATCCGGCGCGACGACGCCGGGCATGGCAAACGCGCCGTTCTGGTTGCTCTGCATCCCGAACACATAGTCCGGGCCACGCTCGCCAGGTTGGCCGAGTGTCAGCAGCAGCGGGATGCTCCAAGCAGCGTTCGGTTTAGCGGGACGGCCTTGCATGTCCGCCTGGCCGGTGAGCAGGCTGGCCGCTCCCACCCGGACCGCGGCGGGCTGCGCGCTGCCCAGGACGGAAACGCCGCCGGAGGTCACGTCGGTCAGCCGGGGCGCGGTCATGCTCCAGGTCAGCCCGCTCGCCAGCGTCGTCGTGATCGCCCGGAAGCGCACGGTCGCGACGAGGATCTGGCCAGCCGATGGATCGCCGCCCGCGACGAAGCTGATGCGGCCGGTCGTGTTGTCAGCGTTGTTGACCGTCACATTGCCGAAGGTCGCGCCGGGGACCACCTGGGTCGCCGGGTTGCCGTCGGCGTCCACCACGCGCAGGATCGCCGGGTCGAAGTCGAGGAAGGCGCGCACCTGATCGACCGGCCGGTCGGCCTGGAGCTCCAGCTCGACGGAGAAGCGTTCGGCCGCGCGCGCCTGGCTGAGCGCCGGCGCCACGCGCAACGCCACGCCGTCCGGCTGTGGGGCCAGCACCACGGCGTAGTCCACCAGCGTGACGATCTCGCCGCCCAGGTGGGCCGCCGCGCGGAGCGATTCCTGCGCGGGCGCGAAGTTCAGCCCGACAAAGTTGGCGATCTCGGCGTAGCGTCGGGCGTAGCCCTGCGGCCCCCAACCCGTCGAGGTACGCATGATCCCATAAACGTCGTGCGAGATGATCCCGGCGTCGTTGTGAACGGTATCGGGCGGCTCGGTCGGGTGGCCGTGGCTGGTCGCAGGAACGCTGCGGCCCGGCCAGCCGAATTCCGCGGCGTTGCGGAATGGATCGCTGAGCGCGATCCACTCTTCGCCCGCGGCCGGGCAGCTTGCGCCCGATACGGCCACGTAGTGCCCGCCCAGCCGCCGCCAGCCGTCCGGTTGCAGCTCCCAGAAGCCGAGCAGGAGCAACACCTGGCGCTGCTGTTTCACCTCGTCCTGAACCCAGTCGAACGACGGCGCACGGCGCACAGCCCCGGTGTACTGGTCGGCCAGCCCCATGCTGCCGAGGTAGGTGCCCAGGCCCGACACCAGGTCATCGAGATCGGTACCCGAATTGGTAACGGTGGTGTTCATGCGGGTCGCCAGGTCATCGACGAGCGGCCGCACGTTCTGCCGATCGTGGTCGTCCCAGGTGCCGTAGGTGCGCACCAGCCCGTAGCCATCCGATACAGCGGGCGGGGCCGTCGCGCCCGGCTCCTCCAGCGAGTCGCGCCACCACAGCAGATCGGCCAGCGCGGCCGGGCCGTCGTGCGTCCATTGGCCGGTATCAGCATTCTGCCAGCCGCCCTGCCGCTGGTCGAAGTCCGGCAGGCCCGCGGGCGCGTAGTCGGCGAGCTGACCCGGCAAGCTGCACATGCCGGCCGCGGCCTCGTCGGGCGGCACGGCGCTGACGCACAGTGACACATCGTCCGCCCAGGCCCAGGTGCGGCCGGCCTGGCCGTCGTTGCGCACCGCAAAGAGCAGGCCGATCGTCTGCCCGGCATACGCGGCCAGATCGGCCTCGACCGTCTGCCAGCCACCCGCTCCGCTGTCACGCCGCAACGCGGCCACTGCCTCGCCGTCGCCGTCCGTGATCGCGGCGATGAACCCATCGTAGCCATCTCCGCGGTCGGCCGAGCCGACGCGGTAGCGGAAGGAGAGCCGCGCCGTGCTGAGGGTGCGCGGCAGGGTGACGATCTGCCGGGCCCACGACAGGCCGGGCCGGTCGGGGCCGCTGGCCGGCGCCAGGAGCAACACCTGCGTTCCCGTGGGCGGGTCGCCCGCGGTGATGATCGGCTCGGTGACGCCGCCGTGCGTCCAGGCGCCCCAGCCGTCGGCCTCAAAGTCGCCGTCGTCCAGCCATTGCCGACACTCGTCCGGCGGCGGGACGCGCGGGGTGATCGTGACGGTGATCGTCGCCGTGCCGGTCAGCCCGCGGCTGTCGGTGGCGGTCAGCGTGATGTGGTGCAGGCCGACGGTGGGCGTGAAGACCGTGGTCGCCAGCCCGGTGCCCAACGGCCCGTCCAGGTCGGATGTCCAGGCCAGGCTGGCGCCGCTCAATTCGCCGTCCTCCAGGTCACGGCCCACCCCGCGCAGGATCAGCGCACCCTGGACGTGGCTGCTGCCGTCCTGCGGCGAGAGGATGCGGGCGGTTGGCGGCCGGTTGCCCACCTGGAAGACCGCGTCGGAGACGTCGCGGCCAAGGTTAACGCCGTCGCTGGCCACCACCCGGATGAGCGCCTGATCGCTGCCCGCCCAGCCGGACGGATCGGCAAGGGTGTGCGTCTCCGTGATGCGCCGTGGCATCGTGCGCCAGTGCTGCCCGCCGTCGGGGCTGTATTGCACCAGGTAGGTCAGCGCATCGCCGTCCGCGTCATTGGCCGTCCAGGTGACGGTGAACGGCGCGCTGCCCAGGACCTCACCGCCGTTGGGATAGGTGACGGTAACGACCGGCGCGTTGGGGCTGACATTCCGGCCCGCCAGCTCGGTCGCACCGTGGAAGACACCGATGCGCTGCGTGCCCGCCACCCAGGGCACCGTCAGGTAGATGCGGGCCTGCGGCGACTCCGCGGGGCCGGGGCCGGCGCAGCCCAACGCTTCGATCGTCGGCGAGAAGGGGTGCTCGGCCAGGATCGCGCCGCCCGCGCCGAGCAGGCGCAGGCTGTAGGGGCCGGGTTCTTGCGCCGTCAGGGGCCAGGTATCGACCACGCGCGCCACCGACGTCAGTTGCGCCGTGTCTGTGGCCGGATCGATCCGTCCGATCACCAACAGGCGCTCCCCTTCGGTGCGCACCTCCAGGCTGGCGGCCTGCGCCTGGCCCGAGATGTAGTTGTCGATCTTCTCGTAGGTGTAGTCGGAGATCCACTCGTAGTCGCAGTACGTCATCACGTCCTTCCACCACGGCGGGTAGATCTCCACCCGGCCGGTGTTGAAGCCGTACAGCGCGGTCGGGCCGGTGTCCGCCGGGCTGATGGAGCCATTGCGACCGGGGTAGGGATAGAGCTCACAGGGCGGATCCGGGACCTCAGGGCACCGGCCACTGGTGTCCAGGGTATTGCAAACGTGATTCATGCTGCGGGTATGACCGATTTCATGTCCAGCATACCAGTCCGCCATCGAACCGTCCGTATCCCAGGGGTCATACCATGTCGCGGGGCCGTTCGCCCAATGCCCCGGCACGGGGCTGCAGCCGCGCACGTCGGAGATGGCGTAGTAGACCACGCCCGCCGGGCTGCCGTCGTGCGAGTAGAGCCACGCCAGCGCATCGTTGATCTCGCCGCAGTCCGGCTGCCCGCTCCAGTTGTCATGGGTGAGCGTTCCTTCGTAGATAGCGTTCACATCCGGCACGGGATAGGCGGCGCGCAGCCAGTCTTCGATATAGTCGAAATGCGATGTAGGGGGCACGTGAAGGACGCCCGAAGCATCCTGCCACTCGACGCGGTAGAAGCGCACCTGGAAAACCGGGGAATCCAGGAAGTGCAGCGTCCCGGTCCGCACGACATTGTTGGCAGCATTGTCTTCGTTGACCGCGTTGTCCGAGTCCAGCTCGGCCTCCAGCACCAGGGTTCCGGAATCCAGCTCCTCGTCCACCCAACGTGCGGGCAGGTGGAAGTAGAAGCTGTGTTCCAGCTCACCCCGATCCGGGTTGGTGCGCACAGTGATCACGCCGCCTGGCTGGTTGCTCGGCAACAGCGCCGGATTGATGCGCTGACCGTCTACCACCCGCCACAGCCGCGCCGCGATGCCGCTGTGGTTTTGATCGGTGCTGTGGACGTGGAACCGCACGTAGGTGTCTTTCCCCCGGATGAGCCGCACCGAGTTGTTGAGATCCTGCACCGACTGCGTGACCTCCAACGCGTCACCCACCAGGTCGGTCACCACCTGGAAGTAGCGCGTGACCTCCACGGGCGTGACGAGCTCGTCCGCCAGCACCTCGACGGTCACGGCGCCCTGGTCGACGTATTCCTCGACGGTCAACCCGATGTGCGCGGCCTGGTCGCCCGGCTGGCCGGTGAGCGGGCAGTCCACCCGGCGGTTGCCCGGGTCGTTGGTGCAGCCGCTCGTCCAGCTATTCACGGTGACGTAGGTCGGCAGGACGAAGCGCATCTTGGCGTGATGCAGCGGATTGTCGCCCTCGATGGTCACCGTGCCGTAGATGGTAAACGGATCATCGATCTTCACCGGCGACTCGGACTGGTCGGTCGAGATGGACACCTGCTGCCGCATCGTCTCCTCGACCTCGATCTCCTGCGTCACGACGACGTTGGGCACACCGGTTGCCTTACCCGTCCACTCCGGTCGCAAGACCGTGCCCACGGTCAGCGCGGGATCGAGCGCCACGCTCACGTTGAACCTGGCCCAGCCATTGGCGGCCAGATCGGAGAAGCTCCAGAAGACCGTGCGGCTGCTGCTGTCATAGGTCGCGCCGGGCGGCGAATAGTCCTGGGGATCGCGCATCCCCGTCGGCAGTTTGACCTGCACTCGCACCCCCTGCGCCCGTCCTGGCCCCAGGTTGCTCAGCGTCCCGTGGATGGTGATGCGTCCACCGGCCACAACAGGATCCGGGATCATGCCCGGCGCGAGGGTCAGGTTCGGCGCGGCGACCGGGTCGGCGGAGGTGTCGCTGAGGGTAGCGATCCCATCGGCGAACACGCTGGCGGTGTTGCGCAGCGTCTCACCAGGCGGCACATCCGTGTTGACGCGCACGCTGGCCGAGAAGGATCGGCTCTCGCCCGGCGCCAGCGACGGGATGGTCGGCCACTCCAGCCGGGTGACCGGGTTGCCGATCAGCGCGGCGATCGGCGCGGCGCTCACGAAGGTGCTGCGGGAGCTCGGCAGGTCGTCGCTGACTTTGACGTTGCGGGCCGCGCCCGCGCCGTTGTTGGTGACCAGGATGGTGTATTCCGCGATCTCGCCCGCCACCAGGTTCGTCGTCGCCAGCCGCTTGTCGATGGCCAGCGCCGGTGCAGGGGTGCGCGTTACGGTCGGCGTGCGGGTGGGTGTGGGCGTGCGGGTCGGCGTGCCGGTGGGCGGCCGCGGGGTGGGAGTCCGGGTGGGTGTCAGCGTGCGCGTGGGGGTGGCCGTCGGCGTCCACACCTGCACCTGGATCACATAAGAACCGATCACCGTGCTCGGCTGACTGCTGGATGAATGCCCGAAGACCATGACGCGCCACTCGCCTGTGTTGGGGCCGGTGCCCAGGCTGGCCACCTGCGTGATATGTTCGTCGGCCAGGCCGGCTTCCATCGAATACCGGATCAAGCTGCCGCCAGGCGTCAGGAGTCCCAGATCGAGATCGGCGCTCAGGTTGGAGAGAACCGCCTCAATGGTGTCCCCTTCATTGACGGCAAAGCGATAGTAGTCCGAATCGCCTTGCGGGCAGATGTTGCCCGTTAACTGACCGCCCGGACCGGTCCAGATGGTGTTGGCGTTCTCGAAAGTGTTGCCAGCCTCGTCGGCGCAGCGCGTAGGGGAAGGGGTGGGCGATGGAGCTAACTGCATCTGCACGGTCGTGGACTCGCTGACGGTCTCGGTGCAAATGGCCGGTATCGAGATAACCTGGCCGGGGCAGAGATAGGAGACGGCGGCGCGGTTCACGATGGTCCCTGCGGCCGCCGGGCTGCGGAGGATCAACTGCACACGGGTTGAGGCGCCGGCCGGCAATGTACGCAGCGCCCAGGTCACGAAGCCACGCTCATCGAAGACTCCCCCATCACTGGCTTCCACGAAGGCCGTGCCCGGCGGGAGGGTGTCCACCAGGCGGAGCGGCGTCACCGCGCCAGCCGACTGGTTGCGCACGTTCAGGATGTAGACCACGTTGTTGCCTGCCCCCACCGGATCGGGCCGATCGCCTTTGGTGATCTGCAACAACGGCTGGCCGGTCGGGGTGCGGGTCGGCGTGGGCGTGAGGGTGCGGGTTGGCGTGCGTGTGGGGGTGCGGGTGGGCGTGGGAATCTCGTAAGTCACCACCAGCCGCAGATCGGCAAAGCGACGGGCCTGCTCTTCCGCCGGAACGTCCGTATCGTTCCAGCGCGACAGGGTAAAGCCGTAGTTCGCCTTGCTGCCGTCGTACCACCACCGCACGATGATGGTCACATCCCAGGATGCGGGGCCGGAGGTTGCGCTGATCGGCGTGTAGATGCCGTGATGTTGCACGGAAGGTTTGGTGTTCCACGTCACCGACTCCGTCCAGGGTTCGAGCGTCTGGCCGGCGTTGTAGTTGAACGCGCTGGTCGATCCCTGGGCGGCAGTGATGTTAGCATTCAGCCGCGCGTCGCTGATCACTGCGCCCGGCGGGATGCTGCCCAGGTTGAACTGCACCAGCCCGCGCAGCGCGCCGCGCACGGTGGTCGTGCCCAGGCCGTAGCCCACCCACATGGTCCCCTGGCCGCCGAAGCTGGTGGTGCTGGCAGCCGATGAGACCCATGCGATCTGGGTGGGGGATAGGGTGACCTGGGTTTGGGGGACAATTTGATCCTGCGCGAGATCGGCTGCCGCGGCGAAGGCTTGATGGCCGGTCGCCGGTCCGCCTACAGTAGCCAGCGTCGAGGTCAGGATCACCGCAGCAACGACGAGAGAAACAAACAGGCCACGGTTCATGATTCACCTCCTCGTGGGATACACCGGGGATCGACAATAGAGGGGAACAGCGGTTCATTGGAGGCGTCTTCAGACGCGGATGAGAGCCGGACGGGTGAACCGGGCGGCAGTCCGATGACGGTCCGCTCGATCCTGACCAGTACTGCGCCCGTCGCATCGAACGCGCACGCCGTCAGGTGATGGACCCCCAGCTCGATGGGCGCCCATACATGAGTTACCTCCTGGCCCGACACAACAGGCTCGACAAGAATCGGCTCGCCGTCGCTCCACAGTTCCGTTTTAGTTGCTGCGCCGCTCACGCAATAGCGCACTTCCAACGCCTGACCTACCGGCACGGAAACGTCCGACGCGGGCGAGATCACCAGGATCACCGCGCGCGAAGCGCCCCGGCCGAGGCTGTCCGACGTCGGCACAAGCGCAACCAGCAGGATTCCCAGCAGCAGCGCGCGAACCGCACACAGAACCAGTCGCATCGGCTTTCTTCCCTGTTTGGATCATACGCCGATTAGCCTTCCGCGTGCCCAAGTATCTGCCAGCGATCTGCCAGCGATTCACCAACGGAGGCAACGTCTGGACTACGAAGCCACGAAGGCAACACCTGGAACACGAAAACACGAAAGTCCGCGAAGAACACGAAGCGCGAAGGCCGCGAAGCCTGGTCGCGCCAGCTTTCGTGATCTTCGCGCTTCGCGCACTTCGCGCTACTTCGCGCCTTCGTGTTCCAAATATCTCTACCTGTTGAGCCGGTAGCCCAAACCTGGTACATTGAGGATCAGGACCGGCTGCGCGGGGTCAGGTTCCAGCTTGGCGCGCAGCCGCTTGACCAGGCTCTCGATCTGATAATCGTAGACTTCGCCCCGGCAATCCGGCCAGACCGCGCGGGCGATCTCGTCTTTGCCGCACACCTGGCCGCGCCGGTTCCAGAGCAGCATGAACAGGGCGCGCTGCTGAATGGAAAGCCGGACAGGACACCGGTTCAGCCAGATCTCGCCGGTGGCTTCATCTGCTACAAGAGCGGGGAAATGGGTGCTTTCCAGGGTGGCATCCGGGTCTCGAAAGGTGAACCGCGCGCCGCCGATTTCGATCTCATCGCCGTCCCGCAGCCGCTCGGGTTCGCTCAGGCGACGGCCGTTCAACCAGGTGCCGTTCGTGCTGCCCAGGTCACGCAGGACGAATCCGCCAGGCGTGCCCCAGGAGACATCGCACGGCGCGTCGGCGCCAGGCGGCTCGTCCTGACCGGCAATCTCCGCGTGGCGCCGCGAGGCGCGCGGGTCGGCGATAACTACATGGCAATCGGCCGCGCGGCCCAGGATCGTCTTCGGGATGGCGAGCGAGATCCACCGGCCCAGCGGATCAACCAGGTGAGGAACAACCAGTTCGTCCATAGCTCACCGCGGTTGGTAAACCAGGGTCAGTTTCGGGTACAGGTTCGAATCCTCGTACTCGGCTGAGTACACCCACAGGTGGGCCATGCCGAAGCTGTCGTCGGTCATGCGCACGGCGATGCCATAGTTTGGCTGACCTGCCAACCAATCGCGCACGGCGGGAGTGATGTCCAGGCTAAGCCAGCCTTCGTGTTGCAGCAAATCCGCCAGGGGGACGGTGGTCAACGGTTGCGCATCGTAATCCACGCCGGGCGCCAGGCCAGGGGCGCTCCACGGAGTATCGTAAGTCGCGGTGGCCGGATTCCAGTCGATCAAAATGCGATGGGCGGTCACCGTGGCAAAGCGGTTTTCTTCGGCCTTCCACGGCACGGTGTAGATGCTAAGGGTAGCGGTGAGCAGGTCGGTATGCGCGGGCCATTGAGGTAGCGTCAGGCGATACGCCAGGCGGTCGGGGGTCGAGGGGCCTTGCAGGTGTATTTTCCCGTCGCCAGCAGCCGGGCGGTCGGGCACATCCGGGTCGAGCCAGGTGTCGACGATGGCCGGGCCGCCCTGTAAAGTGAGCACCGCAGGCGTGGGCCTCGCAGCGTTGACGCCGTCTATCGGCGATAGCAACGCCCGTGGCCATCCCAGCCGCCAGGTGGCTGCCAATGCCAGCAGCAGGATGACGACACCGGCCAGCGCGTAAGCCCACACCGGCCGGGCCGGACGGACGGGCTCTTCGAGACTTTGCCGCAAGGCATCGGCGAACTCCGCTGCGGACGCATAGCGCGCGGCCGGTTCCTTTGCCAGCGCCTGCATAACCGCCGCCTCCAGGGATCGCGGCAGGTCGGGCCGGATGGCGCGCGGCGCGGGCGGCGGCGTGTGGATGTGCCGCAGGATGAGCGCATATGGGGACTCGGCAGCAAACGGCGGCTGGCCCAAGAGCAACTCGTAAAGCACAACGCCCAACGCGTAGATGTCGCTGCGGGCATCACCTGGCTCGCCCTGGCCCTGTTCCGGCGCCATGTAGGTCGGCGTGCCCAGCACCGTGCCGGACGCCGTGCTGACGGTCGCTTCCACCATGCGCGCCACGCCGAAATCGGTCAGCACCGGGTCATCCAGCCGGCCGCCTCGCAGGAGGATGTTCGAAGGCTTCACATCCCGGTGCACCACCCCGCGGCGATGCGCGTGGTCGAGGGCCTCCGCGACCGCCGCGATCAGAGGAACCGCTTCCTGGGGCGACAACGGCTCCGTGCGTTCTGCCAACACGCTGCGCAGCGAAGGGCCATCCACCAGCTCCATGACCAGGTAGCTCAGCTCGCCGTCAGCGCCATGATCGAGGATGTGAACGATGTGCGGGTGGTCGAGCTCCGCCGCGGCCGCGGCCTCACGCTCGAAACGGGCCACGAATCCTGGATCGGCGGTGAGATGGGGGTAAAGGACCTTGACAGCCACGGGGCTGCCGTCGGTTGCGACGGCCCGGTAGACTTGCGCCATCCCGCCCGCGCCTAGCAGTTCCAGAAGGCGATACCCGCTCAGCATCCTGCCGCTGAGGTCTGACATAGCGACGCCTCCTCATGCGCACAGATAAGAAGGGAACCCGCACCGACCAATCCAGGGCTGCCGAAACGCGGATAGGGCAAAGAGGACCACACGATACAAGTTAGTACGGTCAAGAGCGGATCGCTTCCGACAACGACCTGAATTCTAGCACAAAGCGCGGCTCTCCGCAACGCCGTGTTGTAAGGAGAGGGTGATCCTTATCGGGCTGTTTTGGGCGGCTTCGCCGCCCAAAACAGCCCGATAAGGACACTTTTGCGTTGTCCTTCGGTCAAACGGTAAGTTTGTTTATGCCACGACCCGATGTTATACTACGAAATAGACTGTTGCTTCGTCAGTGCTCCTGATAAAGCCGCCCCGCTTACGTCATCGGCAAATGCCGCGAGCCTGGCGGCCCTCGCCCGAGATTCATTATTGAGGAGGGGCCATGGTCGCTTCCTGCTCAACACGCCTGATCCGTTTGGCGTTTACCGTTGCCTGCCTGGTGCTGCTTTCCGCCGGGGTGGCGACCGGTCAGGAGGCGCCCCTCGAATCTGCTGATACAACCGCCGCGCCGAGGGTCTGGCGGCTGAGCGACATCTATTGGACGCGGCAGATCGGCGACCGCACAATCACCCTCGGCTGGGGGAACACGTTGACCACCACCGAGCTCTTCTCCTCCGGCGTCGTCACCTTCACCCTGAGCCTGCCGGACACGATCACCGAGGGCCAGCCCTACGCCTGGGATCTCACGATGCGCGGCAGCGGGATCGGCAACTCTTGGGATGCGATCATCCTGGGCTGGCGGAACGACTCGGACTGGCATGTGCGGGATTGGAGCGCCAGGTCGCGAGAGCCGTTCGCCCTCTCGCTGCGCGGGACAGCCTCGTGGGGCAATCCCCGCGGGGGCTGGCGCACCGAGTTGACGGCCATCCCGCACTTCGCTAATGAGCAGATCACCGACCTCTATTGCGAGCTGGGCTGCGTGGATCCGCCGAGGTATCCGATGTTTCGCGGGGGCAACAGCAACGGCGGCGCCGCCTTGCTGGCCTGGGCGAATCCGGTTTGGGTGGCGGTGGACCCGGCCGCGCCGACCATCCGGGGCCGGGTTTACGCGACCGGCGGCGACTTCCCCCTGATCGGCGTGCCGGTGAGCCTGCTGCGCGACGGCGCGGTGGTGCGCCGGACGATTTCGCAGCCGCCCGATGGTTCCTATGTGCTGGCCGACGTGCCCGCCGCGGCCAACCTGGTGATTAGCGCCACGCTCCAGCTCTCGACGACCGTCTCGATGCCGTTCCAGGTGACCTATGGGCAGCGGCAAAGCGCGGGCGGGCCGGTCGTCTATGCGGCCACTCAGCCTTTCAGCAACATCGGCGCGGCGAACCCGTTGACGCGTGACATCATCTTCGCCAACCGGGCCGACATCACTACCGACGCCGCCATCAACAAAGATCACCTCGACGACCTGGGCGCCATCTACTTCCACACGCGCCAGGCCTGGCAGCTCTCCGACCGCGTGCTCCAGCCGCTGGACTTCAACCTGCCGGTGGACGTGGTCGCGTTTTCGACCGCGCCCGGCGTGTTCTGGATGGGCAATAACAGCGCCCAACCGAACGTCGAGCCTGATCCGTATGTCAGCATCGAAGCGGCGAATAGCACGAGCCTGGTGACGGATCGGAACCGACCTGACAATCGCGAGTGGCACGAGTTCGGCCACCACGTCATGGCTGACACGCTGAACAACCTGATGCCGCGCTATCCGCGCGGCGCCGATAACACCAACCACGGCGGCTATCGCAACGTCGTCACCACCGATTCGTGGACCGAGGGCTTCGCCGAGTTCTACTCGATGCTGACCGGCCGCGAGGTCGCTGCCAAAGCGCAGCCAGAGCTTTACCGCTGGAACACGGCCGGCGGCGCCACCAACCTGGAGAGCAACTTCCGGGCCATGACCTGGGACGACGAGGAGTTTGCGGTGGCCGGGCTGCTCTGGGACCTGGTGGATCCGGTGGATGCGGATGACGCCTCCGTCATGACCGGCACCAACGGCATTCCGACCACCTACGCCGATTGCATCGCGCTGGATTGGCACGAGTTCTGGGCCGATTTCACCCAGAACTACAGCGGCACGACAACGCTCTCGCCGGTCGCCCTGGGCCAGGGCTACGGCTACCTCTTCGACGTGAGGCATCTGTACGACGTGCTCAAGCTGAAGGATGTTGGCCAGGATTTCTCGCGCGGCCGGGCCATGAACGATCTGGACGAGCTGTTCGTAGCGCACGGCTTTTTCGCCGACGTGACCCCGATGAACCGGGCGTTCGATGCCGATGAAACGGTCGGGCTGACCGGCTACCAGGCCTGGAACACGGTCGTGGGCGGCGCACCGGTGGCGGTGCCGGCGCGCCCCACCCGCCGCGACCGGCCGCCCACGCCGGGCTCCACCATCGCGTTCACAGCCGCCGACGCGGAGACCGGAGCGGCCGTCAACGTCCAGGACTTCACGGTCGAGGTGCGTTTCGCGCCGCCCTTCGAGCACTACAGCTACGCCTTCCAGGAGCACGCCGCCACGCCGGGTCGCCTCTACTTCTACGGCGCCGATCCACAATATGAAACCACGACGACGATCATCCCGCAGGCGGTGGGCTATGCTGCCATCGCGCCTGTCACCATCAGCAACAGCTTTTACGCGCAGCAGATGGCAACCGGGCCGACCGATTTCTTCACCCAGGCCACGTTCACCCTGCGCCGGCTGGCGACGACCTATCTGCCCCTGATCTTGCGGGGAGGCGGGCAGGGCGCCACCGGCGCGAGCGCGCAAATGAGCGCGGACGGCGCGGCGCAACGGCTGGTGGCGCACACGCCGCGGGCTTGCGTGCCCGAAACAGGCACATCTACGCCCACACACACGCCCACGGCCACGCACACGTCCACTGCGACACCGACGGCGACGAGCACACCGACCGCGACAGCGTCACCCACGCCGACCGCAACATCGGTCACGCTGACACCTACACCGACCGGCAGCGTGATACCGACCCACACCGCCACGCCGACCGAGATACCGGCCACGGCGACGCCGACCTCGACCGGCAGCCCGGCACCGACCCACACTCCCACACCGACGGCTTCGCAGACACCGACACCGACCGGAATACCGGCCACCGCGACGCCGACCTCGACCGGCAGCGCGATACCGACCCACACGCCTACGCCAACGGCCACCGCCAGCGCCACATCGACCTTCACTTCCACGCCGACGCCGACCAGCAGCGCGACGCTCACGCCTACGCCGACAGCCACCGCCAGCGCCACGCCGACCCGCACCATGACCCCTACGCCAACCATGACGCCGACGGCCACCGTGACCGTCACCCCGTCGTGCAGTTGGCGCGATGATTTCAACACGCCACTTCTGAACACCGCGTGGGGCTGGGTGCGCGAAGATCCGACGCACTGGAGCCTGACTGCACGCACCGGCTATCTGCACATCACCACCCAGGCCGGCGATTTGCAGGGGGCCAACAATGACGCTCACAACCTGTTGCTGCTGGCCGCGCCGCCGGGTGACTTCGAGATCAGCACGCGCGTCGAGTTCGCGCCCACGCAGAACTGGCAACAGGCTGTCCTGCTGGTTTACAGCGACGACGACAACTACATCCGGCTCGACCGCGTCTACGACAGCGGGAGCGCGCTGGCACAGTTGGTGGTCGAGGTCGGTGGGACCCCGTTCACGTGGGCGACGCCGACTGATCTGACCGCGCTGTATCTCAAGCTGAGCCGGATTGGCACAACCTACACCGGCTTTTTCAGCGCCGACGGCAGTAATTGGGCCGAAGTTGGGGGCGTCACGGGCATCAACTGGCCCGCAGTCCGCGCGGGGCTGGCCGCGTGGAACGGCGCCGTGACCGCTGCCGAGATTCCCGCCGACTTCGATTGGTTCTGTCTCAATGGCGGCACGCCGGGCGCAACACCCACACCGACGCCGACGGCCACCCCGACCACCACCTGGCAGACCATCTTCGCGGATAGCTTCGAGGGCAGCTTCCCAGGCGCATGGCAACGGTACGGCAATCCGGGCTGGGGACGCACGAACTGCCGGGCGGCCACGGGGAGCTACAGCGTCTGGCCCGCGGTCGATGGCACGGGCGCCGTCATTCCCTGCACAAACAACTATCCGAACAATCTCAATGCCTCGCTGGTTTTCGGCCCGTTCGATCTGACGGGCGCCGCAGCCGCCGAGCTCAACTTTCAGCGCTGGCAACGCACGGAGCTGAATCACGACTACTTCTTGTGGTTAGTCTCGGTGGATGACCAGACCTTCTACGGCTGGCAGAGCAGCGGGGATACCGGAGGGTGGGATGCGGTGACTTTCGATCTGAGCAATGTCCCGCCCCTGGGCGACTTGCGAGGGCAGCCACAGGTATGGATTGCGTTCCTGTTCCAGAGCGACGCAGATGTCAACGATGCCGGCGTTTTCCTGGATGATGTGGTGATCCGTAAGCGCTGAGTCGGCTGTGCGCCCTAACGTCAACCTGTTTCAACAGGTTTGCGGGTTGCCAGACTACGGTTTCAACCGTAGGCGTCGGCCGCGGTAATCGCCACACCCACGGCAAACGACCCGCCGGCGATTGAAATGCCCGATACAGCGGGGCAGGCTCTCGCCGTCTGATACCGAAAGTGCGTTGAAACGCACTGGGCAGCCCATCGTCAACCTGTTTCAACAGGTTTCCGGGTTGCCAGCCTGCGGTTTCAACCGCAGGCGTCGGCCGCGGCAATCGCCACACCCACGGCAAACGACCCGCCGGCTTGGCAGGACGGCGTCAAACGCCCCATTACCGCCTGCGCCGCCAGGCGATCCACCCCAGAGCCGATCCTGCTGCGGCGCTGGCGACCGCGGCACTGGCGACCGTAGCGCGCCTGATCAGACGCCGGCGCCGTGCTTTGCGCGCAACCTGGCGCGTGACCCTCGCCTCCGCCACCAGCGGCCGCCATTCCGGGATGGATGCCCGATCGGGGAGGCTGTAGCAGCGACGCCACAACGCCAGGTAGGCGGCCTGCTCCCGCTCCCACGTCGCGTCGTCCCAGCCGAGCTCGTCCTGGCAGATTGCACGCACCTGGGGCAGGATCGCCTCGCCCCCGGCCGGAAGCAGCAGCCCCAGGCGCACGCGGCGCAGCAGCAAGTCGTCCAGGTGCACCACCCCCTCGGCGCGCGCCGCCCAACGCAGCTCGGCCCACAGGGCGTGAGAACCGGCGACGGGCTTCAACTCGCCGGATCGTGCGGCAGCAACCAGGGCCGGCGCGTCTGCGCCATAGCGACCCAGCAACTTTCGGCGCCATCCTTCGTCGATGCCCTCGCGCAGGGGCAGCATCAGGTCTACCGGGTTGAGCACAGGAATCTTCTTATCCAGGTGCGCCAGGCCGGGCAGACGATCCGCCGCGGCCTTCAATGCGTCGAGCGCGATGCGGCGGAAGGTGGTCAGCTTGCCGCCCGTGACGGTCAGCAGGCCGGCTTCCTCCCAGACGACATGATCGCGTGATTCCTTGGACGGATCCGCTTTGCCGGTGCCGATCACCGGCCGGATGCCGGCGAAGGTCGCGGTGATGTCATCAAGGGTCAGGCCCAGGGAAGGAAACTGCGTCTCCACGGCGGCCATCAAGTAGGCGACCTCCTGTGGGCTGATGCGCGGCTCCTCGTCCAGCGGGCCGGCATGATCGACATCGGTGGTGCCCACCAGAGTGATCCCTTCCCAGGGGAAGATGAAGACCGGTCGGCGATCCAGGGGATGCAGGAAGCTGACTGCCTGGGCGATGGGCAGGCGCCAGCCCGCAAAGACCAGGTGGCTGCCGCGCAGCGGCCGGATGCGGGGCTTGCCGCCGACCTGCTGGCGCAGGCGATCAGCCCAGGCGCCGGTGGCATTAATGACGACCCGGGCATGTACATCGGCCGCGCGGCCGCGCTCGACATCATGCAGCCGCACGCCGGTCACGTCACCCTGAACGTTGCGCAGCAGTCCCTCGACCCGCGCGTAGTTGAGCGCGGCCCCGCCGTCGATCACAGCCTCACGGATCACCCGCAGCACCAGGCGGGCGTCGTCGGTTTGTGCGTCACCGTACTGGAATCCCCCCTGTAAGTCCTCTTGGGCCACGTAGGGCGCCAACATGCGGAAGTCGGCGGCTTTGAAATAGCGGTGCGTCCATTGCAAGGCCAGCAGATCGTAGATGGTCAGCCCCGCGCTGAACATGCGACGGCCTGGGCTGTCACCCTTGTAGGTGGCCAGCAGAAAGCCGAGCGGATCGATCAGCCCCGGCCCTTCCTCCAGCAGCCGTTCGCGCTCTCGCACCGAGGCGCGGGTGAGGCGCACCTTCCCTTCCTGGAGATAGCGCAGCCCGCCGTGAACCAGCTTCGATGAGCGGCTGGATGTGCCCCAGGCAAAGTCGCGTTGCTCGACCAGCAGCGCCCGCAGGCCGGCGCGGGTTGCCTCGCGCAGGATGCCCGCGCCGGTGATCCCGCCGCCGATCACGATGATGTCCCAGGGCTGGTCGAGCCCGGACCAGATTTCGTCGCGCCAGTTTCGTGACCACATAGGCTGTAACCTTTTTTAGGTGCTTTCTGCTCAGGCAAACAACTTCCCGGGGTTCATGATCCCATCCGGGTCAAAAGAGTGACATAGCGCCCGCAGCGCGGCCATGCCCAGCTCGCCCTTCTCTGCGGGCAGGTACGGCAGGTGATCCGTGCCTACGCCGTGTTGATGGCTGATGGTGCCGCCCCGCTCAATGATGACCTGGCTGGCGGCAGCCTTCATCCGCTGCCAGCGGTGCAGCGTTTCATCCGGGTCGGACGCCAGGCGGAAGAGATAAGTCGTGTAGATGCTGGAGCCGTAGGGATAAAGATGCGACAAATGGGTGAAGACGTGGACGCGTTCGCCCGTGCCGGCGAGCGTCGAGGCCAACGCCGTCTCGATCGCCGGGACGAGCACCGGGACGGCGGTCCAGTCGGCTGCGGTCTCCAGTGTGTCGATGGCGTAGCCCATCTCCCAGAGGGTGTTGCGCAGATAGGGGGTGCGGAAGCGGCTCTTGTGCCATTCCTTGCCGAACGTCTGACCGACGTGGACGCCTCCGTGCGCCGCCGCGATGTCCAACGCGGCGCGCCGCGCCGCCCTGACTACGCCTTCCGATCCGGTGAAGCCGAGCAACAACATGCATCTGTCCGCCTGCACGCCGCGCAACGCGAGCAGTCGCTTCAGGGCGCCGATCAAAGCCTCGTGGCCGGCCAGCGCCAGGGTGGTCTCGGTCTCGGCGGGCGTGCTCAGCCGGAGCATCGACAGCGGCAGCCGTGCCTGGGCGACGGCGCGCGCGGCCGCCAGGCCATGCGCCCAATCGGGCAGGAAAACCGCCCGGAACTCCTCGTGCGGGGGCAGCGGCGTGATGCGCATCGTGGCTTCGGTGATGATGCCCAGCCGCCCTTCGGAACCCAGCAGCAGCTCGCGCAGGTCAGGGCCGGCAGCCGAGGCGGGGAAGGCAGGCAGATGCAGTGAACCGGCGGGCGTCTCCACCCGACCGCCGGCGAAGAGCCGCTCGATCCGGCCATAACCGAGCGATTGCTGTCCACTGGAGCGCGTCGCGATCCAGCCGCCCAGTGTGGAATACTCGAAAGACTGCGGAAAGTGGCCGAGGGTGAAACCACGTGCCCGCAAATGCGCCTCGACCACCGGGCCTGTGACGCCGGCCCCGAAGGTCGCCAGCCCGCTCGTCTCATCCAGGCTCAACAACTGGTTGAAACGGCTCAAGTCGATCGTCAGCGTGGGTGCGGCGCCCGGGAGCGGGTTAATGTGGCCGACGACGCTGGTGCCTCCACCGTAAGGAATCACACACGCGCCGGCCTGGCGGGCAAAGCGCAGGAGCTCGCCCACGTCTGCCGGCGCGGTCGGGTAAGCCACTCCATCGGGGAAAGCCAGGATGCGGCCGCTGTGCAACGCGATCCAATCCGGCAAGCTCTGCCCGGCCGCGTGCCAGGCGCGGATGCCAGGATCGGTCGAGACCAGAGGATGTGCGGGCAGGCGAGAGGGTGGCACACCGGCAACGACGCTCGCAAAGGACGCATCGGGCACGGGCTTGCCTGGTCCTACGCGCGCCTCCAGGAAGTGCGCGGCCGAGCCGTGCAGCGGATAGTTGTACGTGTCATCTCCCCAGCCGTTCCAACGTCGCATAGGTTGCTCCAGCCGAATCAGGGATCAGGGATTCGGTATTAGGGATTAGGGATTCGGGATTAGGGATTCGGGATTAGGGATTAGGGATTAGGGATTCGGTATCAGGTATCTCGCAACACGCGTTCCACGCAACACGCAACACGCAACACGCAACACGCAACACGCAACACGCTCCACGCACCACGCTCCACGCACCACTCACCGCGCATCACGCACCACGCATCACGCGCCACAGCTCGATGCTCCGCTCCATGATGTCGCGGGTGATGCGTTCGGCCCCTGCGGCGTCGCCCGCGCGCACTGCTGCCAGCAGGTCGGCGTAGAAGGCCCGGGAGGCCGAGCGTGCGACGGGCTGAGCGAAGTAGAGCCGGGCCATCTGTTCGTAGAAACCCGCGAAACCGTTCAGGATCAGGACATACACCGGATTCCCCGAAGCGATCGTCAGGGTGCGATGGATTCGCCAATCGTGAGCGGCGAACGCTTCAGGCGTGTCAGCCAGTTCAACGTATTTTTCGAGCGCGGCGGCAACCTCGCCCGCTGATCGCTCGACGGCCGCCCGGGTGTACGCCGGGGCCATAGCCAGGCGGACCTCCAGGAGGTGGGGGATGAAGTCCTCCGGCAGCACCGAGCTATGGCGGACAAGCGCGCCGAGGGCATTAAGCCCGCCGTCGCGCCAGTAATCGTTGACCACGGTCGGCTTCCCCTGGCGAATAGCCAGCCAACCGTCGCGGTGGAGGCGTTGCAGCGCTTCCCGCAGCGTTGGGCGCGTCACGCCCAGTTGCGCGGCCAGCTCACGTTCGCCAGGCAGGGTTGAGCCGGGTGGATAGTCGCCGTCCAGGATGGCCGTGACCAGGGCCTCCTCGGCGTAAGCCGCCGGTCGTTGCGGCGGGGTCCGCTTGATCATTATGTCTCCAGTGGTTGGGCTGGTAAGTGGTCTGACCAGTGAGTACAGTATAATGAGGGCCGCCGGGGGTGTCAAATTTGCCTTTCTCATCAGGGCAGATGCCCATGCCGGATGCGTCACCACGGCAGGTAAAAATGGCTCACCACCAAGACACCAAGAGCACAAGAGATTGAAGAGGCTTTGTGTCCTTCGTGCCTTGGGGTCTTTGTGGTGAGCGGGCGATTTCCAGGGCAGTTTCTCATGCCGGGCGCGGCGCCACGGCGGGTGAAAATGTCATGCTGAGCGGGTTCACAAGCCAACATGCGCGGCGGCGAGATCCCAGCGAAGCATCTCCTTCGTGCGGCCACGGATTCTTCGCTGGTGGCGCGCCGCAACGTGACTCACGGGGCTAACCCGCTCAGAATGACAGGCGATAGTCCCATTTTCAGGGCAGTTACCCATGCCGGATGCGTCACCACGGCTTATGAGAAGCGGCTGCCATCGTCCATCGTCAATCGTCCATTGTCCATCGTCAGGGCTGGGGGCAGAATCCGGGGGAGTAGACAAATCGGACAAAACACGTAGAATGGAGCCATGAAACAACAGGCCTTCCAGGATTACTACCCTGACAACGTCGCCCACTGCTACGGCTGTGGCCGGCTGAACGAGCACGGCCTCCAGATCAAGAGTTACTGGGACGGCGACGACACCATTTCTCACTTCCGGCCAAAGCCTTATCACACGGCCATTCCTGGGTATGTCTACGGCGGGCTGATCGCCTCGCTGATCGACTGCCACGCCACGGGGACCGCGGCCGCAGCCGCTTATCGGGCCGAAGGCCGGGCGATGGACACGGAGCCAGCGTTGCGTTTCGTGACCGCCTCGCTTCACGTGGACTACCTGCGCCCCACGCCGATCGACGCCGTCCTGGAGCTGCGCGGTCAGATGAAGGAGGTCAAGCCGCGCAAAGTCGTCGTGGCCGTGACTCTATCAGTCGGGGATCAAGTCTGTGCCCGCGGCGAAGTGATCTGCGTCCGTATGCCGGACGATTTCGGCCAGGGAACGTGAGAGAACGAATCGCGGAAAGCGCAGATAAACGTCCGAGGAGCCTACCATGTTCCAACCAGACCTGCTCAAAGACAAGATCGTCGTGATCACGGGCGGCGGCACGGGATTGGGGCGCTCGATGGGCGAGCGATTCCTCCAGCTCGGCGCGAAGCTCGCCATCACCAGCCGCCGCGATAACGTGTTGCGTCAAGCCGCCGCCGAGATGACCGCCGCCCACGGCGGCGAGGTGTTTTGTGTGACGTGCGACATCCGCGACCCCGAAGCAGTCGAGCGCATGTTGGATGAGATCTGGGAGCACTACGACGGCATCGATGTCCTGGTGAACAACGCGGCCGGCAACTTTGCCAGCCCGACCGAGCGCCTGTCCCATCGGGCGGTAGATGCCGTACTGGGCATCGTGCTGCACGGCACCTTCTACTGCACGCTGGCCCTCGGCAAGCGCTGGATCGCGGCGCAGCGCGGCGGCCGCGTGCTCAATATCGTCACCACTTACGCCTGGACCGGCTCGGCCTACGTCGTGCCATCGGCCGCGGCCAAATCAGGCGTGCTGGCGATGACCCGTTCGCTGGCCGTGGAATGGGCCAGGTACGGCATCACGCTGAACGCCATCGCGCCCGGCCCCTTCCCCACCCCCGGCGCGTGGGAGCGGCTGATGCCCAGCGCCGAGCTGAGCGAAGTCGCGCTCAACCGCATCCCGCTCAAGCGCGTCGGCCGGCACGAGGAGCTGGCAAACCTGGCCGCCTACCTGATCTCCGATGGCTCGGCGTACATCAACGGCGAGTGCGTGGTGATCGACGGTGGCGAGTGGCTCAAAGGCGCCGGGCAGTTTACCTGGCTCGAAGCGCTCAGCGACGCCGAGTGGGCTGAGTTCACCGCGCGGGCCAGAGGGGCGAAGTGACGATTTTCTGTAATGGGCAATGACCTGCCGGACTTGGAAATGCTTCACGCAAAGGCGCAAAAAATCAATATAACGTGTCTTTGCGTTCCTTGCAGCTTTGCGTGAGCCTTTCCGGCCGTCCACAACGTCTCTGACCAGTATAGAAGTGACGATTTTCCGATCTATGCGGCGAGCACGGTCCGCACAGATCCGGCGAAAGAACCTCCATGATCGAAGTCAACATACCCGGTCACGCGACCCTGCGCCTGAACCACCTGGCGCTGGACTACAACGGCACCCTGGCCTGTGATGGCGCCCTGATCGAAGGCGTGCGCAAGCGATTGACCGTCCTGGCGGAGCGGCTGGCCGTCCACGTGGTCACGGCCGACACGTTCGGCAAGGCTGCTGAGGCGTTGGATGGCATCCCGTGTCGGCTCACCATCCTGCCGGCCGGCGGGCAAGATCTCGCCAAGCTACGCTATGTCGCCCACCTGGGCCGGCGGATGACTGCGTGCGTCGGCAACGGGCGCAATGACCGACTGATGCTGCGTGCAGCGGCGTTGGGCATCGCCGTGGTGGGGCCGGAGTGCGCCGCGGCCGGCGCCCTGGCCGCGGCCGACATCGTCGCGCCGGACATCCTGTCCGCGCTCGATCTGCTGCTCAATCCGCTGCGGCTGGTCGCCACCCTGCGATCCTGACATCCATTCGTCGATTCGCCGATTCGTTGATTCATTGATTCGTTGATTCGCCGATTCGTTGATTCGCTGATTCGCTGATTCGCCGATTTCCACATTCGCCCGGAGGATTCATGTTACCGAACACCGCTGACGTCGTCGTCATCGGAGGCGGGGTGATGGGGGCCAGCACGGCCTTCCACCTCGCCCGACACGGCTGCAAGAACGTCGTCTTGCTGGAGAAGGCGCTTTTCCTGGGCGCCGAGGCCACCGGCAAATGCGCCGGCGGCATCCGCTATCAGTTCAGCACCGAGATCAACGTCCGGCTGTCGCTGCTCAGCCTGCCCATGCTGGAACGCTTCGAGGAAGAGCTGGGCCAGGCCATCGACTTGCGCTGGCCGGGCTATCTGTTTCTGCTGGACAACGAAAGCGACCTGGCTGTGTTTCGCAACAATGTTGCCCTGCAAAACCGGCTTGGCATCCCCTCTCGCATCCTCACCCCCGCTGAGGTGGCCGAGAAGGCGCCCCTGCTGAACCTGGAGGGCGTAATCGCCGGCGCCTGGCATGATCGTGACGGCCTGGCCGACCCGAGCGGCGTCGTGCAGGGGTATGCCGCGGGCGCGCGGCGCCTGGGCGCGCAGATCTTCACCGAGGTCGAGGCCACGGGCATCCGCATCGAGTCGGGCTGCGTCGCCGCGGTCGAGACCCCAGCAGGAACCATCGCCACCCGCGTCGTGGTCAACGCGGCCGGGCCGTGGGCCGGGAAAGTCGCCGCGCTGGCCGGGCTCGACCTGCCCATCGTGCCGGTGCGCCGCCAGATCGTCGTGACAACGCCGCTCAAAGGTATTCCTGAAGATTTCCCGTTTGTGCTGGATTTCAGCCGCTCGCTCTATTTCCACCGCGAGGGGAAAGGCATCCTCACCGGCCAGTCTAACCCCGACGAGACGCCCGGCTTCGACCAATCCATCGACCACGCGTGGACCGAGCAGCACCTGGAGCGGGCCATGTGGCGCTTCCCGCTGCTGGAGCGAGCCGGGCTGCTGCGCGAGTGGGCGGGGCTGTACGAAGTGACCCCCGACGCGCACCCGGTCATCGACGGGCTGAGCGATCCGGCGGGGTTCTACATCGTCGCCGGCTTCAGCGGCCACGGCTTCATGCACGGCCCCATCGCCGGCCTGTTGATCGCCGAAATGATCATGGACGGCCGCGCGCACAGCCTGGACGTGCACCAGCTCCGGTTCAGCCGCTTCGCGGAGGGGGATTTGGTGCGGGAGCATAATGTAGTGTAACACAAACCGGCGGATTGCGATGGCTATCAGTGTCCACAAGGAGGCAACCCATGAACAAGCGACGTGCAGTGACTTTTGTGGTCAGCCTGGTGCTGGCCCTGACGCTTTCGGCCGGGATCAGCCGGGCACAGGCGCCCGCGCCGGGTGAAGCGGCGGGCGGTGAGGGGGAAGTTTCGCTGGCAGCGGTCGTGAATAGCCGGATCAGCTACCAAGGCGTCTTGAGCGAAGGCGGCGTGCCGGTGACAGGCACGCGCAATTTGACTTTCCGGCTCTACTCCAATCACACCTGCACCGCACAGGTCGGCGTTGATATCAGCAAGCCGGGCGTGGCGCTGACGAATGGCTTCTTCACCGTGGACCTGGACGTAGATCAGGCGTTCTTCAACGGACAGGGGTTGTGGCTGAAGGTCTTTGTCGGTGCCGCCGGTCTGGGCTGCCAGGAGTTGGCGCCCGCACCCTACGCCCTCGGCCTACGGCCCGGAGCGCAGATGAGCGCATCTATGGCGGGCAATATCTTACAGTTGACGAACAGCTACACGGCGAGCACCAGTGGTTCCGCCCTCTATGCCACCAGCGCCGCGCCCACTGCACCCACTGTGGCGGGCTACCACACCGGCGACGGCCCGGCCATCTATGGGTACACCGCGGGCGCTTACCCGGCCGTGGAGGGGATGCACGGCGGCGACGGCAGCGCGGTGGCGGGCTACGTGTCGAAACCTGCCGCAGTTGGCGTGCTCGGCGTCAACACCAGCTATGGCGGCTCGGGCGTGAAGGGCAGCAGCGACGGCGGCATCGGTGTCGAAGGCCGCGGGGGCAACATCAGTTACGCCGGGGTGCTCGGCTCGGGCGCCAGCTACGGCGGTTACTTCACTGCGACTGTGGGGTATGGCGTCTACGGATCGGGACCGATGGGCGCCGCCTACCTCAACGGCGACGTGAAGCAAACCCGCACCTCGGATGGGCTGGTGAAAGCGGCCGTGTACGCCAATTGCAGCACCGCCGCCAGCATTACCCGCTCCTTCAATAATGCCAGCGGCGCCATCACCATCGCGAACGGCGCGAGCACCGGCAGATGCACGCTCGACTTCGGGTTCAGGATCAACGACCGCTTTTTTGCGGCGACGGCCGTTGGCAACGATGCGCGCGGCGTGACGTGCACCTGGGGTGGAGCCGAGGCCAAACTCGACTGCTTCCGGTGGAACGAAACGGGCGCCGGCGTCAGCGGCTCGATCATGGTGACGATCTACTGAGCCAGGAGGCGTGCCATGCGAACCATCAAGGGAATACTGGCAGCCGTGCTGCTCTGTACGGCTTTATGGCTGGCGACCGGCGCGACCGCCGGTGGGCCGCCGGCGATACGCCGGTGGATCGTCGCCGGTGGCGGCGGACAGGCCGAGAACCGGGAGCTGCTCCTGCGCGCCGCGGTCGGCCAGAGCATCGCGGGCCTGGATCACGCCCGCACAGTGGATCTGTGCGCGGGCTTCTGGTGTGCCGACCTACCCGGTTCAACCCTCTACCTGCCGCTGACCCTCAGGTGACAGGAGTCCGCAGTGAAACATCGGTGCAAAAATGAGACGCGGATAGACTATCGAATGCCACTATCACCAGTACGAGACGCAGGATCAGGAGAACTGGGCCCGCGAACGCTTGACCCGAGAACTGGCACAGCTAGCAAACTCGCCATGACACTGACCGAACTTCACACCTCCCTCTCCACCTGCCGCCGCTGTGCGGACGCGGGCTACTTCATCGGCTCGACACCTATCTTCACCTTGAACGCGGGCGCGATCTTCATGACGGTAGGTCAGGCGCCGGGCCGGCACGAGGCCGAGGTGACGCATCAGCCGTTCTCCGGCCCGGCGGGCAGGCGGCTTTTCCGCTGGCTGGCACAGGCCGGCTTCGATGAGGCCGAGTTCCGCGCCACGCAGGCCATGGTCGCGATCACCCGCTGTTACCCCGGCCCGCACCCCGCCGGCCGCGGCGACCGGGTGCCCACGCGCGCCGAGCAGGCGTTGTGCGCGCCGTGGCTGGAACAAGAGATCGCGCTGATCGACCCGCGCGTGCTCATCCTCGTGGGCGGGCTGGCCATCGGCAAATTCCTGGGCAATGACACGACCATGACTGAAATGATCGGCGAGCGGTTCGAGCGGGACGGCCGCATCCTGGTGCCGCTGCCGCATCCGTCGGGCGCCAGCCAGTGGTTCAACGCGGCGGGGAATAAAGTGCGATTGGCGAGGGCATTGGAGATCCTGGCGGAGTTGCGCGTGACACTCACAAAAGCGTAGAACGTACTGCGTGGTGCGTGGTGCGTGGTGCGTGATCCGTTGACGGCCGCGGCGCTCGTTCGCAATCGGGATGACGGGTCACGCGCTAAGCATCACGAAAATCCAAATCGAAAAGGTGCGCTGGACGGCGCCATCCGGGATGTGATCACCACGGTTGAGGATTTTACTGCCCGGACCTGAGAGCGACGATTGACCATGGACGATAGTTGCCGTCTTCTCGCCCGCAGGGGCGTGGCGCTGCGCCCGGCCTGGGCTTCTCTCTTGAAAATGGGCGCTTTCGAGTCATTGCGAGGGGCCGCAGTCCCGAAGCAATCTCTGTCGTATGCCTGAGACGGAAGATGTCTTGAATGAAATCTGGCCTTGATTTTCGTGCAGATCCTGTCACAAGGAGGCGAAACATGACGACCGCGTTTGTGTTGAGTGGTGGAGGCAACCGGGGCCCGCTGGAGATCGGCGCGCTCCAGTCGCTCCTCGAACACGGCATCCGGCCGGACTTCATGGTGGGGACCTCGGCGGGCTCGCTGAATGCCGGATTCCTGGCAGCCTACGGCCCGGAGCCATCCAGCATTCCCCGGCTGGCCACGATCTGGCGCTCGGCCTCCGCCAGGATCGCCTACCCGCAAGGCATCGTCGCTGCCGCCTGGCGCGTGCTGCGGGGAGCGGATAGTCTGTTCTCAAGCGAGGATCTGCGCCGGCTGATCGCCCAAAACATGCCACCCGGTATCACCACCTTCGGCCAGCTCCAACGCCCGTGCTACGTCACCGCGGCGGATTTGCGTAGCGGCCGCCTCTATCTGTTCGGTGAGGATCCGGCAGGGCCGCTGGTGGATGGCATCCTGGCCAGCGCTTCGATGCCCGGCGTTCATCCGCCGCTCGCGTATCACGATCTCGAATTGGTGGACGGCGGCATCATCGCCTCGGTGCCGGCCAGTATCGCCATGGATCACGGCGCCACGGCGATCTACGCGGTGAACGTTGGCCGCGGGGACGAAGCATTGCCGCCCGTGCACGGCGTGCTGAACGTTCTTTCGCGCACCCTGGACACATTCTTCGTCCAGTCGATCCTGCACGATCTCGACCGGGCGACAGCCGATCCCGCCATTGCCCTGCATCACATCCAGATCACTGCCTTCGGCAGCGTGGCCTTCAACGATTTCAGCCACGTCGACGAGATGATCGTCGCAGGCAAAGCCGCGGCCGATGCGTATCTTGCCAGCCCACAGCCGAGGATGATCGCGCCGGCCGCGGTCCCTGCGACGCCGGGGCGCATCGTGCCGGGTGCCCGGGAATACACCCCGCCGACCGGTCACTGAACGGCGGCAATTCTCTTGAAAGGCCTGGACCACCATGGATACCAAACTTGACAGCCAATTGGACGCCTACATCGCCGCTCACCTGAACGAGTGGATCTCCGAGCTATCGGTTTTGTGCGCCCAGCCGAGCGTCTCGGCGCAAGGGCTTGGCATTGCCGAGTGCGCCGACCTGGTCGCGGCTATGCTGCGCAAACGGGGCTTTACGGCCGAAATCCTTCCCACGGACGGACATCCGGTGGTTTATGGCGAGCGTGAAGGGATTTCCGACCGGACGCTCCTTTTCTACAACCACTATGACGTGCAGCCGCCCGAGCCGTTGGAGCTGTGGACATCACCGCCGTTCGAGCCGGTTTTGCGCGATGGCGTCCTGTATGCTCGCGGTGTCAGCGACGACAAGGGGCACCTGGTGTGCCGGCTGGCCAGCCTCGACGCCTTGCTGGCGGTCACCGGCGGACTTCCCTGCCGGGTAAAGTTCCTCGTGGAGGGTGAAGAGGAGATCGGCAGCGTTTCGTTGCCGCCCTTCATCGCGGCGAACCGCCAGAAGCTGGCAGCCGATGGCTGCATCTGGGAATTCGGCGGGGTGGATCCCAACGAGGTGCCGATGCAATACACCGGTATGCGTGGCCTGTGTTATGTCGAGCTTAGAGCAAAAACCGCCTCCCTGGACGCTCATTCGGGGCTTGGCGGATCGATCTTTCCTAACGCGGCGTGGCGGCTCACATGGGCGTTAGCATCGCTCAAGGGGCCGGACGAGCAGGTGCGCATTCCCGGCTTTTACGATAACATCGTGCCGCCCACGGCCCGTGACCTGGAGCTCCTGGACGCCTTGCCTGATCCGGCCGACGATTACCGGACGCGCTACGGCCTGGGAAGCTTCCTGAAGGAAATGACGGGCGGGTTGGAGCTCAAGCGTGCTGAGGTCTTCGAGCCGACCTGCACCATTTGCGGCCTTACGGCAGGCTATCAAGGAGCCGGCTCGAAGACGGTGCTGCCTGCCGAGGCGCGGGCCAAGGTTGACTTCCGCCTGGTGCCCAACCAGACGCCGGAGGAAATTCTCGGCAAGCTGCGGGCGCACCTGGACGCAAAGGGCTTCGGGGACATCGAGGTCGTACTGCTAGGAGGTGAAGCGCCCGGCCGCGTCGCCCCCGATCACCCCTTCATCAGGCTTGTGGTGGACGCGGCGCGCGGCGTCTACGATCACGAGATGATGGTGGTGCCGATAACCGGCGGTTCGGGGCCGAATCACGCGTTCATCGAGCAACTCGGCGTGCCGATCGCAACGGCGGGTGTGAGCCATCCCGGATCGCGCGCCCACGCGCCGGATGAGAACATGCGGTTGGACTTGTTCGAGAAAGGGATTCGCCATACGGCGAGGATCCTGGCGAGGTTTGGGGCCTAAACAGAAGAGACCCGACAAGTTTTGCAAACCCGTCGGGTCTCTTGTTTAGAGGCCGGTATTAGTTACCAGTCGTTTCGGCTGCCACGACCGCCACTGGAGCGACCGCCGCCACTGGAACGACCGCCGCCGTAGCCGCCGCCGGAACGGCCACCACCGTAGCCGCCGCCGGAACGACCGCCACCGTAGCCGCCGCTTGCGGGCTTCTGGCTCTTGTAGCAGTCGGAGCAGTAGACCGGCTTGTCACCGCGCGGCTGGAACGGCACTTCGGTTTCCTTGCCGCACTGAGCGCAAACGGCCGGGTACATCTGGCGCTCGCCGCCGTAACCGCCACCGCTTTCGCGGGCGGCCTTGCGGGCGGCGCGGCACGAAGGACAACGGGTCGGAGAATTGGTGAACCCCTTCTGTGCGTAGAATTCCTGCTCCCCAGCGGTGAACACGAATTGGTTGCCACAGTCGACGCAAACGAGTGTCTTGTCTTGCATGGCCATAGTAGATTTAGCTCCTGTCTTGAACTGAAATAGATATTGGACTTCCGTTTGCGCGAGGTCGTCTTGGGGGCATGAGTCTGAAGGGAGCAGTCTTAGTCCCACCCGTCTCCACCGAGCCACGGAAACAACAACACCGCTACTCTAACACCGTATCAGGGAATATGCAAATTTGACACAAACCTTTTGTAGAAATCCGGGAAGGTTGCGAGGTTAGCCGGATTGTGGTATAAAGTCACCGTTCAACCGATCTCGTTTATGCGTCCCCATTCAAGGAGTCCCGCCCATGAATCATAGCGATCTGATCAAACGTGCTCTGACCCTTACCTGGCGCTACAAGGTGCTCTGGATTTTCGGCATCCTTCTTGCGCTCACCAGTGGCGGTGGGGGCAGCGGTGGCAATGGAAACGTCATTTTCAACGGCGGTGATCGCGGCGGAGGCAGGGTTCCGCTATGGCCGGGCCTGGGGCACTTTGACCCCAGCGTGTGGATCGGTATCGGGGTGACTTGCTGCTGCCTGCTGCTGATCTGGATCATCGTCGCAGTTATCGTGCAGTATGTCGCCCGGGCCGCGCTTTACCGGGGGGTCGATCAAATCGAATCGACCGGCACAGCGCCGACCTGGCAGGAGGGGTTCCGCCTGGGCTGGAGCAACCGGACGTTCCGGCTGTGGCTGCTGGATCTGATCATCGGGATCCCGTTTGCGCTCATCGCGATCCTGCTGCTGGTCATGGGCGCGTCGCCTTTGCTCCTGCTCCTGGCGCACAACGGCATGCTCACAGCACTGGGCATCGCGTTCACGATCGGGCTGGAATTGCTCATTATCCTGGTGCTCATCGTCGCCGGCGTGATCCTGGGCGTGCTCGGCCAGTTCTGGGCGCGCGAAATCACCCTGGCGGATCAAGGAATCGGGCAGGCCATCGTCTCGGGATACCAACTCGTGCGTGCCCAGGTCAAAGACGTGGGGATCATGTGGCTGCTGCTGGTTGCCATCGGCCTGGGGTTTGGGCTGATCATGGTGCCGGTAGCGATCGCAGTGATTGCGGTAGCGGCTGCTGTCGGCGCTGGGCTCGGCTTCTCGATTTATGCGGCGACTCAATCCATCGGCTGGGCGCTCCTGGCCGGCCTGCCGCCGTTCCTGCTGATCACCATCGTGCCGTTGACCCTTATCCAGGGTGTCTACCTGACCTTCCAGTCCGGTGCCTGGACGCTGACCTATCGCGAGGTCGCGCTCGAAGCACGGGCCGTTGGTTGACGTTCTCCGTGCCAAATAGGCGTCGGACTCGTTTCCACCGGCTCCGGCGCCATCTGTCCCAGTTGCGGGTTCGAGCGATTCTCGACCAAGTACCGGGTAGGGGAGTAGAAACGCGAGGTGACCCACCTGAGGGGCTGGATGTGAAGTCGGGTGTGTCTTAATTTCAGGGCGCGAGCATCCTGTCCTGAGAACGACGACGGACGATTGACCATGGACGATAGCAATCGCCTTCTCACCCGCAGGGGCCGTGACGCCGCCCGCGGCATGAGTAACTGTCCTGAAAATCGCCGTGGACGTGCCAGGCACTTGCGAAGTGCCTGGCACGTGGCGGCTTTCATTCGCCGTGGCGGCGCGCACGGCATGGGCATCTGTCCTGAGAATGCGGGGATGAGGGGATCAGGGGATGGAGCAGCAGGAGCAATCCCCTCATCCCCCAATCCCCGCCAGTTCTCACCCGCCGTGGCGTCGCGCCCGGCATGGAGAACTGAGCGGAGTCCCGCCGCTCCTGAGCAAAGCTCAGCGGCGTCGAAGGACCGCGGGATGTAGTCGAACGCTTTGCGTGCGGCCTTGCCGGCGGCCGCTGCGCACCCTTCGACTACGGGCTGCGGCCCTCCGCTCAGGGTGCTCCGCTGAGGTATGCCCCCAACTTAAGACGCACCCTGTGAAATGGGCGGGTTGTTCCTGGGCTCGGCATGTGCTACAATAGAACTTAAATTGACGACGCGAAACCGTGCCGAGCGGGGGCATCCACAGAGAGGCAGAACTATGGAGCTTCAAGAGGTGGTCCGAGAAATCCACTGGATCGAGTGGCAAATGCGGGCTTTCGAGGACAAATATGGTGTGCTGTCACATGATTTCTATCGAGCCATGGAGACTGGCGAACTGTCTGAGTTCGATGACGGTGAAAGCCTACAGTTCCACGATTTCCTCGAGTGGCATGGCCTATATAAGATCTGGTTGACACGGGAGCACGCTTACCGTGAGTTGTTGCACCGCCAGTCGGTGTTTGTACAATTGCGCTACATGCCCGCGGCGGCCTGAGCGATTCCCATGTTGACTCGAACGCAGTACGAGCAGTTGGTCTACACTCTTCATCCTCACCACAAACATGTCCCGCCTGACATCAAACACCATCGTATTCCCGCGCCCGGCCTGAGTTTCGATCGTCCTAACATTCCCCGGCTGATCGAAGAAATCGAGCGTGAGTTGCTTGGAACTTCAGCGGAATAGTATTCATGACCGCACCTGCCCTTTCTCCTGCTCAAAGCCGCCTCCTGTCTCTGCCCGCTGACCGTCGCATCTTCCTGGAAGGCATCGCGGGGACAGGCAAGACGAGAGCGAGCGTGGCGCGGTTGCTGCGTCTGCTGAGCGAAGGGGTGGCCGCCGAGAACATCCTCGTCATCGTGCCGCAGCGGGCCCTGGCGGGCCCCTACACCGAGGCGCTGCGCGGGCCGGCCGTGCCTGCCGGGGGCGAGGTCACCGTGCTCACCGTGGGCGGCCTGGCGCAACGCATGATCGAGTTGTTCTGGCCGTTGGTCGCCGGGGCCGCCGGCTTCGCTCACCCCAACCGCCCCCCAATCTTTCTGACACTGGAGACCGCCCAATACTTCATGGCGCGGCTGGTCGGTCCGCTGCTCGACCAGGGCTACTTCGATTCGATCAGCATCGACCGCAACCGTCTCTACAGCCAGATCCTAGATAACCTCAACAAGGCCGCCGTCGTCGGCTTCCCGTACGCTGAGATCGGGACGCGTCTGAAGGGCGCCTGGATCGGCGAAAGCGCGCAGGCTCGGGTTTACGATGAGGCGCAGGAGTGCGCGAACCGCTTCCGGGAGCGCTGCCTGGCGCACAACCTGCTGGACTTTTCGCTCCAATATGAGTTGTTCGTCCGACACCTCTGGCCGCTGCCCGTCTGCCGGGATTACCTGACGCGCCGCTACGTCCACCTGATCATCGACAACGTGGAGGAAGACACGCCGGTCGCGCACGATCTGCTCGCGGAGTGGTTGCCCATCTGCCGCTCGGCGCTGGTGATCTACGATTGGGAGGCGGGCTATCGTCGCTTCCTCGGCGCCGACCCGACGGGCGCGTACCGGCTCAAGGCGCTGTGCGAGGAGCAAGTTACCTTTACCGAATCGTTCGTGACCTCGCCCGAGGTGCAAGAGCTGAGCGTGCGGTTGGGTCACATCCTGGGCGGAAAGCGGGGCGTCGAGCCGGTAGTGATGCTGATGGGACGCGGGCGAGCGCGAACGAGCGCGGAGGAGATGGAGTTTTCGGCCGACGGCTCCCCTCGAAGTCGGGAGGCCGGGGTGATGGTTCCCAAACCAAAGGGAGGAGATGTGCGGCCCGCGCTCGATTTCGCCGCCCACCGTTTCCACCCGGAGATGCTCGACTGGGTCGCCGATGAGATCGGCGGCCTGGTTCACGGCCAGGGTGTGCCGCCAGGTCAGATCGCGGTGCTGGCGCCCTTCCTGGGAGGCGGCCTGCTCTTCTCGCTGAGCAACCGGCTGGCCGCCCGCGACGTGCCCGTGCGCTCGCATCGTCCCTCACGCGCGCTGCGTGAAGAGCCTGCTACCCTTTGCTTGCTCACCCTGGCCAGCCTGGCCCATCCAGCCTGGGGCATCATGCCGAGCAAGTTCGACATCGCCTACGCGCTGACCCTGGCGATCGACGACATGGATCTGGTGCGCGCTCAACTATTGGCCGACATCGCTTACCGCGCCCGCGACGGCTCCCCGACCCTCGGCGCATTCTCGGAGATCGAGCCGCCGATGCAGGAGCGCATCACGTTTCTGCTGGGCGGACGTTACGAGGCGCTGCGCACATGGCTGGCCGCGAACCAGCCGCAAGCCATCAGCCGTCAGCGGACAGCCGCGGGCCGCAAGGCGAAGGCTCGCGGCACGGAGCTCGATCATTTCTTGAGCCGGCTGTTCGGTGAGCTGCTGTCGCAGCCGGGATTTCGCTTCCACAAGGACTACACCGCGGGCGAGGTCACGGCGAACGTGATCGAGTCGGCGCGCAAGTTCCGACAGGTAATGGGACCTACCCCCCCTGCGAGGGAGGGGGGTGCCCTCCCCTCCCCTCGCAGGGGAGGGGTTGGGGGAGAGGTCGATCCAAGCCGCAAAAGGGGAGGGGTTGAGGCAGCGGTCGATCTGGGCCGCGAATACGTCGAACTCGTGCGCGACGGTGTCGTCGCGGCGCAATACGTGCGAAGCTGGCAGCGACAGCCGGCCGACGCGGTGCTGCTGGCCCCTGCTTACACCTTCCTGATGACCAACCGGCCGGTGGATCATCAATTCTGGCTGGATGTGGGCAGCGCCGGCTGGTGGGAGCGGCTGAACCAGCCGTTGACCCACCCGTACGTGCTCAACCGCGATTGGCAGGCCGGCCAGCCGTGGACCGACGCCGAGGAATACGCCGCCCGGCAGGAGGCGCTCTACGCGCTCGTCCTGGGCCTGGTCCGCCGCTGCCGCACGCAGATCCACCTGGGCCTCAGCGAGCTCGGCGAGCAGGGCGTCGAGCAGCGCGGGCCGCTGCTCAGGGCGATACAGGGAGTGTTGCGGGATCAGTCGCAACCACAAAGGCACGAAGCCACAAAGGGCACAAAGACCTGATGGATGAGTCATACATGCCGCTGAGGAAGGGTTAAGACTTGACGTGTTGGTCGAGGATTTGGTCATCTGCGAACTGAAGGCAATCGAAACTCTGTTGCCTGTCCACAAGGCGCAACTGTTTACGCAGATGAAGCTCACCGGCAGACGCCTTGGCTATCTGATCAACTTCAACGTTCCTTTGATCAAGAATGGCATCAAGAGAATGATTCTGTGAGCTTGGTGATCTTCGTGCCTTTGAGCCTTTGTGGTTAGGAATCCCATCGTGTTCACGCCACGTCCCAAACAAGCCGAAGTCCTCGCTTACACCGGCGGACGCATGGGCGTGTCCGCGGTGCCCGGCAGCGGCAAAACCCAGACGCTGTCGGCGCTGGCCGCGCGGCTCGTCGCCGAGGGCGAGCTGGAGGACGACCAGGAAGTGCTGATCGTTACCCTGGTCAACTCGGCCGTAGATAACTTCGCTCGGCGGGTGAACGAGCTCGTGGAAGAACGCGGGCTGCTGCCACACGTCGGCTACCGGGTGCGGACGCTGCACGGCCTGGCGCACGATATCGTGCGGGAGCGGCCGGGGCTGGTGGGGCTGGCCAACGACTTCGCCATCGTGGACGACCGGGAAGCGAACCAAATCCTGCAAGAGGCCGCCGAAGCGTGGATCAGCGCCAACCCCGACGCGGCCGACGCGTGGCTCGCCCCCGATCTGGACGAGCGCAAGCGCGACTGGGTGCGCCGCGAGCAGTGGCCGAAGCTGGTCGCCGATCTGGGCGGCAACTTCATCCGCCTGGCCAAGGACCTGGAACTCACTCCAGCGCTGCTCCGGGAACGGATAGATAGCCTGTTGGGATCTACCTCCCAACGTGAGACCCTGACCCCTGATCCCGGCCCCCTGTTGGCCATGGGCCTGGGCATCTACGCCGATTACCAGCACGCGCTCGCCTATCGCGGCGCGGTGGACTACGACGATCTGATCCGCCTGGCGCTGCAAGCGCTGCGACTGGACGGCGAATACCTCAAGCGCCTGCAGGATCGCTGGCCCTACATCCTGGAAGACGAGGCGCAGGACAGCAGCCGCTTGCAGGAGCAGATCCTCCGCCTGCTCACCGGCCCGAACGGCACCCCTTCGACCGGCTCAGGGCGTGGCTGGGTGCGCGTCGGTGACCCGAACCAGGCGATCTTCGAGACCTTCACCACCGCCAGCCCGAAGTATCTGCGCGACTTCCTGGCCGAAGAGGGCGTGACGCCGCGCGAGCTGCCCAACTCCGGCCGCTCGACGCAGAGCATCATGGACCTGGCCAACTACCTGGTGGAATGGGCCCGGACGGAGCATCCCGTGCCCGCGCTGCGGGATGCGCTGGCGCCGTCGCACATCGAGCCGACCCCGCCCGGCGATCCCCAGCTCAACCCGGAAGATGAGCCGGACGCCATTCGCCTGGCGTCGAACAAGTTCACCGTGGCCGAGGAGCTGGAAGCCGTGGTCAACTCGCTGCGGCGTTGGCTGCCCGACAACCCCGACCGCACCGTCGCCGTCCTGGTGCCGCGCAACGAGCGCGGCGAGGCGGTGGTCGGCGCGCTTAAGGCCGCCGGCATCGAGTACGTCGAGCTGCTCCGCAGCACCGGCGATACGCGAGCGGCCGCCGGCGCGCTGGCGAACGTCGTCAACTACCTGGCCGACCCGGCCTCCCCGCGCAAGCTCGCCACCGCCTACGAGGTATGGCGCCGCGCCGATCGGGAAGACCCGGACGCCAGGCTCCGTCTGGAGATCGCGGCGCGCGCGCTGCGTCGCTGCCGTCAGGTGGAGGATTTCGTATGGCCGCGGGCCTTCGATCTGCACGATGAAGAATCACTGGCCTGCCTGGAGCTCCCCGACGACGATCTGCTGATCGAACAGTTGCGCCAGTTCCGCGAGCTCGTCCGCCGCTGGCAGGGCGCGACGACGTTGCCCGTTGATCAGCTCGTCTTGACCATCGGACAAGATTTGTTCGACCGGCCGGCCGACCTGGCGATCACGCACAAGATGGCCGCCCTGCTGCGCAACGCCGGCGCCAGCCACCCGGATTGGCGGTTGCCCGAGCTCAACCAGGAGTTGATCACTATCGCCAAGAACGAGCGCAAGTTCCTGGGCTTCTCCGACCAGGACACCGGCTTCGACCCGGACGCGCATCGCGGCAAGGTAGTAGTCGCCACCGTCCACAAGGCCAAGGGGTTGGAGTGGGATCGCGTCTACCTGATGTCGGCCAACGCCTACGATTTCCCGTCGGCCTTGCCGGGCGACTCCTTCATCTCCGAGAAATGGTTTATCCGGGATCACCTGAACCTGGAGGCGGAGGCGCTGGCGCAGCTCAAGGCCGTGGCCGAAGGGGACGCCGCCGCGCTGGCCGCCCCGCCCGGCGATGCGACCCGGCAGGCGCGCGTGGATTACGCGGCCGAGCGGCTGCGCCTGCTCTACGTCGCCATTACCCGCGCTAAGCGCGATCTCATCGTCACCTGGAACACCGGCCGCAATCCGAGCGGCGCGCTCCAGCCCGCGGCGCCCTTGATCGCGTTGCGCACGTGGTGGGAGGCGCGGGGAGCGTAGGGCGTGGAGCGTGAAGCGTAGTGCGTGGTGCGTAGTGCGTATTACGTAGTGCGTATTACGACTCACCAGGTTGCGCAGTACGAAACACGGAATACGTAACACGGAATACGAAACACGTATCACGTCGCCTTTCCGTTGAGAGACGATCATGCCAATATCCGAAAACTTCCAGTTCTCCCAGGCCAGCTTGCAGGATGCGGTCGAGTGCCGGCGGCGGTTCCAGTTGCGCTATCTGCTGGAGCTGGCGTGGCCCGCGCCCGCGGCCGAGCCGGCAGATGCATACGAGGCGCACGTCCGTGACGGCGAGGCGTTCCACCGGCTGATTCACCAGCACCAGTTGGGCCTTCCTGTGGAGCGCCTGACGGCCCAGGCGAACGCCGAGGACGAGGGGCGGCTGGCGACGTGGTGGGCCAACTACCTGGCCGCGGCCCCGGCCGACCTGCCCGGCCAGCGCTACCCGGAGTACTCCCTCTCGGCGCCGCTGGCAGGCCACCGGCTGATCGCCAAGTACGATCTGATCGCGGTCGAGCCGGGCCGCCGCGCCGTCATCGTGGATTGGAAGACGTCGCAGCATCGACCGTCGAGCGCGTGGCTGGCCGCTCGGCTCCAGACCCGCGTCTACCGCTACCTGCTGGCAGCCGCGGGCGCGGCTTTGAACGGCGGGCAACCCCTTGCGGCTGAACAGATCGAGATGATCTACTGGTTCGCCGAGCATCCCGACCGGCCCGAGCGCCTGCGCTACAACCGGACGCAGTACGAGGCCGACGGCCGCTACCTGGCGTCGCTCATCGCCGAGATCGCCCAGGCCCGCGACGATGACTTCCCGCTGACCGATGACGTCACCCGCTGCCGCTTCTGCTCCTACCGCTCGCTCTGCGACCGCGGCGTCGCGGCCGGCGACATGGGCGCCGAGGACGATGAGGCCACCACCGTCGAGGAAACTCCCCCGGTCGATTGGGCCGCCGGCTTCGACTTCGAGCAGGTGGGGGAAGTGGAGTTCTGAATGAACGAATCGCGTGAGGTGCCAGGCACTTCGGAAGTGCCTGGCACCTCTTTTCGCCCCTGGCTCGAACCCACAGCCATCTCCATCCCTGCCGACCTGGCCGCGGCCGTGGGCGGACACCCGCTGGTGGCGCAAACGTTGGCCCGGCGGGGAGTCACCGCGCCGGCGGAGGCCCGCGCCTTCCTCGATCCCGACGCGTACACGCCGTCCCCGCCGGACGCGCTGCCGGGGATGGGCCGCGGGGTCAACCGGCTGTGGCGGGCGATCCGCGGCGGCGAGCCGATCTGCGTGTGGGGCGATTTCGACGTAGACGGCCAGACCGCCACCGCGCTGCTGGTTTCCGCCCTGCGCGACCTGGGCGCGCGCGTCACCTACCACGTGCCGGTGCGCGAGCACGAATCGCACGGCGTCAACCTGCCGCATCTCAAGCAAGTGATCGAGAGCGGCGCCCGGCTGATCCTCACGTGCGACACGGGCGTGGCCGGCCACGAGGCGGTGCGCTATGCCCGTTCGCAGCGCGTGGACATGATCATCACCGACCATCATGACCTGCCGCCGACCTTGCCCGATGCATTCGCCATCGTCAACCCCAAGCTGATCCGGCCCGAAGCACCCCCCGGCGAAGACATTCCACCCTCCACCCTCCAGGAAAACCTCGCGCCCCCCCATCGTCCATCGTCTATCGTCCATCGTCCATCGTCCGCTCGCGAGCACCCTCTCGCCCATCTCCCCGGCGTGGGCGTGGCCTACAAGCTGGCCGAGGCGCTGTATGCACGGGCGCGGCGTCCGCACGACGCGGCGCGCCATCTCGACCTGGTCGCGCTGGGCATCGTCGCCGACGTGGCCATCCAGCGCGGCGACACCCGCTATCTGCTCCAGCGTGGGCTGGCGGTCCTGCGCCGGGCCGAGCGGCTGGGGTTACGCGTGCTGATGGAAACCGCCGAGCTCGACCCTGCGTGGCTCTCCGAGGAGCACATCGGCTTCGTGCTGGGGCCGCGGCTCAACGCGGCCGGCCGCCTGGCCGACGCCAACGCGTGCGTGGAGCTGCTGACGACCGACGATCCCGCCCGCGCCCGCATCCTGGCGGCCGACCTGGAGGCGCTCAACGCCCGGCGCAGGTTGCTGTGCAGCCAGGTGGAGCAGGGCGCCGAGGCGGCGATCGCCCGCGATCCGTCGCTGCTCGGCGGCGGCGCGCTGGTGTTGGCGAATCCGGCCTGGCCCGCGGGCATCGTCGGCATCGTCGCCGGCCGGATGGTGGAAAAGTACGGCAAGCCCGCCATCCTGATCTCCTCCCCGCCCGGCGAGATCGCCCGCGGCTCGGCCCGCTCGGTGGAGGGGGTCAACATCACCGCAGCAATCGCCGCGCACGCCGACCTGCTCGCCAGCTTCGGCGGACACCCGATGGCGGCCGGGTTCGGCATCGCGGCCGAACGCATCCCCGAGTTCCGCCGCGCGCTCTCCCGCACGGTGCAGGCGATGCTCGACCAGGCACAGGCTCCCGCCGGCCTGCGGATCGACGGCTACCTGCCGTTGAGCGAGCTGGCCCCGGCTCTCGCCGATGATCTGGGCCGGCTGGCGCCGTTCGGGCCGGGCAACCCGCCGCTGACCCTGGTGGCCGAACGGCTGCGGGTGCGAACCAGCCGCAAGGTCGGTCGAAACGAAGAGCATCGCCTGCTGCTGGTGGCCGACGAGGCCGGCAACGAGCGGCAGGTGATCTGGTGGGACGGCGCGAGCGAGCCGCCGCCGGAAGGGCTCTTTGACCTGGCCTACGTGGCCCGCGCCAGCACCTACCGGGGTGCGCACGAGATCCAGGTGGAGTGGGTGGATGCTCGCCCAAGCGCGGGCAGCCAGGTCGAGGTCAAGGTCAGGGCTGAGATCGAGGCCGTGGACAACCGCAGCCTCCCACAGCCGAGGGCAGCGCTGGCCGAGCTGCTCGCGCAAGGCGGGGTCGCCGTCTGGCGCGAGGGCGAGGCGGCGGGCGATCTGCCGGGCGACGACCGGCGCAGCCTGTCCGAAGCTCCGGCCCTGGCGATTTGGACGGCGCCGCCCGGCCCTGCCGAGCTGCGCGCTGTGCTGGCCGCGGTCAAGCCGACACGCGTCTATATCTTCGGCCTGGATCCCGGCGCCGACCGGCCGGACGTGTTCCTGCGCCGGCTGGCCGGTCTGGTCAAGCACGCGCTGAACGCTCACGGTGGTCGTGCTCTCATCGCTGCGTTGGCGTCGGCGACGGCGCAACGCGAAGGCGCCGTCCGTGTGGGCCTTGCCTGGATGACCGCCAGGGGTCACATCAAGATCGCCGGCCAGACCGGGGACGAGGTGCAGCTTGCGGCCGGTGACGGACAGCCTGCTCCCGAGGCCGAGCGGCAAGCCCTGGACGCCCGGCTAAAGGCTGCGCTCGACGAGACGGCCGCCTACCGCGGCTACTTCCGCCAGGCTGAAATCACAGCGTTGATCCGCTAAACTTCGGGTGTACAGAGTTTTGCGTGGACACATCCTCGGCCCGGCGCAGCGGCCTTCTGTCACGGCTTCGCCGTGAGCGAGTCGCCCACACCAGGTACACCGCAGCGAGCGACCAGTGAAGCATCCGTTCCCAGGGGCAAAGCTGGCGCTGCACGCCTGGCATGGATGCTTCGCTGGTCAGTCTTCGTAACCCACGGTGTGTCGTAGACCCGCTACCAAGAAACTGCCAGCACGGATCCTTCGGCCTGACAACCTTGAGTCGCAAACCGCTGTCAGGGACTCGGCCTCAGGATGACACTGCGAGTTTCTTGGTCAGAACATGCCGCCCGGCGCGGCATGGGAGTCTCAGCATGACCCTGCGCAGCACGCAGTGCAAAACCTTGCACCGCACCCCTAAACTTCCCCTGAATCGCTCTCTCGTGTTAGAATCCGCGCAGGGTCGTTCCCACGACGCCACCATTTCTATCAAGGAGGATAGTATGCAGCGCTGCGTTGGAGTCCGTCGCGAGGACAAGAGTCATTGGGAGCGCCGGGCGCCCGTCACCCCGGACGTCGCCCGGGAGCTGCGCGAGCGCCACGGCATCCAGGTTTACGTCCAACCGTCCCCCATCCGTGTCTTTACAGCCGCTGAGTTCGAGAATGCCGGTGCCATCGTCCAGGAAGATCTCGGCGCCTGCCCCGTGGTGTTCGCCGTCAAGGAAATCCCCGCCGAGCTGTTCGAGCCGGGCAAGACCTACGTCTTCTTCGCCCACGTCATCAAGGGACAACCGTACAATATGCCCATGTTGCGGCGGATGCTTGACCTGGGCTGCACGCTGATCGATTATGAAAAGATCACCGACGAACGCGATCGCCGGCTGATCTTCTTCGGGCGGCACGCGGGCGTGGCGGGCGCGCTGGAGACACTGTGGACCTTGGGCCGGCGGCTGGCCTGGGAAGGGATCTCCACGCCTTTGACCGGGTTGCGTCGCGCATACGAATATCGTGACGTGGCCGAGGCCAAGGATGCGGTCGCCGAGTCCGGACGGACGATCGCACGCCAGGGCCTCCCACGCGAGATCGCGCCGCTGATCATCGGCGTGGCAGGCTACGGCAACGTCGCACGCGGCGCCTGGGAGATCCTGAACCTGCTGCCGGTGGAGGTCGTGGAGCCGGGCCAGCTCGCCGATGTCGTGAACGGGCCAGGCGCCTCACGTTATGTCGTCTACGCGACCACTTTTCGGGAGGAGCACACCGTCGCGCCGAGGACCGAGGGTGAGCCGTTCGATCTCCGGCATTATTACGCCCGGCCGGAGGATTTCTGCCCGATCTTCGAGCAGCACGTGCCGCACCTGACCGCTCTGGTCAACGGCATCTATTGGGATGCGCGCTATCCCCGGTTGATCACCAAGACCTTCCTGCGGGAGCTGTTCGGCAACGGCAGACCGCGGCTGCGGGTCATCGGCGACGTGAGCTGCGATATCGAAGGCTCGATCGAATGCACGGTGCGCGCCACCGAGCCGGGCGAGCCGGTATTCCTCTACAACCCGCTCACAGGCGAGGCGACGGACGGCTACGCGGGCGACGGCGTGGCGATCATGGCGGTGGACATCCTGCCCAGCGAGCTCCCGCGCGACGCCTCGAACGACTTCAGCCGTGTGCTGCTGGATTATATCCCGGCCATCGCCGCGGCCGATTACACCGTCCCGTTCAGCGATCTGGCCCTGCCGCCGGAGGTCAAGCGCGGCGTCATCGCCCATCGCGGCGAGCTGACGCCGGACTACCGCTATCTGGCGCAACATCTTGACGATAGACCATGGACGATGGACCATTGACCATCGTCTATGGTCTATCGTCCATCGTCCGTCGTCCATCGTCCACCAAGGAGCATCTTATCCATGAAGAAGGTTCTCGTTTTCGGTGCCGGCATGGTGGCCGGCGCGCACGTCCGCTATTTGTTGGATCAGCCCGATTTCTACGTGACGGTCGCCAGCCGCACCGTCAGCAAGGCACAGGAGTTGGTGAAGGGGCATCCGCGGGGGACCGCCGTCGCCGTCAACTCGGACGACGAGGCGGCGCTGGAGGCGTTGATCCGCGAGGCCGACCTGGCCGTCAGCCTGCTGCCCTACGCCTACCACCCGATCGTCGCCCGGTTGTGCGTCAAGCACCGCGTCCACATGGTCACCACCTCCTACGTCAAGCAGGCGATGGCCGACCTGGACGCCGCGGCGCGGGAGGCCGGCGTGATCCTGCTGAACGAGGTCGGCGTCGATCCCGGCATCGATCACATGACGGCCATGCGGGTGATCCACAGGATCCAACGGAACGGCGGCAAGGTCGCCCGGTTTATCTCGTGGTGCGGCGGGCTGCCCGCGCCCGAGGCCAACACCAACCCGTTCGGCTATAAGTTCTCCTGGAGCCCGCGCGGGGTGTTGCTGGCGGGCAAAAATCCGGCGCACTACCTGTGGGACGGCAAAGAGGTGACGATCGCCGGCGGCACGCTGTTCGACCATTACTGGACCGTGCCGGTAGAAGTCGAAGGGAAGCTGACCGACTTCGAGGGCTACCCCAACCGCGACAGCCTGCCCTACATGGAAACCTACGGCATCACCGGCGCCCGGACGATGTTCCGCGGCACGCTACGGAACCCCGGCTGGTGTCAAACGCTGCGCAAGATCGCCGACCTGGGCCTGCTGGACGAGGCGCCGCTGGAAGGTGCAGCCGGGCTGACCTTCGCGCAGCTCACCGCCAGACTGATCTGCAGCCGGGATGAGCTGCGCAGCGACCTGGCCGCGTTCCTGCACATCCCGGCCGACTCGCCGGTGATCGACAACCTGGCGTGGCTGGGGCTGCTGGGGGATGACGCACTGCCGGCCGGCCAAACGGCGCCCATCGACATCCTCACCGCGCGCATGCTGGAAAAGATGCCGTACGCGGCGGGCGAGCGGGACATGCTGATCCTGCGCCACGAGTTCCTGGCGGAGTACCCCTCGCACGCCGAGCGCATCACCTCGACCATGGTCGATTTCGGCATCCCGAACGGCGACACCTCGATGGCGCGCACCGTCGGCCTGCCCGCGGCCATCGGCGTCAAGCTGATCCTGACCGGCAAGATCGCCCTGACCGGCGTCCAGATTCCGGTCGTGCCGGAGATCTACGAGCCGGTGCTCAATGAGCTGGAGGCGCAGGGGATCCGGTTTGTGGAGACGTGGGAACGGGAAGGGTAGGCATCGCTCGCGCGGTTCGTCCCCGAAAGATTAGCCCTTGGATTTGTCTGGCTGAGGTTTGCATTGAGAGACAACCGGCGTATAATCAGATCATGCAGAAAATCTGCGATGCCAGGATTCTTCTGATGGAGCTGAGAATGGATGCAACGATTCAGGTTCGCCAACGCGGCGCCTTGACCCTGCCGGCCGAGCTGCGGGATAAGTATCACATCGAGACAGGGGACACCTTTCGCATCGTAGATCTGGATGGGATCTTCGTGCTGACGCCGATGGTTCCGATGGCGCCTGAACTGGCGCGCGAGATCGAACGGGCCCGGCTGGCGGCGGGTCTCACTGTCGAGGAGCTGCTGACAACACTCCGAGAGCAACGCACACAGTATTATGGGGAAACCTATGCCGGGAAAAAGCCCACCTAGGCCCCGGGTTCTCGTGGATGCAGACGTGCTCTTCGCCGGCGCAGCGGGACCGAGCGAGCAGGGCGCCAGCCTGGTGGTGCTTCGCCTGGCCGAGATCACGTTGGTTGAAGCCATCACGTCCGAACAGGTCATAGCCGAGGCCGAACGCAACCTTGCCCAAAAGCTCCCCACCACCTTGCCGGCGTTCAGATTGCTGGTCGCCCGATGTTTGAAGGTCGTCCGGAATCCATCCCTGGCTGAACTGGCGCCCTATACCGGCATGGCGAATCCGGAGGATTTGCCGATCCTGGTCACTGCACTGCGCGAGGGATGCCCCTGGCTGGTAACATTCAACATGCAGCACTATCTGCCCGGGCACCCGGCAGTGACCGTCGTCAGACCGGGGGATTTCGTCTCTCAGGTGCGCGACCTGCTCGCGCGGCTGTCGCGGACGTATCAGGGCGACGTTGAGTAGGAGCCGCAACGTCTTACCATTCGTACAGCAGCAGGCCGGCGATGATCGACAGGACGATGGCGATGGCGACCGCCTGCGGGTTGTTCTGTAAGGGCGCCGTGTCGATGCTGACGTGCAGGATGCCGCACAGCATCAAGGCAATGGTGATCACCATCGCGGTCGCCAGGGTGAAACTGACTTTCGGGCGTGCGCGTCGATAACGGTACATGATCTTCTCCAGGTAATCCGCTGGGGCCGACCAGGCGACCGGCCCGGCATCAAAGGTCAGGACTTACGCACCGCCCTTCGGAATCGCCACGAATTGCACGAATCTCACGAACTCAGACACCGGTAATGCTCATTTTCGTGTCAATTCGTGTCACACCGCACCTGCGGCCACCGTACCCGGCGAAGCCGGGCATGGGTGCAGGTGTTCGTGGCGGCCTTCTGGCTACACTGCGTAGGTCCTGAGGTTACTCGTTTACGAACACGGCCGTGGAGCGCGGCGGCAACTCCAGGCCCCGCAACATCCCGCGCCACACGCGGCCGGCCAACCCGCCCCACACATCGGTCAACGTACCATCGGGCAGCAACCCGTTAACCTGCAGGGAGATGGTTCGCGGCTCGTGTGCGGCGTTGAACGCCACCACCGCCGCACTCCCCGCAGTTTGCCGCGCAAAGGCGATGACGTTTTCGTGCGCGTACAGGCTCTCGAAATTCCCACGGCGCAGGGCCAGGTGCGCCTTCCGCAGGGCGATGGCATGGCGGGTGAAGTCCAGCAGATCGCGGTCCCACGCCGCAGGATCGTGCCAGGGGAAGGCGCGGCGGCAGTCGGGGTCAGGGCCGCCCGTCATGCCGATTTCCGTGCCATAGTAGATGCTCGGCGCGCCGGGCAAGGTCAGGAGGAAGAGTAACGCGCCGCGCAGCGCGTCCCGGTCGCCGCCGGCCTGGTTGACGAACCGCGCGGTGTCGTGGCTGTCCAACAGGTTAAACTGTACCTGCCGGATGGTTGCGGGATACTGCGATAACAGGCGTTCGATCTGGCGCATGAACGCGCGCCCGCGCAACCGAAACAGCCGGAAACCGCCGGGGCGGTAGTCACGATCCATCGATTCGGCCGCGAAGAAGCCCAGCGCGGCACGTGAGACACCGTAGTTCATCACGGCGTCAAACTGATCCCCTTGCAGCCAGCGCCCCGCGTCGCCCCAGATCTCACCGATGATGTACGCGTCGGGGTTGGCCGCCTTGACCACCCGCCGGAATTCGCGCCAAAACTCGTCGTCGTCAATCTCGCCGGGCACATCCAGCCGCCAGCCATCAATCCCGAACTCGATCCAGTGCCGCGCCACATCCCAGATGAACTGTCGCACGGCCTGGGTGCCGGTGTTGAGCTTGGGCAGCGCTGGGTTATCCCACCAGGCAGCATAGTTGGGCTTGCCGCCGCCATACGGACGCAAAGGCCAGTCCTCGATGTGAAACCAGTCCAGGTAGGCGGATTCGGGGCCGTTCTCCAGGATATCGTGGAACTGGAAAAAACCGCGGCTGGCGTGATTGAAGACGCCGTCCAGCACGACCCGGATGCCGCGACCATGCGCCGCGTCGAGCAGCTCTCGCAAGGCCGCGTTCCCGCCCAGCATCGGATCGACCTCGTGGTAGTCGTGTGTATGATAGCGGTGGTTCGAGCCGGATCGGAAAATCGGGTTGAAGTAGATCGCATTGATGCCCAGGTCGACCAGGTAGTCAAGGTGTTCGATCACACCCAGCAGATCGCCGCCCTGATATGCGTGTCCGGTCGGCGCCGCGCCCCAGGGCTGAAGGTTCGACGGCTTGGGAACGCGCTCTGACCTGGCAAAGCGATCGGGGAAAATCTGGTAGAAGATGGCATCGCGCACCCAATCAGGGGTGATGATGTCAGCCATACATACTCCGATGCATCGAATGCGAGGTTGACTTCCAGCCACCGGCGACTGGAATCACCATCTGGTGCGAACAGCGCATGGCAGCGATCACACCCGACGACCCGTTAGCACATCCTACCCCGCAACAGCCGCCGAGTGGGAATCCCGCACAAGAAACGGAACGTCGTCTCACCGGTATTGACATACTGGTGTTGGAGGCCCGCGGGCACGAAGATCACGCTGCCGGGCCCCACCTCGCGCCAGACATCACCCAGCAGCACGCGGCCCTGGCCTTCCACTACATAATTCTCGTGCTCGTAAGGGTGCGCGTGATCCGGCGTATGACCACCCGGCGCGACCTCGATCACGCGCAGCGCGTAGTTCGGCGCGCCATCATGGTCCTCGTCGATCACCCAGCGGATGGTGACACCCGGCGCGTCGTCACCAAAAACCTGCGCCGGGACGTCGGTGAAATGAACTGCTTTGGCTTTGGGCTCAGTCACGGGTCAACTCCCTTCAATCGGAGACATAATCGAGCTTGAACGCTATGGCTACGAGGATGCCGTGCAGGGCCGGCAACGGCATTCCGCGGGGTATTATACCTGCACCCGACTGCGCGTCAAAGAATGTCGGCCTACGGTTCTCATGTCCCCATCAAGGGTAGCACAAATAGCACCCAAGTTGACGGCAAGATTCGATGTGCTACAATCGCCTCCGTGAATTCACCTGATCGCCCTGTCCGCTCATTTTGGAGGTGTCATGCGTCGTGTATGGAAAGTCCTGCGCGTTGTTCTGATCGTCTTGTTGGTCATCATCATTGTCGCACCGTTGGGTGGCTGGCTTTTCCTGCGCCGTTCGCTGCCGCGCGTTGACGGCGCCGACCGCATTGCCGGGCTGAGCGGTCCGGTGCAGATCATCCGTGACGGCCACGGTGTGCCCTACATCACCGCTTCGACCGATCACGACGCGTTCTTCGCGCTGGGCTACGTGCACGCCCAGGACCGCCTGTGGGAGATGGAGATGGAGCGGCGCATCGGCGCAGGCCGGCTCTCGGAGGTGCTGGGGAAGGCTACGGTGAAGACGGACGAGTTCCTGCGCACGCTGGGCGTTTACCGGGCGGCGGAGGCGGCCTGGCCGGCGCTATCGCCCGAGTCGCAGGCCGCGCTTCAGGCTTACGCGGACGGCGTCAACGTCTTCCTGGCCGAAGGCCACCAACTGCCCCCGGAGTTCGTCATCCTGGGCTTCAAGCCCGAGCCGTGGAAGCCCGCCGATTCGCTGGTCTGGGCCAAGATGATGTCGTGGGACTTGGGCAACAGCTACGAAGAGGACATCTACCGCGCCCAACTGGCGGCGGCGCTGGGATCAGAACGGGCCGCACAGCTCCAGCCCGGCTACCCGGCCAGCGCGCCGATCATCCTGCCGTCCGATGCACAGGCAAATGACCTGCGCGCGATCGACACCATGCTGCGCGATACGTTCGGGCTGGGCGACAAAAGCAACGGCAGCAACAACTGGGTCGTCAATGGCGCACGCACCGCCAGCGGCAAGCCGCTGTTGGCCAACGACCCGCACCTGGGCGCGCAGATGCCGTCCATCTGGTATCTGGCAGGCATCCAGGGGGATAAGATCCATGCCGTGGGCGCGACGTTGCCGGGCCTGCCGGCGATCGTCATCGGCCACAACGGGGACATCGCGTGGGGGGTGACCAACCTGGGCCCCGACGTCCAGGACCTCTACGCCGAACAGATCAACCCCACCAACCCGGAGCAGTACGAGGTCGACGGCCAGTGGACGGACTTGCAGATCACGCCGGAAGTGATCAAGGTCAAGGGCGAGAAGAAGCCGATCCAATGGGCGGCGCGCGCCACGCGCAACGGGCCGCTGATCTCCGACGTCACCAGCGAGCGGGGCCACGCGCTGGCGCTGCGCTGGACATCCCTCGATCCGGGCGACACGACGATGGATGCGTTCTTCAAGCTCAACTACGCCCGCAACTGGGAGGATTTCACCGCGGCGCTTCGCTATTATGTCGCGCCGTCGCAGAACTTCGTCTTTGCTGACCGGGCCGGGAATATCGGCTACTACGGGCCGGGCCGCATCCCGGTGCGCGCCAAGGGCGACGGCTCAGTGCCGGTGCCGGGGTGGACCGCTGAGTACGCGTGGACGGGCTGGATTCCGTTCGAGCAATTGCCCCATGCTTATAACCCGAAGGATGGCTACATCGTCACGGCAAACAACAAGGTGACCCCGGACAACTACCCTTACTTCCTGACCAACGACTGGGCGCCACCGTATCGCGCCGAGCGCATCACGCAACTGCTGACCGCCAAAACCGGCCTGACGCCGGCTGATTACGAGCAGATTCAGGCGAACCAGAAGTCGGCGCAGGCCCAAGAGCTGTTACCGTTCCTGTTGACCGTGCAGCCGGAGACGCCGGAGCAGACGCAAGCGCTGGAAATGTTGAAGGCGTGGGATGGTGTCGTCTCCGCAGACAGCGGAGCAGCCGCGATCTACGAAGCGTGGTACGCCCAGCTTTACACCGCGCTGCTGGGTGATGACCTGGGTGGGAACCTGGGCGACGCGGTAACCACCAGCCAGAATCCCACCCTGCTGGCGGCCATCCTGGAAGGCAACGACAGCGTGTGGTGCGACGATGTGCTGACACCTGAGAAGGAGGACTGTCGGGCGATCGCCCGTGTCGCCCTGGATGACGCGCTCACGGATCTGACCGACCGCATGGGCAAGAACATGGCAAAATGGCGTTGGGGCAGCCTCCATCGCATGCAGTTTCCGCACAACCCGTTCAGCCAGGTCGCGCCGTTGAATATTCTCTTCGATCGCAGCGTGGTGATAGGCGGCGACGCGTTTACCGTCAACCCGGCGCCGTTCGATCTGGGGGCGTCGTCATACGATTCGCAGCATCTGTCGTCCTATCGGCAGATCATCGACCTGGCCGACTTCAACAATTCCCGGTTCATCCAAACGACCGGGCAGTCGGGCAACCTGCTGAGCAAGCACTACGCCGACCTGATCCCGCTGTGGCGCGGGATCGAATACATCCCGATGTATTGGGAGAAAGAGAGACTTCTCGCCAGCGGCGCGACGTCCACCCTGACGCTGGAGCCGCGCTGAGAGCTACGGGTTCGACCGAACCGTCCTCTCATCCGCCTTCCGGCCACACCCGGTGGTACATCAACCACTGATCGGGCGTCTCGGCGATCCACCGCTCCATGATGGAGAGGACACGGCGGGCGTTATGAAGGATATCGGTGTCGCGGTCGCCCGTGAGCTCCGGCGCGATCAGCGACGCGGTGATGACGTGATAGCCGCGGTCGGGCGACCAACGGCACGCCAACGGGAAGATCACGGCGCCGGCGTTGATTGCCATGCGGATGTAACCGGTTGGCAGAAGAGCCGGCTGCCCGAAGAACGGCACGGTCGCTGTATCCACGCCCAGTGGCCAATCTACGCCGATGCCCACCGCGCCGCCCGCGCGCAGCCGTGCGACCGCCTTTCGCAGCGCCGCGGCATCGATCGGCGTCTCTTCCAGCACGCCGCGGTTGCGCATCTCGGTGATAAGTCCAAACCCCGCAGCGGGCGCTGCAGCCGAAAGCACCTGCAACGGGAATCCCTGGAGCGCAAACGCCAGGAACGCCAGGTTGAAGTTGCTCAGATGGCAGCCGCAGACCAGCACCCCGCGCCCGGCGGTGCGTGCGGCCTCGACATTGTCCCAGAAGCTCGCGCCGAACTCGACCGAGCGCGTCACGGCCTCCTGGCCTTGCGCGGCCAGGTGCATCAGATCGAACGCCGTCATCCCCGCGTGGCGCAACACGGCCCGCACGGCCGCGTCGATTTGCCTGTGGCTCGCATCCGGCCCCAGCACCCTCGCCTGATTGGCATAGAGGATTTGATAGAGGTTGGCGTCTTTGCGCCGATGCAGCGCCGCGGCGACCACCCTCGCCAGACCATGCCCCGCGGGCGTTGGCAGCCAGCGCCCCAATCCCATCCACAGCCTGGTGCCGAACCCGGAGGTAGCGAACGCCTGGAAGTTCAATCCGACCTCACTGGCCGTACTCCCACCAGAAATCTTCCAGAGCAGCCTCGGCTTCCGGCAGCGGGCGCCATTTCCCGTGTTCCTTCAAACGCGCCATGAGCGTGTATGCCCGGCGCAATTCCAGCGCGGTCAGAGAGATTTCAATCTCGCGCAGCTCGGCCGGATAGGCGGCCGCGCCACGCCGCAGGTCGGCCAGCAGGACCTCGGTGATGTTGGGTTCCATCGTGTCCTATCCTCTTGCCGCGGCCGTGACGCTAAGGCGGCGTCGGCCTTTCAAGCAGCCGCCGGCTGCGCCCGCCGGGTGGTCAGCCAGAAAATGAGGCCGGCCAGGGCATACAGCAGGCCGGCGATGATCAGGGCGAATTTGGCCGTGGCACACCAACGGGCGATCGCCGGCCAGGGGGCTGCGACGCCGCCCAGCAACATCTTCGCCAGGGCGACGTTCTCGGTCGCGTCGCACAGGGCCGCCACCCCCACTCCCCAGCCAAACACCAGACCCAGGATGCTCAGCGCCTTCGACTTCGCCCGCAACCGGCGGGCGGCCCAGCCACAGGCCAGCCCGATGGTCAGCGCGTAGCAGGGCATGTAGACGTAGTCGATCCCCAGGCTGAAGCCGGCGTACGCACGCGCCAGCGGATTCCAGGAATCCAGGATCGCCTGGGCGCCGGCTGGGGTACCGACCAATTCGTAGGACACGATCCCCAATGGCGCCGCGGGCGTTTTCAGCGGCGGGCCAATAACCACCTGGAACAAGATTGACAGGGCCAGCGTGAAGAAAAGCAGCGGCCAGAACAGCCACCGCGCAAGCCCGCCGCCCGGCTGCGCCGAACCTGACCGTGCTTCGACCACGTCGCACCTCCTTGTGAATCGTCGTGTCCCGGCTACTCTGTCTTGGATATTTTGATCGTCACGTCGGCGGGCAAAGCCAGACCCGCCTCGACTTCTATCGCCTTGATGATGCCCGAAGGAACAGGGCAGGCCGGGTGGGAAAGACACTGTGGGGCTGCCTGGAGTGTTTGCGGCGAGCGGCGCCAGGTGAACTCGCGGAAGGGGTCCACCTCCTGCAATTCCTGCGCCAGTTTGCTGACCGACTTACAATCGCTCTCGATCGTCAGATGGATGGAACGACTACCGTTCGACTGCGCCAAGACCGTCGTCTTGAAACCACAAATTCCTGCTTCGATTTCTGCCTTCGCCATGAAATCACTCCCCCAAAAGACTCGCCTGAAAAACCGCCCGCTCACCACAAAGGCTCCAAGGCACGAAGGATACAAAGCCTCTACAATTCCCTATGCTCTTGGTGTCTTGGTGGTGAGCCATTTTCATCACCAGGCTCACGCGCCATGATATTGCATCGACGGGCGGTTGTCAAACGGACTTGCCGGTTTTGTCCAGCAGATGTCCCTCGTAGATCCGCCGCACCACTTCCTCGATCTCGGGCTCCTCGACCGCGAGATCGAGCACCCGGTAATCTCGAAACAGGAGCGGCACGACAGCGGCGACGCCGCCCTCCGCGCCGACCCGCAGCCAGACGCGGTTTGCCTCCTGGCGGATCGGCTGTGCGCCGGGCAGGACGAGATCGCCCGGCGGCGTTTCGAAATCCACCCTCAGCAAGCGCCCCTCACCGAAACGACGCTTGAGCTCAACCAGCGCACCGTCGAACATCAACCGGCCGTGATCGATCATGATCACCCGCTCGCACAGCTTCTCGACGTCCCCCAAATCGTGGGTGGTCAGGATCACGGTGGTGCCGCGCTCGCGGTTTATCTGCCGGATGAAGCCCCGGATGCGTTCCTTGGCGACGACATCCAGCCCGATGGTCGGCTCATCCAGGAACAGCAGCGCCGGATCATGCAGCAGCGCCGCGGCCAGGTCGGCGCGCATCCGCTGGCCCAGGCTGAGGCTGCGCACCGGCGTATCGAGGAACGGTCCCAGCTCCAACAGGTCATCAAACAGGCGCAGGTTGCGCCTGTAGCGGCCTTCCGGCACGCGGTAGATGTGCCGCAGCAGATCCAGCGATTCGACCACCGGCAGATCCCACCACAGGCCGGCACGCTGGCCGAACACGGCGCCGATCCGCCGGACGTGCTCGGTGCGCTGTCGCCACGGCACGCGGCCATCCACCCACACCTCGCCGCTGGTGGGCACCAGGATGCCGGTCAGGATCTTGATCGTCGTGGACTTACCCGCGCCGTTGGGGCCAAGATAGCCCACCAGCTCGCCCGCCGCGATGTTGAAACTCACGCCGTCGACCGCGGCCACCACATTGAACTCGCGCGTCGTCAGGTTGCGCAGGGCACCCAGCGCCCCGCGATGGTGACGATACACGCGGAAGTCTTTGTGCAGATTCTCGATGCGAATCATGATCTTAATCCGCTCACCCCAAGAGGCACAAAAGCGGGAAAGGCACCGAACGGATCGACTTCTTCGTAGGTTAGGTGCCTTCGCGCCCTCATGGTTACATCCCATTTCGCGCCCTAGTGTACTGGTCAGAGACGTGGTGGACAGCCGGAAAAGCTCACGCCAAGACGCAAGGAACGCAAAGACACCCTCTATTAATTCTTTGCGCCCTTTGCGTGAGACTTGTCCAAGTCCAGCAGGTCATTGCCCATTACACATTTCGCGCTCTAATTTCCGGTACTCTGATACCGCCGCACGCCGCGATGCCACGCGGCCAGCGACAGTCGCAAGGCAACCAGCGCCATCACCGGCGACAGGAAAGAAGCCCAGGCCGGCAGCCCAAAGGGGTCCGGCTTGCCCAGCAAGTAGAGCGCCGGGTAGTAAGTGACAAATGCCATCGGGACCAGGAACGTAAAAATCGAGCGCAGCCAGGCATCGTAGATATGCATCGGGTAGCTCGTCATGAACTGCCCGCCGTAGGTGAAGATATTGGCGACCTCATTCGTCTGCGGCGACCAGAACGCGGACGTCGCGCCCAGGATGAAAATCGCCATGAAGAACACCATGCCGCCCGCGATCATGACGCCAAGAAACAGCCAGTGATCGACGCCCCAGTGCGGCCGCAGCAAACTCAGCGCGAACACTAATGCGGCTCCGCCTTGCGTCAGACGCCCGAAGCGGCGCAGTGGGAATGCGCCCGTCAGCATCTGAAAGGTGACCGGCAGCGGCCGGAGCAACACCCGGTCGAACTCGCCCCGCACAACCATCTGGTCGAAGTCGTCGTAAAGGCCCACCAGGAGCTCGGCAAGGCTGAACGAGACCGCGGACCCTCCGTACAGGAAGCCGACCTCGGCCAGGGTCCAGCCGCCGACCGCCTGAAATCGGTTAAGCAAGATCACCAGCATGGCGAAATCAAGCCCCGTCACCAACAAGTTGCCCAGGAATTCGGCGATAAAGGATGCCCGATACTGCATCTCGGAGCGCGCCTGCGCTCCGATGAGACGAAGATAGAGTCGGAGATAGTAGTTCATCCCCCATTCACCGTCAAACGCTGCACCATGCGGCTCAGGATGAAGCGGCCGGCAAGCGCCAACGCCGCGAGCCACGCCATCTGAACGGCCAATTCCTTGACCAGCTCGAAGTCAGTCAGCTTGCCCAGGTAGACACTGACCGGCAAGGCCGCAAGCCCGCGGAAAGGCAATGCCTCGGCCACGGCGCGCAGCCAGGGCGGGAAAAAGTTAAGCGGCACGATGAACCCGGCGAAGAACATGATCACCGTGTTCGCCAGGTAGTTGATGCCCCGCGCGTCGGTGGTCCAGAACGCCAGGCTGTTGGTGATGAAGCGGAACGAGAAGCTGACCAACATGCCGGCCGCGATGCAGACGAAGAACAGAAGCCAGACGTGCAGGCCATCTGGCAGGCGGGCGTGGAACAACAACGCGCCGAGCAGGAAGGTCGGCACCCCCCGGAAGATCAGGTAATAGACCGATCGGCCAAGATCGATCGCCGCCCAGTAGAAATAGAAATCGAGTGGCCGGCTGAGATCCGAGGTGATCTGACCCTTGATGATCGCCTCCGACAACTCCCGATTGCCGAACGCCGACATGACCATGAGCAGCGACTGGCTGATGACCGCATACGTGACTGCATCCCGCGCGTCCAGCCCCCCGACCGTGCCACGGCCCCGCAGAAGCGCCGTGTAAATCGAGATGTAGATCGCGGCGAAAAAGGTGTTGGTCGCGATGCCGGCCAGGTTCGCGGCACGATAGGCCAGATTCTTCTGGAAGGACTTGGCAGCGATGTGCAGATAGATGGATACCATGAAGCCTCATTTTACACAACGCCGCGGGAATGCTAAAATCGCCGCGTATGCAAGCCAACGACACGTCGCCCCTGACCGTCGCCGCACGTAACCCGCTGAAGGCCGTCTTTGCCTGGCTCCTGGAGCTCGAACGGCCCGTGCCGTCGCGCACCGACGCGGAGATCGCCGCTGAGGTAGAGCGCAACTACACGTGGAATTTCGCCGTCAACCTGTTGGACGGTGTGTGGTTTACGTTCGGGGCGAGCTTTATCTCGTCCACCACTATCCTGCCGCTGTTCCTCAGCAAGCTGACGACAAATCCGCTCGTCTTCGGCATCCTGGCGGTGATCGCTCAGGCCGGGTGGTTCCTCCCGCAGCTTTTCACCGCCAACCTGATGGAGCGGCTGGCACGCAAGAAGCCGGTGGTGATCAAGCTGGGCCTGTTCCTTGAGCGGGTGCCGATCTGGGTGATGTTCTCAGCGACACTGGTCGCGTCTCGCCGGCCGGATCTGGCCCTGGTCCTCGTCCTGGGTGGCTACGCCTGGCACGCGCTGGGTGCGGGCACGGTCGCGGTCTCCTGGCAAGATTTGCTTGCGCGCTGCTTCCCCGTGAGCCGACGCGGGAGATTTCTCGGCATGACCTCTTTCCTGGGGGCCGGCACGGGCGCGCTGGGCGCCGTGCTGAGCACCTGGCTGCTGAACCGATATCTGTTCCCGATCAACTTTATCTACGCATTTGCTATCGCCGCTGTAGCGTTATCGTTGAGCTGGTTCTTCCTGGCGTTGACGCGGGAGCCGGTACAGGCGACCGTTACCCCCCGGCGCAGCGGGATCGAATACATAGCGGGGCTGCCCGACTTGCTTCGCCATGACCATAACTTCCGGCGCTACCTGATCACGCGGATGTTGATGGCGATGGGTGGGATGGGCACCGGGTTTGTTACGGTGGCCGCGGTGAGCCGTTGGCACCTGCCGGACCGGATCGCAGGCCTGTTCACCCTGGCGCTGCTGGTCGGCCAGACGGCCGGAACGCTCGCGAGCGGCTTCATCGCCGATCGCTTCGGCCATAAGGTCTGCCTGGAATTGGGCACGGCGGCCGCGTTAGTCGGGTTTGCGTTCGCCTGGCTGGCGCCCGGTCCAGCCTGGTATTTTGCCGTGTTCGTGCTGCTGGGGATCCTATCAGGCGTGGTGTGGGTCTCGGGCATCTTGATCGTGATGGAGTTCAGCGGTCCCGAGCGACGGCCGACTTATGTGGGCATCGCTAACACGGGAGTGGGCCTGGTAGGGGTGGTTGCGCCGCTTCTGGGCGCAGCGCTGGCCGAGCTGAGTTTCGACTGGCTGTTCGCGGCCAGCGCAGCCACGTACCTGATCGCCCTGGTCCTTTTCGACCGCTGGGTGCGCGAGCCGCGACAGATCGCGTGGAACGCAGAGGCACGCAGATAAGCCGCTTTCTCATCAAGACTTACGCACCGCCCTTCGGAGTTGCCACGAATTGCACGAATCTCACGAACTCAGACACCGGTAATGTTCATTTTCGTGTCAATTCGTGTCACACCGCACCTGCGGACACCGCAGGTGGGTGCAGGTGTTCGTGGCGGCCTTCTGGCTACACTGCGTAAGTCCTGCTCATATCTTCCCGGCGCGGAGCTCGGCGATGTACGGCTCGAATGCGCTGATGTCCTGCCCCTGGCGCCGGCAGACGTAGTAATCCTGCACCAATTGCGCCTGCTGCTCGCGGTTGAAGTCCCGCAACCGCCTGCCCTGGGCCCACATCTCTTGAAGGCGCTCCGCTCCGCCGTAGTCATAACCGTCTGTACGCTGAGCCAGAAGCGCCTCGACGAAATAACGGCTGCCGGCGCGCTCGTACTGATAAACATGCACCAGCTCGTGCACCAGGATTTCCAGGTTCGACCGCCGGTGCGGGCCTTCGGACGGCATGTTGATCATGTGGAAAGTGGTGAACGCACGGCCCTTGTTAGCCTTGAAAATCGGCCCCAGGATGCCGCCCCGCGCGATGCGGATATCATGAAAGCGCAGCGCGGCCGGCCCCATGACCGAGGCCGCCGCGTCGATTTCGGCTCCCGTGAGTGGTGAGACGTGCGTGGCGATCCGCCACAGTAACGTGAAGAGCTCCGGCATGCCCAGCAAATCGAGGGCCTGGAGCACAAACCGGATGGCGCGCAGCGCGCCGGAACGCGCCCTGGCCCGCAGCCAGACTTCAAAATGTGACTGTCCGCCATGCCGCCACGCGGAGAAGGCCAATGGCAGGAAAGTGATTATGCTGACGATAGCAACACCCACCGTCAGCACGATGCGGCTCACCCGCGCGGGCAGGTAACGGATGAGATTCGCCGCCCAATGCCCAAGATCGTCGACGCGGTCGCCGAGCCAGCCGGCGCCCGCTATCGCTGCACCGCCAAGCGCACGCAAGATGGCAAGAAGTCGCTGGCTGGTTGTTTTGGTTATCATGATGTCACCCAGGCAGATGCATTGAGAATCGGATTTCCAGCCATCCGATTATACCGCCTGGCCACAGCCAGCCCAACTCCGCAGGAATGGCGCGGGCAGAGCGTGCCCTCCACGAATCGCCACACGAATAAACGAATGGATGGCGCCAGATGAGCGGACATTCGTTGATTCGTGCCGAATTCGTGGACGGCTACATTCTCGACCGCAACATGAAACCGCCCCAACTCAGCGCCAGGGATTCCAAGGCGCCCCCAAGTTAAGGAATGGATTGGGTATCTCGCCTGAGAATGATGCCGCGCATACCCGGCCGGTACAATTTCCGGTACACTGGGCGCGGTAAATCCCTGCGCATCGCAGGCGCCAGGCACCTTTACCCGGATATCGATCCTGCCAGCCAGGAGGCTGATTATGATCCATAGACTTGACCGCCGTGAGTTCGTGAGGCGCGTGTTGGCGCTCTCGGCGGCAGGCGCCACGTGGAGCCTGGCAGGGTGCAGCTCACGCCCGGCTCCCGCGACGCCGACCGCGTCGGCGCCCCAGGCCCGCGATCTGCCGCCAACGGCTACCGCCGCGCCGACCCGTATCCCTACCGCCGTGCCGACGTCGACCTCCGGCGCCACGGCTACAACTGCGCAAAACCCCACCCGGCCCCCAAGCCCTGAACCGACCGTCACATCCGCGCCGACTGCCACCTCCGCGCCGGCCGCAGCAGCCGACCTTGCGGTAGCCCACGGCGCAAATGCCGATCCAGTCGAGCTGACGCGCCGGGCCATCGCCGCGATCGGCGGCATCGAGCGGTTCGTCAAACCGGGCGCGAATGTCATCATCAAGCCCAACATCTGCAACGCATACCACGGACCGGAATATGCCAGCACGACGAACCCGGACGTGATCGGAGCCTTGATCGCGCTCTGCCTGGGCGCGGGCGCCAGCCGTGTGCGGGTCATGGATCTGCCCTTCGCGGGCACTCCCCAGGCGGCTTACACCGTCAGCGGCATTGCGGCCGCGGTCAAGGCCGCCGGTGGTGAGATGGAGGTGATGAATCGCCTGAAGTACCGCAAAACGAGCATTCCCCAGGGCAGAGTCTTGAAGACCAGCAACGTCTACGGCGAGATCCTGGACGCGGATGTCGTCATCAACGTGCCTATCCCCAAGGATCACGGCTCTACCGGGCTGACTCTCGGCATGAAAAACCTGATGGGCGTCGTCCAGGATCGCAACATGCTCCACGCGCGGGGTTTGCACCAGTGCATCGCCGATCTCAATACAACAATCAGACCTCAGCTCACCGTGATGGACGCCGTGCGCATCCTGATGGCGAACGGCCCGACCGGCGGCAACCTGGACGACGTGAAGAAGCTCGACACCGTCATCGCCTCTGCCGATGTGGTCGCGGCCGATGCCTACGCCACCACCTTTTTCGGCATGACCGGGAAGGACATCGACTACATCCGCCTGGGAGCCGAGATGGGGGTAGGGACGATGGATTTGGCGGCGATCAAGATCGAGGAGATCACGGTATAGCGAACGGCAGATGGCAAATAGCGGATAGCAGATAGCAGATAGCGGATAGCGGATGGCAGATCCGAGGATGGACCATCGGCCATCGGCCATCGGCCAAAGGATTTCTCATGTCCGCACGCGATTTTCGCAAACTCCGTCCGTGGGTTCAGCTCGCGGCATTCCTGCTGTTCATCGGCCTGCTGATCCTCGCCGGACGGATCAAGTTTCCGCCCGCGGATTTGTTCTTCCGGTTGGACCCACTGGTCGGGCTGGCGAGCATGATCGCGGCGCGGCACATCGTGCCTGCCCTGCTGATCGGCAGTGGGGTCACGCTCGTCGCGACGCTGATCCTGGGCCGCGCCTGGTGCGGCTGGCTGTGCCCGCTGGGCGCCATACTCGACTGGACGCCCGCGCGGCACGCCAGGCGCTTCGAGCCTGACCCGGCACCGAGGCTGCGGCAGGTCAAATACTTCTTGCTCGCGCTGATCGGCGGCGCCGCGCTGCTGGGCAACCTGACCTTCCTGATCCTCGACCCTATCACGCTGCTCTACCGCACCGCGGTCACGGCGGCCTGGCCTGGGCTGATCGCCCTGATCTCCGCCTTGGAGACCCTCCTCTACAAACTGTCCTTTCTCCAGGCGCCTATCGACTGGTTCGAGGGCACCGTGCGGGGCACCCTGCTCCCGATGACTCAGCCCGTTTATGGCCTTGGCATATGGCTGGCGTTGATTTTCGTCGGCACCCTGGCGCTGAACGCGGTGCGTAACCGCTTCTGGTGCCGGTATCTGTGCCCGCTCGGCGCGCTGCTGGGCCTGGTGAGCAAGATCGCCTGGCTGCGCCGGACTATGGGTGATGCGTGCATAGATTGTCAGCGCTGCGCTCGCGCCTGTCCTACCGGCACGATCGACCCGCAACGCCGCTTCGCCAGCGACCCGGCCGAGTGTACGATGTGCCTGGAGTGCATGACCGTTTGTACCCGCAGCGGCGGGCAGCAGTTCACCGGGCACCTGAGGCCTGCTGTATGGCAGCCCTACGACCCCTCACGGCGACAGTTCATCGCCTCTGCGGGCGCGGCAGTGGCTGCGGTCGGCCTGTTTGCCGCCGAGCCGGCCGCCGTTCGGGATAACCCCCGGTTGATCCGGCCGCCCGGTGCACAAGGACGGGAATTTCCCTCGATTTGCATCCGCTGCGGGATTTGCGTGAAGGTCTGCCCGACCTCGGGCTTGCAGCCAAGCTTCGGGCAGGCCGGTTGGGCCGGCGTTTGGACGCCGATCCTGGTCCCGCGGCTGGGATATTGCGACTACAGTTGTAACGCCTGCGGCCAGGCCTGCCCGGTCGCGGCGATTCCATCCCTGGTCCTGGAAGCCAAACGGCAGACGGTCATCGGGCATGCGTATATCGACCGGAGCTGTTGCCTCCCCTGGGTCGATAATCGCAACTGCCTGGTGTGCGAGGAGATGTGCCCGCTGCCGGAAAAAGCCATCCTGCTGGATGATGTAGTCGTGCAAACACCTGCCGGCGAGACCGTGAACGTGCGGCGCCCGGTGGTGCTTCATGACCGCTGCATCGGCTGCGGCATCTGCGAGAACCGCTGCCCCTTGAACGGCGAGGCGGCGATTCGCGTGTATGCGCCGACCGATTTGAGCGCGACCGGGTGAGAAAAGCCGTTCTCAGGACAGGTTCTAAACTAAAGTTTCCATTACTTGTCACCGCTGTTACGGCGTGATATGATTGCATGGTCGTAATCGCCACTTGCACCGCCGGAGGTCCACATGGCCGCACAAATCCGCTTGATCGCCTCACCTGGCAGCAGCCTCGAAGAAATCCGTTTTGTTTTAGCCTGGGCCGCACCGGCCGAGGAAAGTGAAGCTCCGTGCGCGCTTGCGCGGTTGACCACGGGCGATGACCAGGCCTTCGACCTGGGATTACTCTGCGCGCCGACGGCCGTCACCTGGCGCGAACAGCGCCAGTTTGACCTGGGAGTCCACCGATATGCCGGCGCCGGGCCATACACCGCTCGCCTGCACTGGGGTGATGCTATCGCCGAAACTACCGTGACGCTTGGGACGCGCGCCGCAGGCGCAGCCCAGGCCGAGCTGCCGACGGTGACTCTCTTCGCCGTATCACCTGTAAGCGGGCAACCGATGCAGCGGCTGGTCAAGCTGCGCGTAGAGGGCCTGGAGAGCGGCCAACGGTTGCGCCTGGATGGCGGCGCGGCTCAGGTGCACTGGCTTTCCGAAGGCACAGGTGGGACACAGGCTGCGGAGTTCCTGCTCGAATACGCCAAGCCCGGCCCTCACCGGGCCACGCTCGATTTGCTCGATGCCGATGGCTTCTGGATGGCGACGCTGACCGAAGCGCCGTTGGAGATCACCTTCCCGGACGAATTGGCTGAAACCAAGCCGCCTCCGGAGACATCCCTGGAAGAACCGGCCGTGACTGCGCTGGCTGACGTCGCGGCCGAGCCGCAACCGTGGCTGCCGTATCGCTACATCAAGCCCACACGCTACGGCGTCTACACGTACAGCGGCCCAGGCGGCGGCACGGTGAGACGCAGCGTAAATCCCGGCATCTATCTTTCCGTCAGGGCTGAGACCGTCGTGGGGGGCACGCGTTGGTTCCAGACGGCCCAGGGCGATTGGATCGCGGCAAGTGTGGTGACCTTCTTCCGCACCTCCGAGTTGCGCGGGGTCGAGTTAGGAGGCGGAGAAGTTCCTCCGCCGCCTCCACCACCTCCGCCGCCTGCCGACACGCGGCAGGGAGTGGTGACTGCGACTGTATTGAACGTGCGCGGCCGCCCCGGCGTCAGCGCCGGCAATCCGCCGGTTGCCACGCTCCGCTTGGGTGCTGCAGTGACCATTTATGAGGAGGCAACTGTCTCAGGCGCGGTGTGGTACCGGATAGGCGATAATCGCTGGGTCCACAGCGCGTACGTGCGGCTGGTCAGCACGACGGAACCTCCTGCGACGCCGCCCACGAGCGACACCCGGCGCGGCGTGGTGACCGCCACCGCGCTCAACGTCCGCGCACAGCCGGGTGTCAGCGCCAGCAATCCCCCTGTGGCCATGCTGCGTTCGGGCGCCGAAGTGATGATCTATGAAACACGGACCGTCGCCGGGGACGCCTGGTATCGCATCGGAGACGCGCGATGGGTTATCAGCACGTGGGTGCGGCTGCTGGATACCGGCACGCGCTTGGTGGAGGCGGCGGTCGCGGCCCTTGCCCTCGCAACGCCAACGCAGCTTCCGGTCGGCTGGTGCATCACCTCCAGCCGAAACGTGCGCGTCCGTCCCGGCGTCAGCGCCGACAATCCGCCCATCGGGGAGCTGGCACACAATCAGTCCGTCGCCATCCTGGAGGAACGGACGGTGGCCGGCGCTAAATGGTACCGCATCGGCGACGACCAGTGGGTGGAAAGCAGCGGGATTGGCGTGGCGCGTCGGCGGACGCGCCCCGCGAGCATCGGCGCCACCGAACGCTGGGTGGGCGTCTGCCTGTCGGCGCAGACCGCGGTGGCGTACGAGGGGGATCGGCCCGTCTATGCCGCGCTGATCGCGTCCGGCCTGCCGGGCACACCCACGGTTCAGGGCATCTTCCGCACCTGGTTGCGGCTGACCACGGGCAAGATGTCTGGCCCAGGCTATTACCTGGAGGATGTTACCTGGACGTGCTATTTTTACAGCGGGTACAGCCTGCATGCGGCCTACTGGCACGATGCGTTCGGCAGCCCGCGCAGCCACGGCTGCGTCAACATGAGCCCGTACGATGCCTGGTGGGTTTTCCAGTGGAGCGCGCCCGGCGGCGCGAATTCTCCGATGGTTTACGTGTATTGGGCGTGAGCCGTCAACGTTCGGCTCCGCCAAACACCATGTCGCACAGATCAGCCTCGGCGCTGCCGATCTTCGACTGATAAACGCGTAGTTGCTCGTCGAACGAGGAAAGCACGTGGCTCGCCTTGTAGCCGGCGACCATCTGCGCCAGCCAGTCGGCCATGACCGCGGGATCAGCCTCGCGGTAACGGCCCTCGAAGCAGATCTGATCCGACGGCAGCTTGGGGGGCATCGGCGGGTATGCTCCCCTGGCGTAGCCGAAGACGATGGTCAGCAACGGGAAGACGCCCGCCGGCAACCCCAATGTCTCCCGAAGATAACCGGCATCCAGCAGGCCGGTCCGCCCCGTCTCCGACAGCATCACGGATGACACGCCCAGCGCTTCCGCGGCGACGTTCATCGCCATCGCGGCCAGCGACGCGTTCATCACCGCCACCGTGTACTCCACCAGCGGGCTCTGTGGGAACGCGTCGATCACCCGCCGGGCGCGGTGGGTATCGCCCATGACGATCACCGCGCGCTGGCCTCGGAAGGGCAGCGGACGGCCGAAAGTCGCGGCCCACGAGTCTGCGGTAAAGCTGGCGAACGACCAGGTCTGCAGGTTGACGGTCGAAGGCGCCAGCCGTCCGGCTTCCAGGATGGCTGCGAAGATGCCATCCGGGATCGCCTGGCGCGCAAAGCTCCGCACGCTCCGCCGCCGCAGAAGGATCTTCAGGAGCTCACTGTCGGCCAGCGATGGCGGGATCTGGGGTTTGCGCCGTAGAATGCGCCAGAGACTGCGGACAAAGGTCACCGGGTTCAGATTGGACATCGGCCGACACCTATCAGTTCGAGCTTGCCTGTGGCTCGACCCCTTCCGCGTTCGGACGTTCCACCACCGACAGGAACCCGCCGAACAACCGGTATTCGTCCATGCGGCATGAGTTGATCAGCTTGCCGTCGTAGAACGTCATATCGGGGCAACTATCGCACATATCGGCGCGGCCGTCAGGCAACAGGTCGGGGGCCTGGATGATGCCGATGCTCTGGATATAAATGCCCTCGAACAGCCGGCCGGGATGACGCAGGACGTCGCGCCACCAGTTGCGGAAGGACTGCCGCATGGTCTTGTCCCACGGAGACACCAGGAACGCCTTCTTTCCGACCTTCGCCTCGGAAAGGTAAGCCAGGTAACGGCCTTTCAGCAAATGATGGCCGGCTTGCGCCACCTCCATAGTCTCTTTCCCCACCGAGCCGTACACCTGCTTCTTTGAACCCACCATGGCCCCCGCCACCCACTTGAAGGAAGTGTGCAGGATACTCCCGCCCAGGTAGCTGACCGGCTCGAACTCCGGGAAATTGTCCTTGATGATCTGGCACACCTCGGGCGAGGTGACGAACTTCTCGTCGAACCGATCACGGGTATAGCTGAGCTTGCTCAGATCGACGACGTGATCGCCCGCCGCGAAGCCGATGCTGGTCTCGGAACTGGCCGTACGGTACGTGATGAAGACCAGGCCGTGCACCCGGCCGAAGTTCGCCTGACCCCACCGCACCACATCAGGAATCTCGTGGAAAGTCGATGGGTAGACGGTCGAGTTGAATACGAGATAAAGCCCGCCCACGTCCGATACCAGGTCGGTGACTTGCTGACGAAGCTGATTCATATCGGCTTCGGCCTTGTTCTTCCAGTGCGGCCGGTTCTGGTGGCTGTCGATATGAACCGTGAACCCTGCCAACCCTGCCTTCTTCAATTCCCGCAGGAGCTCCGGAGTAAGAGCTATGGCGTTGGTGAGAATGATCGGTTTGATGTCTTGCTGGGCGATAAATGAAACGATATCGACGATTTGGGGATGAATCAGGGGTTCACCGCCAGCGATGGACACGTTATCCGGGTTGCGCCACTGCTTGAAGAACAGAATTTCCTCCTTGATCTGTTCCAGGGTTTTGTGGCCGGTGATGTGCTGGCGATAGCATCCTTCACAATGGATGTTACAAATGTCCGTGATCTCCAGCCAGGCGATGGGATTATCATTCATCGACCACGGCAGCCGGTACATATTCCTCTTGTCTAGCGTCATCTTTCTCTCCTTTGCAGATTTGATGCTTTCCTTGCGGCTGCGGCTTTGAACGGCGCAGACAACATGCGATTCTATGCTGAAATGATGTATCCCGCAAATCCCTTTTCGGGCTGATAGGCCGGGCACCTTTGCGGAAGTGCCCGGCATATGACCGCAAAACAGAGTGGCGGTCATTTTGACAGAACGCTTCCTTTTGAGTACACTATTCCCCGGTACGGCTCCACGAGGGCCGTGCCATTCGCGTTATTGGCCTATTCGTATGGGCGGGCCGCCAAGTCGAAGTCTCATCTCCTGGTGAGCGCGGCCGGCGAGGAGAAAAGTGGATGTATGCAGTTGTGGAGACCGGCGGGAAGCAATATCGGGCGACCCCCGGCGAGTTCATCGACGTCGAAAAACTGACGGCCGAAGTCGGCGCGCAGGTGACGTTGGATCAGGTGCTGATGATCGCTGACGGTGAGGAAGTGACCGTGGGCCGGCCGACCGTATCGGGCGCCCAAGTCGTCGCCACCGTGATCGCGCAGCGCAAGGCCCGCAAGGTCCTTTTCTTCCATTACGTCCCCAAGAAGCGCGAACGGAAGAAGCACGGCCACCGGCAGTTCTATACCCGGTTGCGGATCGAAACGATCCAGGCTTGAGCTAAGGAGAGATCAGAATGGCACACAAAAAAGGTGGCGGTTCAAGCCGCAACGGTCGAGATAGCCAGGGCCAGCGCCTGGGCGTGAAGCGGTACGGAGGCGAGCATGTCCTCTCCGGCAACATTATCGTCCGGCAGCATGGCAGCAAGTTTCATCCGGGCTTGAACACGGACCTGGGCAAGGATTATACCCTGTTTGCTACCGCCGAGGGCTTCGTCAAGTTCGAGACCAAGAACGGACGCCCGGTGGTCAGCGTTTATCCAGAGGCGTGACGATGAAGGCGAAAATCCATCCGAAATATTACCCGCAGGCGCGCGTCATCTGCGCGTGCGGCAACACGTTCACGGTCGGTTCCACGGTGCCGGAGCTCAAGGTTGACATCTGCTCCGCCTGCCACCCGTTCTACACGGGCGAACAGCGCATCGTGGACACCGCCGGTCAGGTCGACCGCTTCATGAAGCGCCTCGAACGCACGGCCGACACGGTCGAGCAGATCAAAGCGGCACAGGAAGTCCAAAAGCGAACCGCGCAACAGCAACGCCTGGCCAGGCGACGCGGCGACGCGTAGAACCGGAAGCTAGATGTTAGAAGCTGGATACTGACGAATACAGCTCAGTATCCAGCTTCTCTTTTCTGGAAGTACCGCAGATATCCAGCTTCCGGCATTCAACTTCCAGCATCCAGTTTCTAACTTCCAGCTTCCAGCATCGAGGTTCCAGTATGCCTCATTTCCAACCCAAGGGCGGATGGATCGAAGTCATCTGCGGCAGCATGTTCAGCGGCAAGACCGAGGAGCTGATTCGGCGGGTGCGCCGCGCGGAGATTGCCCGCCAGCACGTGCAGGTCTTCAAGCCGGCGCTGGATAACCGTTATGTCGTCTCGAAAGTCGCGTCGCACGACGGTGGACAGACACCGGCAGAGGTGATCGAGCGGGCCGCGGAGATCCTGGAGAAACTGCATCCTGACACCACGGTCGTGGCGATCGACGAGGCGCAGTTTTTCGATTGGAAGATTGCCGACGTGGCCCGTCTCCTGGCCGACCGGGGCCTGCGCGTGATCATCACGGGCCTGGATTTGGACTTCCGCGGGGAGCCGTTCGGGCCGATGCCGCTGTTGATGGCCGAAGCGGAGCTGGTGGATAAGCTCCAGGCGATCTGCGTGATTTGCGGCGCGCCGGCCAGCCGCACGCAACGGCTGATCAACGGCAAGCCGGCCAACTATGCCGATCCGGTGATCCTGGTGGGCGCCAGCGAAGTCTACGAGGCGCGCTGCCGGAATTGTCACCAGGTGCCGGGACGGCCCGTCGTATTTCAGGAAGAAAACTGAAGAAGGTTTCAGGTTGAAGGTTCCAGGTTGAAGGTACGATGCAAGCGCAGGCCCACAAACGTATGCCAGGTGTCGCATTCAACCTGTCGACCTGCGACCTGTAACTTGCAAACTTGCGACTTGCAAACCTTCAACTCTCACCCTGAAGCCCATCCAGCACCGAACGCAGATCGGCCGGCAGAGGTGCGACGAATTCCGCCTCTTCCCCGATGCCCGGCAGCCGGAAGCGGATGCGTTCGGCGTGGAGAAATTGGCGGGGACAGCCCGGCGGTGACTTCCTTTGCCCGCCATACACTTCGTCCCCGACGATCGGGTGTTTGACGTAAGCCAGGTGGACGCGTATCTGGTGGGTGCGACCGGTCAGCGGATGGCAGGCCACCAGCGCGTAGATTTCCTCTTTCCTGGCTCCCCGGTAGTAACCGACTACCTCGTAGCGCGTCGTCGCGGCCCGGCCCTGCGTGGCCGATACGACGCTCATACGCTGTCGATGGCGCGGGTCGCGGCCGATCGGCGCGTTGATCTCGCCTCGCGGCGGCTGCGGCCAGCCGTGAACCAACGCCAGGTATGTCTTGTGAACCGCGCGCGCCCTGAACTGTGCCTGCAGAGCCCGGTGCGCCGCGTCGTTCTTCGCCACCAGGATCACACCCGACGTGTCCTTGTCCAGCCGATGGACGATCCCTGGCCGGTGCACGGCGCCGACCCCTTCCAAGTCCGGGCAATGATACAGCACCGCATTGACCAGCGTCCCATGCCCATTGCCGGCCGCCGGGTGAACCACCATGCCCGCTGGTTTGTTGATGACCAGCAAGCTCGCGTCCTCGTATAGCACATCCAGCGAGATCGGCTCCGGCTCAACCGCGTAGTCCTCCGGCTCGGGAACCTCCACCGTGATCTCATCACCGGCAGCCACCCGGTAGCTGGCCTTCAAAGCCCGCCCGCGGGACGTGACCCGGCCGGCATCGATCCACCGCTGAATCTCGGAGCGCGAGTGATCCGGCAACTGGGCGGCCAGCCATTTATCCAGGCGCTCGCCGGCCTCGGTGCCCGCCAGGATCAAGACCGTTTCCTCGTCCGCCGGCTCGTCAACCAGGTCATCTAACAAAACTTCGGAAGTCCTGGTGGCTTCCGAAGTCTGTGACATCCGATAAGGTCGCAATCTTGTCACCTGGAGCTAACCTTCGTTTGACAGCATCAAAGCATGCTGATAGACCGACTCGCGCAGCCGAAAACCGGCAACCCGACGCAAGGAATCAAGGTGAGGTCGCACTTTGCTGACTTCGCCATGTGCCTTGGCGTCCAGAAGAATACCTACGACTCCAACAACGTTCAATTGATACCGTTCTGCTGCCCGACGGCCTTCTTTCTCATCCAGCAACACGAGCGCGGCGCCGAGTTCAAGGGCCAGGGCAATCGTCTCGGATTCGCCTCTGTCTAAATCTCTCTGCAAAGCAGTTATCAATGCCTGGTTCTGAACTGAATGACGCTGAATCCAGTCTGCGGCAACCACTTTGTCACGACCAGGCCAGTGCCTGCCGCCAGCATTCAACTCGTCCCACACGCCCTCAGCGATATGCAGCTCCGTATATAGGCGACGCAAGAGATCAAATTGCCCAATCGCGGCGAGGTTAGTCAAAGGTGATGTATTGCTAACGACGATCATCGCTGTTTCAGTCTGCGAAGAGTCGCTACATCACTGTCCAAATCGTCCTCGTCATAGTGTGGTGGAATCCCTCGAACGCTTAGCAACTGGCGGAAATCCCACAACGACATCCCCGCCAACTCGCGCGCCTTGCCAATAGCTAACCGCCCCTGGGCATAAAGATAGACAGCCAATTCGACCTTGAGTTCGGGCACTGTAAGACGAGCGGAATCCAGAACATCCTGTGAAATCTCAAAGGCAAGCGTACTCATTTCGTGACCCTCCGCTAACTTGCCACTTTCTCCTCTTCAACCTTCTTCCCTTCCGTCTTCAACAACAGGAACACCAACAAGATCGTCCCCACGACGATGCTGCCGTCGGCCACATTCCACGCCGGCCACATGTAGATCTTTCCGCCCACCGGCAGCGTGAACAACAAGAAGTCGGTGACGTGGCCGAGCCGAATCCGGTCGATCACATTGTTGCCGATAGCGCCACCCAACTGCAAGCCCAGGCAGAAGCGCACGCCCCAGCTATCCGAGGGCAAGAAGCGGGTGTAAACCAACACCGCAACGATCACGACGATCGCGATCACTACGAAAACGAAACCCTGCCCCTGGAACAAGCCGAACGCTGTGCCTGTGTTGGGCCAGTGCACGAGCTTGAAATATGGTTCCAGCGCCGGAAACGGGGCGTAAGCGCCGTTCAACGGGATGTTCGCCCGGATCAGGCTCTTCGTCCACTGGTCAATAATGACTACGACGAGAGCGACCAGGGGTACTACAGACCACCGCAGCAAAAACTTCTTCAACTGAACTCCGTTCTAAAGCAAGCACGGTTTTGTCGGCAGTTGCGACGCAGGCGTAGGGGCGAAGCATTCGACGCGAATTTGCCGTTAACCGCAGTCTCGCATCCGACGAATCATCTATCGTCGTGGCGGATGCGGCCGGGAATGCTTCGCCCCTACCAGGTACCACGGATTTATTGTGCGATCAGTTTAATCTTACCTGCGCCAACTTCATAGCTCGGCCTGCCTCTGGCACGACATACACAGGGTCGCATGCGGCACAGCCTTCAGACGGGCGAAGTCGATCTCGCCACCGCACCGCTCGCACAGCCCATAGGTGCCGGTCGCGATCCGATGCAGCGCCTTCTGAACTTCCGCCAGCATTAACTCTTGCCCACGGTGCAGTGAGACAGTGGTCGCCTGGTCGAAAGCTGCCGTAGCGTCTTCGGCCATGTGGTTGCCCAGACCTATGTTCGCCTCCTGAGCGGCGTCCAACAGGCCGGCAAGCTGCTGCTTCAAATTTGCCTGTTCTTCCAGCAAATACCCGCGCAGGCGTTCGATTCTCGCCGGTGTCAACATCTTACTTCCCTCAGGAGCCACCACGCTCCCATCCGTCAGGTGGCAACCCTACTGCGAGGAACCGCCACCACAATCATTGTACCGCAAAACCGTGGAAACGGAAAGCTGGCTGCTGGCACAGACTCAGCAGATCACGATTCTGCCTCACGCAAAGACGCAAAGGTAAAGCAGACTCTCTTGGCGTTCTTGGCGACTTTGCGTGAGATCTGTGGTCTACTGAGACTTGCAGATTTCCAGCATCCAGCTTCCAGCTACGCCTTCCGAATCCCAACCACGACCTCTTCTCCATCCAACATCATGGGCGTGGTGAAGGCGTCCGGTTCCGGCGCACCGCGTGTGAAGCTTATCGAGAGCGTGTCGCCGGCTATCTCGGCCCCGAAACGCTCCCATACTGGATCCAGCGCCGGGCTGGCCTGCACCGTGGTGCGGATGCGGTCACTGATCTCGAAGCCCGATTTCTTGCGCAGCTCCTGGATATTGCGGCTGATCTCACGGGCATAGCCTTCCCAGCGGAGCTCATCGGTCAACTGCGTGGTGACGGCCACCAGGTAGCCGGCATCTTCGGCCACGGCCAGGCCGGGCTTGGGATTCTTGCGCACCTGGACTTCATCCGGCAGCACCGCGATGGGCTCGTTCTCGATGACCACAGTCACCGGCTGCCCGCTCTCCACCGCGGCAGCCACTGCCAACGGATCAAGCGATTGCAGCGCCGCCTTGATGGCGGGGAACTTCCGGCCATACTTCTGACCGAGCTGCTTGGGCAGCGGATGAATCACCACATCCACCAGGTCGCTGCCCGCGGCCACGGTTTTCAGCGTCTTGACGTTCAACTCTTCCTTGACCACGTTGTCGGCCAGACGGGCCAGCGCGCCAGCTTCGTGCGTGCCGGGCAGGCCGACAAATGCCTCGGCGAGCGGCTGGCGCAGCCTCAGGTTGGCGCTCTCGCGGGCAGCACGGCCCAGGCTGACAACTTTTTGAGCCAGCGCCATGTCGGCTACAAGCTGAGCGTCAGCGTAGCCCGGTTTGGGCACCGGCCATGCGCTCAGGTGAACGGAGGGGGGATTGGGTATTGGATATTGGGTATTGGCTTCCCCCGTTCCATCGCCGCAGCAGACGAGGTTCCGGTAGATTTCGTCCGCGATGAACGGCGTGAATGGCGCGAGTAGATGGCTCAGCGTGACGAGCACCTCGTACATTGTCTGATGCGCCGCGAGGGAATCGCCCGACGCGGAGACGCGGAGACGCGGAGGCGCGGAGAAATCATCCTTTCCCCGTGTCTCCGTGTCCCCGCGTCCCCGCGTCTCAGCGTCGCCCGTATTCCAGAACCGCCGGCGGCTCAGCCGCACGTACCAGTTGCTCAACTCATCCACGAAATCGGCGATGGGTCGAGTAGCGCCGGTGACGTCGTAGCTTTCCAGGGCTTGCGTGACGTTCTCCACCAGGCTGTTGAGCTTCGCCAGCACCCACCGATCCAGCATCGACCGTTCGGACAGGGGCACCTGCGCGGCGGTCGGGTCGAAGTCGTTCAGGTTAGCGTAGGTAACGAAGAAGCTGTAGCTGTTCCACAACGTCAGCAGGAACTTGCCGACGATCTCTTTGACCAGGTTGGCCGAGAAACGTCGCGTGTTGCCGGGCGGGCTGGCGGAATACATGTACCAGCGCGTGGCATCGGCGCCGTGCGCATCGAACACCGCCCAGGGATTCACAATGTTGCCACGGCTCTTCGACATCTTGCCGCCATCCTCCGCCATGATATGTCCCAGGCAGATGACGTTCTTGAACGACGGTTGGTCGAACAGCAGCGTGCTGACCGCGTGCAGCGTGTAGAACCAGCCCCGCGTCTGGTCGATGGCCTCGCAGATGAAATCCGCCGGGAACTGCTCGGCGAACAACTCGCGGTTCTCGAACGGATAATGCCACTGCGCCACCGGCATCGAGCCCGAATCGAACCAGGCGTCGGCGACCTCACGCACGCGGCGCATCGTGCCCTTGCCGCACGCGGGGCAGGCCCAGGTCAGCTCATCCACCGTGGGCCGGTGCAGATCGAGCGGCTCGCCATCCTGGTTGGGATCGGGCCAACGATTCATCTGCTGAGCCAGGTATTTCGGGTTCATGAACCGCCGGCCGGTCTTCGCGCCGAGCTCGGCCACCGAGCCGACGCATTCCTTAAGGTCGCAAGCGGGGTTGTCGCAGACCCAGAACGGCAGCGGCGTGCCCCAATAGCGCTCGCGCGCCAGACCCCAGTCGATGTTGTTCTCCAGCCATTCACCGAACCGGCCGTTCTTGATGTGCTCAGGCACCCAGTTGATCCGGTTGTTGTTCGACAGCAGGCGATCCTTGAACGCCGTAGTCTTGATGTACCACGTCGTGCGGGCGTAGTAGAGCAGCGGCGTATCGCAACGCCAGCAGAACGGGTAAGTATGCTCATAGATCCCCTGCTTGAACATCAACCCGCGGTCGGTCAACTCAGCCTGGATCAGCGGATCGGCGTCCTTGACAAAGATGCCGCGCCACGGTTTCACCGCGTCGATAAACCGGCCTTGCGCGTCCACGGTCATGAGCGTGGGCAACTTGAACTTCCGCCCGACCTCCATGTCATCGGCGCCGAACGCCGGCGCGATGTGCACCAGGCCCGTGCCATCCTCTGTGCTGACGAAGTCGCCGGAGATAACGTAGCAGCAATCCTCGGTCACCGGCAGGAAGGTGTAAAGCGGCCGATAGTGCCAGCCTAACAAATCCCGCCCTTTGGCGCGGCGCAGCACCTTCGCATGTTCAGCATGGCTGCCGAGGACCGTGCCGACCAGCGCCTCGGCGAGCCAGAGCTTGTCGCCCTCATGCTCAACCAGGACATAGTCCACATTCTCGCCCACCGCCACCGCCACGTTGCCGGGCAGCGTCCACGGCGTGGTCGTCCAGACAAGCAGATAAGCGCCCGGCTGATCGCGCAGCGGGAATTTGACGAAAATGCTGGGATCCTGTGTGCCTTCCTTGTAGCCCAGCGCCAACTCGTGGCTGCTCAGCGGCGTGCCGCAGCGCGGGCAATAAGGCACCACCTTGTAGCCCTGGTAGATCAGCCCACGATCCCAGAACTGTTTGAGAATCCACCACAGTGACTCGACGTAGTCGTTGGTCAGCGTGACGTAGGCCGTCGGCAGGTCCACCCAATAGCCGATGCGCTCCGTCATCCGCTCCCATTCTTCGATGTACTCGAAGACGCTCTTACGGCAGAGCTGGTTGAAAGCCTCGATGCCATAGTCCTCGATGGCCTTCTTGTCCGAGAAGCCGAGCTTCTTCTCGACCTCCAGCTCGACCGGCAGGCCGTGCGTGTCCCACCCGCCCTTGCGCGAGACGAAGTAGCCGCGCATGGTCTTGTAGCGCGGGAAGATGTCCTTGAAGACGCGTGCCAGCACATGGTGGATGCCCGGTCGGCCGTTGGCCGTCGGCGGTCCCTCGTAGAACACGTAGCGCGGGCCGTTGGCGGTCTGCCGCTGCGATCGGCCGAACACGTCGGTCTCTTTCCAGAAGCGCAGGACGTCCTGCTCCATCGCGGGCAGGTCGACCTGGGGAGTGACAGCCTTGAACTTGGTCATGGAAGTAACCTCAAAAATGGGTTAAGCGCGGTGTGTGATGCGTCTCAAGTGCCATTAATCCGGTACAACTCAAGCACTTCGTTCAGCGTCAGGTAACGGGTCACGCCAACCGCCGGTAGAGATCAGCATTTTTGTTGACCACGTAGTCTACAGCCTGCTGAAACGACTCATCAGGACGTGAGAGCAACTCCTCGATACTAATCAGCACCAACTCCTCCGGCGAGACACTATACTGGACAGCTCGTTCCTTCAGTTCCAGCAGACGCTCATCCGGTAAAGCAATCGTAATCGTCGTCATGTCAACCTCCACTACGCGTCTCTACTGACTCCTTGTCTACTTGTCCCCCACCTCAATATAAATCCGCTTATTGATCGCGCCTTTTGACTTGTAATCAGTCACCTTGATCCGCCCGACCTCGCGCGTGTTGGCAACGTGCGTGCCGCCATCAGCCTGGAGATCGAGCCCCACGATCTCGACAGTGCGCACCTCCAGGATGCCCGGGGGCAGCAGGTTGATCTTGGTGCGGATCAGGTCGGGGATCTGGAACGCCTCTTCGCGCGGCAGGATTTTCACGCGTATGTCGCGAGCCGCTGCGATCTCCGCGTTGCACTTCGCCTCGATCTCGCCCACCAGCTCGCCGCGCAGGGTGGCGAACTCGAAGTCCATGCGGCCCTGGAGCGGATCCATGTTACCGCCCGTCACCTGCGCGCCGTAATCCCGCCAGACGACGCCGCATAAGATGTGAAGCGCGGTATGCGTGCGCATAAGCGCGTAGCGACGGTCCCAGGCGATGGTCCCGGTCACAGACTGGCCTTCGGCAGGCAATCCTCCGTTCAGCCAGTGCCACACCAGGTCACCCTCCTTCTTCACCTGCGTCATGGGGACCGTCACCCCGCCGAACGCCATCGTGCCCAGGTCGTTCGGCTGCCCGCCCCCGCCAGGATAGAACGCCGAACGGTCCAGCGCCACGCGGTTGGCCGCCACGTCCACCGCCGCAACGGTCGCGTCGAACTCGCGCAGATAACTGTCAGTTTGGTAAAGCAATTGGGTCATGAAAACCTCGATAATGGACGATAGACGATAGACGATAGATGATGGACAACCGTCGATGGTCCATCGTCTATGGTCTATGGTCGACTAAACAAAAACGCCCCCATCCCACACTGGGGACGAGAGCGCAGCTCCCGCGATACCACCCCGCTTGACGGATTGCGGAGACCAGATATTTGGTATTGGGTATTAGGTATTAAGAAGGTATTTGAGAGGTTTCAGACCAAATCAATATCTAATATCTAATACCAAATCACCCCGCCAACCATCCACTCAACAGGCGCAAACACGCCTCCGCACGCTAACGGGCGCACCCGGCGACGTCTACTTGGCCCCCTTTTCGAGATAGCCGTTCGGGCCGCAGCTCCGGAAGGATTTTCGGCTGGCTCGGCGCATCCGGCTTTCACCGTTCCCGGATTCGCTGGGCGTCCACTCGCCGCCTACTCGTTTCCATCACCGCTTTTGTGGAAGTGAGTGTAGCACAGGGAGAGGACGGTTGTCAAAGACGCGAAGACACACTCCTGCCGGGACAGAATTCGGAATGTCATGACACAGTTCAACGCCACGTCAGATAGTCGTCCACGGTAAACCCGGCGTCTTTCAGGATTCGCACAGCAAGCCCGCGGCCCAAGTCACAGCCCGTATGAACCGGGATCGTGACCGAAACGCCGCGATCTTCATGCCAAAGAGTCAGATGGCTGCCCGCTTGCCGTTCTTCCACGAAACCCTGGGCCTTCAAGAACCGCATAAGATCACGCGCCGTTACTTGCGGCATACGTGTCATGCCGGCACTCCCACCGACAGAGTCTCGACATGCACTAACCTTTCGTGCTGCGGTACGGGTTGGTTATGGGCTTGCAAGACACTGATGTGCTGTTGGATAGCCTCGCGAATGTTGTGTCTGGTCTCTTCGATGGTCAGGCCATTGCTGAAACAACCCGGCAGGCTGGGACTATAAGCGAAATAGCCGGTGTCCTCCGGCTCTTTCTCAATTATGATCTCAAAGTCGTAAAATTTCATAGTCTACACTCCCTGACTTGCAGGTTCATGGGAGTACCTCCGAGGTATTTCCATGCGCCGCAGTGAGTATAACACGAGGCCACCGGGCTGACAAGGTGTCCACAAACTGAGGACTTTGCCAACCCCCACCCGCCTGGGGTATACTGCCGCCTGAGCTTCGGGTCTTGACGCCGAAGCCCGGGTGAAGCGATGACAATATCCCGAACCGCCACCGCCACGGCGCGCGGCCTATCCTTGCCCGACCGCGCGTTCTTTCGCGGCATGTTCGCCAGCTACCGGCGGCTGCTGGTGTTCGTCAAGCCGTACCGGCATCTGCTGGTAGCGGCCGGCGTCATCCTGACCATCAACAGCCTGCTGGCGCTGGCGCTGCCGCTCGCGATCCGCGGGATCGTGGACAGCGCGCTGGTGCAGGCTGACCTCCAACTGCTCAACCGGGTGACCCTGCTCCTGCTCGGGCTCTTCGTCGCACAGGCCATCCTCGGCTTCGGGCAGAGCTATCTGATCGCCTGGGTGGGCGAACGAGTGGTAGCGAACCTGCGCAAAACCCTTTATGCGCACCTGCATGCCATGCCGCTGCGCTTCTTCTCGAGCACGCGGGTCGGCGAGATGACTTCCCGGCTGGGCAACGACGTGACCACCATCCAGGACGCGGTCACTTCCACGCTGCTCAGCCTGCTCTCGCAGACGATCACGCTGGTCGGGGGATTGGTCATCATCCTGGTGATGGCGTGGCGCCTCACCCTGCTGATGCTGGCGATCGTGCCGGTGGCCGTGCTGGGGATGGTGCTCTTAGGCCGGTGGGTGCGCAGGATCAGCCGCCAGGCCCAGGACGCGCTGGCCGAGACGAGCGCCACCGCGGAGGAAGCCCTGGCCGGGGTGCGCATCGTCAAGTCGTTCGCCAGAGAGCCTTACGAGATTGGCCGCTACGGCGACGGCGTCGAGCGGCTGTTCGGCATTACCATCCGGCGGGCGCGCATCCAGGCGATCATCGGGCCGATCATCGGCCTGTTGGCATTCAGCGCCATTGCGGTCGTCCTCTGGTTCGGCAGCCGCGAGGTGATCGCCGGGCGGCTGACACCGGGCCAGCTTGTATCGTTTCTGATCTACACGATGATGGTCGCCTCGCCCATCGCCGCGTTTACCGGCCTCTACAGCCAGTTCCAGCGCGCGCTTGGGGCAAGTGAGCGGGTGTTTGAGCTGCTCGATACGCCCCCGGAAATGCGGGACACGCCGGATGCCCTGGAGTTGCCATCCATCGATGGTGAAGTGCGCTTCGAGAACGTCTCCTTCGACTACGCGGACAGCGCCGAAACCCATGACGTGCTGCGCAACATCGACCTGGTCGCCCATCCCGGCCAGGTGGTGGCGCTGGTGGGTCCCAGCGGCGCGGGCAAGACCACGCTAGTCAACCTGATCCCGCGCTTTTACGATCCCACGGCAGGCCGCATCACCATCGATGACCGCGATATCCGCCAGGTAAAAATTCGTTCCCTGCGCGAACAGATCGGTATCGTGCCGCAGGAGACCGCGCTTTTCGGCGGCACCGTGCGGGATAACATCCTGTACGGCAAGCTGGGCGCGGTGCAGGCTGAGATCGAGGCGGCAGCCAGCGCGGCCAACGCGCACGATTTCATCCTGGAGCTGCCGCAAGGCTACGATACCCTGGTGGGCGAACGCGGCGTGAAGCTGAGCGGTGGTCAGCGGCAGCGCATTGCCATCGCCCGTGCCCTGCTGAAAAATCCGCGCATCCTGATCCTGGACGAGGCCACGTCATCGCTGGACACCGAATCGGAGCAGGCGGTGCAAGAAGCGCTCGAACGGCTGATGCGCGACCGCACGACCTTCGTTATCGCCCATCGGCTAAGTACCGTCACGAACGCCGACTGGATCATCGTACTGGCCGGTGGCCAGGTAGCCGAACAAGGCACCCACGCCGGGTTACTGGCGCGCGAGGATGGACTGTATCGACGTATGTACGCGTTGCAGTTCAGATGGGACGAATCGACGAACGACGAATGACGAATCAGCAGATTACGCTCACGCTCTACGCAGCACGTAACACGTAACACGCAACACGCAACACGTATCACGCAACACGCAACACGTATCACGCAACACGTATCACGAGGTTCCCATGTCCTGGTCATTTAAGCTCTTCACCGTGCGCGGCATCCCGATCCGCGTGCACGTCAGCTTCCTGCTGGTCCTGGTGTGGGCAGTCTACATTGGCCAGGACTTGCACACCGGCAACGCGAACTGGCTGCAAGGCGTTACGTTCATGGTCTTGCTCACGCTCCTGCTATTCGCCTGCGTGGTGCTCCACGAGCTGGGTCATAGCCTGGTCGCCCAGGTATTCGACGTGAAAGTGCATGACATCACCTTGTGGCCCATCGGTGGGGTGGCGCGCATTATGCGGATGCCTGAGCGGCCGTATCAGGAGTTCCTGATCGCGGCAGCCGGACCGGCGGTCAACATCTTTCTGACGTTCTTTCTCCTGGCTGTGGCGTTGGTCTGGACCGGCCCCGAGCGGCTGCTTCAGCCGGTTCTGGCCGTGCTGCAGGGCGATCCGATACCCCTGTCGCTGGATGGGCAGGCCATGATCTTGCTGCTGGCGGTCAATAACGCGCTGTTGGTGCTCTTCAACCTGATCCCGGCATTCCCCATGGACGGCGGTCGCCTCCTGCGCGCGTTCCTGGCAGCTTTCATGCCGTTCGGGCGCGCCACGCAGGTCGCGTCGTGGCTGGGCCAGGGTGCAGCCGTGTTCATGGGTCTCGCGGCCTTGCTGACCGCCAGCTTCTTCCTGGGGCTGGTCGCGGCGTTCATCTTCGTCGCGGCGTGGGGCGAGCGTCAACAGGTCGTATCCAGCGATTACCTGCGCGGCCTGCGCGTCCGTCAGGCGATGCAGCCGGTCGGTATCCGCCTGCACCCGCTCGACACCCTCGGTGAGGCGGCCGGACGAATTGCCGCCTCGCCTCAGGCTGCCTGGCTCGTTGTGGATGGCGGCAGGCTGGTGGGGATTCTTTCCCGCCGTGATCTGCTGGCGGCCTTGAAGAAGGCCGGCGCGAGCGCTCGCATCGCGCAGCATGTTGCCCGGGAATTCCTCCGGCTCAGCCCAGACGATGCGCTGATGGATGTTACGGAACAGTTGGCGCCGGCCCGTCCGTCCATCGGCGTCGTGATTGAGGACGGCCAGGTAATCGGCCTTCTCGGTCGAGGAGACATCGCGCGCCTGGCGGAGGTGCTTGCCGCCCACCCTGGCGCGCTTCCAAAGACATGACGAATCAAGCGTCACCTTTGCTGGAGACGGAAAGCTATCGCTTGACGCGATCTGAAATGGGCTGTATGATGTCGGATATGATGTCTCCAGCGATACCGGACTCAGATAAGGAAGAACATGATGACACGCTACGCGCTCAATTTGCCGGCCCAACTTAAACAGGATGCCGAGGCGTGGGCGTCACGCCAGGGAATTTCGCTGAACCAATTCGTCCTTTGGGCTGTGGCCGAAAAAGTGGGCGCTCTGCGTCAACAGTTGGATGATCCGGCCTACCCTCACATCACATACCGTCGCGGGACGAGCGGCCAGCTCGCACCAGTCTTGCGCGCGACAAATCTGCGGGTGCAGACGGTAGATGTAGCGGCCAGACAGTGGGGCCTGTCGCCCGCGGAAATTGCCACTGCATACGGAGTAACCGAAGCTCAGGTGGCCGATGCGTTACGTTTTGCCGAGGCGCATCGTCAGGAGATCGACGCCAGCATCACCGCCGAACAGGCCATCGAGCAGAGCCATGCCTGAACCGAGGTTGCATCTGGACGCCGACACTTCAGTCAAAGCGCTCCACACGGCCCTGGTTGCGCGCGGCCACGACGTCACTCGCACTCCAACCGCTTGGATGACGCTGGATGCCAGCGATGAAGATCAGCTCCTCGGCGCGACGGCCCAAGGGAGGGTGATCTTCACCTTTAATATCCGTGACTTCCTGACCTTGGCTCGCACGTATCCTCGTCATGCTGGGATCATCCTGGCGGCCCAAGCCAGTTGGTCGCTGACCGATCTGATCGCAGCCCTGGATCGGTTGCTGACCGAGACTGAAGACACGGACTGGGTAGGCCAGGTGCGCTGGCCCAACCAGCGGAGACGCTGATCGTACAGGCGGCGGAGTGAAGCCCATGCCTCGGTGGCTGCGGCAGATCGTCGAGATGTTGGTGTTCCTCTACGCCTGGATCACCGGCCGTAAGTACGACGTCCTTGCCCGCCGGATGGGCCGGCCGGCCGATACTCCCCCGCCCCCCGAGCGACGCCGGTTCATCGTCGTCCAGATCGACGGCCTGGCCCACGAGTACGTGCTGCGGGCGATGGCCGGCGGACACATGCCCACGTTGCAACGGCTGATCGCCGGCGGCTACCGGCTACAACGCTGGCGCTGTGGGCTGCCCAGCAGCACGCCGGCGGTCCAAGCCGGGATAATGTACGGTGACAATTGGGACATCCCCGCCTTCCGCTGGTACGAGAAAGACACGGGGCAGGCGCCGCAGTGCAAATCTCCTGCCGCGGTCGTCCGCATCAAGGCGCGGGTGGCCGCCGACCGCCGCGGCATCCTCGCCGGTGGCTCAAGCTACACCAACATGTTCGACGGTGACGCTCGCCTGGCGCTCTTTACCATCTCGGCAATGGGCCGCCAGCGCTTTTTCGAGCACCTGCGCGGGCTGGGCTGGGCGCTGCTCTTTGCTCTCATCCCCTGGCGCATCCTGCGCATCATCTTGCTGAGCGGGTGGGAACTGTTGCGCGACATTGCCCGCACGGCCTGGTTATGGGCGCGCGGCGGCTTCCGTCACCGGCTGAGGCTGGACAAACCCATGCTCCAGGTGTTGACCAACGTGGTCTTCGGGGAAATCCAAACCTTCGGCATCGTGTTGGACGTATACCGCGGGGTGCCGGCGATCTACGCCAATTTCTACGGTTATGACGAGGTGGCCCACAACGAAGGACCGCTGGGGAGAGAGGCCGTTCGGGCACTGCGAAGGATCGACGGCTATATCCGGCAGATTGACCGCGCCCGGCGGAAATACTGGCCGGATATGGAGCTATACGTCTGCTCGGATCATGGCATGACGCCATCGGTTCCGTTCAAGGCCATCGATATAAAGAAACCGTTGGGCCAGTTCGTGGCCGAGCACGTACGGGCATCGGTGATCTGGGATGCGGGGCCGGGCGCAGCCGGCTGGGGGGCTCCGCCGACCGGCGATCCGGCGGGAGAGGATCGTTGGCTGCCGGCCGAAAGCGTGTGGCTTCTGGACGAGCTGGGCGGCATCGAGGCGCATCTCTCGCGTCGCGGCAGGCGGCTGGCCCAGGCGCTGCGCCGTCGATTGCGCGAGCGCTTGCCGCCAGATCCCGCGCTGGGCTGGGATCTGGCACGCGGCAGCGACGTGGTAGTGCGCAACTCCGGCAGCCTGGCGCACGTGTACTTCAACGTCACCCCCGAGCGGATGGACGTAAGCGAGATCGCTATCCTTTACCCGGACCTGCTCGATGCGCTGGTACGCCATCCCGGCATCAGCCTGGTGCTGGGACAGGAAGACGTTCGGGCAGTGGTTGTGGGACCGCGCGGCACGGCCAACCTGACACCGGACCGTTTGCCGGTGGGCTTGCCGGAGCCGGTTCAGGCCACCGAAGATCTGATCCGGCTGCTCACCTTCCCGCACAGCGGCGACCTCGTCCTGATGGGCGCGTGGAACGCCATGGGCCGTATCGTCAGCTTCGAGGATCACGCGGCCACGCACGGCGGCCTCGGCGGCCCACAGGACTATCCCTTCTTCATCACGCCCCCGGATGTGCCGCTCGACTTGAGCGACGTGACCAATGCCCGGCAGCTTTACCCTTACTTCATGGGGCGGTATCAAGGGAAAACGCCGGGGACAGCGGGCAACACAAAAGTTGAGTCAGGTGTGACCGCCACCCGCCAGTAGATGCCGTGGTCGCGCGCCATCAACTTCCCTGCTTCCTGATCACCACATCATCAAGAAACGCGCCGCTATCGGCGCCGCTACCGTCACTCGTGAAGGCGAAGGCGACCCAAACCTGCGAACGCCCGCGTAGATCGCCCAGGGGCGGCACATTGCTCAGGTCGAAAGTCACCGCATCCCACCCCCCACTATTCCCGCTGCTTTGCCAGCCGTAGAAGTTCTGGTCATCCACCGAGACTAACCACTTGAGGTAGTCGTGATCCAGCTCCGTGCGTTGCCAACGCTGAAAGTCGATCTCAGCGGCTGTGGCGCCCGTCAGATCGAACGGACCGATGATCAGCCAGGCGTTGACGTTGTTCGGGTAGTTGTCCGTGCAAGGAATGACCGCGTCCGTGCCATCGGCCGCGGGCCAGACGCTGTAGGTTCCGGCAAAGAGGCGGCAGTCCGTGCGCCCCCAGCCCGGATTGCCGCGTCGTTGCCACGCCTCTGGAAAGCCGCCCTCGAAGCCATCGCTGAAGATGGTTTGCCAGGTCGGCGTGGCCGTGGCGGTCGGGGAAGGTGTAGGCGTCACGGTCGGCGGGGGAGTAGGGGTAACGGTCGGCCCGGGGACACCGCCGTTCAAGCAGAACCAGTCGAAATCGGCCGGGATCTCGGCTGCATCCGCACTGCTGCTATTCCAGGCGCTCAGCCCGGCCCGCGCCGCGCCCAGGTTCACGCCAGCACTTTGTCCTAGCTGTGTCCAGGTAGCCCCATCGGCGCTATAGAAGCCGGTATAGGTCGTGCCGGTCCGGCGAAGCTTGAGTTGGAGCGTCGTAAGATCGGTGGTCATCGTATAAGAGGTCGGGCTGTCACCGGTCTCAACGACCATTTGGGCCGAGCCATTGCCGGCGTTGTCGGATACCCGGTCGACGCGCACGTAGTTTCCGTCATCACCGTAAATCAGCAAGACGGCCTGCTGCCAGGCCTGACCTGGCGCGAACGTGACCTGCGTGCTGATCTCGAAATCACCCGGCGGTGCATTCAGCAGGAACAGGTTGCGAGCGTCGTTGGTGTTCCCCCACAGATCTCCCTCCTGGGTGATGATGCGCAGGTAGCCGGGCCGGGCGCTCAGGCTCCAGTTCGCCGGGTCCTCGCGCACCCAATTCCAGACCGGATTCAGCGTGGTCGATGCAAAGTCATCCCGCCACGTGCAGACCGGCGTCAGGATCGTTGTGGCAGTCGCGGTCGGCGTTGGAGTGGCTGTTGCAGTCGCTGTTGGCGTTGCTGATGGCGTCTGAGTCGGGGTCAGCGTGGTTGTCGCCGTTGACGTCGGGATCGCTGTCGTAGTCGGCGTTGGTGTCTGGATTGAGGTTGGCGTGGCTGTCGAGGTAAGGGTGCGGGTAGGTCCTGGCGTAGGTGTGCAGGTCCACGTCGGCGTGCTCGTCACACTGCTTGTCGGCGTGGGGGATGACTCCGGCACGTAGTTGCGTAAGACAAGCGGTATGAAAATCTGAAGGGGTGCAGTATGTCCCCGGATCGAGTCAGCCAACGCGGGTTTCCGGTCAGTTGTCACCCCCAGAGCAATCAGAGCCAGAAGACACGTCGTCAACAGGAAGGAGGGCCAGTGGGCCGCGCGAGGCAACCATGCCGGAACGTGAGAACGAGAGACGAGGAAGGGTGTGGATCGAGGTGTGAACGTCATCGCTGGCTCCTTCCCTGGAGAGCACTTGACTCGTGGGCAATCCCGCTCGCAGCCTGAGCATGGGGTAACACAAGCAGAAGTCTGTACGATTACCCTATCATAGCACCGTGGGCAGGGTGTGACAAGCCATGATCACGGTTTTCGACTCATTTTGCTGCTCACGGAGGCGCGCATGTCCGCTGCTTCTGCCGCATCCGCACTTGATGTTATAATCCGAGATGTCACGCAGTTGGCGACCCATTCAGGAGCAAACAGATGGCATTCACCGTCCCCCAGGACCAACTCAACCGGATCATCTACGCCTACCATCATGACCCGTTTGAGGTGCTTGGCGCGCACGTCGTCGAGGTTGGTGGCGCTCGCCTGGTATCCGTGCGTGCTTTTCTGCCGGGCGTTGAGAGGGCCTGGGTCATGCCCGACGCGGGAGGAGCGGCGCCTTGCGAACGGCTGGAAGGCACTGATTTCTTCGAGGCCCAGTTTCCAGGCGCGACAGATAGCTTCCCGTATGAAATCCGCACGATCGACAAGGCTGGTCAAGAGCACCGGAGCCGCGACCCGTACAGCTTCCTCCCGGTGCTAGGGGATCTTGACCTGCAACTGTTCAACGAGGGCAACCACTATCGCACCTATAACAGGCTCGGCGCGCAGATCATCGAGCACGGCGGCATAACGGGCGTCAGTTTCGCCGTGTGGGCGCCCAACGCCGCTCGGGTGAGCATCATCGGCGACTTCAACCGCTGGGATGGGCGCTGCCACCCGATGCGCGAGCGCGGCAACTCGGGCATCTGGGAGTTATTCATTCCCGGACTGGACGAAGGCACGCTATACAAGTATGAGGTCAAAACGAAATTCGATACGCTGTTCCAGAAAACCGACCCCCAAGGCTTCTTCGCCGAGCTGCGGCCAAAAACGGCATCCATCGTCTGGGACATCAACAAGCACGCATGGGGCGACGGTGAATGGATGTCAAGGCGAGCCGGACGCGATCCATTGCACGAGCCGATGGCAATCTATGAAGTGCACCTCGGCTCCTGGATGCGCGTGCCCGAGACCAACGGCTATCTGACCTATCGGGATCTGGCTGACAAACTGGCGGATTTCGTCAAGCAGCAAGGTTACACACATGTCGAACTGCTGCCCATCACCGAGCATCCGCTGGACGCGTCCTGGGGCTACCAGGTGACCGGCTATTTTGCACCCACCAGTCGGTTTGGCACCCCCGATGACTTCCAGTATTTCGTGGATACCCTGCACCAGCGCGGCATCGGTATCATCCTCGACTGGGTACCCGCGCACTTTCCGAAGAATGACTACGGGCTGGCGAGCTTTGACGGCACTGCGCTCTACGAATACGCCGACGACCGCCTCGGTGAGCACAAGGAATGGGGCACGAAGGTCTTCAACTTCGCACGCAACGAGGTCCGCCAGTTCCTGCTTAATAGCGCCCTTTTCTGGCTGGACAAATATCACATCGACGGCTTGCGGGTGGATGCCGTGGCTTCCATGCTATACCGCGATTATGGCCGCACGAACTGGGTGCCCAACGAGTTCGGCGGCCGCGAGAACCTGGAGGCGATTTCGTTCTTGCGCCGCATGAACGAGCTGGTGTACGCTGAACATCCCGGCGCAGTGACCGTCGCCGAAGAATCCACGGCGTTCCCGGCGGTCAGCCGACCCACCTACCTGGGTGGCCTGGGCTTCACTTTCAAGTGGAACATGGGCTGGATGCATGACACGCTGGAATATATCCAGAAAGATCCGATCTACCGCAAGTATCATCACCAAAAGCTCACCTTCGGCTTGATGTATGCATTCAGCGAGAACTTCATTCTGCCGATCTCCCATGACGAGGTGGTGCACCTCAAGCGGGCGATGCTCGACAAGATGTCGGGTGACACCTGGCAGCGCCTCGCCAATCTGCGGCTATACTACGGCTTCATGTGGACTCATCCCGGCAAGAAACTGCTCTTTATGGGACAGGATTTCGGCCAATGGCACGAGTGGAGCGAAGATCATAGCCTGGACTGGCACTTGACGGCGTTCGAGCCGCATCGCAAGCTGCTCCGCTGGATGGCCGATCTTAACGCGCTGTACACGAGCGAGCCATCACTGTATGAGTTGGACTACGATTGGACCGGCTTCGACTGGATTGACCCCAACGATTGGGAGCATAGCGTCGTCTCATACACGCGCAAGGCCAGGAATCCGGCCGATCACCTGGTCATCGTCGCCAACTTCACGCCGGTGGTGCGTGAGGGCTATCGGATCGGTGTGCCTGAGTTGTGCACCTACAAAGAATTGCTGAACAGCGATTCGGAGTATTACTTCGGCAGCAATGTGGGTAACGGTTCGGGTCTGCCGGCGCAGGAGGTGAAATGGCAGAGCCAACCGTACTCGCTTGAGATGACACTGCCGCCGCTAGGTATCGTGGTGCTGAAACCGACGCGGTAAGGCCCGAGCGTGTCCGCTGCATAACGAATTTACACCATTTGAGTGCCGCTGCTCACGCCGGCCCGCTGGAAGTTGATGCCCAGCGCCAGGCTGCCCGGAGGTTTTCCCTTTCCGCCGCGATCTCGGGCAAAGCGTCCTCTTCCCACATCCGGAGAAACCGCCCGGTCGTGCGTTGTAGGAACGCCGCGTAGTACTCGCAATGCCGCTCGTACGTCGTCTGCCGTTCTTGCGGCACATCGGCCAGCTTTTCCAGGCCATACTGGCCCACCAACGTGTGGACGTAATAGCGGCCGAAAGGTGAACCGTGCACCAGGTTCTTGTCGATCAGCGAGACCAGGATGTTCAACGAAACATCTGCCACCTGCTCCGCCGCATCGCGGGTAAACCCATCGCGAAAGACACACAGCCTGCGAAACGCGCCCTTCTCGACGTCCGAAAGCCGGTGCCAGGATTGGTCCAGCGCGGCACGCAGGCTGGCGTGCCGCTCGGGGAGATCTTGCGAGTTCCCAACCAGGAAACTATAGCTTCTTTCGATCTCCTCCGCGATCTCCCGGCAGGTCAGAACACGCGTCCAGGCTGAAGCCAGCTCGATGCCGAGCGGGATGCCTTCAACCAGCCGGCAGATGCGCGCGATGAACTCCAGATCGGTGGTCAACGGATTACAGTCGGCGCGCACCCGGTGCGCGCCCTCCAGGAAAAGCCGCACCGCATCGCTGCCCAGGATTTCCTCCGGCTGCCCGGAGGCCGGCAAGCCAAGGCCGCCAATGGCCAACGTCCATTCGCCGCGCAGGTTCAGCGGTTCCAGCGACGTCACGATCAGCTTTGCGCCTGGCGCGCGCTGCAAGAGCTCCATCAGCACCAGCGCCTGATGCCGGAGATGTTCGAACTGGTCCAGCACCAGCAGGATTTCCCGATTCCGCAGGTAGTCCAGCACGCGGCCGCGCGAGTCCCGCTGAGGTTGCCCACCGCCGGATAGGCTCAACGCCTCGGCAAGCACGGGGTACAACTGATCGTCGGAGCCGATGGCCCCCAACGGCACGAAGCAGACACCGTGCTTGAACGGCCGCACCCGCTCCGACGCGGCCTGGAGCGCCAGTCGCGTCTTGCCGACCCCACTGAGGCCCGTGATCGTCACCAAACGGCACTCCGGGGTCGCCAGCCGATCGGCCAAAACCGCCATCTCGTTTGCCCGGCCTACAAACGCAGTCGCCTGGACCGGCCACAAGCCGAAAATGCCGGCCGAGCGATGCAGGGTGGAGGATAGCGCGGTATAAGACGTGACTTCCCCGGCCTTGATCTTCTGGTAAAGGCTGACCGTGTCCGCATTGGGTTGTGCGCCCATTTCTTCGGCCAGGATGCGGCGGCATCGCTCGAACTGCTCCGCCGCGGCGCTCCGCTGTCCGCTCAAGGCCAGTAACAGCATCATCTGCTGATGGACTTCCTCGTGCCAGGGTTCCAAGGCCAGCAGGCGGCTGGTGTAGTCGATGCCCTTGGCGTACTCGCCCCTGACGGTGCAATGCGCGGCAAGCTTGTACAGCGCCTGCAGCACCATCTGGCGCAACCGTTCCCGTTCGGGCAGCACCCATTCCTCGAACGCAGGCGCATCGCGCACGTAAAAGCCCTCCAGGAAATCGCCCCGGTACAGCTTCACCGCCTCGTCCAGCAACCTGATCTCCTTTTCGGACAGCCCGGCTGGCGCAAGGGCAGACGAAGGCAGGCTCAGGAGCTTTGACTCGAAGACTTCCGTGTCCAGCCAGTATTCACTCTCCTGCCGGAACGCGACCATCTGGCGGCTGATGGTCAGGTGGGAACCGACCGCCTCTCGCAGGACACTGAGGATCTTGCGAAGGTTGGCCCGGGCGTATTCGTCCGGCATTTCTCCCCACAGCAGGCCCGCCAACGCATCGCGCGAGTGGGGCCGCCGGGTCACGGCAAGATAAGCCAGCAGCGCCAGGGCTTTGTTGTAGATAAAGCCCACCGGCGGCGTTCCGTCCTGGCTCGTCTGCGGCTTTCCGAGCAATGTCAAGCGCAATCCACCTTCCACCTGTGCCTCCACATGACGACTGTCAATAGAGCTGCCACTTTACCGTAAACACTACAACTTCATAGTGGCACGATATCGGATCATTGATGGAACGGATTTATCACGTTGCCCAAGTATTATCCAACCCCAGGAACTCAGACCCATGTTGGAGCGCTGATGGTAATTCGAGCCGAACCACCACGCTATCGATCTTATATGCTCCGCTGCTGGGAGGTGCGCAGTCCCCATCCCGGCGGTCCGGTGACGTGGCGATTCAGCCTCGAGGATCCGCACACAGGGCAGAAGCTTGGCTTCGCTGACAAGAAAACCCTGATGGACCACCTCGATGCCGAGCTATCAGAAACGGAATCTACGAGCGAGGAGCCGTGACATCCTCGCGCGCAAATTGTCGCAGACCAGTCTAGTGCGTTGGGAACGCTCGCACCATAAGAACACTTACAAAACGTGACATGGAGACGATTTCAATGAGAAAAGTTCTTGTCGTGCTGTCTGAGTTCGGCTACTGGGGCGAGGAGTTGGTCGGGCCGCTGGAGGTGCTGGATGCGCACGGCTACACATCAGTGTTCATGACGCCGACCGGCCAACGCCCCCACGCGTTGCCGCCCAGTATGCAGGCGGGCTTCTGGGATCCGCCGCTCGACAAATGCGTTACCGACGAGTACTACGCCTCCAAGACGCGCGACATAGAGAACTCGACCCGGCTGGATGACCCCGCCAATCTGTCTGCCTGGTTCCCGCAGCGGCCTATGTTCAATCAGGCCAACTTCGGCCACGCCCTGGAAGCTTATCACGCCCAGCGGGAGAAATGTTGGGAACAGCTTACGGAGTACGATGCCCTCCTTATGGTTGGCGGCAGCGGGCCGATGATCGACATGGTCAACAACCAGCGATTGCACGACGTGATTCTGGGCTTCTATCACCATGACAAGTTGATCGCGGCGGAATGCTACGCGGTCGCTTGCCTTGCCTTTGCCCGCGATTTCGTGCTCCGCAAGTGCATCATCCGAGGCAAGCACGTGACGGGACACGCCCTGGAATATGACTGGCTGGACAATACGGGGGTGCTCGGCATCGACCACAACTTCCACACGCCATTCTATCCGCTGGAGCACATCCTGCGCGATGCAACAGCGCCCGGCGGCGAATATCACGGCGGGGTAGGGATGACCTACTCGATGATCCTCGACTACCCCTTCCTGACGGGACGATCGACGCAGGATTCGCGGCATGTGGGCGAAACCATGATCCAGGTCCTGGAGCATGGACTCAGACGCTATGGGTGGTAATCCGATGACACAAAAAACGGGTCGCTTTGCGATCATCGAGCAATTCCTGGCCGACGGGATGAACATCATGTTCGGCAATCCTGGCACGGTCGAGCAAGGTTTCCTGGACGCGCTGGCCGCTTATCCGGCGATGAAGTATGTCCTGACCTTGCAGGAAACCGTGGCCTTGATGGCAGGCGACGGCTATGCGCGGGCCACGCAACGGCCGACGGTGGTGCAAATCCACAGCACGCCGGGCCTGGGCAATACGATCGGGGCACTCTACCAGGCGATGCGCGGGCACGCGCCGCTGGTAGTGATCGGCTCGGACGCCGGGCTGAAGTACATGCCGATGGACGCCCAGATGGCTGGCGACCTGGTCGGCATGGCCAGGCCCGTGACCAAGTGGGCGACGATGGCGCTCGATCCGGCCTCGGTGTTGCGCACGCTGCGCCGCGCTATCAAGATCGCCGGCACACCGCCGATGGGACCGGTCTACGTTTGCCTGCCGGCCGACGTGCTGGACGCGCCCACCGTGGAAGAGGTGAGGCCGACCTCCATCCCCTCGACCCGCGTGGCGCCGGACGATGCCTTTATCCGGGAGGCCGCGGCGATCCTGGCGGCTGCGGAGAAACCCATGATCTTCGTCGGCGACGGCGTCGCCTATTCGGGCGCCCAGGCCGAGCTGGCGCGCGTGGCCGAGTTGCTCGGCGCTGAGGTCTGGGGCGCGGATGCGGGTGAGCTCAACATGAGCTATGACCATCCACTCTGGCAGGGTCAAACCGGGCATATGTTCGGCTTCGCCAGCCGATCCATCACCACCAGGGGCGACGTGAACCTCATCTGTGGCACGTACATGGTGCCGGAAGTCTTCGCCGACCTGGGCGATATTTTCGCGCCGGGGGCCAGAGTCATCCACATTGACTTGAACGCGTACGAGATCGCCAAGAACCATCCCGTGGATTTGGGCGTGGTGAGTGATCCCAAGCTGACCCTGGCGAAGCTGGCCGATGCGCTCCAGAGCAGCATGACCGCTCGCCAGGTCGAGGGCGCCCGGTCGAGGTCCCGGCAGATCGCGGCCGCGAAGGCCGACCAGCATCGCCGCCAGGTGGAAGCCGACAGGGCCGTGCACGATGTAACCCCGCTGTACGCCTCCCGCTTCATGGCCGAGCTGGCCGGTCAGTTGCCGTCCGACGCCGTGATCTTCGACGAGGCGCTGACCTGCTCGCCCGAGCTTACCCGTTACTTCCCGCCGACACAGCCCGGCCACTTTTTCCAGACGCGTGGCGGCTCGCTGGGCGTCGGCATCCCGGGCGCGTTGGGTTTGAAGCTGGCGCATCCTGACAAGACCGTGGTCGGCTTCACGGGTGACGGCGGCAGCATGTACACGATCCAGGCGCTTTGGACCGCAGCACACCACAACATCGGCGCGAAGTTCGTGATCTGCAACAACCAGAGCTACATGCTGCTCAAGCTCAACATCCTGGAGTATTGGAAGGAACGCGGGGTCGAGGAACACGCTTTCCCGGCCTCCTTCGATCTGTGCGATCCGGTGGTTGACTTCGTCAAAATCGCCGAGTCGATGGGGGTGCCCGGCGCGCGGGTCCAGAGGCCCGGCGATGTGGGGCCGGCTATCCGGCAGGCGCTGGCGCACGACGGCCCATTCTTGATTGACCTGGTCGTTACGGATCAGGTGCCGGGCTCGCAGGCCCACTGAGGGCAACCGGCAGGCAAGTACGCCAAAAGACAACGATTCAGGAGGTATTTTCATGGACCAGCAGACCCCGGGATGGAAGTTCTACGAGAAGCATCTCCAATACTTCTACGACAAGGACATCGCGGGCCTCGTCGCCAACGATTACAACGAAGATGCCATCGTGATGTCGTATGACTTCACGGTCAAAGGGCCCGAGGCGCTCCGGCAGCTTTTCACGGCCTATCTCGACATGATCGGCGAATTCCAGGTGGTCTCCACCGAGCAGTTTCGCGAGACCGAGGATGCGGTCCTCCTGGAAGCAACCCTGCAAACGTCGAAAGTGGGGATTCGGAAAGTGTACGACGCCTTCGTTTTCAAGAACGGCAAAGTCTCGTATCACATGACCGGCCTGAAGGCCTGAGCGGGCTGTCGATGATCGCTGGCCTGCCCCGAAAATGACGACGGACAATCGACCATGGACCATAGCTGTCGCTTTCTCATGGGCCGTGGCGACGAGCCCGGCATGGGTATCTGTCCTGCAACAGGAGTAGATCATGGAAATCTCGCTCACCGTAAACGGTCAGCCTTACGGCGCCGATGTCGAACCGCGGCTGCTCCTGGTGGATTTCCTGCGCGACACCCTCGGCCTGACCGGCACCAAAAGCGGCTGCGACACCGGCGAATGCGGCGTGTGCACGGTTCACGTGAACGGTACAGCAGCCAAGAGCTGCCTGATGCTGGCCGTGCAGGCGAACGGCGCCGAGATCACCACGATCGAAGGGCTGGCGCCCGCGGGGAACGGCCGGCTTCATCCGATCCAAGAGGCCCTGTGGGAAGAAGGCGCAGTGCAGAACGGGTACTCGACGCCCGGCATCGTCATGTCGGTGGCCGACCTGCTCTGGCGCACCCCCAACCCCACGGACGCTGAGATCCGGGCCGGCCTGGACGGGAACCTGGCGCGCGAGAGCGGCTACGAAAACCTGGTCAACGGGGTGCGCTCGGCGGCCCGGAAGCTGCGAGGCGAGGCGCAGGCCTCGCCGAACGGGGTGTACGCGCCCGAGGCCATGATCGGCGCGCCGATCAAGACCAAAGAGGCGCCAGCCCTGCTGCGCGGCGAAGCCAAATTCATCGCCGACATCACGCTGCCGAACATGCTCCACGCGGCCATCCTGCACAGCTCGCAAGCTCATGCCATCATCAAGCGCATCGATACCCACGCGGCCGCAGCGATGCCGGGCGTGGTGCGCGTCATCACCGCCGACGACATCCCGAACCTGATGCCGATCCCGGTCGTGTGGGTGCCGAAGGATGTGGAGAGCCATTTTCCGCCCCACCCGTCAGGCATTGTGCCCGGCGGGCAGAACCTCCTGGCGAAGGATCGCGTGCGCTACGTGGGAGATCAGCTTGCCGTGGTGGTGGCCGAGACGCGGCAGCAGGCATACGACGCGCTGGCCGCCATCCAGGTGGATTACGAGCCGCTCCCGGTGGTGCTGGATGCCGAGGCGGCGGTGAAAGAAGGCGCGCCCCAGTTGCACGACACAGTGCCGCACAATCTGCTGGCCCACGCGACCAGGGGTGACAAAGAAGCGACCGACCGGGCCATCGCGAACGCCGAGGTAGTCATCAAACAACGCTTTTACAACCAGCGCATGATGGCCAACACGCTGGAAACGCGCGGCTCGGTAGCGCAGTACGATCCCAAGACCGACCATTACACCCTTTGGACCAACGTGCAGCCGACGTACCCCGTGCGGCTCCTGATCGCGGCGTACGTGCTGGGCATCCCATACAACAAGCTGCGCATCATCGTCCCCAATATCGGCGAGAGCCAGGGCTCGAAGGGATATCTCTACCCCGATGCGCCCTTGATGCTGCACCTTTCGAAGCTGCTGGGCCGGCCGGTGAAATGGATCGACACGCGCTCGGGGCTGGCCCGCTCGACCGTTCAGGGCCGCGATCAGGTACAGTACGCCACCCTGGCCGGCAGCCGCGACGGCAAGATCACCGCCATCGCGTGCACCGCGTACAGCAACGTAGGCGCCTACCCGGTGATCAACGCGCCCGGCAAGCCGTTGGTTCTGATCGGCCGCAGCATCACGGGCGCATACGCCATCGAGCACCCGTTCTACGAGGTCTACATCGCCTACACAAACAAGGTGCCGGTGGGACCGCTGCGTGGCTCCGGCCGGGCCGAGGCGACTTTCATGATCGAGCGGATGATCGACCTGTACGCCCGCAAGATCGGCATGGATCCCGCGGAGGTGCGGCGCAAGAACCTGGTGCGGCCCGAGCAATTCCCCTATGACAACCACCTGGGCTGGGTGTATGACTCGGGCAACTACCCGGCCGCGCTGGAAAAGGCGCTGGCGAAGGCCGGCTACGGCGATCTGGCTGAGCACAAGGCGGAAGCACGCCGCCGCGGCAAGCGCCTGGGCATCGGGATCGGCTCATATGTCGCGGTCGCCGGCGTGGGGCCGTCGGCCAAGATGGGCGAGGCCGGGCTGGTGAGCGGCACGTGGGGCAGTGCCGCGCTGCGCGTGCAGCCCACCGGCGAGATCACGATCACCACCGGCGCGCAGCCCCACGGCCAGTCGCAGGAGACGACCTTCGCACAGATCGCCTCCCAGGAGCTGGGTGTGCCGGTGGAGATGATCGAAGTGCTGCACTCCGACACGGCCGGCGCGCTCTATTTCGGTGAGGCGAGCTATGGGAGCCGCTCGTTGAGCGTCGAAGGCACGGCGGTCTACAAGGCGGCGGAGAAGATCAAGGACAAGGCCATCCGCATGGTTGCCCACCTCTTCCACGCGCCGGTCGAGGCGCTGGTCTACGAGGGAGGCGGCGTGCACGTCAAGGGCAACCCGCAGCAGGGTATGACACTCCAGCAGATCGCGTTCGTGCTCTGGCTGGCCTGGGATCTGCCAGAAGGGATGGATCCCGGCCTGGAGGCAACCGCCTATTTTGATCCACCCGATTTCAACTACCCGTTCGGCACCCATGTGGCGATGGTCGAGGTGGATGAGGAAACCGGCCAGGTGGATCTGGTGCGCTACGTGGCCGTGGACGACTTCGGCGTCGTGGTGAATCCGAAGGTGGTGGACGGCCAGACGCACGGCAACATCACGCTGGGGGTGGGCCAGGCGTTGCAGGAAGAGGTGCTCTACGACCCCAACGGCCAGATCCTGACGGATACCTTTCGCACCTACGCGGTCCCGCGGGCATCGCAGTTGCCGGCGCTGGAGCTGGAGCGCACCGTGACGCCAACGCCGACCAACCCGATGGGCGCCAAGGGTGCAGGAGACATCAGCAATCCGCCCGTGGCCCCGGCCATCGTCAACGCGATCTGCGATGCGCTGGCCGACCTGGGGATCGAGCACATCGAGATGCCCGTCCGGCCCGAAAAAGTCTGGCAGGCGATCGCCGCTGCGAGCTGAAAGGAGCACGCCATGATCCCGTTTCAATTCGATTACGCGGCGCCCAGGGAGGTGGGCGAAGCCGTGGCGCTCCTGCAGCGCACCGCGAACGCCATGCCCCTGGCCGGCGGACTGAGCCTGTTACCTGCCATGACGAGCCGCTGCCTGACGCCCGCACTACTGGTGGACCTGGGCAGCACAGCCGGCTTGCAGGGCATCAGCACACCGGGCGGTGGCCTGCGCATCGGCGCTATGACTACCTGCACGGCTATCATCAGCAGCGCTCCGGTCAGGCAGCAAGCGGCAGCACTGGCCCAGGCGGCCGGCAGCATCGCCGACCCGCAGGTTCGCAATCGCAGCACGCTCGGCGGCGCGCTGGCCTACGCCGACCCGGCCGGCGATCTGGCGCCCGCGGCTCTGGTGCTGGATGCTCGCGTGGAGGTGCGCGGCCCGCAAGGCACCCGTACGCTCCCGATGGATCAGTTTATTGTCGGGCCGTTTCGCACGGCCCTGGCGCCCGGTGAAATCATCACCGCCGCTGTTTTTCCAGGTGGAAATCTCGCCAGCGCATACGTTAAGTTCAAGAACCCCGGCAGCAGTTACGGCATCTGCGGCGTGGCGGCTGCGGTGGGACGCGGGAGCGACGGTCGCGTGAGGGTCTGCCGCATTGCGGTGACTGGCGCGACCGATCACCCCATGCGGCTAAGCCTGGTGGAGGCCGCGCTGCAAGGCCAGGAGATGACGCCTGAGATGGTAGCCCAGGCCGCGGCGTTGGCAGCCGATCCGAGGCTGGCTTTTCGATCAGATTTTTTCACCACCGCAGCTTATCGCGCCCATTTGACCGCTGTACTGGTCAAGCGTGCGCTGTCGGCTTTGCTGGCCTGACTTTCACTCAGTTCAAGGAGATTCGGAAATGAGCAAGAAGATCTTAATGATCGCGTCGAATCTGGGATTGTGGGGCGAGGAACTGCAAGGACCCTGGGATGCCTTGACCAAAGCCGGCTTCGACCTGACTCTGGCCACGGAGCAGGGCAAAAAACCGCTGCCGCTGCTATTCAGCGTCGATCCGCAATTCTTCGACCCGCAACTGCAATTGTACGTCAACCCGCCGGAGATTTGCGACCGTGTCAAGGCGCTCGTCGCCAACGGCGAATGGGACCATCCTATCAAGATCGCCGACGCCAAGATGGCGGATTACGACGCGATCGTCATCGTCGGCGGGCCAGGCGCGCCGCTGGACCTGACCGGCAACGCCAAGATCCACAAGCTGCTCGTCGATGCGTATCAGAGCAACAAGCTGATGGGCGCGTTGTGCTATGCGGTGGGCTGCTTCGTGTGGGCGCGCAACCCCGCGACCGGCAAGAGCATCATTCGCGGCAAGACGGTCGTCGCGCATCCGCGCGCATGGGATTTCACCGGACCGCTGCCCTATCCCTTGTACAACCCGGATAAGGAGAATCCGGGCACGGATTTGGTAACGCCCGGCTTCGTCTACCCGCTGGCCGTGATCGTGGAGGACGCGGTTGGGCCGGAAGGCAAGGTGCTCTCGGACCCGACCACGACCCGCGAGACGCCGCAGGTGGTCTACGACTGGCCGTTCGTGACCGCGCTGTCGGTCGAGTCGTCCGCTGCGTTCGGCAAGAAGCTGGTTGACGTGTTGTCGAGCAAGTAGGAGGGAGGTCGCGCGATGAAGAACGTGCCGGATAGCCCCCTGGGCCGGATGTATCGTGAACACATCGGCTACATCCTGGACAAGAACATCGACGCTTTGCTCGATCAGTACGCCGACGATGCGCTGCTGATCAGCAGCTTCATGAAGAAGCCGCTCTACTACCACGGTCGCGATCAGCTTCGCGAGCACATGCAGGGCATCCTGGGCATCAACGGGCTGGACACCGAGATCGTCTTCTGGGCGGAGACCGAAAACCCGCAGACACTGATGATCACGGAACAGATCACCATGCAGACCGCTGACGGCGAGGCTCACATGCGCTTTGCCGATAGCTGGGTGTTGAAAGACGGCAAAATCGCCATCCATTTTGCCGGAATGGTGCAGCACCCGGACGGGACGTTGGCTTAGCAAGGCCGCGATCCATTCAACCAGTGTTTGAAAGGAGATTCTCGACCATGGCAACACTGAACGAGGCGGACATCAAGAAGTTCATCCTGGAGTTCTACGCCAAGGCGGACCAGAGCGCTCCCCTGGTGTGGTTCCTGCCGTACATCGATGACACCTTCCACATGTTCTGGACGCCGACCTGCCAGTTCGATGGGCCGGTGGGTTTTGAAGAGTTCTATCGCAACCTGACCGCGAGCCAGTTCGACCGCGTGCACGAGGTCAGCGATATCGCCATCAAGCTCGACGGCAACTGCGCTGACATCACCTTCAAGATCCACCTGGTGTCCCGGGTGTGGCACCCACCGCTTGCCAAGAGCCTGCGGGCGGAAAACGAGGCCGGGTTCCATTGGACGATGAAGCTTTCGTCGAAGACCGGCACACCGGTCATCACCGAGTACACGCTGACCTCGGTGAAATTCCCCGAAGGCAGCATCATCGTCGAGGCCGACAAGGTCTTCAAGTACCCGTCGTTCCTGTATGGCCCGTGGGGCTTCCCGTGAGATGGCGAGCAGGCAGAGAGGTTGATGACATGGCGACGAACGACAATCAGGCTGTCATCCGCAGTTGGGCGGACGCACTGAACCAGGGGGATATCGACGCGGCCGTCAGCGTCCTGGCGCCCGATTACGTCGGTCACTTCACCGGTATGCCCGAGCCGGTGCATGGACCCGCGGGCTTCAAACAGATGTTCACCTACTTCATCCGGCCTGCGTTCCCGGATCAGCACATCACCATCGAGCGCGAGGTGGTAGCGGGGGACAGAATCGCGGCCCAGACGTCGTGGACAGCCACCCATCAGGGGCCATTCATGAACATTCCCCCGACGGGCCGGCGCATCGTGGTGCCCGGCACCGGCATCTTCCGCATCGCTGACGGCAAGATCGCGGAAGAATGGATGCAGGAGGATTTCCTCGGCATCTACCAGCAGCTCACCCAGCCTGCCTGAGGACGGAGGGCACTATGTCAGAAGCAGAGAACCTGGCGGTCATGCGGCATTACTACGATGAGATCGTCAACCGGGGAAACCTGGCGGTTGCCGACACGATCTTCACGCCCGATTACGTCTCGCACCACAACGATCCGGCCCATCTGCCGCCCGGCCCCGCGGGTGTAAAGGCATTTGTCGCTGCCACCCGCGGCGGCTTCCCGGATCTCCGCATCACGGTCGACCAGATCTTCGCCGAGGGAGACCAGGTGGCGTCCATGTGGACGATGCAAGGCACACAGACGGGCGAATGGTTCGGCACACCCCCGACCGGCAAGCGAGCACGGTGGGTCGGTGTGGTCATCACACGCTTCGCTGATGGCAAGATCGCCGAGGATTGGTATAACTTCGACCAGTTAAGCCTGCTCATGCAGCTCGGCATCATCCCGGCGCAAGCGTAGACAGTCCGAAGGAGATTCAGATCATGAGCAACCTGATCACGCAAGATCAGATCAAACGCTTCGTAGCGGCCTGGTACCTGGCGCTCGATCAGCACGATCCGATCCAGAGTTGCTACAACATGCTGGCCGACCAGGGTTTGCGCATGCAGTTCCCTGACGGCGACATCCATGACATGAACAGCTTCAAGACGTGGTACGACCGCGTCACCAACCTGTTCTTCGATGAGAATCACGTCGTTCAGAGTGTCGCCGCGGAGATCAAGGGGGACCAGGCCGATGTGGACGTCGTGGTCGGCTGGCAGGCAAGCTGGTGGGAACCGCCAGCGGCCAAGAGCAAACGCGTCTCCATGGACGCCACCCAGAAGTGGACCGTCCGGCGCTCGAACAAGAATGCCTACGGGCTGGAGATCGTCTTCTACAACGCCACGGCCGAGCCCTTCAAGTATGCGCCTGGGTTCGCCCGCTTGTAGGCGCAGGAGTGACTGATGAACGCGAAAGGGCAGAGGGAACCGAACAGGTTGAAGCGGGACCTGGCGGCAGGTAAGATCTGCATCGGTGCGACGATCACCATGAACAGCCCGGTGGTCGCGGAGCTGTTGTCGCGTGTCGGGTTTGACTGGCTCTGGTTCGAGGCGGAACACACGACGCTCACCGAAGAAGCGGTGAACACCATGCTCCAGGCCACCAACGGCGCCGATGTCAGCACCGTGGTGCGGGTCCCGTGGAACGACAAGACCATCATCAAGAGGATGGTCGATGCCGGGCCGGACGGCATCCTCATCCCGGAGATCAACAGCCGTGAGGAAGCCGAATACGCGGTCGCAGCCATGAAGTACCCGCCCTTGGGCGAACGCGGCGCCGGCCTGGCGCGCGCCCAGGGCTACGGCCTGGCCATGAGCGAGTATTACCAAAGCGCGAACGCGGACGTCATGACGCTGCTGATGATCGAGCACATCGAGGGTGTCGAGAATATCGATGCCATCCTCAAGGTTCCGGGGGTTGATTCGATCATGATCGGCGTGCTGGACCTGTCCGGCAGCATGAACTTGCTCGGGCAGACCGATCACCCGGCGGTGGAGGGTGCGGTTCAGAAGGTGTTGGCCGCGTGCCAACGGGCAAACGTCTCCTGCGGCATCATCGCGTTGGACCCTGACCAGGCCAACCGCCGTATCCAGCAAGGGTTCACGAACATCATCCTGGCAATCGATGTTTTGGTGCTGATCGCTGGGACGAAAGCCGCGCTGGGCAAGGTGATGCGCGGCGAGCCGGCCGTTGCAGCCGCGAGCCGATAGCCGAACCCGCTGAAATGGGCTGGCGCAGCCAGGTACGACGAACGCCGGCGGGGCGCCTGCGGTTGAAACCGCAGTCTGGCAACCTGTCAAACCTGTTGAAACAGGTTGCCGCCGGGGTCGTACAGGGCACCCGGAGTGCGTTTCAACGCATTGGGGGAGCCGGAGGTGAAAGATGGGGTCACATGGCAAGAAGGTCGGCGTGCTGATGGAAAGCGACTACTACGAAAAGGAGATTTTCTATTACGAGCACCGCTTTCCTGAGGAGGGCATCGACCTGCACTTCTTGAGCCGGCTCTGGGGGCAGCCCTCGCTGACCTTTCGCGGCCACGAGGAGCACTATCCGTTCGAGTGCCACGAGAGCTTCGAGGGCATGAGCGACGAGGAGCTACGCAGCTACGCGGCCATCATCGTGCCGTCCGGGTTCGTGGCTGACCGGCTGCGCTACACGCCAGATGTCACCAGGCTGGCTCCCGCGGTGGAATTCATCAAGCGGGCATTCGCGGAGAAGAGCATCCTGAAGGGCATCATCTGCCACGGCATGTGGCTGGTGGCGCCGGTGCCCGAGCTGGTGCGGGGCCGCCCCGTGATAGCGCATCCCAACCTGTATGGCGATGTGTGTAACATGGGCGCGATCTACACCGATCAGGACGTGGTGGTGGATGGTGACCTGGTGACGGCCCGCACCGGTGGGCATTGCCATCAGTTCGCCCACAAGATCATTGAAATGCTGGCGGAACGGTAAAGAAAGAGGCAACATGGCCGCTTTGACATTTCACCACATGGCAATCGCCTGCCAGGACCCGCTGGCTGTGGAGCGATTTTGCACCCGGCATTTCGGATTCCGGCGGGCGCGCGTCATCCCGCTGGGCGACGGCCAGATCGTTTTCATCCGATCGGGCAATGCTTACCTGGAGCTGTTTCAAGCCAAGGAACCGCTGCCCCGCCCGCGGGCAAAGGATGATGGGCCGTGGTATCCCGAATGGCGGCATATCGCGTTCAAGGTGGAGGATGTCGACGCAAAGCTTGCCGAGATGGGGGCGGACGCAGTGATCACCCTGGGCCCATTTAGCTTCGATGCGTTCATCCCAGGCTGGCGCACGGTCTGGCTGGCCGACCCGGAGGGCAACATCGTGGAGGTCAGCCAGGGATTTGTCGATGAACAGAACCCGCCCGCGCTGGGGTGAATCGCGGTTGGGGGTTGGGAGAACCCGCCCGCGCCGGCGCAGTCCTGTAAAGGCGGGGAGACCCCGACTGTCAGCGCCCTCACCGCGAAGAAGGGAGCAGGTGGACGATGGTGGATAGCGAGCATCACGCCGAGCGGGCGCATCGCCGTAAGGCGCCATTACATGGGGTGCCCGACAACGCGCGGATCGGGGCCTTCAGCGACGGAGTTTTCGCCATCGCGATCACGCTGCTGGTGCTGGGCCTTGAGGTGCCGGCAAGCGTACCGCCGGGCGGGTTGATGGCGCTCGTGCCTGAATTCTTGCCGAAGCTGGCGGCGCACGTGGTGACGTTCGCGGTGCTGGGCATCTATTGGGTCGGACATCATAACATATTCCTGTACATCAAGCGTCACGACCGGGCGTTGCTTTGGCTGAACAACCTGTTTCTGCTGTTCGTGGCTGTCATGCCATTTCCGACGGGGCTGATTGTGGCGTACGGCAACGACCGGGCGGCGGTGATCGCGTACGCCGGCACGCTGGTGCTCGCCGGGCTCAGCCTGGACCTGATCTGGCGCTATGCCACCGGCAAATACCGCCTGGTGACGCCGAACCTGGACCCGGGGCTGATCGCGTTCGTGCATGGGCGGGTTTTGCTGGCCCCGCTGGTGTACCTGGTGGCGATCGGCGTATCTTTCGTCAGCATCCCGGTGGCAAAGCTGCTGTTCCTGGTTGTCGCGGTGGCGTATATCGTGCCAAATTCCCTGGACGACTACCATCACAGGCAGTTCCGGGGGCAGGAAAGCGGACAAGAGACATCCTAGAGAAGCTTGGTGAGCAAGGAGCGGATCCAGTGAACGATATGTGCTTTACTTTCTCGGACCTGATCGCTGGCTACATCACCCAGTATGACCGCGCCGCCGATGTTTACACGGTCAGGACGAGCGGCGGGCAGGTGTTTCAGGTCAAGCTGAAGAACAACACTTACGCCCAACTGGTGCGCAACCTGGGAGATCCGTACCAGGATTCCACCGGCCAGATGCGCGACATGTTGGTGCCCGGCCGGTACCTGTTCACGTACGGCGTCTTTTACCCGGAAGTGAACGGTCCGGTGTTCGAGGCCCAGTTCATCGTCTTCGTGGGGCGCAAGCCGGACGAGTATCTGCAGGAACGGCCCGACTGGTGGGTCAACCAGATCGAACAGATCGGCGACTTCTACCTGCACGCGCAGTTCGGCGATGTCCCGGTGGACTACCGCAACTACCGCACGACGATCAAGCTGAGCGGCGAGAAGGAAAGGGACAATTACCGCCAGGAGACCGATACCATCTCCCGGCTGATCTACGGCCTGTCGTCGGCGTACATGCTCACGGGCGAGGATCGCTTCCTGGAGGCGGCCGACAAGGGCACCGAGTACCTGCGCGACCATTTCCGCTTCTACGATGCCGAAGAAAATATCATTTACTGGTATCACGGCATCGACGTGCAGGGACGCCGGGAGACCAAGGTGTTCGCCTCCGAGTTCGGCGACGATTTCTACGCTGTTCCGGCCTACGAGCAGATTTACGCGCTGGCCGGTCCCATCCAGAACTACCGCGTCACCGGCGACCCCCGCATCCTCCGCGATGCCGAGCTGACAGTCGATCTGTTCGACCGCTTCTTCCTGGATCGCAACTCGGGCGGCTACTTCTCACACCTGGACCCGGTGACGCTGGACCCGCGCAGCGAGGCGCTGGGCGCCAACAAGGGCAAGAAGAACTGGAACTCGGTGGGCGACCACGCCCCCGCGTACCTGATCAACCTGTACCTGGCCACCGGTGAGGATCGCTACGCCCGGATGCTGGAATACACCTTCGACACGATCGCCAAATACTTCCCGAACCACTCCGAAAGCCCGTTCGTCCAGGAGAAATTCTTCGAGGATTGGTCGCCCGACCGGACCCATATGTGGCAACAGAACCGCGGCGTGGTCGGGCACAACCTGAAGATCGCCTGGAACCTGATGCGCATGTACAGCCTGAAGCCGAAGGCGGAATACGCGGCGCTCGCGCGCAAAATCGCCGAGGTCATGCCGGCCATCGGCGGTGATCAACTGCGCGGCGGCTGGTACGATGTGATGGAACGTGAGCTGAAGCCCGGCGAACGTTTCCATCGTTTCGCTTTCCACGACCGCAAGGCCTGGTGGCAGCAGGAGCAGGGCATCCTGGCCTACCTGATCCTCCACGGCGTGTTGGGAGGCGACGAGTACCTGCGGCTGGCGCGCGAGTCGACCTCCTTCTACAACGCCTTCTTCCTGGATCACAACGACGGCGCGGTGTACTTCAACGTGTTGGCCAATGGCATCGCCTACCTGATCGGCACCGAACGGTTCAAGGGCAGCCATTCGATGAGCATGTATCACTCCGGCGAGCTGGCCTACCTGGCGCAAGTCTACACCAACCTGCTCATCATGAAGCAGTCGCTGGATCTGTACTTCAAGCCGCTGCCGGGCGCGTTTAAGCGCAACACACTGCGCGTATCGCCGGACATCCTGCCACCTGGCAGCATTCGCATCGGCACAGTGGAGATCGACGGTCAGCCCTACGCCGACTTCGACGCCGCGGGCCTCACCGTGAAACTGCCTGACACCCGAGAGCAGGTACGGGTCAAGGTGCGGGTCGAACCAACCGGCAAATAGCCGGACAGCTCAGGTAACGTGCAACTATGGAACTCTATCCGATCGACAACCAGGGACGCCTGTTTATTTCGCCGTCGATTGACGATTGGAAGCCGATCGAAGACCTCGGCATCCACGTCGTGATCGATCTGGACGATGACCTGGATATCGGCGTGCCCGAAGTACCGAATCAGATGCTCTACATTTACTTCCCGATCGAGGACATGCCCGAGCTCCCCGACCTGAAGAAGCTGCACTCCATCGCGCGGATGGGCGCACGGCTGGTGGAGAATGGGTACAAGCTGCTGGCGCACTGCGGCATGGGCCACAACCGTTCGGCCCTGGTTGCTGGTCTCATCCTGCGTTACCTGGGCATGAGCGGCGAAGAAGTAGTGGCCTTGATCCGCGAGAAACGTCACGGCGCCCTGTACAACAAGGCGTTCGCGGAGTACCTGCACGCCGTACAGATCAATCCGGTGGAGGTCGACTCCGGCGCGGGCATCTAGTGCAAAATCAGGGTGACACCGAAGAGGCGCTCTGCATAAGCACTAGGTGAGTAGCGTCCGGCTTCCCAGAGGGCGCCGGCTCACCGAGAAGGAGAATGTATGTTAGATATCAGCGTCACGACATTACAGATCGCCAAAGTGGTCGCCCTGGCAGGAGAGATTGACGGCAGCACGGCGCCGCAAGCCCAGGAGCAAGTCCTGGCGTTAGTCGAGCCGGGTGCCAGGATCCTGCTGGATATGAGCAAGGTGACGTATATGTCCAGCGCAGGATTGCGGATGCTCCTGGTGGCATACCGCACCATCACCGGCAAGAGCGGCCGCGTCATCCTGGTCGGCCTGTCCGATGATCTCAAGGACACCATGTCGGTCACCGGGTTCCTGGATTTCTTTGCTTGCAGCGACACTCTCGATGCAGGGGTCGCCAACCTGGCATAGCCGGCTTCGCCATGCCTCCAGGAGTGAAAATGGATCGCGTAGACATTTACCCGACTCACGAGTACCAGGGCTACAAGTTTCGGCCGGGCAAACCGTTCCCGTTCGGCGCGACATCCGTGTCGGGTGGCGTCAACTTCTCGATCTATTCGAGCCACGCCACCGACTGCACCCTGGTGCTCTTTGAGAAGGGCCAGCCTGAGCCGAAGGTGGAAATCCCCTTTCCCGACGCGTTCCGCATCGGCAACGTGTGGTCGATGATCGTGTTCGATCTGGATTACGAGAACACCGAGTACGGCTACCGGATTGACGGCCCGTTCAACCCCACGGATGGTCAACGGTTCGATGGGTCCAGGATCATGCTCGATCCCTATGCCAGGGCCATCGGCGGCCGTGATATTTGGGGAGTTAAGCCGGATTGGAACAACATCTACCAGCACCGCGGCCGGCTGGTCTACGATGATTTCGACTGGAACGAAGATCATCCGCTGGAAACGCCGATGGAGGACCTGGTGATCTACGAGATGCACGTGCGCAGCTTCACCCGCCATCCGTCGTCCGGCGTGAAATACCCGGGCACGTTCGCCGGCATCCGCCAGAAGATCCCCTACCTCAAAAGCCTGGGGGTGAACTGCATCGAGCTGATGCCGATCTACGAGTTCGACGAGTTCGAGAACAGCCGGATCGATCCCGACACCGGCGAACAGCTCTATAATTACTGGGGCTACAGCACGCTTGGCTTCTTTGCTCCCAAGTCCGGCTACGCGGCGACCGGCAAGCTCGGGATGCAGGTAGACGAACTCAAGGCGCTGGTCAAGGAGCTACACCGCAACGGCATCGAGGTCTTCCTGGACGTGGTCTTCAACCATACGGCGGAGGGCAACGAGAACGGCCCATACATTTCGTTCAAAGGTATCGATAACAAGACCTACTACATGCTGACGCCGGGAGGCTACTACTTCAACTTCAGCGGCACGGGCAATACCCTGAACTGCAATAATCCGGTCGTCCGAAACATGGTGCTGGATTGCCTACGCTATTGGGCATCGGAGTATCACATCGACGGCTTCCGCTTCGACCTGGCTTCCATCCTGGGGCGCGATCCCTGGGGCGCGCCGTTGTCCAACCCGCCGCTGCTGGAATCGCTTGCCTTCGACCCGATCCTCGCCAAGTGCAAGTTGATCGCCGAGGCGTGGGACGCCGGCGGCCTGTACCAGGTCGGCTCGTTTCCCGCCTACGGCCGCTGGGCTGAATGGAACGGCAAATACCGCGACAGCGTGCGCAGATTCCTGAAAGGTGATGCCGGCCTGGTCGGTGATATGGCGCAACGCCTGGCAGGCTCGCCCGATTTGTATGCCACGCGCGGGCCCACCGCGTCGATCAATTTCATCACCGCGCATGACGGCTTCACGCTGAACGACCTGGTGTCGTACAACGACAAGCATAACGAGGCCAACGGCGAGGGCAATCGCGATGGCGCCAACGACAACGCGAGCTGGAACTGCGGCTGGGAAGGTCCGACCGATGACCCCGGCATCAATGCCCTGCGCCAACGCCAGATCAAGAACGCGCTCGCCATGTTGCTGGTGAGCCAGGGCGTGCCGATGATCCTGATGGGGGATGAGATCGGCCGGACACAGCTCGGCAACAACAACGCCTATAACCACGACAGCGAATTGACCTGGCTGGATTGGAGGCTCGCCACGACGAACGCCGGGCTGCTGCGCTTCACCAGCATCCTGATCAGCTTCCGGCACGCGCACCCGGTGCTGCGCAACCGATGGCATCTGAGCGGCCAGGATCACGTCGGCAGCGGTTACCCCGACATCTCCTGGCACGGCACGCAGGCGTGGCAGCCGGATTGGTCGCCCGCCGGCCGCACGCTTGCCTTCATGCTCGCCGGCCCGAACGCCCGCGGCGGGGCTGTGCAAGACAACTTCATCTATGTGGCAATGAACATGCACTGGGAAAGCCACTGGTTTGAGCCACCACAGTTGCCCACGGGCTTGCGCTGGCATGTAGCTGCTAACACCGGGGTCCCCGCCCCGGAGGACGCCTGGGCGATCGGGGCGGAACCCATCCTGGAAGATCGGGGTGGGGTCCTGGTGGGCGATCGGTCGGTCGTCATCCTCATCGGCAAATGACCGCTTCAGGTCAGGAAATCGCAAAGTCGCCGACCGGATCATAAGTCCGGGTTCATCACATCTTGATCCAGAAAAGGAGTGAACTCCATGGCTTTCACTGTCACATCAGAAATGAAGAACGGCATCGCGCAACTCACCCTGGTCGGCGAGCTGGATGCGGCGGCTGCCGGTGATTTTCGCGCCGCCATCGAGCAGTCCGCCACGAGCCAACCCAAGCGGCTCGTCCTGATGATGAACGGCCTCTCCTACATGGCGAGCGCCGGCCTGCGCACGTTGGTCTTCGCCAGGCAGAAAATGGGGCCGAGCGTCGACATCTATGCGATCGGGGTGCAGGCGCCTGTGCGGGAAACCCTGGAGATGACCGGTTTTCAGTACAGCGTGGTGATGCTCGACCGGTACGATGCGGCTGAGATCGAGGGGATCTGAGAGAGGTCCTGAATGAAACCTCTCGTCGTGCCGGGAACGCTGGAGTCACTCGGGCTCATCCGTGAGCACATCAGGGCGGCCGCGGCGGAAGCGGGCCTGGACAAACGACGCGCTTATCGGCTCGAACTGGCGGTGGATGAAATCGCCACCAACATTGCCAACCACGGATATCGCGAGGCGGGCCAGACCGGGGATATTGTGGTACATACCGGGACCGACGGAGATGCCCTGACGATAACGCTCGAAGACACCGCACCGCCCTTCGATCCGCGACGGCTCCGGCGCCCGGAGCAGATCGACCTGCCGCTGACGGATCGACCGATCGGCGGGCTGGGAATTTTCCTGGCCCTGGAAAATGTGGACGAATTCCGCTACGAGTTCGTGGACGGTCACAACCGGAATATCCTCGTGATGGAGCGCTCGTTGGCTTAAGACGTTTAAGGAGACGGTGTGGTAGAGAACGGAAAAGGACGCCTGCTGGTGGTGGGCGGCAATCAGCCGTACCTGAAGAGCCTGTCGCATCACCTGGAAGAGGCAGGCTACAGAGCCGCGCAGATGGAGGAGAGCCCATGGACGCCCGAACGGTTCAAGTCAGAGCCTCCCGACATGTTGCTGCTTGATCTGCGGACGCCGGACCTCAATCCTGCCCGATTCGTGGCCCAGGTCCGGGCCGACGAGGGGCTGCGGGACACGCCCATCGTCCTGCTCGCAGCCGCCGACGACCTGACCGGGGTCGAGCAGTGCCTGGCGCTCGGGGCTGAAGATTACCTGCTGGCGCCATTCTCACCGACGTTGCTGAAGAGCCAGGTTCATGACTACCTGGAGATTGCCAGGCAACGCCATGAAGCGCGCGATCGGGCCAAGCGGGATGAGCTGCTCAAGATCGAGCACGATTTGCAGGTGGCCCGGCTGATCCAGGCCGGCTTCTTGCCGACGGAGTTGCCGCAGCCGGCCGGTTGGGAGATCGCGGCGCGGTTCCAGCCGGCCCGCGAAGTGGCCGGCGACTTCTACGATGCCTTCACCCTGTCGCAGAACCGCCGCATCGGGTTTGTGATTGCCGACGTGGTGGACAAGGGGGTACCGGCCGCGCTTTTCATGGCACTGGTACGCAGCCTGACGCGTGCCTTTGCCCGGCAGAACTACTCTCTGAGCTGGGCCGACGTGCTCGAAGAGAACCGGCCGCAAAGAGGCGGCGCGTCGCATAAAGGCCGAGGCCACGCGGTACCTTCAACCGGGACCAACGCCTTGAAGAACGCCGTCCAGTTGACGAACAGCTATATCACCGATAATCACGGCGAGATGAACATGTTCGCCACCCTGTTCTTCGGCATGCTCGATCCGTCGAACGGGCAACTGGCCTACATCAACGCGGGGCACAACCCCCCGTTCATCATCAGGCCGGATGGGATGGTGAAAGCCGCACTCAAAGGAACGGGCCCGGCGGTGGGCATGTTTCCCGCCGCGGACTTCCGCATCGAGTACGCGCAGATTGACCCAGGCGAAGTCCTGTATGCCTACACCGACGGGGTCACCGAGGTCAGGGACGCGGCACGCGGCTTCTTCACGGAGAAACGGCTGCTCACGATCCTGAACCGGCCGGCCGATTCAGCAGCCGCGCTGCTGGATCACATCGAGGGTGCTTTGCAGCAGTTTATGACCGGCGCGGTGCAGTTTGATGACATTACGATGATAGCCGTGCGTCGTATGCGCGCCTCCTGAATCCGATGCGCGCAAGTTTCTGGTCGAGACGCCCGGGGCGTACGGTCCGATACAGCATCGCCCTTGGCGTTTATCTTTGAGGGGAGCTACCATGTCCAAGATCATCTCGGTCCATTCGTTCCGTGGGGGCACAGGAAAATCGAACACGACAGCCAACCTGGCCACACTGCTCGCGTGCGATGGTCGCCGCGTCGGGGTAGTCGATACCGATATCTCTTCGCCCGGCATCCATGTGCTTTTCGGCCTGGAAGAAAACGACATCAAGGCATCATTGAACGACTATCTCTGGGGCCAATGCGAGATCGAGGCCGCGGCCCAGGAAGTGACATCTCGTGTCGGCGCCGCCATCAAGGGCAGGATTTTTCTGGTTCCATCGAGCATGAAGCCGGGCGATATCGCGCGGGTGTTGCGCGAGGGCTATGATGTTGGGTTACTGAACGATGGCTACGAACGTCTCATCGATGAGCTGAAGCTGGACGTCTTGATGATCGACACGCACCCCGGCCTGAACGAGGAGACCCTGCTCTCGATCGCCATTTCCGATGCGCTGGTCATTATCATGCGTCCCGACTCACAGGATTACCAGGGAACCGCAGTGACCGTGGAGGTGGCCCGCAAGCTGGACGTGCCGCGCACGCTGTTGGTGGTCAACAAGGTGCCGAACAGCTTCGACACGGCCGAGGTTAAAGCGCGCGTCGAGAAGACGTACAAGTGCGAGGTCGCGGGCGTCCTGCCGCATTCCGACGAGATGATGACGCTGGCAAGTGCGGGCATCTTCGCCTGGCGCTACCCCAGCCATCCGGTGACCGCTAAACTGAGACAGATCGCAGCCATGCTCATGGAATAGATCACCTGGCCGGGCAAGGCACCGTGCACCGGGCCGCCTGCGAGCGGTAAACATTTACCTCCTGTCGCTCATTTGACAGCGGTCGGTTTCTGGGTGATAATCTGGTTGCTCTCGTGAGCATCTTCTCTTGCTATCCTACGACCGAGGAGGTGATGCTAATGAACGAACGTAGTACCATGCATGGCGCCGTAGCATCACCTCGGTTGAACGGGTAGGTGCTACGGCGCCGAACAAAAGGAGGGACGGGTCGAATCCCCGTCCCTCCTTTTGTTTTTCGCCGCCGGATTTGTATCAGCCGAAAGCATACTTGCGCCACACGTCGCGCGGTGCAGCCTCCGCCAGCAGCAAAAACACCAGGTAGTGCGGCCGACCGGGCTGCTTGCGCAGTGCCATCCCTGCCTCCTCCGGTGTACGATTACCCTTGCGCATGTTGCATGTCCGGCAAGCTGTCACCACGTTCTCCCAGCTCGTCTGTCCGCCTCGGCTGCGTGGGACGACGTGATCCATGGTCAATAGCGAACGGCCGGGCGCGGCACCACAGTATTGGCATGTATAATTGTCGCGCAACGCGACGCTCTTGCGTGTGGGTGCCAGGACGATGGGGTGCGGGATACGGACGTAGTACACCAGCCGGATGACTAAGGGTACCGGGAGCGCGGTATAGGCAGCGTGAAACCGCTCTGTCGTCGCTTCCACCAACTCAGCCTTCTCCTTCAACAAGAGGACGATGGCGCGCTGCACGGAAACAACGCTGAGGGGTTCATAGGTAGCGTTCAACACCAAGACGCGTTGCATGCTCATGCCTTACACAGCTTAAAAACAGAAATGCCCGGCTTCCGCGCGAAAAGCCGGGCATTTCACGACCAAGGGTGGCCAGTGGGGCTTGAACCCGCAACCTTCTGGGCCACAACCAGATGCTCTGCCTATTGAGCTATGGCCACCACACGACTTGGGCCGGAAAGCGGTCGCACACACGGCGGCCTCTCCCCATCCCCGTTAGCTCGGGGGCAGGGATTCGAACCCCGATACGAAGCTCCAAAGGCTTCTGTCCTGCCGTTGAACGACCCCCGAATGCCCGACCGAGCGGAAGGTGCCGAGGCCCAGACTTGAACTGGGGACACCGCAATTTTCAGTCGCGTGCTCTACCAACTGAGCTACCTCGGCGCAAAAGCAGATGGCTGATGGCAGATGGCTGGTGGTGACCCACCACACAACCCCACGGTTGCTAATTACTATCTGCTATCAGCCATCGGCAATTTACCACAAGCGGGTGGTGGGATTCGAACCCATGACCTTCTCCTTGGCAAGGAGACGTTCTACCACTGAACTACACCCGCAACATGCCAGCACAACGCTGACAATGCGCCATTATACTGATTTTCCCGGTCCTGTCAAAATCCGAAAGGTCTGCGCCTTCACAGACAAAGGCCGATCAGTGAATGGACCCGGCCGGATTCGAACCGGCGATCTTCTCCGTGCAAGGGAGACGCCTTCCCGCTAGGCCACGGGCCCAGACTAGAAGCTGGTTTCTGGAAGCTGGAAACCGGAACCAGCCTCTAGCTTCCAGTTTCCAGTATGCCGACGGGGGGATTTGAACCCCCACGCCTGTTAGGCAGCAGATCCTAAGTCTGCAGCGTCTGCCATTCCGCCACGTCGGCGACGAAGTCATGTGGCTGGTTAGTAGTTCGCCACAGTAAACCGGCCGCCGGATCATACCCCCGATTCTGTGTGGCCTCCCCGAAGGGGACCCGCCGTCATCTATCTCACGCAGCGCTCCCGTTGGGGCGTCACTGCGTGGCGATGCCTGGCCTGGCGGGTGTAACCCGCCTTCACCGGCACCGCTGCGATGAGACCAAACGCTTCGACGTCGTTCAGAGCTCTCGCCCCTCACTCCGCTCAGCGCCCGGCCCACTCACCTTGCTCCCGACCGCACGCTCGCCCGGCCGGCCGCATTGCTGCTTGCCGCCGGTGGGCTCTTACCCCACCGTTTCAGCCCTCACCTGTGCAGGCCCCGCAGGGCCGCCATCGGCGGGTTTGCTCTCTGTTGCGGTTGTAGTCACGCCGAGGTTTCCCCCGGCGTGCCCCCACTTACGGTTTCATGGGGCGGTCTTTCCGTGGCCTTTCGGCTGGATAGGAGTCGGGAAGTTCCTCCCCGCAGACACAATGCCTGAGGGGCGACGGCTCACCGGCAAACCAAGATTATTCTAACGCCTGACCGTGTCCGTGTCAAAACGTAGGGGGCGCGCTCACCCTGAATCCGCAATCTCTTGCAGCGCATCGAGATCCACCAGGACGACCTTGCCACGACGGGTACGAATCAGATTGTTGCGTCGAAACTTGCTCATGACCCTGATAGCGGTCTCCACGGTGGTCCCGGTCATGTCGGCCACATCCTGGCGCGTGAGGGGCATCTCGATCACGCGTCCCTCCGGCAGATCCGAACCGGCGCTGGTACCCAGCTTCAACAGGATGCGAGCGATGCGCTGCTCGACACGTTCCACGGCCAGGCTGTGGATCTGCTCGGCCGAGCTACGAAGACGCACGCCCATGTCGGCAATCACCGACAGGGCGAACACCGGGAAGCGCGTGACGAGGGTAAGACAGTCGTTACGGGCGATCACCAGCAGCGAGCAATCCTCAACTGCCTGCGCAGTGCCCGGGTAACCGCCACCGTCGAAAACGCCCACCGTGCCCAGCAATTGCCCGGGGCTGGCCACACGCAGCACAACATCTTTGCCGTCGGTGGAGTGCCGCAAAACCTTGACTTTGCCGGTCTTGATAGCGTATAGGGCTTCAGGCGCTTCTCCCTCCAGAAAGATGTAATCATCCTTCTGATACTGACGCTCGGTGAACAGATCCGTGACCTTTTCCCAATCCCGCTCTGACAGGCCAGCGAACACCGGAAGCGCCATCAGAATGTCGCGCCGATCCATCGACTACTCCGTGCAGAGACCGGGTAGCACCCGATCTCCGGGTCTCTGCCCTGCCCTACATGTGATTGCAGACGGGCATCCGGACAGTTGAATATGATAGAGATCATTGACGGGAGGTAATTATAGCATGGGGGCGGATGGCTGGCAATTGTGGGGCCGTTTGGTTTTTGGGAAGTCCCTTTGTTGGGCTGTTTTGGACGGCTTGGCCGTCCAAAACAGCCCTTTTGAAGATCACTACTGACGTGATCTGCCGGACCTGCGGAGGTAGAGCGGCAGGGCGATTCCCAGCGCGCCAAGAGCCGCCGATCCGGGGCAGAGAGCCGGACCGGCAGGCGCAGCAGCGGACGAGGATGTGGTGGACGCGGCCATCTCGGGCGTCGGCGTGGCCGCAATCGATGGCGTCGGCAACAACTCCGACGACGTCCCCGCGGGCTCGGGCGCGGCATCGGGCGTGATCGCGTAAGCTTTGCCGTCCAACAGCACGGTAACCCGGTCACCCAACGCCAGGTAGGGGCCAAGCTCAGGATGGGCCGCCAACAGCTTAAAGTAGGCATCGCTGCCGAAGGCTACGGCCTCGGCTTGCATCGTATTCGCATCGAAGCCGGTATCCACCCAGGCGCCGGCGTTCAAAAGAAACGTCTTGTCGCCGACCTGGCGAATCAGTTGCGCTGCATCGCCGCTCGCCGGGGCCGCCGCCTGCTCGCTGGCCGCCAGTGACTGCGCGGCCATGGCTTTCTCGACGGCCTGTGCGCCGCTGCGGTCACCGCCTGCCAGGGGCGCCGCGGCCGGTGCCGCCGCGGCGCTCGAGGTGGGCGCAGGCGCGCCCTGGAGCGCTCGGCTGAGTTGATCCCGTCCCTCCTGGCTGAGTGCCATCTGAGGCTCTTGCACCAGGAAGGAGGTGTAGGGGGTCACGATGCCGTAACGGGTGCTGAGCGCCACGACTTCTTTCACCAGCTCGTCTTTGGCGCCGCTCAGCCGGATCTGTGTGAGCAGGTAGCCGATCTTGCGCTGCGCCCAGAGCCGAGGGATGAACTCCTGCCCGCCGCGCTCCACAAACGCCAGGTTACGATAGGTGTACGCCTGCGGCTGCTGGTTGACCTGGCCGCGCAGCGTCAAGTCGGCCGTCCCCCCGCGGCGATAGCGTCCCACCACTACCAGTTGCGAGCCGGCGAACAGATCGGGCAGCGGATAGGGGTACATGTCCTCCACCTGGACGCCTGCAAGCGCCAGGCTCACATCCACCAGCACCGGCACGCTCACTTTAGCGTAGAAACCGGAAACTTCCTCCTCGATGTTCTGTCCCGGCCGGACGTAGGTGCTTGTCCCGCGCTGGTTGCTGCTGAGCTGATCGAGCAGCACCGTGTCCACGTCATTGCCCACGCCGAAGACGAACAACCGGACCGACTTGGAGGCCTCGGCCTTCACGTTCGCGACGATCCGGTCGGGGTCCACCACGCCCGCGGTGGGCAGGCCGTCGGTCAGGAAGATCAACACCGTGGGCCGCTCCGGATCGGCACCTGCCAACGCTTCGAGCAGCGCCCGGTTGATATCGGTGGAGCCCTGCGCCGTGAGGCTGCCGATGAACTCGTGCCCAGCCGCCCGCTGGTCCAGGGACACCGGACGGTCGGCGTAGAGGCGCGTCGCCGTGCTGAACGCTACGATGTTGAACCGGTCATCGGGGCCGAGGTGATCCAGCACGTAGCCGGCCGCGGCCTTGGCTTGCTGGATCTTCTCGCCGTCCATGCTCCCGGAAGTGTCTAGCACCAGCACGACATCCTTGGCGACCACGGCGTCTCCCGCAGCCCGGACGGGCGGCGTAACCAGCAGCAGGAAGAAGCCTTCCTCGTCAAAGGGCTTATCGCTCAGCAGGTTCACCGAGATGGCGTCGGTCGAGAGCGAATAGTACAGGTCGAAATCCCGGTCGGGCAGCGCGTCGCGTTCCTCATAGCTGGCCGTGGCCCGCCGGTCACCGTCGCGCACCACCTGGATCGTGTGGCTGGGCGAGTAGATCGCCCGGATCGGCGCCTTGTCCGCCAGGTGCACGGTAACGGCCACCTCGCCGATGGGTCGGGAGGAGAACTTTTCGGTGTTGAGGGGGTAGCGATAGTGCACCAGACCATCGGCCTGGGGCAGCACCTGGGTGTAGCTCAGCTCGATGCGGCGCTCGCCGCCGGGCGGGATGGGGAAGATGCTGGCCTGGAACGCGCCCCGCCCCACGTATTCGAGCAGCGCCGGGTCACGCTGGCGCCGCACGATGTCCTCGTAGATGGCGCGGGCTTCATCACGTCCGAGCAGCTTGCCTTCCAGCTTCTGGCCGTCCACCCACATGTCGAAGCTGGAGATGGCGGCGTCCTCGGGCAGGGGAAAGATGTAGGTGCCTTCGACCGGGAAGCTCGCCTCGTTGACGAAGACCTGGTCGACCCTGGTGGTAGCCACCTGGTCGGTAATGGTGACATCGACCCGGTGATACTTGATCGCCAGGGGAACTTCACGCCAGGGGATCGGATGATCGATGGGCGGCTGAGGGATGATAATGCCATCAGCCGCGGCGGGGATCGCAAAGACCAGGGCTGAAGTCAGCATCAGGGTCAGGGTCAAAACTAAGAACAGGAAACGACGGGCAGATGGGCGGTTCATGGCTCTCCTCCTCGTTGCCCGTGTGCTGGTGGGCAACTAAAATGGAGACGCCGCGGAGGTCAAGCCGGTTCCGGGAGTGCGTTGCACGTCGCACGTTTCACGTTTCACGGTGGTGGGTATTGGATATTCGGTATTGGATATTAGGTATTGGATATTAGGTATTGGATATTAGGCATTCCACGCACCACGCACCACGCTCCACGCTCCACGCTCCACGCTCTACGCTCCACGCTCCACGCTCCACGCTCCACGCTCCACGCTCTACGCTCCACGCTCCACGCTCCACGC